>Ga0316201_10000002_pt1 | contig 134751 bp, 126 predicted proteins | sample CS6wburrow_MG_FD_204516 | JGI IMG/M metagenome (GOLD analysis project Ga0316201, IMG submission 204516) | Coastal sediment microbial communities from Delaware Bay, Delaware, United States - CS-6 worm burrow | ecosystem: Environmental > Aquatic > Marine > Coastal > Sediment | place: USA...
GAAAGGCTTGCACAGCTCCAGTGGGCGTTGAAAAGCGTCACAAGTAACTACGAAGGTTCACTCAGTGATCACCAAATCACGGACGCTTATCAGCTAGCGCGACAGACAGTTGAAGACAATGAAAACTGCTGCATTAGGCTTCCCGCAACAGGAAACTAGCTCTGCCGACCCGTTAGCGCCCGAGGAGCGTCCGGTTTTGGCCGATTGCGGACGGTCACCACTTCCCAAGAGCAGACACTCGAGCGGCCGGTCTCAGAAATAGCAGACGCTCAACCTGGGTAGCGAGATAGGGTCAGTAGCAGTCACTCACGAATCTTGTACCTGGACATCTTTCGTGGGTCAGCGGTGGTCCCTCGCTACATTCGGGGAACTCATCAATTATCAAGATCCAGTCCGATGACAATCGGGTCATGGTCCGAAGCACGATACGGCAAGTCGGCTTCAAACAGCAGAGGGTTGCGGCCATTCTCGAGGTTGTAGTCGAGAAGTGGCGGTTCATCCGCGTTGATGTGCCACTCGATCGTTTCAACAACCTGCGAAGCGAGACTCGCGGTTGCTATTGCATGATCCAGCGCCCCCGCCTGGCCGTCGAACACGAACGAATAGGGATCGCTTTGCGAGTCGAGAAGACTCGTAAGGCCTGCGTCTCTCAGTGCAGCTAACGGATCTTCCTGTGCGTACGCATTGAGGTCACCAATAATCAGGTAATCCGGATCATCGCTGCCCGTCGGGTCGGTTGCGATCCAATCAGCGATCGCAATAGCGGCGTTCGTGCGAGTCTGATTGCAGTTACCCTGGCCGTCGGCGAGGTTAGCGTCACCATCAGCTTCGCAGGAAGAGCCTTTGGACTTAAGGTGATTAACAGCGACGGTTAGCATGGCGCCGTTGGCCACGAGCTCAAAGGTCTGCGCAAGGGCCGGGCGATTACGATCATCATTGAATCGCGGATCGACGCCGCGATCGAGTATCGAGAAATCGCCGACAGGATTGATCGATGACGATTTGTACATGAACCCCGTCTTTATCGCATCCGTGTGAATCGTGCCTGTGTCGACGAACGCATACATATTGAATCCGATTCGAGAATTCAAGGCGTCAACAATCATCTGCAAGGATTCGCCGTTGTTGTTCTCCAACTCGATCAGACCCACGATATCTGCGTCTATCAATGCCAGCGCAGTTACGATTTTCGCAAGCTGCCGATCAAGTTCCTGAAGGTTGTCGGCGCCGCGGCAGTTGTCCGCGTTCTGCGGGCCGCAGACGCTTTGGCCTGCATCTACAGTCGAGAAGAAGTTGAGCACATTGAAGCTCGCGACTCTGATGTTGCCGCCTACCGTCGGAGCGCCGGGTCGTGGGTTCGCTGATGTAAATTGCGGGTCGACTGTTGGCATGAGGCGCCAGACCTCACCACCATTGCCACCGCTGCCCCGGGAGTAGCGAAGGTTGCCGGTGACGCCAGCGATTGTGTCGCCGGCGCGGATGGAGTAGTCGGCGGCGTTGCCCGCATACAGGTAGCGGGCATCGATCGGATTGGCGGAGCGAAGGCCGTCATCCAGCTCTATGCTGCGTCGCGCAATCTCCGACTTGTGCGATGCGTAGCCTGAAGGGTCGGGCGCACTGCTGTTCGTGAACTGATACAGCCGTCCGCCCTCTGACAACCCGATTGAGCCGAATCGTTCGAGATTGCGTAGATTGCTAATACTAAGAGTCTGCGGGAACGTGATGAGCATGCCTTCGTAACGTTCGAGATCGGCGATGAGATCGCCGTCGCTGTTGGTGCGTGTGCTTACGGTTGGCAAGGTGACACTGGTTGCGGCAATCAACCCGGCACCGACTATCGACACGGCCTGTGCCGCAATCTGCGTTTCGCCGAAATATTCGTTGACTGTACCGGTCACTGTCACGCGGTCGCCAATGCTGACGTCTGTTGACGGACTGTTGCCGTCGAAAACAAAAATGCCGTCAGAGGTTGCGGCATCAGAGTCCGGCACTTCGTCCTGAATGTAGAAGCCGCCCAGATTACTCGCGTCGTCGGCATCGTTCTCCTGAAAATCGCCGGTGACAACCCCTGTAATCGAAACAGACTGTCCCTCAAGTGGGCTCAATAGTCCGTCGCCCTGCACGTCGGAAATGAGTAAAGAGCTCGTTGATGGTGGCGGCGACGAGGTCGGCGATGTACCACTACGTCCGCCGCAGGCGGATAGCGGGAAAAGGAGGGTCAGGAAGATAGTCAGAACGATCGGAGCGTTTCGCATCCGCTCATTCTAACCCTGACTTTGGCCCATATCGAACACCAGGAACTCGGCTTCATTTACGGCGCTTAGGTGTAGTGACTCTTCGCCTTCGATTTGCGCACCGTCACCGGCAGACAAAGTCCGTCCGTTAACAACGATTTCGCCGGCAACGATTTGCACGAACACCTTGCGATCCTGCTGCAGCTCGAGTGTGACTTCGTTACCGGTTTCCAGGACACTCGCGTACAGGTTGACGTCCTGGTGGATAGTTACAGAGCCATCCCTTCCATCACGCGAGCCGACGAGGCGCAGCCGATTGAGTTTGTCTTCTCTCGTGAAGCGTGTTTGCTCATAACCCGGTTCGAGCCCCTTCTTCTCCGGATAAATCCAGATCTGCAACAAATGAAGCTCTTGCTCCTGGGAGTGATTGAACTCACTGTGCTGCACGCCGGTACCGGCGGTCATGCGCTGAATCTCACCCGGCGTGATAGTCGTACCATTGCCCATGCTGTCTTTGTGTTCGATGGCACCGTCGATCACGTAGGTGATGATTTCCATGTCCCGGTGCGGGTGCGTACCAAAGCCCTGTCCGGGCGCCACGCGGTCCTCATTGATGACGCGCAGCACGCCAAACTCAATACGCTCCGGGTCGTAGTAGTTCGCGAACGAGAAGGTATGCTTTGCTCGCAGCCAGCCGTGGTCTGCAGCACCACGCGTTTCAGATTGAATAATGTCGATCATTTACTTTTGCCTCCGGCAACTCAGGCTGCGCGCGGCGCGAGATGAATCAATTCAGCAATGCGGGTGCGTGCCGCGTCCATCGATTCTTCGGCACTGCTGTTCAGCCTGTCGGCGGCGATGATTTCAATGTCTGTGATACCAATAAAGGCCAGGGCGTGCCTGAGGTAGGGTGTTGCGAAGTCCATCGGGCTACCAACAGGCACACCTCCGGTCGCAACAACGAGGTAGGCTTTCTTTCCTTCCAGTAATCCTTCCGGTCCGCTTTGTGTGTAGCGAAACGTCAGGCGCGCGCGAGCAATCATGTCGATCCAGGCTTTTAATGATGCCGGAATGTTGAAGTTATACAGCGGCACGCCGATCACCAGCACATCGGCTTCCTTCAGTTCAGCAACCAGGGAATCCGAAAACGCCAGCGCCTCTCGGTGCTCGTCGGTACGGGTTTCGTCCGCGGTAAAGTTCGCCTCAATCCAGCGCTCGTCAACGAAAGGCATGCCATCGCTCAGGTCACGCCGTCGGCGTTCGATGTTGCCGTAGCGGTCATTCAGAGCCTCTATCAGGTCGTGCGTTAGTTCGCGGCTGGCGGATCCGGCATTTCGAGCGCTGGCGCTGACTTCGAGGACCTTGATTTTGTTCTTCTGCATTTGTCTTTCTCCTGCACAAAGCTGTGCGATATCGATAAGACACAGTCTGACTGTTGACAAATACGAGATAAAGACTAACTTAGGAATTTAATTGTTCCGAAAAACGCAACAATATGGACAAATTCGAGGATTTACAGGCGTTTGTCGCGGTCGTGGAGACGGGAAGCTTCACAGCAGCGTCGGAGCGCCTCGATTCGGCTAAATCTGCGGTCAGCCGGCGAATCTCAGCGCTCGAGGAACGACTCGGTGTCCAGTTACTGCGACGCACGACGAGGGTGCTTAACCTGACGGAGACGGGCCGCGGCTTCTATGAGCACGCGTCCCGAATACTCGCGGATCTTGTGGAGGCCGAGGCCGCGGTCCAGCAGGAGCATGGGGAATTACGCGGCAAGATTCGACTGGCGCTGCCGCTCTCATTCGGCGTTCGCCACATGTGCAAACCTATTGCCGCTTTCAGCAAGCTCCACCCAAAAGTTGAGTTCGACCTCAACCTGAATGATCGTCGTATTGATCTGATCGAAGAGGGTGCCGACCTCGCCCTGCGTATAGGCAGACTGCAGGATTCATCGCTGATCGCAAAGCGCTTGTTTGATGCGCACGCCGTCGTCTGTGCGTCACCCCATTACCTCAGCGTACACGGCGCACCTGAATCGCCAGAGGATCTGCAAACTCACGACTGCCTGGTTTACTCCAATCTTCCGGATCCCAATCAATGGTCGTATGTGGACGATGCCGGTGAAGAACGCAGCGTCAAAGTCAGGTCGGTTTTGGCTGCGAGCAGCGGTGATTTTCTGACGAACGCCGCCGCGCACGGCATGGGCCTCGTAATTCAACCGACGTTTATCGCCTCGGAATCAATTCGGCGTGGCAGCCTGGTCCCCGTCCTAACTGACTACGAATGGCCGCTTCCGCCTGCTTATGCGGTCTATCCACCAACGCGGCATCTGTCATATCGGGTGCGGGCCCTTATTGATTTTCTTGCGGAGCGGTTCTCCGGGGTGCCTCAATGGGATCGTGATTGTGACGTGCTGACGGCAAGACAAACCTGACCCGCGTAGTAGAACGGCAGGCCCCAGACGTAAGTCGGAAACTCGGTCTGTACCAGGCGCAAGGCAGCGACAGATAAGTCCGACAGGAAAAACAACAGAGCGCCAGCGGGAACAAGGATCAATGCAGCACGGCCGTGAGTCGCCAACGCGGAAATCACCATTATGCTGATCGCCGTCGTGTATACCTGCACCGGAGTTTCCAGGTAGGGCGGAACGTGCGGGCCCAGCCATACAATGACGGCAATTGCGATCGTCGCTATCGGCAACGCGGCTATCGCACCCCATTTGAAGCTGATGCCCCGCGCCAGGAACGCCGCGATGTAGGCAAGGTGCGCCAGCAGAAACGCGACCAGACCGAATAGGAATAGCGTCTGGGTTTTGCCTATCAGGAACGCGTCTCCGAACCAGGAAAAACCCAGGCCGAGCAGAATAATACGACCATAGTTGGACTTCAGGCTGCCCACTCTGATCGCCAGCCAGACAAACGCGCTGGATGCGACTAGTTTTGCTGCCGCTGCGGCGACGTCATAGCCGCTTAACAACAGCGCGACGAGGGCGATGCAAGCGACCGCAACCAGCACGATGAGGTTTTTCGGGGTATTCAAAGTCATGGCGACAAGGTGTCGTTGCTATTTCTTCTGGCCGAGGGACTTGAACGCGGCCAACGCTCGTTCACGTGAAGATTTAAGATCGACAACGGGCGCCGGATAATTGTCGCCGAGGCGTACACCCGCATTCTCGAGCACCTCCGCAGGTGCTTCCCAGGGGTTGTGAAGGTATTTGTCCGGCATCGCAGAGAGTTCCGGTACGAAGCGACGAACGTAATGGCCGTCCGGATCGAACTTCTTTCCTTGCGTGACCGGGTTGAAAATCCTGAAGAATGGCGCCGCATCCGCGCCACAGCCTGCGATCCACTGCCAGCTTGCACTGTTGTTGGCCAGGTCGGCATCGACCAGCGTATCCCAGAACCAGCGAGCGCCGTTCTGCCAATGCAGCAGCAGGTTCTTTACCAAGAACGAGCCAACAATCATGCGTACGCGATTGTGCATGTAGCCGGTGTGCCAGAGCTCGCGCATTCCGGCATCTACGATGGGGTAGCCAGTCTGCCCACGCTGCCAGCTCCGCAATGCTTTTCCATCTTCATGCCATGGGAAGTCGTCGAATTTTTTCTGCAGGTTTCCGGTCGGCAGCGTCGGTTCGTTATACAGCAGGTTATTGGAAAATTCGCGCCAGCCGAGTTCGCTAAGAAATCGATCCGCGTCATCGCTCAACTCGCCACCGGTATATTTGTCCTGCACGCTAAACCAGGCCTGGTTGGGTGAGAGCTCACCGAAGTGCAGGTGGGGCGAAAGACGCGAAACATAGCGCTGGTCCGGTCGGTTGCGACCCTCGTCGTAGTGCTCGATGCCGGCGGACAGGAATTCCGCCAACCTGTCTGCCGCACCAGCCTCGCCCGGCGACCACTCCTCAGCCATTCCTCCATACCAGTTGATCTCCGGCATCAAACCAAGATCGTCTAGCGATATTCCGGCATTGGATTGAAACAATGAAACAGCCTTAGGAGCGGGTAACGGCTGACGGGGGGGAATACCGTTTTGCAGACAGCCTCGGCGATAGAAGGGGGTGAACACGCGGTAGGGCGTGCCGTCTGGCTTGGTTGTATTGGGCGGCTCGAACAGTAACGAGCCATTGGAGCTTCTCACCCTTATCGAATCACCCATCAATTGTTCCTTGATTGCGGTGTCGCGTGCAATGCGCCAGGGCTCGTAACAGCGATTCCAGTAAACGGCGTCGGCGCCGACGTCCTCGACCAGCTTTGGCAGACAGACCCTCGCGTCCCCGCGAAGGAAAAGCATGCCTCCTTGCAACGAACGATTAAGACTGCTGAGGCTCTGCTGCAGCCACCAGCGACTCGCCGCCCCCATTTTCCAGTCGTCCGCATTCTCGTCGTCGAGGATGTAAACCGGCAGTATAGGGCGATCTTCACTTGCAGCAGCATGCAGTGCCGGATTGTCAGCCAAGCGAAGATCCTGGCGAAACCAGACAATTATCGGTGCAGAATTGGCCATTGAATTATTTAGGTCCTGATGCGTCTGATGATCGCAACAGTATAAGATTACAGGATCGTCGAAGACGTATTCATTTGTAACCGGCACTATTTAAGGGAGATCAGGAGAGAATGCGAGTCGCAATCATTGGCGGTACCGGGTTTGTTGGCGGCCACCTTACATCCGCGCTCATTGAGGCAGGCCATGAGCCCTCGCTGCTGGTACGTGCTGGCAGTGAATCGAAAATCGGCGCGATCGACGACGTCAGCATTACACCCGGTGACCTCTCGTCCGAGCAGGCGCTTCGAGCGACCCTGCGGGGTTGCTCGGCTGTCATTTACAACGTCGGCATTCTGCGAGAGTTCCCTTCGCGCGGGATTACGTTCGAAGAATCGCAATACCAGGGCCTCGTGCGAACGGTAGAGGCAGCCAAGGCGGCAGGCGTAAAACGGCTCCTGCTCATGAGTGCCAATGGCGTAAAAAGGCCGGGCACTCCTTACCAGGAGACCAAGCGCCGCGCCGAAGAGTACGCATTCGAAAGTGGTCTTGACGTCACGGTGATGCGTCCATCCGTCATCTTCGGTGACCCCCAGGGCAAAATGGAATTCGCGACGCAACTCTTCAGAGACATGGTGAAGCCACCGATTCCCGCCGTCGGCTTTTTTTCCGGGCGGAATCCTGAGAAAGGCGCGATCGTCATGTCGCCGGTACATATCGGGGACGTTACAAGCGCGTTCATTGCCGCACTCGAGGATGACCGGACTATTGGCCAGACGTATTGTCTTGGCGGGCCCGAGGTATTGACCTGGAACGAGATGTTGCGCCGAATTGGCGACGCAACAGATCGTCACAAGTGGATATTGCCAATGCCTACGTACGTCATGCGCATAGGAGCCACGTTGTTCGACTGGTTGCCGTTTTTCCCGGTGACGCGGGGTCAGCTCACGATGTTGGAGGAAGGCAATACGGCCGACCCCGAAATACTGAAAAAACTCATAGGACGAGAGCCGCAGGGATTCACTGTCGACGCACTCAGCTATTTGGCAACTACCTGACCGGAATGCCGACAGAAACCTACTGTTACAACCGTACACACAATTGAGACCACTGCGACGCAGCTTGTCGCTAGATTGCTACCTGTATTCCCCGACACCCCAAGCAATCTAAAGGACAAGCAAATGAAACAACTTAATATCAGACGCTTCAACATCGCAGCCGTCGCCTTCCTGGGCCTCCTTGGCTCGATCGCGAACGCCGGCCATCACGGAGAGATGAAGGCCAAAGATATCGTTGACACGGCCGTAGGCGCCGGACAATTCAATACGCTCGCTGCCGCGCTGGAAGCCGCCGACCTGATTGGCACACTGAAAGGTGATGGCCCGTTCACAGTATTCGCCCCCACTGATGAAGCGTTCGCCAAGCTTCCAGAGGGAACGGTCGAAAATCTTCTCAAGCCCGAGAACCGCGATCAGCTCACCGCGATCCTCACCTACCACGTCATTGCCGGCAAAGTCCTGGCGAATGATGTGGTCAAGCTGTCAGCCGCAACCACGGTTAACGGTTCCGATGTCGCGATCGAAGTCATAGATGGCGGCGTTCGCATTGATAACGCCAACGTTATCAAGACCGACATAGGCGCCAGCAACGGTGTCATTCATGTTATTGACAGCGTAATTCTGCCCAACTAGGCGAAGCGTTCCCCTGAAGCGGCACAAGGACGTGCCTCTTCTTTATTATGACTCTACTCTCCTCATTTCCGCCAGATTCCAATGTTGTCATTGTCGGCGCCAGCGGCGGCATCGGCGACGCCTTGATCAGATTGTTATCTGACGATGAGCGCGTCGCGCATATTCACGCGTTTTCTCGCAGCGGCAATATTTCCAATCTTCCCAAAGTCAGCATCGGCACGATTGATCTGGAAGACGAGACCACCATTGCCGAGGCTGCTGCTGCTCAGACAGCACCGCCCGACCTCATTCTCGTCACTAGCGGCATCCTCTCGCAGGGCGCGAATCTGCGGCCCGAAAAAGCGATGCGCGAGATCGGCGTCGATGGGCTGACAAAGTTGTTTTCTGTGAATGCCATCGGTCCCGCGCTGGTTGCCAAGCACTTCCTGCCGAGACTTCGTAAGGATTCAAAGACTGTGTTCGCGGCGCTCTCCGCACGCGTGGGTAGTATCAGCGACAATCGTCTCGGCGGCTGGTATTCCTACCGCGCGTCGAAAGCAGCGCTCAACATGCTGCTCCGGACGCTTGCCATAGAGCATGCCCGACAGTGGAAACAGTCCGTAGTAGTCGGCCTGCATCCAGGGACTGTTGATACGGGTCTTTCGAAGCCGTTTACCTCGCGGACACCGGCGCGGCAGTTGTTCTCTGCGCAGCAGTCAGCCAATTACCTCCTGCAGGTTGTCGACGGGCTCACGCAGGAGGACACCGGGTATACCTTCGCCTGGGACGGCAGCCGCATTGATTTTTAGCGCTAGCGAATGACGGCAGATACATTCTGTTACACATAAACACACGGTTGTCACCAAAGTGGGCGTGCGACGGACTACCTTCAAGCCTGGTAGGAGAAACACAGGAGCATGGATATGGCAGGCAAGAAAGGCAAGAAGCTCACTTCCTGGGTATTTGTCTATGCGGCCCTTTTCGTCGCAGTCGTATTTGCCAGCCAGTCCGGTACCGCGGCGGCGCGCGATCTGGCGACGCTGTCGCCGGTTGTCTTGGGAGGAAATGCACCGGCACTCCCGCTACGGGCCGTGGTCCGGCGCTCGGACATATGATGAAGAACACAATACGAACGCTGGCCCTCTTGCTGGCGCTGGCAATGGGGAATCCAGCCATGGCAATTGAAGAGCCAGAATATACGGTATTGGCGACAGCATCCGCCTACGAAGTGCGGCAATACCAGCCCTATATTGTTGCGGAGGTCGATATACGAGGCGAATCCGCAGACAGCAAGGGTTTTCGGACGCTTGCCGGCTATATCTTCGGTGACAACAAGACCGAAGAAAAAATGCAAATGACTGCGCCTGTCGAGTCGCGCAAAGCGCAGGAAAGCGAGGGCATAACCTACAGCTTCGTGATGGAAAGCAGGTACACGCTGGATACGCTGCCCGGTCCAAATAATGAAAATATCCGCATTCGCGAGAAACCCGAGCGATACGTTGCGGTGCGTCGGTTTTCTGGCCGCTGGAGCGAAGCGAACATGGCGCAGAACGAGCGTGAGCTACTTGAAGCCCTCAGCGCGGACGGCATCGAACCGCAGGGAGCGATTGAGCTTGCGCGCTACAACGGCCCGTTCACACCCTGGTTCATGCGCCGCAACGAGCTGATTGTGCCGATCGATTGGCCTCCGACGACGCCGTAGCCTGCGTGTTGCGGGGTCCGGCTCGCCGAACTATAGTCATCTCAGTTGTCCAATCGTGAATGAGTCATATTCACTGCGAGGAGATTGACTTGCACAAATTCTTCAAAGGCCTGTTGGCCGTTACCGTCTTGCTCACAACGCTTCCCGCGGCGAGCGCGGCCGATCGCGTGCGAGAGTTCAAGGGCACCGGTAATACGACCACTGCCATCTTCAATGTAGAGTCTCCGTGGTTGCTGGATTGGCGGCTCGATGGAGACTTCGACGAGCTGGTGGCGCTCGATGTGACGCTCGTCGAGGCGAACACGGGCAGGCATGTCGGCCGCGTGCTGCATACAAAGCGTAAAGGTAACGGGGCCAAGCTGTTCAATTCGGGCGGGCGCTACCAGTTACGAATCAGCTCATCGCTCGCAAGATGGACCATCAAGATAGACCAGCTGACACGCGAAGAGGCCGAGCTGTATACGCCCCGGAAAAAGCCCGGCGTAACTTTGCCGCTCAGCGGTACCTAGAAATAGTCCGGCTCATTGCCGGGTCGCCATTTGATATTGCAGCCGATGCTGGGCTTCTGTTCCGCCATCGGCGGCCTTCCGCCCAGTACCGTGTCCAGCGCCGCTCGCAGGTCCCGGCCATCGACCGGTAAACCATTGGACGGCCGGCTTGCGTCCAGCTGGCCACGATAGACGAGCCGTTTGCCGGCATCAAAGACGAAAAAGTCGGGTGTACAGGCGGCCCGATAGGACTTGGCGACCTCCTGAGTTTCATCAAGTAGATACGGAAAAACATAGCCCCAGGTTTCGGCTTCAGTTTTCATGTGTGCTGGGCCATCGGTGGGGTGCTTGTCGATATCATTGCTGTTGATTGCGGCAATGGAGACACCGCGTGCACTGTAGTCTTTGCCGATACGGGCAAGTTCTTCCCGCACGTGGATGACGAATGGACAATGGTTGCAAATGAACATCACGAGATAGGCGTTGGCGCCATCCTCCAGTGAGTGCATCTTGCCGTCCGGATCCGGCAGCGAGAACGCCGGCGCCAGGGTTCCCAGTGGCAGCATTTGTGATTCGACAGCGACCATTTTCTTACCTTGTTGTGTGGTTAACCGTTGAAGACTAGCAAAGGATAGCGGTCGATGGCATGCGGAAAGCCCCTTGTTGTGCGATCATCGACGGGACGCTGAAGACGTGGAGTCTCGTTGAACAGAACAGTGCGACAAAAGGGCAGTGCCATAATGATCTCGGCGGCGATCGTCGTTGTCATCTATGGCATGCAGATGGCCAAGGTCATACTGGTGCCTTTCCTGGTGGCTGTTTTCCTCGCACTGATTACGGTGCGGCCGATGCTCTGGCTGCAATCCAAACGCGTACCCTCCATCCTTGCCGCGCTGCTCATTGTGACCGTGATCATGCTGATCCTGGCGATGGTGGGAATGATACTGGGCACGTCGATCGCTGACTTCACGGCAGCCATCCCGGTCTACCAGGCCCGCCTCGATGTCATCATCGATGGCGCGGTGCAATTTATTGCCAAAAACATCAGGGGCGATGGTTCGGTTGAGAGCCTTCGTGACATGGTTGATCCGGGCTGGGCCATGGGCCTTGTTGCCGGCATCCTGAATGGCCTGAAAGACGTCCTGACGAACACCTTCCTGATCTTCTTTACAATGATTTTCATCCTGCTCGAAGCGTCGAGCGGACAGACCAAATTCCAGGCCGCGTTCGGCCGCAGCGATGAATCGCTCGATCGGCCGCGCATATTTCTGCAGAACCTGGGTCGTTATCTGGGAATCAAAACCATAGTCAGTCTGGCGACGGGCTGTTGTGCCGGGTTTGTTACGTGGTCAATCGGCGTCGACTTCCCGTTGCTCTGGGCGATGCTGGCATTCCTGCTGAACTACATTCCGACGATAGGTTCTATCATTGCGGCGGTGCCTGCGGTTCTGCTGGCACTGGTGCAGTTGGGGCCCGGTGAGGCGAGTGCAACGGCGGTCGGTTTCGCGGCTATCAACGTTGTTTTCGGCAACTTCCTGGAACCGAGGCTGATGGGCTATGGTGTTGGAATTTCACCGCTTATTGTCTTCGTAGGCCTGGTTTTCTGGGGCTGGGTCTTCGGACCGGTTGGCATGCTGCTGTCGGTGCCGCTAACGATGACGCTCAAACTTGCACTCGAGAGCGACGAGCGTACGCGTTGGGTCGCAATTCTGATCGGCTCGGAGCGTGATGCCGAACACGAGCTGCGTAGGCTGTACCCGGAGAAACCGGCAGAGGCTGATCAGGCGACGTCTTCGTCTCCATAATCGTCTATTACCGGTTCCGTTTCTTCGATCGTTTCCAGCAGGTTAATCGCAACAGCGACGAAGTCGGTATCTGTGATAATGCCGACGAGCTTGTCGTTGTCCATGACGGGCAGGCAACCAATTTTGTGTTTCTCGATGAACAGCGCGGCATGACGCAGGCTGGCGTTTATATCGACCGTCGCGACATCCGGAACCATCGCGTCCTTGATGAGAATTTCATTGGCGTGGATGCGGTTCTTTGGATCGCGCAGGAAGCTGTCTGTTGCGGCGAGCACGTTGGTCAGGGTCACAAGACCCAGGAGCTTGCCATCCTCGATGACCGGTATGTGATGTATACGGTTGTCGTGCATCAGCGTGCGCGCTTCGGCGAGCGTTGCGGACGGCGCAACCGTAATCAGATTGGTACTCATGATGGCTTCGATGCTGAACATGGCCCCGTCCCTAGTGTTTTGACTAACTTTCAGTCTAGTCATGGCAGCCGGCAGCGCTATTGCTAGAAACACGTATGACGGGCGGCAAGCCCCGGAAAAACGGCCTCTTCAGCGTTGGAATGCCGCCGCGTATTCGGCCCAGCGCGGGTCCTTCCTCGCCTCATCAAAGTAGGGCATCACGAAAGCCCAGGGCGCGCCGGGATCGTGCACCTGCACAGTGACGTCGAGCCACGTGAACGCATTGTCGAGATCACCTGCATCGGCGAAGATCTCGGCAATCTGATAGGCGTTCGGATTACCGTACCTGGCGATGTATTTGTCTACTGCGGCCTGCCAGTCGGCGCTGGTTCCTTCTCGCCGCCCGAGAATCAGAATCTCATACAATTCCCGCGTCCAGTCGACCGGCTCCGTGGCCGTGTGCTGCGCGGCTTGGTCGAGATCATTTTGCTGCAGGTAGACACTGGCGATGCGGCCATGAACACGTGCCGAATTTGGCGACAACTCGAGTACACGCCGATAGTAAGCTAGCGCCTTCTCGGCATTTCCGGCCGATGCATAAATGTCGCCCAACTCACGAAGCGCAGAGATAGACAGCGGGTCAATCGCAATGGCCTTTTCATACGCGTCGATTGCCCGTGGGTAGTCGACCATGAAGAAGTATGAATTCCCCTGCCAGCCGAGGGCAATCGGATCGTTCGGGCTCAACTCTACGGCCTTTTGACTGAACGCCAACGCGCCCGCATGGTCCCAGTCGGCGCCCGCCGCGACCATGGCTCGAGCGATGTAAGCGGCCGGATTCTCTGGGTCGAGATCAATAGCCTTGCTGGCGTAGGCCCTTACCCGATCAAAGCCTTCTCTGAAATCCCCGCCAGAACTCCCCGCGAAGCCGGCAACTCGATTAAACTCCGTGACCGCGAGCCCCACCCAGGCGCGGGCAAAGTTGGGATCCAGTTCGGTGGCTTTCAGGAAAGTTGCGAAGGCTTTGTCGAGATTTTCACGGCTAATGTGGTCAAGAAAGTAGCTGCCTTTCAACATCTCGTTGTAGGCCTCCAGGTTTTCGGTGCCGCGGTTGACAGAAATGGCCTGATCGCCCAGTAAAGTAACTTTTAGTGCGGCTACTACGTTTGCGGCGATTTCATCCTGCACGGCAAAGATATCGGTGAGGTTCCGATCGTAGGTTTCGGACCAGAGATGGTAGCCATTCTCAGTATCGACGAGCTGAGCGGTGATTCTCAGTCTCGCGCCCGATTTGCGAACGCTGCCTTCGAGGACATTGGCGACGTTCAGCTGTTCGCCAATGATGCGAAGATCTTCATTGGTCCCTTTGAATTTGAACGAGGACGTGCGGCCGGCAACGTGCAGTCGCGGAATCTTGGCCAGCAGATTCAACAGCTCTTCGGAGAGGCCGTCGGAGAAGTATTCGTTCTCCTTGTCGTCACTCATGTTGACGAAAGGCAAAACCGCAATCGAGGGCTTGCCTTCGGCGACGACTTCGGGGGTCGCGACCGGCTCTTCGCCCGGCTGCAGCACAAACTTGTCGAACAGCAGGAACCCCACGGCAACAGCGAGGATAATCATCGCCGAACGGCTGAGTTTTTGTCCTGTCGCCGGTGTAATGGATTCATCGCGATCGACATCTTTTTCGCGCTTAATACCCTCGGGCGTCATCTCGAACGCCCACGCAAATATCACCGCAAACGGGAATCCGATAAGCACGAATGCGGCGACTGCGGATACCATCCACTCCGGCAACTTCAGTGCCGGAAACATGACGTCGACCACCTGCATCGTCAGCCAGCCTGCGATGATGTAGACCAGTGCGACCTTCGTGACGTTGCGGCGTTGGATTTCTTCCAGAAACTTGCGCATGTGCGGTTCCGTTCGATGTTGACGCAAGCTTAGCAGAGCGCGTCAACCGCGGCATCGGCCTTGTAAGGAAGGCGTGGGTTGTTTCCGCGCAAGCGCTTATACTGCGTTTAACCTAATGAAACAGTCCCAACCATGAACCCACCCACTACAAGCACCCCGGTTGCGCCGTGGATGCAGGACACGCTGCGGCAAGGTTTCAACGCGCTGCAATTGGGCCAGGTCGACCAGGCCAGCGAGTGCTGCAAGCGCGTACTGAGTGCCAAACCCGATTTACCCGAAGGACATTTCCTCGTAGGTCTCATCGCGCTGGAAACCAAGCAGACACGTATGGCGATCAGCGCTTTCGGCTCGGTGACGCACCTCAACCCGCGTCACGGCGCCGCGTGGGCGCAGCTCGCAAAGCTGCATTTTGGTTCGGGCCAGACAATTCTTGCAGACGAGGCTCTTGTAAAGGCGAAACGGTTTGAGGGCGGCGACCCGGTCGTGCACGATCTGCTTGGCCTCATCCACTCACTGCAGGGAGATCAGGATGAAGCGGCCCGGTGGTTTGCGAAGGCCGTTGCGATAGCGCCCGACAATCCGCAATTTCTCGTCAACAATGCCAATAGTGAGATGTACCTTGGTCATCTCGCCGAGGCCGAAAAGGGCCTGAGGAAGGCGCTGGAGATCGAGCCCGAGAGCCCGAATGCGCACTGGGTTCTGGCGGGCCTGAAGAAAGCGACGGATTTCGAGCATGTCGAAACGCTGCGCGGCCTGTTGAAGAACCGGCGTCGGCCACCGCGGGCAACGGCTTTCCTGAGCTATGCGCTCGGCAAGGAGCTTGAGGACCTCGAGGAGTGGGACGATGCCTTTCATGCGTTTGCTGTGGGAGCCGCCGCACGACGCCAGACGATCGAATTCGACGAAGCCGGCGAAGACAAAATGTTTGCAGCCATGCACGAGCTCTTTACGGCCGACTGGCTGGCAGCGAAGGAAAAGGGTGCTGATTCGAGCGCGCCGATATTTGTCGTCGGGCAGCCGCGCACGGGAACCACGCTGATCGAACGAGTTATCACCAGTCACTCAGCGGTGCACTCCGCGGGCGAGTTACGGCAGTTTGGTAACAGCGTGCGGCGTCTGAGTCGCTACCGTGGCGCGGGGCGCTTTTCCGAGGAATTGATGCGGCGCGGCGGCGAACTCAAGGGCGAGTCATTGGGGAACGCCTATTTGAAGGCGGTCAAGAACATGCGTGGTACGACACCCAGGTTTGTCGACAAGTTGCCGCCGAACTATTTGTACATTCCGTTGATATTGATGGCATTGCCTAATGCCAAGATCGTGCATGTGCGCCGCAACCCGATGGACGCTTGTTTCGCGAGCTTCAAACAGCTGTTTGCAGACGCCTACAAGCATTCTTACGAGCAGCGAGAAATGGCGCGCCACCATGCGCGCTACTACCACCTCATGCAGCATTACCGCGAGCAGTTTCCAGGACGTTATTTCGAAATTACCTACGAAGATGCGGCCAGCAGGCTGGAGCCGCACGCACGAGCGTTAATCGACTACCTTGAGCTCGACTGGGAAGACGACTGCCTGAATTTTCATGCGCAGCAAACGGCGGTCACGACGGCGAGTTCCGTGCAGGTGCGTGAGCCTGCCCACACACGCTCGATCGGCCGCTGGAAACGCTACGAGCGGCAGCTTCAGACCATGCGTGAGGAGCTTGAGCGAGAAGGGGTTGGCGTCGACTAATGGCCGTTATTCGGACTCGGATAATACGAATGTGAAATACTGAGCAATTACGGCCCAATGTGGTCAGAAACTCTATGAAAATACGACTCCTGTTGCCCTGCCTCTTAGCGGCTTTTCCAGTACTAGCCAGTGATGACTGTTGCGATGCGACGGAAATTGTCCGCGCGGCTGTCGACCACTGGCGCGGCCTGTCGTCCTACTCCGAGATGACGATGGTGATTCACCGCCCGGATTGGGAGCGGTCGATGACGATGCGAGCCTGGACCAAGGGTAACGACCAGTCACTCGTCCGCGTGACTGAACCAAAGAAAGATCGCGGCAACGGCACGTTGACCGACGACAACAGTATGTGGTCGTTCTCTCCAAAAGTGAATCGCGTTATCAAGATCCCCTCATCGATGATGGGTCAGAGCTGGATGGGCTCGGACTTTTCCAACAAGGACGTTGCTCGCGCAGACGATATTGTTGATCAGTACGATCATTCGATACTCGGCCGAGAGGATATGGATGAGGTGGTCGTCTACGAGATCGAATCGATACCGCACGAAGATGCGGCCGTGGTATGGGGCCGCGAAGTCCTGAAGATTCGTGATGACTATGTGGTACTGGAACACGCGTTCTACGATCAGGACGGCGAGCTGGTAAAGAAGCTGGTTTCACTGGATGTGGGGGAAATGGGTGGCCGCATGATCGCGAAACGGCAGCGCATGGCGAAAATCGACAAGCCGGACGAGTGGACGGAAATTATCGTCAGCGCCGTTGAATACGAAGTCGAACTGAAGGACAGCCTGTTTACTCTGTCTAACCTGCGCAACCCGCGAGACTAGTCGGATGCTCGCCGCATGAACATCGTCGTACGGCTGGCGTGGCGCAACCTCTGGCGGCACCAGCGGCGGACCTGGCTGACCGTTGGTGCAATGGTTTTTTCGAACACGCTGCTGGTCTTCATGATCTCGATGCAGTTCGGCATGTACGACCTGATGATCGACAACACGCTCAAGGTGTTCACCGGCCATATGCAGGTCCAGGCGCCGGGTTACAAAGACGATCAGAAAATGCGGCAGACGGTAGCGAATATCGCACCGCTTGCAGCCAGCTTGCGGGGCGAATTCCCGTCGCTGAATATAGCCGCCCGCGGTTGGGCGTTCGCGCTTGCTTCCAGCGAGGAACGCAGCTACGGGGTTGGTGTTTTTGGCGTCGAGCCGGAATTCGAGCCGCAGGTCTCGAGTATTCCGGGGCTGGTCGAACAGGGTCGTTATCTCGACCAGCGCGATGCCGCCGAGATTGTTATTGGTACCGTGCTTGCCCGCAACCTGCGCGTCGGGCTGGGGGATGAACTGACGCTGCTCGGCAGCGGTCGGGACGGATCATTTGCGGCGGCGGTAGTGACTGTCGTCGGGATTTTCGAAAGCGGCGTCACCGAGGTTGATCGAAGCATCGCACAAATGCCGCTGGGCGCATTTCAGGACACGTTCTTCATGGAGGGCGCTGGCCACCAGATTGTCATCGGCGCGCGCACGCTGGAGACGGCCGAAGCAGTGCTTCCCGAAGTTGCCGCTGCACTGCCGCCCGACGCCAACCTCGTCGTGCACGACTGGGACGCGCTACAGCCCGGTCTCAAGCAGGCTATTAAGGCCGATATGAGCAGCGCGTTTTTCATGTACGGAATCCTGGTTATCCTGGTCGCGTTCAGTGTGCTGAATACACAGTTGATGTCGGTACTCGAGCGGACTCACGAGTTCGGCATCGTCATGTCACTGGGCCTGAAGCCAGGCCAGCTGGGGCGCCTCGTCATGCTGGAAACGACTTTTCTGGGCCTGATCGGTCTGGTTATTGGTGCAATTGGTGGCGCGATACTGACGGCATACTTCAGCGTGAACGGCCTGTCCATACCGGGCATGGAAGAAATGGCGGCGAACTTCAACCTGCCTCCGCGCGTGTACTTTACAGCGACACCATTGACCATGGCGATCGGACCGTCAGTAGTATTCCTGTTTACGCTGCTTGCCGCTGCCTATCCGGCCTTGCGCCTGTATCGACTGCATCCGGTCGAAGCGATGAGGACGAACTGATGCGCATGCTTCCGGTGCTCACGATGCTTGCCTGGCGCTACCTGTGGCGCAATCACCGGCGCACCATCATCATGGTGAGTGCCATTGCGGTTGGCGTCTGGGCAATGATCTTCATGACGGCCCTGTCGCGAGGCATGGTCGACCAGATGCTCGAAGACGGTGTCGCCGCATTGCCCGGCCATGTGCAGGTGCATAACCCCAAATTCCTCGATGACCCGAGCGTGTCGAACCGCATTCCGATTGGCGACGCGGAACTGGCGGAGAAATTTGCGGCCACGGAATTTGCGGCCTGGGCGAGCCGGGTAAAAGTGCCCGCAGTCATAGCCAGCGAGTACGAATCCCGTGGCGTTACCCTGTTGGGTATTGATCCCATGGCCGAGCGGGAGTTCGGCTATATCTCCTATGACGATGTCGAGGGTCGCTTCCTCGAAAGTGTTGAAGACAGCGGCATCGTTATTGGACGAAGACTCGCCGACAAGCTCGAAACCAGGGTCGGCAAACGGGTCGTCGTGATGAGCCAGGACCCCGACAACGAGATTGCCGATCGTGGTTTTCGGGTCGTCGGCCTGTTTGAGGCCGATGTGCCCGCTTTCGAAGAGGGCAACGTTTTCATCGGCAAGAAAGCAGCGCAAAAGATGCTGCGCATCGGTGATACGACGACCGAGATTGTTTTCCTTGGCGACAATTATCGCGATGTCGAGCCAACGTACGAAAAAGTCACGGCTGCCGTTGATGGTGAGCTTGAGGTCAGTCGCTGGAGTGAAGTGGCTACGTATCTTGGCTCTATGCTCAAGGTAATGGATGGTTTCGTGATGATCTGGATGATCGTGATTTTCCTGGCGCTGTCATTCGGCCTGGTGAATACGCTGGTCATGGCCGTGTTCGAGCGAGTCCGGGAAATTGGCCTGATGCTCGCGCTCGGAATGAAGCCATCCAATATTCTCGGCCAGATCATCATCGAGTCGATGCTGCTGCTGTCGGTCGGTTTGGTTATCGGCAATCTGCTCGCATGGTTGACGATTCAGCCTTTGCGCGGCGGTATCGATATCTCTGCAGTAGCGGAAGGCATGGAGATGATGGGAGCGGCCAGCGTCCTGTACCCGAGGCTGTATTTGAGCGACATGATTCTCGCGAACGTGATTGTGTTGTCTCTTGGTTTTCTCGCGAGCTTGTCCCCGGCGTGGCGCGCGTCTCGGTATGAGCCAGTTGAAGCAATAACAAAGGTGGGATGATGACGGCGGTACGGTGTGTGGATCTGTGCAAGACCTATCGACAGGGTGATGAGGACATCAAGGCGCTCGATCATGTCAGCATCGAGATTGAGCAAGGTGGTTTTGTCTGTCTCTCCGCGCCATCTGGCGGCGGTAAAACAACCTTGCTCAATGCGATTGGCGGACTTGATATGCCGGACAGCGGCGAGGTCTGGGTCGCCGACCAGCGCATTGATCAGATGAGCAAGGGGGAACTCGCGGAGCTGCGACTGTCCAGCATCGGCTTCGTCTTCCAGGCTTACAACCTGATTCCCGTACTAACAGCACGGGAGAACATCGAGTTCGTCATGCAGGTGCAGGGTGTGCCGGCAAAAGAAAGAGCCGAGAAATCGACGGCGATACTCGATGAAGTCGGACTCAAGGGGCTCGAGAATCGACGACCTGCCGAAATGTCGGGCGGCCAGCAGCAGCGTGTCGCTGTCGCGCGCGCGATTGTTTCCCGACCGGCGCTGGTTCTGGCTGACGAGCCGACCGCGAATCTCGACTCGAAAACTGCGGACGAACTAATGGAGCTGTTTACCGAGCTCAACGAACATCACAACACAACCTTCGTTATCGCGACTCATGATCAGCGTGTCATGGCATATGCGAAGCGTCTCGTGCGCATGTTGGACGGTCGCATTGTCGATGACATCAAGCAGAATGCGGCATAGCTATATTATTCTCGTCTCATTACTGTCAGCAGCGGTTGCTGCCGGCGATACGGAAACGGAGTTTGGCGGTCATACCAAGTTTGCGCTAACGAGCCAGGCCTATCCGGAGCAGAGTCTCTTCAGGGACCTGGTTGGTAGCAACACGCTGGATCTCGATGGCGACCTGCGCCTGAATTTCAAAGCCAAAGCCAATCGCTGGTCCTTCGACGCCGCCTATCAGTTACTCGCATTGAACGGCGATAGCGTCGAACTGGGGCGCTCCGTGCCGGCGGGCACGAATATCTTTTTTCCGGGGCTCCCAAACGACGATCGTCGTCTGATCAATCTGACTGACGTTATTGAAGACGACGGCAAAACCGTAGTCCTGCACCGCCTTGATCGACTCAGCGTCGGCTATACCAGTGAAAGGGCAGTGGTACGACTTGGCAGGCAGGCTTTGTCCTGGGGCAACGGCTTGTTCTATGCGCCAATGGATCTCGTAAATCCGTTTGATCCTGCTGCCGTGGACAGGGAATACAAGAGCGGGGACGACATGCTGTATCTCCAGTATTTGCGCGACAACGGTCACGATGTACAGGGTGCCTACGTAGCGCGTCGAAATCCCTTTAGCGGCGATGTTGAGTCCGGCCAAGCCACCACCGCGCTCAAGTACCACGGATTTCTGGGTGAGGCGGAATACGATCTTCTGCTTGCCAAAAACTATGGCGATACTGTCGTGGGATTCGGGGCTGGAAAGAGTGTAGGTGGCGCGGTCTGGCGGGGCGACCTTGTCGTAACACGGGGAGATGATGACTCGACGGTCCAGTTCGTAACCAATTTCACCTACTCATGGAACTGGTTTGATAAAAACATGAGCGGAGCGATCGAATATTTCTACAACGGCTTCGGGCAACGATCCGGCGTTTATGATCCGATCAGTCTTGGCAACAATTTCGATCTCGTCAGCCGGGTTACGCGCGGCGAGCTTTTTTCGATCGGCCGCCACTATCTGGCTGGCAGCGTGATGATCGAAATGACGCCGTTGTGGGGACTGACGCCGACCGTGCTCGCGAATGTGGCGGATCCCAGTGGCTTGTTTCAGCTGGTATCCAACTACAGCGTGTCCGATAACATGACCTTGCTCGCGAGCATCAACGTGCCGCTGGGTCCGAAAGGAACAGAGTTCGGCGGTATCAGTGCCGGCCAGCCGGATCGCTATTTGTCCGGTGGTGCCGGGCTGTTCGCGCAGATTGCCTGGTATTTTTAGTGGCTCGGTTTCAGCGTTGATAACAGGCGCCGGAACCCGGCTTCGACTTCGAGTTCGAACACGGGGTCCTTGATATGATCGAAGGCTTCCACATCGAACTCCTGGGGGTCGGCGTCAATCATCTTGTCGACACGTTCGAACAGGTCGCTTTCTTCCCAGCTCATGTGGCTGCGTAGCCGTTTCACGTAATTCAAGGCATCTGTGATGAACTTCTCGCGGCGCACGGCGGCGCCGGCAATGATGGCCTCAATCTCGTCGCGCAAATCCGAGCCGAGTATCGCGATTGCCTGGTGGTCGCCGGGCACATCTTCGAGGCCATCGGCGAGATCCGGACGTCTGCTGCGCAGCTGTCCGTAGACAATATCTTCTTTCGGATGGTGGACCGCGTCCGGATAGACGGTCAGGTAGCGCATGATCTCTTCGATGAGTTCGAAATCGGGATCGTCTCCCGCGGAAGCCTGTTCCGCCGCGTCTTCAAGCAGGCTGAGGACTATCGACATATTGCGGTGATCCTCCCGCAACTCCTTCATCATCGTTCTTGCTTCAGACGGCATCTCGACTCCCTGATTCCCTGATATAGCCATATTCGCCAAAGGTAACACGGCGAACTATTCGGATTATCACCTACGGCTCCGCGCGCCGCCTTTCGGCTGTCTTGTGATTTCTCACGCCGCTTATCTATCGTATTACAGGGATGCTTGCGAAATCGCTGGCTGAATCCATGTTCAACAGGACGTCCGCGAGCGCCGACGCGAGGCTCTGATTCGCAACCAGCAACTCCCTGTTAACGTTCAACAATGTCGAAACCTCTACTTCACTAAGTTCGCCGCGAGATACCTCGTCGTAGATGCGGTGACGCATGCGGTGGTGTATCGACTCCGCCTTGCTCTTTATCTCGACGAGTGCCTCAAATCGTAATGCCGGTATATCGGCTTTCCTGAGCGTATCGAGATTCTCGTAAAACTCGCGTGCGGCTTCCCTGAACTGCCCGAAATAGGCATTGAATCGATCATTTACGGAGCCACGGAACAACTCGAGGTCGCCGTGCACGTCCTTCATGCTCTTGGCGGCTTGCACAGCGTTTCGGATGGCGGGAATAATCTGGCTAAGACGCTCTGACTCGTCCGCTTCAAGGGCCTGCGTTTGCAGCACCAGCGCGTAGCGGAGTATTGCTCCTTCGATCTGCTTTATTTCTGCATAACAGCGTTCGTAGTCGATCTCGTCCTCGAACACGCAGACGCCCTTGCGGTCGTCGTGACTGTCATAGAACGTATGGTCAGGAGGTAGTCCCAGCGTTACCTGATTCAACGCGGCCGCCTGGTCGATAAGGCGCAGGGTCTCGCGCGTCATATTCTCGAGTGCCGCTTCCGGCACCGCTGTTTCCGTACTCGTAATATGGCGCAAGAGCGGTGTTTCTTCCTCTCCGAATCGCCGGTCGAGCCACCGGCTCAATAGCGGAATGAGCGGAAGAAATATCAATATTCCGATTAGATTGAACGTGCTGTGAAATGCCACCAGGGCAAACAGCGGATCAGAAATTGCGAAAACGCCCGTTATGAGTTTAAGCAGCGGGACAAGACCAATGAATGCAATTGTATCGGCGACAACATTGAATAGAACGACGCCTACTGCGACACGCTTTTTGGATGCCGAGCCTGCCAATGAACCCAATAGTGCGGTGATCGTTGTTCCAAGATCAGCGCCGATCGCGATCGCCGCCGCAGACTCCAGTGGGATGGCGCCGGCATAAAGAGCGCTCAGCGTAATCATGATGGTCGCGGAGCTGGATTGAATGACGGCTGTCAGCAACAGGCCGGCGAGTAGGAACACGATAAGTGGATAACCCGCCAATGCGCTCGGGTCGAACATCTCGGTTGCAACCAGTGCGCCGGACTTCATGAACTCCAGGCCCATGAGCATCAATCCAAGGCCGGCCACGAAGTGGCTCAGGCCAGCGCGTCTGGTACCTGTAGCGGACCAGACCACACCCAGGCCGCCGATCGCGATAAGAGGTAGCGCAAGCGCTTCAATGTCGAGCTTGAAACCGACCGTGGCAACGATCCAGCCCGTCATCGTCGTGCCGAGGTTCGAACCAAATACAATGCCAAGAGCGCTGGCGAGCGAAATTATGCCGGTGCCAACAAATGCGAGAACGATCAGGCTTACAACGGAGCTGCTCTGCAATGCCGCCGTAGACAACGCCCCTGCGAGCACGCCTCTCAGCGGCTTCGCGGTGTACTGGCGCAGGAATTTCTTGAATGATCGGCCGGCAAGTTGAGTCAGAGCCTGTTCGAGCTGATGCATGCCGAACAGGAAGAGCCCAAGGCCCGCCGCCAATCTCCAGAGGTCAAGTTGTTCGCTCATTAAGGCTCGTGTAACAGGATCGAAACAATAGCGTAAACAGACTGGAAGAAGACTGTGTCTTCTTCCTTCATCTTAGTCTATCGCAGGAAGACAAAAAAAGGCCGACGTGAAGTCGGCCTTTTTCTCGTGCTGTTGTTGCGCAGTCAGCGCCCCTGAATACTCAGAAGAACTTCCGCGCCATACCCAGTATGTCATCGAGTCCGCCGCCGGACTTTCCACCCATGTTGAGCAGATCGCCAAGCGGTCCAAGTCCACCTTTTGATAACGAGGAACCCAGATCCTTGCCTCCCGATGTCTTCTTACTCATCGCTCCCATGGCGAGGGTTGCGAGCAGCGGCAACGCTTTCTTTATCATGCTGATGTCGATACCGGTCTCTTTCGCGGCCGCCCCGGCCACGTTGCGACTGACGTCTTTGCTGCCGAAGATGTGGCCCAGGATATTGTTGCCATCCGTGCGTGTTTCTTCGCTTGCCAGCAATTCCGGCTTGTCGAGATAACGATCATGACCGCCGGTCTCCAAAGCACGGCGCAAGCCGGCCAGACCGGAATCATCGGCAGTGTTTTTTTGCATGCCTCGCATCAGAGCAGGCGCGAGCGCTTTTACGAGGTTCGTGGTGTCGCCGGAGCCAAGTCCGACCGTTTTCGCAAGCTCGCCGAGGCTGTTGTCGCCCCCGCTCGCCTTGAGCAGGTCCATTAAGTCCATGAAGCAATCCTTATTAGTCGAGCGGAATACGAATCTTCTGACCCGGATAGATCTTGTTGGGGTCCTTGATGATCTCGCGATTCGCTTCGAAGATCTTCATGTATTTGCCGGCACTGCCATAGTATTTCTTAGCGATTCCGCCTAGCGTATCGCCGCTTACAATTTCGTAGATTTCTGCCTTTTCTTCGGGTTCTTCAGGCTTCGGTGGTGGCGCCTTGAGGTCATCGGCTACGACTTTTTCGACGCCCTTGATGTTGCCGGCAATCAGGATTGCCTGGTCGCGAACAGCCTGGTTCTTGCACTCTCCGCAGATCGTTGCCACCCCATCATCAAATTCGACCGTTAGATCCTTCAGGCCACTCGTCTTGATCTCGAGGTGCTGCTTGATGTTATCGGCGGCTTCGGAATCCGTATTGAATACCTGTCGGCCTACGTCTTTTACAAAGTCAAACAATCCCATTTACTTCTCCCATTGTCAGCTGCCTTATATCAGGCGCGGGCAGTATAACAGGCGCTATAATGACATGAGCATAATAGTGAGGGTCAGAAATGAGTAAAGTCAGGGTATTCCTTGCCATCGGTATCGCTTTTCTGAGCGGTTGCGCCGTCAATCCGGTCACCGGCAAGACCGAGCTGATGACGGTTAGCACAGCCTCTGAAATCCAGATGGGGCAGCAGAACTACGCCCCGATGCAGCAGTCCCAGGGTGGGGCTTACGATGTTGATCCCGAACTAACCCGTTACGTAGCGACTGTGGGCGGTCGGCTGGCCGCGCAAAGCCCCGTCGATCTGCCGTACGAATTTGTTGTCCTGAATAACTCGGTGCCCAACGCCTGGGCCTTGCCCGGTGGCAAGATTGCCATCAACCGCGGTCTGTTAACCGAACTGGAATCTGAGGCCGAGCTGGCCGCCGTCCTTGGCCACGAGGTGGTGCATGCAGCAGCACGGCACACCGCCCGGCAGATGTCCCGGGGCATGCTGTTGCAAGGCCTTGTGCTTGCAACCGCGGTAGCGTCGAGTGACAGCGACTACGGCAACCTCGCGGTGGGCGGCGCAGGCCTGGCCGCGCAGCTCGTGACCATGAAGTACGGTCGTGAGGCTGAACTCGAGTCTGACTTCTACGGTATGCAGTACATGTCGAAGGCGGGCTACAACCCAAGGGGCGCGATATCGTTGCAGGAAACCTTCGTACGCCTGAGCGACGGCCGAAGAGCCGACTGGCTTAGCGGCCTGTTTGCCAGCCATCCTCCGTCGCAGGAGCGAGTTGATACGAACAGGGTGACGGCGGCGAGCCTGCCGGCAGGCGGCAAAACCGGCGAGACCGAGTTCCAGCGAATCATGCAAAAAACCCGCGCTGCGAAGCCGGCCTACGACGCGTACGACGAGGGGCGCAAGGCGCTGGCCGAAAAGAAAACGGACGAAGCGCTGACGCTCGCCAACAAGGCGCTGTCGCTATTCCCGCAGGAGGCGCATTTCCATGCGCTGCGTGGTGATATTCGCCTCGTTGCCGATCAATACGATATGGCGGTGACGAATTTCAATCGAGCCATTGAGCGGCGAGACGGTTTTTTCTACTATCACCTGCAGCGCGGCCTCGCGAAAAAGGAACTCGACCAGATTGATGGCGCGGTCATCGACTTGGAAAGAAGTATTGAGCTGCTGCCGACCGCGCCGGCGCATTATGCGCTCGGCGGCATAGCCCAGAGGCGCGGCAATCTGCCTGACGCCATCAAGCACTACAAGGTGGTTTCAAGCGCGGGCGGCGAGTATGGGAAAGCAGGCACGGCGGCCCTGGTAAGGCTGGAGCTTCCATCCAACCCCAGCGCCTACGTGTCGCGCCGCTGCGACCCGGATGCCAACGGCAACCTGGTTGTTTCAGTTCGAAACGACACGGACGTGCAAATTACCGGCGTCGAGATTGCAGTCCAGTATACCGATGCCAATGGACGTCAGCAGCAGGTCCGCAGGGCGATTAATGGCCAGATTCCGCCTGGGCAAATTGCCAGCGTGAATACGGGCATGGGGCCTTTCGCCGCGGGTTCCAGCTGCCCGGCAACCGTAGTCGCGGCACAACTAGCCGAGTAGTCTCGTGTCGAAATTGGCCGTTGCTGTAGCTATAAGTCTGGTCGCCGTTATTGCCGCGGGCGCCTGGCTCCTCGGTGCCGATCGGCAGCGAGAAGCAACTTCAGGGAGCGAGCCGGCGGCGGAGAATATCGATTCCGCAAAGACCGCTGATGAGCGCTTGCTGGCCCTAGAACAGATGATTGTCGCAGAGCGTAACGCAAGGATGGTGCTCGAGGACCAGCTGCAAGCGCTGCTGGATGAAATCGAGCGCATTGACTCGAGTGGTTCGCGGACGATTGCAGAAAGCCGGCAGCGTGCGGAAGAAATCCAGCGCGAATCACGACGCCGTGAGGCGGGCAGAGATCGGCCTGACTACGCGACGCTTATCCAGCGTATGCAGGAGCGGCGCCTGAAGTCGCTGGTCGATGGCGGCTTCTCCGAGGACGAGGCCCGCCGGATACTGCAGCAGGAATCCGAAGCTCAGTACAAGGCGTTGCAAGCTGCACATGATGCGCAACGCAATGGCGAGCGGATGAATGCCTTCTCCATGGTCAACGACCCCGGATCCCTGCTTCGCGAAGAGCTTGGCGACGTCGAATATGAACGCTATCTCAAAGCGCAGGGCCAGCCGGCGACCGTGCAGGTTACGCAGGTGCTGGGCAGTTCGCCGGGCGACCGGGCCGGTTTGCAGCCCGGCGACGAAATAGTCAGCTACAATGGTGAGCGCGTCTTCAGTATCAACGATTTGCGGGCGCTAACCCTGCAAGGGACGGCCGGAGAAGATGTGGTTGTCGAGATCGAGCGCGACGGGGTGCGCATGCAGCTCAATGTGCAAAGGGGGCCTGTCGGGATAACCGGCAGCAGCGCCAACGTACGGAACGTGAACTGGTGGGGTGGTACCTGACGATCCCGGAATGCGGCCACAGGCGCTGGTGGATTAAATGGACCGGCCCATGCAGAATGACCGGCATTAAGAAATAGAGGTCTCCGAAGCCCTTGAGTATTCTCCGCTACAGCATCCCCAACAGCTTCACGGCGCTGAGCCTGCTGCTTGGCGTTGCATCCATTGTTACCACTCAGCTGGGTGCGCTCGAGCTCGCCGCGTGGATTATTGTCTGGTGTGGATTGCTCGATGTCCTGGACGGTGCCTCCGCCAGGCTTCTGAAAGCGACTTCGAATTTCGGCGCCGAATTTGACTCAATGGCCGACCTGGTTTCTTTTGGCGTAGCGCCGGCCGTGCTGATGCTCAATGCTGGCATGCAGCTTGGCGGGATCGAGTACGATACCGAACAATTCTGGGTACTGCTGGTTGCGGTCGCAGTATTCGTTCTTGCCGGCGCCATGCGGTTGGCGCGCTTTAACCTGGTTACTGATCAGCCGAGCACGGGCTGGTTCACGGGTATTCCGATCACGGCTGCAGGCGGAGCGATGGTGTCATCGGTCGTCCTTGTCCTGATCTATTATCCCGACATTGCCGCGTCCCTGCCACTGCATTTGTATATGCCGGTGCTGATGTTCACGCTGGCGCTGCTCATGATCTCCAGGCTGCGCTTTCCGAAAGCGAAGCTGCGCAAGAGCAAGTTCATCAATGCGTTCCAGGTCGTGTCCATCGCGGGCATTTATTACTGCGGTATAACGCGTTCCTGGCCGGAATACCTGCTGGGCATGGCGATATTCCTGTTTATCGCGGGGATTATCGCGGGGCGAATTACGCGCGACACCTGATAGCCAACTTCCGGGCCTGCAAACGATGTCAACCACCGTCACCGTCCTCATTGTCTATCTGGGAGTTCTTGTCGCACTTGCCGTCTGGAGTCGCCGCGAGACCCACACCCTGGCCGGTTTTTACCTCGCCGACAAGAAACTGCCTTTCTGGGTCGTTGCATTCAGCACCAACGCGACCGGGGAAAGCGGCTGGTTGTTGCTGGGGCTATCCGGTATGGGCTACGCAGTTGGCGCCCAGGCGTATTGGGTCGTTGTCGGCGAGATCGTCGGCATCGGCTTGTCGTGGGGCCTGATCTCTCGGCGCCTCAAGAAACTCGGCGATGAAACGCATTCGATAACGGTGCCGGACGTACTCGCAGCGAAGTTCGCCGATAAATGGCACCTGATTCGCGGCGTTGCTGTGCTGATTATCGTCGTCATGGTAACGACGTATGTCACTGCGCAGATGGTCGCCTCCGGCAAAGCGTTCAGCAGTTTTCTCGGCATGCAGTACGAAACCGGTGTGATCGTGGGCGCCGTATTCATCATCGGCTACACCTTCGTCGGCGGTTACAAAGCCGTCTCATATACCGACGTCGTGCAGGGTGTACTGATGCTGCTCGGTCTCATTGCCGTGCCGGTAGCGGCGGTCAGCGCGGCTGGCGGTTGGGGAGCAATGACCGCGACGCTGGCAGCGCAGGATCCGGCACTGCTTGATATGTTTGCGTTCGCCGGTGGGCCGGCATGGATCGGTATTGCCAGTTTCGTTGGCATAGGGCTGCCCTTTATTGGCGTTCCGCAGCTGCTGGTGCGCTTCATGTCTGCGCGTGATGACGGCGAGATCAAGAAAGCACGCATCATGTCGCTGCTGGTGCTGCTCGTATTTACGGCCGGTGCGGTCACAGCGGGTGTTGCCGGCCGAGCTCTGCTGCCCGGGCTGGAAGACAGTGAGACGATCTTCCCGACACTTTCGAGCGAGCTGTTCCCACCGATTGTCGCAGGCATGTTGCTGGTGGTCGTGTTGTCCGCGATCATGTCTACCGTCGATTCTCTGCTGCTGCTCGCCTCTTCTGCGGTAGTTCGGGATACCTACCAGAAAATCATGGGCAGTAGCGAAAGCGATTCCGTCCTGTCGAACTACGGCAAAATTGTCACTGTTGTAATCGGCGTCATCGCCCTGGTGCTGGGTATTCAGGAGCCGCGCGTCATCTTTCATTTTGTACTTGCGTCCTGGTCCGGCCTCGGCTCGGCATTTGGGCCCGTCATGATTGGTATTCTCTACTACAAGCGCATCACCTGGCTCGGCGTCGTATCCGGCATGCTTGGCGGATTCCTGACAAGCATTATCTGGTTGAGCTTCTTCAAGGCCGACTATCACGGCCTTTATGAAGCGATACCGGGCTTTCTGGCCGGAATGATCTTCACGTTCGGCGTGAGCTGGCTGACCAGCCGTGAGAAAACTAGCTCCGAACTGTAACCAATTCCGCGAAATGGCCCTATAACAGTGTAAGACAACACTTAATTGAGGGTATCTGGATGCGTAATCTGATCTTATTCGCGGCACTGCTGTTGCTCGCCTTCTCGCCGGCGACCAACGCGGACATTGACGGCATTCCGGCGTCGGCGTCTTGGTATTTCCACGCAGACTTTGACGCGATGCGTGACGGCAAGGCGAGCCGCGGCGTGTATGACTGGCTTGATGCTGAGGTATTCGCGGAAATTCTTGGCGAAGTCGGGATTGATTTCGGAAAGGAAGCGCAAAGCCTGACTGCTTTTTCGGGCGCCGGTGCCGGGCCGGTCATCATCCTCGATGGAAAGATCAGTCAGGATACCAGGGACAAGGTTGTGGCCCTTGCCGCGGCTGATGGTGAGCTGCAGACATTCAAGTCTTCCGGTAAGGCGTATTACTTTTTTGACGGCAAAGCCAATGGCAACAAAAAAGGCAATTCAGGCAATATCGATATCGACATCGATTCCCTGGAAAAAGAAGCCTATGTCAGCGTCGCGTTGAAGAACAAGATCCTGATCACCAATACGCAAGAGCAGATGAAAGAGTTGCTGGCGAACGACGGTAAGGTCAGGTCAGTGCGGGAAGACAAGAACGCGCTGTTCGTATTGCGGGCAGAGCGCAGCCTGATCCAGGCTGGCGTCAAGGCAGATGAAATGGAGGAGGGTGGCGACTGGGACTCCAAAATACTTCGTAATACCAAGCAGGTCGCTGTGTTAATGGCTGATCTCGGCGACAAGTTGGGAATCGAAGCGCAGCTGGTTGCGAACGAGCCCGACATGGCAAATTCGCTGGCGAGCGTTGTCAGGGGCATTATCGGCCTGACGGCCTTTAACGACGACATGGACTCAGAGGTAGCCGCGATACTTCAAAGCACGACGGTCAATGTCGCGGGCAGCGTGCTCAAGCTGTCCCTGTCACTCGATCCGGATACTGTTGTATCGGCTCTTGCGGACTGAAGCGCAACTGGTCGAAGCCGCGCAAGCGGGGTCTGCGGATGCATTCGCAGATCTCGTTCGCCGTTATCGGGATGGTCTGCTGCGTTTCTTGCTCACCCGCTGTGCCAGTTATGCGGATGCGGAGGACGCGCTGCAGGACACCCTGATCAATGCTTACCGCTATATTCGGAGTTACGATCAGCGCTGGCGATTTAGTACCTGGCTATATCGAATAGCGATTCGTAACGCGGCGAATGGATACTCACAGGACTTACCTGCGCTTCATGAGCTCAGGGATGAAGAGAGTGATCCCTTGCTGCAGTGCATGGCAGATTCAGAAACGGAAAACCTCTGGCTCAGCGCGCGACGCCTGTTGAATGACGAAGTATTTGCAGCAATGTGGCTGCGCTACGCTGAAGACATGTCCGTGAACGATATTTCAGTTGCGCTCGATCGATCGGCATCGTGGACCAAGGTTAACCTGATGCGCGGACGACGCGCCCTCGATGCCGAACTCAACGGCACTGACAAAGAGAGTAAAGCGTATGGATAAGTTAGCCAATCGACTGCGTCAGGATGCGAAAAACATCGACGCCACCGTGTCTGATGAACTTGATCACAGGATTTCCGCATCGCTGCGCGGTGTTGCGCCGCTTGAAGAGACGTCGTCTCAAGTGAAGTCACGACGGCCGGCACTTTTCTGGCTGGCCAGCAGCCTCACTGGCGTAGCCGCCGCTGCTGTCGTGATTCTTATTGTTAACTCATCGCAACCCGAGCCGGTCGCAACACCCGGTCCCGCGGCGATAGCGGCGGCGATTCCGGACATTGACTGGAAGTCTGAAACAGCCGTATTCACAAGCCAACTGCAGCAGGAACTGGACGCGCTGCAATCGGATATCAAGAAGGCGGAAGAGAAGGTCAAGGCGGATATCGGCCTCTGATGCAGTAGATAATGGTTCCCATTTGCATTATCCTGTTTTTGGGGTCAGTTCGCAGGTTCTGCAAGGACCAGCGCAACACAGAAGTACCACAGCAATAATGCAAAAGAGGATTGCGATCAGAGCCACAACGCGAACTGAATAAGAAAGACGGGCGGCGATCCAAATCGTCGTCGCGCTCGACAAACAAAGAACACAAAGGATGCGCCAGGTATGCCTTTTGCTGTTGTGTTGATTCTTCTCGTCGTCGGTTCGGTTCTTTTTCACCTGCTTAGCCCATGGACATTCACCGAGCTGGCTTCCAACTGGGGAATGGTCGACTTCACGGTCGACATCACCCTCTACGTCACCGGCTTCGTTTTCGTTGCCGTCAACCTTTTCATGGCGTACTGCGTCATCAAGTTCCGCTACAAGAAAGGGGCACGGGCGACGTATGAGCCGGAAAACAAAAAGCTCGAAAGCTGGCTGACCGGTCTGACGACAGTCGGCGTTGCGGCCATGTTGACGCCCGGGCTGTTTGTGTGGGCGGATTTTGTCGATGTGCCGGACGATGCTCATGTCGTCGAAGCTGTTGGTCAGCAGTGGCACTGGACCTTCCGTTTACCGGGCGAAGACGGCAAGTTGGGCGAAGTCGACGCTGAACGGATTACCAATGATAATCCATTCGGTATGGATCCGGAGGATCCGAACGGGCAGGACGACGTGCTTGTCTATAACGGTGAAATCCACGTTCCTATCGACAAGCCCGTTAAATTTCTGCTGCGCTCAAAAGATGTGCTCCATGACTTCGCCGTCGCTCAATTTCGCGTGAAGATGGACCTGGTTCCCGGCACCAACACATTTTTGTGGCTGACGCCGACCAAGATCGGGCGATACGAAATCCTTTGCGAAGAGCTTTGTGGTCTCGCGCACTACACGATGCGCGGCGCCGTCGTCGTGGAGGAGCGCGACGACTTCGAAACGTGGCTGGCAAACCAGCCGACGTTCGCCGGCCTGAACAGCAAGCCGGACGGCAATGCCATGATTGGTGCTGCGCAATATGCTGTCTGCGCGGCCTGCCACGGTCAGCAGGGCGAAGGCATTCCGGCCATGAACGCGCCGAAGATTGCGGGCCAGAGCGCCTGGTACCTGAAGCGCCAGATCATGAACTACAAACAAGGCCTGCGCGGCACCCATGAGGGTGACGTCTATGGCGCGCAAATGATCGGAATGGTTGCGACGCTCGTTGATGAGCAAGCGATCGATAACGTTGTGGCACATATCCGGACCTTTCCGGACGCCGCAGTGAATCCCACAATCGAAGGGAACGTTGCCAGCGGGCAGAAGCACTACAACGTGTGTGCCTACTGTCACGGCAGAGACGGGATGGGTATACAGGCGATGAACGCACCGCGGGCCGCGGGCATGTCCGACTGGTATCTGGAAAGGCAGTTACACAATTTCAAGAATGAAATTCGCGGCGCTCATTTGCAGGACCATAACGGCAAGCAGATGGGCCTGATGGCCAACATTCTGCATGACGAGCAAGCGGTCCGGGATGTCGTTGCCTACATCAATACGCTGTAGATTGGTTGTCAAAAGAATAGCGAAGTACTAAACAGGTAAAAGGGGAACTGGATGGCTTACGTTGCAATTGCAGACCGTGACCATGAAGTCGAACATCACGATCCGCAGACGTTCATAACCAAGTATATCTGGAGCCAGGACCACAAGGTCATTGCCGTCCAGTATGGTATTACGGCAATCTTTGTCGGCATTATCGCCCTGGGCCTGTCCGCGATGATGCGGCTGCAACTCGGATTCCCTGATCAGTTCTCTTTTATCAACCCTGAGAACTACTACCAGTTCGTTACCATGCACGGCATGATCATGGTGATCTACCTGCTCACCGCGCTGTTCCTGGGCGGATTCGGCAATTACCTGATTCCGTTGATGTGCGGCTCTCGCGACATGGTCTTTCCGTATCTGAACATGTTGAGTTACTGGGTGTATCTGCTATCGGTCATCATCCTGGTGGCCAGTTTCTTTGTTCCCGGTGGCTCGACCGGAGCCGGCTGGACCCTCTATCCGCCACAGGCGATCATGCCGGGTACGCCCGGTGTCGAGTGGGGCATCCTGCTCATGTTGCTGTCACTTGCCGTATTTATTGTTGCGTTCACGATGGGCGGCCTCAACTACATCACGACGGTGTTGCAGGCACGTTGCAGGGGTATGACGCTGATGCGCATGCCGCTGTCCGTCTGGGGCATATTCATCGCGACCGTGCTCGGATTGCTGGCATTTCCGGCATTGCTCGTCAGCGCCATTATGATGCTGTTCGACAAGACACTGCACACAAGCTTCTTTATGCCGGCGATCAGCTCGATGGGCGTAGACCCAGGATATACCGGCGGCAGCCCCATACTCTTTCAGCACCTGTTCTGGTTCTTCGGCCATCCAGAGGTATACATCGTCGCGTTGCCCGCATTCGGTATTGTCTCGGACCTTCTGAGCACGCACGCGCGCAAGAATATTTTCGGCTATCGGATGATGGTTTGGGCAATCGTTGCTATCGGTGGGCTCAGTTTCGTCGTCTGGGCGCACCATATGTATGTGAGCGGTATGAATCCGTACTTCGGTTTCTTCTTCGCGACGACAACATTGATCATAGCGGTGCCGACTGCGATCAAAGTCTACAACTGGGTTTTGACGCTTTGGGAGGGAAACATACACCTCAGGGTACCAATGCTGTTTGCCATCGGCTTCATTTTTACATTTATTCATGGTGGCCTGACGGGGCTGTTTCTTGGCAACGTGACGATTGATTTGCCGTTATCGGACACCTATTTCGTGGTGGCGCATTTCCACATGGTTATGGGCGTGTCGCCAGTACTCGTAGTATTCGGCGCCATCTATCACTGGTGGCCAAAGATCACCGGCAAGATGTACAACGAGACACTCGGCAAGTGGCACTTCTGGATGACGTTCCTGGGAACGTATTCAATCTACCTGCCGATGCATTACCTCGGTTTCCAGGGCGTGCCGCGGCGTTACTTCGCCATGGGCAATACCGAATTCATGCCCGATTCCGCACAGGATTTGAATGCTTTTATAACGATGTCGGCGCTGTTCGTCGCCGCGACCCAGGTGCTGTTCTTCGTCAACATGATATGGAGCCTCGCGAAAGGACCGAAGTCCGATCCTAATCCGTGGGGCGCTACCACTCTCGAGTGGCATACGCCGGACCACCCGCCCAAACACGGCAACTGGGGCCATGAACTGCCCGTCGTCTACCGCTGGGCCTATGACTACAGCGTGCCGGGGTACAAGGACGACTTTATTCCACAGAACGTATCTCCTGACGATGCGCCGGCGGGCCGTGATCACGGAGGCGAGCACTAGTGGCGCTGTATTCGCGTAGCAGGGGGCGGCGATGACGATAGCGCTTCTTTTCCTGGCACTGATTCTGGCCACGCTGCTCGGCTGGCTGCTGAAGCAGTCGTTCAACACGCAGCCCTGGGTTGCCGAGACCGTCAGCGAGACAGCGCATGAGGGACCGCTGGGAACCAATGCCCGCCTGATCGGGCTGCTTACACTGATGGCCGTCGTTACGTCGTTCTTCGCTCTGATCCTGAGCGCCTATTCCTTGCGTATGGAGCTCGGCGACTGGGTGCCGTTGAGTGAGCCACAGTTATTGTGGACGAATACAGCCATGTTGGTCCTCGCGAGCATTGTCTTCCAGTGGACGCGCAATGCCGCGGTGAAGGCACAAGTGGCGAGACTTGCGCCAGGTTTGATGCTGACAGGGATTTTGACCGGCGCATTCATTGTCGGCCAGTTGATGGCGTGGCAACAGCTGCAGGCATCGGGCCAGTTCATTACCAATAATCCGGCCAATGCATTCTTCTATTTCCTGACGGGCGCGCACGCGGTACACATAGCTGGCGGCCTGTACGTCTGGATGAGAGCGACGACAAAGGTCGTTCTCGGCAAGGGAGATGATGCGGCGACTACCCGTAGCATCGAGCTGTGCGCGATCTACTGGCACTTCCTGTTGCTTGTCTGGCTGATTCTTTTTGGATTGCTGTTGTCGACCTAAGGGGTCCTTATGTCTGAAGCGGTATTGAGTAGTGGAGCGGAAGTAGAGGCGCCCGGCACCAAGGGTGTCGCGGACGATTTTTCGCGTGACAAGCAGGTCTTCGGCGTGCCCTGGGGCAAGGCCATGATGTGGATCTTCCTGCTTAGCGATACCTTTATTTTCAGCTGTTTCCTCGTCGGCTACATGTCGGTTCGCATCGCTACAACGGACCCCTGGCCGAGCCCGTCCGAAGTATTCGCATTGCAGGCGTTTGGCTACGACGTGCCGCTACTGCTCATCGCTATTATGACATTTGTCCTTATTACTTCGTCGGGCACGATGGCCCTTGCGGTGAACATGGGCTACCGCAAGGATCGCAACAAGACATTCTGGCTCATGCTTGCTACCGCTGTTCTCGGCGCAACGTTCGTTAGCATGCAGGCATATGAGTGGACCAAATTAATCTCGGAAGGCGTGCGCCCCTGGGAGAACCCGTTCGGTGCCGCACAGTTCGGCTCGAGTTTCTTCATGATCACCGGCTTCCACGGTATGCACGTTTCGGCCGGCGTAATCTACTTGCTGGTTATTGCTTTCCGGGTAAAGAATGGTTTTTATGAGAAGCGCGGCGGCAACTACGAGATCGTCGAAATCACGGGCCTGTACTGGCACTTCGTCGACCTCGTCTGGGTATTCATTTTCGCATTCTTTTACCTCTGGTAAGGAACAGGAGTCATCGCAATGGCTGAAGAAGGACAACAACAGCATCCACTGAAGATCTACTGGATTATGTGGGGTGCATTGTTTGTACTCAGTGGCTTTTCCTATGCCACGGACTTCATGGACGACGGGGCAGTGCGCAAATTTTTGATTCTGCTCTTCATGATGCTGAAAGCAGGCGGCATCGTTTGGATATTCATGCACATGGGCTGGGAGCGCCTCGCGCTGAAGCTCGCTATCCTTGGCCCGCCGGTTGCGATCATGGTGCTTATCTGGCTGATGTCCTATGAGGGTTTTTATATCGAAGATACGCGCACCGAGTACTATGGTGAAAGCACCATGGAGCCACAGGTTCCGCATCACTAGCAATAAACTGTATTTCCCTGGGGGCCCGTTGGAACGGGCCCTTTTTATTTGAGGACCCTATGTTATGCAGCTTGTAATGAGCCTCGTCGGCGTTGTCACTGTTTTTTTGATTGCCGCCCTGTTGTCGAACAACAGACGTGCGATTAATCGCCGCACTGTATCGATGGCCTTTCTCATCCAGCTGACTATTGCTGCTCTGGTGTTATTTGTACCAGCCGGCGGTCTCGTCCTGGATAAGGTCGTAAAGGGTGTGCAGACCGTAATCAATTACGGCAACGATGGCATTGCGTTTGTGTTCGGTTCGAACATCACGCCGACTCTGGGATTCACGATCGCTTTTAACGTACTACCGGTCATTGTTTTTTTTGCGGCCTTGATGTCGGTACTGTATTACCTCGGAATCATGCAGCGAGTTGTCGGTGTATTCGGCGGATGGCTGCACCGCCTTTTGAAGACGAGCCATGCCGAGTCCGTTTCCGCCGTATCAAATATTTTCGTCGGCCATACTGACGCGCCGCTGGTCGTGAAGCCCTATCTCGCTGGTATGACACAGTCCGAACTGTTCGCCGTCATGACCGGTGGCTGCGCAACTATCGCCGGGGCGGTGATGATGGGCTACGCGCAGATGGGCGTGGAATTGAAGTACCTGATTACGGCCAGCTTCATGGCCGCGCCTGGTGCGCTCATGATGGCCAAAATCATACACCCGGAGACCGAACCGCACGACGACAGGCCGCATACCGAGATGATCGATCCAGCTGATCAGCCGGTTAATATTTTCGAAGCGATAGGCAACGGCGCGATGACGGGCATGCAGGTTGCCATGGCAGTTGGCGCGATGCTCATTGCTTTCGTCGGTCTCATCTACCTGGTTAACGGTATTCTGAGCGGTGTCGGCGGCTGGTTCGGGTTCGAGCAATTGACGTTGCAGTGGCTGCTGGGGCACCTGTTTTCACCTATCGCGTTCCTGCTGGGCGTGCCCTGGGCAGAAGCGACGCAGGCGGGCAGCCTGATCGGTCAGAAGCTGGTTATCAACGAGTTTTATGCCTACGCCAGCTTTGTCGGGATCAAAGACACGTTGTCGCCGTATACGCAGTTGGTCGTAACGTTTGCGCTTTGCGGCTTTTCTAATCTCGCCTCCATCGCTATCCTCCTTGGCGGACTCGGAGCGGTGGTTCCATCACGACGCCACGACATCGCGAGGCTGGGTCTAAAGGCTGTAATTGCAGGTACACTGGTCAACCTTATGAATGCAGCGCTGGCAGGGTTCTTTTTCTCGCTGCAATGAAGAGGAGCAAGTCCTAAATGAAACGCGCAATTATCCTGGTACTGGATTCATTCGGCATCGGTGCCACCGCCGATGCAGAGAAGTTTGGTGACGTCGGGGCAGACACGCTGGGTAGCATCGCGCGGGTACGGGCGGCTTCCACCAAAGGGCCGCTGCGGTTACCCAATCTTTCGAAGTTAGGTCTTTTTCACGCGAGCAAAGAAAGTACCGGCGAGTTTCCGGCTGGTGTAGATACCGACGTCGAAATTATCGGCGCCTACGGACACGCGGCCGAGCTGTCCAGCGGCAAAGACACGCCGAGCGGCCATTGGGAGATTGCGGGCGTTCCGGTTCTATTCGACTGGGGCTACTTTACGAAGAAGACCGATACGTTTCCACCGGAACTGCTGGACAAACTCATAGAACGGGCAGAGCTGCCCGGTGTCCTCGGTAACTGTCATTCTTCTGGCACGACAATTATTTCGGAACTGGGTGACGAGCACGTAAAGACCGGCAAGCCGATTGTCTATACGTCGGCTGACAGCGTTTTTCAGATTGCGTGTCACGAGGAAGCGTTTGGACTGCAGAGGCTCTATGATCTCTGCGACATTGCGAGAGAACTGGTGAATGAATACGACATCGGTCGGGTGATCGCGCGGCCGTTTGTTGGCGACGGACCGGACAGCTATGTGCGCACCGGCAATCGCCGCGACCTGACGACTCCTCCGCATGCACCAACGGTGCTCGATAAGCTGGTTGATGCGGGCGGTGAGGTTATAAGTGTTGGCAAGATCGCCGATATCTATGCGCACCAGGGCATCACGAAGAAAGTCAAAGCTACCGGTAATGCCGCGTTATTTGATGCCACGCTCGATGCGATGAAAGAGGCGGGTGATCGCTCCATCGTGTTCACGAATTTTGTGGATTTCGACATGCTGTTTGGACATCGCAGAGACGTAGAGGGTTACGCTGCGGCCCTGGAGTATTTCGACAGCCGATTGCCTGAACTGATGGCTGATATGCACGAGGATGACTTACTGATTCTCTGCGCCGATCACGGTTGCGATCCGACCTGGCAGGGCAGCGATCACACGCGGGAGCACATCCCGGTGCTGGCCTATGGCGCCGGTATCAAGGCCGGATCATTAGGGCGCCGCGATAGCTTTGCAGATATCGGGCAGTCGCTCGCGCAGCACCTTGGACTCTCACCCATGGATTACGGCACCAGCTTTCTGAATGCGTAGCTTAAAGGCGCGGTAGCGCCTTGGGAGTTCAAACGCTTTCTTGTCAGGCAGCAGCGTAGGTCGCGGTAAGGTACCGAATGATCTCTTCTGACTCGGCTGTTTCTTTGCCGGTATTCGGGTCAACCAGGTACGGTATTGAGACGCGGCCAGCTCGCTCCAGCAGTACTTTACGGTTTTCCAGGTCAGGATCTGGCCGCAAATTCAGCGAATCTCGCACGACGGGCGGTACCCAGTCTGAAAACTGCGTTCGACCGGCTGAGCGGAGAATATAGGGAATCTCGAGTTCGCACAGCAGGTCGCGGACGGGTCGTGCAAACGGGCTCGACTCGAAGCTGTACAACTGCAGAGGCTCTGCCGGCCGATGCGAGGGTGTTGCCCGGACGCCGGCCATGCCCCGGGCAATGGCCGTGACGGAGGAGCCCAATTTCTGCAAAGGGCCGACGCGCCATTTCAACGGCAAAGGGCGCTTGCCATAGATTTCAAACAGGTAGGCAATAATGTCCATGGACTCGTAGAGTTCTCGCCCGGTATTGGGATCCACCAGGAAGGGAAACTGTGTTTTGCCACCCATCTTCTTGACCTGCGGCCGAAATCGCTTGCCCCCCTTGGGGCAGGGATAAATCATGGCGTCCAGGTCCAGCTCCGTCAGAGCTTCGCGCACCAGGCGACAATAAGGGCACCCTTCGAATTCGTAGAGTTCCAGCAGCATGGCCGGCTTTTCCGCGGCCGGGTGGGCGGTGATGCCGACACCGGTTCGGAGCGCGGTCGCGAAGCTCGAGCTGGCGAGGTTGACGCGATATTTCAGGGAATCAGCATTCACGACAGGATCTCAGTAAGTCGGGGCACAGTTGCTGGCCAACCCCGGGGACTATACAGCACCAGCTTCCTCCGGAAATGACGCACGAATTCCGAGGCTCTCGGCGCGGCTCGTTTCGTGAGCTTGCGCCAATCAGAATGGCGTAAGCCCCCAATACAGGAAGAAGGTGCAGAGCCCCAGCGCTGCGATTCCGGTCAGCATGAATCCTGTGAGCGTCCCTATCGGTAGCGAGCGTACCCTGCGAGTCCGCACGGTGAAGACGATCGCAGCGATGCCAAACAGGCCCGCAAGCAGGCCGGCGAGCGCCCCGTAGAGGGCCCATGGCACCAGCCCGAAGATGACCAGGATCTCGGACGCCTCCGCTGTCGCTGCAAACGCTGCGCCGATGATCGCGGCGGCGGCAATCGCAAAAGTCGCCGCGAGCCACGCGGACCAACGCGCACCGGACACGTCGACGGGCTTGCGCTTGTCGAGACGTCGGCCGAGCGGCGCTATCGAGAGCACGATAAATGCGATCAGCGAGACGAAAACACTGAGGCCGCCCCAGATTGCGGGTCCAGCCAGTTTTTTCTTGTCTTCTACCGCCAGCAACATCAAGCGCGGCGCGATGTCAGTCGTGTAAAGCGGAGTATAAAAATCAGGTGCCTCCATCTCGTCGACACAACTCAAATCCGGCGCGGCACCGGGATTGTCGAAGAACAGGTTCAGCAGGTCGCCGCCACACTCGACCGAGCGCAGGGGGCCGTGGCCGGTATACGGAAACTCGACGTAGGTGGCGTTCGAGAATCCGGGCAGGATAGCTTTCGCCAGCGGTGGAGGCGTAATCGGGTCCATGTCGCCGGCCACGATCAGTGCCGGGATATCCGTACTAACCGGCCGGTACTGAGCAAAATCCCTGGGTGACATGCCGAGGTCGCGACATCGTTGTGCGAATTTCTCACTGGCGCCCGCGGAACCGATGGCGCGGCTGAAGAGTGGGAACGCCGCGCGGTCAGCTTCGCCGGCAACAATCTGCGCTTCGCGGTAGCCATCCAGGCAGAAGATTGCGTTGTACATGCCCTGGCTCAAGCCACCGAATCCAGCATCGCCGGACTGTGCAAGGGCTTTGAACAAGGTCTCGTCGCGTTTCTCAACCACGTCGGTCCACGCGTATATCAAGCCGGGCAGTCCCGGGTAATTCGATTGTTCGTACAGGAATATAAACGGCAGGAACGCCACGATATCGGCGAAAATACGCGCCTCACCGGACGGGAAAAGCTCCGTATCCTTAACGTCGACGACGATAGGGTTGTCGATAACCGTCCTCGTCGCCTGTCGGAGTCGTTCGCCGAGCTCCGGGTATCGCTTGGCACAGGCAGGGTCCGCCTGGCAGAGCGTGTTCAGCTTCTTGAGGTCACGGTCGTACCATTTGACGACCTGCCAGTAGTGCGGCTCGTCTTGCGCGTTGATGGGGACGATGGAATCCAGGACGATCGCGCGTATGCCTTCCGGGTCCTCGCTGATATAGGCCTGACCGAGAATCGTGCCGTAGGAGATGCCCCAGACGTTCCACTGTTCGATGCCAAGGGCCAGTCGCAGGGCATGCACGTCGCGCGCGTTCTCGATGGTGTTGTAACCGGTCAGGTCGACGCCAGCGTCACTTGCGTTGCTCGCGCAATCGTCGGCTGCTGCGATGGAGGCGTCTTCCTGCTCTGCGTAGCTTGCGACGTCAAATCGCTCCGGCTTGCGAGCGGTGTAATTCGGGCAGAAATCGGCTGAGTAACCGATACCGCGCTGCTCCAGGATATACATGTCACGATGCCTGCGAATGCGGTGATCCTTGAAGCGCTCCACGTAGGTGGATGCGTGTGCGCCCGGGCCACCGGTCAGGTAGATGACGACATCATCGCGCTTTCCTGGTGCGAGTCCGGATTCGTCTTCCTCGTCGTCATCATCCTTCTCATCATCCCATGTGGAATTGAGCTTGACGAAATGCAGCTCAATGAAGCGAGAGTCGGGTTTCTCACGGTTCTCCGGCACCTGCAGCAAACCGCATTCGATATCGCCAGGCTCGTATTCAATGTCATTCTTGAACGGGCAGACGAACGTATCGATCCGGAACGTGTCACGGGCGAAGAGGTCCATGCTCGATTCAGCGCCTTCGTGTGCCGTTATCTGTGCTTGTGAAAGTCCTGCAAAACTGAGTGCAGCGATGGGTAAAATAAACCGGCGCAAAGAACCGTAGCTCTTGTCACTCACATAGAAGTTGGTGGCCATGATTCTCCCCTTCTGAATTTCGCCCCGGCGCGCTTAAGTCGCGTTCGTTGATTCCTGCGATGAGCAGGATGAACCGGACAAACCGATTGCCGAGCACATCATTTTCGCATTACCCGCCTTTCCAGGAGTCAGCTACGCGAACTGCGATCACTTCGCCCTCGGCGGTCTGGGTATCGCCAGAGTAGGCGCGGCATTTCACCACCGTCTTTCTCTCGCCGCACTCTTCGATGCTCGCCCGAAGCACAATTTCCGTGTCAATCGGCGTAGGTGCAAGATAGTTCACTGTCAGCCGGCCGGTAACGCACCAGATCTCAGGGTCTTCCCCAGGCTCGCGTCCCTCGAGCCTGTAGTAGTTTGACATCGCGGTGTTAACGCAGTGGCAGTCGATAATGCTGGCGATTGTGCCGCCGTAGACGTACTGCAGCGGACCCGCACACTGTTCGGGCCGCGGCGAGTAGTGACAGACGCACTCGTCACCCTGCCAGTGACTCTTGATTTGCAGGCCCTTGTCATTATTCGAACCACAGCCATAGCAGTGGTGATGCGGCACCTGGTCCTGGATAGCCGTCACTGCGACCGGTTCCGTTCCTTGAGCGCGGCCTGAATACGCGCAGCGAAAGCGTCGGCTTCTGCGGCAACGCGTGCAGTGTCGATGGTCAGAAAATCGCCGTCCTTCATCAGCACTTTGCCGTCAACGACTACCGAGGCGACGTCCTGCTCGTCGCTAACCCATACAAGGTGCGATACGACATCGTAGGTTGGAACATGGTGGACGTCGTCAAATGCTACCTGAATGACATCGGCACGCTTGCCGACTTGCAGTGATCCGACGATGTCTCCAAGGCCTATTGCTGTCGCGCCGCCGCGTGTCGCCATTGTCAGGACAGTCGAAGCCGACAAGGCCTCCGGATTCATTCGATCGACTTTCTGCAGCAGAGAGGCCAGGCGCATCTCTTCCCACATGTCGAGATCGTTATTGCTCGCCGCGCCATCAGTGCCCAGGCCCACTCGCACACCGGCGGCAAGCATTTCGGTAATTGGTGCAATGCCTGAGGCAATCTTCATATTCGATGTCGGGTTGTGAATCACGCCCACCTTGCGCTCGGCGAGAATCGGAATTTCATCCGTCGTTGGCCAGACGACATGCGCGGCGATCGTCGGTCCTTCGAAAAAACCGATGGACTCGAGCAGGTCGATGCTGGTCTTGCCGTAAGTATCTTTCGAGTACTGCACTTCGAAAGGCGATTCTGACAGGTGGATGCTGATTGGTACGCCATACTGCATTGCGGCGGCTCGTGTTGCCGCAAGTTGTTCCGCATTCAGCGTGTAGTTTGCATGCGGGCCGAAGATCGGCGTTATACGCTCGTTCCTGCCCTGCCATCGTTCAATGAAGCCGTTGCCTTTCTCTATGGAATCGCTGGCATTCTCGGCGTCCGGACTACGCTGGTCGATAACGGTTGCGGAAATCATGGCGCGCATGCCGCAGCGATCGACGACTTCTGCAATCGTGTCAGGGAAGTAGTACATATCGACAAACGTTGTAGTCCCGCCTCGGATCATTTCCCAGCAAGCAAGTTCGGTTCCGATACGCACGAATTCTGAATCAACGAACTCGACCTCGGCGGGAAAAATGTAGTTATTCAGCCAGTCCATCAGGGCGAGATCGTCTGCGACACCGCGCAGCAGCGTCATGGCCGCGTGCGAATGACCGTTGACGAGACCTGGCATGACGATACGGTTTTCGCCGCTCAGCGTCTCTGCCGCCGAATAGTCCGCGACTACTTGTTCGGCGGGACCAATGGCGACGATCAGGTTTTCGTTGATAGCAACCGCGCCATCTTCGTAGACAGTGCCGGCCTCATCCATGCTGACGACATAGTCGCCCAGCACGATAAGGTCAATCTGATCACCGGATTGCGCGACTTCGCCAGGCGCCTCGGATGCGTTACAGCCGCCAAGCGCGGCAGCTAGAAAAACTGAATAAAAACAAAGGAATAGTCTTTTCATGGGTTCCCCTTTTGCTGCCGATTGTAGCATCGGTTCTCGTGTCGCCCGAGCAAAAAAAAGAGCCGGTCAAAAGACCGGCTCTTCATTCGATAAATCTGAAAGACTGCTTAGAAGTCTTTCGTTAGTCTCAGGCCAAACTCGCTGGCATCGTTACTCAGGATTTGCAGCACATAGTCGCCGGTGTTCAGGCGGGCGTTGTCATAGCGCTCATCCGTGATGTTCCTGCCGTACAGCGCGGCAACCCAGCTGCCGTCTTCCGATCGGTACGAGACATCGGCATTAACCAGTGAGCGACTGCCGATCTGCGTGAAACGACCCGGGTCTGAACTTGGCTCGCCGTACATCTCGTCGCGGTAGGAATAGTCTGCACGCATCACGATCTCGGCACCGCCTGACAACGGAATCGTCAGTTCCGGGCTAAGCGAGAAGGTTAGTTCCGGCGTCAACGGTGCAACGGGTTTTACGCCGTTTTGCTCATCGACGTCCACGTCGATGTATCCCAGCGTCGCTTGCAGCTGAAAGTTGTCCGTGATCAGGGCCGTACTTTCCCACTCGAAGCCGAACGAATCCTGATCGACAATCAGATTCTCGGTGCTAAAGCCAAGGCCAGTCGTCGAGCTGACCTGGTAGGGGAGGTCCGAGTACTGTGTGAAGAACAGCGCCGCGCTCATCTGTAAACGCTCCAATGGCTGACCCTTGATACCGACTTCATAGTTGATGGCCGTGATGTTATCGCTGGGCTCCAGGCAGCCGACTGTTGTTCCGCCGAACAGGCAGAACGGTCGTGCCGGGAACTGTCCGGACTGGTAGCCATTCTGGATCGCGCCGTAGACATTCATACCGCTGTCCAGCGTCAGGTTGGCGGCAAGCTCCCAGCTGATCTCGTCAAAGTCCCAGTCCGCGCTGAAGAAGCCAATACCGACGTTGGCAAGCACGTCTTTCTTGTCTTCGGTGTAACGCAGACCGCCCGAGAGCCGGAAGGCATCAGAGACGTCGTAGCCTATATTCGTGAATACAGCCACGCTCTTGGTCTGCTGCTCGAGGACGAAGATGCCGCCGGTGCCGCCGTTGAATGTTGTTGGCTGCTGGAAGTTGTCGCCATCTTCTTCGAAGTAGTAAACGCCGGAAACGAAGTCCCAGGCGCCCATGTCACCATTTACCTGGATCTCCACTGCCTGCTGGTTCGCCTGGCCGGTTTCCGGGAACGACAGAAAATCGTCGACGAGACTGTCGTCATCGAGACCTGCGCGATACTCTGAAGTCCTTGCGCTGGCAATGATTTTCGATGAGATATCGTCGGTGATTCCCCAGTCAATCGTGATTGCCGCACCTGACGCCGAGTTGGTTACGCGTGTCTGGCTGGCCTGACCCGTGTTGTTATCGTACGGGTCACGAGAAACGTCGGAGTTCGAGTAACCGGCGACTTGCAGCGCGCTGGTCGCTGGCAGTTCGTCGATAAGCGTCGTGTACGGACGCAGGCCGCCTTCGCCGTCGTTCGCGTCAGCCGCGATCGTGATCGATACGTCTTCGCCTTCGTAACGGAAAGCGATACGACCGAAGATCTCCTGTGTTTCGCCCACCTTGATGCCCGCATTCGGCAGGTTTACGAAGTTACCGAGACCACCACGGTTCTTGAAGCCACCGGTAAAGGCGATCGCCGTGGAGTCAGACAGCTTCGTGTCGGCATAGAAATCGCCATTCAGGCGTTCGCGACTGCCGGCCTCAATGCTGATGCGCGCGCCAGGATCGGCACCAGGTGTCTTGGTGATGATGTTGATGGCACCGCCAATCGAGTTACGGCCATACAGCGTGCCCTGTGGGCCGCGCAGTACCTCAACTCGCTCAATATTCGACAGGTTCCAGTTCTGACCAACCTGGCGCCCGAGATAAACGCCGTCAACGTAGACGCTGACGCCGGGGTCGGTGGTGATCAGGTGGTCCTGCAGCCCAATGCCACGAATAAACGCATTCGCTGAAGACGTATGGCCAGCCGAAAATTGCGTGATATTGAGGTTAGGTACGAATTTGCCAATGTCGACAATATCGACGATACCCTGCTGCGCAAGTTTGTCACCTTCGAATGCACTAATGGCGATAGGCACTTCATAGATGTTTTGCGCCCGCTTGGTTGCCGTGACGGTGATTTCCTCAAACAGGTTGTCGTCGTCCTGTGCCGTTGCGACAGAACTTACGCTGGATAGCGCGAGCCCTGAGAGCACGCACAGCAGCATCTTGTTGTTTTTCAATTTACTCTCCCGCTGGAAGGGTTAGGTTCTTATTTACGGGTCCCGAATCGCTCAGGAGCCCTGTTGCGCAGAAGTATAAACCATCGTTCGACTTGTGTGGCTAGAAGTCGTGAACTAAGGTACTGCCTGTGATTGAGAAGCTTTCAGAGTGTTGCGAAATACCAACATATGCCGCTCCGGAGGGTGGCCGCCTGACCGCTGAGATGGTCGAGGCCTACCGCGAATCCGGGGTGATGGTGCTGCACGACTTCGTTGGCGTGGACGCCTGCGACGCGCTGCGCGCTCGAGCGGCCCGGCTGGTCGACGAATTCGACCCTGCTGAGGTGCGCAGCATCTTCTCGACAACGACGCAGTCGCAGCTTGATGACGATTACTTCATCGAGTCCGGGGACAAGATCCGTTTCTTCCTCGAAAATGATGCCTTCGATGATGACGGAAACCTGCGGCAGTCCAAAGAACACAGCCTGAACAAGATGGGTCATGCCATGCATGACCTCGACCCGGTATTCGACCAATTCTCACGGACACCAGAGCTTGCGGAAGTCGTCCGCCGTATCGGTTTCGACAAGCCGGCCGTGCTGCAGTCGATGTACATCTTCAAGCCGCCGAGAATTGGTGGCGAGGTTATTTGTCACCAGGACTCAACCTATATCTATACCGAGCCCGAGTCCTGCGTCGGATTCTGGTTCGCACTGGAAGACGCTACCCTGGAAAATGGCTGCATGCAGTTCATCCCGGGTGGCCACAAACTGCCATTAAAAAAGCGCAATTTTCGGGGCGCCGACGGCAAGCTGGTTACCGAAACGCTGGACGATTCGCCCTGGCCGGAAGAGCTAAGGCGACCGGCAGAGGCGCCGGCGGGCACGCTGGTAATTTTCGACGGCCGCGCGCCGCACCTGAGCGCAGCAAATCGCTCCTCGAAATCCCGCCACGCGTACACACTGCATGTCATCGATCAACGTTGCCGCTACCCGAAAGAAAACTGGCTGCAGCGGCGATCGGATTTGCCGCTCCGCGGCTTCAACTAGGGAACCCCCGATGCTGTTTACCGATGTCATACGCAAGAAACGCGACGGCGGTGAGCTGTCCGATGCCGAAATCCAGTTTTTCGTCGACGGACTGGCGGACAACAGCCTGCCGGCGGAACAGGTGTCGTCGCTGGCGATGGCGATTTTCCTGAATTCGATGACCTTCCCCGAGGCCGCCAAGCTGACGCTTGCGATGGCATCGTCGGGCACGGTGTTGGACTGGTCATCGGAAGGTTTTGATGGGCCCGTCGTAGACAAGCATTCAACTGGTGGTGTTGGCGACAAGGTGAGTTTTCTCCTCGCGCCCATTGCTGCAGCCTGTGGTTGCTACGTGCCGATGATCTCAGGGCGTGGTCTGGGTCACACCGGCGGTACGACCGATAAGGCCGAGAGCATACCCGGGTATAACGCGACGCCTGATTTCGAGGTCTTTCGCAAAACAGTGAAGCAGGTTGGCTGTGCGATTATCGGCCAGACCTCAGATCTCGCGCCGGCGGATAAACGTTTCTATTCAATTCGCGATGTGACCGGAACCGTTGAGTCCGTGCCGCTAATTACTGCCTCGATACTCTCGAAGAAAATCGCCGCCGGCCTGCAAGGCCTGGTGATGGACGTGAAGGTTGGCAACGGCGCGTTCATGGACACGGAGGAACGGGCGCGGGAGCTGGCGAACAGCATAATTGGTACGGCGGCCAAGGCAGGCCTTAAGACGCATGCTGTGATCACGGATATGAACGAAGTGCTGGGCACCACCGCGGGAAACGCGCTTGAGATCGAGGAGTCTATTCTGTATCTCCGCGATGAACGTCGTGATCCTCGCCTCGACGAAGTCACTTTGTCGCTGTGCGCAGAGATGCTCGTCGTTGGCGGTCTCGAAACGGACCGGGAAAAGGCGCGTTCGCGGTGCGACGCCGCCGTAAGCAGCGGACGTGCGGCGGAAATATTCGCGCGCATGGTGCATGCGCTCGGTGGACCGGCCGACATCGTTGATGACCATTCCGGCCACCTTGCAAAAGCGCCCGTCGTCCGAGCTGTGCGGGCAGAGGGATTTGTGACAAGTGTAGACACGCGCGCGATCGGTAACGCCATCATCGAACTCGGCGGCGGACGCCGTAAGGTTGGTGAGGCGCTCGATTTGTCGGTCGGCTTCAGCAATATCGCGCCGGTCGGCACCGCGCTCGACGGCGATACGCCTCTCGCGGTTGTGCATGCGGCATCAGATTCTGCGGCGGACAAGGCCGAGCAGAATCTGTTGGCCGCCTGCAAGTTAGGCGAAAGCCCTCCGGAAAGCAGGTCCGTGATCGGCGAGATTTTGACCGGCTGAGCGTCCCGATGCGGTATGCTCCGTGCATCCATAAGAATGAAAAACAAAGCTGGGGGTAGCTATGGGTAACTACATCGGTCTTGCCGGGATTGTTGTCATTCTCGGGATAGCCGTGCTGTTTTCCAGCAATCGGAAAGCCATCAATCTGCGCATCGTTGGCGCAGCATTCGCGCTGCAGGTTGTTATCGCCACGTTCGTGCTTTATTTCGATGCCGGCCGCGCCGCAATTGATACTCTGAGTACCGGCGTCCTGAAAGTAATCGGCTACTCCAAAGCGGGCATTGATATGGTGTTCGGCCCGCTCGCCGATACCAACGTTGTTGGTTTCAGTTTCGCGATCAACGTACTGCCGATCATCATCTTCTTTTCGGCGTTGATGTCGGTCATGTATCACCTGCGCATCATGGAATGGGTCGTGCGGCTTGTCGGCGGCTTTCTGCACAAGGTCATTGGTACCGGCGCGGTCGAATCGATGAATGCTGCGGCAAACGTCTTCGTAGGTCAGACCGAGGCGCCGCTGGTTGTGCGACCGTATCTGAAAAATCTGACGGAACCGCAGATGTTCGCCGTCATGGTATCCGGCCTGGCGTCAATCGCCGGCACGGTTCTGGCCGGCTACGTGTTGATGGGTGCTGAGTTGAAGTATCTGTTGGCCGCCGCCTTCATGGCTGCTCCGGGCGGCCTGCTAATGGCCAAAATTTTGATGCCGGACGACGAGGTCGTGAAAGCCGGCGAACATGAGAAGCTCGAAATGGAGCCGAGCCAGCACCGCAATGTGATCCTGGCCGCTGCATCGGGTACTACCGACGGGCTGCGGCTGGCGGCCAATATCGGTGCGATGCTGATTGCATTCGTCGCCTTGATCGCTCTGTTCAACGGTATTGTCGGCGGCCTGTTCAGTCTCGTCGGTATCGACGGTATTACGCTGCAGTTCCTGTTAGGCAAACTGTTTCAGCCACTGATGTTCCTACTCAGCGTGCCGTGGGCTGAAGCGGAAGCGGCGGGTGCGCTGTTTGGCGAGAAGCTCATACTGAACGAGTTCGTTGCGTTCTCGCACCTCAACGATTACCTGGCCGGTATGAGCCCACGTACCGTCGCGATCGCGACTTTTTCGCTCTGCGGCTTCGCCAACCTGTCGTCAATTGCTATCTTGCTCGGCGGCCTCGGCGTACTGGTTCCGGAAAAACGCGATCTGATTGGCCTTTTCGGCATCAAGGCAGTTCTCGCGGCTTCGCTATCCAACCTGATGAGTGCTGCGCTGGCCGGGTTGTTGCTGACTTTCTGACACACTGTGGCCACCCGTCCAATCATCATCGACTGTGATCCGGGCCAGGACGACGCTGTGGCGCTGTTTCTGGCTATGGCATCGTCCGAGGACCTCGAGATCCTTGGCATTACGACAGTCGCTGGCAACGTGCCCCTGGAACTGACGCAGCGCAACGCGCGCATTATGTGCGACATCACCGGTTGCCGCGATATACCGGTTTTTTCCGGCTGCGACAAGCCCATGCTCCGCGACGCGATTACGGCCGAGTACATCCACGGCAATACTGGTATTGACGGGGTGGACGTGTTCGAGCCGGAAACGCCCTTGCAAGCGCAGCACGCGGTCGATTTCATCATCGAAACGCTGCTTGCCGCAGACGAGGCGTCGATCACACTGGTTCCCACGGGACCCTTGTCCAACCTTGGGTCGGCAATTCAGAAAGAGCCCGCGATTCTCGCGCACGTCAGGGAGATCGTCGTGATGGGCGGCGCAATGCGCGAAGGTGGCAACCGTTCGCCATCGGCTGAATTCAACATACTCGTCGATCCGCATGCGGCCGAGATCGTATTTTCCTGTGGCCGGCCGATTGTCGTTATGGGTCTCGACGTGACGCACCAGGTCCTGTCAACGCGTGAGCGAGTGGAGCGTATACGCGTACTCGGCAATCCCGTGGCGAGGGCGACGGCAGGGATGCTGAGTTTTTTTCACCGCTATGACTCCAAGAAATACGGCTCCGAGGGGGCACCGCTGCATGACCCTTGTACGGTTGCCTGGTTACTTGACCCGAACTTATTTCAACTGCGCGAGTGCAACCTGTCCGTCGAGACGGAATCCGAGTTGACGATGGGTCACACTGCCGTCGATTTCTGGCACGTCACTGATCGACCTCATAATGTGCGCTGGGCACATGCTGTCGACGCCGACGGCTTTTACGCGTTATTGACAAACCGACTTTCGCGGTTCAACGAGGCAAACTGAATGGCATCTGTGCTAATTATCGGTTCAGTGAATATCGACATCGTCGCGCGCTGCGCGCGCCTGCCGGAGCCGGGCGAAACAGTAACGGGCGCCGAGCTAAGTCGGTTCCCCGGTGGCAAGGGTGCGAACCAGGCGCTTGCGGCGCGACGACTGGGCGCAGACGCGCGGCTGATTGCGTGTGTCGGCCGTGATGCCGCTGCCGAAGAAGCCCTTTATCTGTTGCGCGAGGGCGGCGTCGATCTCACCGGATGTCGCAGTGTCGAAGGTGTTTCGACCGGGACGGCGTTGATCGCGGTGGCGCCCAACGGTGAAAACCATATCGTCGTTGCGCCGGGTGCCAACCGGGCACTGCAACCCGATGATGTGACAACAACACAGGCGGACGCGTTGATATGCCAACTCGAGGTGCCAGTGTCGGTAATTGTGCACGCGGCCGAATCGTTCGACGGGTTTCTTTGTGTAAATCTCGCGCCCGCCGCGGAAATCGATGTGCGGGTATTGCAGCGGGCGGACCTCGTGGTGGTTAATGAAACCGAATCCAACTGGTATGGCGCGTCGCTTGATGCCTGTGCGGGAATAGTCGCTACGACACGCGGTGCCGGTGTTGCCACGCTGATGCGCGGTGGCGAGCTTCTCGCTGAAGCTCAGCCTCCGGCTATCGACGTCATGGATACGACCGGGGCCGGCGATACCTTTACGGCGGCGCTGACGTTGGCTCTTGTGGAAGGGCAGGCGCCGGCAGAAGCGCTGAAATTCGCCTGCGCAGCGGGTGCTGTTGCCACGACGACCATGGGTGCCCAACCGTCACTTCCGGATCGAGAGTCGGTGCTCGGGTACCTGTAAGCGTCCATGCCTGCAGATTCACTGTCCGGACGCAGCGTCCTCCGCATTTTTCAAATAGGGCATACGAGCGAGTTCGACACAGCGTTCATCCCCCAGGGGCGGACGTGCTCCCAGGTGTATGCCGAACAGACCGTCATTGTTTACGCCGAAAAATAACCGCGTCGCGCCGACTTCAGCGAGCGTTAGCAGCGACAGCTCGCGCACCTTGCTGACCCGGGCGAACGCATCAGGATCGCGGAAATCCAGGCTGGCAATCGGATGCGCTGCTTCGTTTATTTCGACGGCGGCTTCGGCTAGCGCTGAAATCTGCCAGTACGACGCATATCCAGGATCGCGCCAATTCACTTCAGAAGAAAGAGCGCTGAGATCAGCTTGTTGGTTGTCAGCCAGGTAAGTTACCGCATCGTCGGCAAGGACCACTGCTGGTCCCAACAATCCGATGACAACAAGCACCCTCCAGCTGAATCTCTGCATGACCTGTCTCCCTACAGTCACGGCGCTACCTGACATGTCGTTTGATCATTCAAACGCTATTGCGATACGCCCTCATAATTTGACAGGATTCCGGGCTCGCGTCGTTTACGTGTATCACGAAACGAAATAAATACTGCATCTGGTGTTATGTAAGGTTGCTGCGTGGCAGAATACTCAGCCTTCGAAAAGAACGTTAAAAACTCCGTGGAATCACTGTGATAAAACCGCGCGTACCCAATGTCATCATCGACTCTCTGAACGACTTCCTCGACCTGGAATCGGCCAGCGGCATTCTCCTCGTGTTTGCAGCGATACTTGCAATGGTTGTCGCCAACTCACCATTGGCAGCGCTCTATGGCTCACTCATCGAGCTCCCTCTCGGAGTACGTGTGGGCGCGCTCGAAATCGAGAAACCGCTGTTGCTATGGGTTAATGACGGGCTGATGGCCGTGTTCTTCTTTCTGGTCGGCCTCGAGCTGAAGCGCGAAGTGCTGGAAGGACAGCTCTCTGACCCTAAAGAGATCGTATTGCCCGCACTCGGCGCACTTGGCGGTATGTTGGTCCCGGCAGCGATTTATATCTGGGTTAACCAGGGCGACAGTACTGCGCTGCAGGGCTGGGCGATTCCGGCGGCGACGGACATCGCGTTTGCGCTGGCTATACTTGCGCTGCTCGGTAGTCGCGTGCCGCTTTCGCTGAAGATTTTCCTGGTGTCGGTGGCAATCTTCGACGATGTTGGCGCCATCGTGATCATCGCGTTGTTTTACACCAGCGACCTGTCGGTCGCCGCCCTGGTAACGGCGGCCGCGTGCCTGCCGGTACTATTTTTGCTCAACCGGCGTGGCGTGATGGAAAAGACACCTTATATCCTTATCGGATTAGTCATTTGGGTTGCTGTGCTGAAATCGGGAGTCCATGCGACGCTCGCTGGCGTCGTTCTTGCCGTATTTATTCCGATGCGAAATCAGGAAGAAGAGGCATCGCCACTGCACGATATCGAGCACGATCTTCATACGGCGGTCGCGTTCGGAATTCTTCCAGTATTCGCGTTTGCGAACGCCGGCATCTCGCTTGCGGATCTGTCTGTAGATTCGTTCTTGCATCCGGTGCCGCTTGGCATCATCGCCGGTTTGTTCGTCGGCAAGCAGCTCGGTGTCTTTCTGTTTTGTCTGCTCGGCGTCTTGCTCGGTATTGCGCGCCTGCCTGATGGCCTGCGATGGGCGCATATCTACGGTACGGCGCTGATCTGTGGTGTTGGCTTTACCATGAGTCTGTTCATAGGTTCCCTTGCGTTCGAAGAAACCGGGGTCAACCTTTTGTTTGATGAGCGCCTGGGTATCATTGTCGGCTCGCTGATTTCAGGAATCTGCGGCTACCTGGTCTTGCGCCTGACGTTACCGGAGTCGGTGAAGCCCGGCGACTAAGGTAGCTCTGAGAGCATCCTCTCTGCGGATTGCCGGATCGACTCATCGTCGCCAGTCTGAGCGGCCTTGCCGAGCGCCGTGCGCGCCTGCGCGACGTTGCCAAGCTGGCTATTAACGTAGCCGAGTGTCAGCCAGATTCTCTGATTCGATGCGTCGATAGCTGCGCCCTCGTTAAGGTATTGCAATGCCTCGTCGGAGCGGCCCAGATAGTGCAGGGTAAGCCCGAGATTGTTGTGCACTTCGACATTCTGTTGATCAAAGTCCAGAAGTCTCTTGTACCAGTTTGCTGCCTGCTCGTATTGTCGCTGGGCAAAAAACGCATCGGCCTGGCGGGAGATCTTCGCCGGATCTTGTTCGGTCGAATCCCCGAACACTACCGGCGCAAGTCGCGAAATGTCGCTTTCGTTGATGCCTTGCCACGCAGAAGCTGATGGGTTGATGGTTCCGGGGTGTGCCTTCACCGTGGGCTGTTCCTGCTGATAGTAATCACGTGTGATGGCGAAAACCGCAAAGCCGAAGAACACCTGGAACACGGCCATCAAAATCCAGAATTTACTTTCTCGCAACATGTTTGTGTTCTCTTCCCTTTTGGCTAAATTTCGTCAAGGTGAAAGGATGCAGGCAGCAATTCATCGATGCTGTATTCCCGCCAGTCCCCGCTATCGTCGATGACAATCACGATCGTGTCGTCATCCGCGAATTCCCTAATGCGTTGCCGACATCCGCCGCAAGGTGTACAGGGCCCGACTTCGGAGAAGCCACCGGCCACAGCGATACGACGGATGCGCTTACCGCCATCCTGGACCATCGCCGCGATCGCTGCGGCTTCCGCGCAGTTGCCGAGGTTGTATGCCGCGTTCTCGACATTGCAGCCGATGTGCAGCCGCTCCTGGTCGTCGATGATGGCTGCACCTACGCTGTACTTCGAATAACGACAGTAGGCCTTTTTTCGAGCCTCCGCGGCCGCGCTAATAAGGTCTTCGTCCGTTATTGTCATAGTTAGTCCGTTTTTCGCATCGGGTTGTTCGGGTGTGTCGTCCAGTTCGCCTTGATGCTGGATACTGGCTCGCCGGTCCGGGGGTCTGTGCCCTCAGTCAGCTGATGCATTGTAATGCAACTGTCGACCGGGCAAACGCTGACGCACAGATTGCAGCCCACGCATTCTGCATCGATAACCTCGAAATGTCGCTCGCCATTTACCGTATGTGTAATTGCCTGGTGCGAGGTGTCTTCGCAAACGACGTGGCAACGACCGCACTTGATGCACGAGTCCTGATCAATGACGGCCTTCTCGACGTAGTTCAGGTTCAGGTACTGCCAGTCCGTGACGCTGGGCACGGCTTTACCGATCAACTCGTCAAGCGTCAGCCGCTTGTCATCAAGGAAGTTGCTGAGCCCGTCAACGAGATCATCGATTATTTTGAAGCCGTAGACCATCGCGGCGGTGCACACCTGGACATTGCTGGCACCCAGCGCCAGGAAATCCACGGCGTCACGCCAGTCGGTGATGCCGCCAATACCGGAAATCGGTATTGATCGCGTTTCCGCCGTGCGCGCGATTTCAGCCACCATGTTCAGGGCGATAGGTTTCACCGCCTCACCACAGTAGCCGCCGTGCGTGCCCATGCCATCTGTTGTCGGGTACATCGTCAGTGAGTCGTAGTCCACGCGCATGATGGAGTTAATCGTGTTGATCAGCGATACGGCATCTGCGCCACCGTCCAGGGCCGCTTTCGCCGGCGGCAGGATGTTCGTGACGTTTGGCGTGAGTTTCACGATGATCGGAACAGACGCCGCTTTCTTGGCCCATTCGCTGGCCATCTGGATATATTCAGGTACCTGGCCAACGGCGGCGCCCATGCCGCGCTCCGACATGCCATGTGGACAGCCGAAATTGAGTTCGAATGCATCGACACCTGTATCTTCGATCATCGGCAGATATTTCGCCCAGGCCGCCTCATTCATCGGCAGCATGACCGACGCGACCAGGGCACGATCGGGCCAGTCTTTCTTGATCTGCCGCATCTCGTCGAGATTCGTCTGCAGCGGCCGGTCGGTGATCAGCTCGATATTGTTAAAGCCAATGACGCGGCGATCGTTACTGTGCAGGGCGCTATAGCGTGGGCCGCTGACATTCACGATGTGAGGATCCTCACCCAGCGTTTTCCAGACAGCACCACCCCAGCCGGCTTCAAAGGCCCGGTTGACGTTGTACGCCTTGTCGGTCGGCGGCGCGGATGCCAGCCAGAAGGGGTTGGGGGAGGTGATACCGAGAAACGTCGACTTGAGATCGGCCATGTCTATTCTCCCCTCAAATTACGATCGATATCCAGCGCGGCGACTTTACCTTGCTGTACCGCTGTCACGGTCAGGTCGTCACCTGCCTCGATGCAGTCACCGCCCGCCCAGACGTCCGGCAATGATGTCTTGCCGACGGCGTCGACAACGATTCGACTGTGCCGGGTAGCGAGTTCCGCAGCGTCATCGCCAAGCATTGTCGCGTCCAGCGTTTGCCCGATCGCTTTGAAAACGGTATCCGCCGAGAGCTCGAAGCGAGCACCGCCGGACTTCAGTCGGCCGCGCGCGTCAAGCTCGGTGCGTTCGAAGCAGATAGTCGTGACGTGTTCGTCGCCAACGAGTTCTACAGGCCGCGCCCAGTGATGAATGGTCACGCCACTGGTTTTCGCAAGATCCTGCTCAAACTGACTGGCGCCCATCTGCTCTGGCCCGCGACGATAGACCAGGTCGACCTGCTCCGCGCCGAGTCGCTTGCTTTGTACGGCAATGTCGATAGCAGTCATGCCGCCGCCAATAACGACGACGCGCCGCCCGACGGGGAGACGACTGAGATCCTCCGCCTGTCGAATTTCCGCGATATATTCGATCGCCGCGTCGACGCCCGGGAGCGTTTCGTGGTCCAGACCGAGTTCGTTCGTGGCCCCAAGGCCGATGCCGATAAAAACAGCGTCATAGGAATTTCGCAGTTCGGCCAGCGTGAAGTCACTGCCCAGCGCCTGCCCATTGCGGACCTCGATGCCACCAATCGACAGGATGTACGCAACCTCTTTTTGTGCGAAATCGTCAATGGCCTTGTACGCAGCAATACCGTATTCGTTGAGGCCGCCCGGCTTGGCATCGCGATTGTAGACGACCACGTCATGCCCGAGCAGCGCGAGGCGGTGGGCACAGGACAGCCCGGCCGGACCGCCGCCCACAACCGCAACCTTTTTACCTGTCGCCGGCGCTCGTGAAAAAAGTGGCGCTTCGCGTTCGAAGGTCTCACGTTCAAAAATTGGGTCGGTTGCGTAGCGCTGTAGCAGGCCAATCTCGACCGGTTTTTCTTCATGGGTATTTCGGACGCAGGCTTGCTCACACAGCACTTCGGTCGGGCAGACGCGTGCACACATGCCACCCATGATGTTCTCCCGAAGAATGGTGTATGCCGAACCGCGAATGTTGTCGCTGCGGATTTTCTGGATGAAGCCGGGAATATCGATTCCCGTCGGGCAGGCCGTGGTGCATGGCGCGTCGTAACAAAAGTAACAACGATCCGCTTCGATCAAGGCTTCGGACCGGCTCAGAGGCGGATGCAGGTCCGCGAAATTTCGTCTGAGCTCGTCTTCATCGAGACGGCTGCTGCGTATGTCGGGCTGTCGGTCGGCGCCGCTCACCGCTGTACAGCGACGGGTTCAGCCCGTTGCGCCTGAATCTTCAGCGCGTCGTAGTACGGTGCGAAAGGCGGGCGGTCGACATAGCGTCCGGCGCCGCGCTCGACGTTGAGTTCGCCATCGGCATACACAACCCGGCCGTGGCTCAAGGTATGCGACGCACAACCGGTCACCGTCATGCCTTCAAAAATGTTGTAGTCGATCTTCTGATGGTGCGTCTTAGCAGATATGGTCTTCGTTGCCGCAGGGTCCCAAACGACGATGTCTGCATCCGCACCGACCGATACGCTGCCCTTGCGTGGATAGATGTTGAAGATCTGTGCCGCATTCGTCGACGTGACCTTGACGAATTCATTCATCGTCAGACGGCCAGTGCTTACGCCGTGGTGCCACAAAACCTCGAGGCGATTTTCTACACCTGCTGTACCGTTCGGTATCAACCGAAAATCGTCCGTGCCGGCGGCTTTTTGATCCGCACAGAAACAACAATGATCGGTTGCCGTGGTTTGGAGGTTTCCGGACTGCAGCCCGTGCCAGAGCGCCTCCTGGTTTTCCTTGGAGCGGAAAGGCGGGCTCATGACGTGGGCAGCAGCGACGTCGAAGTCCGGGTTCCGATAAACCGAATCATCAACGAGCAGGTGCCCCGCGAGGACCTCCCCATAGACGCGCTGGCCTTCATTGCGTGCGCGTGTGATAGCTTCCAGCGCCTGTCGACAGGATGTGTGTACGACGTACAAAGGAGAGCGCAGGACTTCGGCGATGCGTATGGCGCGATTTGCGGCTTCCCCTTCAACCTGCGGCGGTCGTGATAACGGATGTGCTTCCGGACCGGTCATGCCTTTGTCGAACAACTCCTGCTGAAGGCGATAAACCAGCTCGCCATTTTCCGCATGTACGGTCGGGATTGCGCCGAGCTCGACAGCCCGTGAGAAGCTGTTCACAAGAATCTCGTCACCGGCCATGATGGCGCCTTTATACGCCATAAAGTGCTTGAAGCTGTTAACACCATGATCGCGGACCAACGTGCCCATGTCCTCGTAAACCGAATCGTCCCACCAGGTAATTGCAACGTGGAACGAATAATCGGAAACCGACTTCTCGGCCCACTCGCGCCACTGCATGTAGGTCTCGAGAACATTTTGCTGCGGGTTCGGGATTGCGAAGTCGATAATCATCGTGGTGCCGCCGGCGAGGCCCGCCGCGGTGCCGCTGTAAAAGTCTTCGCTGGTCACAGTTCCCATGAACGGCAACTGCATGTGCGTGTGTGGGTCGATGCCTCCGGGCATTACGTATTGGCCGCCCGCGTCAATAACCGTTGCAGCCTTCGGCGCGTCGAGGTTCTCGGCCACTGCCACTATGGTGCCGTCCTGGCAGAGTACGTCTGCGCGAACTGAGCGTTCGGCATTGACGACTGTGCCGCCCTTGATGAGTACCGTCATGATGACCTCCCGATTTCGCCGCGTGCGACGAAGTAATAAATTAGACCGCCGAGAATCGAGCCCGTGAACCAGCCGTAGTCATAGAACCAGCCCAGTTTACCTGTTGAAACGGCGATCAGTGTCAATGCAACGGGTATCAGGAATGCAATGAAGCCCGATTTGTTCCAGGCCGGGTATCCCGCGTTGTCCTGATACAAAGCCAACAGATTGTAGGTCTGTTTCTTGATGAGAAAATAGTCGACGATCATGATGCCCGCAATAGGCCCCAGCAGGCTGGAGTAGCCCAGCAGCCAGTTCGAGTACAGGCTTTCGACGCTAACGTCGGTGTCCAGCCAGCCCATCTTCTTAAGGAGCTCCCAGCTCATCAGTAACAGGCCGACGAAGCCGGTGATCAGCACGCCACGATCCTCGTTGATAATCTTGGGCGCGACGTTCTGAAATACGTTGGTGGGCGATACGATATTGGCTGCCGTGTTCGTCGAAATTGTGGCGATGATGATCATGATCATCGCGATGACGACACCGACGTTGCTGTCGATGCGGCCGATCAGGTTGATTGGGTCCGAAATCGTCTCACCCGTCAGCTCCACCGAGGCGGCGGTCAGCACGACGCCCAGGCCGGCGAACAGCAACATCGTCAATGGCAGCCCGATGATCTGGCCGACGACCTGGCTGCGCTGGGTTCTTGCGTAGCGGCTGAAGTCGGGGATGTTTAGCGACAGCGTCGCCCAGAAGCCGACCATGGCCGTCAGGCCGGACAGGAAGTACTTGGTGACCGGTTCGCCTTCCGGACGCGCAGCTGGCGTTGCGAGAACTTCGCCCAGGGAGATTTTCGGCAATGCCCACACAAGTAGTCCGATGGCGACGATCAGCAGCAGCGGCGCCGCCAGAGCCTCGAGCCGCTTGATCGATTCTGCACCACGAATTACGACCGCCAGGTTGGCCACCCAGAATATGAAGAAACCGATGACTTCGCCCACGCCGCCTAACTCGGCCCAACCGTCGAACATTGCCGACAGCATCAGGTGAATCGCGATTCCGCCGAACAGGGTCTGAATGCCAAACCAGCCGCAGGCGACTATCGCGCGGATTAGCGAGGGTACGTTCGAACCGATGATGCCGAACGAGGCGCGCATGACGACCGGGCAGGGGATGCCATAGCGAGTTCCCGGATACGCATTTAGCGTTAGCGGAATCAGCACGATGACATTCGCGATCAGGATGGTCCAGAGCGCTTCCGATACGGACAGGCCGAAGTAAGCAGTGAGCACGCCGCCGAGTGTGTAGGTTGGCACGCAGATGGCCATACCCACCCAAAGTGAGGCGACGTTCCAGCGCGTCCAGGTCCGCTGCGCCGCCTTCGTTGGTGCAATGTCGTCGTTATAGCGCGGGCTGTTGGCAATGTCATCGCCAACATCGAGTTCGATGTGCTCGCCAACAGTACGGAGCTTGCTGACCGATAGACGCTCAGACATCGATTTCCTCCGATACGGAATTGCCGGTCAAAGAGCCGCTAGCTGTCCGTCAGCGGACCGTAGGTTTCGGGTCTGCGGTCGCGGAAGAACTGCCAGGTATCCCGGACCTCGCGGATCATATCGAGGTCGATTTCGTGTACCAGCAGTTCATCATCGCCGTAGCTGGCCTGGGCCTCGATCGCGCCACGCGGGTTGACGATGTAGCTGGAGCCATAAAATTCGCCCATTCTCTCCGCCCACGGCTCTTCCTTGCCGATTCTGTTAATGGCGCCTATAAAGACGCCGTTGGCCGCAGCTGACGCCGGCTGCTCCAGTTCCCACAGGTATTTGCTTAAGCCCGCGACCGTGGCTGACGGATTTACGATGTACTCGGCGCCGTTCAACGCCAGCGCTCGCCAGCCCTCGGGGAAATGACGGTCGTAGCAGATATAGACACCAAGCTTTAAGAATGCGGTCTCGAACACCGGATAGCCGGTGTCGCCAGGTTTGAAAAAGAACTTCTCGTAGAAGCCGGGATCAACCTGTGGAATATGCGTCTTGCGATACTTGCCAAGGTAGTTGCCGTCGGCGTCGATGACGGCGGCCGTGTTGTAATACACGCCAGTCATGTGCTCTTCGTAGATTGGCACAACAATGACCATGCCGTGCTTTTTCGCATACTCCTGCATTAGCTTCGTCGTGTAGCCGTCAGGAATTTTCTCTGCCGCCGCATACCATTTCCTGTCCTGGCTCGGGCAAAAATACGGTTGCGTAAATACCTCCTGGAAACAAAGAACCTGCACACCCTGTTTGGCGGCGTCTTCGATATAGGGAATATGCGCTTCAATCATGCGATCTCGAATAGCCTGAGGACTCATCGAGCCATCGCCCTTGAGTGCCATCTGAATCAAACCACACTTAACTTTCGCCATTAGATTCCCCGTTTAAAACTATCGCTTGAGTGTAGCGAGTTATCTCCGACTTGACATCACCTGAACGATGTCCAGGATCCGTGCATCGGCCCCGGCAGGATATACCAGCCATTGCCCCAATAATTTGTGTACTCCTCAACTAACTGCGCCCGACTGGCTTTGGTCGCTGGCTCAGTGCACGGCCCGTACAGCTTCGTGCGCACGCAGGGCACGAAATCGCCCAGATCGTCGCCGAATAGCATAATCACCCGATGCGTCCTGGCGACATATTGTCGGCGTCGGATTTTTGCTCGATCCCAGTCATTCTCATCAGCCAACATGACATGCGCCTCGTCAGCGCTGATGCCAATCGATTCGAGCTCTTCTATGACGCCATGTTTTTGCGGACAAGGATCCGGATCGTCATCGATCAATTCGCACGGCCGATTAGTGACGAAGAACACGGTCACACCGGCTTTCCGCGCGGCCGCAACGAACTCTACGACGCCGGGCACAGGTATCGCGGGATGCTTTCGATAAAAGTCGTACAACTTGCGATTCGTAAAAGGGCGCTCAAACGCGAGCTGAAAATCGACATTGCTTACGACAGTTTCGTCTACATCGAGAATGACCGCGGGCGGCAGATTCTCGGCATCGGCTTGCCCGGGCATTGCGCTCCAGGACGTGTCAGCAATGAAGCCTGGCAACGCGGCTTCAGCGCTGCGGTAGGCCTGTTTCGTAATTGCCCCATATTCAGCGGCATGCTTGACCCACAGGAGCCCCAGATCCTGCTGCGGATCGTAGCCTGCCGACGCTGTCCCCGGGTCGGGCGCCGGCGCGGAGGCACAGGCCGTTAGCGAGGACAAAGCGATCAACAGCATAACTATGTGTCTGCGGGGCATGGTTTCTCCTGATGCGAAGCGCCGTCAAATCGGGTTAGCATGCTCGCATGAAGAGAAAAATACTGCTAGTTCTGGGCCTTGTCCTGACCCTTTCCGCGTGTGCAACTGCCACACAAACCGCCACATCGGGACTGACTTTCCTGCATCTCAATGACACCTATCGGGTCGGTGCCGTCGAGGACGGAAATGCCGGCGGTTTCAGCCGTGTCGTGACTGTCGTTCGCGAACTGCAGTCGCAGGGCAGAGACGTGCGAATTCTGCACGGCGGTGACTTTCTGTATCCCTCGCTCGAGAGCCAGTTGTGGAACGGCCTGCAAATGGTCGACGCATTCAATTTCATGGATGCTGTCGCGCCACTGTATGCAGTTGCCGGCAACCACGAATTCGATCGTCGTGGCCCAGAGCAGTTGATAGCCGCCGTCGAGGCATCGCAATTTGACTGGCTGGGCGACAATTACGTCTTCAAGACCGGCAACGTTACCGTCGATAGCGCCCTCAAGACCGCCTTTACCTTTGAATCCGCTGATAAGACCATCGGGGTGTTCTCGCTTACACTGAATCCCGCCGACGGCGGCAACGAGCGCAGCTATCTCGAGAACGACGGCGATTACCAGGCCGTCGCCGAGAGGACTATCCAGACGCTCGAACAAAAAGGCGTCGATCTCATCATCGGTGTCACACATTTGCATATGTGGCAGGACGTCAAGCTGGCCGAGTTGAAGGCACGCCATCCGAAACTCGCCTTCATCGTTGGTGGGCACGAGCATGAGCCTGAGCACAGTCGCGGAAGCGCGACCTCCGCCGTGGTCATGAAGGGGGCCTCGAACGCCCGCATTATCTGGGCAATTGATGTGGATTTCGACGCAGCCGGAAACGCAGAGGTGCGTGAGCGCCAGATCAAACTGGATGAGAGCGTTGCGCTGGATGCGGACTACGAAGTGCTGGCGACGAAATGGCGCAGCCGCCTCCTGGAGACATTTCCGTTCCTGGAGGCTCGCATCGGTACCGCGGCATTGCCGCTGGACGGGCGCGAGGTGACGGTGCGCAATGAGGAAAGTAACTGGGGCAATTTTATTGCCGATCAGATGCGCGGAGCCTTTGGTGAACGCTCGGACCTGGCTTTTATCAACGGCGGCACGCTGCGAATTGACGATTTCGTTGACGACGACATTCTCTTCGAGGACATCGGCCGCACCTTCGGGTTTAGTTCGTTTCTGCGTAGAACCACAATGACGGGTGCGGAATTTCGCCGCGTAATGGAAGCGGGTTATCGCGGTCACGGTCCGAGTAAGGGCTATTTTCCGCAGGTGTCCGGTTTTCGTATATGTGTCGATCGCAGCCGCAATGAAGGTGATCGTATTGTGAGTCTGCAGCTGCCCGCAGGCGACGGCTGGGAGGAGGTTGTGGCGGATAAGGAATACAGCGTAATCGTTCCGGACTATCTGTACGGGGGCGGCGACGGCTACAAGATACCCAAGGATCGCCCTGCGACGCCGCCGGGCTCTGAACTCAAGTACCTGGTTCTGGACGGCATCCTGCAAGCGCAGGCACAGGGTCAGCTAGTGGGTGCCCCTGTCGATCCCGCCAATCGACGGTTCCACGAACTTAAGGAAGGCAAGCAGCCCTGCTTCCGCCAGTAGCGGATTTCTTTTCTGCAACAATGGGGACATTCCTGATTTCGTCCCGAAACCAGGAATGTCCCCAGAACTCTAGGAGTTCAGGCGTGCTTCCACCAGCTTGACAGCGGTATCGTCAGGGTCATTTTTTACCCGGAAATTCAGCGACGTGACCAGTTCCAGCATCTTTGAATTATCAGTCAATACCTGGCCCTGCATGGTTTCGAGATCGCGGTCCCGGGCGATTTCCATCAGGTTCTGCATCAGGTGATGGCCGATACCGCGGCTCTGCCAACGATCTGACACCACCAGCGCGAACTCGCAGGTCTTCTTATCGAGATTGGTTGTGTATCGGGCCACGCCGATTTGCTCTTCGCCGTCGCCGTTCGACCTTACGGCAATCAGTGCCATGTCGTTGTGATAGTCGATCTGTGTGAATCGAACCAGCATTTCCTGGCTGAGTTCCTGCAACGCGTTCATGAAACGAAAGTACCTGGCCTGACTGGAGAGCTCACGTACAAACTTTGCTTCAATCTCGGCGTCTTCTGGTCGAATTGGCCGCACCACGATATCGGTACCGTCATTGAGCTGGATCTCCTTCACCAGGTGCGCCGGATAGGGATGAATCGCGAGATGGTGATAAGGATCCGTTGACGGTTTTGGATAGTCGACGACGATGCGCGCATCCACTGCGACGATGCCCTTGTCGTCAACAATTAACGGATTGATATCCATCTCCTGTATCCACGGCAACTCACATGCCATGCTGGATACGCCCAGCAGCACATTGATGAGCTGTTCCATGTCGACCGCGGGCATCTGCCGAAACTCGCCGAGCAGGCGGGACACCTTGGTGCGATTGATGAGATCGACGCTCAGGCGACGGTTCAGCGGCGGCAGGGATATTGCTGAATCGCCCATGATCTCCACGCTGGTGCCACCGCTGCCGAAGCTGATAACCGGACCAAACACCGGATCACGGATGATGCCTATCATCAATTCACGGCCATTCGAGCTACGGTGCATTTTTTCCACGGTAACCCCGGCTATCTTGGCATCCGGAACTTTCTGCATCACCTGATCGACCAGCTGCTTGTAGGCTCCTCGTACTTCCTGCGCAGAGTTGATGTTGAGTCTGACGCCACCGGCATCTGACTTGTGTGAGATGTCTGTCGACAGGACCTTCATCGCGATCGGAAAGCCGATCGATTCGGCGACGATCAGTGCCTCGTTGGCCGAGTGTGCTACAGCGTTGCGCACCGTCGGAATGCGGAACGCATTTAGCACGGCCATCGATTCGGGCTCGGTCAGTATCTTGCGCTGTTCAGTAAGAACCGCCTCTATGATGAGGCGGGCACCCTCGGTATCCGGTGCTTGCTGGCCAGTAGTCAGCCGTGCTGGAGTCTGCAATAGCAGCCGCTGGTTGCGGTTGTATCTTGCAAGATAGGAAAACGCATCGACTGCATTTTCCAGCGTTCCGAAATCCGGAACGTGCGCGTTGTTGAACAACTCGCGGGCCGCATCAACCTGGCTGCCGCCCATCCAGCTCGTCATGATCGGCTTCTTGCTCTTGCTCGCCGATTTGATGATCGCTTCCGCCACTTCTGTCGGTCGCGTCATAGCTTGCGGCGTCAAAATGACAATTGCGCCGTCCACACCGGGATCCTTGAGACAGATATCGACGGCCTGCTGGTAGCGCTCCGGAGGAGCGTCGCCGATGATGTCGACCGGGTTGCTATGCGACCAGACCTCCGGTAGCACCTTGTTCAGAGCCGCCATCGTGTCGACGCTCAGGCTGCTGAGTTCGATGCCCTGGTCGGTCGCCCTGTCCGCGGCCATGACGCCGGGACCGCCACCGTTGGTAATGATAACCAGGCGCTCGGAGGGGCCACGGTAGTGTGTCGATGACAGCGCCTTGGCTGCCGCGAACAGCTGGCCGATGGTGTCCACCCTTAGCACGCCGGAGCGCGACAGCGCCGCCGAGAATGTCTCATCGCTGCCCACCAGCGCCCCGGTGTGTGACATGGAAGCCTCCGCGCCCGCCGCATGACGGCCTACCTTCAGCGCAATGACCGGCTTTATACGGGCTGCAGCGCGCAGCGCGCTCATGAAACGACGCGAGTCCTTGATACCTTCGATGTAAAGAAGGATGGCCTTTGTCGCCGGGTCCGAAACCAGGTAGTCGAGAAAGTCCCCGAAATCGAGGTCCGCAGCAATGCCTGTCGACACAACAGCAGAGAAACCAATGTCGTGTTTTTCGGCCCAGTCGAGAATCGCCGTGCAGATTGCACCCGATTGCGATACGAAGGCCAGGCTTCCTGGTTTCGCGTTGTTATTGCCAAAAGTGATGTTCAGCCCTTTTTCCGGGCGGATGATACCGAGGCAGTTGGGGCCCATAAGGCGAATATCGTAGTGGCGAACCAGTTCCGTCACGCGGTCCTCCAGCTTGCGACCCTCGGGGCCAATCTCGCGAAAGCCGGCGGAGAGGATCAACATCATCTTGACGCCGCGCTCACCACAGGCTTCAACGATGGCCGGAATGCTCTGCGCCGGCGTTGCCACCACGGCAAGATCTACCGTTTCGTCGATGTCATCGAGGGATGAGCAGGCTTTCTGCCCCTGTACCTCGTCACGCTTCGGGTTGATGGCATAGATTCGGCCTTTGAAGCCGGAATTCAGCAGGTTCTTGAAGACGACTCCGCCAACCGAGTCCACCCTGTCGCTCGCGCCAAAGAGGGCGACGCTCTCAGGCGTGAAAAGAGAAGTCAGGTAGTGTGTGTTCATTAGCGGAAAGTTCCTCGGGTTTCGGTTGCTGCCGCGGAGTTATAGACTGGATAATGACGGCATCGCAATAAGGGAAGATAACATTGGCCACTGCCTATATCGGTCATCCTGAGTGTAATCGGCACGATACCGGCGAAGGCCATCCGGAAAATGCCCGGCGCACCTCTGCTATCGAGGATCAGTTCATCGCAACAGGTCTGCTCGACGTTCTCCGCTATGTCGATGCACCAGAGGTGACGGAAGATCAGCTGCTGCGGGTTCATACCCGAGCTCATCTTGCGGCCCTGGAAAGGGCGGCCCCTGCAAGCGGTCACGCTCGCGTTGACCCCGATACGGTTATGAGTTCGGGTTCGTTACAGGCCGCCCGACGGGCAGCCGGTGCTGTCGTTGAAGCGGTTAATCTTGTAGTGAGCGGCGATGTGGAATCAGCGTTCTGCTGTGTTCGACCACCCGGGCACCACGCCGAAAGCAATCAGGCGATGGGTTTTTGTCTCTATAACAACATTGCGGTGGGCGCGGCACATGCACTGGCAGCCTGCGGGTTGAGCAAAGTGGCTATTGTCGATTTTGATGTGCACCACGGCAACGGCACAGAAGAAATATTCAAGGATGATGAGCGGGTGCTTTTCTGTTCAACATTCCAGCATCCGTTCTATCCTTTTACGCCTGTGTTGGAGAACTCGCCGAACCGGTTCAACGTACCGTTGGCCGCGGGTGCTGGCAGTTCGGAGTTTCGAGCGGCTGTTAGTGAACATTGGCTTCCGGCACTGAATGAGTTCAAGCCTGAGATGATCTTTGTGTCAGCGGGTTTCGATGCGCACCGCGATGATGACATGTCGCACGTAAGTCTGGTCGATGCCGATTACCGCTGGGTTACAGAGCAGATCGTCGAGGTCGCCGCGAAGTCCGCTTCCGGGCGCATTGTTTCCGCCCTGGAAGGCGGATATGAGCTCCGTAGCCTGGCGAGAAGCGCCGAACAACACGTGCGTGTGCTGACAGGGCTGATCTAGAACAATCGGGGACATTCTGCTTTGTCGAGCCAGCCCGAAAGGGCGGCTCGACAAAGCAGAATGTCCCCACCCACATCCCTGTGCTCCGCGGCATAAGGGCATCCTTGTACAAAAAAGGCGGCCCTTGTCGCCAAGGGCCGCCCTGATTTTACTTGAACATCCTGGTTCTTAGAATCTGTACCGGATTCCAAGCTGGATGCGATAGACCGAATCGTCAACGTCGCGATTCGTTCCTTCGAAGTACACGCGGTTGATAACGTACTGGTCGGTGTTAGCGAGTCCTGCACCTGCGACCTCGAGTACCCTTACACCTTCTTCAATGTCACCCGTGTCGGCATATCGCTTGACGTTGTTGCTGTCCGAGAACAGGTTCAGGGCGTTCTCGATGTCGAGGAACACCTGTACGGAATGTTCTCTCCACATCGGGATATCCTGCTGGATGCGAATATCGAGATCCGTGCTCCAGGAGCTGTTGAAGCCGTTCTTCGGCGCTATGCCGCCTGCGTAAGCACTTAAACCTGATTCGTCGAAAAAGGCGAACAAGTCACTTACTTCCTGAGCGCTTAGATTCGAGAAATCCATCAACGGATCGGTCGGTCCGGTCGGCACGTAGATCAGTACGCTTTCTTCATCGTCCGAGTCGCCGAAGTAGTCCTCAACCGTGTCGTCTTCGTAGGTGTAGCTGAACGGACGTCCGGAGCGGCGCTGGAAGAACATTCCGACCGACATCGGCCAGCCGTCCGCCCACTCGTGCTTGAAGTTCGTCGTAAGCACGAAATTGTGCTTGTTGGCGTACAGTGCCGGCCCGAGCGTGTTGTTGTTCAGCGTTATCTTGGCAACTTCTTCGTAACTTGAACCTGCTGTCGAACTGTTGACCGGGTTGCCAACCTCTGCGTCGAGGTACGAGTAGCCAAAGTTGAAGTCGAGCGACGTCCTTTCGGAGAAGTCGAATTCCTTCGCAAACTGCACTGTGAACGACGATGTCGATCCCTCGACGCCGTTCGTCATCAAGGTATCCTGGTTTGGATTGCTGGTATCGTCACACGGCCCACCGTTGGTTCCGGCGTTGCTGAAGCCCTGCCGTATGCCATTGAAGGTCGCCGTACATCCGGGCTGCAATGGATCAACCTCGAAGAACTGCTGACGACCGTCGGGCAAGATAACACCGTTGGGGGTCAGACGGAGGTCAACCCAGTCGACCGCGTTCTTGTGATCCGTGTAAATGTAGTCTGCGCGGAATGTCCAGTCATTGAAGAACTCGATGTTCGAGTCCATGACGTGATTCAGGCCCAGGCTCCAGCGATGGTTCGACGGCAAGTCGAAGTTCGGGTCAACGGCGGCAACAGCACCCGTATTGGCGTTGGCGCTCGCGGCCGCAGCGGTCCGCAGACAATCGGGCAGGCCGGTAAACGATGTACCGCCGCTAAATACGTCCAGGTCCGCGGCGGTGCAAGGCGCATCACCTTCATCGGCGCCACCAATTGCGCCACCAAAGTTCTGGTAGGCATTGGCAAAGTGCACCGTTGGATCACCGCCACCAAAGACGCCGAATCCGGCACTCAGCTGTGTATCACCCCATTTGCGCGTGGGCAGGTCCCAGGTGATTCCGAGTCGCGGTTGAATCAACTCTAATCCATCGAAAGTCTGCTGATTGCTGAATCCGTAGCGCTGTTGGAATACGGGGTTCGCGATTGGCAGGTCGTCCGTTGCATACTCGTCATAACGCAAGCCGGCGACAAGCGTCACGGCATCGTTTACCTGCCATTCGTCCTGCAGGTAGAAGCTATTGATGTCGCGCTCGAATGATGCCGCTGCATCGGATGGGTTACCGGTGAACGATCCATTGAAATCTATCTCGCTCGCCGTACCGGCCTGCAGTGCCGCGATATCGTCGAAGACAATCGTACCTGTAGCATCGGGTATGAACAGGTTGAATATGTCGCGAGTCTCCTGCTCAAAGCCGAACGTCAGGACGTGGTCGCCCATAACGTAGTCGGCGGACAGCTTGAGCTGATCGATTGTGTACTTCAGGTCATTCGCTGAGCGGAAGAAGCCCGGGCCGCTCGTTAAGATCGCGTCGCCCGCACCATCTTCAACCTCGATTCGAACAATCGGATCTGCGTCTTGAGCCTCACCGCCACCGAACGGACCCTGGATGTCGACTACGTCGAGTTGCGAATAGCGAAACTCAGTCGAGAAATTATCCGTCCAGTTGGAGAACAGGCGCAGCGATATCGTGTCCTGATCGATACCTTCGTTCTCGAAGTTGTCGGCGAACGTGAAACCGCCAAACCCTAAGTCGTCAGGATCCAGGTTCAGCTCTTCGAGTTGCGTGTAGGTCAACTCGGCGCGATGATCGTCGTTGATGTTCCAGTCGAGTCGCGCGAAGGTGCGCTCGCTGGTCTGAGGCAGGCTCCTGACAATCGGACCAACATCACGTCCGTACTGGTTCGAGAGGATGCCGGCGATCTGGTTTGCCTCGGCAACGGTCAACCAGTCCTCATTGGCGAATCCGCCGCCGATGGGTCCGCTGTTCTGTACGCCGCCTTCGTCTGTTTCTTCATAAGCTACTGAGAAAAACAGTTTGTCCTTGATGATCGGACCGCTGAAGTCAAAGCCAAAGTTCTTGTCTTCGAAGGGGTCGGAAATGACCGTGTCGCCTTCGAGTTTGTCGCCGGTCAGGCTTTCGTCGTTAAACAAGTAAAACGCGGATCCGTGAAACTCGTTCGAACCCGGCTTCGTGACGACATTGATGGCGCAACCGGTGAACTGGCTGTACTGGACGTCAAGCGGCGCGAATTCGACGGATGTCGAAGCGATCATGTCGAACGGAATCGGGAAGGCAAAACGTGCCGAGGTTCCCGTGCCTTCGTTCAAACCAAAGCCGTCGTTGTTGATGGTGCCATCGATCGTAAAGGCGTTTGAACGGGAGGTGCCGCCCAGGCAGTTGATGCCAGAACCGGCGCCATTGTCGGCTCTTGCGAGACTGACGCGCGGGTCGGTACGAATAACGTCGCGGATTTGTCGCGCGATGCTCGGCAGCGATTCGATTTCGTCGATGCCGAACGATGTGCCGGGCCCAATCGCTAGATCCACTTTCTGGACCATCCTGGCGGTGGTAACGATCTCCTCGATCGCGTCATCGCTTATTGTGAGCGGGATGCTGAAATTCGCGGGTGCCGACAGGTTGGTGAAAACATCGGTGATCAGTGCGTTCTCGTACTGGGCTGACACGACGCGAATCGTGAACGGACCGCCGACGGGCAAGCTACGAACTTCGAACGCACCGTTAGCATTGGTTTGGACTGTGCGGCTGGCGTTGGTTCGTGTGTCGGTAACCGTAACCGTCTGTCCGGCAGCTGGGGAGCCGTCTGGCGCGGTGACCGTGCCCCGAACACTAGTGGTTGTTTCCTGTGCGTTTCCTGCAACAGGTACCGCGAGGAGCATGGCTGCCGCACATATGGCGACCGCTGCCTGCTTCAACGTCGAGAGGGTCGATTCGAGAAACCGAGCTTTGTATTTCATGTTGGAACCCCGTGTTGGAAAAGTGCGAAATCTTTGGCCAGGAATACGACGGTCCGATTCCTTCAGTTTGTTTTTATTGGCCCCTTTACGGCGTCGACCTGCTGACGCCAGGGACTTAGTCGTTGCTTGAGGGCCGTAATCTATCGCAGCGAAAATGCTTGTGCAATAAGGGCTTGAGGGCGTATCTGCGTGCAGTTTTGCAGCAACAATTACGATAATCGCTGACCCGGAAGAATCTAAATTACGAAACAGTTACAAGCTATTGTTTTTGCGTCAGTTCGATTGTGGCGATCATGGGCCAATGGTCAGAGACGCCTGTCCGCCGGGCTGCGTTGAAGCGCTCCGGAGTACCGAAGTGCGAAAGCTGGGCGGGATTGTGGTTGGCGATCTGCACAGAATCAGCGCGAATGTGCGCTGTTGTATTTCCGCCACGCGCCGCCGAAAACAGGATCATGTCGAGAAAGGACCAGCTGTCATCCCGGGCGTAATACTGCGTGCCCAGGCAGGACTCGCAGCCGATATCATGGGCAATGGTCCAGCTTGAACGCGCATAGGTGTCCAGCATTTTGTGTTCGGCGTCCTCGCGGCTGGTCGTATTGAAATCGCCTGCGGCGAAAGCATGATGATTGTCGGGGAGAGATCGCAGCAGCCCTTCTAAATGACGGTAAGCGGCGATGCGCATCCCCGTCGGGTGAAAAGGCGCCGGGAAATGTACGCTGAAGCCGCTGAGAACCGCTCCGTTGGGCAAAAGGAAGTCTGCCTGCAGGACGCCGCGGGTGTCTTTTTGACGGTCAGGGAAGTCGGGTAGCCCCAGAGGGTGCAACTCGGGCGGACTGGCAAGTGGCAGCCGGGACAGGAATGCGACGTCGATGCCGCGCGAATCCGTTCCCTCGATGAGAATAGCGGGAAGGTAGCGGAGATCGCCAAGATGCTCCGTTCGCAGGCGCTCCAGGACCTGAATGTTCTCGATTTCCTGCAGCGCGATGATGTCGGCGCCTCGTCCACCGTTCACCTGCCGGATCGTATCGGCGAGCACCGTCAGCTTGTGCTTCAGAGTGGCTTCGTTCCAGTCAAGGTTGAGACATTCATCGCGCCATCTGTCGACAGTAATCTTGTTGCAGTCGTTCCTGTGTCGTTGATTCCGTTTTGCCTCGATGGGCAGATACGCCTTGTCGTCTTTTCCCGGGTCATCAATATTGTCGAAGAGGTTTTCGACATTGAACGTCATTACGGTGACCTGCACCGACGCCTGTGTGTCCGGGGTATCGCCCCTCGGGACAGAGCTGCAGGCGACGAGCAACAGCAGCGGTGTCAATGCTGCCAGCCCGAGTTTGTTGTCGAAATGAATCACTGCGAAGGTTTCTCGTTAAAATCGATCAATAGAATCCACGAATGTTTGTTTTCTCCGGTCACTACGACGCGCCGAGTGTCGTCACCGAAAGCGACGGCTTCCGCGTTTTTCAGGTTACCAATACTGACGCGGCGGGGCTTGGTATTCAGCGCTGTGAACCAGTCCTGCTCCGGCTGCCGTTCGTAATAATAGACGGCGCGGTAAGTGAGGATGACGGCGGCGAGATTGTCCTCTGAAATGTCCATGCCGACAGGCTGCCAGTGCCAGTCCTTGGTCTTGGGCGCAAATTCAACATCCTGACGCGAAGGCGCTGGCAGGCTCGTAATTGTGCCGAGCCATTTCGCCTTCAGAGTCTTGTCGCTGTCAGGCCGCAGCGGCAACTCGTACAGCACCGGCGGTATGTCGCGCTTCGACAGCACCAGCGCGCGCTCGTTGTCGACATCGACGGCTACTGACTCGGCGTCGCGAGGTCCGTCCGGGTACTTGAACTCAACCTTCCAGGCGACCCTGGCTTCTGCTTTTTTCCGAGCTTCCGGCTCTTCGACGACATACAGCGTGCGAGTCTTGTGTCTTGCATCGTTGTCGCCAATATCGGCAACCAGCAGGTAAGGCGTGTCGTCCAGCTTGAATGACGCGAGGTCTTCCCAGTCCTTGTTTTTCGATTTCTTAAGATCGAATTCGCCGCGGCGCACACCTCGCGGAGAGATGGCGTGCAGCCATTCCTTCGCACCGTTGTCATTGATGACCCAAAGCAGGTTTTCGCCGCGCTGCGATCGCGCAAGACCACTGGCTTCTCGAATACGCGGGTCTTCGAGCTCGCCAATGAGAACAGCGGCGAGTTCGGGTGTTGAGTCAGGAGGTAGGTCGGCGTCCGAGCATGCCGTCAGCAGAAGAAGAGTTAGAGCCAGGGGTCGCATTGCAGGGATTGTAAGAAAACTCGGCTGAAATAGGTAAAAAAAAGCCCGGCATGAAGCCGGGCTTTCCTGAATGGCTGCTTATGACTGAATCAGTCACCAAATTCCATGCCGACTTCGATGCCCCAGGTACGTGGTTCATTCACGAAGCCCGTGTTGTTGTTGAAGTCTACGAAGCCAAGGATGTTGTCTTCGTCGGTAATGTTGCGCCCAAAGACTGCGATCTCGAGGCCGTTTGCATCGTTCTTGTAGCCGATGCGCAGACCGCCTTCATTCTGGTTGTCGGTCTGGAATTCAACCGCTTCGTATAACGGCATATTGATCTCGCCGTAGAAAGCCCAGTCGGTGAACAGGTAGATCTCGGCATCATTGCCAACCGGCACGCTGTAACGAACGGAGACGTTGTGCGTCGTCTTCGGTGCGCGAGGGAAGGGATTACCGTCGACAAGGACCTGCGCCGCATCATTCGGATTCACCGGGTCGAGCGGGGTGCACTGCCCCGAGCCGCAGGGAACCGTGCCCAGATCCGAGTCCTGCAGTTCCGTGTCGTTGTAGCTGGTGCCAAACGAAACGAGCAGGTTGTCGGTGATCAGCCAGTCCGCATCCAGTTCAAGCCCTGACGCAACGCCTTTCTTCGCGTTAACAACCTGGTTGGTGTTACTTGCGCCGCCGATGATCGACAGCTGCAAGTCATCGACCTCGTAGTGGAAGACGCCGAGGTTGATGCGCAGGCGATCGCCCAGGAGATCCGCTTTGTAGCCGGCCTCGATGGACTCGATCGTTTCCGGTTTCGCAACCGTCGGCACATCCAGGAAAGCAACGTCGCGGCCTTGAATCGTCTGCGCGCGGAAACCATTCGACACGCGGCCGTACAGGCTGGATTCGTCCGTCATCGCGAAGTTCGCGCTCAGTTCCCAGCTGGTCTGGTCGTCCTGAACGTTAATCGGATCGGCGATAAAGGTCGGGATACCGAGGTCGAGCCAGAGCTGACCGAACTGCAATACCTGGAAGTCCTTCTCGTCGTCCGTGTAGCGCACGCCAGCCGTCAGCGTCAGTTTGTCGTTGACATCGTAGCTGCCCTGGCCGAACAGCGCCCAGGTCGTGTTTTCCTGCTGGATTTTCGTGTCCTGCCTGTCGACGAAGCCGAAGGATGCAAAGGATTCGGTCGTTACGATGAGATCGGAACGGAAGAAGAACGCGCCAACTTGCCAGCTGAAGGGACCGTCTGTCTGGCTCGCCAAGCGGAACTCCTGCGTGAACTGATCGGTGTCGGCGCCATCCTGGGTGACGGACGGAAATGGAACCTCACTGGCGATGCCGCCGTCGATGTCGCCACGGCTGAAACCATCGGCCTGCTGGTAGGACGAGATCGAATTGAGGCTTGCGTTGTCGAAATCCCAGGTCATGTTCAGCGTGGTGCCATGCGACTGGTAGGCCTGCGGGTTATTGTCGCCGCCGTCGTAGTTAACCAGGTCACGCTGGTAGTTCGAGTTCAGACCCGCGCTACCGGTATCGAATACGTTGGCGCGAAAAATCGACGAGGTGCCGTTAAGGCTGCGGTTCTGGTGCGACAGCAGCGCGCTGAAGCGATCGCTCGGCGTCCACAGCAGCTGCAGTCGACCGGCGTTCTCGCGGTAGCGACCGAGGGACTCCTCGCCGGTGAAGCCGTTGGTGATCCAGTTGTCGCGGGAGCGAGAAAGGAACGACAAGCGCGCCGACAACGTGCTGTCGACCAGGCTGCCGCCGAAAGCGCCCTCGACGTTGGTCGTGTCGTAGGTCGCGTAAGAGCCTTTCAGGTAACCCGAAAATTCGTCATCCGGTCGGCGTGTGTTGATCTTGATGATACCGGCCGTGGTGTTACGTCCGAAGAGCGTTCCCTGCGGACCGCGAATGACTTCGATGTTTTGTACATCAAAAAGTGGGAAGCCCTTCAGTACGACGTTTTCCATGACGACCTCATCCATAACCAGGGATACCGGTTGGGATGCTGCCAGGTCGAAGTCGATGTTGCCAAGACCGCGCAGGTAGAAGCGCGGTGCGGACCGGCCGTTCGAAGATTCCGCGTACAGGCCCGGTACGCGGCCGGACAGAGCGAGGATATCCTCACTTCCGGAGAACAGCGCATTCAGACTCTCGCCCGAGGTCGTCGCAACCGAGATGGGCACGTCCTGAAGTGCCTCTTCGCGTTTTTGCGCAGTGACAACAATTTCTTCGAGCACGCCCGGCTCCTGTGCGGCAGCGGGTCCGGAAAACAGGCCGGCGACAGCGACAGCCGCGGCAGCGCCCATCGCCATCCGCAAAGTCGATCGTGAATTTTTTGTTGTGTTTTTGCCACTCATCGTGGGTCTCCTGATTAAGCGTTGGCGCAGTATACCGCTGTTATTCCAGTGAGGTGTAGCATTCCTGCGAAAATTTTGGCGTACAAATGCAGAGGAAGTAGAGGTCCTCGTCGCCGCTGTTGGTGATCTGTTGAGGTACGTGTTTCGGCACGGTTACCGTGTCGCCGGGACCGACGGCGAACGGTTGCTCATCACCAACCCGCATCAGTCCGTTGCCACTCTCGATCACATACCACTCGGACACCGATAACTGGTGCAATTGTGTGGTCACGCCGGGCTCGACCCGCGTTCGTGCCAGTGATACCTCCGGCTGACTGGCCGTATTGAGCAACTCGGTGATGTAACAGCGCTCGATGGTCCAGATTTCCGTATGAGGTTTCGCTTCGCCTGCCATCCAGGGAACCTTTGATCGTTGGTTTCACGACTGCGTTGCGTGGCCGCTTGCGCCAGAACAGGTCGCGGCTCGAACGCAAGGACCATTGTCCTTGCCGGGAGCCACAACACCTTCTCGGCGCAACTGGTGCGCAAGCTATTGATCTGTATATTATCGTTGTTAGGGCCGGAACGCATCGGCCGGACAACCTTGTTGCGGCGGCTCGGCAGACCTGCGGGTACGGTGTCGTCACCGCGCCGCGCTATTCGACCGTTTGTCTCCGGCGCGTCCGCGAAATAACGGATCAAAGGTTTGCATGGACAATAACGCGATTGCGCCGGGGAGTAGAGTGAATCAGACAAGAATTCCAGCGACAGGCGAACTGCTCGATCTCAGCGGCGAGACGGTGCTGGTAACCGGCGCCAGCGGCAACATCGGCGGCGCGATTGCCGAGCGTCTCGCTGAGGCCGGTGCCGGTGTTGTCCTGCACTATCATCGCAACGAGGCCGCGGCGGCGGGTCTGGCCAAGCGCCTGGGCGACGCCAGGCTGGTGCAGGCAGATCTCGCGGTCGAAGCGGATGTCGAGAAAATGTTCCGGTCGATCCAAGCCTCGCTGGTAGTGCACAATGCGGCGGCACAGCCGGTCCGCGGTATGGGCGACATGAGTTTCGCCGAATGGCGAGCTGTGCTTGGCGCCAATCTCGACAGTGCTTTCCTGGTCACTCAACAGGCGGCTCTGGCGTGGGTAGCGGCGGGAGTGCCGGGTGCGATAGTAAATATCGGCTCGATCGAAGGGCAGGACCCGGCAGTCGGGCACAGCCACTACGCGACCAGCAAGGCAGGTGTAGCGATGCTGACAAGGGCCGCCGCGCTCGAATTCGGCTCCTCCCATATTCGAGTGAACTGCGTGTCGCCGGGCCTGATCGATCGCGAGGGCCTGGCACGAGACTTTCCCGATGGTGTGAGTCGCTGGCATGATCGCGCGCCGCTGGGTCGCATCGGGTCTGCCATTGATGTCGCCGACGCGGTATTGTTTCTGCTTAGCCCCGCCTCTCGCTGGATTAGCGGCGCGAATCTCGTCGTCGACGGTGGAATGTCGGCGCAAAGCAAATGGTAAAGCGGCGAGTAGCCGAGAGGAACCTATGGCAACCAAACACATGAACGCAGCACCGGGTGATTTCGCCGATACGGTATTGATGCCCGGCGATCCGTTGCGCGCCCGGTATATTGCCGATACCTATTTCGACGATGCGCGGCGGGTTACCGATGTGCGCAACATGTGGGGATACACCGGCGAGTACAAGGGCCGCCCTGTTTCGGTGATGGCGCATGGCATGGGTATCCCGTCTGCATCAATCTACTGCACCGAGTTAATTACTGAATACGATGTCAAGCGGGTTATCCGGGTCGGCAGCTGTGGCACTTCGCATCCGGATGTGCAGCTACGCGACATTATTATCGCGATGGGTGCTTCGACCGATTCAAACTGCAATCGCATGCGTTTTGGCGGCTACGATCTTGCGGCGCTCGCGAGTTTTGACCTCGTAGAAAAAGCCGTACGCTCAGCGCGACAACAGAACGTCCGCTTTCACGTCGGAAACATCTTCTCGGCCGATCTCTTTTATACGCCGGATCCGGACATGTTTGCGACGATGGCGAAGTTCAACGTCTATGGTCTCGAAATGGAGGCTGCCGGTATCTTTCCTATCGCGGCGGAGAATGGCGCTGAGGCGCTCGCAATCTGCACGGTCAGCGACGACCTTCGCAACGGTGATCACCTGACTTCCGAAGAGCGTGCAACGACGTTTGACGAGATGATTCTTGTTGCGCTTGAGACCGTGGTGGCTGACTAGTGGCGCTTCAGGCCGTCAAGACGTCGACGCGCATGCCGGATCTTTCGCGCGTGCCTGCCGTTGATGAGGTGGGTGTCAACGAGCGCGTTGCACGCTTCCAGAGCCGTAGCATCAAGGCGTCGTCAAAGATCGAGGCGCTGCACCTGATCCTTAGCATGATTGATCTGACCACGCTCGAAGGGCAGGACACGCCTGGCAAGGTCAAGCAGCTCTGCCAGAAAGCGATCCACTTACATGATGCGCTGCCAGGGCTGCCACATGTCGCGGCGGTGTGCATCTACCCGACGATGGTGGCCGTAGCCAAACGCGCCCTTGAGCGCCATGACATCAATGTCGCATCTGTGGCGACGGCGTTTCCCAGTGGTATGTCGACGCTGAGCGTCAAGCTTGACGATACCCGCATGGCCGTTGATGCGGGCGCTGATGAGATCGATATGGTGATATCGCGAGGCGCTTTCCTCGCTGGCGATTATCGCTATGTTTTCGACGAGATCCAGGCGGTGAAAGAGGCCTGCGGAGAAGCACACCTCAAGGTTATCCTGGAAACCGGTGAGCTCGGCACGCTTGATCGTGTGCGCCGGGCAAGCGTTTTGGCCATGCATGCCGGCGCTGACTTCATCAAGACCTCCACGGGCAAGATCCAGCCCGCAGCGACGATGCAGGTAACGCTGGTTATGTTGCAGGCAATCCGCGACTTCTACGCCGAAACGGGACGCATGGTCGGCATGAAACCCGCCGGCGGCATTTCGACCTCCAAGCTGGCGGTGCACTACCTCGTCATGCTGCGCGAAACGCTTGGCAATGCCTGGATGACGCCCGAGTGGTTTCGTTTTGGTGCCAGTTCGCTGGCAAACGACGTGCTGATGCAACTCATGAAACAATCGACGGGCGTGTACCAGTCCGGGGACTATTTTTCTAAGGATTAGGGGAACCAAGGCCGCAGGCCGCTCCTACAGGGTAAATTTGTTATGGCGACACCGGAAAACAAACTCGCATTCGACGGCGGCTGGGAATATGCACCAGCGCCGGAGAGCACCGATCATGTCAGGATCAACAAGCGCTACGGGCTGTTTATCAACGGCGACTTCGTAGCCCCGGAGAAGGGCAAGTATTTCGATACGATTAATCCGGCGACAGAAGAGAAACTGAGCCGCGTAGCCGAGGCGAGCGACGTCGATGTAGACAAGGCCGTTAAAGCCGCGCGTAGCGCCTATCGCGGCAGCTGGTCGCGGATGAAGCCTGCCGAACGCGGCAAGTACATCTACCGGATCGCGCGCATCCTTCAGGAACGTGCACGTGAATTCGCTGTGATTGAATCACTGGATGGAGGTAAGCCCATCCGCGAGTCACGCGATATCGATATTCCGCTGGCAGCGGCACACTTCTTTTACTACGCTGGCTGGGCAGACAAGCTCGAATACGCATTTCCGGGATGCAAGCCGCGATCTTTGGGTGTTGCCGGCCAGATCATTCCCTGGAACTTCCCGATGCTTATGGCCGCGTGGAAAATCGCGCCGGCGCTGGCCTGCGGCAATACAGTTGTACTCAAGCCTGCCGAAACGACGCCGCTAACTGCTTTGAAGCTCGCCGAAGTAATTGCCGACGCGGATTTGCCGCCCGGCGTGGTCAATATCGTTACGGGTGCCGGCAGGACCGGCGCGGCGCTGGTAGAGCATTCAGGCGTCGACAAAATCGCGTTTACCGGTTCGACCAATGTCGGCAAAATCATTCAGCGCTCGCTCGCCGGCAGCAACAAGAAGTACACGCTGGAGCTCGGCGGCAAAGCGGCGAACATCATTTTTGCGGATGCGGCAATCGATCAGGCGGTGGAAGGCATCGTTAACGGCATCTTCTTCAACCAGGGCCATGTGTGTTGTGCAGGGTCACGATTGTTCGTGCAGGAATCGGTGGCTGATGAAGTCATCGCCAAGCTGAAGGATCGAATGGAAACCCTGATCGTGGGTGATCCGATGGACAAGAACACGGATATCGGCGCCATTAACTCGCGGATGCAGCTTGAGAAGATCGAGTCGTACCTCAAGGTCGGACAATCGGAGGGCGGTGAGATGCACCAGAGTTCCTGTCGCCTGCCCAAGAAGGGTTTCTGGTGTCCTCCGACGATCTTTAGCGGTGTCTCGCAGTCCAATCGCGTGGTCCAGGAAGAGATTTTTGGACCCGTCCTCGCTATCCAGACGTTCCGGCGTTTCGATGAGGCGATCAGCAAAGCCAACAATACGCCCTATGGGCTTTCGGGCGGCGTCTGGACCGATAAGGGGTCGAAGATTTTCAAGATGACGCAAAGTCTCCGTGCGGGTGTGGTCTGGGCGAATACGTTTAACAAGTTTGACCCCGCGTCACCTTTCGGCGGTTACAAGGAAAGTGGTGTCGGCCGGGAAGGCGGTTTGCATGGCCTTGATGCCTACCTGCACCTGGGAGTGTCATGATGGCGGCAACAAAGCGCGTAGCGATTGCGAAAACCTACAAGATCTACATAGACGGTAAATTTCCCCGCACTGAATCTGGCCGTTACTTTGCACTGCGCGACAAGAAGGAACGTGTAGTGGCGAACGTCTGTCGTGGCAGCCGCAAGGACTTTCGCAATTCGGTCGTAGCGGCGCGCAAGGCGCAGCCGGGGTGGGCGACAGCCAGCGCGTATCTTCGCGGCCAGATTCTGTATCGCATCGCCGAGATGCTGGAGGGTCGTCGCGAACAATTTATCAGCGAACTGGTTCTGCAGGGTTCGACGGAAAGGCTGGCAGGCAAAGAGGTGGACGCGTCGATCGACAGGCTCATCTATTTCGCCGGCTGGGCCGACAAATACCAGCAGGTATTCAGCGCCGTTAACCCGGTGAGTTCGTCGCACTTTAACTTCTCGGTTCTGGAGCCGACCGGCGTTGTTTCGATACTGGCGCCCGACGACAGCAGTCTCCTGGGTCTCATTTCCAATGTTGCCCCGACTATCGCCGGCGGTAACACCTGCGTCGTACTTGCATCCGAGAGCAGGCCGCTCAGCGCCGTAAGTTTCGCGGAGGTCCTGCATGCTTCTGACGTGCCGGGCGGTGTCGTCAACGTTCTGACCGGCTATCGATCCGAGCTAAGCGACCAGTTTGCGTCACACATGGACGTGAATGCCGTGATCTACTGTGACGGCGGCAAGAAGACTGCTCGCAGCGTGCAAGAGCTGGCCGCTGAGAACGTCAAGCGTGTCGTCGCCAGGACGCGCATTGACTGGTCGAAAGACGCAGCACAACATCCCTACCTGATCCGCGATACGCAGGAAGTGAAGACTACCTGGCACCCGATCGGCAGCTGATGCTGCAAGCATTGGTCGCTACACAACCCTAAGATTCGAAATCGTCGAGCAAGCCTGGTTCGATCCGCGCACCAAGCTGCTGAATGACCATCGTGGCACAGTACGTGCCGTACTTCGCGCAGTCCTCCAGCGACTTGTCGTTGGCCCAGCCGTAGAGGAAGCCGGCGCAATAAGCGTCGCCGGCACCGGTCGTGTCGACGACCTCCTCAACCTTCGATGCGGCCTGCACGAAGGTCTTGTCCTTGTGCACGATGACGGAGCCTTGTTCCGAACGCGTTATCGCGAAAAGGTTTTCAAAGTCCTTCAATGCCACGAGAGCTTCATCGATTGTGGGCGTGCCCAGCAATGCATAAACCTCTTCCTCGTCGGCGACGACTATACCTGCGTCATTGCGAACGAAATCGAGGAAAGACTCGCGATGCCGCTCGACGCAGAAAGAATCAGACAACGACAAGGCGACGGTTGTGCCATTGGCCCTGGCCAATTCCGCTGCCTTCTTCGCCAGTGCCGGGCCTTCGGCAATATCCCACACATAACCTTCGAGCAGCATGGCCTTGGGTGCGCCAACCGTATCTGCCGTAATGTCAGCGAGACCGAGTTCGAGGCACGCGCCCAGGTAGGTTTGCATGGTGCGCTGTCCGTCGGCGGTAATCAGGACGTGGCTTCGGGCGGTCGGTGCGCCATCAGCTGCCGCTTTCAGGCGAATATCGACGCCGAGTGATCGCATGTCGTGATTAAAAATCGTGCCCAGCTGGTCGGCTCTGACTTTGCCAATGTAGGCCGCCGAACCGCCGAGGTTGGCAAATCCGGCCACGGTGTTTGCGACGGAGCCGCCGGACATTTCCGTTGCAGGACCCATCTTTGCGTACAACTCACGAGCCTGCTCCTTGTCAATCAACACCATCGAACCTGGTACGGCGCCGATGTCTTCGAGAAACGAGTCTTCGATATGGGCAAGGACGTCGACAATAGCGTTGCTGATGCCGAGAAGCTGGATAGAATGTGACATTTGAATAACCGCAGAACAAAAACGGCGCATAGCCTACCATCACGTTGTGGGCAATGCCCGCCCTTTGGATTAGCGCTGCCCTGGCAACCTCGGAATCGTCCTGCATTCAGCGGCCGGTTTGGCTTGCGCCCGAATTTCGGGATACAGTCGCGCATGGCGAGGAAGAGCGTCGTTCTCTGCCACGGCTATTGAAACGGAGCAAAGCGATGAGAAGATCTGCGAGTTTGCTGATTCCACTCTCCCTGATACTTACGTATTACGGGATCTGGTTTGGAATCGCCTATTTTCTCGCTGCGCGATACCCGGGTCTGGCCGAATATTTGCCACTTGGTGGTATTGCTGAGCTGGCTGCGTCGAACAATGCCGAGTCGTTTGAGCCGATCTACACGAGTGTCGAACGAACGGTGCTGTCCGCGGCCGGCCCGTTGAGGCTCGGGTTAGCGAGCATTGGCGCGCTGATTCTCACGGTGCCGATCTCGTGGGTGTACTTCATCACCAGTCGCACCAGGCGCATTGACCAGTCGTTCCTGCAGACCATCATGATCTTGCCGGTCGTTGTGACAGGCATCGCTATGATCGTCGTTAATAGCATCGCGCTGGCATTCAGCCTTGCAGGCGTTGTCGCCGCAGTGCGCTTTCGCTTCTCGCTCAATCAGCCTTCCGATGCCATGTATATCTTCGTCGCGATCGGTATCGGCCTCGGTTCCGGTATCGGTGCACTCGGTGTTGCCGGCGTAATTTCGCTGATGTTTGTGCTGGCAACGCTGGTGATCTGGAAGCTCGAATACGGCAAGACGCTCTCCGGTCCCTTCCTGACAATGTTGACACGTCGCGATGGGGGCGAAGATGACTACTAGGTGCGAATACAGGCAATGGTGACACTGGACGAACTAAGTGGGCCGTCGCATCGCAGCTTGCTGCTGGTGCATGGGCGGGATTTCAAGCCGGGCGCGGACGCCTACATGGACGTTTCTCTGGCGGCATTGCGCGCCGGCATCGAGCGTGACTTCCCTTCTCAGGTCGGCGCCTTTGACCGCGTGCAGAAGCACATTGCCTGGTACGGCGATCTCAACGCCGAAGTATTGCATTCGCGTGGCAAGAAATACGATGCCGACCTCGATCTGGGCGATCGTCGCAACGCGTTGATCGCGCTGCGGCAAATTGCGCCACGCAAGCGATTTGGAATCCGCCAGTACGACCAGCTACCGGGCAAGTCGGCCATTGCGGAATTCATTGCCGATGTCTCGGCGCCGGTTCTTGGCGCTGTTGGCCTCGCCATGCCCCTGATCTGTTCCGTCGCCAAGGATTTCGGTGAATACCTGAACCACAAATCGGACTTTGGCGAGAAGGTGCGTGAACGAATACGCACGAGCCTCTGCGAAGCGATGGATCGCGGCGATCGCATAATGCTGGTCACGCATGGTACCGGCAGTGTTGTTGCCTACGACGTACTCTGGCAGCTATCTCATCACCCTGACTATAAAGATCAGTACGGTGACAAGAAGGTTGAATCGTGGCTGACCCTGGGTTCGCCGCTCGGTGACAGGGTCGTGCAAAAACGCCTGTGCGGTGCAAAAGAGAAAGCGGAAAGCCGTTTTCCTGCGAATGTTATCTCCTGGCACAATCTGGCCGCCGAAGATGATTTTTGCTGTCACGACAATACGCTGGCGGATGACTTCAAAAAAATGCTTAAACAACGTCAGGTCAGCGCCGTGCATGATTACCGCGTGTTTAATCTCGCGGTCCGTTACGGAAAATCGAACCCGCACAGCTCAGTGGGTTACTACATTCACCCACGCACGTCGAAAATCATCGCAGACTGGCTGCAATTGTCCGATGCGGCAGCAGGATTCAAATACACTTTTTGACTAATTGCCGCTGCACCTGTTTGGGCGATCCCAGTGTCTTGTAAAAACTGTCGAGATAGCGCGTCATCTTCTTGCGGTGCTTGTCGTTCAGTCCTGGCTGGGTGCTGATTATCTTATAGATTGCCTCGCGTCTGCTGGTATACAAGGCAAGGGTCGTGTCGAGGTGCTCATTGTTCGTGCAGCGACCGCGGTAGAGCCGTTGTTTCGCGCTACGCAACTTGAATCGCGGGTTGGTCGTGCCGTGCTGTGCGTCGACCAGACCCGCCTGGTCGAAGTCGTACGGAACTGACAGCAAGAGTGCACCTTCTTCACCGAGCAGCACGTGGTTGTGACAACACTCCGCGTCCGGACCCGCAATAGGGGAGAAGTCGGTATTGCCAATCATGTAGTGAAATACAGATATCAGATTGGTGTAGTCCGGGCGCAGCGCTTTAACCGTGGTCTTTTCCAGTTCCAGGGGCTTGATTCCGAGTCGCTTCGCCAGCCGGTCCTTGTGCTCTATCAGGAAGCCGTAACGAATGCGGTCATTGTCGCGGCCGTCGGTATCGACGTAGGTGATACGCAGCAGGCGCACACGAAAACTGATGTCGGTCAGCTCATTCAGAATACGATATGCCAGCAGTTCGTTGAGCAGTGTTTGCTCATAACGACTCGATCTGTCGCGGCAATGTGTAACCAGCTTCAGCTTGTCCTGTTTGTGGAACAGCGACTTCTTGATCTGGGACTTCTTGAAATCAAGGCGCAAGGGCGGAAACGGGCAGATGTCTTTTTTTAGCCGTGAAATGCCGCGCGTTCGGATACCTATATCTAGCTCGATCAGCTCGCCGGCGTCGTCGGTATACTGGAACTTGCCGTCGACGTCCTCTGTATCCGAGCGTTCCCTGAGAATCGTATTGATCGGAGCGACGATGCGTGCATCGAGAACATCCGTGCTCTGAAACAGGGGGTCTGCCCCGTCGTCGCTTTGCGCATGCGCCGTGGAAAGCAAGAGGAACCCAACGATCCCGGCGAGTGTCCAACGATACAGTGACATGAATTACCCTCAGTCTGTTGGCGGCCGATCCAATCTACGCGAGTCTACCACAGGCTTTTTTGCCACCGTAAATTGCCGCTAGGCGTCATACTCACTACACTCACTTACTGAACAGCAGCCCGGAAACTGATTCTTGCTACGTACACTACGAATATTCTTTTTCATTTTTTGCACCGTATTCGGATCGGCGCAAGCGGACGAATGGCATGTCGAGGGTGCCGAGAAGATAGTTGCGATCGCCGATGTGCATGGCGCTTATGACGCAATGGTCGAGACGTTGCAGCAGGCTGACGTTATCGACGGCGAGCTACGCTGGTCCGGCGGGGCAACGCACCTGGTCATCGTCGGTGATCTCCTCGACCGCGGTCCCAAGTCACGTGATGCCATGGATCTCCTTATGCGCCTCGAAGGTGAGGCGCCTGCGGCGGGTGGCGCGGTACACGTCGTAATCGGGAATCACGAGTCCATGAATCTCATTGGTGACCTTCGCTATGTGAGTAAATCCGAATACGCGGCATTCGCGCATGAGGAGACGGCGGCCGAAAGACAGCAGTGGTTCGAAGCCTACACCGATCGCTACGGCGGAGCAGGATCGCTCGAGAGCATGTCGGAGAAGTTCGAGCAGCAATTTCCTGCGGGCTTCTTCGCGCTACGGCGCGCATTCAGGCCCGACGGCAGATACGGCGCCTGGTTACTCAAGAAGCCGGTCATTCTGGTCGTCAACGGCACCGCTTTTGTACACGGTGGACTGTCACCGTTGGTGGAAGAGCTCGGGCTGCAGGGCATCAATGGCAGGCTGAAGAGTGAGCTGGTCGAGTATGTCAATGCGCTGCAAATACTGACGGATGCCGGCATCTTGTTGCCGACCGACAGCCACTACGATACTGCGACGGTTCTTAATGCTTATATGCCGGCTCTGGACGAGACGCCTGCTGTCCTCGCCGCAATTGCGACCGCCAGACGCCTGGCCGACTCCGATCTTTTCAACTCCGAAGGCCCACTGTGGTATCGCGGTAGCGTGTCTTGTGGCGGACTGATCGAAAAGCACCGACTCGATGCTGCGCTTGCCGCGATCGGTGCCCGCCGCGTCGTGGTGGGGCATACGCCGACGCCCAATCGTCGTGTGCTACAGCGATTCGACGGTCGGCTCATCGAAATCGATACGGGCATGCTTAACTTCTATTATCGAGGCAGCGGCAATGCGCTCATCCTGCGTGGCGACGCGATTTCCGTAGTTAACCAGGCGGGTGATGGCCAGACTGCGCCTATGCTGCATCCGCGCAACGTAGGTGCGCGCCCCGGGATGATGTCGCCGGAAGCGTTGCAACAGCTATTGCAGGAAGGTGAAGTTCTTGCCGAGCAAAAGGACGGGGCCGGGCGGACGATTGTGAAAGTCGGCGACGGACAGCGGGAGGTTTCGGCAATATTCGAAAAACGGCAGGCACGGGGATTCTATCCGAGCGTGGCAGCGTATCGGCTGGACCGGCTTCTTGAGCTGGACATGGTGCCCGTTACCGTGCCGCGCAAAATTAACGGAGCCCACGGTTCGCTGCAATTTCTCACGGACAAGTTTTCAGATGAAATGCGGCGATCCGCGTCCGGTCGAGGTAGTGGTGCCGCGTGCGCGCTGCCGGATCAATGGGGCGCGATGTACGTATTTGATGTCCTGATTTACAACGAAGGCCGAAGCCTGCAGCGCATGCTCTATGACCCCGGTAACTGGCGGCTGATGCTGAGCGAGCACGACAGGGCGTTCGCCGGCAAAAAAGGCCGGCCGAAGCACCTCAAAGCGGCGCCTGTCGATGTGACGGAAGGTTGGCGGCAGGCGCTGGCGGAGCTTACCGACGAGCGACTTGCTGAGACGCTGAGCGACGTGCTGGATTCTCGTCGTCTTCGAGCGTTGCAGGCACGTCGCGACGAACTGTTGCGCAGCGCCAGCGCGACGGCCAGGCGCTAGATTCCTGGTCGCGACAAGCGCGCAGCGGTCAATCCCTGTTTGCGGCTGTCTCGGTTTTCGATGTCGGCCGGGAACGCGCTCAGGGCCACAAGCCAGCCGGTGGCCGACTGTCGATCATTAATTCGTCCAGTTTCTTCTGGGCGCGTCTTAGGTCTAGAAGGTCACGCCGCTCCAGCATTTCACAGTCGTCGCGAACCATCTGTTCGATGTCGACAGGGTAGTGCCGGCAGTCTTCAGGACGATCTTCATAGATATCGCAGGTGAATTTCTTGCCGTCCGGCGACTTCTGCAGCCAGGGACATCGAGCAAAATACTCACCGCTTGCCGGGTCAACCCAGATCTTTCCATCCTGGGCGTAGCGCGCAATATCGGGACGGTGGGTTTCCCACCAATCGATTTCTTCTGCCGAAGCAGACAAGCCGCCATTGCCTGCCGTCTCACAACACTTGCCGCATGAGTTGCAGTTCCTCATTTAGCCAGAGTACAGGATATTGTGAGGCATTCCATTCAGCAGGCGTTTTCCGGTCCAGGGCAAGTTAACAATCGCGGAAGACGCACGCAGGTGCGCTGGCGTCGTATAATCTTTGCCTACACAGGGCGAAAGGCGGTACCGATGGGGGTGAAATGGGACGACTGAGCACGCACATTCTCGATACGACGCACGGCTGTCCGGCTCAGGGTGTTGAGATTCGCCTTTTTGCATTAGGTGAGACAAGGGAGTTGCAGGCGAGTGCGATCTCCAACGCCGATGGTCGCACGGACTACCCGCTGCTCGAAGACTCGGCCATGCGGACCGGCAGCTACGAACTGGAGTTCGATATTGGCAGCTATTTTGCGGCGCGAGGAAATGCTGCTGACGAGCCGCCGTTTCTCGACACGGTAGTCATCCGTTTTTCCGTAAAGGGCGAGGAGAATTATCACGTACCGCTGTTGGCGTCTCCCTGGTCCTACACCACGTATCGGGGCAGCTAGGCGCGATGAGCGTGTCATCCATTCGCTTCGTGCTCGACGGTCAGTTGATCGAACTCGATGACGTGGATCCGACGCGAACTGTGCTGCAGTTTTTGCGCGAGGATCTGCGGCGCACCGGGACGAAAGAGGGCTGCGCAGAAGGCGACTGTGGTGCCTGTACGGTGGTCGTCGCCGAACTCTGCGGGGACGGCAACGAACTCTCGGTAAGGGCCATTAACGCATGCATTCAGTTTCTGCCGACACTCGACGGAAAGGAACTGATTACCGTGGAAAGCCTGGCGCCACCCGGCTCTGCGCTGCATCCGGTACAGCAAGCGATGGTTGACCAGCATGGTTCTCAGTGCGGCTTTTGTACGCCGGGCTTCGTCATGTCGTTGTTTGCCCTTTACAAGACCGCAGCGCGGCCCACGCGTCAGCAGATTGATGACGCGCTTGCGGGCAATCTCTGTCGTTGCACGGGCTATCGGCCAATCATCGCCGCGGCGAACGCCATGTATGAAAATGCGCCCGGAGAAGACTGTTCTGACTGGCTGCGGCAGCCCTGCGGTTCGGAACAGAGGTCCGCTGACCGGTTTAAGAACTTGCGGGCAGTGGCGCGCGAGGATGATCTGGCAATCGAGCACGTCGGGCGTCGCTTCTTCGCGCCGACAAGCGTGGAATCGCTCGCCGCAATGATTGCCCGGTATCCGGACGCAACTATTCTTGCCGGCGGCACAGACGTGGGCTTATGGGTTACAAAGCTTCATCGTGAGCTTGAGACGGTTATCTACACCGGACGGGTCTCTGAGCTTCTGAGTGTCGTCCGGTCTTCGACGCATCTCGAAATTGGCGCTGCGGTGACCCTGACAGATGCCATCCCTGCGATTGTCGAGCAGTACCCTGGGCTCGATGAGCTGTTTCGACGCTTCGCATCTCCGCCGATTCGCAACGCCGGCACGCTGGGCGGGAATATCGCGAACGGTTCGCCGATCGGAGATTCCATGGCAGCGCTGATGGTGGTGGGTGCGTCACTCATATTGCGATGCGGAGATCAAACCCGGGAAATGCAGCTGGACGGTTTCTACCACGATTACCAAGTCAATGACCTCGCGCCGGCTGAGTTCATCGAGCGAATTCGCATTCCCTTGTCGAGCAACAATGCAATTGTGCAAAGCCAGAAATGGTCGAAGCGATTCGATCAGGACATTTCTGCCGTTTGTACCGCCTATTACCTGGAACTGGACAATGGCAAGGTCAAGACGTTTCGCATGGCATGCGGTGGTCTTGCCACCGTCATCAAGCGAGCGACAAACTGCGAAGATCAACTCGTAGGCGAGACCTGGGATGAGCAGCATGTCGAGCGCGCCTGTGCGAAATTGGCTGCCGACTTTACGCCAATAAGCGACGCACGCGCCGCCGCCGATATTCGACTGCTGGCTGTACAGAACTTGCTGCGGCGATTCTTCCGCGAAACGACAGGGGGCGCCGAGTCAACGGTGTATCTGTATGGACGCTCCCGCTAAGACCGCTGGCAAGCGCGAGCGCGCCGTTGGCAAGGCGCTGCCGCACGACAGTGCTCACCTGCATGTAACGGGCAGGGCGGCCTACACGGATGATATTCCGGAGCCGAGAGGCCTGCTGCATCTGGCCGTTGGCATGAGTGAAAGACCGCACGCCAGAATCGCGAAATTGAATCTCGATGACGTATTTAGCGCGCCGGGCGTCGTTGATGTTTGTGTCGCGAGCGACATTGTCGGCGAAAACAACTACGGCCCCATCGTCAAGGACGATCCTGTGCTGGCTGAATTGCTGGTTCAGTATGTCGGTCAACCCGTTTTCGCCGTGGCTGCGACGACCGTCGATGAGGCCCGTAAAGCGGCACGAAAGGTCAGCATACTTTACGAGGAGTTGCAGCCAATACTCGATCCGTTGACGGCCGTTGAGAAACAGTCTTTCGTTTTGCCCAGCGAGACGTTGGTTCGCGGCGAGCCAGACGCCGCCCTGGAGAGATCACCGCACCGCGTTCGACGACGCGTGTCATTAGGTGGCCAGGATCAGTTCTACCTGGAAGGACATATCGCGATGTCCATTCCGCAGGAAGATGGCGGTCTGCTCATCTACAGTTCGACCCAGCATCCGGACGAGGTGCAAACCATGGTTGCACACGCAACCGGGCGTTCTGCAAAAGACATAGTCGTCATTTGCCGACGTATGGGTGGCGCGTTTGGTGGTAAAGAGAGCCAGGCGGCGCTTATTGCGATCATCACCTCTATCGCGGCCGACAAGACGGCTCGCCCCTGCAAGCTGCGCCTGGATCGCGACGACGACATGGTCATGACCGGCAAGCGCCACGACTTTGTCATCGATTACGATGTCGGCTTCGATGACAGCGGGCGAATTCTCGGCATTGACTTCGAGTTCGCGTCGCGCTGCGGCATGTCGGCAGACCTGTCCGGTCCGGTCAACGACCGAGCCATGTTCCACTGCGACAATGCCTACTTTCTGGAGAATGTTCGCATCGTCTCGCACCGCTGTAAGACCCATACGGTATCGAATACGGCGTTTCGCGGCTTCGGTGGGCCGCAGGGTATGTTTGCCATTGAGTACGTCATCGATGATGTTGCTCGAACGCTCGGGATGGACCCGCTGGAAGTGCGCCAGCGCAATTTCTACGGCAGGAATGACCGCAATGTTACGCACTATCAGCAGACTATCGACGACAACATAATCGACGAGATCTTCGAGAAGCTGGTGGCGGATAGCGACTACCAGGCGCGTCGTGCCGAGATTCGCGAATTCAACGCAGCCAGCAAGATCTTGTCTCGGGGCATCGCGATTACCCCGGTAAAGTTTGGTATTTCGTTTACGAACACGCTGCTCAACCAGGCGGGCGCTCTCGTGCATGTCTACAAAGACGGTACAGTGCAGCTCAATCACGGCGGTACGGAAATGGGGCAGGGTTTGTACGTCAAGGTCGCACAGGTAGTGGCCGACGAGCTCTGCATCAGTATCGATAGAATTCGTATCATGGCGGCTGACACGAGTCGGGTACCTAATGCGTCGGCGACGGCAGCGTCGAGCGGCTCGGATATGAACGGCAAGGCGGCACAGAAGGCCGCCGCCAAAATTCGTGCGAGGTTGACTGAATTTGCCGCGCGACGTTTCTCCGTGTCCGAAACCAACATCGAGTTTTGCAACGACACCGTCCGCGTCGGCGACAAAGCCATGAGTTTTGCCGAGTTGGTACAGCTGGCCTGGGCAGACCGCGTGTCCCTGTCGGCGACCGGCTTCTACAAGACGCCGAAGATCAACTATGACAGGGCGACGTTTTCCGGCCGGCCGTTTTTTTACTTTGCCTACGGTGCCGCTGTCACAGAGGTAGTGGTTGACAGGCTGACCGGCGAGAATCGTGTGCTGCGGGTCGATATTCTGCACGACTGCGGTGATTCCCTGAACCCGGCCGTGGACCTCGGGCAGATCGAAGGTGGCTACATTCAGGGGGTTGGCTGGCTGACCAGCGAAGAGCTCTGGTGGAATGCGGCCGGCGAGCTCGGCACGCACGCACCGTCGACGTACAAAATCCCGGTCTGTTCCGATCTGGCGCCGGATTTCCGGGTCACGTTAATGGCGGGCGCGAGCAATCGCGAAGATACGATCTACCGTTCAAAAGCGGTCGGCGAGCCACCGCTGATGTTGGGCTTGTCGGCGTTTCTTGCGATCCGCGATGCTATCGACCAAGGGGCGGAGGCACCGATGTTGCAGGCGCCGGCTACGCCCGAGGCGATCTTGCGCGCCATAGCCACGACCGCCGGATCCGCCAATGAATGAGTGGATTGATGAGCTCAGCGATCTTTGCGCGGCGGACGAGCCGGCTGTTCTGGTTACGGTGGCCGGTATTCGTGGTTCCGCGCCGCGCGAAATTGGCGCGAAAATGATCGTCACTGCGAAAGAAACGATCGGCACCATCGGCGGAGGGCAGCTCGAGTACCAGTGCACACGCATTGCGGTCGATTTGCTGAATGAAGACAAGCTGTCATTGCGGAGCTTCCCGCTGGGTACGTCAATGGGGCAGTGCTGTGGCGGTGTTGTTGAGGTCCTGTTCGAGCCGATGGGCGGCGGTCTGCCGGCCTGGTTGCGAGACCTGCAAACCCTGCACGGGCAGCGTGAGCCGGCGATCATGCTGACGCGAATTTCACGCAGTGTGCCATTAAAATTCATTGTCACGGCCGACCGTGTTTTCGGCGCCGATGAAGACGCCATGCCGACCCGGCTGGTGTCGACCGCGCGTTGCGTCCTCGCGGGTGATCGGCAGCCGCGCCGCAATGTGCAGGAGTTCTACGAGCCTGTCGTTGTTCCGGATCTGAATGTTGCCGTATTTGGCGCAGGACACGTTGGCACCGCGGTTGTTGAGGCGCTCTGCAAACTGGACTGCAATATTCGCTGGGTTGACAGTCGGCGCAACATCTTTCGCGGCGTTCCGAACAATGTGCGAGCGATCGAAGCCTCGGAGCCGGCGCTGGAAGTCGCGGCGATGCCGCCCAACAGTTTCTATCTGGTGATGACCCACAACCACGCGCTGGACTTCGATATTTGCGATCGTATCTTGCGGCGGCAGGACGCCCGTTATTGTGGGCTGATTGGTTCGCTTTCGAAACGGCGCCGATTCGAGAAACGCTATCGCCAGCAGGGCATGGCAACAGCAGTGATTGATACGCTGACTTGCCCGATCGGGGTCGACGGTATCAGCGGCAAGAAACCGGCCGAGATTGCGGTTGCAACGGCTGCGGAAATTCTGAAGTTGCACGGCCATGCCGTTGAAGCGTCCGCCACAGAGTATCCGGAGAACGTCCACCCCATATGTTAATCGCGACAGGAAAGTAGCATGGAAGCTTATATCGCCGACTGGTTGAACCTATTGTTGCGCTGGCTGCATTTAATTACCGGAGTCGCATGGATCGGCGCGTCGTTCTATTTCGTCTGGCTCGACAATCACCTGGAGGCGCCAAAGGACTCGCGCGATGATGAGAAAGGCGTTGGCGGAGAGCTGTGGTCCGTGCATGGCGGCGGTTTCTATCATGCGCAAAAGTATCGGGTTGCGCCGGCGCAACTTCCGGAACGCCTGCACTGGTTCAAGTGGGAGGCATATTCGACCTGGCTATCGGGCATGGCGCTGCTGGCGCTGGTCTACTGGTACGGCGCAGAGATCTACCTGATCGATCCCTCGATAGCTGAGCTTTCCAGCGTCTGGGCAGTGGCTATTGCGATTACGTACATAGTCGGAGGTTGGGTGGTCTATGACCTGCTGTGCAAGTCTCCGCTTGCCCGTGACGATCGTGTTTTCGGCGCCGTGCTGCTATTGCTGGTGGCCCTGCTCGCCTGGAGCTTGTGCCAGCTATTCAGTGGTCGCGGCGCCTATATTCATTTTGGCGCCGTTCTCGGCACGATCATGGTGGCCAATGTGGCCATGGTGATCATCCCGGGGCAACGCAAAATGGTTGAAGCCGCGGGGCGTGGGGAAGCGCCGGACCCGGCGCCGGGCATCAAGGCGAAGCAGCGTTCGGTACACAACACCTATTTTACGTTGCCCGTGCTGTTCGTCATGATCAGCAACCACTACGCACTGACTTACGGCCACGACTACAACTGGGTAATCCTGATCGGAATCGCTCTTGTCGGCGCGCTTATTCGGGTCTACTTCGTTGCTCGCCACAAAGGACAAGCATCATTATTACCGGTGGTTATTGCGGTACTGCTTCTGGCCGGTATCGTTGTTGCACTTGCGCCGCGCACAGCGGACTCGAACGGTGCGCAGGTGAGTTTCGACCAGGTAAGAAACGTCGTGAACTCGCGTTGCACAACCTGCCATGCCAATGCGCCGACCCATCCGGCATTTCCGGCGGCGCCACTAGGCGTTGTGCTGGATACTGATGAGCGCATACTTGCGGAAGCATCGCGCATCTATCAACAGACGGTGGTGACGAAGATAATGCCGATTGGCAATCTGACCGCGATGTCCGATCAGGAACGGCAGATTATCGATCAGTGGTACAAGGGACTGCAGGAACAGTAATGTCGGACAGCGGTTATCCCAGGAACATGCGCGGCTATGGCCGGACGCCGCCGCCGGCGGACTGGCCGGCGGGAGCACGCACTGCGGTGCAGTTCGTCATCAACTATGAAGAAGGCGCCGAGAACTGCGTGCTTCACGGAGACACGGCGTCAGAGGCTTTTCTCTCCGAGATTGTTGATGCGCAAGCGATACCGGGTCAGCGACACATGAATATGGAGTCGATTTACGAATATGGGTCACGCGCTGGCTTCTGGCGCCTGCATCGCCTGTTTGACGAGCGCCAACTGCCGGTAACCGTGTTCGCTGTCGCGATGGCATTAGAGAGAAATCCGTCAGTGGTATCGGCCATGCAGGCCTCGGGCTGGGAAATTGCCAGCCATGGCTATCGCTGGATTGATTACCAGTTCGTCGATGAGTCGATCGAGCGGGCGCACCTGAAACAAGCCATCGAGGTCCATGAAACAGTCTGCGGCGAGCGTCCCCGCGGTTGGTACCTTGGCCGCTGCAGCCCAAATAGCCACCGCATCGCCGCGGACGAGGGAGGCTTCGACTACAACGCCGATAGTTATGCCGATGATTTGCCATACTGGGACTGCAGTTTCGAAACACCGCAACTGATGGTGCCGTACACACTCGATGCCAACGACATGCGTTTCGCAACGGCGCAAGGATTCAATTCCGGTCAGCAGTTTTTCGACTATCTGAAGGACAGTTTTGATGTCTTGCACGGCGAAGGCGGTCGTATGATGTCGATTGGTTTGCACTGCAGGCTGGCTGGTCGCCCGGGACGCGCCGCAGCCGTTGCCCGATTTCTTGATTACATTGGATCGCAAGACGACGTCTGGGTAGCGACGCGTCTCGATATCGCCAGCCACTGGCGCGAACGACACCCGGCAACGGATAACAGCTAATGGACACACACGATTTCATCGCCCGATATTCCGGTGTTTACGAGCATTCACCCTGGGTGGCAGAACAGGTGGCACGGTTGGTGTCGGAAGCCGATGACGTGAACATGCTGGCCACGCTGATGGCCGATTGCGTCGACAACGCCGCAACCGAACAGCAGCTTGCGCTGATCCGCGCGCACCCCGACCTTGCCGGAAAAGCGCAGCTCGCCGGAGAGCTGACAGCAGACTCGACCGAGGAGCAGGCAAGGGCGGGTCTCGATCACTGTTCCGCAGAAGAGTTCGCACGTTTTCAGGCGCTGAACGCCGCCTATTGGGAAAAGTTCGGATTTCCATTCGTGATGGCGGTTCGCAACAGCGATCGCGCTGCGATACTCGATGCGTTCGCCGCGCGCCTGGAAAACGACTTCGAACTTGAGTTTGAGACAGCGCTTCTCGAAATTCACAAAATAGCCCGCCTGCGCCTGAATTCCATGGGAGCTCCGGAATGACCGGTTCGATCAGCAAATGGGTGCAACTGGAGCAACCGCGTCTGGGGACGCGCGTGACCTTCGCGACGGACGAGTTTTTTGCCGCTAAAGAGCGCATCATCGATCCCGCTGAACCGGTGTTCATCGCCGACAAGTACGACGATCACGGTAAGTGGATGGATGGCTGGGAGAGTCGGCGGCGGCGGGGACCGGGTCACGATTACTGTGTGATCAGCCTGGGTGTGCCCGGTGTCATTCATGGCTTTGATATCGATACCCGACACTTCACTGGTAATTTTCCACCGCACGCTTCAATCGAGGCCTGCTGCAGCGATCTCGAGGTTCCGGAAGAGGGATGGGTCGAGGTATTGCCCAAAACACAGCTGTGCGGCGATTCCCATCATTATCTGGATGTGCGCGACGAGCACGTCTGGAGTCATGTGCGGCTAAACATCTACCCGGATGGCGGCGTCGCGCGGTTGCGGATATTCGGTGAAATTCGGGCAGACTTCACCGACGTCGATGGCTTTGTTGATCTTGCGGCCGTTGAACACGGCGGTCGCGCCATCGCCTGCAGCGACGAGCACTATGGCAGCATGCACAATCTCACCGCGCCTGGTCGCGGCATCAACATGGGCGACGGCTGGGAGACAGCGCGTCGGCGCGGTCCCGGCAACGATTGGGTAATCATTGCGCTCGGTCAGGCCGGCGTCATCGAACGTGCAGAAATCGACACCGCGCATTTCAAAGGTAATTACCCGGACAGGGTATCCATCGAGGGTGCGATGTTCGACAGTGACGAGCAGGCGGTGAGTGAAAATAGTAAGTGGAAGACCCTGTTGCCCGAATCAAAGTTGAAAATGGATCAACAGCACTACTTTGACGAGGTCCTGCAGCCTGTAGGCTCGGTCACCCATGTCCGTGTAAACATCTACCCGGATGGCGGTGTAAGCCGTATACGTCTGTTTGGCCAGGTGCATGGCTGAGCGACAGTCGGTTTCGTTGCGCCCAGTACCGCTGACAGGCGAGCGTTTTGCGCCGTACGGAGACGTCGTCGAAGCGGCCGTCGACAAATCCGAGGCGATGAACGCTGCGCGTTTTCAGCGCTTTGATGATCTCTGCGGCATCGACATCGCCGAGGGCAGTCACGTTGCGGTCAGCATTGCGCGTTGTCGAACGGCAACAGCATTACCGCTGCGACTCGAAATGATGGAACGACATCCGCTCGGCAGCCAGGCGTTCATTCCCCTGCAGCACGCCAAAATGGTGATCGTCGTAGGGCCGCCGGGAGAGTCTATCGAGACTGGTGCTCTGCGAGCATTCGTTACCAACGGTCGGCAGGGATTCAACTACCACCGGGGAACCTGGCACATGCCGCTGATAGCGTTCGAGCCGGGGCAGGAGTTCCTCATCGTAGATCGCGCCGCGACTGAGCCGAACTGCGAAGAATACGTGCTCGATGATGTTGTCATGCTGGAGGCGCCCTGAGCATTATGAGGCAGGCCTTTCGCGCTTCAGTGTTGCACTGTTTGTCGGACCCGGGCGAAGCGTCGCTGCAGTCAGCTTATGAATACTTTGAAGATGGCGTCCTGGTTGTAGAAGACGGCTGTATCAGAGCGGCAGGCCCGGCAGAGAAATTGCTGACGGAGCTTTCCGAAAATACAGCGTTGACCGAGCTGCCGGGAAAACTGATCGTGCCCGGATTCATTGACTGCCACGTGCATTGTCCGCAGCTCGACATCATCGCATCTTACGGCGAACAGCTTCTCGACTGGTTGCACCGCTATGCGTACCCGGTAGAGGCGCGCTTCCGGGATCCGGACTATGCGCGCGACGTTGCCTCCGCGTTTATGGATGAGTTGTTAAACAACGGCACAACGACAGCAATGGTCTTCGGCACCGTGCATGCGCATTCTGCCGACGCAATTTTTGAAGCTGCCGAAGCGCGCGATATGCGCGTGATCGCCGGCAAGGTCCTGATGGACTGCAACTGCCCCGAGGAATTACAAGATGACCCGATCTCTGCCTACGCAGACAGCAAAGCACTCATTGAGCGCTGGCACGGTCGTGGTCGCCTTGGTTACGCGATCACGCCACGTTTTGCTCTGACGTCCAGCGAACAGCAGCTTGAGGCCGCGGGCAAGCTGGCGCGCGAGTACCCCGAGGTTTGGGTTCATACACACCTTGCCGAAAATACCGAAGAGGTACGGCAGATCGCCAGGCAGTATCCGTCGAGCCGAAGTTATCTTGATGTCTATGATCAGTTTGGTCTGCTTCGCGAACGCGCGGTTTTCGCACATTGTCTGCACATGGACGATGAAGACCGTGCTTGTATGGCACGCAAGGGTGGAGCGGCCGCCTTCTGTCCAACGTCGAACCTGTTTCTGGGCAGCGGTCTCTTCGATCTGGCTGCAATGCGCGGCGCCAATATTCGATGTGGCCTTGGCACCGATGTCGGTGGTGGCACGAGTCTGTCATTGCTAAAAACGGCCAGCGAAGCGTACAAGGTTTTGCACCTGCAGGACCATGCGTTGCCGCCAATGCAGGCGTTGTATCTCGCAACCCTGGGTGCTGCAGAGGCGCTCTATCTTGATAACTGCATTGGCAATTTCCTGCCCGGCAAGGAGGCGGATTTTGTCGTGCTTGACCCGCAGGCGACGAGCCTGACTGCACGTCGATTGGCGGCTGCGGAAACTATCGAAGAGTCGTTTTTCGCACTGCTTACCCTCGCAGACGATCGCCACGTCGCCGCGACTTATATTCGTGGTAAGCCGATGAAAAATAAGTAGAAATCGGATATTTCCATTACGGATACATTAGCTTTCGCTAAGATGTTTCAGGTGAAACGGTCACTTTTTCCCATTTAGGTGTTTTCGATAGCCTAAGCTTTTGAAAGCCCATATATTCCTCGCCCATGCGGGAAAACAAAAACAACAAGCTCAACAAAGCATTCCTGATACTCCTTCAACCAATTGCGCGGCTTTTCCTGAAGTCTGGCCGCGGTTACCGTGAGTATTCAGATTTGTCGAAAGCGGCGTTCGTGGCGGTGGCGTCCGAGGATTACGGCGTGCACGGGAGGCCTACGAATGTCTCACGAATTGCGGCGATGACCGGGCTGACGCGCAAAGAAATCAGTCGTATCCGGGCACGTCTCGACAAAGGCGACGGCGCGGTTACGGAGCGTGGCACGCCATTGCAGGAGCTCATATCGGGGTGGGCGTCGAGCGAAGAATTCTGCGATGAAAACGGTGAGCCGGCCGCACTGGCATTGCATGGGGGCCGCGGTTCATTCCAATCGTTGGTCAAACAGTTCGCCGGCGATATCCCCGAAGGCGCCATGCGCAAGGAACTACAACGAATTGGTCGGGCCAAGCCAGAAGGCGACACCCTGGTCCTTTGTCCGGCCGACAAGGCCGAGCAACAGACTGAGGAGGCGATGGCAGCCAGGCTGCGGGCGGGCCCGTATCCGTTGATGGCCGCGCTGGCTCACAACGAGGCGGCGAAGAAGAGCAGTGATTTATGGCCGTTAGAGAATGTTGGCATGAAGTCGATTCGAAAATCCGACGTGGCGCGAGTTCGAAATCTGGTCGCTGTGCGTCTGCGCGCCGCTACGACAACCATTTCCGATCTGCTCGATGCCTACGCGACGATCCATGCGGGGGAGGGCACCGATGAACCAACGCTCGCTGTATCCGCAGGCGTCTATTACGCAGAATTATCTGACCTGAAAGACGATTGATCGACTCTAAACAGCCGTGCGTACGGTTGCGGTAAGATGTGATTCTGATTTCAACGAGTTTGAAATCAGGCAATGCTTTTCGGCCCGTTGCAACAGTCTGCTTGCCTTGGCCTCATCGCATCCCGCAGGCACGGTCAGCAGCACGCTCATATCGAAGCGCGTAAACTGCGTCACCCTCTCCACCTTGTCGAGAGTTCCGGACGCTTCGCAGCTAACGCTGTCCCACTCAAGTTTCGAGGCGCGCGCGATCGCGCGAAATGACAGTACGAAGCAGTCGGCGACGGCGGCGACTAAGAGCTCCTCGGGAGACCAGGCGTCGCCTGGGCCGCCAAACTCGACGGGCCCAGCAGTCTCGAGACTCGGCAGCCCCTCGCTGGACACTACGACAACGCTGTCACTATCTGCATTGGCCGAAGCCTTGTAATGGTGAGGTAGATCTTGCATGACGGGTCCTGTTACCGGTAAATCACAGACGCATCATTTGGCCGTTCCAGGTTGATAGCAAGTCGCGGAAAACCGAAACGTTCAGCGGACAAAAACTTGAGGCAACGCACAGCTCATCAGTGACAGCTCTGGCACACTGTCTCTGACGGTTCCGACCGCAGCCCAAAGGCAGTCTGATGCGTGATACACCCATCGTCAGGATAATGACCGCGGCCCCGTACACAATCGGTTCCACCGCAAGCGTCGCTGAAGCGCGCGCACTGTTCCAATCCCGAAATATTCACCATCTGCCCGTTGTCGATGACGGCCATTTGGTCGGCATCCTGTCGTCAGCCGACCTGTTGAAGCTCTTCCTGCTTGACGAACAAGTGTCATTGTCGGCGAACGCGAAGGTCGGTCAGATCATGGAAGTTTGCCCCATGACGCTTGAATCCACTGCGACTCTGCGAGAGGCAGCGGAGAGGCTGCAGGCCGTCAGTTTCCACGCGTTGCTGGTCATTGATGAGGATCGTAGCCTGGTTGGCATCGTGACATCGGGCGATCTGATCGATGCGCTGCTGAAGTCACTACCCGTCGGCGACGGTAGTATTATCGAGGCGCCGGAAGATAACTTGTCGAATCTGATCGAGGATAACCGCAAGCTGCGGCACGTTCACGACGCGGCCGAACTTTACATTCGAAGCGGCCACGGGGAGCGTGAGCACAGCGTGCTCGTCAAGCGCCTGGCCGAGATGCGAAGCTCCAGGGGCGACGTCGCTCTGTAGAGCTAAGCCGTCGAATCGAACCGGGACTACAAAAGGTTCCTGTGTTGGCGTATCAGTCTCAGGACTTATCGCCCGGCGGAACATGCGGCTCGAGCTTATCGAGCAGGCCTGCCATTTCCGGGCGATTCGCCCGCAATTCGTCAATGGAGAAGCCCGACAACTCATACGGCAGCACGAGCCAGTCATCGGTCTTGTGCACGTAGTATTCAGGCGTCTGCAAAGTCTTCTCGGTCGGCCTGTACCAGACGGTCGCGATGCGGATGTCGTGAGGCATATTGCGTCGCGTCTTCTTTGCCAACTGGCTAATTACGGCCTTGATGCTTGAGCCGGTGCTGTATACATCGTCAACAATCAGCAGGGAATGGTGTGCGCAGAGCTTTTCATGAAGATACTTCATGCCGTGCACACGAATGGAATCAGCCTTGCTGACCATCTGTGCGTAGCGCGGAGCGCCCGTGTACGAGGTCCGCAGCGCAATATGGTCGGTTGGCACACCAAAATAATCGAGACCTTCCTGCACGGCGATGCCGACCGCACTGCCGCCGCGCCACAGGCCAACGAGAAAGTCCGGCTCGAAGCCGTCCTCGAAGATATTTGCCGCCAGCTGGAAAGAATCGCGAAGCAGGTCGTTTGCTGCGATGAATCGCTCATTCATTGTTCTTGTACCTGAGCCGTGCTGCGCTAGAATTGGAGCCCCGCATTATAGCGACAGCCGCAAGTCCGTACAGAAGAGAATATCAATGGACAAAACCGTACTATCCGCACAAGACCTTCTGGAAGACTCCATCGAGCTTGGCATCAAAGTGCTCGATAGCGGTTTTCGCCCGACGATGATCATTGCGATCTGGCGCGGCGGAACGCCGGTTGGCATGGCATTACAGGAAGTGCTGAGTTATTGCGGCGTTGAATCCGATCACATCGCAATTCGTACCTCCTCATACGTCGGCGTTGATGAGCGGGGCGCAGTTGCCGTGCACAGCCTCAACTACATAATCAAGAAGATCTGCCACGATGACCGCGTGCTGATCGTTGATGACGTCTTTGATACGGGCAACACCATAGCCGCAGTCGTGGAAGAACTGACCGCGCGTGCCAGGGGCAACACGCCCAGGGACATCCGCATTGCGGTGCCATGGTTCAAGCCCAGTCGCAACGAGACCGACCTGGTTCCGGACTACTTCCTGCGCGAAACCGCAGAGTGGCTGGTTTTTCCGCATGAGTTGGATGCGCTTACGCCCGAAGAGCTGCGCGAAGCCCGGCCGGAAATTGCCAGAATCGTGCAGGGCGTGAAACCGAAAACGGCGACAGCCTGAGTACATTGTGAAACGTGTTTGCGTCTATTGCGGGTCGAACAGCGGATCACGGCCGTCATACGCAGAAGCGGCGCGTGACCTGGCGGACGTTCTGGTTCGTCACGAAATCGAGTTGGTGTATGGCGGCGCTGACAAGGGCATTATGGGCGTCATTGCAGACGCCGTACTGGAGCGTGGCGGCAAAGTTCACGGCGTCATACCGCAAATGCTCTGCGATAAGGAAATTGCGCATCAGGGGCTGACGGAGTTGCATGTCGTGGCCTCAATGCACGCCAGAAAGTCGATGATGGCAGCTCTGTCCGACGGCTTTATCGCGATGCCTGGCGGTTTCGGAACACTGGAAGAGATCATCGAAATAATCACCTGGGGCCAGCTACGCTTTCACGACAAGCCCTGCGGGTTGTTCAATGTTGACGGTTACTTCGATCACCTTCTAAGCTACCTCGATCATGCCGCCGCCGAGGGCTTCCTGCGCGCCGAGAATCGACAGATGTTGCTCTCCGAGGGCAGCGCGAGTCGTTTGATCCAGAAGTTCGAGCGCTACACTGCCCCGCACGTCGATAAGTGGACGGCTTAGCGCATGCAGCTGTCGCTGCCGCGCCTCCCGCAGTAGCACTCGAGCACCTGAAGCACGCGGTTCATGAGCAGTTCGGTCTCGACGGCGACTATGCGCCGCTGGTCAGCGAGCGGGACCAGAATTTTCACCTCGTTACAGCCAGCAACGAGCAGTATGTGGTCAAAGTAACGAGTGCTCTCGAGCCGGCGCTGGTCAGTGACTTTCAAATTGCGGCGCTAATGCATTTGCAGCACTCCGGGCTGAACGTGCCCAAAGTGATCAAGACTCTTGACGGCGGGTTATCCGGAAAAATCAGCGACGGCGAGAGTGACTGTATGCTGAGGCTGGTGAACTACCTCGCCGGTGCGCCGATGGCCGGTGTACCGATCAGTCTTGACCTGGCATCCGAGCTTGGTGCAGAGCTCGCACGGCTGGATATCGCGCTGCGTTCGTTCGCGCATAAGGGAGATCGGCCTGTGTTGCTTTGGGACCTGCAGCGGGCAGTGGAGCTACGTGCGTTGCTGCCAAATATTGACGATCCCGGAACTCAGCGCGCCGTCAGCCGCGCGCTTCAGGATTTCGAGATCGCGGTAGTGCCGGCGCTTGGCAAGTTGCGCACGCAGGTGATTCACGGCGATGCGAATCCGGGAAACATACTCGTCGATCCGACCGACGGCCGCGTTGCGGGCTTCATCGACTTCGGCGATATGCTGCGCGCGCCGCTTGTCTTCGATGTAGCTATTGCTGCGAGCTACCTTCGCGGCAGCGATTCAGCGCCGCTCGAACTAATGCGACCGTTTCTCGCCGGCTACGCTACTGTTACGCCCCTGCATGAGCTCGAGAAAATGCTGTTATTCGATCTCGTGCGGACACGCCTCGCGACGACGGTAACGTTGCTTTTCTGGCGTCTCGGCGCCCGCCGTGCCGATGATCCCTATCGCAAGAAAACCCTGCAGGAGGAGGCGGGCGCAATACGCTTCCTCAGTGCGCTGGATACGTTGGGAAAAGCCGGCTTTCTCGAGCAGCTGATTTGATAGGCGCGGTCACCAGGCCAGCTATCTGACAATAATCGAAAACGGCCTTTTTCACCGGGCAAAATGCCGTTATTTGTGTGGTAGTTCCTTCGATTGCTGCCATCTGCGACATAACATGGCGTTCCCTGATTATCTGATCGAGCCGGGTTTCCATGAACTTCGACGTCGCTCTGTCTGTTTTGCTGGTCTTTAGCGCCGCTTGCTACCTGATGATGGGTACCAGGTTGGTCGCGTCGAGACGAGAGGTCGGCAGCATGCCGATCGGCGTGCTGTTTGTCCTGATCAGTATTTGGGTGGTCGGCGGCGGTATCGAGCTCCTGGCCGAGAATTTCAGTGTCTTCTCCATTGGCCGTACCGGTCATTTTATCGGTACGGCGCTGGTGCCGATCGTCGCCTTCGTCGGATTTCGTGAGTACACCGGGTCGTCAACGCCTGGTCGCCTGCTGGTGATGCTGAGCGCAATCCCGTTCGTATCCGTCATTCTTGCGGCGACCAATTTCGATCACGAACTCATGTGGTACGCGCCTGTTATGAACCAGGCGGGCGAGTTCCTGACCCGACCGGAACGATGGGGCCCCTGGTTCCTGTACGTACATTTGCCCTACAGCTATGCGGTTTTCGCCGCGGCGCTGCTCACGCTGTTGTCACGCAGCTCTGCTGTCGCGCCGGCCCACCGACGAGGGCTGTTGCTGATAGCGGCCGCCTGCCTGGTCCCGCTTGGCGCAACAATGGCTTACGATCTCGGCTTTGGGCCGGATACAGTTTCCTACGTGGCCATCGTCTTCGCAGCGATGTTGCCGGTGTACGCGTGGTTGATTATTGGCGAGCGAATAGTGGAGTTCACGCCGCTTGCCTATGAAGCCGTATTTCAAAACATGCAGGATCCGGTTGTCGTGGTCGACGATCAGTGCCGTATCATCGGATTGAATCACGGCGCTGAAAACATGTTGTCAATCGCCGAATCGGCGGCGCTTCGTGAGCCGCTGGAGACCCTCTTTGGGGACGATTCGCCCGAAGTATTTGAGGCCCTGCAGTCCGGCATGCCACAAAAGATGATGACGGCAACTGGCCGCTTCCTGCACATCAAGGCGTCGCGAATCGACACGAGTCGCTCATCGGCCCGAGGCGGGCAGGTACTGATGTTTCGCGACGTGAGCGATGTCGAAAAGGCACAAAGCGAGGTTCGCAAGAGTGAGAAGCTGTTGCGGACGATAATCGATCACTCGGTCAATGGTGTCATTCGCTTCCGTTGGGAAGATCTGGACAGCGGCGGAAGAGTACTAAAGAGCATTTTTGCCAACGCGGCCGCCGGCAAATTCCTGGGCGCCGCTCCTAAGGAACTCGTCAATCGGGCTTCGCGAGAGCTCATTCATATGGCGACAAGCGGCATGGACGACGCGTCTTCCATCGATATCGTGCAGCGCTTCGATCATGCAGTTACTCGAGGAGGCAGCCTGGAGATCGAGGTTAAACTGCAAAGGCAAGGTGTCATGCGGTGGTTGCGAATGATCTGCGAGCCAATGGGCGACGACTATGCCGCGACCTTTGTCGACGTCACAGACTCGAAGGCCAAAGAACGGCGCATGGAGTCAATTGCGACATCCGACCCGTTGACCGGTGTACTGAATCGACGAGGCTTCGAGCGTCAAGCCGCCGAGCGATTGAGTGCCAGCGACGATAATGCGACCGGCGCATTGCTTTTTGTCGATCTGAATGACTTCAAGCTGATCAACGATCAATTTGGTCATGAAGTTGGCGACCAGTTGTTGAGGATTGCGGCCGAACGCCTGAAAAAGGGGTTGCGGTCCTGCGACATTATTGGTCGACCGGGTGGCGATGAGTTCGTGGCGCTGGTGCCAGACGTCGATGCTGACGTGGCGGAGCACCTGGCTATGCGACTCACAAAAGCATTGGAGCAGCGCTACGTCGTCGGCGAGCGGTCCCTGCAGTGTGCCGCGAGCATCGGACTGGCGCTCTACCCCACCAATGCCAGTACCCTCACCGGGCTGCTGCGCGAGGCGGACCAGGCAATGTATCGCGCCAAGGCGCGCTGCCGCGGCGTCGCCGAAATCGGTGGCAACGATCTGCTCGAAAAAGCCATGTGAGCTGCGCGCTCGACGGCCGAGCGTCGCCAGCGCACCCGATTGATATCCCCACCTGAAAGACAGCTGAAATAATTATGGCCGCCCTGCGGTCATCTAGTGACAGCAATCGGAGTTTTACACATGTTCAGTCCTTCCATACGAGCACTGGTTCTTGCCGCGCTCGCGCTCTCGCTGGCATTAAGCCTCTTTACCAGCACATCCATTCGCTACGGTCACGCGGATGTTCCTGTTGCGGCGACGGCCGCGGATATACAGCCGCTCAAAGCGGGCGATCGTGCGCCGCGCTTCACGGTCGAGACGATTGACAACCAACGCTATGACTTCGATCCGAGAAACCTCGAACGGCCCGCCATCCTGATTTCATTCCGTGGTGGCTGGTGCCCGTACTGTAATATGCATTTATCCGAGCTGCGTCACGCGATACCGGCAATCAACGACATGGGAGTCGACGTGCTGTTTCTTAGCGGTGACCGCTCGGAGTTATTGCAGGCGAGTCTCAGTCACGAAACTCAGGAAGATATCGATGGACTTGGCTATACCATCTTGTCTGACGCCAACGCGCAGGCCGCGATCGCGCTGGGCATCGCTTTCAAGGCATCCGAAAAAACCATCCAGCGTCGCGGTGAACGCGGTGATGACATCGAGCGCTCTTCGATGGCGCGTCACGGAGTTCTGCCGGTGCCGGCAGTATTTGCCGTGAATCGCGAGGGATTCATCGAATATGCCTACGCCAACCCGGACTATAAAATCCGGGTTTCCGCCGACGAACTGCTTGCCGCTGCAGTCGGGATCCGCGCGAACAAATAGGGCGCCGCTCTGGTGCAGAGCGACGCTCGCTAATGGTAGGCTTCGTGCTCACGGCAAGGGCAGGGAGTTACCCATGGTTACAGCGATCATCTCAAGATGAGCGAGCCAGGCAGTGATAATGCATTCCGGCGCATTGTCAGGACCGCCACGAAGATAGAGCCGAATGAAATGACGGCAACGCTGCTGTCATTCCTGTTCGTTTTCGTACTTATGACGGCGTACTTCATCCTGCGCCCGGTACGAGACGCGCTGTCGTCGGACTGGACCGATGAACAGCTGAGTTGGTTGTGGACGTCGACGTTTATCTTCAGTCTGATCGCCGTCAGTATTTACGGTGCCGTGATATCACGGGTTCGCTTTCGCATTATTGTGCCGAGCGTGTATACGTTTTTTGCGGCGACTTTCGTCGGCTTCTATGTGGCAGGCTCGACACTCGGAGACAACGACCTCGTCAACCGTGCTTTTTACGTGTGGCTCAGTGTTTTCAGTCTTTATCATCTGTCGGTCTTCTGGACATTCATGTCTGGCCTCTACAACCGGGATCAGGCGAAACGGCTGTTCAGCATCATCGCCATGGGAGCCAGTACCGGTGCGATCGTCGGTCCGTCCATACCGACCTTCTTTGCGGACAACATAGGCACACTGAATCTGCTGTTAATTGCTGCGTTTCTGCTAATGATCCCGATACCGATTATCTGGAAACTCGAGCGTTTGCGCGGCGGCCAGCTGGGTAATGAAGACACTGCGACGGACTTGTCAGGCGATCGAAGACTGACAAAAAACCCGTTTTCGGGGTTCACAAATTTTGTCAGCAACCCGTATCTCCTTGCTATCGGGTTATTCATCCTGCTGTACGTGGTGATGAACACCTTTATTTATTTCGAACTCAGAAAGATGATGGGCGACTTCGATCGTGAAGTCCGCACACAAATCTGGGGCGGTATTGACCTCGCAGTCAACTCGCTGGCGCTGGTTACCGCCTTATTTGCCACCGGCCGCCTGGCCACACGCGTCGGCATGTCGGCGACCCTGGCATTGATACCCGTGTTGATGGTTGGTGGCTGGCTCGTGGTCGCGCTCAGTCCGGTGCTCGCCGTACTTGTCGGCCTGCAGATCACCCGCCGCGCCGGAAACTACGCGATAACGAGGCCAGGCCGTGAAATGCTATTCACGGCGGTCGATGCAGATACACGATTCAAGGCGAAACCTGTCATTGATATCGTGGTCTACCGGGGAGGCGACGTTTTGACTGCCTGGGCATATACGGCATTGACCGCGACGCTTGGGCTTGGTCTTGCAGGCATAGCCGCCATTGCCGCTATTGTCGCCGCTATCTGGGCTGCTGCGGGTCTGTTTCTTGGCCGCGCGTATGAACGCAGCAGCGAGCAGTTGCAGGATAAACAACGACAAGAGGGAAAATAGCTGTGGCAATCAAAAATACTAACCTCGAATTCGGAGTGCTCGCAAAAGCGCTTCATTGGCTGGTCGCGCTGGCGATATTCGCATTGATCTTCCTGGGCCTTGAACAGGCGGGTCTGGAGCGTGGCGCCGAAAAATCGGAGATTCGCTTCATTCACGGTTCCATCGCTCTCGCAGTTTTCTTCCTGATGACGATTCGAATCGTATGGCGATTTATGAACGACTCGCCCGGGCATCCGGAGGGCATGCAGGCGTGGCAACGCATTTCTGCGACAGTGGTCCATTGGGGACTGTATGCCGCGGTATTCATACAGCTGGTTTCGGGTGGCATGACGGTCGCGACCGGTGGCAAGCCTTTGCCCTTTTTCGGTCTGTTTTCGGTGCCGTTGCCGGTCGCTGAGAACCGGGACAATCACGAGTTTTGGGAAGAAATACACGAGTTCGCCTGGAGAATCGTTGCAGTACTGGTCGTCATCCATGTACTGGGCGCCTTGTATAACCACTTCATAGCCAAGAACGATGTCTTGCGTCGCATGACCGTCGGGCTCAGGTAAGCGAGATGGGCGAAGCCTTTATCTGCGACGCTGTACGGACGCCGATCGGTCGTTATGGCGGGGCGCTGTCGGGAATACGGGCCGATGATCTTGGGGCTCTGCCGATACTGGCGCTGCTGGAGCGAAACAACAAATTGAACGCCGTTGCTGTCGAAGATGTTGCTTACGGCTGCGCAAACCAGGCGGGCGAAGACAATCGTAATGTGGCGCGAATGTGCGTACTGCTTGCCGGTCTTCCCGTGACGGTGCCGGCGGTAACGGTAAACCGTCTTTGTGGATCCGGCATGAATGCGATCGGAAATATCGCTGATGGTATTCGCACTGGCGCAATCGAAATTGGAATTGCAGGCGGTGTGGAGTCCATGTCGCGTGCGCCCCTCGTGATGCCCAAGCAGGCGGTCGCTTTCGGCAGGAATACCGAGCTCTACGATACGACACTGGGCTGGCGTTTCGTCAACAAGGCGCTGGAGGCGCAGTACGGCATCGACTCGATGGCTGAAACTGGCGAGAACGTCGCCGACGGATTCTTAATTTCGCGTGACGACCAGGATCTGTTTGCGCTGCGCAGTCAGCAGCGTGCAGAGGCGGCGGCCAAGTCCGGCAAGTTCGACGAGGAGATCGTCGCCGTTACAGTGCCACAGAAGCGCGGCGATGCGATCGTTGTCGACCGGGACGAACACCCGCGACACGGGTCAACGATAGAGGGCCTGGCGAAACTGCGGCCCATCGTACGCGAGGGCGGTAGCATCACCGCCGGTAACGCGTCGGGCATCAACGATGGTGCATGCGCCATGCTGATCGCCAGTGAAGAGGCGGCAAAGGTACAGGGACTCGAGCCGCTCGCCCGCGTCGTGGGTTGGGCGACCGCCGGCGTTGAGCCGCGGATCATGGGTATCGGCCCTGCGCCGGCATCACAGAAAGTCCTTGAGCAGTGCGGCATGACGATCGAACAGATGGACCTGATCGAACTTAACGAAGCTTTCGCCGCCCAGGGTCTCGCAAGTTTGCGGCAGCTCGGCGTCGCCGACGACGCGACCCACGTGAATCCCAATGGAGGAGCCATAGCGCTTGGCCATCCATTGGGCATGTCCGGCGCACGTCTTGTGACGACTGCAGCTTATGAGCTGCGTCGCAGCGGCGGACGATTGGCACTCTGCACGATGTGTATCGGTGTCGGCCAGGGAATTGCCATGATTATCGAGCGCGCCTGATGAAGAAGAAGGCGCCAAGTTTCGAAACCCAGGAGCTACGGGAATTCGGCGAAGTATTGCGAGGACGGCGCACAGTAAACCTGTACCTGAACACGGCTGTGCCCGACGAATTGATTCGCGATGCACTAGAGGTCGCAACATGGGCGCCAAACCATCATGTGACCGAGCCCTGGCGCTTCATACTTCCCGGCCAAGAGGCGGTGCAGAAGATCCTGGCACTTTGCGAGCGACTCGTGACGCGAAAAAAAGGAGCGCAACTGGCCCTACACAAGCGCGAGAGCTGGTCTGAAAAGCCGGGCTGGCTGATCGTAACCTGTCAGCGCAGTGATGACGAGCTGCGTCAGAAAGAAGACTATGCGGCATGCTGTGCCGCCATACAGAATTTCATGCTGTATCTCTGGAAGGCCGGAGTGGGCTCCAAATGGACGACGGGTGACATCACCCGTGACGCGAGATTCTTCGACATTATTGGTGTCGAGGAGTCTGACGCATTTGTGGTCGGCCTGATCTGGTTCGGCTACCCGAAGCTAACGCCTGCCCAGTCACGCAAAGCACTGTCCGAGGTTCTGGTAGAACTGCCATAAGATCGTTCGATAACGCATTGCGAAATACTGCAATAGCTCATTCCCTGTTATTGTGGGTTTGCGTAAGCGACCCGAGACGAGCGGAGGAACTACCATGAGCAGAGAACTAAGTGACCTGGAAAAAACCCTGGAGCAAACGAAGAAGGAATTCTTGACGGCGGCCAAGCGTGCTACCCGGGAATTGGATCGACGGCGTAAGAAACTCAGGACCGAAATAAGTCGTGCCAATACGCGCGCCAAGCGAGCCAGGGCCCAGCTTCAGAAGAAAACGGAGCGGTTGGCCAATACCACGGCGGCCAAGGCCAAACGCGAACTGAAAAAACAGATACGCAGTCTGGAAAAGATGCTCGGTGGGGCGCGAGACGACGCTGCACAGTTGCGCAAAGACCTCGCTCCGGTGATGGATGATCTGGCCAACGCGCGGGATCACCTGTCGCATGCCCTGCATATCGACAAGGCATTGGCGAAAGTTCGGCGCCAACTGTCGGGTAAGCCCGCGGCCAGGAAGAAAGCTGCGAAAAAGAAAGTAGCCAAGAAAAAAGCGGCGAAAAAGAAAACGGCCAAGAAGAAGGTAGCCAAGAAGAAGGTAGCCAAGAAGAAAGTCGCCAAGAAAAAAGTGGCCAAGAAAAAAGTGGCCAAGAAAAAGACGGCGAAGAGAAAGGTAGCCAGGAAGCCGGCAACCAGGAAGAAGGCAACTCGCAAGAGGGCCAGCTAGGCTTCGAGCCCGGGATGTTTGCGCGACGCACTAGCGCGTCGCGCCCCGGGCAGTTCTGCGGCGCAGATCGCTGCAGGTAACATAATACTCGACACAGTTCACAGTTTTTCCTGCGACACGGCGGGACACGAGACTGTCGCAATTTGCATACACTTCCGGTTGTCGTTTCACGCACTGTCTCAGTGCCTGGCCGAAACCCCAGCAGAGCCAAGATAGCGGTTCGCGGCACGAAAGGAAGCCGAGTGACCAAGCGCCAATCCGGTTTTACACTGATCGAGCTTATGATCGTCGTCGCCATTATTGGCATCCTGGCGGCGATTGCGATACCGATGTACCAGCGTTACACCATCCGCACCCAGGTAACAGAAGGTATCAATCTCTCGGCGGGCGCCAAGCACTCTGTTGCCGATTACTTCCTGAATTCCGGCGGCTGGCCGACCAATAACGGCGTAGCCGGATTGCCTGATGCAGCTACCATTGCGGGCAAATATACGTCGCAAGTCGCGGTTGCAGGCAACGTAATTTCCATCCAGTACGGTAATAGTGCGCATACGAACATTTCGGGCAGAACCGTGACGCTCACAGGCTCCGATAACACTGGCAGCATCACCTGGGTATGTGATGGCAGCGCGTCCATCGAAATAGCTAACCTGCCACGCGCCTGTCGATAATGTAGTTTCGCCACCTAGTCGCGAGCAAGTTCTTCGGGGTGGTGTACGAAAGGCCCCGGGGCAATCAACGGTCGCAGCAGAAATATCAGCGTAGTCAGCAACCCGGCGGCGGCGATGATGATGACGGCGCGCTGTATGGAACCGTCATAGATCAGCGCGCCGAGCAGCGCGCCACCAGCTCCGGCAAGATTCTGCAGCGTACCTACGATGGATGAGGCCACGCCCGCAATCCTCGGCAACGGGTCCAACGCAACGACCATCGTATTGGACATCAGAATTGCAATAGTGAACATGTAAAGGCAGACCGACGACCAAAGCCACCAGAACGGGGCCTGCCCAAGCCATGCAATAATCCCCAGCTGTGCGCTGGCAGCAAACATAAGTGCGATACCCAACGCGATGAGTTGCAGCTGGTCGAAGTGCAAGACGAGGAAGCGATTGACCACCGATCCAAGCAGTATCGACAGTCCCGCGCAGGCGAAAATCAGTCCGTAAGCCTCGACCGAGAAGCCATAGATTTCTACGGTTAGCGCGGCCGATACTGCGATGACGGACATGAAACCGGCTGGTGGCAACAACAGTAGTAGCAGGCCAAAGATGCTTTGGCGATGCGAGAAAAATTCGCGGAAGCTCGTTGTCAACTGACGCATCGGGTGTTCGACGATCACAGGTTTGTGCGTTTCGACCAGGTTTCGTCGAATCATCAGGAGCATGATGAGGGCACAAACGGCGATCGCGATAAAGGGCGCTCGCCAGCCCCACCGTGCAACCAATAGCGCACCGAAGGTTGGTGCAATGACGGGGGCGGCAGTAAATATCATCGTCAACAATGACATCAGTCGCGCGGCCTCGCGGCCCGACGCGATATCGCGGACGATAGCCCTCGACAGCACGACCGCAGACGCAGCGCCAATGCCCTGCACGAAGCGAGCCGCCAACAGCCATTCCATATCGGTAGATGCCGCCGTAACCGCGGCGGCAAGCGCAAACAGACTCATGCCTGCATACAAGGTCGGCATACGACCCAGTCGGTCCGAAAACAGACCGGCTGGTATCTGACCGACAGCCATGCCGAACATGAAAATACCGACGATCTGCTGGCCACGCGTCAGCGTTGACTGCAGTGCGTCGACCATTGACGGGATCGCAGGCAGGCTCATATCGACGGTGAGGGCTGCCATCGCGGTCAGCAAACCCAGTGTCAGGACAAAGCTGCGGGAATGGGTGAGGTGGGCGTTCAAGGGCGTGTAGTTTGCCCCCGCCCGGATCAATCTGCCAGCAAAAGCTCGCTAAGCTGTGGCGTGCCGGTCCAGTAAGTCAGTTCACGTGGATGGCTGATGTCCCAGATCGCAATGTCCGCACGCTTGCCGACTTCCAGGGAACCGCGATCGCCCCATAGACCAAGTGCCCGTGCAGCCTCTCGGGTCGTGCCGGCGAGGCATTCGAGTGGCGTCAACGCAAACAAACGGCTCGCGAGCATCATGGCAGTGCGCAGAGAACACATCGGCGAGGTACCCGGGTTGCAGTCACTGGCAACGGCGATTGGCACGGCGTGCTCTCGAAGTGCCGGAACTGGTGGTTGCTGAGTTTCACGCAACGTCAGGTAGGCGCCAGGCAGTAGTACCGCGACGGCGCCGGCTTGCGCCATTGCCTTGACGCCCGACATCGATGTGTACTCGAGATGATCGGCCGAAAGAGCGCCGAAATGGGCGGCGAGTTCGGCGCCGCCTCCGTCGCTGAGTTGGTCGGCGTGCAGTTTGACCGGAAGCTTCAGCTCGTTTGCCTTGCGAAACATCCTGGCAATTTGCGGCGCGCTGAATGCAATGCTTTCGCAGTACGCATCCACCGCATCGGCGAGCCCGCGTTCGGCAACGATTGGCAGTAGCTCGTTGCAGATCAAATCGATATAGCCATCCGTATCGTCGCTGAATTCCGGCGGTACGGTGTGCGCTGCGAGTAATGTCGTCCGAATGGCCATGCCGGTTGTTTCGCCAAGGCGTCTCGCGACTTCCAGCATCTTCAGCTCGTTGTCGACATCCAGTCCGTATCCTGACTTGATCTCGACAGTGCCAACGCCCTCGGCACGCAGGGCTTGTACGCGCGGGAGTGCTGCCTGGAAAAGTTCCTCGGCGCTGGCTTCGCGAGTGGCATGAACGGTCGAAAGAATACCGCCACCGGCTTTTGCAATCTGTTCGTAGCTCGCGCCTTCCAGTCGCTGCTCGAATTCATCGGCCCGATTACCACCGAATACCAGGTGGGTGTGGCAGTCGATCAATGCCGGCGTCAGCCACCGGCCTGCAACCGAGCGTGTCGTTGTGGCGGTGCCGGGCGGTAGTTCCGTCTGCGGCCCCAGCCAGGCAATCGAACCGTTCGCGATAGCAAGCGCGCCATCGGCGATTTCACCGTATTTCGGCGCGTCGCCGGCGAGCGTCGCAATTCGCGCGTCCGTCAGCAACAGGTCCCAATTAGCCATTAATTGTCTCCGGGAAATTGCAATCGAAATTACCATGTACTAGCCTGTATATACAACTTCGTGAGGCCCTTATGGAACGCCTGTTTGCCAACAAAGCGCTGCTGCCCGCGGGCTGGAAAGATGACGTGCGCTTCAGCCTGCGCCACGGTCGTATCAATGGCATCGAAACGGCCGCGAAACCCGACGACGACGACACGCGGGTCGGTTGTGTCATCCCGGGCTTGTGTAATGCCCACAGCCACGCATTTCAGCGCGCGCTCGCCGGCCACACGGAGCAGCGTTCACCGGCCGGGCGCGACAGTTTCTGGACCTGGCGAGAGCGCATGTACGAACTGGCGGGACGTGTCGATGCCGCCGCTCTGACGGCGATCGCACGCCAGGTTTACTGCGAGATGCTTGTCAGCGGCTACACCTCGGTCGCGGAATTTCACTACCTGCATCGTGACCCATCGGATCCGGACAGACAGGATGCCATGCTCGAGGCAATTGCTGCCGCCGCCGCTTCCAGCGGCATTCGTCTTACCTATATACCCGTGCTCTACGAACGCGCGGGATTTGACAATCCCGAGCCGATTGTCGGCCAACGTAACTTTGCGATGACACTGGAGGATTTTCTGGCGCACCAGGCCAGAGCGGTAAATAACGACAGCGATTTGATGCGTACCGGCATTGGCGCGCATAGCCTGAGAGCCGTCAGTCGAGACGCGCTCACCGAGATTGCGCGTGTGGCTAGCGACAGCGGTGTTCCGATGCATTTGCACATTGCGGAACAACAGCGCGAAGTAGACCAGTGCATGTCGGCCTACGGTCGCCGTCCTGTCCGATGGTTGCTGGAGAATTTTGCTGTGACAGACAGCTGGTGCCTGGTGCACGCCACGCATATGCATTTTGACGAAACGGCCGAGCTGGCGAAATCGGGCGCCGTGGTCGCGTTATGTCCCAGCACTGAGGCGAATCTCGGTGACGGGCTGTTCCCGTTGCACGACTTCCTGAAGGAAGGAGGGCGAATTGCGATCGGCTCGGATAGCCATATTTCGATCAATCCTTTCGAAGAACTGCGCTGGCTGGAATATGGCCAACGCCTGGCCACCCGATCACGCAATGTCGTTTCGTTGCGAGACTCGCACGTCGGTCGCGAATTGTTCTCCCGCGCCCTCGAGGGCGGAGCGTGCGCCAGCGGACAGGAGACCGTCGGGCTGACCAAGGGCGCTCCGGCAGATCTGGTCGTCCTCAGTGACGACGATCCGATGCTTGCCGGGCACGACGACGAATCACGACTGGATGCGCTGGTTTTTTCGGGATATCCGCTACCGGTCGAACGCGTCATGGTTAACGGTGAGTGGCGCGTTGTCGACGCAAGCCATGTCGATCAGGAACACGCGAGAGCCGCCTTTGCCGATACGCTGAAGACGCTCCGAGGCAGCCGATGAACGCCGTAAAGCCGCGTTACCAGCAACTCAAGGACCTGATCATCGGGCGCATCTCGTCCGGCGAGTTGCAACCCAGCGATCGCGTGCCGTCAGAAAACGAGTTGGTCGAATCAATGCGCGTATCTCGCATGACGGCGAATCGGGCGTTACGCGAACTTAACGACGAAGGCTATGTAGAGCGAGTCGCAGGACGTGGCACCTTCGTGTCCGATTTTCGCGCGCAGTCGCACCTTCTCGAAGTTCATAACATTGCGGACGAGATCAGGCTCCGTGATCACGCGCATTCCTGCCGTGTTGTTCGCCAGTCGCTGCAGCACGCGCGTGGCGAAGTCGCGAAGGCCCTGCACGTTGAGCAGGGTACCGACGTCTTTCATTTACTGCTCGTGCATTACGAAGACGAGCTACCGATCCAGCTCGAAGATCGTCATGTGCTGGCCGAGTTTGCGCCGGACTGCCTTGAGCAGGACTTTGAAGCGGTCACGCCCAGCGCCTACCTGACATCGATAGCGCCGCTGCAGGAGGCCGAACAGGCGGTGCGTGCCAGCGTGCCGAACCGCGCGGTACAAAAACACCTGCGGCTCGATGACAAAGAGGCGAGCCTCGTGGTGATTCGTCGCACCTGGTCAGACGGTCGACCGGTGACCTTCGCACGCCTGCACCATCCGGGGAGCCGCTACGAGCTGACCGGACACTACATACCCCCAGGAACGACCCAATCGGCATCCACGGATGTCGTGCAGTTGGAGGAATTACGGCAATGAACAGGACAATCAAGGCAGCTACAGGGACGTCGCTCGAAGCCAGGAGCTGGCTGACCGAGGCGCCTCTCCGAATGTTGATGAACAACCTTGACCCGGAGGTTGCCGAGCGGCCACAGGACCTTGTTGTGTATGGCGGTATCGGCAAGGCGGCACGCAACTGGGCCTGTTTTGATGCCATTGTCGCCGCGCTTAAGGTGCTCGGGGACGACGAGACCCTGCTGGTGCAGTCGGGCAAACCGGTCGGCGTATTCACCACGCACCGGGATGCGCCGCGCGTACTGATCGCCAATTCCAACCTGGTGCCAGCCTGGGCGAATTGGGAGCATTTTCGCGAACTCGATAAGAAAGGGCTGATGATGTTCGGTCAGATGACCGCCGGGTCGTGGATCTACATCGGTAGCCAGGGAATCGTGCAGGGTACCTACGAGACCTTTGTCGAAATGGGTCGACAGCACTACGGCGGCGACCTCGCAGGGCACTGGATACTGACCGCCGGTCTTGGCGGTATGGGCGGTGCACAACCCCTCGCAGCTACGATGGCGGGCGCATCGATGCTGGCCATCGAATGCCAGAGCGATCGTATCGACATGCGACTGGAAACCGGCTATCTCGACACGCGTGCGGAGACACTGGACGAAGCCATGGAAATAATCGGCAGGTCGCTTCGCGAGCGCAAGCCGTTGTCCGTCGGTCTCCTCGGCAACGCGGCCGAGATTCTGCCGCAGATGGTCAAGCGCGGCATGCGCCCGGACGCCGTGACGGACCAGACATCGGCGCACGACCCTGCTAATGGCTACCTGCCGATCGGCTGGACTGTCGCACAGTGGCAGCAACAGCGCGAACGTGATCCGGATGCCGTTGTTGCGGCCGCGTCGAAATCGATGGCCGTGCATGTACAAGCGATGCTCGACTTTCAGAAGCAGGGCGTACCGACCTTCGACTACGGCAACAATATTCGGCAAGTGGCGTTCGACGAAGGGGTTAAGAATGCCTTCGACTTTCCGGGCTTCGTCCCGGCCTATGTTCGGCCCCTGTTCTGCCGCGGCATCGGTCCGTTCCGCTGGGTGGCACTTTCAGGTGATCCTGAAGATATTTACAAAACCGACGCCAAGGTCAAAGAGCTCATTCCCGATGACCCGCACCTGCACAACTGGCTGGACGCGGCGCGCGAGCGCATACAGTTCCAGGGGCTTCCGGCGCGAATCTGCTGGGTAGGACTGGGTCAACGTGACCGGCTTGGCCTCGCTTTTAACGAGATGGTTCGTAGTGGTGAACTCAAAGCACCGGTTGTCATTGGCCGCGACCACCTGGATAGCGGCTCAGTCGCCAGCCCGAACCGCGAAACCGAATCGATGCTGGATGGTAGCGACGCCGTCTCCGACTGGGCGATGCTGAATGCGCTGTTGAGTACGGCAAGCGGTGCCACCTGGGTATCGCTGCACCATGGCGGTGGTGTTGGCATGGGTTACTCGCAGCACGCAGGTCTCGTCGTCGTCTGCGATGGCAGTAGCGATGCGGATCGTCGCATCGCGCGGGTATTGTGGAACGATCCGGCAACGGGCGTCATGCGGCATGCCGATGCCGGTTACGAGCTCGCGATCGAGTGCGCGAAGGAGAACGGTCTCAATCTTCCTATGGTGGATACCGGGAGGACGTCATGAAGCTGGTCATCGAAAACCAGCTCGTCACGCTGAAGGTGCTGCGTGCCGCCTGGGAGGAGAGTGTAACGGTGTCTCTCGGCCGTGATGCTCAGCGACGCATTGCGGAAGCCAATGAGTTCATTGACGATGTCGTCGCGCACGGCGACACCGTTTACGGCGTGAATACGGGCTTCGGCCAACTGGCGCAGGTGCGTATCAGCGACGATGAGTTGGTGCACTTGCAGGAAAATCTCGTACGGTCTCACGCCGTCGGTGTCGGTGAAGATCTGGACGACGAGATTGTTCGCCTGATCATGCTGATGAAAGTGGTGGCCTTGGCCGAAGGATTCTCCGGCGTTCGCCTCGAGCTCGTCGAAATGCTCTGCGCATTGATCAATAACAATATTTATCCCCGAATTCCCTCGCGAGGTTCGGTTGGCGCATCCGGTGATCTGGCGCCGCTGGCCCACATGGCCGGCGCGCTCATCGGTGTCGGCGAAGTTCGCGTCAACGGTAGTCTCATGCCGGCGCCGATTGCGCTGAAGGCGGCAGGCATCGAGCCGATTCGGCTCGCGCCAAAGGAAGGCCTCGCCCTGTTGAACGGTACGCAGGTTTCTACGGCGCTGGCGCTCGCCGCTGTTTTTCGTGCCGAAAACATTCTTTCAGCTTCGCTAATGGCTGGCGCCATGTCTGCGGATGCGATCAAGGGCAGTGACACGCCGTTCGACAAGCGCATTCAGAGTGTTCGTGGTCACGGTGGCCAGATCGCGGTCGCCGGCGTGCTGCGTGAGCTGATGCAGGGTAGCGATATTCGGGCGTCACATCTTGAATGCGAACGCGTACAGGATCCTTATTCTGTCCGCTGTCAGCCACAGGTTATCGGCGCGTGCCTGGATGTGATACGTCATGTCTGCTCCGTGCTGGAGACCGAGGCCAACGCAGTGACGGACAACCCGTTGATATTCGTGGATTCGAAGGCGGTGTTATCTGGCGGTAATTTTCACGCCGAGCCAGTCGCGCTGGCCGCCGACTACCTTGCGTTGGCAATAGCCGAAATTGGCGCGTTGTCGGAGCGTCGCATTGCGCTGCTCATTGATTCGCATCTGAGCGGTCTGCCGCCGTTCCTGGTGGCTGATGTCGGTCTCAATAGTGGCTTCATGATGGCGCAGGTTACGGCCGCGGCGCTTGCCAGCGAAAACAAGTCGCATGCGCATCCTGCCAGCGTCGATAGCATCCCGACATCTGCCAACCAGGAAGACCATGTCAGCATGGCGACTTTCGCGGCGCGGCGTCTGCATACGATGCTCGATAATTCCGCCGATATCGTCGCTATCGAGCTGTTGGCCGCGGCACAGGGTATCGACTTTCACCACCCGCAAAAGAGCTCACCGCCGATCGAGAGCGTTATTACGGCATTGCGTGTGATTTCGCCTCGCTATGTCGAAGACCGCTCCTTGTCATCCGACATTCGTCGGGTAGCGGCCTCGATTGATGAGGGCGACTATTGCTGCCATGCCGAATCGATATTGCCGAGCCTGACAAGATGATCGAGGTTTACAGCACAATCTTAGGACAGCTGCCGCTGTTGATCAGCGTGCCGCACGACGGCTGTCATCTTCCAGAAGACATACGGGTGAGAATGACAGAAGCCGGCCTCGCCCTGCCGGATACCGACTGGCATGTTGCTGAGTTATACGAGTTCGCTCGCGAGATCGGTGCGTCGATGCAGGTTGCCAACTACTCACGGTACGTCGTGGACCTCAACCGGTCGGCGACGGACGATGCTCTCTATCCGGGACAAACAGTCACCGGACTCTGTCCGGAGCAGACGTTTTCCGGAGAGGCTATCTATTTAGATGGTGGTGTCGACGACGAAGAAAAAGCGCAGCGAATCTCGAAGTATTGGCGGCCTTATCATGACAGCCTGAAGTCGACGCTGGCGTCGCTGCGAGAAGAATTTGGCTATGCCCTGCTATGGGATGCGCATTCGATACCGAGCAAAGTGCCACGCCTGTTCGAAGGCGAGCTTGCCGAGCTTAATATTGGTACTGATAACGGTTTGAGTTGCCCGGCTTCCATCGAAACAGCCGTGGCCGCAGCTGCCAGGGCCGGCCCTTACAGCACCGTTGTCAACGAGCGCTTCAGGGGCGGCTATATCACCCGCCATTACGGCGCTCCTGGAAAATGTGTAGCTGCTATTCAGCTGGAAATCGCCCAGCGCACCTACATGGACGAAGTATCACGAGTCTACGACGCGCAAAAGGCAAGCGAACTTCGCGGCACGCTGCGCCGCTTGCTGGAAACATTCCTGGCCGCAGCGGACTATGGCGGCGTCTGCCCGTAACGTTCATTCGCTGTTCAGGATGCCGGCCTTAGGGTCTGGCGACTTTTGCGTTATCATTGCCGCCCCGATAGAGGGTCGGCCGGACAGATTGTTTCACGGCAGCTCCTTCGTAAAGGAATTTAACCAATGACCAAATACAAACAGATTATTAGCGCTCTCTCTCTCGTTGTGGCGATGGTTTTTACGACTTCGGTCCTGGCCGCGTCCGCGGACAAGATCGATCGAGAGTCGGACAAAGCTCTGCAGGTGTTCAGTGAGCAAATCGACGGCGCTAACCTGTTTCTCAGTCAGGCAGCCGGCTATCTCGTATTTCCGAAGGTGTACAAGATCGGTGTTGGTGTCGGCGCTGAGACGGGCGAAGGCGTGCTTCGCGTCGGCGGTTCGACCGTTGCTTACTATCGCACCACCAGTGGCTCGATCGGCCTGCAGCTGGGTGCACAGGCAAAGTCCATCGTGATTGCGTTTATGACGCGGGAGTCGCTCGACAAGTTTCGCAACTCGCAGGGCTGGAAGGTCGGTGTCGACGGCTCGGTCGCACTGATCGACATTGGTGCGGGAAAAACCATCGACAGCGATAACGTGCGCGACCCTGTCGTTGGTTTCATCTTCGGCTCTAAAGGACTGATGTATAACCTGACGCTGGAAGGCTCGAAATTCACCAAGCTCGACAAGTCCTGATCAATTGGAGGAGAAGCGCAAGACCGGCACGAACCGCACCGTAAGCCAACTTATCGGTGACGGCGCGCGGGTCCTGCCCGAGAAATCGCACGGTTGGTTCCGTGACTGGTTTCGGAAAGTATGGAAGATTCGCGGCGGCGGCCTCTATGCCTTGGGGTTCGCCATATCCTTCATCTATTTTGAGATTGGTTCGTTGGGCGACGACCTGCTGGGGATCGGAAGTCTGTTCAACGGCCAGGCTCTCGACTTCATAATCGACTTCATGATCGACTCGTTCACGAACACGATCAAGGCGTTCATGTGGCCGGTCTATGTAGTGCGTCTGGCGCCTCCCTGGGGTGCCATCGGGCTTGGCCTGGCGTTTATCGGTTTTACGCAATTTCTGAAGTCGCCAATCGAAAAGTGGCTGTTCGGAGATGAACCTGACGCAGCAGCTGATGCATCGAATTCGGACGCCGAGTAGTAGCCTGAACCAAACACCCCAACTCCATCACCGTGAACACGTAGCGCCACTTCATAGTAGCAAGCCCTGAGCTTTTCTGGCCGCCCAGGTTAAGCGGCTGCTTTTCTTGATACCGGCCGCCCGAGTGTCTGATTCAGGAAGGTGGTGACCGTCTGCTTACGGCTAGAAGCGGACGTTATGAGTGAATAGAGACTGATTGACTAATTCAAACTCGACTTCTCCCGAGCGAGTTGTTTCCGCATCTACCGATGAAAATAATCCTTCGGTGTAACACCAACAATTTCGGTAAACTTTTCACTGAATTCCGTAACGGATTGGAATCCCGAAGACGTTGCGACTCGCTCCAAAGAGTCCGAATCATTGGGGATGGCCTGCAGCAACTCCCTTGAGTATTCGACTCTCTGAGAATCTAGAAATTCTCCGGCACTCGTGCCAAATTCCTTCTCTATCACGACTGCTAACTGATCCAATTTACAACCGATCTTCTCCGCAAGCTGCGACATCGTGATATCGGGATCACGATAATCCCTGTCTTCTTCCAGGCTGACTGACAGGTTCGCCCTGATTCGCGCCATTTTTAACGCCCCCAGCCCAGAATTGACATGGCGTGGCAAGCCATGGCGGTGCGTCGCCAACCTGGCAACTTCTTCCAGTTGGGATTCGTCTGAACTGCAATAGATGTCGGTCACCGTCAGGATCTTGCCGTTGCGTACATTGAGAATCTCCGCACCAACATGTACCGGCTCACCGACTGTCGACCCCGAGACGGGGTGGGCGCTGTACCGAAATGTAACGCCATTTTCGGTACGTATAGTGTCGCCAACGCGTTCGTACCAGAATGGCTCCTCTCGCATAGCATCTCGAAAATACAGGGTAAGATCGCGCCCTATGCAGGTTTCTGCCCAAAAAGCATCGTAGTAAGCGGCCCCCGGGTGCATGAGGTCGAGAAGACCAGGCACGTCTAACCGATTCCACGCGTCAATGTACTTCTTGACAAGCCCGTCCATATCCATAGAAAGAACCTCGTTCGTTCAACCAGGCGGCCGATTATCAGTGAACCGCACGTGAGTTGGCGTGCCGAGCGTAGCGCCTGTTTTGGGCCAGTAGCAGCCCATCAGCAGTTTACCACCTGGGTGGCTGCTAACGGCTGCGTTTTCAAGCAGTCAGGTAAAGAATCAGAGCCGCATAGCCGGCGAACACAACTGATAGAAATTCAAACCATGCTGGTCTCAGTGCGACTAGCAGCATCAGGCTGCCGCCAATTACTGGAAACAGAAACGAAAGCAGCGGTGGATTACCGAACATCGTTATGTTCACGTGTGGTCCAATACAGAAATAGCCGAGCATCGACAGCGCCGATAATCGTCCAAATGACCGACTGTGTGTGAGGAAGACCAGCTCCGCATCATTGGAAATGTCGTAGTCCTCGGTCGGCAGCGCGAGTTCGGCTGCGCCATAAACGAATATGGAACCAATCACCAGAACGAAGAAATCGATGATCGTCCATTCCGTAACTGAGCGCAGCTCCCAGCCGACCCACCATAGCTGCAGTATGAAGAGCATGATGACGGCGCTCCACAACGCGGTCGCCCAGTGAAAGGTCACACGCTTGTGGGCGCGGATCAGCCCGGCTACAGAATTAAGCAGACGCGTTAGCGCTAGGCCTAGAATTACCGAGATAGCAATAAAAACGTATTCGTGCTGAGTCATATAGCGAAGATGCCCGTGGTGCTGCGAAACTTCAATCCCGTTCAGTCGTTAAAAGGAAACCGACTGCGGAATTTTAGAGAGACAATAGGGTCAGTAGCGCTCGTGCATAGGTTTAAAATCTGGACGGCTCTTTTCGTCCAGAGGCAAGCACTCAGATCGTGACATGCGACACGAGGGAGGCGGATCATCCACCATCGCGCTAGCTCGGCTTGATATTCGCGTTCAGCCTGAACAAATTTCTGGGGTCGTACTTGTTCTTGAGCTCAACGAGCCGCGGGTAGTTCGGCCCGTAGTTACCCCAGGTTCTTTGTTCGGATTCCTCGTTGAGATTGTTGTAGAAGCCCGCCATGTGAGGCTCCATCTCCTTGTAGTACTCACGAACGGCTGCGATCTTGACCTCGTTTTGAGCAGGGTCGTCGCCGATGTACATGATGCCGAAGTTAAACGCGGCGCTGCGATGTGTGAAAGCGGTCGCGTCGGGAGCAACGGTCGATGTGACGCCGCCCATATGCTGGAACCATGAACTAACCGCACCGCGGTTCGCGTATTCGACGATGATATCGATGACGTCCGGCGTGAGCTCATTGATAAAGCCGGACTTAAGATAGTACTGCCTGCCGTGGCCGAGAATCCCGTCGGCGCCTGTCTGAACATCGTGATAAGCAAAAGGTGCCAACTCTCCGCTTTTGAGACCAGGAAACGCCAGCATCGGGGCGAGCGCCTTCTCACCGGCAGCGTGATCGCCGCACCAGGTAACGCCGACGACTGCCAGGGTTTCACCGTTTTCGCCGGCACCCGGAACGAACTGCGGCTCGACGTTCGCCTCAATGGGTAGCGTTTCGTGCAGCTCCGCATAAAACTCCAGGAAGTCCTTGTCGACCGAGTAAATCAGGTTGCCACCGTAAACCATCGGATTGAAGGGGTGTAGCCGGTATACGAATTCCGTAGCTATGCCAAAATTGCCGCCGCCACCTCGTAACCCCCAGAACAGGTCGCTGTTTTCATCTTCGCTGGCACGAACGACATCACCGGCAGCAGTCACGACGGTTGCAGCAAGCAGGTTGTCGACAGCAAGACCCATCTTGCGATCGGTACGGCCAACGCCACCGCCCAACGTAAACCCACCTGTACCCGTGTGCGAAACAATACCGGTTGTAGTCATCAGGTTGTGAGCAGTTGAAGCAATGTCCAGGTGGCCGAGTAGTGAGCCACCATCGGCACGCATGCTCATCGCCTGGGGCTCGACGTCAACCGAGTGCATTTGTGAAAGGTCGATCATCATGCCGCCATCCGATGTTGATTTTCCGGGCAGGCTATGACCACCGCACTTCACAGACAAAAGCAGATCACGTTCGCGGCCGAAATTGACGGCATTCACGACGTCGTCCGGCGACAGGCATTGAATGATCATTGCAGGCTTCTTACTGTCGAACATGCCGTTCCAGATTTGTTTCGCAGCTGCGTAGCCTTCGTCGGCTTGCAACAACGCTCGCCCGTCGAGACTTCCGGCGAGTTCGGAGATCGCCGCCGACTCGATTGAAAGCTCTTCACCGCCGCTCGAAACGGCCGGAATCAGGCTACCGAGATCAGTTTTCGATCTGGACCCACAACCGGGTAATGCAGTGGCAACGGCAGCTGCAAGCGTTGCATTGCAGAATGTACGTCTAAGCATGGCTTTTCTCCCACAAGATAACTGCCATATTCGTATCGGAAGAGGAAGAATTCCACTAGTATTTTCGAAGTTGAACCTTAACGCGGTTCGTACGAGCATCGACTCATGAAAAGTATGTACGGACAGTATTGCCCTTTGTCCCTCGCAACCGAGATTCTTGGCGAGCGATGGACGAACCTCATTATTTTTGCTTTATGCGATGGCAGCCGTCGTTTCAATGAGTTGCAGCGCGCATTGCCGCGAATCTCGGCGTCAACGCTGACGCAGCGACTACGATCTTTGGAAGAGTCGCAAGTCATCAGCAAGCAAAAGAGCGCTAATGGTGGCGCGGTCGACTATCAACTCACTGATTCGGGCGAAGATTTCGTTCCGATAATCAAGAGTATGGCCCAGTGGGGGCAACGTTGGGCGCGCGATCTTGAAGTGGAGGATCTCGATCCGCGACATCTGATCTGGAGTGTGCATTTGCGTTTGAACCTCGAGGCAATGCCATCCGGCAGAACAACGATTCAATTTGAGTTCACCGACGTGCGTGAAATCGATCGCTACTACTGGATCGTCGTCAACGAGAGCAAGGTCGATGTGTGTCTAAAGCACCCAGGGTACGAACCGGATGTTTGCGTGGCATCCGACCTGCGTCGCTTCATAGATTCGTGGCGAGGGTTTCGTTCGTTGAAACAGGAGGTGAGATCCGGCCGAATCAAGGTCACGGGATCACCTGAAATGCGGAGTGCCTTTACGGGCTGGCTGCTGCTAAGTGGCGTCGCAAACGTAGTTCGGCAGCGCAAAGGGCGCGAGCGAACACTGCAACGTCGAACACAAAAGAACTAGCAAAGCGCGAACTCAAAAGCCCCGGCGCCAACAGAGATAGAAAGGTGTCGATACGACGATTCCATCAGCAGCCGTTGGCCGAATTATTGCTCGGCCGGTAGAGGTCGCAGCCACAAGCGGCTATTGCAGATAAACGGCCGCAGGCGTAGAATAATTGTTGCTCCTGCGTATGCGGCGCCCCAGACCCGGAGGCGACAAGCAGCAATTGTGGCCAGGGACCCAAATTTTATACAGCGTCCACACAGCGCAGGAGCCCAACCACCGCTTTACCCAAGAGCGGTTAGTCAGCGGGCTGACAATTCGAAAGTCCGACCGTCCGATATCGGCCAGGAGCCGACATTTTACCGGCCGCTATGCAAATGCTTCCGGATCAAAATCCATGCGACTAAATATGCTCCGGGCCTCCCGGCACATAGAATTGCATAGGGTCAAAAATGACTTTGTTCGCGGACAAGATCGCAGCACATGCCGACCAGGCTGGCTTGCTTAATACTGTGTAGTAAATGTCGAACTCCATTGGTCTCCAGTCCATCGGCGCACGTCCGAAGAAAGTGAATCCGAATCGAGTAAAAAACTGGGTTGAACCGTCAACAGATGACATGAATACGCGCGCGCATGGCTGAGGCTCGGGAAGTGCGGCCAGACGAGCGAGCAGCAACGCAGAGCCCAACCCCGCTCCTTGTCGGTGTGGGCGGATCATGCCGAATGAAAGGTGGCAGATCGTGGCGTCCTGCGAATCTCGACAAATCCCACCGATGCCAACAATTTGGTCAGCATCTTCAACGACAAGCCAAAGAAATGACTCCGAAACGATACTCCGTTTGAATTCTTCCAAATATCCTTCGGGAAACCGACCAGGCTCATTCTTTAAGTAGATATCGACGCAGGAATCGACATCGTTGGGCTTGAGTTCGCGAATTATTACTGACGGGATCTTTCCGGTCGTAATTGTTGGGTCAAATCGATCATCTCGTCGGCCGAGATTCCTAAACCACTTGGCTACTCCCACAGATCTTCACCTGTTACAAAACCGCTTTGCGACGACGATAGCATGAGCGGATCTGCCTGCGCGTTGGGTCAGTAGCAGGCTCTCTGCCGTTTAGCACTCGACTGGCTGCTTCCGCCCACAAGCGGACGTTCAAATGTTCAAACTGATAGGCTTGCTGGCAGGGCGAGTTAACCAACACATCAACGAGCGCATGAAAGCCATCACTTACGCAAACTACGGGTCACCCGACGTTCTTCAGCTCAAAGAGGTGGAAAAGCCCATACCGAAAGACGATGAGGTCCTGATTCGGGTACAGGCGGCTGAGGCGACGAAAGCCGACGTCGAGATGCGTAGCTTCAGATTTGCAGTGAAGTGGTTCTGGCTGCCCTTGCGGATCGCATTCGGCGTACGAAAGCCAAGGCGACAAATCCTGGGTGGCTATTTTTCAGGAGAGGTGGAATCGCTCGGTAAAGACGTCACCCAGTTTTCCATGGGAGACCAGGTTTTTGGCGCGGCCGCTCTCCGGCTGGGCGCCTACGGCGAGTATGTTGCCCTGCCGGCAAGCTACGCGATCGTCGCCAAGCCCAGCAATATGAGTTTTGCAGAAGCCGCGGCGGTACCGCTCGGGGGGCTGAATGCGCTCCATTTCATGCGACTTGCAGGTATTAGGGCAGGGGACATGGTGTTGATCAATGGTGCAGGCGGTAGCATCGGAGCGCACGGCGTTCAGATTGCCAAGTCAATGGGCGCGGAAGTCACCGTCGTGGACAGCGCGCTCAAGGAGAACCTGTTAAAGCGATTGGGGGCCGACCACTTCATTGATTATACAAAAGAAAACTTTGCGGCAATGGGTCGAACGTATGACGTCATTTTCGACATGGTCGCCGGAAGCTCCTATTCCGCTTGCATCAAGATACTCAATGAAAACGGACGCTATCTGTCAGGCAATCCCCGCCTTTCTGTCATGATCCGCTCGATGTTCACTACCCGATTTACTGACAAAACGGCCAGGTTCGCATTTGCCGGAGAGACGAAAGCGGACCTGCTCACGCTCAAGGAGATGATCGAAGACGGAAAGATCAAGTCGATTGTGGATAGAGTCTATCCAATGGAGAAGGCGTCCGACGCCCATCGACGGGTTGAGACAGAGCAGCGCCTTGGGGCGGTCGTGATTGCGATTGGTGATCGTAGCGTCAATTTACCGACTGAGTGAACTGACCTTAAGGTCTGGATGCTCTGATCGGCTACACACTCGCGTTATACATGATGGAGTAAGCAAACGACCGATAGAGGTCAAGAGCAGCCGCTCACAAACCCAGCGCCCTAACGGCGGCTTACGGCCACATGCAGACGCTGCTGCAATGTAACTCCAATACGATCGGTAGTATCATAACCGCACCGCCGCAGGGCCCGCAGATGGGACTCGGCTGAAGCGGAACGTTTAAGGAATACTTGACGGGCTGCTTCGATACGTTAAACCCAGACCAGGAGTCGCTCAATGTCCACTCGCCTTGACCTGTCCAAGCTCAGCATAATGGACGCCCTCGACCTCGCGAAGCTGATCGAGATGGAGGCGTGCCACCGCTATCAAATGTTCGCCTCCCAGTTCGGTCGTACCGGCGGCTACGATGCTGGAGCCTTCTTCGTGACCATGGCCGAGAATGAGGCCAAACATGGCCAAGAGCTGGAGGCCCGGCGCAAGGCTCTGTTCGGTGACGCCCCCGCGCGTCTGACGCTAGACGATTTGTTCGATGTAGAGGCCCCGGAAATGGGGGCGACGCGCCGCGGCATGTCCACCGTTCAGGCGTTTGAGGTCGCGCTCGTCGCTGAAAAGAAGGCCTACGACTTCTATGACATGGCCTTGCCCGGCATCACCGATCCCGAGGTCCGGGAGCTGTTTACCGAGCTTCGAGACGAAGAGACCGAGCACGTGGAAATGCTGCGAGAGGCAATGTCCAAACTACCTCCGAGCGCTAGCGAGGAGGTCGAGTTCGACGTCGATGATGCCCCCTATCTTTAGGGCGAGATTCGCAGTCCATTTGGCCTGTCCAACCGCCGAATAATCCGGCGCGAAGCAGACCAGATAGAATATGGAAAGCGCGAGATTCTGACTCCTATTAGCGGCCAGCCATCAGTTTATTTCCTGGTCGTCTGCTTTGGGTCGGTAGCATTCGTTCGTCAATTTAACACCTGAACTTCTGCTACCGGACAGAAGCGGCCGTTAATCGAGACCAATAGTCCCCTCTCAAACGAACCCTCGCGAACTCTTTATCAAGTCATATGCTGCGTTTATCTCGCGTGATCGTTCTTCAGCAACGGCACGCATGCTTTCGGGCAGCCCGCGAGCAGCCAATTTATCCGGATGGTTCTTGCTGATTAGTTTGCGGTAGGCACGTTTGATATCCGCTGGAGCGGCCTCCGGAGGCACACCCAATGCGACATAGGCATCGGCGAGTCGATCTTGAGGAGGCCTGCCAGAACGACCTCCTGCAGCGCCACCGGTTGCCGCTCGCAACAGTGATTCGAGCTGAGCAACGTCTCCCTCAGTCAGTCCCAGCCGGCCCGCGACACGAACCAGCATGGCGTGTTCCGCCGGGTGGAATTGTCCATCAGCGGCGACTGCCATGCACTGCAATTGCAAAAAGAGCTGAACGAGTGGAGTACGCCCGCGACTGATTGCCGCAAATCGATCCACTGCGGCATCAAGATCAAAATGCGGCTGTTTCCCTTCGCTGAATGCGGATTTGGCCAGACGGCGCTGTTCGTCAGTAAGGCGCAACATGCCGAAGATTTGCTCAACGGTATTGATCTCGTCGCGTGTGACGATGCTATCCGCTTTGCAGAGAGCACCCATTACAGCAAAGAGGGATCCGATCAGCTCTGTTTGCGCAACGCGCAGCCCGCCGACCACAGTTCGCTGCAGCGCATAGCTAGCGAGATAGCCGATTATTCCACCCACAAGCAGCCCTATTGGGCCGCCTGTTAGCAAACCGATGATTGCGCCGATAAATGCAAGTGTCATTCGTGAAGTCTAACAGCGCCGAAGGACTTCCCGATATGCGCAGCTAAAGAACTCGTCTTCGTGAATGAAAGACAATATCTCGCGCAGTCGTGCCCAATTGAACACTTGCTGTGGGCAAGTCGCCGTCGCTGAACAGATAATTGCCTGGCCGCTTACGGCCAGTCGGGCGTCAGAATAGCTTGTCGGTCTCAACGGCCGCTGCGCATGAGGTGCGTGTCAAGAGCCGCGAGTCCTTCGTCCAGTGCTTTGCGCCCGAAACCAAGCCGGAAATGGTCGCTGGGTGTCGCGCAAAGTTCCGACCGGTAAATTGTGCTTGGTAGCAGCAAGACGCCGCTGTCTTCCACGAGTGATTGGGTGAATTTCTCAACGCCCTCCGAACCTTTGTACTTTGGAAACGCCATGCACGAGCCGTCCGGACGACGCCAGTCGAACAATTCAGGGTAGCGCGCAAAGAACGCGTCCCATTTCGGCAGGTTGTCGTCAATAATCGCGCAGTTGCGCGTGAGCAGCTTGTCACGATGATTGAGCGCGATCTTGGTGAGTCGCTCGCTCGGGCCGGAGCTACAGATCGAAAGATAGTGCTTCATGCGCTCCATTCTGGATAGTACGTCGTGGTCAGAGCAGGCGATCCAGCCAATGCGAAGGCCTGGCAAACCATAGGACTTCGACATGACATTCAATGATAGACCGCGCTCATAAACATCGGCGACAAAGGGTAAGTGCTTTGTGCCGGTCGGACCCAGGCCGTTGAAGATCTCGTCGTGCAGGATGTAAATGCCGTGTTTGCGACATAACTCGATAAGCGCGTGGTAACGATCGACTGCGAGAATCGCGCCAGTTGGATTGTGCGGGAAATTGATCGTGACCAGCTTGGTGTTTGGCCTGACAGCAGCCGCCACGCGGTCGATGTCGAGCGACCAGTTATCGTCAGGGTCCAACGGAACGCCCGTCGCCTCGCAGATCGCTGCAGGCAGGGTCTCATGAGACTGATAATTTGGAGTTACGACAATCGCGTGACTGTTCTTGTCGAGGAGCACGGCGTTTGCCGCGAAAATACCTTCGCTGGCGCCGGCGAAACAGAGCACATCGGCAGCGCAACGCTGCTGATACGTACTAGCAATTACCTCACGAAGATCCGAAGCGCCGAAGGTTTCCGTGTAACCAAGCCACAGCCCCTCAAACTCTTCGCGCTCTTCGGGCGTCGCCATGGCCAGCAGCTCTCGCATAGACATGCTCTCGGCATCCGAAGCGGTCATGTGATAACGCGCTTTAAACTCCCACTTTGAGAAGTGCGTCTCGAGCCTGAAGTCCGGCAACATTGTCAATCGAGTGCTCCTTTTTTGGCCTTTGCGCGTAGTGCGCGGTCTACCATCTTGGCAATCTGAATATCCTGCACAGCGATCCCGGTTAGATCGGCCACGGTGATTTGATCATCGCTGCTGCGACCCATGTTGGGGTTTTCTATAATGCTGCCGAGCTCCTTGATGGCATTCTTCTCGATTAGTTTGCCCTTGACGGCCGCACAGCATTCACCATGGTCAACGCACTGCGACACACTGTCGGCGACAATGATATCCGCTCTGGCCAACACCTCCGCCTCGAGCTCCTGTTTGCCATGATCGTCCGAACCCATAGCGGTGATGTGTGTTCCTTTACGAACCTGACCCGCACGAATTAACGGTGTGGTTGAGGGAGTCGTGGTAACTATGAGCTTGCAGCTGCCAAGCAGGTCGTCCAGCTTGTCTACCGCCTCCATCTTCAGGCCCCATTCGCGAAAATGACTTCGGGCTTGAAGTTCCTCGATCATTCGCTGCGCCTTTGCATGGTCCCTGCCCCAAACCATGCAGCTCTGACAGCCTGTGACGTCACGCAAGAACTCCAGTTGCAGCCTTGCCTGCACTCCGGTTCCGACGATTCCAATTCGTTGCACGTTTTTCGCCGCCAAATGCTTCGCCGCAACCGCACCGGCGGCGGCGGTACGCATATCGGTGAGCCAGCCCTCATCCAGCAAGATACGCTTGAGCTGTCCTGTCTTCTGGCTGAAAAGCAACATCAGGCCGTCAGCAACGGGAATGTTTAGTGCGTGGTTGCCGTAAAACGAAGACGCCATCTTCAAAACGTAATAGTCGTCACCAACGATCGAACCATATTTGATATGCACATCGCCCGGCGGCGTATCGAAATGCAGGAAACCGACGGGAGGAATATTCACCTTGCCCGACGAATAGAGAGTAAATCCGATTTCGATTTCGCGTATCAATTGCGACTTATCAACCAGTCGCTTTATCTCGTCGAGCCTCAATACATGATTCACTGGCGTTGGCCCTCGTGCACAATCTTCAGATTCGATGCTTCCCGCCTCAATGCGTATGTCTGCTTTGGGTCAGTAGCAGTCTATGAAAAGTTTATCACTCGACGGGTTGCTTTCGAGCGCTTACCAGCTGTTCATTCTCGGCCAGAGTGACAGGCAGCTTCCGCCAGAAGCGGACATTTAAAGCTTTTACTCGCTTCGTTCTGCTGACCATTCATTCCGAAGGATGCCGTAAAGCACCAGGTCTTCGTAGTTGCCCCACTTGATCTTATCCTGTCGCGCTGTTCCCTCTACGATCATGCCAATTTTCTCCATCACACGTCCGGAAGCGGGATTGCGGGCAAAGTGTCGGGCGCTGATTCGGTTTAGTCCAAGCGCCATGAATCCGTAGTCAAGAACAGCAGTAGCCGCCTCTGTGCAGTAACCTCGACTCCAGAACGACTTGCCAATCCAATAACCAAGTTCACCTTTCTTGGCACTGCCGTCAAGCGTGAGTCCAATCGCACCAATCAATTGCATTTCGTCGCGAAGCACGACCGCAAATACAACATTTGTTCCGGCCTCAAACTCTGCTTTGTGACTGGCAATCCAGTCCTCCGCCATGCCGTCTTTGTATGGATGTGGAATACTCAGCGTCGTATCAGCAATCTCACGCACTCCAGCCAATCGCTGTACATCCAAAGCGTCTGCCGCGTCAAACGGCCGCAGTGTTAAGCGCAAGGTTTCTATGATTGGCATTGCTACAGGTTTCGGAATAAACCGATTCGATTCGAAAGCAGACGAGGCATGTAGCTTAGTACAAGGTTATCCGAATGTCTGTTTTGGATCAGAAACCGTCATCACATATCAGGTCATTCGACCGTCGGCGATATAGTGCTTAGCAGTCGGTCGAATAGATCGTCCTCTGGCGTGCACTTATGGCGGGCTAGCGCCATAGAAATACGCGAGCAGGACGAGTACAAGCAAGACAATAACGAATACGATGACTCTTAATTTGAATATTCGGTTTGGCAATTGAGTATCCTTTAGCGGCTGCGTCCAAGTGCATAGTGGTCTTTCATTCATCTTCCTGGCGACCGTCCGTCCGGGATCAGTAGCAGCTGCTCAATATCTTAGCACCTGGCCGGCTGTTTCCGGCCAGAAGCGGTCATTAGAGATCGGAATCTAAACGCATCGCCAGGCAATGATGCACTCTAATCTATGAACTCCTGCTCAAAAAACTTGCGAAATGCAGGCTCCAGTTCAAGCCGCCAGGTTGCCCAGAATTCGCGGAAATAGGGTGTCTCGAAAAAATCTCTGCTCGGTCTGAATCGTAGGATGGCCTCTTCCTCTACCAGTCCTTCACGTACTCGCACATAGATGTTCTCCATACGCCGGATTGTCATCACAAAGCTGGAGCGAATAACGAGGTTTTCTTATTTGGTAAACTCGCCGGATAATGCTCCTTCATCTATTCTGACTTCATGGTGCAAGAGCTTCTCGTTATCAGCCCACCATTGCACTTGCTGCTGAGAAGAATCAGCGATTGATTGATACGTCGCTCCCCGAACGGCAGCCGTATTCTGCCGAACTTCAAGCCCGACAAAGATCAAAGAAGCAACAACGCCAGTTGCTCCTAACAAGTCAATCCATTTTCGTGCGCTGTTCAAATCCATTGATTCCTCATATGTTTACAAGGTTACCGGACTATTATTCATGCGCAATTGCAGAGTACAACTTGGCATTTCGGGTTTTTTGTCGCGACGGGCTGCATTGGGTCAGCACCAGTCGTTCAGCAGTTTAACACTCGACAGGCCGCTTACGGCCAGAAGGAGCCATTGCAGCGTGCGGTCAAGTTGCGTCATGCAAGACCTTTCTTACCGACCGCCAAAAAATTATTGCTGTGAGTGGTAGACCAATTACTAGAAAGCCGAGCACGAAATTCGATGTCTCCCCGGTTGCGAGATGGGTGGCTCCAAAAACAGAATATGTCGATAAGAGAAGCAGCAATAACGTCCATTTTGTCCAGGTCTTCATGGCCAAAACTCCAATTCCCGAAATCAGAGCAAATACACTAAGCAAACAGACCGCGATGCGAACCAACGGGTAGTTGTCCAAATCCGACAATGCAAAAACCACGTAGAGACACACAACCCCGATCACAAGCAACATTCCACCTAATTTATAGGTCGCAATCTTTTGGTGGAGTATCTCCTTCTCTGATTTCAAGTTCCCAACCTATGCCTTCAAAATATCGCAGCGCGACAGACCTGTATCTGACAATTTGTAAACGTCCGCTAATGGTCAGTAGCGGAAATTATAGCCTAGACCAGGCGACTGTCGCCTTACGGCCATAAGCAGCCGGTCCATCTGTCGACGAATTTCTTAGATTGGCCGGTTTAGTAGCAAACAATCGCAAGCGCCCCCCTCTGTTTCCTTAACGCCACCTTAAATGGGGGGCCACGAACGACACGATGCGCGAAAAACGCCGCCACGAGAAAGACCTGCATGATCCAACACCTCCAGGGGCCCATCTTGCCGTGACCGGTGGCAGTGATTCGCGTCTTTAAAGCTGGTACGGTTTGGTAATGCGCAAAATCCAGTACTTGCTCATTACGCTTGCGGCGCTGTTGC
>Ga0316201_10000003_pt1 | contig 130691 bp, 115 predicted proteins | sample CS6wburrow_MG_FD_204516 | JGI IMG/M metagenome (GOLD analysis project Ga0316201, IMG submission 204516) | Coastal sediment microbial communities from Delaware Bay, Delaware, United States - CS-6 worm burrow | ecosystem: Environmental > Aquatic > Marine > Coastal > Sediment | place: USA...
AGCCTCGGTGATATATCTCCTGGTTGGATAACTCATCTGCAACACCTCCTTCTCTAGTGATAGAGTTTAGATGTTGCATCGACCGTTTGATGTCACAGCAAAAAGCAGCCATTGCGCGATCATTTGACATTGTCGCAAAATGGCAGCAAGAGATCTCGAACCTGCACCAGTTTTCCCTCCTTGCTAGTGACTGGCGAGGTCGTTCTTGTTGAATGGGCGACAGGTGTGGATACTGGAAGACTTCGTCCAATTATTGAACGGTTGATTCCGGCGATTGTGTGACCCGACACGCCACTTGAGATTGCTCGCATTTCTTCTTGTCCTTGCACCTTACTTGGTCGCAGCGCAGGCGGAGAACGCCCGAATCTATGTCAATCGTATCGTCTTTCAGGGCACCGATCAGGTTGACGATCACGTATTGCGTCGCGAATTACTCCAGCTTGAAGGCACATACATCAACACAGCGGCACTTGAAAAGTCGCGATTGCGACTGGAGCAACTACCGTATGTTGAAAGTGCGCAAGTTAGCCAGCGACCTGTCAAAGACGCCCCAGACCAGGTAGATGTGCTGATTACCATAACCGAAGCACCGGCCCGTCAGTATAGAGTTGGCGGCGCCTTCTCCGAGTCGTTGCGGGTTAGTGGTTTTGGCTACTTCGTCAATGAAAACCTGTTTGGGACAGGTCGACGACTGTTTGCGCGGGTCGAAGCCAGCGAGTTTCACACTGCCGCCCAACTTTCACACACAGATCCGTATGCCCACCCGGATGGAATTAGTCGAACTATCGGATTTTCGTCAAGACGATTCGATCAACTAACCGCGGATACGACCGAGCTTGAAGGCGATCTGGTAAGGACGAGTCTTGAGTACGGCTATCGGGTAGCTGAACGACAAGCAATTCGCCTGGGGGTCGCCGTACAGGACGCCGAACTAACAACAGGGTCGCTAGCGAGTACCCAACTCGAAAACTGGGTGCGCAACAATGGCAACTCCGTTACACAGGGAAATGAATCGTCATCGGATGCCGTGACCGCCGAATTCCTGTTCGGCTGGCATCACGATACGCGTGACCGAAAAGTTTTCCCCAATAGCGGGACAAATCAGCAGCTCAGTGTGAATCTCGCTATTCCAGGGAGCGACATCGAATACTACACCGTCGAATACGAGCTCAAAAAATATTGGCCACTCAACGGCAATTGGACTGCGACGATTGCGACCAAACTGGGTTTTGGTGCCAAATACGGGTCGAATACCACGTCGCTGGTGCCGAACCTAAACTGGTTTGCTGGCGGGCCCAATTCGGTGCGCGGGTACCGTGAAAACCGATTGGGACCTCAGGATAGCCTTGGCAATCCGTACGGCGGGAATCTCCTCGTTTCAAATCAGTTTGAGTTGATGATGCCGTTGCCGAAAAAGTGGCGACAGCGTGCGCGGATTGGATTTTTCTACGACGTTGGCAATGTGTTCTCAACAGAAACGGTCAGTTTTCTGGATGACGCAGGGCGAAATTTGGATTACTCGTTCGGTTTCTCCGAGCTGCGTCAATCAGCAGGTGTTTCGGCACAATTACTGACGCCTCTTGGATTAGTACGGCTTAGTTACGGTATTCCCCTTAATGCGGACGATGACAACGCCAATCGCTTCCTGCGCGACGATATTGAACGATTTCAGATTGCCATCGGAGTGAGTTTTTGAACTTGGCCCAGTGTGATCTGGTTCGGCTTCACTTGAAGCGTATTGAGGCGCTAATTCCGAACGAGTCCTGGTCGGTATCCCTGACCGTCGTCGCGCCGCCGAAGGAGAGGTTGCCGGAATCGTTGACGTCATCGACGCCATAGCGCGCCGACAGGCGGACGTTGGGCGTTACAAACCAGCTCGCGAATCCCTCGATACCGGTATTATCGAGGAAGCTGTTATTGGCGGATCCGTCCTCGACGGCAACACCGAATTCGAAGTCCCGGGTCGGATACAGAGCGATGGCTGTGCGCCAGGTATCCAGGTCACTACCAAAGTCACGGTCCGCGCGGTTGTATCCTATATCGATGGCATACTGCCAACGTTCACCAAGATCGCCCAGATGCTCAAAAGAGACCTCAACAACCGTCACGTTCGCTCTACCGGTGACGTTTACCTCGCCAACGTCCAGGCCGAGCGTAGTTGTTTCGAACAGGTATTTTCCGACGCCCAGGTTCCACCCGGCAGCATCGACCGAAGCGTCAGTGAAGCCGAACGGCGTAGTGTCCGACCTAAGCAAGCCGGCATTGCCGAACCAGCCGCTGTCGCGATCGACATAGCGAAAATCCACCGCGAACGAATCTCCGTCCGAGTCAAATTCCGCATTCAAGGGCGGAAATGGAAACGAAGGATCGTCGCTAATTCGAAATACCGACGTTGTCTGGTCGGAACGCGAGTAAGCAACGCTAAGCGATGAGGCTCGATCGACGAGCACGGCTCGTGCCCTCGGCCCCTTGTGGTCGGACAGGCCGGCGAAATACCAACGACCGAACACGCTCAGGTCATCCGTGTCGGTTTTGACCGAATTAAAGAGCGTCCCGCCTGGCGACGTAGTCGTTTGGTTATCATCGAATTGTGCGCTATCGAAGGCGAGCCCAATCTCGAAGTCGTACTCTTCGGCGAAACCGCTCGTCGCGACCAGCATGCCGGCCAGCAAGCAGCAGCCGGCGCCTCTTGTGTGTCTCATACTATTTGCTCCCAAAACGAAATGCCTACGTTTACACGCCGGCCCATACTCCGTAGTCAGTCTGAAAACAGAAGGTGGCTTACACTTAGTTATGGATGCGCTATTGCCGTAAATGGTCGCAAAGTTCCTAGGTTGTGATGCCCTAGCTTCGGTTTTGCGGATGTCCGCTTTGGGTCAGCAGCAGTCGTTCGTCAGTCTATCACTTGGGCGGCTGCTTACGGCCAAGTGCAGTCGTTCGAAATTATCAAGCCGTTCTTTGCGAATTCGTCACTGTTGTTCAGAGATCCTTGTTAATGCAGACAAGCTCTGCATCGCCAGGATATTGCCTGACAGTAAACCCGAGTTCCCTGCATAACCGAAGCATTTTTTTGTTTGTCCTGAGAACAATGCCCTCTATTTGAGTTAGACCAACCTCTTCCGCTACACGAAATAGATGGCGTAGCAGCTCTCGTCCAAGTCCGCGCCCCTGCCAGCTATCAGCAACAACCACAGCGAACTCGGCTGTGCCTTGCGAACTACCCTGTGCAAATCGAGCCACGCCGATTTCTTGTTCCAGCATGTCAGTCTGAATGGTCGCGATGAGTGCCATCTCCCGTGGGAAATCCACCTGAGTGAATCGGTCCAACAACCGCGGTGAGAGCTCGCTAGTTGCCGAAAAGAAGCGTAAGTATTTCGAGTTAGACGAAAGATCACTAACGAACGCTTGCTCTATTTCACGATCCTCGGGTCGGATCGGACGGATCGTTACCCGTGTGCCATCTCCGGCAGTCCATTCATGCTCAAGATTGGGTGGTTGCATCGCGAATCAGGCACTTACGTATGAGCGTCTCCTCCGGATCATCAGGAGACGTTCAACGGTTAGGTTATCGAGACTTAGTTCGAAGAAGTTCGCTTGTGCTGTCGTTTTCCCTCTGCGCTTTTTGGCGGTATGCGCCCCATAGTCCAATGGCTAAGATTGGCACGCCAAATATAAATGCGGCTTTCAAGAAATCCGGCCAGTTCATGTCCATTCTTGTACTCCCGCTTACCTCACGATCATGGGCAGCTTTGGGTCAGTATCAATCGTTCACGATTCTAGCACCTGGGCGACTGCTTCCGGCCAGAAGCCGCCTGTCAATCAGTGCTAGATAGCAACACAACGGGCCCCGTCTTTCCACGCCAACCCTTCTTTGACATGTAGACGACGAAGTGGATTTCGTATTTTTCAACGAGCTCGGGAGGCTTGTCTCGCTTTCCTGCGCCTGTGAACTCAGTGGTAACTTCTCTCTTACAAAGGTGCTCCTGCCTCTTCTTGCCTTCGATCGGCATGCATGTGGCTCCACGTTCTTCGAGACACTCCTTCACATTGTCGGTCTTCGTACACTGGGAGAGAATAGCCCTGGCCGTATTCTTGGCGGCAGCCGTACGAATCTTCTTAGGCACATCCGCGGCTGAAGAGACGGAGAAGATCCCCAGCAAGAAAAGAACGAAGACTCTCATAATCTATAAGCTCCTATGTTTCGAACACCCAAAGCGGGCTCTATCAACATCCGTTAGCCCGGAAAGGCGATCGTCTCATTACGGCCAATAGCGATCGGTCAGCCAGTACTGGTGAGACCTACCATCGCAAACATCGGATATACCAGGGCAGCATTCTCCATGACTAGCAGTTCCTTTCAGTATGACAACTGTTTTTTTGGTCTGGCCGCTTCGAGTTAGTAACGGTCGTTCGGCAGTTTATCAGCCCGAGGGCTGCCAACTGCCACAAGTGAACGTTACGGCAAACAATTTGATGCCATAGAGGGCATTCAGAGCTGCAGCATCTAGCGTCGCGAGTATGGCGAGGCGCCTAGTTGCCTGCCGTGCCCATAAAAAAAGGCAAGACCGCTAGGTCTTGCCTTTCACGCCTAAACTCTAAAGGAGTTTGAGGCTGGCCAGCAATGACTTCATTGCAGGCCGAGTCGCGTAAATTAAATCGCTACGATATTCTCCGCCTGGGGGCCTTTTTGACCCTCAGTAAGAGTGAACTCGACCTTTTGGCCCTCAGCCAACGATTTGTGCCCTTCGCCTGTAATAGCGCTGAAATGGGCAAACACATCGGGGCCAGATTCTTGCTCGATAAAGCCAAAGCCTTTGGCATCATTAAACCATTTAACAGTTCCGGTAGTAGACATAGTCATAATCCTATTCATTCATTAGTAATGGGAGCCTTCTTATGAAGGCCATATCGCTGGAAGCGCTGCTATTACTCATGAAAAACAGGACGAGGTACTAAAGAAGGAACTTCGCAATGGTGTGCACAAATATCAGAGGTACTTTCAAGCTGCGCGCAGTATAACAGCTTTAGCCCGCCGTAAACGGCCGTTCTCAGTCGATGCCTTGTCAATAGGGCTCCAGGTTGCCGGACGGCAGACCCGCTTTGGCGCTGAAGCCCCGGCCTTTCGCCTCTGACATGGATCAGGATTGCCATTGTCGACTTGAATAGTCGGCCAGGAGCAGACGGCATAAACGATACGCTACAGAGTTAGTAGCCGTTCTGGACTGCAAAACCATGTCTTCACAGCCGACATTTCAGTGTTCGAAAAGTCGTATCACAAGCCGATCTCGAGTAAAGGGTAGCGCCTGGAAATTCCGCGCAACTGCAAGGTTTCGGGCGCAGCCAGACGGCTTATGCACGAGCGTCCTTGAAGGCGGTGATTGACTCCCTTGAACAGCAGATGCTGGTTAGGCTTCTGATCATCTACAATCCTCGCTGACCTTAAATTCGAATTGACTACTTTCCTACCGAGGACATGCTTATATGAAAATAGCCTTTGCCATACTGTTGGCCATACTGACTTTTCTAGCCGTTTCCTCGGGCCTGACGAAAATCCTGTTGATGCAGCAGGACGTTGAATTTTTTGGACGGTACGGATTTACTAACGCGGCGCTCATTGCTTTCGGAGCCGTCCAGCTGACGGGTGGAATCTTGCTGCCGTTCAAGAAGACGAGATTCGCAGGAGCGGCTATCGTCGCGAGCACCTTTCTTGCTTCTTTGGCTATTTTGCTAATGGACGGCAACATACCAATAAGCATCGTCACGTCGATCGCGACGCTCTTGCTATTCGTGGTAATGAAACTGAGTTGGCGATCGGAGGCGTAAGCCTTGAACGACCGCCTTTGGCCATAAGCTGAGCTCGAGAACTGCATGAATAGCAGTTCTCGAGCTACCGCTTGGCTTAAGGGAGAGACTCTCTCTGCTGCAACCGGCGATACTTACTCGCTGGGTGCGTCTCCCGCCATCGCTTCATCCAATATGGCGACTAATTCATCGCGGCTGTAGCTGTAGGGGCCCCACTGGTTGAGCTGTACAAGCTCAGCAACTTTTGTACCGATAGTTCGCCCTTGCTCTTCTGCGTTCGGGACAACCACGTAACGGCGCAAGGGATTTTCGTCGAACAGCGCATGCATAAACGCTGCGGAAACTTCGTCAGGTTCCTTGTAAGAAAGCTCACGCTCCGCTGTCGCTTCATAAGCCTTCTTCATTTCCTCCGTCACTTCGCCACCGGCTGCTTCCAGCTTCTCCAACCCGCGCGACACGCTGCTGCGACGGATTTTCGATTTGTAGTTACCGGGCTCCACGACGCTAACTGAGACGCCTAGCGGCGCCATCTCACCAGCTAATGCATCCGTGAGAGCTTCAATCCAGTGTTTGCTGCCGCTGTAGGCACTGCCGCCGGGCCAGGCAATCGTACCGGCGATCGATCCCGTTGTAACAATGCGGCCCTTGGATTCGATGATGAGTGGCGCGAATGCTTTGGTCGTACGGTAGACACCCTCAACGTTGACGGCGTAGACAAAAGCCTGGTCCTCGATCGGCGTATCGGCGATGGTCCCACCTCCACCTACACCGGCATTGTTGACGAGGCCATACAAGCCCGAGCCTTTCTCTCCGATCATCGCAACGACGGCATCAATCTGATCCTGCTTGGTAACGTCGAGTTTTACTGCCGTAACGTTTTCGATCGCATCAAGCTCTGCCAGATCTTTGTCTTTTCGAGCGCCCGCGTATACGTGATATCCGTTACTAGCCAGTGTTTCTGCGAGATTCCGACCAATACCCGTGCTGGCTCCAGTTACGAGTATGGACTCTTTGTGTTCGGCAATGCTTGTCTGCGGTGCTGCAATAAGCACGCTCGCAATGGCGAGCATGGAGATAATCTGAAGAACCCGTTTCATGATGTTTTCCTTCTTATAGTTGGCGGGATCGAGCCTATCACAGGTCGTCAAGCGCCTTGGCAAGACTATCGTGAATAGACGGTCTCTCGCAGCCGAAAGCTTTCGGCCAGCCAACAGAAAAGCGAATGACCGTTACTGAGGCGAGGCGATCAGTCGAAAGTCGACACCAGCTCCGCCAGTTTTGTAATCGTTCGCCAATTGCGCGCCGTCGTATTCATGCCTAATGCGCGGTCTATACCTTTGGCAAACTTTGATGGCGCAATTCCATCAGGAGCGTGCAGATAGAGGCATTTGCCGGTGATCTTAATAGACTCTGACTCGGACAAAAGATTGCGGGCGGCATCGACGCGTGATTTTTGAGGGGCTTCTTCCAGAAAGAACAGGTGTAAAGACGTCGGCTCTGACGCGGCCTTGGGGAACGGATTGGACGTGATCGCGGTTCTGAGTGCCTTGGCATCTACCAGGCGGATTGCCGGGCGAAACCCATAGTCACTTTCGATCGCCTTGCTAATCTCGTCTCCAAACTGACTTACCGATTGAATGTCAGCCTTGAAAACGACATTTCCACTTTGAATATAGGTCTTTACGGGCTCGCATTTCACAGCTTCGAAGATCTTTGACAGACCTTTCATTGGCAGGCGGTTGCGTCCACCAACGTTGATTCCTCTTAGCAGTGAAATCCACGTTTTCATGGGCCAAGCATATCACCCAAGGTTACGGCTTCGAGCGTGTGTGTTAAGCCGTAGCCAAATTAGTGATCCGCGCCGACGATTTGCTTCACATGCGTCGGGATATAGCCGCTTGCCAAGAAAAGCGGCGCGGCAGTTCAGAGGAAAATGACCCAGGGTCCCACCGGGGCTCAGCCTTTGCCGAAATGGTAAACTGCCAAGCGTCGGGCTACTGGCCCATGGTCGCCGTTTCAGCAGAAGCGATATAGCCCTTTTCGATGACATGCAAAAAGCACGTCAGGAGACCCGCAGCGTTGGTCGATATCCCGAAGTACGAGGCGTATGGCCTCCTCGAACTGTACCAGGTGCTCAATTCAATCAGGGGCGACCTGTACCCGCAGGTATTCGCGGCGCTTGAACAGGAAATCGCGAGACGTGAACCGAGCTCCGTTGTCGAGCTGGAAGACTGCTACTACTACCTCGACAAGGAAAAATACCCCGAGCACGCTCGCAGGCTGCAGTCTGAAATCGAAAGCCTTGGTGGCTTTTCCGTCGGTAAGCCGTTCGAAGTAACCGAGGAAAACAAGTACCAGACCTTCTGGCCTCGGTTCTGGGCGCAGCTTCTGGATAGCTTCGTGGTAGGCAGCGCAATTGGATTGGTGCTTCTCGTTATTCACGGAACGGACGTACTTCGTCCCGCCGCACAGGCGTACGTGGATCAGGTTGGGCAAATCGTTGGCATTGCTTACTTTGTCTTCATGCACGCCAAATACGGTCAGACCGTAGGAAAAATGGCCGCGGGAGTAAAAGTCTGGGACAAGTCCGAGGCCAAGGAAATTACTCTCCGGCAAGCGATCCTGCGAGACATAGTGCCTGCCGCTTTTGCAATAGTCTCGCTGGTCTATTTTCTTGGCTTTGGCGTCTCTGATGATGGCGGCGAACTAACCAGAACCGCAGGAATTATTCTGCTTAGCACCGGTATCATCGCGCTGGCCTGGTGGCTTGTGGAATTGTTGACGATGTTGTTCAACCAGAAACGACGAGCTTTTCACGATCTGATCGCCGGAACGGTTGTAACGCGGGTCACTTAACCCCCCACATTACGTTGTCGCATCTATTCGGCGCCATCCAAGTGAACACCAGCCTGATCGACCGCTCGTGGACTGAACACGGAACCGGGCTGCTAGAATATCAGCAGGCTGAAGATCAGCCTGAAATTGCGTTCAAGAATACATGCTTTTCAAGGTTGCCTGCTATGGATATCACGACCACTCAGAAGATTACTCTGCGATCAATCGGTTTCCTTGGAGCAGCGGTCTTCACCGCGTTCTTCGCTCTCACGTATTCGACGCCTGATTGGGTAGAGCGGTTTGCTGCTGACTACATTGAGTCTGAGGCAGAGAAACGAATCAACATTACGATCGATGCTATTCGGCCGCCAGAATCCGACAACGCGCTGGCACGAGTTGCACAAGCGATGTTTGAAAAGAACGAAGCACGGATAGAACAACTAAAAGCGTCACTGAAGGACAAGATCCACGAACAATGGGCTACAGCGCTAGCGCGAATTCGTGACCTGGATTGCGAATGCCGGCAAAAATATGCGGACATGTTCGAGAGCGGATTCAAGACAGACATTGTGCTGCTGCAGGCAGCAAACGACCAAATTACGGACTTCATTCATTCGAGCTATATGGATGTCGCTACAGAGCTGAAAAGGGATATTCGAATTTTCACGGCGAGCAACGCGGCCATATTCATTCTGCTACTGCTTGTATCCTTGCTGAAGCCGCAAGCAATCACCCACCTGTTTCTGCCAGCCCTGTTGCTGGCTGTCTCAACGCTTATCTGTTCGTACTTTTACATCTTTGAACAGAATTGGCTACTGACGATAATTCATAACAGCTACCTGGGATTCGCCTATCTCGGATGGCTGGGTTTTGTATTCCTGTTTCTGTGTGACATCATTTTTAATAACGGGCGAGTCACGACGACAATACTCAATGGGATATTCGAGGCCCTTGGCTCGGCCTTATCAGTAGGCCCCTGCTAGCCGTTAAAGGCGCTCGCCGACAGTCGATCCCAGGCGCAGGCCAGGTTGGCAGCGAACTGCATCCTGGCCTGCGCATGGGCTGTCGAAAACAGGGCCAAAGCAGCGAGAAGCCATAGACTAGCGACATGCACTTTGGTGACGGTTAGTCGGGCTTCCTGAATTTCAGCGTCATCCGATTCGATTCGCCAATAGCTGTGAGCTCAGCCTTGAGCTCCGGGTTATCGGCACTTGTCGCATACGTTGGTGGCAATCGCCAGACAATGTCGTCGGCGCCCGGCTGATCGTCAGGATTAGCGTTAATGTCGCTTTCCGCAACCAGTTCGAAACCCGCCGCCTCCGCTGCCGCGATAACGAATGACTTCTTCAGGTAGCCGTGACTACCGTCGGCGAACTCGTCCGACATCTCATCCCGTGCATGGTGCTGCACGACACCCAATGTGCCACCCGGCTTAAGAACCGCGAAGCAATCCGCCAACGCGGCCGTCAGGAATCCACCTTCTTCTTCAAAGTTGGCGAGGTTGTGAAGCACGCGCGCAAGGAATACGACGTCGGCGGTTCCGGCTAGTGATTCAGGCATAGAACCGAAGACGAAGGCGTCGACAGTCGCGCTGTTTTCATCGCGCCATTCTTCGGCGCCGACCGGCCAGTCAGTTGTCCAGCTGCGCCGCGATTCGACAAATTCATCTGTACCGAACGGGAAATTCGGCCAAATTTCCAGCGCATAGTCTGCGCCGATGATGTGGCCCTCACTGCCAACATAGGGCAGCAGCAACCTGGTATACCAGCCTCCGCCCGGCAGTCCCTCGACGACAGTCATACCTGGCTCAATACCAAAAAACTCCAGCGTTTCTTTTGGATGCCGATAGGCGTAGCGCGCCTGCACATCCTCGGGTTGGGCGGCCAGCACGGCTGTGAGCCGATCTTCCTCAACCTCGACAGTGGCTTCGTCGGTCGCTGCGGCGACCGCCGGTTCCGGTGTGGATTCAGATGCCGGCTGGCAGGCGGAAAGACCGAAAATTAACAATGGAATGAGATACTTATACATAACTTCCCCCGGAATGAATACGGACCTTAAGTGCCGAAAGTATGCGTTAGTCAAGGCTCCGCAGCAACGCGTGGGTCTCCGCACGCACCGACTCCAGCGCATCCGTTACCCTCTCGTAGGAGTCGTTGAGAGGTTCGAGATCATTCCACTCGGCATCCCAGACCTTCCACAGTGCGATACCGGAATCCGAGGCAGGGCCATCCAGCAACTGCGTCATGTCCCTGATGGCAAGCACGTAGACCCAGCCTGTCCGCGGGTTGCCTTTGTCCTCATCGTCCATCTCAAAGACGTTGTGAAAAATCACCTGCTGGAGTTGGCCGATGTTGCGAAGAACCTCGATGGAGATTAGCCGCTGATTGCGGTTGTATTCACTCGCCTCGTTACGCCAGGTGTTGTAGCCGAGGCTCGTTATCGCAATTGCCAGGCTAATCAATGCAACGGCGTTACGCTGCAACTGATCTCTGATTCGGACTTTGCTCGACATGTAACTCCCCCTGATTTGTCCTACAGAAGACCGGCATCTCGTCGTGTTTATTTCGCTCTCGGCGCCGTTCGGGTGGTTGGATCGCGCGGCCACTGCGCCGCAGAATCCGACTTCTGTAGCCTTAGCAGCCAGGCGACAACAAACAGTGCTATGACCATAACGCCGGCGAGAAAAAGGAAGTAGTTCTGATGACCGACGATCCCGGGAGATGCGTCCAGGATGCGGCCGGTGATCGGCGCGAAGAATATTTCCGGAGTGTAGCCGACGAATGAGACCATACCTGTCGCAGCACCGGTGAAATACGCCGGCGTCCTGTTCTCCTCAAGCAGTGCAAAGTACACACCTCGCAGCGCGAATACGGCGAAGAAACTGATAAAGATATTGGCGTAAATCACGAACATTCCGGATCCGTCCGGCAATGCAAACGAAAGCATCGCGTAGCTGATCAGCAAAACGAAGAACGACGCACCGATCACCCTGCTTGCGGTCCTGCGGTCCGCAACTATGCCGGCCGCAACTGCTGCGACCGGCCGAACATAGGCGCCGTAGGTGGATAGCTGAGCGCCGGCCACTTCGTCCATGCCGAGAACCTGCACAGCGTAAAGCGAGTAATTGTCCAGACCTTTATAGGTACAGTAGGCACACACTATGACGGCAGCTTGCGCCCAAACCAGCGGACGAGCTATGACGGCGCCAGCACCATGCCAGAGCGCCCTGCCCGCCTCACCGGCGTGCTTCGCAGCGGGGATCAGGACCCACGTAAGTGACGCTGTCGCTATCGCGGCAAATGAGTACAGCAAGATAACGGCACGAAATGCGGTACGGCGCTCTTCGCTACTGACCAGTGCTGCTTCGTCAGGAAATTGCCAGGAAAGCACTGCGACACCCAGCGTCGCGAACAGCGCGGCGGCAACTCCTCGGCCACCCTCAAGTACACCGAATGCTCGTCCCTGCGCCGTCGTCCCGCCCCACTCTCGCGTTGCGCGAATGAGCGCAGCCCAGAAAAGCAGAATAGTCGTGACGCCCCAATAGCCGTACAGCAACGCCATGCCCATTACGCCCGGATAGGTTGCCATATAGAACCCGCCAAGGCCGGTTGCTACCAGCGAGACGGTCAGCAGAAATCGCGCAGAGAAACGGTCTGCCAACATACCGCCGGGAAAGTAGGCGATCATCGCCATCACACCGTACACAGCGAAGACATCACCAAGCTGTGTGTTGGTGAATTCGAAGGCTTCAAGCAACGTTGGCCGAAAGAACCGGGCCGTATGGAACGGCAAGCCGAAAATGATCTCGCCCGCGAAGACAAGGGTGGCCATCAGCAAGTATCGGGTCATTGTTGGCCCACAAAGGTACGAGCGAAACGTTCACTATACGCGGCCACAGTGACGACGAAAAATATTCACCTCAGGTAATCGTTGGCGTCTTTAGATTTGGCGACGACCACATAATCAGTTGCAACATCCATTCAGCCGACTCCGGCTTGCGCTACACCAAGACCGGCCATGAATTGACTGCGTTGCATTGCTATCTCCGCAAAGAGTCCTGACTGATGCGGGCGAGGAGCCCGAAAACCGAAAGGCCGTTCTCAGCGTTTTTTGCCAGTGTTGCGCCGGAGGGCCTAGTTCAGGTTTTCCTCAACCGGCTGACCGTGCTGCTTGTAGACCACGCCTCCCTTCATCACGAAGTCGACGTTCTGCAGAAGGTTGACGTACTCCAGCACGTCTCCATGGACGGCGATGATGTCAGCCTTTTTTCCAGAGGATACGGTACCCAGTTCGTCCTCAACGCCCATCATCACGGCAGGCCAGTAAACGGCCGCACGAATAACGTCCATAACCGGCATCCCCATAACCCGCACCAGCACATCCATCTCATTCCAGGTCGACTGGCAATGAAATTTCATCGGGATACCACTATCGGTACCGACGAGGAATACGACACCGGCTTCACGTAGCTGCGCAATTTTCCGTTTTAGTGTCGGCTTGCGTAGCGGTGTCAGTCGCGTATAGCCCAGCTGGCCAGGGTTGGCAATTGACGCTCGTATATCTGCGATCGTGTCTGCCTTGAGACCCCGCTCCCAGCAGTCGTCATCGAGTTTTTCCGGATTGGCGACCGTGCGATCGAAGTTCCACAAACCCTCGACCGTCGGCGTCCAGTACAAGGGTCCGCCGGCGACACGACCAGTGGCGGTTCGCTCTTTCAGTGCTGCCATAATATCGGGCGGGTATTCCGGTGCGGTTGTCAGCCCGGTGTGCTCGAAATTATCGATACCGATTTCAAGGCCGAGTCGAATTTCGTTTGGTCGGTGCGCGTGCCCCACTACCTTCATGCCTCGTTTATGAGCTTCGTCGACGATGGCCCTGGCGATATCGATAGGCAACTTGTCCTGGTCAATAAGCTTGACGATGTCCATACCGGCTTCGTCGAGCTTCGCGACTTTTGAGCGTGCATCAGAAACAGAGCGCACAGGCCAGCGATAGGCTTTCTGCCAGTCTTCGATTTCTGCCTGTAGGAACGGCCCCGACATGAAGAGTCGCGGTCCGGGAATATCGCCGCGCTCAATGCGCTCTTTGACCGACCGGGAAGGCGCCAGCGGCGCACCTAAATCGCGCGCTGAGGTTACACCGGCCAGGAGAAGATGCGTGGCCGTGGCCGGCATGATCTCATCGGCAAGCCGATCCAGGTAGGTGGCCTGCCAGTGAGGATAGTCGGCATGGCCTGTCAGCATTAGGTGGGCATGGCTTTCCCAGAGACCTGGCAGAACGTCCTTTCCTTCGGTCGAAATGATCGTGTAACCGTCAGGTACGGGCAGAGTTTCGGTCGTACCAACTTTAACAATCGTATCGCCTTCGACCAGAATGACGCTGTTCTGCACAGGCGCGTGACCGTAGCCGTCGATCAGGCGACCGCCGACCAGCGCCGTCCCGTTCTGTGCAGACGCAACGCTCGCGAGGAACAGTGCAATTCCGAGAGTTACGGTTGTTGTTTTTAAAATTAGTCGCATGACACTCTCCGTGAGAACCTGACCGATACTGCTAAACGATTTCTTCGAAACGATAGCACAGAGCGTTATTGCTCTATTCCTCCCCCACTTCAAGCTTTGATGCATGATCGATTTCGTAGGGCGGCGGCTCGCCACCAGGGCCCTTCAGGTAATGATCCATCCAGCGCTTGAAGCGCAGGGCGTAATCGTAAGTAGCTGCGGTGTTGCGATTGCCGTGACCTTCGCCAGGATAAAACACGAGACGAACCGGTGTGTCGGTGCGAAGCTTGACGTGCCGATACATCTCAAGCGACTGGCTCGGATGCACCCTCGGATCCTGATCGCCATGCATGATTAGCAGCGGCGTCCTGGTTTTGTCTGCGTGATAAATCGGGCTGCGTTTCAACATCCACATCCAGTCTTCCCACGGCCAGGCGCGCGAATGCACATTGTACATTTCGTACGGGATATCGCCGGTACCGAACTTAGATACCTGGTTTGAAATACCGACGAACGCGACAGAGGCAGCGTACTCCTCGCTCAATGCGCTGGCGCTCCACATCGACGCATAGCCACCGTAGGAACCGCCAGAGATTCCGACGCGATCAGGATCGACCAGACCCAGCTCAACGAGATGCGCCTTTGCGTCCACAAGGTCGTTGAACTCTTCTTCGGCGTAGTCGTTCTGGCCAAGCTTGGAGAAAAACACACCACGGCCGGTACTGCCGCGGTAGTTTGGGTAAACAACGGCATAGCCCTCGGCCGCCAGCGTCTGTGCCGGTTGACTGTAGGAGGACATCCAGCCATTTGAGTAGTGCGACTCGGGCCCGCCGTGCGCGAATACAACCAGCGGGTTGCCACCGCGTTTCTTATTGAACGGATGAATCAGAATGGCTTCGAGCTCGACACCGTCGCGTGCGGTATACGATATCGCCTCTTGCCGCGCCAGTTTTCGTTCGCTAAGGAACGGATTCGAAACCGTCAGCCGCTGTGGCTTGGCCTCATCGCGTAGCAGATAGACCTCCGGCGGATGCCCCGGCGCATCAGCGACCGCCGCCGCAACAGCACTACCGGGGCGTGTATCTATCGCCCGCAGGATCGGTCCGGGAGCCGGCGCCTCGCCGCTTTCATAGGGCACCGCGATTGACGCCGTCGACCACTCCGTCAATACGCCGCGGGCGCCAAGCCAGCGCAGGCTGGTATCATCACGCCAGGCGAAGTCGTTGATGTGTCCCAGGTACTCGGATACCAGGTCCTGCCGATCACCGCCTGAGGCCGGCACAACGTAGAGCCTGCCGTTCTGGGGATCGTTAATATCCACACTGCCTATGTAAGCGATGCGCTCCCCGTCCGGCGAAAATTCGAATCGCCCAAGTTTGCCGACGGATCCCAGCTTGTTTAGGACCTTGCCATTCGCCGCGTTAACGATATAGACGTCACGCGATGTATAGGAGTCGTCTATCAGCGGTGTCGGCGCAAGGCTCACCGCATATCGACCGCCGTCGGGTGACCATGATAGATCCGAGGCAGATCCGGGAAGATCCTGTACGACAGCCTCGTCGCTCAAAAGATCGAGCAACCACACTTTGGTTTCCTGCAAGGACTCTTCGTAGACGACCGCCTTGAAGCCCTTCAAGGCAAGCTCTTCGTTTTTCTCGGGTGGTGCTTCGCTTGCGAGGAAGGCAATCGTCTTGCCATCCGGGGACGGATGAATACTTCCTATTGAATTAACGTGCGTGAATTTCTCGACGGCTTCACCACCCGTCAGCGAGATCTCGAACAATGAATTGACCTTCGCATCGGGCTCGCGCGTTGCCAGGAAGTAGATCGAATCGCCGCTTGCGGACCAGGCCACGGCAGAAATTTCGATTTTTCCGGTAACGTAGGGCCGCGACATACCCTCCAGGTCAACAACATGAAGCTCGTGATGCGGCTTACCGTCCTCCTCTTTATAGAGCTCCCGCGGCACGGCCAGAAGATAGGCAATCCTGTCTGCTTTCGGGCTCATCCATGCCCCGGCCACACGCTTCAGGCTGACGATCTCTTCGAGGCTCATGCCTGTCGACTGAGCGCTCGCAGTCGACGTCAGCGCCAGCGTTGCAATGAGCAGTAAACAGACATTTCGATACGATCGACGAATAATATGGTTCATGATTGGAGCGCTCCCCGTAATGGTGTTTTGTTTTGCCTGACAAGCTTCGTGCTGAGTATAGTACGACCCGCAGGACATTTCGGACTTCATCGACCAACGGCAGTTCGCGCCTGCGTGGTAGGATCGCGTTGCGAAACGAGTACCGCCTATCACTACTACCTGTCATTTCCAGCGAGTTTTTGCATGAGTCACCACGAATTACACAGAGCCCATCGGATAGGCTGGCTTCGCGCTGCCGTCCTGGGCGCCAACGACGGTATTGTCTCTACGGCCAGCCTGATTATCGGCGTAGCCGCCGCGAGTAGCTCGCATGACAATATTCTGCTTGCAGGCATCGCGGGCCTGGTCGCCGGCGCAATGTCCATGGCTGCAGGCGAGTACGTTTCAGTCAGTTCACAGGCTGACACGGAGAGTGCCGACCTGGAACTCGAGCGGTTGTCGCTGGAGCATGACTACGAATCCGAGAAAGTGGAATTGGCCGAAATCTACGTGGACCGGGGTCTCGATCAGGCGCTTGCCCTGCAGGTTGCCGATCAGCTCATGGAACACGACGCGCTGGGAGCGCATGCCCGCGACGAGATCGGTATTTCGCACATTATCAGTGCGCAGCCAGTCCAGGCGGCCGTTTCGTCCGCTGCAGCCTTCGTCGCGGGTGCCGCGCTGCCCTTGATCGTCGCCTGGGCCGTGCCCGGACGGCAACTTATATTCTTGGTTGCGGCCGCATCACTTTTGTTTCTCGCCATTCTGGGTGGCCTGGCGGCACGTACCGGTGGCGCATCGATTGCTATCGGTGCCCTGCGAGTCACCTTCTGGGGCGCGCTGGCGATGGCGATTACCGCCGCTGTCGGCCGATTGTTCGGAGTGGTCTTTTAGGACCGCGGGGAGTTTTCGTGAAAATACACCTCATTGCGTTTATTTTGGCCCTGCTGCCATCGGTGATGATGGCCAGCGAGCCACCGGCAACCATGCGCGTCGATTTTTTCCACAGCGGCAATCACATGGCTGAGTTATTCAGCCTGGACCAGGTCGTCATCGAGCCTCTGCCCTGGACCGGCAACATGGCGCAGCCTCTGGACAAGACGCTGCGCGGCAAATACCTGTTCGAGATCATCAGCAATGGCAAGACCGCCTGGTCGCGTAGCTTCAGCAGTATCTACGGCGAGTGGGAAACCATAGGCGAAGCGAAAAAGATTAATCGGTCGTTTCACGAGTCAGTGCGTTTTCCCGCACAGCAAGACATCTTCGAGCTTGTGCTGAAAAAGCGCGGCGCCGACAACCAATTCGAGGAAATCTGGCGTATCAAACTGGATCCGTCCGATCATCTGGTACACCGCGAGTCGGCACAGTACGCCGATCAGGTCGTTGCCATTCACACCGGCGGCGACCCGGCAACTACTGTCGACCTGCTGCTACTGGGCGACGGTTACACGTCGGCAGAACAGCAGAACTTTATTACCAAAGCAAAAGAGCTGGTCGACGTGCTATTTGCGACGACGCCGTTCAGCGAACGCAAGGATGATTTCAATGTATGGGCGCTGGCACCTGCGGCGGCTCAATCAGGCGTTTCGCGGCCATCTACCGGCACTTATCGAGACTCGCCGGTTGGTGCGACCTACGACGCGTTTCGCTCGGAGCGCTACATACTTACGTTTGACAACAAGTCGATGCGTCGCATCGCATCCTCGGCGCCCTACGATTTCATCGAAATACTGACCAACACCGAGGTGTATGGCGGCGGCGGCATATACGGCTTGTTCAGCACGGCCGCTGCGAACAGTGAATGGGCCCCTTACCTGTTCGTACATGAGTTTGGACATCACTTTGCGGGTCTCGCCGACGAGTACTACACCAGCTCTGTAGCCTATGAAGCGCCCGCGGAAATATCGGAACCGTATGAACCGAATGTCACAGCCCTGCTAGATCCTGAAAACATGAAGTGGAAGCATCACGTCGCCGCCAACACGCCACTGCCGACGCCGTGGCCCAAGGCCGAGTATGAGAAGCACTCGCTGGCCTACCAGAAACGACGCCAGGAAATGCGCGCGGCGAACGTAAGCGAAGATGAGATGAATGCATTGTTTCGATACACGAAAGAGTATGTCGAGACATTATTCGAAAAATCGGGTCAGCAAGGCGTGGTCGGTGCATTTGAAGGCGGCAACTACCAGGCGGAGGGCTATTACCGGTCTGAACAGAACTGCCTGATGTTCACGCGCAGCGAAGTATTTTGTGCGGTTTGCGCTGAGGCGATTGGCAAAGTCATCGATGAATATACGTTAACGAAATAGCACTACGACCGTTTACTCGTCGGGATCAAACACGTCCTCAATCTGTTGTTCGAACAAGCGCGCTATCTTGAACGCCAGCGGCAGGCCGGGATCGTATTTGCCCGTCTCGATTGCGTTGACGGTCTGTCTGGAGACCCCCAGGTGGTCGGCGAGCAATGCCTGCGACCACTCGCGCTCGGCCCGCAGCACGCGAAGACGATTCTTCATCTGTAGCGCCACATGCCAACAAACTGACCCAGCATCCAGCCAAACACCATGACCAGGACGACGTTGTCGCTCTGCAACGGGCTTGCCCCGATCGCTTCCAGTAGCTGGTATCCGATGATGTACACCAGGCCAGCTGCGAATCCTGTTGCAAGGCCATCGAGCTGTATTTTGCGCAAGAGTTCGTCTGCCATACGCAAAAAACGCAAATACGCGAACACGGCGACAATACTCAGCAACGTAGGCACGGCTACAAGAGCCCAGGCCAGCGGCGTTGCGAGTTCCCGATCGGATTTCAGGGTCCAGCTGGCGGCGACGTAGGTCAGGGCCCAAGCGAACGACCACGCCATAAATCGGTATTGGTTGCGCCGGTCCATTTCGGTACCGGAGCAATTCTTGATCATTTGCCAGATGCCTGTTGGCTTCGTTTCACTTTCGGTCATTTTGTCAATTCCCTTTGTCAAAGTGTAAAGGACACTTGATATATCGAAATGTACGGTGCTTTTGACATTTTGTCAAGTATCCTTGACTAGTAACAAGCTGGCTCAGGGTTATTTGAGGTTTCAGGATCGCGCTGTACTGAAGACCACGAATCCGTGCGGCGGCTATTGAGTCGCCAAGACTAACCGTTGCGACTTCACCAGAGGTCGAAGTAGATGGCAATTAGAATGATTGCAGCAATCGTTCCGTACGTGAGAAAACTCCAGAGCAACTCGCGACGTCGATACGCAGGCAATCCCTTACCGGCGCCGCTGGTCGCGTGCTGCGGCACGGCAGGTTCCGGAAAGTCATCGATCGTCGCGTAAGCCTCACCGTCATCGCCCTGCACAATTGCCGATAATTGCCCGGCGATTTCCAGCATCTTTCGTTGCGCAGCATGATTTGGCGAAGCCGCGAAGATATTGCCTTCGGACCAGTCGAGCCAAAACTCGCTGGCGATTTCCGCATCATTCGACAACGCGAAACAGCGCCCGTTGCGCGGATCGTGACGGAGTTCGGGGTCAGCTCGAATCAGCTCCAGCCATTCCTCGACTGCGATTTCCTTACCCTCGTTTTCGGCCCAGAAGGACCCTCGAGTGGTATAGACCTGGTAGCTCACTGACGACCAACAATCAACATGGCACCGGCACCTCGAAAACTACGTCACTTTAAGCCCTGAGCTTGTAACCCGTCTTGAAAATCCAACGCACCAGGAGAAGGCAGACAATCAGGAAGGTGGCTGCCATGCCGAGACTCAACGCAACGCTGACGTCGGCATTCTCGTAGAAACTCCAGCGAAAGCCGCTGATCAGGTAGACAACCGGATTGAACAAGCTGATCGTTTGCCAGATCGGGGGCAACATACTGATCGAGTAAAACGTTCCGCCAAGAAAGGTCAGGGGCATGATCACGAGGATGGGCACGATCGTCAGCTTCTCCCAGCCATCGGCCCAGATACCGAGAATGAACCCGAAAAGACAGAACGAAACGCACGTAAGCACCAGGAATGCCACCATGATGATCGGGTGCGCGATCTCGAGATCAACAAAAAAACTCGCGGTACCGAGAATTATCGAACCGATGATGACCGACTTTGTCGCAGCGGCACCGACGTAACCCAGCAACACTTCGCCATAGGAGACTGGCGCTGAGAGAACCTCGAAGATCGTACCGGTAAATTTAGGGAAGTAAATCGCGAACGATGAATTCGAGATACTCTCCGTCATGACTGACAGCATGATCAGCCCTGGCACAATAAACGAGCCATAGCTGACGCCGTCAATCTCTGTGATTCGTGAACCGATCGCAGAACCGAAAATCACAAAGTACAGTGACGTTGATAGAACGGGCGCCACGATACTTTGCACAACGGTTCGGAACATGCGCGCCATCTCATAGCGATAAATGGCCTTTACGGCGTGGAGATTCATGATTCCTTGTGCACCAGGTCGACAAAGATATCCTCGAGAGAACTCTGCGATGTCTGCAGATCATTAAAGCGAACTCCGACGTCTCGCAATTCGCTAATCAGGTCCGTGATGCCGGTGTGTTCGCCCTTGGTATCATAATTATAGGTCAGCGACCGACGATCTTCGCTCAGGTCAAGGCTGTACTTGTCGAGCTCCATGGGCACCTGGTCCAGGGGATCGTACAGATGCAGCGTCAGTTGTTTCTTGCCCATTTCGCGCATCAGGCGGTCTTTATCTTCCACCAGGATGATCTCGCCGTTATTGATCACACCAACGCGATCGGCAAGCTGCTCAGCCTCTTCAATATAGTGCGTGGTCAGGATGACGGTAACGCCTTCCTCGCGAAGCGCCCTCACCACATTCCACATATCCTGGCGAAGCTCGACGTCCACGCCAGCCGTGGGTTCGTCAAGAAACAGAATCTCCGGTTCATGCGCGAGCGCCTTGGCAATCAACACGCGTCGCTTCATGCCGCCGGATAATGCCATACCGATCGTGTCCTTCTTATCCCACAGAGACAACGATTTCAGAACCTTTTCCACATGCTCTGCATTGCGGCTCCTGCCGAACAGGCCGCGGCTGAACTGACAGGTATTCCAGACGGTTTCAAAACTCTCTGCCGGTAACTCCTGCGGCACCAGTCCGATCTTTGCACGGGCGAGACGAAAGTCGCCGACGATATCGTTGCCGTCGACCATGACATCGCCCGAGGTCTTATTGACAATGCCGCATACGATGTTGATCAGCGTGGTCTTTCCGGCGCCGTTCGGGCCAAGCAGCGCGAAGATCTCCCCCCTTTTTATCGAGAGACTGACATCCTTCAGCGCCTGAAATCCGCCGGCGTAGGTCTTGGTGAGGTCCTTGATCTCGATCACTGCTTGCATGCCGCAATGATACGACGAAATGATTCCTGAGTATCCGCCGATTACTGTGCTGGCGATTATTCTGCTGCGGCATTACCTGGCGTAGCTGCGTTGCGAAACATCCCGGGTAGCAAGGCGACACTTAGCAACAGGAACAGGCATTGCAGCTGTGTGACCGTCAGGTTGCCGAGCACGATGTAGCCATCGGCCCTCAGGTATTCGATGAAGAAACGCACAAAGGCGTAACTGGAGACGGTTACCACAGCAAGGGTACCGCTAGGCCAGCGTCGCCAGGGAACGCGCCACATCATCAGTAACAGCAATAGCAACAGTGCGCCTTCGTAGAGCTGTACCGGATAAACCGGCAGTGACGCAGGCGCGCCCGGCTCGAGCAACCCTAATGCGAAATGCTGCTCGTAGGGCAGGCTGCCCGGCGGGAACTGAACGCCATTGCTCAAAACGCTCAGGAACGGCAACGTCTGAACCTGCGACGCGAAGCTCGTGGAATGCCCATTCGACACGATATCCCCCCAGCAGCAGCCAGCGAGAAAGCAGCCAACGCGATGAATCATCAGGCCGACAATTGTCGGCAACGCGAACACGTCCAGCGTACGGCGAAAGGAGAGCTGGACGATTCGGCTGTATATAAGAACGGCCACGGCGCCGGCGGCCAGCATGCCGAACAGGCGTACGCGGACTCCCGTCTGCATCATTTCGCCGGCAATCATCTGATCCATCGGCATCAACAGTGACAGCAGGGTGCCTCCGGCGATGCCGACGATTATGGTGATGGGTATCAACAGGTCGACATGAGAACCATCCATGTTGACTGAGTTCGCATTACGCCGCGCGAGCCACCATGCGGCGACGATGGCCGCCAGGAAGATCAGCCCGAACGGGGTTACCCAGGTGAGCGAGTCGAAATGTGAGTACATCAGTCCACTTCCTCTATTCGCTAATCACCTGAGCTGCCAGTTTTGCGACAAAGTCGAAATGCTCCGGGTCTACCCGGAGCAGCCGTATTGTCTCTTCATCGTCGTAAAGTTCGGGGTTCCTGGCATTCTTCTTTATGACCCGTTCGTAGGCGCGCCTGGTCTCCTCGACGCCGTCGAACAAGTCGCCATCGAGCATGGTCAATTCCAGCGCTTTTTCGTCCGATCGATCGACACGAAACACATACCAAAGCTCCGGCACAAAACTCTCGTTATCGAACAGACCCTTAGGTTCCCAGGTCATGAACCATTCGCCGCCAAGCTTGGTTCGCCAGACCTTGTAAAGCGTGATTTCGTCGGCGGTGACGCCATCAGCACCGATCGACTCGTTTTCGATCAACCCGGTCAGCCCGGCATAGCTTGTAAGGTCATAAGCGGTGTCGCTATCTCGTCGATCGCCATATTCAATGCCAAACCCTGTTAACAACCATGTGCGCTTGTCGTAGGGCTCAAATACAAAGAAGCTCGAATCACCGTTGTTCAGCCAGACCCAGGCGCCAGTGATCTCCGGATCGATACGGCTGCGCTCCGGGTCACCGATTGGTACCGGCATACAGGCCAGCAGGCCAACAATGGCGGGAATGATGGCCAGCATCAGAACCGCGCCGCTGGCAGATCGGATTCTCGGTTTCATGGTTCCCTCTCCTGGTATGGTCAAGACGGTTCTTGCACAATTCTCAGACTAGGCGGCACAGTGTCCACTGGCCTGAGGAACGACTGATGATTCCCTGATGATGCCGTAATACTTTCGGCCCGCGGCCGGTCTCTGTTAGCTATGACAAAACTCTCGATCGCACTATGGGCGCTGCTGGTCTTTGCCACGGTCGTAACTGCTTTCTTCGTTATGAATCGGCCGCGCAGGGTAACCATCGACGCGCCTGTTGCAGCTGACTTCCCCGCCAGCGGTTTTTCGCACCTAGCGTTCGAAGAGCTGCTGAGCGAATACGTGAATCCTGCCGGGGACGTTGATTATGCGCGCTGGCAGGCATCGAAGGGTTCAGTGGCGAAACTGGATAGCTACCTGGCCGCCGTTAGTCGCTTCAGTCCGGACACCACGCCGGAGCGTTTCCCTGCGCGCAATGACGCACTTGCCTACTGGATTAACGGTTACAACGCCTATGTCATAAAAAGCGTGCTGGACCGCTGGCCGCTGGAGAGTGTCACGGACGTCAAGGCGCCGCTTGAGGCTGTCAAAGGTCTGGGCTTCTTCTACCAGTTACGTTTCTCCTTCGGCGGCGACTACCTGAGCTTTTTCAAGGTCGAAAACGACAAGATCCGCTCGCGCTATCGTGATGCGCGTATTCACTTCGTACTGAACTGTGCCAGCGACAGCTGTCCGGTCATGCGTCCCGAGCTGCCGACAGGCGAAGAGTTGGACAAGCTCATGACCCTGGCGGCCGTGGAGTTTGTCAACGACCCAGAGAACGTCTCAGTCGACCATGCCAATCGAATCGTCTTCCTCTCCTCAATCTTCAAGTGGTACAGGAAAGACTTCATCAATGACCTTCGCACAACCGGTCGTCCGTCCGGGCGCGGACTAATCGACTACGTGGCAACGCTTGCGACCGGCACCTTACAGGATGATCTGGATCGTGCCGACAACTACAAAGTAGCGTTTCGTGATTACGACTGGGGCCTGAACGGGACTGACTGACTTCTGCTTCAACCGCGGTATACGCTGACCCAAGTCGCTACTTCGATGGCAGCTGATCGATAGACGCACCGACCCGGGACATTACGTCCCCTATCGTCCTGAGTTCTGCATCGCTCATCACCGATGCCATCGCATCGATGACATGGTTTTGCCGCTCGAAAGATTTGCGCACGAGCTTCTCGCCATCCTCGGTCAGGCTCAAACACTTGTTGCGCGTATCACAAGGGTCGCAGTCCCGGTTCACCAGGCCGCGAGCTTCCAGCTTCTTGATGAGTGCGGACACGTTGCTCTTGACGACCAGCAGATTCTCGGCCAGCTGCTTCTGCGTGAGGCCTGGTTTCTGCCAGATTGAGAGCAGGATCTCATGCTGCGCCAGGGACAGATCCAGCTCGCCAATGGTCTGGTTTAGCGCTCGATGGACCTTAAGATTGGTCCGCCCCACGGCCAACCACACGTCAAAACCCCGTGTTTTCTTTAGCTTTTTTGCCTTACTCATGGCATGAGAATAACAGTTCACTTGTGAACCGTCTAGATTTTAACTAGACTGCTGTTTAGTTCATAGGTGAACCATTGGAAGAACAGGTATGCAAGACTACGTCATAGATTTCGAACCGCCCGGCCGGCTGGCCACATTGCTGGAGCTGCGCGCCCCGCTGGATTGGGCTTCCCTGCTGTACCGTGCACCACAGCTAGCGCTGGCGCCTAAGGGCGACGGGCGACCGGTGATGCTCATCCCGGGTTACGGGACCGACGAGCGATCCATGCGCCCGCTAGGTCATTACCTCGAGTTCCTCGGCTACGACGTATACGACTGGGGACAGGGGCGAAATCGTGGCGATGTCGAAAACGATATCCAGCGCGTGGGCAAGCGAACCAGTGCAATCCACGATGCCTGTGGGGACGTGCCTGTCACGTTGATCGGCTGGAGCCTTGGCGGTGTGTCCGCGAGAGAAGCCGCCCGGCTGTTCGAGCCTTACGTGCGCGAAGTCATCACCCTCGGCACGCCCATTATCGGCGGACCGAAGTACACATCGGTTGGTCGACGGTTTGCCGAGATGGCCAATCTCGATCTCGACGCTTTTGAATTGAAAGTTCACCAGCGCAATACCATTGGCATCAAGCAGCCGGTCACGTCGATTTACAGCAAGACAGACGGTGTGGTCAGTTGGCGCGCCAGCGTCGACAGCTATAATCCACAGGCGAAAAATATCGAGGTCAACAGCTCGCACTTTGGGCTGGGGGCAAATGGCAAAGTCTGGCACCTGATCGCGAACCTCCTTGCTGATTCCACAGCGAGTAACTGATAGAGGGACCCTAATGAAAGCAATCTGGAATGACGTCGTAATCGCAGAGTCCAACGACACTGTTGTCGTCGAGGGCAATCACTACTTCCCGCTCGACTCTGTGGACGAATCCTTGCTCAAAGACAGCAGCAAGACCACGTTTTGTCCCTGGAAGGGGACGGCCAGCTATTACACGCTATGTGTCGATGGCGCCGAGAACGCTGACGCCGCCTGGTACTACGCCGCTCCGAAAGACAAGGCAAAACAGATCGCCGGCCGCATCGCATTCTGGCGCGGTGTTCAGGTCGTCGACTAGCCAAATCCTGTAAACTTGACGTATTCCGCCGCGCCCAGGCATCGGTCAAAGCCCAGTTTTTTTGGAGAACGTCATGAAAGGACGTAGAAGCCTCCTGGTTTCGCTGTTGTTCGCCACCCTGGCGACCGCGTGCAGCAAGCCAACACCTGAAGTCGAACCCACGGCGGCCCCTGTACCGAAATACAGCGCCAGCCAGTTCTTCGAGACCACCAGTTACGGCCTGGTACCCGCAGGCGGTAAGGCGTTCTCGCATGACGGGGAATCGCTGCTGGTGAATTCTGACGAGAGCGGCGTGTTCAATGCGTACGCAATGCCAACCGCAGGTGGAGAAGCCACTCAACTCACTGATTCGACCGATAACGCGATATTCGCAGTAAGCTGGTTTCCCGAAGACGCTCGCATACTTTACACCTACGACGGCGGTGGCAATGAGCTTAACCACGTGGTCGTGCGCGAAGTGGATGGCAGCTATCGAGACCTGACGCCTGGCGATGATTTGAAGGCCGATTTTCTTGGCTGGAGTGACGACGGCGAGTCCTTCTATTTGGTGACCACGGAACGGAACCAGCGCAGCTTCGACGTCTATCGATACGCTACGGCCGATTACGGGCGCGAGCTGGTCTTCGAGAATCCGGGCCTGATTGTTAGCGCGATCAGCCCTGATGGTCGCTGGCTGGCTCTCGACAAGCCCCGCACCAGCGCCGACTCCGATGTTTACATTGTTGATCTCACGTCAGACGACAAGCAGCTTCTCCTGGTTACGGAGCACGAAGGCAATGTGGCTTATGGGTCGATGGGTTTTACACCGGACAGCAGCCGGCTGCTGTATTCGACCAATGAGTTTGGAGAATTCAATCAGGCCTGGCAGCACAACCTCGAGAGCGGGGAAAAATCACTGCTGGCGAAAGCTGACTGGGACGTCTGGTACGTAAGCTTTTCACCGGGCGGCCGCTATCGTATTACCGGTGTCAACGCGGACGCCAGCACCGAAGTAACGCTGACAGACCTTACCACCGACGCCGATTTTAAGCTGCCCGGGCTGCCTGCAGGCGACCTGAACAGTATTCGTTTCTTCGCCGACGATTCATTAGTAGCACTAATCGTAAATGCCGATAACTCGCCGTCCAATATTCACGTCGTCGACCTCGAGGCAGGCGCCAGCAAGCAATTGACTGAAGCTCTCAACCCGGCAATCGACCCAACGCACCTCGTCAGCAACGCGGTGGTACGTTACGAAAGTTTTGATGGCCTTGAGATTCCGGGCATTTTGTACAAACCGCACAATGCGTCTGCAGAAAACCCGGCACCGGCCCTCGTATGGGTACACGGAGGTCCGGGTGGCCAGAGTCGCACGGGATACAGCGCAACAATTCAGCATCTGGTAAACCACGGCTATGCGGTCCTGGCTGCCAACAACCGCGGCTCCTCCGGCTACGGCAAGACCTTCTTTCATATGGACGATCGCCGTCATGGTGAGGAGGACCTGCAGGACATTGTATATGCTCGTCGATACCTCGAAACGCTCGACTGGGTCGATGGCAGCAAAGTCGGCGTTCTCGGCGGTTCTTATGGCGGCTACATGGTGGCTGCGGCTCTGGCTTTCGAGCCTGAGGCTTTCGACGTTGGCATCAATATCTTTGGCGTAACCAACTGGGTACGCACGCTCGAGAGCATTCCGCCATGGTGGGAAGACTTCAAGGAGTCGCTGTACGATGAAATGGGGGATCCGGCGACTGACGCAGAGCGCCACCGGCGTATCTCGCCACTGTTCCACGCCGAGAACATCGTAAAGCCGCTGCTGGTTGTGCAAGGCGCCAATGATCCGCGCGTACTGCAGGTGGAAAGCGACGAGTTGGTAGCCGCGGTCCAGGCAAACGAAGTGCCCGTTCAGTACGTGGTTTTCCCGGACGAGGGTCACGGTTTTCGAAAACGTTCCAATCGCATCGCCGCATCCGAAGCTTATCTTGAGTTTCTGAATACTTACCTGAGCAGCGAGGACTGACAGTCACTCGGCGAAGTCGGAAATTATCGGACACCGCGAATTGTGACTTTCGACGTAGCCTGGGCCTGCACGCGTTGCCATTATTACTGATTGCTGGCGCAACACGGAGTTAATCATGCGAACTATGGCGACACTGATTGTACTGTTGCTGGGCACGCTGGTCGCCAACGGGGCGTCCGCAGAAGCCAATCGGGAATCGCTGCTCGAGGCCTGGGAAGCCCACGTTGCATCGCTTCCGGGAACGGCACGCCTGGAAGCCGTTGGCGACGGTGTCTACAAATTCGAAGACACGGATCTTCCTTACGCAGGCGAACTCAGGATCGTCGGTGCATTGGTGAGACCGACTGAATCGGCCGGCTACGAAACCGGCTTCTCGCACACAGGCATGGTCGACTTCACGTTAGCCGACTTACCGGCAGAGCGCCTGTCATCGCAGGTCTACTATTACTGGCTCACCGATCGGCAGTCGCTGCACTACTCGGAAACTGAGCAACGCTGGGTCGACACGGCAACGTTTCAGAATTCGTTTACAGATCTGTACAGCAACGATGCCTCCTTCAGCGCCCTGACGTTCATGCTGAATTACGGTATCTGGATCATTCTTATCGGCCTGCTGGTTTTCGCCTTCATTGCGGTCGGAAGACAGACAAGGAAGGCACAGTCTTTGATGGACGACTCCGCCGATATCAATGAAAAGGCACGACAAAATATCGACCGCGCCGAGGGGTTGCAGGACGAATTGCTGGCAATCGCGCGTGAGACTCGCGACCTGCAGTCAGACAACAACGACCTGCTGAAGCAGGTGCTGGACGCGCTGAAGAAATAAGCTACCGCTTGATCGCCGCAGCGATGAGAAGCACGGGCATCACTACCAGCGTCGCCAGCGATGCAGTAACCCCTGGATTGCCGAACGTGAACGTTGACAGCGGGAACCAGTCTGCACCTTTGAAGAACAAGCTGAAGTGAATAACCAACGCGGCAGCAGAGCCAACCCAGACCAGCGCAACAGGAACACGTCTGAAGAGTACGCCGAGAAGAAGCGGCGGAGCCGCGGCGGCCGTTAGCCCATAAACTCCCGTCTGACCGAAGATCCCGAGCAGTTTCGGCGGCTGCAGATTGATCAGAAATGCCGCTACCGCTATCACAACCAACACGACGTGACTGACTTTCAAAGCAAACGCCATCTGCTGCTCTTTATCATGGTGCTGACGACGTTCGACAAGATTCAGTACCAAGTCATTCGCAGTGATCGTGGACATGGACACCAACAGCCCGTCGAGCGTCGACATGGCAGCCGCCAGCAGCACAACGCTGACGACGGTAAATACCCACGGCGGGAACATCGCTTTCAGGAACTCGGTCATCACGAGGTCCTGGCGAAATTGGCCGCTGGCCGCATCGACAAGCGCATCGGGCGGCACGATCAGGTGGGTAAAGAAACCAACCAGGCCAAGCATCTGGAACAGTAAGAAGACGATGGCGAAGACGATCAGGTAGTACCTGACGTCGCGGTCGTCTTTCACGTACAGCGCCTTGGTCAGAATATGCGGCTGGCAGACGACGATCGCGCCAACAATAAAACCCGCAACGTAGATTGAGAAAAAGCTGTTGAACAAGGCGCCGTCGGCGTTGACCAGCGCGACGAGATTCGGGTCTACGTCACGTAAAGCATCAATCGTAGATCCAGGCTGTTGCAGGGCAATCCAGACGCATGAGCCGACAACCAGAAGCGTGACAATAATCATCAGGCTGCCCTGCAGCATGTTGGTCAGCACGTGCGCATAGGTTCCGCCGATAAACACGTACCCGGTGACGAATATCAAGGTGATCGACAGCGCCACCTGATTGGAAACGCCCAGCAGACTTTGCATCACGATCGATATCCCGCCGACAAGCAGCACGACGAACGCAAACGACAGCAGATTTAGAATCGAGAAATACAGGGCGAAGCCTTTCGATTGGTAGCGTTTCCCAATCCAGTCTGGAATCGTCAGCGCACCAGAATCCGCTCCGATACGCCGAAAGCGAAAAGAGAGAATGCTGAGCATCACAATGAAACCGATGCCGACCGCTATCGACATGTGGAAGAACGCGCCGAAACCGTCGACGTAGACGAAGCCCGGATTGATGATAAATGTCGCGGCTGAAGATACGCTGGCCGCCAGCGTGATGCCGACCATCAACGGATGCATCGCCCGATTGCCAAGCGCGAAGCTGCCGAAGCCTGTCGTCTTGCGAAACCCCTTCCAGCCAAGCCACGCCGTACCAACCAGGTAAACGATGAATAGCGCCCAGGCAAAACTCAAGGCTAGGTGCCCGTCAGTGAGTCGAGGGTCGCCTTGATCGCAGCCACCTGCGCACCGGATTTAGTCGCATAATTATCGCCGGTATAGCCCCACCAGTCCCAACATCCGAGCGGGTTTAGCGGTGCGATCTTGCTGCTGGCCACCTGTGGATATAGAACCAGTAGGTTGTTGCTCTCTGCCCACTCGTTATAACCGGCGCCGGCAGCAAAGGCGTCACCGACAAATTCCGCTGACTGCTGACAGCCATGCAATGCGACATGCACGCCACAGGGCTCACCGCCGGCACAGGATGACGGCACATATAACAGCGCTGTTTCCAGCATCTCCGCATCGCCGGCACCGGGTTGCGCCACGGCACGTAGTTCACCAGTCGCGGTCGTCCGTGCGTTCAACGGCCCTGCCAGCGCCTTCAACAATGCACCCGCCGCGTCGTAGCTACAGTCGTTGAGGAAGGGGGTTGTTACGTTCGCACAGTCAGCGCCGACAGCCAGCGTCGGCATGCCGTGGGGCGCCTCGACCTCGGTCACCAGCGTAATGTTCTCGGCTCCAAGGAACGCTTCATAGAAAGACCTGGCGGCCGCTGGTACCTCGGCGTTGACGATTGAATCCTGGGTGCCATGGAATATCCACGCCCTGTCGTCCTTCAGGTTATCGAGCGCGTCGATGGCCGCGCTCTTTTCCTGCTGTTCGGCATAGGCAAGCAACTCCTGCAAACCGACGTCGCCGCCGTTCATGCAGGGCCCAAGGCCCTTCTTCATCGTCCCGGACGCGCACCAGTACGGGCCACCGGCGATCAGGCCTGCGCCGTTGAATAACTCCGAGTGTGCGACATGTAGCTGTCCGGCCATATAGGCACCAGACGAGATGCCGGATACCGTAATTCTCGACGTATCGATGTTGAATGACGGTGCGGCGACGGTGTCGGCAACTTTGTCTCCGCCGCAGGCTGCGAGGAAGACGACGAAAGCTAATAATCCTGAGCGCATCCGCATCATTGCACCCATTGCAAAAAACCGTCGATCGCTGCCAGGCACTCCGGCTCGTCGAGTAGTGGCACATGTCCGCGATCAGGAACGCTCACGACCTCAAGGTCTTCTTTGCGAGCTTTCATCTTATCCACAATATCCTCCGTCAGTATGTCGGACATCAGGCCCCATAGCAGCAGCACCGGTGTGTTTTTCAGCGTATCGAACAGCTCCCACGGATCGCCCTTTTGCGGTCCGACGTTTCGAACCGCCTCACCAATATTACTGTCAATATCCAGCGTGGGGATACCCTCTGCGTTCTCGCGATACGCACGCCAGGCCATCTTGCGCCAATCGTCGTCGGACAAGCCTGGTAACCACTGGCCATAAATCTCTTTGGCCTGCCGGGCAGCTTCGTCCCAGGTTTTCACGGGAGGAATTCGTCCGGTGTACTCCTGCACACGTGCAAGACCGGCCGGATTGATCTCGGGACCTATGTCATTGATGACGACGCCGGCAATTTTCTCCGGCCGTTGCGCCGACATGGCCATCGCTATAAGTGCGCCCAGCGACGTTCCGATAACAATAACCTGCTCAATACCGAGCGCATCGAGCAGCGTCCAGGTGTCCTGGACGTACGTTCCGGGATGATAGTTTCTCCACTCAGGGTCATGATCTGAGAAACCTCTGCCGCGCAAGTCCGGCGTAATTACCCGGCGACGATCACTAAGGTAGTTTGCGATATCCTCGAAATCCCGGCTGTTGCGCGTTAGTCCCGGAAGGCAAATTATCGGTGTTCCGGGTCTGTCGCGCCCGAAATCCCGGTAATGGAGCTTAAGTCCATCCGTGCTATTGAAGAATTGCGCCGTTTTGGGGGCTGACATATTCATCCCTTAGAATTTCATGTCGGCGAATCGCTTCCGCAAATCGCGCTTTAATACTTTGCCATTGGGATTTCTCGGCAACTCATCAATGTAGACCGTTGCCGCGATGCGCTGCTGCCTGCCAAGTCGGCTGTTCGCCCAGGCCGTCAGTTCCTCTTCGTCCATGTCGGCCCCTTCTGTCTTTACGACAACCGCCAGCGGCGTCTCCCCCCATTTATCACTGGCAACGCCGATGACAGCCACCTCATGGACGGCATCGTTCTCAACCAGCGTTGCCTCAATGTCCGCCGGATAGATGTTTTGTCCTCCGGAAATAATCATGTCCTTCTTGCGATCCACAAGGTAGAGAAAACCGTCTTCGTCCAGCTTGCCGATGTCGCCGGTGCGCAACCAGCGAACGCCGGACGGGTGTGTCCAGCTGTTGGCATCGTTCTCCTGGTCGTTGTTGTGGTAGCCAGCCATCATGAAACGACTGTGGCCGACAATCTCTCCGGACTCACCGGCGCCCAGCACGTTGTCATCATCGTCGAGAATAACCAGATCCTGACCCGGGCATGGCCGCCCGACGGACTCGATCTTCTCGAGCATGTCCTCAGGTCCAAGGATCGTAACGAGTCCTTCTGTAAGGCCGTACAGCTCGATAAATTCACCGGGCATCCGCTCGACAACCTGACGCTTCAGTGCGACCGCGAGCGGCGAGCCGCAGCACATGTAGGCATCGAGGCTGCTCAAGTCATAGCGGTCGAATTCTTCGCACTCCAGGATCATCTGGAACTGCAGGGGCACCATGGCGGTATGTGTTATTCGATCGCGTTCGACCATTTCAAGAAAGCCGGCGGGCGTGAACTTCCTGTCGATAAAGATCGTACCGCCGCAGTACATCGTCGACAGCATCGCCACCCAGCTTATATTGGAGAACAGGCCGAGATTGCACACTGTGCGAGCACCGGAGTGATAGCGCAGAGCGACGGCCATATCACTCGCCCAGGCCTCGCGGCAGGAATGGTCGTGGACGATACCCTTTGGTAGCCCCGTCGTGCCGGAGCTGTAAATAATATTGCAGTCGTCCGCGGCTGTGATGGTCAAAGCTTGCGCGTTCGCTGATCCCTTATCCCGTAAGTCATCGTAGGCCTGCCAGCCGCTGACGTCAGCGTCGAGACTGATGAAACGCGCGCCGATATGCTTTTCGACCGCTTCTCGAATGCCGTCGACGCGCAGTACGTGTTCGCCCGATGCGATAACCGCACATGCAGCGGCGTTCTCTATCATCCCCGCGATGGCATCGTCGGTGATCGCAACGTTCAGTGGAACAGCGACGAGACCTGCGCGAATAATGCCGAACATCGCTTCGGCCATTTCGTAGCTGTTCTTCATCAGCACGATGACTCGGTCGCCATGCTCGAGACCGCTATCCAGAAGCGCGTTACCGATCTTCGCCGTGCCGTCGCCGAAGCCCGACCAGGTTACCGTTTTGCCATCACAAACCCACGCAGGCTTGTTCGGCAGAAAGCGAGCGTTCTGCGCGATGATCTCAGGCAATATCAGTGGCTTAGGCGAGAACCAGGCCATCGTTAGCTCCCCGACAAGACGGCTTCTTGAATTTCAACGATCGTTGAATACTAGTTCAGCGGTCGTTGAAATTCAATTGCGGGGTCGTTACGGTTGTCGCCTATTCGCCGAAAACACCTCAACCGATAAGAAGGCTGCAATGGCAAAAGGCAAGCACCCCACACGCGAGCGCATCCTTGACGCAGCGGAAGAACTTTTCGCGAACAAGGGCTACGAAGGTGTCTCAGTCCGGCAGATCATGAGCAAGGCCGATGCCGATGTCTCCTTGGCTTACTATCACTTCAAGTCCAAGAAGGACCTTTTCGACCAGGTAATGCTGCGCCGCGTCGAGTTCCTTAACTCGATACGACTCAAAGCGCTCGAAGCTGTCGAAAGACGTCACCCCGATGATGCGCCAACCGTTGAGGAGATCATCAACGCATTCACACATCCGCTGCTGGACCTGCTGAGTCGCGAGCATGACGAGTGGAAATACTATTTTCAGCTGATCGCGCAGATCAACAACTCACCCGAGTGGGGTGGTGAACTGATGACGCGCTATTTCGATCCGCTGGTACGGCGTTTCATCGAGGCGTTAAGCAAAGCGCTACCTGACTGCGACGAGGCGGACTTGTACTGGAGCTATCACTTCCTGTCTGGCGCCCTGACGCTAACCTTCGCAGAGACCGGCCGCATCGACAATCTGTCAGGCGGCGTCTGCCGTTCATCCGATATGGAAGCCATCAATCAGCGCATGCCGGAATTTCTAGCTGCCGGTTTCCGCACACTCTGCTCAAAGTAAATCAATAACTTAGGCTGGTTTTCAGGCTATTGTTGAATTTCAACGAGCGTTCAACTAGCATCTCTTCAACGCTCGTTGAATAGCGTGACGCTGTATGCGCAATCAAACCAGGGGGAAAACCATGCACAATCGATCAAATAATTGGCTTCGCGGCCTGTTCGGGCTGGTACCGGTACTAGGCCTCTTGGCCCTGGCCCCAGCCGCCGCAATTGCTCAAGGCACTTCAGCCGACGAAACCGTCGATGAGGTTACCGTCACAGCCCGGCGTCGCGAAGAATCGTTGAAAGACGTGCCGATCGCGGTCACTGCGTTCAGTGCCGATTACCTCGAAGAAGTCGGCATGCCGGACATCGTCGGCATCACCCAGTCGACACCCAATGTGACACTCGAAGTGTCGCGCGCAACGAGTTCAACATTGACCGCGTTCATCCGCGGTGTTGGCCAGCAGGATCCCGTCGCTGGTTACGAAGGTGGTGTCGGAATCTACCTTGACGACGTCTACCTCGCGCGCCCGCAAGGCGTCGTATTCGATATTTACGACGTTGAGCGCATCGAAGTGTTGCGCGGCCCTCAAGGTACCCTGTACGGCCGTAATACGATCGGCGGCGCGATTCGCTACGTGACTCGTAAATTGAGCGACGAGGCGGAGGTAAAACTCAGAGGATCCATCGGCAGCTACAACCAGGTCGACGTAGTCGGAACTTTCGCAGTACCTGTCACTGAAAAGTTACGGGTAGGCGGCAGCATGGCGTCGTTCACGCACGATGGCTTCGGCAATAACTTGTTTACTGGTGGCGAACATTACGACAAGGACATCTTCGCCGGTCGGGTGAGCTTTGAGTACGACGCTACCGACAATGTAACAGTCAAAATGTCGGCAGACTTCTCGGATGACAGATCAGCACCCAAATCCGGCCATCGACTGACCGTCGGCAACCTGTCTGGTGCACCGGTCCTCGACGATGTATTCGATACACGTGCGGGCATTGAGACGCTCGCCTCCTCTACCGGTGGCCTCATCCAAAAAGTCGAGCAAAGCGGTGTTCACCTGACGGTAGACTGGACCATCAATGATGTGCTCACGATGAAGTCCATCACCGCGGATCGTAGCGATGACTCGCAGTCGCTGATCGACTTCGACAGCTTGCCTGGCAATGACTTCGACGCACCGGTTGTGTACGAGAACGAACAGTTTAGCCAGGAGTTCCAATTCACGTATAGCGGAGAGGATATTTCCGGCGTCTTCGGTTTCTACTACATCGATGCCAACGCATTCGACGCTTTTGACGTCGTACTCGGCAACCTCGGCGTGACTTCATTTACTCTGGGCGATTTCGATACCAAGTCGTGGGCAGTATTCGGCGACCTTGTCTGGGATTTCTCGGACACCATGAGCCTCGGCGTCGGTGGCCGCTTCACCAGTGATGAGCGTTCCACGACCGTCACGCGCGAGCTGTTTCTCGGTCTGGGTTCCCCCTACTTCGGTAACTCCGGCGCATTTTCTCTGACGGTTCCTGTGGCGGGGCTCGTACCGACGTTTTCCGGCAAACGCACGGATGAAGACTTCACGCCGCGTGTAAGCCTGTCGTGGCAGCCGTCCGACGCGCACAACCTCTACGCGTCGATCAGTGAGGGCTTTAAGGGCGGCAGCTTCGACCCGCGCGGCGCTTACCAGACTCCTGGCGTAGACAAGGGCTTCGAACCTGAAACTGTGGTCTCGTATGAGCTGGGTGCGAAATCAACCTGGGCAGACGGCATGGCAACGACCAATATCGCCGTGTTCTTTTCCGACTACGAAGATATCCAGGTGCCGGGCTCGATTGCGATCGATACCGACAACGATGGCGTAAATGACAGCTTCGCCGGTGCAACGACCAATGCTGGTAAAGCTGAAATCAGTGGAATCGAGATTGAGTCCATTATTCGGTTCACTGATACATTTTCGGCCATGGCCTCGCTCGGCTTGATCGATGCGGATTACACGGAGTGGTTCGTTGCCGGTGTCGATATCTCTGGTATCCGAGAGTTTCAGAATACGCCTAAGACGGTTGCAAACCTGCAACTGCGCAAGGAATGGGACTCGAACCTCTTCAACCGTCCGGGCAGTATTTCGGTCATCGGCGGCGCGTCCTTCAAGGACAATATGTTCCAGTTCGAGATACCGAATCCGATATTGGACACGGACGCGTATACCCTGATCGACCTGAGCGTCGTATGGCGTGACGACGACGACAGATACTCGCTGAGTCTGCACGGTCGCAACCTGACGGACGAAGAGTACAGAGTTGCATCGTACGACTTCCCGACACTCGGATTAGAAGGCGTTCAGAGTGCATTTTATGGCAATCCCATGACGGTCACACTGACCGGCAAAATGAATTTCTGACCGATCTCGGACATTTGCAGCCGCCCCCCCTTGGCCGCAAATGCCGACCTGAAGGCCACTTCTCCGGAAGTGGCCTTTTTTTGTAGGCCACGTCTTTGGCTAATCGAGCTTCAGCGTATCAGCGTAAGCAAACAGACCGGCGGCACCGCCGGTGTGCAGAAACACAATCGTATTCGCGCCAGTAAAGCGCCCTTGCCGAATGTAGTCGATCATGCCAGCCAAAGCCTTGCCGCTATAGACGGGATCAAACAGCAGCCCCTCCAGGCGTGCCAGCATCAACACCGCCTCGTTCATTGATTCCGTCGGCTCCCCGTAGCCGGCGCCAATGTAGTTGCAATCGGCAACGATGTCCTCCCGCGACACAACACCCGGCGCGCCGACGAGATCCGCCGTTGCCAATGCCAGCTTGTAAACTCGATCTTCCTGCACGTCCTGTGGCGCGTTAACACCGATACCGAGAATCGGCATGTCGCTGCCGCCTGCGCGGATACCGACGGCCAGTCCGGCGTGCGTGCCAGCGCTGCCAGTCGCCGTTACGATCCGATCGACTTGCAGGTCCTGCTCTGCGAACTGCTGTAGCAGCTCAAGACCACAACCGACGTAGCCGAGCGCTCCGACAGCATTCGAGGCGCCACCTGGAATGATATACGGCGTGCCGCCGGCAGACCTGACCTCGTCCGCTACAGCATTCATCGCGGCGTCGAAATCAGTACCTTTTTCATATTCGCGCAGGTTGGCGCCGAATATGCGGTCGAGAAGCACATTGCCGGAATTTCGATACAGGTCGCTGGGATCTCCAACTCGATGCTCGAGTAACACCTCACACTTCAGGCCGAGTTTGCAGGCAGCGGCCGCAGTCTGGCGAACATGGTTCGACTGCACGGCACCTACCGTGATGATCGTGTCGGCCTCTTGCTGCAGCGCCTCGCCCATCGAGTATTCCAGCTTGCGCGTCTTGTTCCCGCCTGTCGCCAGCCCGGTGCAATCGTCACGTTTAACAAAGATTCTTGGCCCGCCAAGATGCTCGCTCAGGCGCGGCAGGAATTCGAGTGGTGTTGGCAAGTGCGCGAGATGAATTCGTGGAAAGTCGGACAATTGCATGGCTCGGATCCTCAGGTAGATGGTAAAGGCGCATCAGACAGCGCAAGTTCAATGGTCTTTTCGGCAAGCACATCGGTGGATGACACAAACGGTGCAGTGAACATTGACGGTTCGAGCACCAACGGGAATTCCGTGCAGGCGGCAATCAATGTGGTCGCACCCCTGGCAAGCAATGCTTCCGCGAGGCTGCGAAGGCCTTGTACAACCGGATCGGACTTGTCGCCGGCCTTGATCATCCTTACGAACGTCATCGTTTTTGCGAGCTCATCCTTGGACTGCAAGACGAGTTCGTGACTGGCGAGCGCGTCCTGGTAAAGCCCGGCAGCGAAGCAGCCCGGCGTGGTAAGCAGACCAATGGCACCGCCGCTGTCATGGTGTAGCGCACGCGACACGGTCACGTCGACGATACTGACAAAAGGAATCGATATTGCCGACTCGATATCCTTCGCCCAGGCATGCGCGAGATTGCAGGGCATCACGACGAAATCAGCGCCGCCTGTCTGCAGGCGCGTCGCAGTCGCAGCCAGCACCGTGCCGGGGTCTTCGCCTTCGTGACGCATGGCGTCCTGCCTGCTTGGTATGCGCGGGTTGTGCTCGACCAGCATGCGAATATGCTCCTGGTCGCCTTCCGCCGGCGTCCCGGCAATGACTCTGGACATGAAATCGACGGTCGCCTCGGGACCCATGCCGCCGATTACCCCTACCAGCCTGTCTCCTGCCACGCTAAAGCCGCCCTGTGATGAAGTCGATTTGGCATCCTACCGCAACAGGGCAAGTACTAGACACATTTGAGGGTGACGATCGCTCTCGTATGATTGGGTGATGAGTACCGCAGGCCGCAGCTACTTGCCGCCGTGCCGGAGGTCTGCAGCGAAGGGACCCGGCCCATCGCCTTCGAGATATTCAACAAGACTGCGGCGCGCGGTAATCCCTTCATATTCCTGATGGCCGATGTCGCACACGACAACACCGAAATTGGTCTACTCTGACCAATGTCGGACGACGTACAGCGACCTGGTTCCCCGTTGTGACGGTGCCGCAGATCCTGATCTTCGCTACACTGCTCAACCAGTTCCCCAGCTAGCGAAAACACCGGAGTCACGCATGCAACCCCTGCCCTTGCAGCAATGGGATGAATCGCTCGATCACGTCGTAAGCGACATGAACGGCCGCCCTCTCAACGTACACAGCCTGATGGCCAACCACCCGGAACTTCTCAACGCCTGGTGGAGTTTTCGAAATTATGCGGTAAATGGTGGGGCGCTCGCACAACGCGACTGCGAGTTGCTCGTTCTGCGCGTCGCCGTCGACATGCAGTGCTGGTACGAGTGGGCATCACACGTTGATCGTGGCCTTGCCTCAGGATTGACGCAGGAGGAAATCGATAGAGTCCAGCAGGGGCCGGATGCCGACGAATGGAATGCACATGACGCCGTGCTGTTGCGGTCTGTTGATGAACTGATAAGTGAGCGCAGCATTACGGCAGCCACTCAGCAACAACTATCCCAACACTTCACCGCAAAACAGGTCATGGATATCATTGTGATTCACGGCATGTACGTAACTTTGGGCTGCATGATTAAAACCTGGGGGCTCGTGCTGGATGAGGCGGTCGAAAACAGGTTGCCTGACTCTGTCTCGCAGCTTGAGTTCGAGGAACGAGTAAGAGGACAACGCTAAACAGCCGTCCCTGCCCTTCCAATTGACGCGCACTCTGTTATAGTCCGCCGAATCCTGGTGCACTTCGGTCTGCGCCATTTACTCCAAACCCAGCAATACTGCGGGTTTCGGAGCTACTCAAGATTTCCCAGCCTGGACCGAACCCTGCGCGACAGCATTGCCGCGGACGGTCAGGCGCCCTGGAGCAAAACTACAATGTTATTCAAAGAACTCGGCCTTTCGGCCGAATTGCTGCGTGCGGTCGAAGAAAAGGGCTATAGCGAAGCCACCCCGATCCAGCAGCAAGCTATTCCTCATATCCTCAAAGGCCACGACATCCTGGCCGGCGCCCAAACCGGCACAGGCAAGACGGCGGGCTTCACCTTGCCGTTACTGCAACGACTGCAAAATGGCGAGGAGAATCGTCGGAAGATCAGAGCGCTTGTACTGACACCGACGCGTGAACTGGCTGCGCAGGTTGGCCAGAGCGTTGACGACTACGGTCGCTACCTGCCGTTCAAGACTGCCGTGATTTTCGGCGGCGTCAGCATCAACACACAGATCAGCAAACTGCGAAAAGGTGTCGACGTCATTGTTGCTACACCGGGCCGTTTGCTCGACCACATGCAGCGACGAACCATCGACCTGTCGGCCGTGGAAGTACTGGTACTGGACGAAGCGGATCGCATGCTCGACATGGGATTTATTCGCGACATTCGCAAAATTTTGCAGGTACTGCCTAAGGAACGTCAGAACCTGTTGTTCTCTGCGACGTTTTCGAAAGAAATCAAGGCGCTCGCGGCGAACACGCTGAACTCGCCCGCCGAGATTCAGGTAGCGCAGCAAAACACGACCGCGGACAGAGTCACCCAGATTGTCTATCCGGTCGACAAAGCGCGAAAGCGCGAACTGCTATCGCACCGTATCGGTACCGAGAACTGGCAACAGGTACTCGTATTCACAAGAACCAAGCACGGCGCAAACCGCCTCGCAGCGCAGTTGGAAACGGACGGCATCACTGCAAGCGCCATTCACGGCAACAAGTCGCAAACCGCGAGAACACGTGCGCTGGCAGACTTCAAGCGTGGCGCCGTTCGCGTACTGGTTGCCACAGACATCGCGGCCCGGGGACTCGACATCAACCTCTTGCCGCATGTCGTCAACTACGAACTGCCAAACGTTCCGGAAGACTACGTGCATCGCATCGGTCGAACGGCGCGTGCGGGTAATGAGGGCAGCGCGATCTCGCTGGTCTGCGTCGATGAACTGAAACTATTGAGAGACATAGAGCAGCTGCTGGGAACGAAAATCGAAAAGGAATTTGTGCCCGGCTACGAGGTCGACCCCCGCATCAAGGCCGAGCCTATTCAGAACGGGCGTGCAGGACGACCGGGCGGTTCCCGGAATGGTGGCGCGAAGAAGCGTCGCTCAGGTCCTGGGAAAAACTTTACAGCCAAACGCAGCGGTCCTCCGCGGCGGCGGCGCAAACAGGCCTAGATTCACCAGCAGGGGTGACCAGGACAGGGTTCGTGTCCCCGGAATCTTGCACTGTTAGATAAAGCAAAGGCGAAACTCCGGTTTCGCCTTTTCTACGTCAGCCGTACCGGAGTTCAATCACCGCTATCGGCTACGCGTTCCTGCACTGCGGGGCTGGATTAGCAATCGCGGGGCCTGTTAGTCGCCAAAGACTGCCCTTGGTATTTCCTGCGCTAGTCGCAGGTAAATTGCGCGTTGCTGCCGTCTGTTCCCGGATTGGGTCGACACAGATCCGGCCAACCGCGCTGGTTCCACGCTTCCACGAAACCATGCCGGTCGAGCAATGCTGGAAAATCAGGGTGTTGCCTGAACTCGATACTTCCAGGCATAGGCAACCACATCAGATCCGAAGCAAAATCGCTGAAATAACTTGGGTGCTCTTCCAGTATCTCAAAGGCGCGCTGGAATCGTCCGAGCTTGATGTGCTCATATAGTTGCCAATACCAGAGATCATCGCCATCGATATAGAAGAAGTGCTGCAGATCCAGAGCGGCCTGGCTGTCACCTTCGCGACCGCTGTATATGCCGCGAGCAAAAACCTCGGCATCGGCTCTGCTCCAGGTTCCTTCAGCGCCATATAGGGCGACCGATTCGTCGTAGAGGTCCATGAAGAAGTCGATTGCCCCTTGGGCATCACCCTTCAAAAAGCGTATGTCCCCCACGAACTCCCCGACAGTCTCATTTTGAAGCTCACTGGTTCTTCGGAACAGGCGTTCCGCCTCATCAAGATTACCCAGGCTAAACTGAGCCACCGCGTTGTTGAATGCATCCGTTCTGGACATTGGATCAAGTGCGAAGGCCCTCTCGAACAACGCCAGCGCATCTTCAAAATATCCTAACGCCTGCATAACCGTCCCTAGCCAACGTATCACCAGGACGTTATTCGGCTCCATCGCGTAGGCCTTCTCCAGGGCGACAAGGGCTTCGAGCTCCCTTTCTTTACCCTTTTTCATCACCCCCATTACCCCGTGAGGGAGTGCGAGTTCCGGATTCAAGTCGATTGCCGTTTGCGCGTATTGTCGCGCCCGCTCGTCAGCCGCGTAGGGATCCGCGCCCGAATAAGAGGCGGATACGACCTCCGCTTCGGCCAGTGTCGCCCAGGCCTCGGCAAATTTTGGGTCTAACGCAACGGCTTTCTGCAGAAACGCTATGCCTGTCGGAACATTTTCGTTAACCCTCTTTCCAACATGATCGCGACCGCGCAAGAACAAATCATAAGCGTCTGTGTTGGCGGTCATTACGTTGGCCAGCCTGCTTTGATCGTCCAGTTTCAACAATATTCTTAGTTCACTGCTTACCTGTCTGGAAATATCGTCCTGAACATCGAATATGTTCTCAAGAGAACGATCATAGGTCTCAGACCACATGTGAAAACCGTCATCGGCCTTAATTAATTGCGCCGTTATCCTGACTTGATCTGCCTGTTTGCGAACAGAGCCCTCGAGTACATGTGCCACATTGAGGATTCTGCCGATCTCCTGAATATTGGTGTCTTTTCCCTTGAACGAGAATGACGATGTCCGTCCGGAAACTCGCAAGCCTTTCGCCTTGACCAGGGCATTCAGGATTTCTTCCGAAATACCATCGGCGAAATACTCCTGTTCTTTATCCGAACTCATATTGACGAAAGGCAATACGGCAATTGACTTTTCGTCGGCCGCAGTCGTAGCCCCGCCCTCCGTCGAATCCTGTGCACTTTTTGCCGCGGCAACCCCAGGATCGGTGTCAGCAGCAAGAGTCGCGGTTTCGGGAAGGGAGTGGTCGAGCCAAAATCGATCAACTACCACCAACCCAATGGCAAAAATCAGAAGGCCGATCGTGATAAGGTCCAGCCGCTTTGATGTCTCGTGTGTAATGGAGTCACTGCGGACGACATCGCGCTCACGCTTGATGCCTTCGGGTGTAACCTCGTAGGCCCAGGCGATGATCAGCGCAGCCACCAAGCCTAATGTCATTAGCAGCAGTAAACTCTGCATGACCCATGGTGGTGCTCCTATGTTCTCCAACACCAGATCGGCCACCTGGGCTATCACCCAGGCGGCAACCACGTAGGCAATCCCTACGCGAAAAACATTCCGACGTTTCAGCTCGACGAAAAGACTACTCATTCATTGCGACTCCGGTGCAATCCACTATTCCTTCGCCGCGACCGCAGCCGTAAACACCACGTCCGTAGAGCTGTTCAACGCGGTTTCGGCAGAGTCCTGAAGGACGCTGATGACGAATCCGACCGCGACAACCTGCATGGCTATGTCGTTGGAAATACCAAACAGGCCGCAGCTCAGTGGAATCAGCAGCAGCGAGCCGCCGGCGACGCCAGAGGCGCCGCAGGCCGACAGGGCCGCAACAACGCTTAGCAGCAGTGCCGTTGGCAGGTCCACCTGGATACCCAGTGTGTGCGCGGCCGCCAGCGTCAGCACCGTAATGGTAATAGCGGCACCGCCCATGTTAATCGTCGCGCCAAGAGGAATAGACACGGCATAGGTGTCTTTCTCGAGATTCAGACGTTCACAAAGCGCGAGATTCACGGGAATATTGGCGGCCGAACTGCGCGTAAAAAAGGCGGTCACTCCACTCTCCCTGAGCGCCATCAGCACGATTGGATACGGGTTTTTTCGCGTCTTGAGCCAGACGATTATCGGGTTGATCAGCAATGCCATGATAAGCATGCTGCCGACTAATACCGAGAGTATTCGCGCATAGCCACCGAGTACCGACAAACCCGATGTCGCCAGGTTGCCCGCGACAAGACCGAAGATTCCGATCGGCGCCAGGCGGATGACCAGACGAACAATGTGCGTCACCGCATCGGCCGTGTCGGCCAGCAGCTGTCGCGTTGAGTCGGCGGCATGATGCAGAAATACGCCCAGCAACACACCCCAGACCAGAATGCCGATGAAATTGCCGGTAAGGATGGCGTTGACCGGGTTATCGACAAGCTTTTGCAATAAACCGCCGAGTACTTCGGCGATGCCCTGCGGCGCGCTGGCATCAAGGTCGGCAATCTGCAGGGCCAGCGTGGTGGGAAACAGCTTACTCATGGTGACCGCCAGCAACGCAGCCGCTACCGTACCGAGCAGATACATAACAAGTATTGGCCGCATCTGCGAGGTGTGGCTTGCCCTGCGATTGGCTATCGCCGAGGCGACCAGAACCAGCACCAGAATCGGTGCGACTGCCTTTAGCGCCTGTACAAAGAGATTGCCGAGAAGCATCGCTGCTGTACCGGCCTGCGGCGACACCAGCGACAGCACGATACCGGCGATAATACCCACGCCTATTTGCAGCACCAGGCTGCCGCTCGCTATTCGTTGGATGATGCTGTTTGCCATTGGGTCTCTTCTTGGTTTTATTGTCCGGCTAGAGTACCAGCGACGCGGCCGGTGTGAACAGGCATTAGCGCTTTACCGTAACCGACTTCACTTGCGCAAAGACCCGGTCACCGGGCTTTAGATCGAGACGCGCGGCGGAGCGCCTGGTAACCAATGCCAGCAGGAAATCGCTACCGGCGGCAAGACGCACAAGGGTCGACGATGAATTGATCGTGCGGACATCGTCGATCGTTGCCTCGATTATGTTGAGTATCGTCGTGCCATCCGGGCGGCTCAGACAAAGGCTGACATCTTGTGCTGCTATCCGTAACCTGACAGTTGTTTCTCGCAACTCGTATCGGCCTGGTACCGACAGCACTCCACCGGAGAAAGCCAGCTCTGAAAGGTTAAATTGCTTGTCATAGCGCTGCGGCCGGGCATCGACGACGCAGCCGGCATTCGCTCCTGACAGTAACGGCACATCCAGCCGCGACAACACCGCATGCAGCTCACCGCTGGCAACAATCTTTCCGGCATCGATCAACAACAGGTGGTCGCAGAGTCGGCTGACTTCGTCAATGCTGTGGCTGACATAAATGATAGGTATGGATAGCTCATCGTGAAGGCGATCAAGGTAGGGCAGCAACTCGTCTTTTCGGCGCTGGTCGAGGGAGGCCAGTGGCTCATCCATGAGGATGAGACGCGGCGAGCGCAGCAGCACCGACGCAATCGCGACACGTTGTGCTTCGCCGCCCGATAAGCCATCGGGACTACGATCAAGCAGGTCGGTAAGGCCCAACATTTCCACAACCTGATCCCGATCCACCTGCCGCGCGGTCGAGCGCCGCCTGCCATATTCGATATTGCTGCGAACATCAAGATGCGGGAATAACTGCGGCTCCTGGAAGACATAGCCGATTCCGCGCAAATGTACTGGACGTCGATCATGTGCCATACCGGCTTCGAGGCCGGCAATACAACGCAGCAAAGTTGTTTTGCCGGAACCGGACTCACCGAACAGCCCGGTTATACCGCTGGCCGGGATGCGTACGTCGACATTGAGTTCGAAATTATCCCGTCGCAACACGTGCCGCAATGCGATCGTCGTGTCACCCTTGAAACTGGCAGCCTGCTCTGTCATCGCAGACTCCAGCGCCGATTAATAACAAACATCGACAACAGCACCACAAAGGCAAAAGCCAACAACAGCAATGACATCTGGTGTGCACTGCTGAAATCGAGCGTTTCGACACTGTCATAAATCGCGATCGATATAACGCGTGTTTCACCCGGGATATTACCGCCGACCATCAGAACGACGCCGAACTCACCCAGCGTATGGGCAAAACTGAGGACTGCAGCGCCTACGAAACCCCGTCGCGACATAGGCACTGCCACTGAAAAGAACGCGTCGATTTTCGAGGCACCCTGCGTGCGAGCAAACTCGAGCGTCTGACGCGGCAGGGCTTCGAAAGCACTCTGCAGCGGTTGTACCGCAAACGGCAAGCTGTACACGCAAGACGCAATCACGAGACCCAGAAACGAAAAGGTCAGCGCACTGCCCGTAACCTGCACCCACCAACTTCCGATGGCACCGTTTGGACCAAGAAGAATTAGCAGGTAGAAACCGAGCACCGTGGGTGGCAATACGATCGGCATGGCGACGATAGCCTGCGCGACAGGTTTGAAACGCGACTGTGTCTGCGACAACCACCAGGCCAGGGGCATGCCGATAATGAGCAGCAGAATCGTGGTTACGAGTGCCAGCTGCGCGGACAGCAACAGCGGGCCGAAAATGGGCGACTCCCCTGCGAAACCCATCAGTCGGCAACCCGATAGCCGTGTTGGCCGATAATTTGTTTCGCGACGGCCGTTTCCAGGAACTCCAGAAAACGATGCGCACCCTTATTACCCCTGGCCCGCGCCAGGAGGACTCGTTGTTGTCGCAAAGGCGAGTGCGTTGTTTCTGGCACCGGCCAGCTACAGGTCGCAGCAGGCAGATTCGCTGCCACTAATTGCGCCTTGGCTATAAAACCAAGATTCGCATTGCCCGTGGCAACGAATTGCAGAGTCTGCGCGATGCTTTCCCCATAGACCGCACGTTGCGCCACGGCTTCCCACAGACCTGCAGCGATCAGGAACTGGCGCGTCGCCGCTCCGTAGGGCGCGGTCCTGGGATTAGCAAGAGCCAGTCGACCATAGTTCCCCTGCGCGAGTACCTCGCGACAGTCCTTGCCGCGCAGTCGCTCGTCGCGGGACCACAAGATCAGGCTGCCCGTTGCATAGGTCGCGCGACTGCCGCTCACGATAAGGCCCTGTCGCTCCAGCAGCAGAGGTCGCTCACCATCGGCGGCCAGAAAGACGTCGTAGGGCGCGCCATGCAGAATCTGCGCATAAAGTTTGCCGGTGGAACCGTGACTAATACGAATCGATATACCCGTCTCTTTCCTGAACGCCGCAGAGATGTCTGCGGCGGCCGCAGCAAAGTTGCTTGCTACCGCGACGGTTACGGTATCATTCGCAAACAGCGAGCCTGACTGCAGACAAAAAACCAGTGCGAGGGCGAATAGCCGTCGCGGACTGAAGCGCACCGGTTAACGCGCAAGCTGCGCTTTCTTTTGCCGGCGGTAGCGATGCAGGAGGGGTTCGGTATAACCATTGGGCTGGTCACAACCTTCGAACACCAGTGCACAGGCGGCTTGAAAAGCGATGCTTGACTCGAAATCGTCACTCATGCGTTCGTATGATGCATCACCCTCATTCTGCCTGTCGACGATTTTCGCCATGCGCTCGAACGTCTCCTGCACCTGCTCTTTGTTCGTCACACCGTGCAGCAACCAGTTCGCCATATGCTGGCTCGAAATGCGCAAAGTGGCACGGTCCTCCATCAAGCCGACGTCGCTGATATCGGGCACTTTCGAGCACCCCACCCCCTGGTCGATCCAGCGAACAACGTAGCCGAGTATGCCCTGTGCGTTGTTGTCGAGTTCCGCCTGAATCTCGTTCGCCGACAGTCGACTCAAATCGCCTAGCGGCGGCGTCAGGATGTCGTCGAGACTCGCCAGCTCCCTTTTTTCCAGGGCCTGTTGCCGCTCGCGTACATTGACGGAGTGATAATGCATCGCGTGGAGCGTCGCAGCCGTCGGTGACGGCACCCACGCACAGTTTGCACCCGCCTCGGGATGCGCCTGCTTGGTATCCATCATCTGCCGCATTTCATCCGGTTTCGGCCACATGCCCTTGCCAATCTGCGCCCGGCCGGGCAGCCCGCAGCGAATCCCGGTATCGACATTCCAGTCTTCATACGCGTTGATCCAGGGCTCCAGCTTGATCGTCTCCTTCGGCAATACCGCTCCGGCACGCATGCTGGTATGAATCTCGTCGCCGGTTCTATCAAGGAAGCCAGTGTTAATGAATACGACGCGCTCTTTGACCGCTCGTATGCACTCGGGAAGATTCACGGTTGTGCGGCGCTCTTCGTCCATTACCCCAACCTTGATCGTGTTGGGTGCGAGCTGAAGCATTTCCTCGACACGGCCGAATAGCCGGTTTGTAAAAGCCGCTTCCTCGGGACCATGCATTTTTGGTTTGACAATGTAGATACTGCCGGTCGAGCTGTTCGGTTGCAGTCCATCACGTCGCCGATCGGTCATGGCACAGGCGGTGGTGACTACCGCATCGAGCATGCCTTCAAATATTTCGTCGCCGGATCCATCAAGCACCGCATCCGTTGTCATGAGGTGACCAACGTTTCGAACCAGCATCAGGCTGCGTCCGGACAAACTTAGCTCGCTGCCATCGGCGGCCGTATAGACTCGATCCGAATTCGGTTTGCGAGTAAGGGTCTTGCCCGATTTTTCGAACGTCGTCTCCAGATCCGACCGCATCAGGCCGAGCCAGTTTCGATAAACGCCAACCTTGTCCTCGGCATCGACCGCAGCGACGGAGTCCTCACAGTCCTGGATGGTCGTAATGGCACTTTCAAGAACGACGTCTGCCACGTGCGCGGGCGCGTCCTTGCCAACCGGGTGGTGGGGATTCACCCGGATCTCGATATGCAGGCCGTTGTTCTTGAACAGGTACGCACAACCGTCGTCCGTCTCCGCAAAACCGACGAACTGCTGAGGCTTCTTCAGATGAACAGTTTCGCCGCCGGCGAGCGAGGCCACGAAGATCGCACCGATCTCCGGCCGATCGAGACCGTAGTCGTTTACGTCTGCGTGGCTGACACCATCAAGCGGAACGGCCTCGTCAAGAAAGGCCGTCGCATACCGAATAACGGCGGCGCCCCGCGTCGGATTGTAGCCTCCGTCGCGCTGCTGGCCGTTGTCCTCGTCGATCACATCGGTACCGTAGAGCGCGTCGTACAGACTGCCCCATCGCGCATTTGCCGCATTGATGGCGAAACGTGCGTTGCTCACGGGCACGACCAGTTGCGGCCCTGCGGTTTCGGCAATCTCAGTATCGACGTTAGCCGTTTCGATCTTGAACGGTTTGCCGGCATCAGTGAGATAGCCAATGTCATTCAGGAACGCGACGTAGTCCGCGTGCTTCCAGGCCTTACCCTGCCGTTGCATGTGCCAGTCATCGATCTTCTGCTGCAGCTCATCCCGAGCCGCAAGCAGAGATCGATTGACGGGCGTGAGCTCTGTCAGCAACGATTCGAGCCCGGCCCAGAAGACGGCAGGCTCGACATCGATCGCGGGCAGTAGCTCCCGCTCGACAAAGTCAAAGAAGACAGGCGCTATGCCCAACGCGCCAACTACACGCCGATCGTCAGTATTCATCAGTTCAACCGTTGCTGTTTCCATGCGTATTAGCTCTTGCAGAGCCTGCAACTGTCAACCTGTTTTATGCGACGAATTGCTCTTCCTCTGTGCTTCCTGCCAGCGCCGTCGTTGATGACAGCCCGTGCATGATCGTATTTTGTACGGCATCGAAGTAGCCGGCGCCTACGAAAGACTGGTGTTTCACCGCGCGGAAGCCATGCTTTTCGTCGGCAAACTCCTTTTCCTGCAATTTTGAGTACGCGTACATGCCCTCCTGCTTGTAGGCGCGGCTCAGGTTGAACATGCTCGAGTTCAGCGCATGCCAACCTGCCAGCGTGATGAACTGGAATTTGTAACCCATCTTGCCGAGTTCTTCGCGGAAGACCTTCATCGTCGCGTCATCGAGATTCGCTTTCCAGTTGAATGAGGGCGAACAGTTATAGGACAGCAGCTGGTCCGGGAATTTGGCGTGAATAGCATCGGCGAATATCTTTGCCTGCTCGAGATCCGGCTTCGAGGTTTCGCACCAGATCATGTCCGCATAGGGGGCATAAGCCAGCCCGCGCGCGATCGCCTGCTCCATACCGGCATTCGTGCGGTAAAAACCTTCCGGCGTGCGCTCACCCGTAATGAACGGATGGTCGCGTTCATCAGAATCAGACGTGATCAGGTTTGCCGCATCCGCATCGGTACGTGCCAACAATACCGTTGGTACACCGCTGACATCGGCAGCAAGCCGGGCGGCGTTGAGCTTCCCTACGGCCTCGTGCGTCGGCACGAGAACTTTGCCACCCATATGGCCGCACTTCTTGGCGGACGACAGCTGATCTTCAAAGTGCACGCCCGCGGCGCCCGCTTTGATCATGGCCTTCATCAGTTCGAACGCGTTGAGGTTGCCTCCAAAACCGGCCTCTGCGTCCGCGATGATCGGTGGCAGCCAGTCGATGCTATCGTCGCCGTTCAGCGCATGAATCTGGTCTGTTCGCAGCAGCGCATTGTTGATGCGTTCAACCATTTTCGGCACAGAATCGACCGGGTACAGGCTCTGATCGGGGTACATCTCGCCCGCACTATTGCCATCGCCGGCGACCTGCCAGCCAGAACAATAGATCGCTTTCAGCCCAGCCTGGACTTCCTGGATGGCCTGGTTACCTGTCAGGGCACCCAGCCCGCAAAGCGGGTCTTCCTGGTTAACGAGACGCCACATCTTCTCTGCGCCGAGGCGCGCGAGTGTGTGTTCAACCTGTACGGTACCGCGCAGTTTCACTACGTCTTCAGCGCTGTAGCTGCGCTCGGTGCCTTTCCAGCGTGGGCTGTCAGCCCATTCCGATTCGAGTTTCTCGATCTGTTCCTGTCGCGTCATGGCCCTGTCCTTTCCTCTCAGAATCGCCGCTATCGCTGCGAGTTAATATCGTGCTTGTTATTTTAGTCTCGATTAGAAAAAATTTGACAGTAAGAATTTCACAATGTTAATTTCACAACTACGGATTTCACAAATAGGGTATTAAATGAGCAGTCACCAGGGCCTGCGCCGCAAAGCGCACTTTCTCGGCACCAAAATAAAGAGCCTGCGCAAGCGCAATAACCTGACCCTCGAGGACCTTTCGGTCCGTTGCGTACAGATTGACGCCGAGGCAGGCCCATCCGTGTCCTATCTGTCGATGATCGAAAATGGCAAGCGCGTGCCGTCCGAACGATTGCTGGAGATCATCGCCGAAATTTTCCAGAAAGAGACCAGCTGGTTCTTCGACGAGTCGCTGGATGACGAAGCTATCGACACCGCACCGACAGCGGCGGTAAGGGGCATGCCGCTCGAACCGGGCTTTTTGTTTTCTGAACCGTTGTTGCAGCTCGCGATCCCGGAATTGCTCGCACAGACAGGCACAACCGGCCGGCAGTTCGCTCATTTGCTGATCCGTGCACACCAGGAAGCCAGCCAGAATCGTTTCCCTGATATCGAACGAGCTGCGGAGACCGTTGGCAAGAAGCTGTTCCCTGTGCATATCGATGACGTCTTTGCGATGGCCAGGAATCTGGGCATGGAGATTCAATGGTTCGATAACTCGAGGTTCAAAGATCAGGGCGATGCCGATAAGCCATTGCTTACCATGGTGCGTTCTTTCTTCGATGCGCCCAACAAGGTCTACCTCAATCGCGAGCTGGAAAAGGACCCGGCGCGACTCAAGTTCGATCTCGCCAACCATATCGGGCACATGGTCCTGCACGGGGGCGACGGAGCCCGCGCCCCGCAGATATCGGGCGGTCGTGTATCCGGCCGTCGTCACGACGGTGAATCGCTGAATGTTGACGCCAAGGATATCCTGTACGCCTGGCGGGATTTTGAGTGCAGCTATTTTGCCGCCGCCCTGCTCGCGCCAAAGACACCGTTCAGGCAGTTCCTGGCACGGCAGGCCTACGCGATCAACGCCGGTGACAAGATCGATCTGACGAAGACGCTCGTGATGCGGCGCATGCCGAGCGTCTCGCCGTATCCGCACTGGCATTACTTCGACGCCTACCCTCCCGGCAACCTCAGGGCCGTCTACCGCGGCAACGGTATTCCGTTGCCATGGGGCAACATGACCCTGGTGTCCGACCCCTGCCAGCATTGGGCTGTATTTCGAATGCTGAATACGCGCTCGACCAAACCGTCGTCACAAATTTCGGTATTGCGCAGCGGCGACGACAAGCGCCTGTACTGCTGCCAGTCGATACGCAGCAAGGACGCCGCAGGCAATCCGCATGTGCTGTGCGCCGGCGTTGACCTGTCGCCCGCGCTGTTCGCACAGAACATCGATCCGAAACGCACGATCGATATGATCGAAACGAGCTGCAACAGCGGCGGTGGCTCCGCACCAATACCGACGGAGGCTCGCAAGCAGCTGGAAAGTATCAGCAAGATCCTGAATATAGGCTGGATCGAGCACGGCGCCTCGACGGATGCGACGATAATCTGTCAGCGGAGCTCCAACTGTCCCCGCGACAAACACTGTCTTGGCAAAGCGCCACCAAAATTGACGCCGCAGATTGACAAGATCCGTGAAGCGGTTCTGCAAGGCTAGCTACTCGAAAGAATAAGCGACAACCCGATCGGTGACGCGCTGCTCGCTGAGCATACCGCCCACGGTAAGCCAGCCGCCGTCAAAGCCCACCAGCGCCCGATGATCCATGGACGCAGGCATATCCGTCGTGAGCGTCGTCCACGATCGGTTCTGGAGGTCGTAGCGCAAAATATCCGCAGCCGGTTGCGATGGCTCGCCGTTGTAACCAATGCCATCGTAGTTGTACGGATTCTCACTGCCACCAACAAACAACACCGAGCCCAGGCGGTCGACGCCCGCGGCCGCCATGCGATAGCGAGATACGCCCGGGTGCGAAGGTAGCCTGCGCCAGTCGATGCGGCGGGAGTCGCTTTCATCGATCGTCCCCTGAAAGCACTCATCGTTGGCAACGAATTCACGACGCCGGTCCTTGTGCGCCATTACGGCAACGCCGTCACAATAAACGATGCTATTGCCGACAATGCCGCCAGAGTGACCGAAAACACCGTGGCCCGGTGTCGGCGTTGCCTGCACCCAGCGATCTGCTTGCGTGTCATAGCGTTGCACGAGGTTGACGTTTCCCAGATCGTGCCAACCGCTGATCAGGTAGATGTAGCGATCGCCATAAGAAACCGCGACTGCATCGTCGACGGGCACGGGCATTTGCCGGAGCTCCGTGAAAACACCTGATACGGGATCGTAGGAATGCACCCAGCGGGTTGAGACCTCGGTGCCATCTGCAGCGACAGTGTAACCACCGAAGATATAGGCGAGACGGCCGACGCCCACGGCTACCGATGCGAGACGCCCTACACCGCCCGGAAGTGCGTCCACCTCACGCCACTGCAATGACTGGCCATCGAAAACGTAGGTTGCGGCCACGGTATCTGCGTGTCCACGGCCGCTACCCAGACCAGCAAAGCTGATGATGTATTCACTATCGCCCGCACTCACGGCGGCGACCGCGTTGTTGCTTACCGGCGACGGAAGCGTGGGAAGCAGTTGAGACGTCGCCTGTTCCGCCAGCGCGGGTGTGTTTAGCGCGAACAACAATACCGCGGTCAGAAATCGTTTCGTCATAGTGCTACTCGATCCCGAGGACTTTATAATGGCCGGATATTCCAGAAAGTGAGTCAACCATGTCAGCGCCGGATGTAAAAGCATTTTTCGATGAAGCCACCTTCACCGTCACCTACGTTGTCAGTGACCCGACCACATCGCGCGCCGTTATTATCGACCCGGTATTGGACTACGATCCTGCCTCCGGTCGAACCGCGACAAGCTCGGCAGACCAGGTTATCGCATACGTTGGCGAGAATGACCTGGCGATCGACTGGATTCTCGAGACCCACGTGCATGCCGATCACCTCAGTGGCGCCCCGTATCTCAAAGAGAAACTCGGCGGCCGGACCGCGATCGGCCGTAACGTAACCGCCGTGCAGGCCACCTTCAGGAAAATATTCAACCTCGGCGACGTTACGCCCGATGGCAGTCAGTTTGATCACCTGTTCGACGATGATGAGAACCTCGACGTCGGCAGCATACGCGGCCGCGTGATGGCGACGCCGGGCCATACGCCGGCGTGCGTCACCTATGTCATCGGGGATGCTGCGTTTGTCGGCGATACGCTGTTTATGCCGGACTTTGGCACCGCAAGAACGGATTTTCCGGGTGGCAGCGCACCACAGCTCTACCAGTCGATACAGGCGATACTATCGCTACCCGACGATACCCGACTGTTCATGTGTCATGACTACAAGGCACCGGGGCGAGACGTGTACGCCTGGGAAACCTCGGTCCGGGAGCAACGTGACGCCAACATCCACATCAATAAGAACGTTTCCGAATCGGAGTTCGTTGCTATGCGTAAGGGCCGCGATAGCCAGCTCGGCATGCCGAAGCTGTTGCTGCCGGCAATCCAGGTCAATATTCAGGCGGGCGAGTTTCCCAAACCTGAAGACAACGACGTCCGTTATCTCAAGATCCCGATTGACGCCGTCTGAGGCGGCTTGATGACCATCTACAAGCTGACAGAAAGCTGTTCTGTCGCCGGTCAGATTGAGCCCTCCGATGTCGAAGCGCTTAGCCAGAGTGGCTTTGTCGCCATCGTCTGTAATCGACCCGATGATGAAGATTTCGCGCAACCGACTGCCGCTTCGGTGCAGACCGAGTGCGACGTGCATGGTGTCGCCTTTCATCACCTGCCGATTTCAAACGCCGGTATCAGCGCAGAAACGGTCAAGGCATTTCAGAAGATCGTCGCTGAAAGCAGCGGCCCGGTACTCGCCTACTGCCGCTCGGGTCAACGGTCATCGGTATTATGGCAATACAGTGGCTCGCCCTAGCAGCTGGATAAAAAACCGACTGCTGTTAACCAATATATTTCAACAGCCCGCTAGCCAGACAGGCGTTTGCGGAAACGCTGCATACCCTTGATCCAGCGATCGTGATCACTGGCTTTGCGCTGCACGTAAGTCGCTACTTCGGGGTGCGTAAGTATCATGAAACGTCCGGCTAGAGCCTGATCGACAATGATGTCGGCGACGGCTTCCGGGCGCATGATGCCATCGACGTCATTGCCGCGGAATCCGCCGTCCAGGGAATCCGAGTCATCCTCGATGCCAATCATGCGTGTCGCGACGGCCTGCGGGCACACCACCGATACGACGATACCTGCCTCTCCATAGTCGATCGCCAGCGATTCCGCGAAGGCAACCGCCGCATGCTTGGTCGCCGAGTAAGCCGCATCACCGATCTGGCTTAAAAGACCTGCGGCTGACGCAGTGCTGACGAGATGGCCGCCGCCTCGCTCGAGCATGCGGGGCACCAAAGCCCGCGCCGCGTAGACATGCGCCATGACGTTGATTCTCCAGCACGCATCCCAGCGATCGTCTATGGGATTCATTCCACCTTCGGCCGATATCGCACCGGCATCACCATCACCGTAACCGACGCCGGCATTCGAGATAAACAGATCGATGGGCCCCTCAGTTTGCTCAACCTCGTCGACCAGCAGCGCGACTGCCTGTTCGTCGCTAACGTCGATAGCCCTTGCGATGCCGTCGATCTCGCCTGCAACCCGGGAGGCCGCAGCCTCTTCGATATCCACGACTACAACCCGAGCACCGTCACGTGCGAGGCGCCGGCACAGTGCGCGGCCAATTCCGTGAGCGCCGCCGGTGACGACAGCAGTGCGAATCCTGGATTCGTTCAAGACCCCTCCTCGCCGCTGGACTCGTGAACGATATTGCCATCCATCATAGTCATGAGGACGGTTGTCTTGTGTATGTCGTAGGCATCGATCTCGAAGATATTCTGATCCAGAACAACGAGGTCGGCTTTCTTGCCAACTTCGATTGAACCAATCTGATCATCCATGTGCATCTGATAGGCGGCATCAATCGTGAAGCCACGAACAAGGCCTTTGACATCGAGGCGTTCGTCCTGGCGAGGCTGCACTGGCGCATCCGGCTCTCCGGGATTTTGCCGCGTATGGCCAATTTCGATCTGGACCAGAGGCGACAGACCGAGGGTTCCAGCGCCGCTGGCCGGGAAATCGCTGCCAAAGGACAGGCGCACACCAAGATCCTTCAGGCCTTTGTAGCGCCAGAAGCGATTAAACTGATCCTCACTGACAAATTGCTCGCCGTAGGTATCGTACGACGCCCATAACGGCGTGCTCTGGGCGACGACATCCAGTTCAGCAAATCTCGGCAAGTCCTGATCCGTTATTACCTGGATATGGCAAATCGCGTAGCGAGTTGCACTGTCAGGTGCATTTTCGCGCGCCGACTCAATGGCATTCAGGGCCTCATGAATCGCCCGCTCACCCAGTGCATGAATGTGCACGTCTATGCCATTGCGAGCAGCACCCACAACCATCGACGTCAGTTCAGCCTCGGTGAATACGGTTTCGCCGCTGTTGCCCGGCTCCCCCTGATAGTCTTCGAACATTGCCGCCGTGCGGCCCTCCACGGTGCCATCGTCCATGATCTTCAAAACGTTGTAGTGGTAATTCTGGCCTTTTATGTCGCGGCCCCACTGCAGCGCCTTGTCGACGGCGATATCGACATCTTCGGGTCCACGCGGTCGGTAAGAACCGACCAGCCTGACCGTCAAGTCGCCATTCTCTTCCGTTTGTTTCAGCACGGAGGCCGCTATGTCTTCATAGCCGATGACGCCTGCATCATATGCCGCAGTCACGCCGTAAGCGTTCATGATATCGAGAACAATGCCGACCCCTTCGACGACAACGTCTGCAGTGATGACGTCCAGACTGTCCATCGCCATCCCGGCCGTGCCCTCCAGCAAGTAGCCGGTTGCGTCGCCATTGGCATCGCGTTTGTAATAACTGAAGCCCTCCACGGGGTCCGGCGTATCCTGCGTGATGTTCAATGCCCGCAGTGTGGCGGTGTTGGCCCAGGCGGCATGAAAACCCTCATCCATGATGAGGACAGGCCGGTCGGGTACGACTTCGTCAATAAGCTGCCGCGTAGGACCGACGGGGCCGAAAGTCGTCGCGAGAAAGCCGTAGCCAAACAACACCGGTGCATCCGGATTTTCGAGCGCGTAATCAGCGATCGCCTTGACCCATTCCTCGACTGTGCCATAGGTATCGAGCGACAGCGCCGTCGCGTACGCACCTCCTGCAATCGGATGCACATGCGAATCGATGAAGCCGGGTAGCAATAACTGACCGCCCAGATCTCTCTGCACGGTTGCATCGCCGATGTGGGCCTCGACGCCCGCCGCATCGCCGACGTAGACAATCTCGTTACCTTTTACAGCGACCGCCTCCGCCCATGGCCTGCTGTCGTCTACCGTGTAAACACGCGCATTGCTAAAGACGATATCGGCACCGTCTTGCAGGTTTCTTCCGTCGCCGCAGGCACAAAGCGTTACGACGCCTAACAGCGTGACAACGAAACTTCTATTCAAGACCTGATCCATCCTCTGAGTAAATCACCCATATTTTTGTGTAGCCCTGCGTATCCCAGACGCCGGTCCATTCCCTGGGAATCGTTACGGCCTCGCCAGCTTCAATGACTTGCACCTCGCCGTCGCTGGATGTCAGCGTCACGCCGCCCTCAATGAAATACATGAATTCGTCGACGCCGTAAGGTTCGGTGATCTCAATCCGCACGGCACCTGACTTGTACATACCGGAAGCGAACTTCTTGTCGCTCGACAGCAGCGAGGTAACGTCCAGTGTTGTGTTGCCATTGTGCGTCAGCTCGGTCATGTCCGATCGCGCAAATACCTGGCCCGCTATATCAGCTTTCGACAGCTTGGCCGGGTGCACCGGCTCGTCGGCGAGTACACCAGCCACCGTGCCAGCCAGTACCAACAGACCAATATCGAAGAAATAGACTTTTCGCATGTTTTGTCCCCTGTGCGTTTTCCCGGCATTCTATTTTTTTGGCCGGCCCTCAAGATTAGCGTTGGCGGCGCGGTTAATCCACAATATGCCTCGTTCTGCTCACGAGGAAGCATCAAATGCGGCGATGGCAACAGCGGCAAACTCTGCTCGTGCTGCTCGGGTGCTTTGCAACCGCGGCGTCATTCGCGGCCGGTGAGGTTACCGAGAAGCGTGTCTTGGCCGAGGCATCCAACGGCGTTAACTGGTTCTTGAAAGGCGGCAATTTCAGAGGCGAGCATTTCAGCCCACTGCGCGCGATAAACGACAAGACCGTGGCTGACCTGGGCCTGGCGTGGTCCACAGATCTGCCGGTCCCCGATGGTATTTCTGCCACACCCATCGTCGTCGATGGGGTCGTCTACCTGTCAGGTGCTTACTCGCTGGTGTTCGCGATCGATGCAAAAACGGGCAAGGTTATCTGGCAATACGATCCCGACGTTCGCTCGCGCCTCGCGACGGACGCCGCAATGTCATGGATAGCACGCGTTAACCGCGGAGTCGCCGTCTGGCAGGGCAAAGTTTTTGCCACGACTGCGGATTGCCGCCTGATCGCGCTCGATGCGGACGATGGCAAGGAGCTTTGGTCGCAACAAACTTGCGAAACCGGGATGGGCTACCGCATAAGCGATTCACCTTACGTTGGCGGCGAACTGGTATTTGTCGGCAATGCCGGGTCGGAATCGCACAAAAAGAACCGCGGCTATGTGTCCGCCTACGATGCGGACAGCGGTGAACTCAGGTGGCGCTTTTACACGGTCCCGAGCGACGACCCGAAGGAAAACACATCCACGGCAATGAAGATGGCGGCGAAGACCTGGTCGGGCGATGCCCTTGAGAAATTCGGCGGCGGTGGCAGCAACTGGAACGAGATGACCTACGACCCGGAATCAGGGCTGCTCTACTTCGGCACTGCGGGAGCCATCCCGTATGACTATCATCGCCGCAGCCCGGAGGGCGGCGATAACCTGTTCTTGTCCTCTGTAGTCGCAGTCAGCGCTGACACGGGCAAATACGTATGGCACTACCAGACAGTCCCGGAGGACAGCTGGGAATACAACGCGACGATGAATATCGTTCTCGCGGACCTGTCCATCCAGGGAGAGAATCGAAAGACGCTATTAATCGCGCCCAAGAACGGCTTCCACTACGTCCTGGATCGGCTCACCGGCGAGCTACTGGGGGCTGACAAATTCGCGAAGGTCAACTGGGCGACGCACATTGATATGGATACGGGACGTCCCGTGTACGATCCTGCGGCCGAGTTCTGGAAACGCCCGGACGAGGATGTCGCAGTCTGGCCCAACATGTGGGGCGCTCATAGCTGGAACGCGATGGCGTTCCACCCGGAGCTTGAACTCGTTTATATTCCCGTCATTGACGTTCCAACAATCGTCTCCGGATACGAGGACGGCGATTACGACGATACGCTGGAGATGCAAACCGTCGTTGACGGCAAGCCGTTCAGCCCGGGCAAACTCATCGCCTGGGACCCGGTCAGAAACGAAGCACGCTGGACCATTGGCCATGACCTGCCGTTTAATGGCGGCGTTCTCACAACGGCTGGAAATCTTGTTTTTCAAGGCGATGCCTATGGTCGCTTCAATGCATACTCCGCAGAAGACGGCCGGTCGCTTTGGTCGGTGAGCACCGGCTCCAACATCACGGCCGCTCCTGTGAGCTTTTCAATTGATGATGAGCAGTATGTATTGGTGCCAGTCGGCGCAGGCGGCGGAATCCAGTTCGTCTTCCCCGAAATGCACGGCGGTGACCGGGTGCAGGGTCCGACCCGACTCATGGCCTTCGCGCTCCAGGCAGATTCGCCGATGCCACTGGTTACCGTGACGCCGCCAGCACTGCCCGCGCAGCCCGAGCTGGATGCCAGCGCCGAAGAACTCGAAACCGGTCGGCAAATCTACAGCTGGGAGTGCAAGGGTTGTCATGGCAAGAACGTCGTAGCACGATTCGGCGGTTCAGTGCCCGATCTGCGCTACGCCAACATGGAAACCCATGATTCCTGGCACGGCATCGTCGTTGGCGGTGCACGCCAGGTTAACGGCATGCCGCGATTCGAACTCAGTCTTGAGGAGTCGGAAGCGATTCGAAAATACGTCTTGTCGCGCGCGCTTCAGTTACGCAAATCAAGGTAGTCGATAGCACGGATAAATGTAGCTCTGTCAGGTAGCTCGTGTCCGAGTCGCCTTACGATTATGAGTTCCGAGTTCTCGACGCCCTCTTTCTTATAAGCCGCATAGACACGGCGCGTCAGGTTTTCATTGAAGTCCAGAGTCCCCGTCAGGAAGACATGACGGTTTTCGCGGATGCGCTCAAGCTTGGGTGGCGGCGACTGGCTTCCCCACATTTCGGCGCCTGCGATGTATATTCCGCCGCGGAAGACTTCGGGTTGTGCCACAGCAACCCGGCTCGCGGCCTTGCCACCACCAGAGAATCCGGCGACGTAAATACGCTGCTCATCGAGCTCGTAGTCGCGCGCAAGCACGCGCGGCGCAAGCATCGCGAGAAACATGCGCTTGCCGACAGCGACGCGATTACCGGCATTGGCCGCGCCTATCCAGATCAGGTTCTTGTCGCGCAGGGCTTTCTTCCAGGTCCCTGGCGGAGCCGCCTTCGACTGCGGACTCACGTAGACAAGCACGCCGGCCGGGACGTCCGGATCGTAGCCCTGCGGAACATGAACCTGCCAGGCCAAGGGGTCATCGGTATGCAGGATATCCGCCGCTTGCCGCGCCGCGTCCTCGCCCAGCAATTCTTGCGGCGTGAATTCAAGACGGAAAGATCCGATTCCGGGGGTGCTTTCAGGCTCCTCAGCCCGGCACTGAGCCGCGCTCAGAAACAGTGCGATCAGCGCAGCGACGACCCACATATGCCTTAAAAGAGTCATCAACAAGCTCTCGAAACCCATCCGACAATTATTAGAAACGATCCTTGAGCGAGTAGTACATCATTCCGAGCACCATGCCCGGATATCGCAGTAACGTACCGCCGGGGAACATATGGATAGGCAGATCCGCAAACACATCAAAGCGGGACGTTTCTCCGGCAATCGCTTCGGCAATGATCTTGCCTGCGAAATTCGCCGTCGAGATACCGTGTCCGGAATACCCTTGCGCAAAGAACACGTTCGGCTTCAGCCGTCCGATGTGCGGCATGCGATTAACGGTGACTGACAATGTTCCGCCCCATGCATAGTCGATCGCGACATCCCTGAGCTGCGGAAACAGCTTGAGCATGTACGGACGAACGAACCCCGCAATGTTCGCTGGAAACTCCCTGCGATAGTTTTCGCCGCCACCAAATAGCAGGCGATGATCTTCAGACAGTCGAAAATAATCAACCACAAAACGCGTATCGTGCACGCCGAAGCGTCCATTGATAAGTTCCCGCACGCGCGTCTCACCGAGCGGTTCGGTCGCAATCATGAAATTGTTGATCGGCATGATTTTTCGAGCGGCGCGCCGCTCGAGATTATCCAGGTAGCCATTGCACGCAAGCACGATGTAACGGGCTGATACGGAACCCTGGGCGGTTTTGACCAGCGAGGGTTCTTTTCTCGAGTAGCGCCTGACACGGGATCGTTCGAAAATGCGCACGCCGGCATCTGTCGCCGCTTTTGCAAGGCCCAGCGTGTAATTGAGCGGGTGTAGCGTCAATGCGTGCGAATCGTACAGGGCCTCCAGGAAACCCTCGGTAGCGACGCGCTCCCTGGATTCGTCGGCACTAAGCGCCTGGCAAAAAGGATAGTCGTAGCGCTCAGCCAGCGCGTCCGACAACTCTCCGGCCCAGCCGAGGTAACTTTTCTTGTGGACGCCGACAAGCTGACCCTGCTGCAGGTCACAAGGAATCTCGTGCTTTTTGACGCGATACCGAATCTCGTCTTTCGCCAGCTCCGCGAAATCCCAAAGTAGTCGTGAACGCTCGAATCCATACGCTTCTTCGCACTCCAGAACGTCTTTGCGCTGGCCGCTACCCACAAGCCCGCCGCAACGCCCGGATGCGCCGAAACCGATACGCTCGGCCTCCAGCAACACAACATCGAAACCCTGTTCAGCCAGATTTAACGCGGCAGACAAGCCGGTAAAGCCGCCGCCAATAACGCAGACATCCGCCTGCTCGGCAGACTGCAAGATCGCATGGTCCTGCATGCCGATCGCAGTTGCCGCGTAGTAGGTATCGGGGTGCCCGGAAGGAAGCTTGTTTTCTTTCTGCACAATAAGACCTTTATATTAGATGGATGACTGCGGCCGGATCGGGCTGCCGTCGAAGAAACGCTTCAAACGTAGCGGTCCGATATCGATTCCGCACTCCTTCCCTGTCAGCATGCCAGCGATCGTCTTTCCGGCGCCTGGCCCGATACCGAAACCGTGCCCACTGAAACCCGTGGCAACGTGAAAACCCGGCAGGCTATCGATCGCGTCGATGATCGGTACAACATCGGGTGATGATTCGATCATGCCAGCCCAGCTCTCCACAATGGGCGTCGCCGCGAGCTGCGGGAATACCGTGTCGAGGTTGCGACGAATGCCCCTGAGTACCCGTTTGCTTGGCAACGGATTAAGCACCCGCGTCGCCTCGAACGGTGATGGCCGATCGAGCGGCCAGGACTTCGGGGTTTGCCATTCGTCGACGAACTCGCGACCGAAAGAGAGCCGCAGGATTCGGAGCTCCTGTTTGAGCGCTGGAATGAACTTGACGAAATGCCGGAACGATGACGGTGTGACGAGATGTTCGAGCACTGACCCATGCGCGACCGAATAACCACCGTCCTGCCGACGGCGAATTCCAAGGCGGTCGTCAAACACATTGCCATTGAGTACATTTTTCGCAGGCGCTGTTCGGGCCACAGTGCCGCGCACTTTGAGCTGCGGTACGTTGATCCCCAGCGAACCGCAGAACAACGACGTCCAGGCCCCGGCGGCGCATAAAACGACGCTTGTTTTTATCGTTCCGTGCTCGGTAACAACCGCCGAAACTCGTCCACCCGACGTTTCAATGCCTCGCACCGCACAGGAGCTCAAAACGCTGGCGCCGCAACGCTCGGCTGCACGCGCAATAGCCGGCGCAGCTTTGTGCGGTTCAGCACGACCGTCGGATTCTGTGTACAAAGCGCCAGCCCAATCAACCGCTGAACCGCGCAGATGCTTTTTCAATTCACCTGCGGACAACAGACGCGACTCGATGCCGTAGGTTTTTGCTGTTTCAATCCAGTCGCCGAGTTCTTCGAGCTGTTTCTCGGAGTTGGCCGTGAAGAAACAGCCGCCGCGCGTAAAGCCGACATCCTCGCCGACGTCCCTGTCGAGCCCGTCCCAAATACGCAGGCTCTCCTGCATCATCGGAATTTCGCGCGTATCGCGGCCTTGAATCCGGACCCAGCCCCAGTTGCGTCCGGACTGTTCGCCGGCGATATGGCCCTTCTCGCAGAGCGCGACGTTGATGCCCTGCTGTGCGAGAAACAACGCGGTCGATACACCCACAATACCGCCGCCGATCACAACGACGTCGGCGTTGGCGGGCATTCGTTGCGGCGCTTGGAGCGGCCCGCTCCATGTCGAGGCGACAACGCTTTCGTTAGCCGCTGTCATGTATGTTGCCGGCGCATTTTTATTCCTATACCGTACCGTCCCGATGGAACAGGCAATAAAGGCAGTATCTGACATTCCGCCGCTGATCGCGACATCCGTCGTACGCGGCAGTGAGCAGGGCGAAAGTCACGGCGGCATCTTTATTATCGATCCGGCATCGCAGGCCGTTCACCAGGTACTCGACTGGGATACCGCGGATATTGACTGGGCCGGCCGTGGCTGGGATCGCGGCCTGCGTGGCGTCGCTTTCTACGGCGATGAGGTTTATGTCGCCGCGAGCGACGAACTGTTTGTCTACGACACGAACTTCAGGCAGCTGCGCTCGTTTCGCAACCGCCACCTCAAGCACTGTCACGAAATTGCCGAGCACGACGGCAAACTTTTCCTGACGAGTACCGGTTTTGACAGCATTCTCGCTTTCGACCTCCTTAAACAACAGTTTGTCTGGGGACTGCACGCTGCAAAGCTGGATGGCGAGTGGCATGCGCACCGCTTTGATCCCAATAGTGACGTGGGGCCTCCACCTCGAAATCAGCTACACATTAACAACGTCGATTGCACCGACAGCGGCTTGTCGTTTGCCGGACTGCGAACCCGTGGAATTATCGGCCTCGGCGCCGACGCCAGGTTGCTGCAGCAGGTGGAACTGCCGGAAGGTGTTCACAATGCGAAACTCGTTGGCGATGGCGTTATCTTCAACGACACCGCGGCCGACTATCTGCGTTTCGTCACCCGTGATGGCGAGGAACGCCGCTTCCGTTTTCCAAGCTATCCACCGGAAGACCTGCAGTATGCCGGCGTTGACGACTCGAAAATCGCGCGACAGGGCTTTGGCCGCGGCATGTGCCTGATAAACGAGCGACTCGTGGCGGCCGGATCCTCGCCGTCGACCGTGACGGTCTTCGACCTGATAACCGGGCAGACGGTCTTTTCCGTGAATTTCTCGATGGATATCCGCAACGCAGTTCATGGCCTCGAAGTCTGGCCTTATTCAATTCCGTAGATGTCCACCTGAAGCAAGCGCTGCTGCTTTTTGCTCGATCGCGAACAAGTATTCCCGAGCTCGACCTGTCGATGTATATCACGCCCATCGGCGCCTACGACCTGCCGCCGTTCGCGCTGTACATGTGGGACGCCTCTCTCTCACTATCGGCAATCGCCACAATGGAAAACGCATATTCGTAGAACGAATACAGACGACTACTGGCGGGAACATGGCTACCCGCCGCAATGCCGCCCTGTCGGCGATGATGACTTCGAGTGTGACTAGTCGGTAGCGGTCTATCGAAGCTGCTATTCGCCATTCGCCAGACGAATGGCTGCAACGACGTTGGCAGGCGCGCCCCAATGCTGAATATTGACGCCTGAAACCCCGGGAATTGTCCTGACCTCTGCGATCATCTCGGCGCAAACGCTGACGCCCTCGCGCACCGGGTCATTCGAGCTCTCAATGCGCTGCAGGGCGTTATCAGGAATCGGCGCCCCTTTGAAGTTTTCCTTCAAAGCCTGTGCCTCAGCCAAGGAAGTCAGCAACGGCACATCCACGATGATCGACGCCTGATGCGTAATTTTCTGCTCAACAATTTTCTGCATGTAACGACGCAGGAGCTTCGCATTCAGACAAGGGCGCGTCTGTAGAAGCCTTATTCCCGTATTTAGTTTTTCCCTGACGCGCTCTGCAGCCCAGTCTTCTGCTGGATCGAAAACGGTCACGAACGAGCCGAGGCAAAAGCCCGGGTTCGAAACCAGACTACTATCACTTCCGACATGGCGCGCCAAAGCAGTCAGTTGCGTTGCATCCACCTCGAACACGCCCTTGCTGCGCATTGGCGCTGTCTTCGAGAACTTCTCGCCTCGCCCGAGGAATAGTGTGGTGACATCGAGAGCCGCTGCACCAAGGAGCTCCGCAAGGAGACCGATACGATTTCGATCACGGCAGCTGATGTGCACAATCGCGTCGACGCCACGTCGCATGACGATGCTTGCAGCCACAAGCACTGACATATGCCCCACGGCGTAACGATCGTCAGCCACCTGAATCGCATCAACACAAGGAGCAAGAATAGTCGCCGCATCTTCAATATGAGATGCATTGGACGACGGTTTTAACGGCAGCGTCGCTGTTACGACGAAGTCCTTCTTGTTTAGCGTGTCGCGAAACGTCTTCAAGACAGTTACTACCTGAATTCAGGGCCGACAGTGTCCGGTTAAGTGACGACAGCTGTCAAATCTCCGGCCGGCATTTCGGCCAATGTCCCGACTCGGTTAGACTTGCGGATTGTCAGCGACCAAAGGCCAGCATGATTCATCTCCCAGACACCGCGGGTATTCGTGAGTTTCGAGCATTTCTTGACGCTAATGAATATGACAGCACTCATCTGACGGAAAAGCTCGGTCGTGCACAACCTCCCGGCCCGACAGAGAAAAGCCAGATGTTCGATGATTCGCGCGTAATCACGACGCCGAACGTCCTCGTTCGGCTCTTCCTGCTTGGCTCCACAATCGACGAGGCGACCGCCCGCGAATTCCTGCCGGAGAAAATCCTCGAGTTTTGCGCCGATGCGAACCTTCTCGAGTTCGTTGACGGCAATGTGCGAGCAAGTAGCGTCATCATTCCTATCGAAGACCTGCTGTTTGCGTCCGATACCTACTCTTTGCTTGGTACGGACAAGGCTTCGGAGTTCGTGTTGCCAGCAAGCACGCATTCCGCAAATTTCCTCCGCCACCTGACGTTGCGCACAGCGGTTAATACGACGCTCGATCTTGGCTGCGGATGCGGCATCCACGCCTTGTTTGCGTCCCGTCACAGCGACCGGGTCATCGCAACAGACATTAGCGAATCAGCGGTTCGCTACACGCGATTCAACGCGCTGCTGAACAATATCGACAACGTCGAGAGCCGAAAAGGCAGCCTGTTCGAGCCGGTCGAAGGCTCGAAATTCGACCTGATTATTAGCAACCCGCCTTTCGTCATCGCACCCGGCGCGACTTTCACTTACCGCGACAACCAAATGGAACTCGACCAGTTCTGCAGGCTACTGGTTCGCGAGGCGCCAGACTACCTTACTGAAAGTGGCCATTTGCAGATTCTCTGCGAATGGGTGGAACAAGAGGGCGAGTCCTGGCAGGAACGGCTGACGGAGTGGATACGGGGCTGCGACGGGTGGATATTGCACAGCACGCCGATCTCTCCCGCCAGCTACATAGAGCAACGCAGTAACGACATCTCTGGCGATGCGGTGGATACCGGCTCCACGGAGGATTGGACCGCCTATTTTCAGGACAACAATGTGCGAGCCATACACCCGGGTATGATTACGCTGCGTCGCCGTACCGGGAATAACTGGATTCATCTTCAGCCATTGCTCGGCGATGTTGAATCAGCGGCGGGCCAGGCAATTACAGACGGCATCAGCGCCATCGATTTTCTCGAGGCCTGCGATGACGAATCGCTGCTCGAGGCAACGCTTCAGCTCGCCGAGCAACTGGAAGCCGAACAGATGCTGGATGACGGCAAGGCCGTTGGCGTCTATTTACGCATGAACAACGGGCTTTCGGTGGAAGCAGAAATCGACGGACCCGTAGCCGCATTCCTGAACCTCTTCGACCGCAAGCGAACCGTGCACGAGTGCATTCGAAAGTTCGCGGCTCTAACCGATGCCGATGCTGACCAGCTGACAGGGGACCTGCTGGCAATCCTCAAAGTATTCGTCAGTCGCGGCTTTCTCATGCCTGCCGACATGGATTGATCCTGGCGCAACGAATAAGGGCAGCCCGAAGCTGCCCTTATTCTCTAATTGTTCTCTAATTGTGCGCGGGGACTAGTTCCAGTTATACGAGAACCGTACGCCGAATTCACGTGGCCTGTTCGTCGTTACACGTCGCTTCCCAAAAAACGTATCGAAGAAAAACGGATCGTCGAACAAGGTTGCACGCTCGTCTGTAATATTGCTGCCGAAAGCCTCCAGCGTCCAGTTGTCCGAAGTAAGACCGACCTTCAGGTCGAAAATACCGTAGGACGGCTGGATAAAAGTAGCCGAGTTCGTAACGCCTGGCTGATATGGAAAATCCTCCAGCTGGTTACGTGACTTATCCTGATACGTGTATTGGCCCCGAATAAACATATTCTCACCCGAAAATACTGGCCAGGTGTATTGCAGGAATGTATTGAACTTAAACTTCGGCACGTTCGGCAACTGTGTACCCTTGGGGACGGGAACGGTTACAAGAAGATCTTGCGACGTCTCTGCATTTACGTAGCCGAGATTGATGCCAAGGTCCAATCTGTCCGTGGGCGCCGCACGTACGTCCAGCTCGACACCCAGCTGTTCAGCGTCACCGACGTTCGTCACCATGATCTGGAAGGGCTGGCCACAAAGATCTACGTCCGGAACCTCACCGGGATCGCAAGGAAAGAAGCTCGGATCGAGGACTTCGATCTGGTAGTTCTCCCACTTGCCGGAGTACACCGTGGCGTTGATCTGCAGCTTGTCATCAAGCCAGCGTGTCTTTGCGCCAATTTCGAAGTTCTTCAGAAGGTCCGGCTCGTACACCTGCGAGAATTGCGTGAAAGGGGTGCGGTTGCGGTTTGCCCCACCGGCACGCCAGCCCTCGGAATATAGGGCGTACACCATCTTGCTGTCGTCAATCCTGTAGGTCATTGTCACTTTCGGAACGACGTCATCATTGCCGCCTTGCGGGCTGGTGCTATCCGGCCATACGCCTGGCGCAGATATAAACGGCTTGTCGACCACATAAAATCGGTCCGTATTCTGGTCGAACAGCCGCAGTCCCAACTCGGCCGTGAACTGTTCGTTGAAGTCGTAAGAGAAGCTTCCGAATACCGCCCATTGATCCCAGTCGGTGCTATCGGCTGATAACCACCAGGACGGATCTACGCCGGACGCGGTATAAAAACCGGTCCAGTAATAGTAGGCCAGCGAGCTTTCAAAGTCCGGAGTACGAGCACGGTAAATCCAATCTTCAGATTTTTCTTCGTAGAACGCGCCCAACACCCAACGGTAATTGTCGCCGGATTTGGAAATGCGAAACTCCTGCGTAAAACGATCGTTCTCCTGGTTCAGGGTATTGAAGCCGACCGTATCCTGATCATAGAGGGTCTGGCCTGACCAGCAGTAGGTTGCATAGTAAGGACAGAAGTTGTAGTTGAAATAAGCGGAGTATGTTGTGCGGTCAAACACGTAATCGATGTTGCGATCGAAGTAGCTCGAAATCGAGATGAAGTCCAGCTCGCCAATCTTGCCCTCGATTGTTAACGCGCCCTGCGACCAGCGGTCTTCGCGCGTATCCTTGAAAAACTTCACCGTCTCGAGGTCACCAACGAGCGGATCGTAGTCATTGCGGCCACCCGCGTTCGATCTCTGCGTCAATACGTTACCGGTTATGGACCAGTTGTCGTTGACGAACCACTTGGCGGCGATACGACCACCGGTATGTTCAACGTTGTTGATATTCTTGCCAACGACGTTCGAATTGTCTTTCGTACCCTGCTGTGGCGACACACCGAAGACGTTGTCAATGAAGCCGCCATCTTCGGCCGAGAAGCCAACCAGGCGAACCGCAAACTTGTTCTCGATGAGCGGCATATTGACGAAACCGGAAACCTCGTAACTTGCGTCCGACTCTTCACCTGCACGCACCATGAAGTCGGCATTCGCCGAGAACCCGGTGGGATCGGGCTTGTTGGTGACGATCTTAAGCGTGCCTGACTGTGAGCTATCGCCATACAGCGTGCCCTGCGGACCCGCCAGGGCTTCGACTCGCGCGATGTCAATCATGCGAGGTTCGGGGTTAATCGAAAACTGGGTAAGCGGTTGCTCGTCAATATAGAGCGCCGCGGATGACGCGGCGATAAACGCGACGGGATTGTCCGATACACCGCGGAAGATGATTTTGTTAGCGCCGGCGGTGCCGCCGATGCTGCTCATGCTCGGGATCATGCGAATCGTTTCTTCGAGATTCAACAGGCCCTGGCGCTTCAGGTCATCACCGGTAAGCGCCTGGATACTGGCTGACACATCCTGAAGGCTTTCTTCGCGCTTGCGGGCGGTAACGGTTATTTCTTCGATACCGCCTGACTTGGCACCGCTTTCCTGCGCCTGTGCATCGTCGGCCGTTCCCGCGACGGCCATGGACACGGCCACGGCGAGTGCACTTTTTACAGGTATACCTTCAGTGATTTTACTGTCGGCCATATTCGCAACCCCCCGGGCGTTTATTAGCGTAGCGCTTTTATATTTGCCTGAGTCTACTATCAATATTTGCCCTGACACAACAAATGAGACGTATTATCAAAAGACAAAAGGGCCAGATCATTTGTAGATTTGCAACAAAACCGGCATTTGCTATGTTGCCGTCTTGAAAAGTACTTCGTTACCACTGAAATCATCATGAATATCGATCAACCCCTGCGAACACTGGGCCCGGTAGACGCCCAGCCCCTTATCGACGCAATCCTCTGCCTCGATGAAAACACGTGGCTGACCAATGTTAACCGGCAAAACGACTACGAAGTTCACCGCCAAACGCAGTCCGTTGTCCTGGTTTTCTGCGATGGCGCGATGGATGATCTGCAGGTAAGCAAGCAGGAAGGCTGGGACCTCCTCGCCGAGACAGCGGTACCGGTGATGCACGACCTTATTGGCAAATTCTATCCGCCGGGCGGCGTCATCGTTCGTGCTATGGCGGCGAAACTGTTGTCCGGCGGACGCATTAACCCGCATTTCGACAGTCACGCGACATTTCGGCACAGCCATCGTATCCACGTGCCTGTCACCACCAACAAGCGCGTGCGCTTCATGATTGACGGCAAGCCGTTCCGCCTCGAAGTAGGCAACGCTTACGAGATCAACAATCAGAAAACACACAGCGTTATGAACAGCGGTGCCGAGGACCGCATAACGTTTATATTCGATTACCTGCCGCCTGATCACGTAAAGCGGTGAGGATTGGGGACATTCCTGTTTAATGGGGATTCGGTGGTTTCGACTGCAATTCAAGACTGAAACCAGAATGTCCCCCTAAGCCCGCTCGCTAGTGCCTGATCGAATCCGGCTGCCAGTCTTCCGGCAACTCGGCGAGCAATGGCTCTAGCACCTCGACCATGGGCTCGAGGTGGCGTTCGTAATTTCGCCATAAGTGCTTCGAACTGGCATAAATCGGCTGCCTGACCTGCTCTGAACTGGCCGTCTTGACCGCCCTGTCCGTCTCATAGAAGCGCAGGCAGGCATCGTTCCAGGGCAGATCGCAATATTTCAGAATGCGCCGCACCTGGGTCTCGAGATCGTCGACGACCTCTTCATACTGGACGTGCAGGACCTTACCGGGAAGCACGGCGTCCCAGTGATCCATCAACCGCTGGTACTGCAGGTAGAACTCGGCCAGTTCGAACTGGTCGTAAGTGAACGGCTGACCCCGCGCAAACAGCTGCTTGTAACTACCGAGGCAGCTGTCGAGAGGGTGTCGCCTGGCATCGATGATCTTCGCATTCGGCAGCACCAGGCTAAGGAAACCCACATGCACGAAGTTGTTGGGCAGCTTATCGGTAAAATATGGCGTGCCCAGCGGGCGATGTTTCTCTGTGCGGCGCAGGTACTCCGCACCCAGCTTGAGAAGCTCGTCATCGCTGAGTTCTGAGACGACACCGGGATAGACCTTTTTGTCATCGCGCTTGACGCCGATGGAGCGCGCCACGCGTCCAAGGTCGGGCAGCTCATGCGTACCCTCGACATCCGGATGGCTTGCCAGAATCTGCTCTATCAATGTCGATCCGGAGCGCGGCAGCCCAACGATGAAGATTGGAGAAGCACTGGGGTCGCCGCAGCCGGCGCGTGAGGCTATGAACTCTGGCGTAAAGGTCTTTATAAAGTTGTCGTGCACGTCCGCCGTCTGTACAGGGTCGTAGGTTTCGCGCTGGCGTCGATTATCGTTACCACTGGCATAGTGCTCGAACGCCTTGTCGTAATCTCCGGCATCTTCGAAGGCTTTGCCAAGAGCAAATTCGAAATTGGTGCGGGCTTCGTCATTCAACTGATCGCTCTTTAGTTGCTCCAGCATCGTGTTGATTTCTTCGGCTTCAAAACGAAATGTTTTCAGATTGGCAAGGCTCCACCAGGATTCGCCATGGCCGGGATTGTGTCGGACGCACTGGCGGTAACGCGCGATAGCCTCGTCCTGCTTGCCGATGGTTTTAAGGACATGGCCAAGACCCGACAATGCGCCAGCATGCTGGGGGTCTTTTTCAATGGCTTTCTCAAAGCTCGCGATGGCCTCTTCATGACGACCGGCCATCGCGCTGGTCGTTCCTGCCGCGGCGTAGCCATTTGGCTTATTGGGCTCCAGTCTCGAGGCCCTCGCGAGGGCCTGAAGCGCCGCGTCCGTCTTGTCCTGTTCCTGGCGGGCAAGGCCAAGATCCATCCAGCCCTGGAAAAAGTCCGGTGCTATCTCGAGGGCGCGTTCCAGCATGATCTCCGCATCACCCCACTGTTTTGCACGCATGGCAACACCAGCCAGGAGACGTAGCCCATCAACGTTGCCAGGATCATTCAACAGTACATCGCGGTAAATCTTCTCGGCTTCTTTCAGCTTGCCCATACGCTGCAGGCCCAGACCACGCACCAGCTCTTCGCGATGCGGCGCCAGCTTGAACGAGGCCTCGAACTGCTTCGTCGCGTCGTCGTCCCGCCCAAGCGCCGTAAGCACCTTGGCCTTTTTCATACGGATGGACGCGCTACCCGGTTCGAGTTCTGCCGCGCGCTCCAGTGAGGCCAGCGATTCCGCCAGCTTGCCCTGCATTATCAGGGCTTCTGCCAATCCTTCATGGGCGCGGGAAAAGTCATTAAAGATGCGCGTCGCTCGGGACAGCGTGTGCTCGGCATCCCGCGGCCTCTCCTGCTTGATGAGGCTTGCACCCAACAGGCACAGCAGGTTCGCATCTCGCGGAAATGCATTCAGCGCTTGCCTGCATATGCGCTCTGCAAGCACAGCATCGCCCGCGCGCAGGAACGTGCTTGCACGGTCAAATGAAGCCTTGGGAGTATCGTTATCGTTTTCTTGCACGTGGTTATCAGTCCCGAATCGGGTGCGTCCTGTTGTTATTTTTCTACGCGCTTCCGGACATAGTCCCGGATATCGAGACTCAAGTCCTCCATAGGCCCATAGTAACCCGACTCGAATACCCGTGACTGCATTCCCCGCTGTACGCTCTCGCAAATTTTCCAGTCCTGCTTGTTGACCAGGTCCCAGAATTCGACCGCATCCAGCGGATCAAAATAGGGTTGTTGCATTTCGTCGGGGTGGAACAGGAACTCGCAGCTAATATCCGTCCTGCTCGGTGAACGCGGCCAAAGCGTAAACGATGCCGCATGATCCCTCGACAGACTCAGCATCAGGTTGGGATAGATCAACTCTCCTTTGTGGCGAACCTGCTCGTCCTCGTTGAGGCCGGCAAACGGCGCCCTGTTGCTTAACCCGGACAGCGTAAAAGTGTTCGTTCCCTCTTTCTGTGGAATGCCGCGCTCCCAGTCCAGCCCGCTACCACCGCCGGCTCGAAACGCGGGAACGACATTGCACAGTTCGGGGTGTACGCCTGCGCAGTGATAGCACTCGTTGTAATTTTCGAGGATGACCTTCCAGTTAGCGGCCACCGAATAATCGATACGGTGTCCTACCCGAAGCTCATCCATCGGATAGCGTTCTATCCGCCCGGGTATCTCGCCCAGCATCTCGGCCAGTGACTGTTCGCCCGGTATCAACCGCACGAACACATAGCCGCCCCAGCAGTCGACATCAACCCGATGCAGCCCAAGGCCCGATTTATCAATGTCGATGTGCGGCGTGCTGTGCAGCTCACCGTTGAGACGGTAGTTCCAGGAATGGTAGGGGCAGCGAATGCCGGCCTTGAAGATGCCGCATTGCTCGGCGGCATTGGGGGCATTGACGAGCTGTGCACCGCGGTGCCGACATACGTTATTGAAGCCACGCAATGAGCCCGGTTCGTCGCAGACCAGCAGGATGCTTTCACCGACTATATCGACCACCCGGTAGTCACCCTGGCTCTCCAGCCCGTCTCGACGGCCTGCACAAAACCACTCGCGGTGAAAAATCCGCTGCCGCTCGAGCACGAAGTGCCCGGCATCGAGGTAATACTCGCCCGGTAATGTAGCTTCGAGTTGTTGGCGGTGGGAAGTCGTCATATGCTGACGTATTCAACCCCGAGTTCCGCCGACTTGCAACAATCCACTATGCGCTACGACGTCATCGTCATCGGGGCCGGTCATAACGGCCTTACTGCCGCGGCTTACCTCGCCAAAGCGGGACGCAAGGTACTGGTTCTGGAGCGCCGCGACATTGTCGGCGGCTGCGCGGTCACCGAGGAGGTCGATCCAGAGCTGGCGCCAGGCTGTCGCGTATCAACGGCGTCGTATATCGCCAGCATGCTGCGGCCAACAATTATCAAGGACCTGAAGCTCGGCGCGTACGGCCTGAAAATGCGTGCCTGCGACCCAGGAGTACAGGCTGCTTTTGACGACGGCGATGTGGTTGCCTGGTGGTCGGACGAAAATAAAATGCGCGCCGAGCTCGCGCGCATTGCAGCTCGCGATATCGATCGCTTTTTTGAGACCGAGAACGAACTCAAACGGCTCGCCGCCTACCTGCAGCCGTTCTTCCTCGAGCCGCCTCCGGATGTGCACGCAAGCGGCCTCGCCCGCGTCTCGGAACTATGGCGCACCTACCGGCGCTTTCGCGGTGTTAGCGGTGACGACATCAGTGGCCTGATGCGATTCTTGACAGGATCGCTGGGCGAATTCCTCGATCGGCGCTTCGAGTCCGAAAAGCTCAAACGGCTTATTCTCTCTAACAGCCTGTACGGGAAACACGGCGGCCCATATCAACCAGGCACGGCGATGGGACTTCTGTTTCATCTCCTGAGTGGCGGGGATGAGGGGCAGCAGGCCTGGCAGGGACACGTCATCGGCGGCATGGGAGCCATTTCTGAGGCTCTGCGGCGAGCCTGCGAAGAGCTCGGTGTAACAATTCGGACGCAGGCTCCGGTTCAACAGGTAAATATTGCGAACGGTATGGCGAGCGGCGTAACGCTTGAGTCAGGCGAGAGCATCGATGCCGAAATCGTCGTCTCCAATGCCGACCCGAAGCGCACCTTCCTGACGCTGGTCGACAGAAGCGAGTTGGCCGCTGACTTCCGCCGTGACATCGAGAATATTCGCATGAACGGACCGGCCGGCAAGGTCAATTTCGTGCTGTCCGAGGAACCGCAGGTAATCGGGATGCCCGCGGACCGCACCCGGGCACAGCGGTCCCTGTTTACGTTGATCCCTTCGCTTGCCGAAGCTGAAGCCAACTACAACGCCTCTCAGCAGGGCCTGATCCCGGAGCGCCTTTGGGTCGACTGCGTGCTCGCGTCGAACGTGGACGACACGCTGGCGCCGGAGGGCAGACACATGCTGACCTGCTTCGTGCAGTACCTGCCCTACTCACTCGCCAAGGGTAGCTGGGACGAGCAGCGCGACATTCTGGGAGATCGTGTATCGGAACTGATCGGCCAGTTCGCGCCGAACGTGCCCGGGTCCGTTATCGCCAGAAGAGTGTACACGCCGCTCGACCTTGAGCGCACATTCGGTATTACGGAAGGCAATATCTTTCACGGCGACATTTCTTTGGAGCAGCTCTTCTTTATGCGTCCATTGCCGCGGTGGTCGCAGTACGAAACACCCGTCGACGGGCTATTCCTGTGTGGTGCAGGCACTCACCCGGGTGGCGGCGTTACAGGCGCTCCGGGATACAACGCGGCACATCGAATTCTGCGCACGCGCTGACCCCGGGCGATCAGTCTTCAGGCCTTCGGCTACTGCAAGCCAATATCGGAGCCTCACGCGCGATCCAGCTGGGTAACGATCCTGCGTATAGTTAGGCGCATCAATCGCTATTAATGCAGTGACGCATCATGCCGGCCCATATCTATTTCGATCTCGACGGTACTTTGACGGACCCCTACGAGGGCATCACGAAGTGCATTCTGTACGCGCTGGACGAACTCGGCTTCCCGCATCCGACGGACGAATTTCTATTCAGCTGCATCGGTCCGCCCCTTTACGACACCTTTCCTCAGCTCGTTGGCGAAGAATTGACGTTGAAAGCGATCGATTTGTATCGCGAGCGCTTCAATGACGTCGGCTGGCAGGAAAACAAAATCTACGAAGGCATACTTGATGCGCTCGAGGCCATTAACGTTTCGGGAAACACCCTGTTTGTTGCTACGAGTAAACCGCACGTACAGGCGAGGCGAATTGTCGACCATTTCGGTATGGGAGCGTTCTTCGAAATGGTTTACGGTTGTGAGCTGGACGGTACTCGTTCGAAAAAAACGGAGCTGCTCGCGTACGCGATCTCGCAGAACCCGGGCACCGTCTCGCGCACCATGATCGGCGATCGCAAACATGACCTTATCGGCGCCGCGGCCAATGGCATGCGACCTGTTGGCGTATCCTATGGCTACGGATCCGTTGAAGAACTATCGGCCGCCGGTGCGTCAGGAATCGCTGATGCGCCACAGGCCCTGCCTGGCATTATTGGCGATCAACATGAGTAACCCTTCGCAAGAGTTCGGCTCTCCCCTCATTAGGCTCTGGTCCCGACTGCCGGTCATCGTCCGTGCTATTGCTGTTGGCATCGTCGTGTTCGCCATTGCCGGTTCACTGGCGTGGACACTGGTCCTGTCGCTTGTTCCGCCACCATGGTCGATCGTCGTAATGCTGGCCGTGCTTTTCGCATACTGGTGGTATTTCAGTGGCAACGGACAGCCTGAATCCACCAGGGCTCACAGGCGGCTGTGTTTCCGCAACACGAAATTGCCGGCTAAGGTCTGGGCCTGGAGCCTGATCGCCGCGTTTGCCGCGGCGCTGCTGCTGCAGGCCATACTGGTCTTTACATTCCGAATCGTCGAATTCCCGGCCGAGGCGTGGGTATTGCCGTACGACTTTTCTGCGTTGCCCACCTGGCAAGTCTGGACGATCCTGGTGCTCGCTGCCTTTGTCGCCGGCATTACTGAAGAGATTGGTTTTCGCGGCTATATGCAGGTGCCGCTCGAACGGCGCTATGGACCGGTCGCAGCGATTGCGATTGTATCTTTCGTGTTCATGGTCTTGCACCTTAACCAGGCCTGGGCGAGCGGCATAGTCATTATCCTGGTTGTCATCAGCGCCCTGTGGGGCGTGCTTGCCCGAACCTCGGGCTCGCTGATCCCGGGGATAATCAGTCACGGCTCGACGGATGTCGTGAATTTCGCCTACTGGTGGACCGACATCGCCGGTCATTTCAACAAGAGACCCATTGCCGAGACAGGAATAGACCCGCACTTCCTCACGGCGACAGCCGCCATGCTCATGCTGTCTATCCTGTTTGGCTTTGCGGCATGGAAAACTTCAAAAGCGAGATCCGGCACCTGACCTCAACATGATGCGAAACCTCGCTCAAGAAGCCGTCAACTTCAGACCGACGATGCCGCCGATGATCAGCGCAATGCAGAACAGCCTCATTGCGTGTGCCGATTCGGCGAACAGGATGATGCCGAGTATCGCGGTGCCCGCCGCCCCGATACCTGTCCAGACCGCGTAGCCTGTTCCGAGCGGAATCGTCTTTAGCGCCTGCGAAAGGAAGTACAAGCTGATTGCCATCGCCCAAAGTGTCAGCAGACTGGGTATCAGTCGCGAAAATCCGTCGGTATATTTAAGTCCGACGGCCCAAACGATTTCGAAGACTCCGGCAATACCAAGACTTAACCATGGGCTTAACATCATCATTTCTCCTTATAGAGCGTTACCATGCCTGGTATCACAAACTACGACGGCGAACGGTGGTTCACCGCTTGCGCGTACACGCTGCCATCTTCAGGTGGCATCGCGAGGTCGGCTGAGCCTAATTGCCGTATTCGGCCAAGCTTACTTCACAACCCTACTCGGCGCTTGCTACTGTAGACGCAGCTTATCGGAGAGACTGTATGCGCAGGATCGTTATTCCCTTACTCGCAATAGCGCTGCTTACCGCCTGTCAGAAAGTGCCCGAGTTGTCAGTCGCAAAGGCTGAGTTGGTCACCGCCGTGCGCTGCGGCAATCTCATAGACGGGCTGGCCGAGGAGGCCCTGGGAGCACGACTGGTCGTCATTACTGGCGAACGCATTACCGCGGTGCTGCCCGGCGATTCAAAGCCGCCCGTCAATGCCAAGGTTGTCGATCTGCGCGATTACACCTGCCTCCCGGGCCTTATCGATATGCACGTGCATATCGACGGACTACCCGAGGACCTGAACGATTACACCGTGTTCCTGCGCCGCACCCCGGAGGAAACACGCAAGCTGGCCGAGCAAATTGCCGGCACCGTGCTCAAATCCGGTTTCACATCTATCCGGCACGTTGGTGCCTACCTGGGCTGGGTCGACCGCGACGTGCGAGAGCGTATTGAGTCCGGCGACATAGTCGGCCCTCGCATTCAGGTCGCCGGGCCGTACCTGACGATCCCTCACGGCGGCGGCGATATGTACATCCCAGGCGTCGATGACGAGGACGTGCCCGCGTATTACAGGCTCGGTGTCGCCCGCGGCGCAGAGGAATTTCGGGCGAGAGCTGAGGAGGTTGTCGCCGGTGGCGCTGACTTCATAAAGGTTATCGCATCGGGTGCCGTGTTTGGCTATGGCGGCGTCCCTGGCGCACCTGAGATGACGCGCGAAGAGATTGCCGCCGTCGTCGAAGTTGCTCATGCGGCAGGCATCAAGGTCACAGCTCACGCGCACGGCGCGGAGTCGATCAAAGACGCCATCCTCGCCGGCGTCGATTCTATCGAGCATGCGTCACTCGCCGACGACGAGGTTATTGCGCTCGCCGCCGAGCGCGGTGTTGCGTTTTCGATGGATGTCTACAATGGCACCTACACGGAAAACGTTGGCCGGGAACAGGGTTATGCCGAAGAATTCATGCGCAAGAATGAGGAGACCACCGAGGCGCAGCGCATTGTCTTTGAGAAGGCACTCAAGGCGGGCGTAACAATACTGTTCGGGACCGATCTCGGCGTACTACCGCACGACATGGGCGCTCGCCAGTTTAGCGTTATGGTTCGACGCGGCATGAAACCAATGCAGGCGATCAAGAGTGCGACATCGGCTGCCGCGGATCACATGGGACTGGCCGACGATATTGGCGCGGTCGCCCCCGGGCGTTACGCGGACCTGATTGCCGTACGAGGCAACCCGCTGTCCGATATAACGGTGCTGCAGGATGTAGATGCTGTTATCAAGGGCGGCACCGTCGTCAAGAAAGCCACGCCGCTAAAACCCAAGTTCGCCGACGCGGTCTACCATACGGGCAAGATTTACACCGTTAATCCTGAGAAGCCATGGGCGCAGGCGGTGGCCATTCGCAACGGCAGAATTGCTTTTGTCGGCACGGACGATGGCGTCCGCAGCTACATCGGCCCCGATACGGTCGTCTATGACTTGCGGCACCGCCTTATGCTGCCCGCCTTCCAGGACGCGCATATTCACCCTATAGGAAGCGGTATCGAGGCCTCGTCCTGCGATTTGAACGGACTGGACGACGTCGCCCTGTATCGCGCGCGAATCTCCGAGTATGCGACAGCGAATCCGGATGTTCCGTGGATTCTCGGCGGCGGCTGGTCGATGGCCGAATTTGGTCCCGGCGCTTCACCGAGCCGCGAGATTCTTGACGAACTGGTGCCGGATCGTCCTGTCTACCTGACCTCGCAGGACGGACATTCGGGGTGGGCGAACAGTGTGGCGCTGAAGATTGCCGGCATTACCAGCAATACACCCAACCCACCGGACGGCATTGTTGATAAAGATCCCGAAACAGGCGAGCCAATTGGCAGCTTGCAGGAGGGCGCCATGAGCCTGGTCACGAAGCACATCCCGGAAACCACGCTGGAAGACCGCCTAAAAGGGCTCGCTTACGCGCGCGACATGCTGCACAGCTATGGCATTACCTCGATCCAGGATGCCTATGTTTTTGAGGGTGACCTTGATGCTTACACCCAGATCGACGCAGCCGGCGATCTCAACTTGCGTGTGGTTGCCGCGCTTTGGTGGGAACGCGATGAAACGGAAGAACAAATACCGTACCTCGTTGAGCTGCGCGAAAAATACAACAAGGGCAACATTCGTCCAACCACCGTCAAGATCATGCAGGACGGCGTCATGGAAAACTATACGGCGGTAATGCTGGAGCCGTATCTGACTGAAGACGGCACCCGTGGCATCCCGATGGTGGACCCGGAATTCCTCAAGGAAGCAGTCAGCCTGCTGGACGCCGAGGGCTTTCAGGTGCATTTCCATGCGATCGGTGATGGTGCGGTCCGACAGTCGCTGGATGCCGTTGAGGAGGCGCAAAGACGTAACGGCGACCTTGGTCATCGTCATCACATAGCGCATCTGCAAATAATTGATCCGGCCGACGTACCCCGGTTTGCAGCGCTTGGTGTGATCGCCAATTTTCAGCCGCTGTGGGCATATGCCGACGACTACGTTGTCGACCTGACACTGCCGTTCATCAGCGAAGAAACGGCAAACTCAATGTACCCGATCAAGTCGGTCATCGACTGGGGTGGCAAAGTTGCTTTTGGCAGCGACTGGTCGGTTTCTACAGCCAATCCATTTCCGCAAATCGAAACCGCAATCACGAGGGTCGATGCAGAGAGTCACGCTACCGAGGTCATGAATCCCGAGCAGCGCATTTCGGTACAGCAGGCGATCGAGGCTTTCACGATCAATGCGGCATTTGTGAACGGGCAGGAAGACACGACCGGATCAATCGAGAAAGGCAAGCTGGCCGACCTGATCGTTGTCGATAAAAATCTTCTCGAAATTGACGCAAGCGAGATATCGGCAGCCAGCGTGTTACTGACGTTGTTCGAGGGTCAACCGGTATACGGTGACCCCGGCAGTCTCTAATCGTTCGAGCGAGCCAGCCAGCCAGGCTGCTCGTAGAGCTCGATTGAGACTTCGTCGCCCTGAAAGATTTCACCAGGGACTTCAACAACACCGACGATACCCCTGAGCAATCTTGCGGCGCTTGAGAAGGCGGTCGTCGTAATCGCTTCCCCAGTGTTAGTGCGGTGTCGCTCGGTCAGGCGAGTTCCCATATCAAGACAAGGTGGGTTGTACTCTTCGACACAGAGCTCCGCGCCTGAGGGGAATTTTAGGAGCGTGCCCTTCGGCAGTCGGGAGAGCTCCTCGATGCCCTGTAGGCAAAGGTTGGCCCCCAGGGTTGAAGGCAATATGGGTTGGCGCAGATCCAGCGCTTTCGATATCTCTCGCAACTCCGCGTGCGACACCGCCGACCACTGTCGTTCGTTGCGACGCACAGTACCCTTCGGCTGTTTGTCGCCTGCCCAGGTCGTACGAGAAAACGAGCGGTGCTTGTCACCGACAATACCGTCAGGCTCGACCCGAATCGACGGCAGGTCCGGCTTGGACTTGTCATCATTGCGACCGGCGTGGACCGACAGCACCTTGGCTGTAATCACGCGCATGTCGGCCACTTCGCATGTGTGAGGCCGAAGGGAAAGCCGGAGGAAATTCCAGGGCTCATGTTTTTTTTCTTGCGATATTAGTCACGTTTGTTTCGTCTGAGTTGGTAATTCAATTGCACTGATTTTCGGCCGAGGATACTACGCGATTTTTTTCGGCAAGGGGGTTTTCTATGACTTTTGTTTGCAGAAGCGTGCGCTAAAAATATGCCGCGACGAATTCGCGCTTACATCAGCCTTCTGTCAGCTCGTCTTCCGCCTCGAGCTCTGCCCAGATTTTAACGACCCAGTCGCGAATCTGGAGTGACTCCTCCCAGCGATCGGATAACTCGTTCTGGTTGGCATCGGTAATCGCATAGGGCGGCGGGCCGAGCTCACAGAGGAACACCAGCGTAGCGTTCGCATCGTTTCTGGTCCGCCACGACCGCATGCCTGCTTTCCACCAGCCTTTGAATACCTCGACCCAGACCTGGTGTTGTGGAAAGCCAAGCTGAATCTGCACCTGCTCACGGCTTGCGACGCGTCCCTGGAAGCAGTCCGAGCGTTCAAGAATCGCGCTGATGTAGGCCTGATCCCGCTCCGGCACCGGAGCCCGCAGTTCGCGGTCGACAACGAAGTGTGAGAGATCGGCGCACAGGCGCATTTCCGGGACCAGTTCCATAAGCTGTAGCGTGAAATAGAGATCGTTGAGCAAGCTGTCGCGATGCGTCTCGAACAACAACGGAATCTGCCGCTCGCCGGCCTCGTCCATCCAGCGGCGCACCGTATCCACCGCATCGTCGGGCCTTATCGGCATCACAGCGCTTATGGCATTCACCGTACACGCATTCATGGCAAGCGCGAAGTCGAGCAAAGGCTGCATATCATCCGGCGACTGTGGAAACGCGTTGATCATGCATCCGAGCCCGTGCTGTTCGAAGAGCCCCCGGTAAGCACGATTCTCGGCTATCTCGGACACTGACGGGTCCAGGCACATGCCATCAAAACCGGCCTCAGCGACCATCGCAAATGATTCCTCCGGCGCCCGCTCCGGCAAACAGGGGTTGCGTAGTTCCATACCCCAAAGCGATTGATATATTTTAAGTTTTTGCACGAACGGGACCTCGCCTATCGCGGCCGACGGCCAGTGCGTCGACGGCTATCGCGCCGTTCTCGCCGACGATGACCGGGTTCACGTCCAGCTCCAACAGCACCTCGCCCAGCGCATGCGCCATTATCGAGAATCGGGATGCCGCCACGCAGAAAGCGTCGATATCGACCGCCGGATTACCACGTACACCGTCAAGCAAAGGCCGGAGCTGCATGCGTTCGATGCAGCGTCGCGCATGGGTCACGTCAAACGGTGGTAATGCAAACTGCACGTCGCTTATCGTCTCCGCGAGTACGCCGCCGAAACCGATCAGGACAACCGGACCGAACTGTGGATCACGCTTCACGCCGAGAAACATTTCGATACCGCTGGGTGCCATCGGTGCTATCAGGGCTTCGGCGCCCAGGCGATGACTCAGGATACGGTACATCTGCCGCAGCTGTTCGGCGTCACTGATTCCTATTATCACGCCGCCCATGTCGGACTTGTGTAGCAGCCCTTCTTTCGCCGTCTTCAGCACGACCGGGAAACCGACGCGTTCGGCCGCGGCCAGCACTTCGTCTTCGCTGCTCGCGGCCTTCGGACTCGACGCCTCGATGCCGAAGTCAGACAGCATGCTGAGCGCCTCGGACTCGGCCAGCACCTCGCCGCGACGCAAACGCGCCTGCCACTTCTGAACGACTTCGTCGTTCGGTCGCACTAACTCGGAGAATTCTTCCAACAGGTAGTCGCGATACGCGAACAGCGCGCGCACGCCGCGAAGAAATTGGCTCACGCCGTCCAGCACCGGGAAACCGGCGTGCGTGCTTGCAACGACAGCCTCATCGAATCCGGTGCCCTGCCGAGCCGCAACCAGCGCTGCCGGCTTGCCAGATTCAGCATGTGCACGCTGCATGTAGTTCAGGTAGCTGGGATAGATTTTTCCGTGCGGCGCACGATCGTGAATGACGGCACCGAGCGCCGCGCCGGCATCCTGCATCATTAAGGACAGGCACCTCGTCATCACCTCCCCCGCATCCGGACCGCCGCGGCTCCAGGCGTCCAGCGGGTTTACGGCTGGCAATTCCGCGTCCAACACATCTTCCAGCGCTGCGACTGTTTTCTCGGACAATTCGGTCAACGGCACGCCCTCGTCATCTGCCAGATCGACAAGCAGCTGCCGCTCGCCGCCGGAATCGTGCAACGTTACGAGTCCGCCGGCGCCGACCGGGTGCAGTTCGGCAAACATGATGAGCATGGTCGTAAACTCATCCTGATCTCGCGCGCGTTGCACGCCGTAGCGTTCGAACAGCGCCTCATAGGTCGCATCGTCGCCGGCCATCGCACCGGAGTGTGAAACCGTCAGCTGTGCAGATTTTTCGGTGCGTCCGACTTTAAGCGCGACAACCGGTACGCGGCGCTGCGCGGCTTTTGAAAGTGCGGCTCGAAAGCCTGCGGGATTCCGGGCCGTTTCAACGAACAGCCCGACCACACGCGTCTCCGGAAGATCGAGCGCAAAATCCATGTACTCATCCATCGTGACGCCAATCTCGTTGCCGGTCGATACCGCGAGATTGACGCGCAGCCGCTCGTCGCAGTCGATGATGCCTGACATCCCGGAGCCGGAGTGGCTGATCAGCGTGATGTTTCCGGGCGCTTTGTGCTCAGTGCTGTCGAAACCACACGTCCAGACATGGTCCCGAACGTTGTAGTAACCCATGCCATTAGCACCGCAGACCAGCATGCCGGCGTTACGAATTTTTTTCTTCACACGATTTTGCAGCAGCGGCTTTTCGTCGTTGTCGAGCACTAACGTTGACTGAATAACCGCGGCAGGAATACCGGCTGCAATAGCCTCGTCGAGCGCCGCTTCTATGCGAGCATCGCCAACTGCAAAAACCACGAGATCCGGCGTCTCTGGCAATTCTGCGAGGCTGGCAAAACAACGTTGCCCGTGCAGCACCTCGTAGTTGGGGTTCACCGGATACAGATTGCCGGTAAAACCGCCTGTTTGAAGGTTCTTAAGCGCCCACTCGCCGAGACTGTCGGCACGACTCGACGCACCGATAATAGCGATCGAGCGCGGCCGCAGCAGTGGGTCAAGCCGGTGCCTTACCACCGTGATGCCCCTTAGTAAGGTCCGGGTGGCGTAGCACCACGCCTCGGTGGGAACCAGAATGGTTTGTCCACGACAGTTGCTTTGGCCATTGTGCGGTTCCAGTGCATCTCACGCTGGTAATAGACTTCGACCCATACGGTGTCACCTGGCTTGCCGTGTGGTGAACGAACCGTGCCAAGTGCAATATTCTGTTTGCACACGGGCGACCAGGCAGCAGACGTGATAAATCCGATCTCGCCTTTGTTGCCCTTCTTGTCGGCAAAAATATAGGAACTGTGTGCGGCTTTGTTGCCTTCGATGTCGAGCTTCACGAGGCGCCAGGTCGATCCGTTGCGCTTCTCTTCAGCCAGCGCCCGACGCCCATTGAAGTTGGGTTTCTTGAAGTCAACCAGCCAGTCGAGGCCAAGTTCCAGGGGCGATCGCGAGCGACCGGTCCGAACTGTCTCATCGGCCGGCAGAAACTCCATGTACGCGGCGAGAAAGCCAGCCTCAATACGCGCAAGCTCCAGCGCGTGTGTGCCGATGGCGCGAATGCCATAAAGTTTGCCCGCCTCGAACAACGCATCCCACAGCGCCTCGGCTTTGTCCGGGTTTATCCAGAGCTCGTAGCCAAGATCGGCGGTGAATCCGGTACGGGATACCATGAGCTCGGATCCCTGAAAATCGAAATGCATCAGGCCAAACGGCTTCAGTTCATCGAGGCCTTGTAGCCCCATCTTGTTCAGCACACTGAAAGACGTCGGCCCTTGCACCGCAAGGGCGGCAACATCTTCAGTCTCGTGCGCAATGGTTACGTCAAAACCGATTGTTGCGGCCATCAGCCAGGCATAGTGTCGCTCCTGCGAGCACAGTCGGTACTCGCCCTCGCGCAAATGAAAAATCGTGCCATCGTCGATGACCTGTCCGTGGTCGTCACACCAGACGGCATAGGCGACACGTCCGGGTCGAATCTTCGCCATGTCGCGCGTTACGAGTCTGTTCAGGAAGTCCAGTGCGTCGGGACCGCTTATTCGATACTTGGTCATCGGAGTCAGATCGAAAACCGCCGTCGCATTTCGAATTGCGAAGTACTCGATGTCCTCGCAGAAAAGCGAATCAGCGCTGGAGTATCCCTTCCACTGGTGCCACTCGTTAACCGTGTCGAGTTCGGCGAGGCGCGAATAGAACGGCGACTTGAGTCGACCCTGGTGTACCTGCTGAGTCTTCATGCTGCTTTCTCCCTGCTCAGTATGGCTCTGGCCGCATTGCGTCCCGCGGCGCCGCTGACGCCGCCTCCCGGGTGCGCTCCGGCCCCGCAAAGGTAAAGACCATCCAATGGCATTCTGTATTGCGCCGCGCTGCTCACTGGTCTCACGAACAGGAACTGATCAAGCGTCAATTCGGCGTGGTGCCAGTGGCCACCGCTGATATGGAATTCGCTCTCGATATCGGCTGGCGTCAACAATTCACTCGCCGTAATACGCTGCTCAATATCCGGCATGTACGTTGCAAGCGTTTTGATAACGGTCTGCAGAAATTCATCCTTCGCCGCATCATTCCAGCCGCCCTTCAGACCATACGGCGCGTACTGCACAACTGCCGAAAGCACGTGCTTACCGGTTGGTGCGAGCGACTCATCGCGGAAGCTCGGGAAGGTTGCCTCGATAACAGGATGCGGTGAGGTCTCACCGTATTTCGCTGGATTGAAGGCACGCTCGACATAGTGCTCGTCCGGAGCAATGACCAGTCGTTCGGCAAAGTCTTTTTTCGAGAGACCGGCGACCGTCGGCAGGCCGTCGAGGGCCAGGTGCAACTTCGCGGCATTACCCCGAGCCCGCAGGTGATTGATTCGCTGCGCGAAGCCTGTCTCCAAATGCCGGGCACCAACCAGCTTCATGACGGTACGTTTCGGGTCCGCGTTGGAGATGACCTGGTAACTGTCGAAACGCTGCCCGTCTTCGGTCTCGACACCGGTTACTCGGCCGTTCTCTACGATGATGCGCTCGACCGGCATCTTCGTACGAATTGTGGCGCCAGCATTGCGCGCTGCGTGCGCCAGTTCGTCGCTGACCCGACCCATTCCACCCTTGGGCATGGCTATCCGACCGTGGTCACCGGCCAGCCGGTACAAATAGGTCATGATGGTATTCGGCGAGCGCGGTCCCAGATGCGTGCCCAGCACCGCGTCAAGGCTGATTGCACCTTTCAACAATGCGCTGTCAAATCGCTCATCAAGCTCATCATAGATATTCATGCCGATTAGTCGCAGGAACTCGCGCATCTCTTCTTTACCCATGCGCCGAATATCGAAGCCAAGCTGTCCAAGAGTCACAAGATCCTTGAGGTCTTTGGTGCCCAGTCGCGGCGGTGCCTTATTCAGGTATTTTCGCAACAGATCCGAGAACCGCGTCATACGTTTGTGGAAGCCCTTGTAGTTCGCTGCGTCTTTGTCGGATACACCTGCAACCGAATCGCCTGACACGCGAACATGCTGCCCGTCTTCGGCCAACGCGATCGTCGCCATGTTCTCACTGGACAGTTCCGGCGCGAGCTTCAGCTCCTTGCGCACCTCCGGCTGCAGTTGATACAGCAGGTGCGCGCACGCGGATACCGAGTAGCCATCGGCAAACTCGCGAGTTACCGCTGCGCCCCCTACCTGTGCGTTGGCCTCAAGGATCAGCACATTCTTGCCGGCTTTCGCCAGCAATGCGGCGCACACCAGGCCGTTGTGGCCGGCCCCTACTACGATAGCGTCGTATCGGTCACCCATTTTCTTAGTCATCGCCGAAGTTCTCCGGTACCGTATTTGGCCGTCTGAGATCGGAGAGAATCTCGCGTGCCGCGTTAGCGCCGGGCGCGGCCATGACACCGCCGCCCGGGTGCGTGCTTGAGCCACACATGTAAAGACCGTCAATCGGGCTGCGATACTGTGCATAACCCGGCACCGGCCGGTTGAATAGCAGCTGATCCATCGTCAATTCACCGTGGAAGATGTTGCCCTCGGTAATGCCGATCTCGCGCTCGATATCCTCTGGCGTGCGAACCTCGACGTGCAGAATCAGATCCTTGAAATCCGGGCTGTAGTTGCCGATCTGGTCGATCACGCTTTTGGCGAACGCATCTTTCTCTTCGCTCTTCCAGGCGCGGCCCTCAATCTGGTGCGGACAGTACTGCACGAAACAGCTCATGAAGTGCTTGCCGGGCGGCGCCATCGTCGGATCGTTCAGGGTGGGAATGAGCATATCGACGTAGGGATCCTTGGACCAGGTGCCGTCCTTCCAGTCATCGTAGGCACGCTCCATGCGCTCCATGGAATCGATGAAATGCATATCGCTGTAGTACAGCGAACTGCCCTCTGGCAGTGCCGGAAATGTCGGCAAACCGTCCAGCGCAATATTCAACTTGCCGGACGAACCGCGAATCTTGAAGTTTTCGACACGCGTGTGAAACGCTTCCGGAAGGTCGCTCTTGTCCATGCAGGTCAGGAAGGTGCGTTTCACGTCCATAGCAGAAACGACGATATCGGCATTGATTTCGTCGCCGTTGTCGAGCGCGACACCGGTCACTTTGCCGTTCTTGACGATGAACTTGTCGACGCCGGCTTCGGTACGCAGCTCGCCGCCGGCCGCCTGGAATGCACCGGCGATGGAATTCGAAACCGCACCCATGCCGCCGCGCGCAAATCCCCAGGAGCCGACGTTGCCGTCAACCTCGCCCATGTAGTGGTGCAGCAAAACGTATGCGGTTCCCGGCGAATGAATCCCCAACGCGGTACCAATAATGCCGCTACCCGAGAATGCCGCCTTGATAACGTCGGTTTCGAAATACTCATCGAGGTACTCGGCCACACTCATCGTCCAGAAGCGGATCGTTTCGTACATGCGATCCTCGCCCATATCGAGGAACTTGCCGCCGATGCGAATGAGCTCTTTGATGTCCCGCGGCTTGAACGAGGTCGGGTCGGGCGCCGTACTGAGCAGGAAATCGCGAATGAAACGGCATTGCCGCATGGTATTGGCCGAATAGCTCTTGTAGGCGTCGGCATCATGACGAGAGAAGCGTGCCATCTCCCGATAGGAGACTTCGGCATCCTGATAGGAGCCGTAATAGTCTCCGTTTTCCATAAAAGTCACGGAGCCGCCGTAAGGCGTCACCTGCAGACCGTGCTTGTGCAGTTCGAGGGCCCGGTAAATCTCGGGTCGCAGAAGACTACAGACATAGGAACAATTTGAGTACCAGAAATCTTCGTACAGATTTCGGCTGACCGCTGCACCGCCTATGTAGTCGTTCTTCTCGACACAGACGACATCAAGGCCGGCTTTTGCCAGGAAAGCAGCAGTGGTCAGGCCGTTATGGCCGGCACCGACGATAATCGCGTCGTATTTCTTCATCTCTTGGAGCTCGTCGCTGTGGATTTTTGTTCGATTTTTGCAAGGGTAATGTCTACCGCACGCTCTACTTTGTCCAGCGTTTCGTCAAGACATCCCACATTGTGAGACTCGCACAGGAACCAGGGCTCTCTTGAGTCGGGCTCGATGAGAATTCCTTGCTCATGCAGTTCGGGCGCAAGCGCGTCGTAAAAATCGTAGTCTGAATGCACCCACTCGCGGTAATTGCCGGGGGCATTTTCCGCGAAGAATAGACCCATTAACGCCGGATGCCCGGTAAAGCTGTGCACGATACCGCGGTTTGTGAGTATGCGACTGAGTCCTTGCTGCAGTTTTCTGCCATAGCTTTCGATATCGGCCAGCGCGGTGGTCTCATCGAGTATCTCAAGTGTTTTTGCCGCGGCCGCCAGTGATACGGAATGACCGGTGAATGTGCCACCGTGCACGACGCCGTCGCCAACATGACGCATGATGTCTTCGCGGCCAGCAACAACCGAGATCGGATAGCCATTGGCAATCGCCTTCGCGAACGTGCACAAATCTGCTTTGATGCCAAAGAGTTCCTGAACGCCACCTTTCGCGACGCGAAAACCCGTCTTCACTTCATCAACGATCAGCACAATGTTGTACCGATCGCAGATCTCACGCACGTCCCTCATGTACTGGGCACGTGCAGAAATGGCGCAGCAATTTCCCATGATCGGCTCGATCAGGAATGCGCCGATCTGATCGTGCTTCTTCTTCATCAGGTCTTCGAGTGCATTCGCATCATTCAAGGGCACAGGATGAAAGAGCCGTTTTGTTATGGCCGGCACGCCATCGCCATACGGAACCAGCTCGGGTGAGCCGTCGCCAGGCTGCCACTCCTCTACCTCCGAATACCACATGACTTCACTGAAGACACCGTGGTAGCCGCCTTCCATGACGACATGTCCATCTTTGCCGGTAAACGATCGGGCGATTCGCAGCGCCGCCATGACCGCCTCCGTACCTGAATTCGAAAATCGAACCAATTCGGCCGCGGGCACCATTTTGTTGATGCGGCAGGCCACGTCATACTCGAGCTCCGTCGACAGCGCGAATACGCCTCCGACTTCCATCCCCTTCCTCGCCGCTTCGTCGACGCGGGGATCTGCATAACCAAGAATGATCGGCCCGTAGGCAAGGCGGTAGTCGATGTACTCGTTGTCATCGATATCCCAGACGCGTGCGCCTTCGCCCCGCTTGACGTAGATAGTGCCGTCGTCTCCCCAGTAACGGAAATTCGATGACACCCCTAGGGGCAACCTCTGGTTTGCCTTACGAAAGTGTTCATTGGATCGCACAAGGCTGCGCATCCGTTCCCCCAAAAAATGAATGAGTATTCATTCATATTATGGCATGATCAGCCAATGGTCGCTACCGTCAAGAAGACGAAAAGAACTGCACGACGCGAACAGCGGCGCCAGCAACTTATTGATGCAACGATGAAATGCATCGCACGGCGCGGCATGAGCAGCACAACATTGGGCGATGTAGCGCGGGAGGCGGGGCTCTCCCAGGGCATCGTCAATCTTCATTTCGAGAGCAAGGAAAACCTGCTGACCGAAACGCTGCGCTTCCTCGCTGACGAGTACAAAGCGCACTTTAACAAGACCTACGAAAAATCCGGCCCGGGTCCCGCCGACAAGTTGCGTGCGCTGATGGAACTCGACCTGCGACCGTCGATCTGCGATCGCCGCAAAGTCGCCGTATGGTTTGCCTTCTGGGGCGAGGTACAGTCACGACCGACCTACCGAAAGATTTGCGACGAACGCGACCAGTACTACGATGACACCGTTGAACGCCTGGCTGGAGAAATTATTGTAGAGGGTGACTACAGTGACGTCACTGCTGCATCGGTAGCCATGGTACTCACCTCAATGACGAACGGACTGTGGCTATCATGCCTGATCAGCCCGAAAACCTTCGACCGACACAAGGCCATGGACGCGCTGCTCGAGTACTTGTCCAGAGTCTTTCCGAAACACTTTTCGCAATGAGATTCCGATGCACATAGAGATCAGCAAAGACGCACTTTCCTGGCAGAAAATCGCGCGCGACTACGCCGACAACTACCTGCAGCCACACGAAGTCGAAGCAGAACTCAACGACGGTGTTTTGCCTGCCGAAATCACGCAACGCAACAAGGCGCGCGCAATCGAATTGGGCTTTACCGCGATAGACGTTCCGAAGAGCCATGGTGGGCTCGAGTTGCCCATGGAGTCCCAGGTCGCAATTTGGGAACAGTTGGGCCGTGTCACGAACGCCCTGTCCTGGTGTTTTCCGGAGGCCCAATCCTGGATGTTCGAAGCCTGCACCAACGAACAACTTGAAAAATACATCCTGCCGATGCTGCGCGGCGAACACAAAGAGTGCTACGCAATAACGGAGGCCGGGCCGGGGTCCGATATTTCAGGACTGGAAGCTACAGCGACGCGTGACGGCGGCGACTACCTGCTTAACGGCGAAAAGTGGTACGTCACCAGCGGTAATCTTGCGAGCTTCATCTGGTTCCAGGCTCGTCTGCCGCACGAGGACGATGAGGCTTTGTTCCTTGTCGACCAGGGCACCGCAGGTATTGAAGTCACAGCAAACCCGAAATTCAGTCACACCTATGCATCGCACCATCCAACCTATCGGTTTACAGACGTACGTGTGCCCGCCTCACGGCGAGTCGGAAATCCGGGTGACGGGATGGCCTTTACACACAGCTGGTTTCGCCATGAACGCCTCATGATCGGCGCACGCTGCTGCGGAGCTGCAGCCCGGTTGATCGAGGAAGCCTTGGCTTTTGCAAACGAGCGGATGATAGACGGTGTACCGCTCAGCGAGAAGCAGGCGATCCAGTTCATGCTGGCCGACAGTGTTTCCGAGTTGTACGCATCTCGCCTGATGACCTATGAGGCGGCACGCGCCGCCGATAGAGGTGACGACCTGAAGGCACAGCACAGCCGCTGCTCGATGGTGAAGCTGTATGTTTCCGAGATGGCCAATCGGGTAGCTGATCGCGCCGTGCAAATTTTCGGAGGACGTGGCTACATGCGCGAGAACGTTGCCGAACGCTTCTTCCGCGAACTCCGCGTCGATCGCATCTGGGAAGGTACAAGTGAGATTCAAAGGCTTATAATCGCTCGATCCTTGTTAAAACGTGGACTGGACGGAATGTGACTGACAGAGCGACCTATCGCACTGCCCTCTTTTTCTTAGCATCATTCCTGCTCGGCGCTTGCTCAAGCAACTCCAACGACAATGCCGCAACTGCGAATGTCGTAAACGTTTATAACTGGGCCGATTACCTCGCACCCGACACCCTCGAAAAGTTTGAGTCCGAATACGGCATCAAGGTTAATTACGATATCTACGATTCCTCCGAGGTCGTCGACGTAAAACTGCTAGCCGGTAACAGTGGCTATGACGTCGTCGTGCACAGCAACCAGTTTTCCTCGCGACTCGCACCAATAGGCGTGTTTGAAAAACTCGACAAGACGCGACTTCGGAATATCGACAATCTCGATCCTGACGTATTTGCCAGGATCGGCGTTTATCACGAGGTGGCGGACTACAACCTGCCCTACCACTGGGGCACAACCGGTTACGCATGGAATGTGGACATGGTCCGCGCCCGACTACCGGACCACCCGATGGATAGCGGCGATGTGTTGTTTGACCCGGACGTGGTTTCGAAGCTGGCCGACTGCGGCGTCAGTCTTCTCGACGGTCCTACCGACCTGTTTCCAATGGTGCTTGCCTATCTCGGTCTTGACCCGAATGCCGTCGACGACGAGAGCCTTGCCGCCGCCGAAGCGCAGCTGAAGCTGGTGCGCCCTTACATTCGCTATTTCAGCAATCAAAAAATGATATCGGATCTCCCGAACAAGGAGGTCTGCGTCGCCATGAGCTGGTCGGGCGATTTCGCGCAGGCCGCAACCCGGGCGGCAGAAGCAGGCGTCGATATCGAACTGCGCTACACGGTACCAAAGGAGGGTTCGGGGCTGTGGGTCGACGGACTGTACATACCGAGTGATGCACCACACCCAGACAACGCCTATCTTTTTCTTGATTTCCTGTTGCGCCCGGATATCGCCGCTGACATTGCCAATACCGTATTTTATGCCAACGCCAACGCTGCTTCCTGGCGGCTCATCAAGCCGGAGATCGTCAACAACCCTTCCATTTTCCCTGACGAAGAAACCTGGAAACGCCTTTACCCTATCCTCTCCGCAGATCCGAAGCGAGAGAGGCCAAGAACTCGTGCGTTTGCACGCGTAAAGAGCGGCATATGAAGGATTTCATTCGCATTCGAGGCGTCAGCAAATACTTCGGAGAATTTGCCGCTGTCGATAACGTCGACCTCGACATCGCGAAGGGCGAGCTGTTTTCGATCCTGGGCGGTTCGGGTTGCGGAAAGACGACACTCCTCAGAATGCTGGCCGGTTTTGAAATTCCGACGAAAGGGAGCATCGAGATCGACGGCATCGATGTCACGCACGTGGCGCCCTATGACCGACCCGTCAATATGATGTTTCAGTCTTACGCGATCTTCCCCCATATGTCGGTGGCAAAGAACATTGCCTATGGACTGCGGAAGGAAGGCGTCAGCGAGAACGAAATCGTGAAACGCGTAGATGAAGCCCTGGAGCTGGTGCAGCTGCGGGACTTTCGCGAGCGCAAGCCCGATCAACTGTCAGGCGGCCAGCGCCAGAGGGTCGCCCTCGCCCGAGCGCTGATCAAGCGACCGAAGGTCCTGCTGCTTGACGAGCCGCTTGCCGCACTCGACAAAAAGCTGCGCGAGCGCACGCAATTTGAGCTCATGAACATCCAGGACGAGCTGGGCATTACGTTCGTGGTCGTTACGCACGACCAGGAAGAGGCCATGACGCTGTCGACGCGTATCGCGGTAATGGACAAGGGTCGTTTCCTGCAGATCGGCACGCCACTGGAAATATACGAATATCCGCAAAGCCGGTTCGTCGCAAATTTTGTCGGCACGATCAACACGTTCGAGGGTACGGTGCAGCGTATCGACGACGACTCCATCGTTATCGCATCGAACGAGGCCGGCACCTCGGTCACGGCGCTGGGGCAGCACGACGTACAGATCGGACAGACTTTGTCCGTTGCGATTCGGCCGGAGAAGATTTTCGTTGGCAAAAGCGAGCCCGACAACACGGAAGACAGCCGTGTGCGCGGAACCGTCCACGACCTGGGTTACCTTGGCAACCTGTCTCTGTACCGCATCAAGCTCGCCAACGACAAGATCGTTCTTGTCAGCTCACAGAATCGACGGCGAGCGGCGACTCGATTTCTCGAATGGGAGGACGAGGTCTGGATTTCCTGGCGGCCGCGCAGCGTCGTCGTGCTGCCGGACTGATGACGATGTCAGCTAACGCCCTGATGAACAAAGACCAGCTCTGGCGGCGAGTTGCTGTTGCCGCGCCCTACCTGTGGTTGCTGGTATTTTTCCTTGCACCGTTCGCAATCATTCTGAAGATCAGCCTTGCCGACCCGGTAATCGCACAACCGCCCTTTACGCCAACTTTCGATGCGAATGGCGCTCTCGCCGTATCGGCCGACAATTTCAGATTTCTGCTGACCGACAAGCTCTACGCGATTACCTATTTGCGCTCGATCCTTATGGCAGGCGGAGCAACGCTCTTGTGCCTCGCCCTCGGTTTCCCGATGGCCTACGGTATCGCACGCTCGGAATCGACGACCCGGAGTCTGCTGTTATTACTCGTGGTGCTACCGTTCTGGATTTCGTTCCTGCTGCGCGTATATGCGTGGATGGGACTGATGAACAACTACGGTGTCATCAACAACCTGTTGATGTGGCTTGGCCTGATCGACCAACCGATACAGCTCATGTATACCGACTTCGCGATTTTTGTAGGCCTGGCGTATTCCTACCTGCCGTTCATGATCCTGCCACTCTATGCAACACTCGAGCGCATGGATCTCGATCTCGTCGAAGCCGCACAGGACCTTGGCGCGTCTCGTACCCGGGCTTTCTGGGACGTCACCTGGCCACTCGCAAAACCCGGCATCATCGCCGGCTGCCTGCTGGTTTTTATTCCGGCGATGGGCGAGTACGTCATTCCTTATTTGCTCGGCGGCTCGGAGTCTTTGCTTATCGGCCGCGTGCTGTTCGATGAGTTCTTCGTCAATCGAGACTGGCCGCTCGCCTCGGCGGTGGCCATTGTGCTGTTGCTGTTACTGGTCGTGCCCATCGTGCTTCTGCAGCGCTACCAGGCGCGAAATGATGGGGCTGTAACGTGATGCGGCACTCCCGTTTTGTGTTGTCGACGCTCGCCTTCGGCTATGCATTTCTCTACATCCCGCTAGTGTTCGTTATCGTCTATTCGTTCAATGACTCCAGAATTGCGACTATCTGGGGCGGCTTCTCGACGCGCTGGTATGGAGAACTCTGGCGAAACGAGCAGGTCCTCGACGCGGCATTACTAAGCCTGCAGATAGCCGTAACCTCAGCAACACTGGCGACCATCTTTGGCACCATGGCAGGCCTTGTGCTCGCGCGTTTCGGTCGCTTCAAGGGACGGACTTTGTTCTCAGGCATGATCTCGTCGCCCATGGTCATGCCCGAGGTCATCACCGGCCTGTCCTTGTTGCTGCTATTCGTAACGCTGCAGCAACTCACTGGCTGGCCAGGTCAGCGTGGCTTCTCCACCATCACCATTGCGCACACGACGTTCTCGATGGCTTACGTCGCGGTCATCGTGCAATCGCGCCTGATGTCGATGGACGTCTCACTGGAAGAAGCGGCGATGGATCTTGGAGGTCGACCGCTTCGCGTCGTGTTCGATATCACTATGCCGCTGATTGCGCCGGCGATGATTGCCGGCTGGCTACTCGCGTTTACGCTTTCTCTCGACGATCTCGTGATCGCGAGCTTCGTCTCGGGACCCGGCAGCAGCACCCTGCCGATGTACATCTTCTCGAAAGTGAAGCTCGGCGTATCACCGGACATCAATGCCTTGGCCACGCTGATCATCGCAGCGGTCAGCCTGGGCGTATTAGTCGCCTGGATTGCGTTGCGCCGGACGCGGGCCCAATAAACTATCGAACAGGATAGCGAAGAGAACCCCTGCCGAAGCGGGGTCAATCCAGGACTGCGCGTGACTAAAAACCGATAACGCGGCGATGTTTTAGAGCCGCAATCCGGCCGCTTGCTATCGGCAGGATTGGTTGCCACCTTTTCCGCGGCATTTGCCCGAGCAGCACTGGTTATTGGCGGTACAAGAATCTCCCGCCTGGCCCAAATCGCAACTGCCACCACCTCCGCCGGAATCCCCGTAGAGTGCCAGGATGCCATCTGCATCATCCTGCGAAATCGTCGCGGGACTATTGTTGCACGCAGAAACTGATGGAAACATCGTGGCTCCCGACACATTACTGTGACCGAGGCCCAATCCGTGCCCGATTTCGTGGACATGTACGCCTTCAATAGAGAACTCGTTCGAACAGCCGTCATTCTCACCCTCTGAAGTCCAGTCATATGCTGTGTTAGTGACTATATCGGCATCAAAAATGGTGTAACTCCTGTTCCGGCCTCGCCCTGTCTGCGTGTAGTACCCGGTAAAGGTTGCAGCAAGGCAGTTGCCATCGCAGGCGCCAGTCGGATCTTCGAAATTCAGCATGGGCGTTCCATCGCCGAGCGCAAATCCGTCGATACTGCCCTTTTGCGCATTCACTACCGTCCCTGCACCGGCACCATTCCATGCCTGATTTGATGTGATGGCAGCCACTGTTCTCGTTGCCCCGCCATCGTTGTCCGTGACGGTCGAGTTCCCTCTATCATCGACAATATAGGATGGCGCACTGCTCCAGGTTCGAGCGGGGTTCAGCAGCACGAATGCTGAAACCACGCCGCTAGCGAGTAGCAGACAACCGCCAAGGGCATAGATTTTCGTAGGCATCTTCATCGTTACCGTCCCCTATTCTGTACAGGCTTACCGATCCGCACGGCTTCGGCTCGAACTCGGCCTTTAAAGGTAGTCAGCTCTCTGCTCCGCGGCGCCGGTATGGCTTTGCCAGAGGGCGTAAGGAAGCTCACGCCGTCCTCGATTCTCGGCACAGCCAGTGACACACCATCAAGGCGTTTGACAACCTCAAAGTGACCCTGTTGATGTCCGACGATGCGGCTGACCTGAATATTCTGATCCGCCTTCAAGAACAGGATGACCTCTTCTCCCTTTGCAAGCTGCGGAAAGCCGAGCGCTTCCATGCGGTAGTTTGCCACCTCACCGCCAGGCGTCTTGACGACGATCTGTGAAGGCGCGCTTCCGACAATTGCTTCGCTCACCTGGACAGTAGCCTCAGTAACAATGATGCGCCCGTTCTTATCCCACCTTGACTCAAGTTGAATCACCGTCCCTTGAACCACGGCATCTGCTTCGGCGATTAACTCTTCCGCCGTCATGGCCACAAATGTCGAAGCACCCGCAGGCAGGATACCGACAATCATGAGGAAAACGAACGCCGGTATTAATCGTATCTTTCGCAACATGAAACTCTCCACAAGTTTTGATCGCCCTCTGAGACTAGATGAGCATTCCAAGACGGTCAACCGTCGGTTTGTCAATATAGTGTTATTCCGCGTGATTGCACAACGACATACTGAGATCGGAATCGAGCGTACCGGACTCTAAACCCATAAAGCTAAAAGCAGACCGCGCCTAAACTCGCTGCAACTCCTGCAGAATCCACTCGATGTAGACGCCCTCCGCGCGCTCCATGCCGGAAAACGGCCCGGGACGGTAATACTTGGAATGCACGCCTTTGGAATTGTTGACGATGATCTCCTTGTCCGATTGCGTGGTTATGTCCCACAACCAGGTAAGTGCATTTACATCGTAGTCCTTGCCCTCTTCTGCATCGCCGCGAACCAACCAGTAGATTTCGCAGTTCGAATTGTTCTGGTCGATCGGTGTGAACACGTACGCAACAACGTGATCGCTATAGGCCAACAGGAAAGAAAACGCCCCCAGCGAGAAGTCCGAAGCGCCGCCATCATAGTCACTGAACTCGCCGAGCAAAGGCGCGATCGGCCCACCGTCTTCGCTACCAGTCTTGTACTTATCGAATAACGCAGTGCGGCTATAGCCATACCCCATTTCGCCCGGTCGTGCCGCCGTGTCGATGTAATCGCAAAAGAGATCTTTGACGCCGCAGGATTCCATGCGCTCCAGCATCCTTCCCTGCACGCGCTCGCGTTTTGCACTATCAAGCATCAAGGTATGCATGCGCGCGTATTCAGGATGCGCCGTCGCGCAGTGATAGCACTCCTGGTAATTTTCGATCGACAACTTCCAGTTCGCCGGAATTTCGTAGCTCTTTTGTGCGGCTACCTTGAGGTTCTCAAAATCGAACATCGCCATTGGCTCCGCAAGATCTCGCTTGGCACCCTCCAGCGACAGAGGCCGGTCCGTGAAACAAACGAGTATCAGCCCATGAAGCACGTCTACTGACACAGGGTTCAGGCTGTGCGCCGCCATGTCGAAGTCTTCCGGCATATTGCGAGCCGCGATGAGCTTGCCGTCTATATCGTACGTCCAACCATGGTAAGGACAGGAGAACTTGTCGGCGTGCCCCCCGGACTTGAGGCAAACCAGCGAACCGCGATGACGGCAGACGTTGGCGAAACCCTTTAACTGTCCATCCGTTCCTCGCACTATGATCGCTGACTCGCCGGCCACGTTCAGGACCTTGAAGTCCCCCGGGTTCGGCAATTGCGATACGTGCCCGGCAAGGATCCAGTTGCGATAGATAATGCGTTCGAGTTCGAGTGCATAAATATCGGCATCGGTATAGAAACGCTGGTCCAGAGAATAACCCGGTTGCTGGTCTGCAATCAGCTCCGCGATGGAGCGTTTGTCCTCTGAAACTACGGCACTCATTACTTATTCCACAATATGAAACAAATAGTCGACTAACTTGATACGATATCACAGCCGCGGCCTGCCGCCGGACAGCCTGCTGCACGCCGGCCGGCCGGGCTATACTTGCCGACGTCCAAAAATAAACAGAACTGAAACAGGATACGCATGACGAAGACACTCGTTGATCCCCTAACCGGACACGCAGAATTCGATTCAATGATCGCGAACTTTGCGGACGAAACCGACGCCGACAAGGCGGAGGCCATCCGCCAGGGCATCTGGGAGCGATTTGGCACAGAAGGGACGGTGTTTATTTCGGATATGGCGAGCTTCTCAAGTACGTCCCGAAAACTCGGCGTCTGTCATTTCCTGAAACTGATACACCGCACGAGACAGCTGGTCGGACCGGTTGTCGAGCGCAATAACGGCACGCTGATAAAATGTGACGCCGACAACTGCTATGCGTTCTTCAAGGAGCCTGATGATGCGATCAACGCAAGCTTTGACATCAGCGCGGAGCTGTACAAGCTGAATGATGCTTTCGGAATGTCAGAGCAGATTTTTCTTTCGATGGGTATCGATTACGGCCGCGTGTTGCTTGTTGACAACGTCGAATTCTATGGCGATCCCGTGAACACCGCCTCAAAACTCGGAGAGGATCTGGCCGTTCGTGCAGAGACGCTGGTTACAGAGCGCGCACTGCAACATGCAAATTTCGAGATACCTGAGTTGGCGGAACGCATGGTCGCACGGATTTCGGAGATCGAAATCAAGTACGTACGCGTTCCAATGACTGAATCCTCCAGGGTCTAGTCAGCCATGTCAGCAGGCATCGACGATACACAGGCGCTGCGTCACATCCTTGAGGTTACCCGCAAGCTCGCGGCGCCGTTCGACCTCGACACGATGTTGGAAGAGGTGGTCAACGCGACACGTGACGTTCTGAACGCCGATAGAGGCACCGTCTTCCTGTACGACAGCGCCGCGGATGAACTGGTCGTGCGCGTCGGAACCGGGCTCGGGAGCATACGGATCCCGGCGAACAAGGGCATCGTCGGTGAATCAGCACAGACCCGCAAACTCATCAATGTTCCTGACTGCTACGCAGACGAACGCTTCAACCGGGCAATCGACAAACAAACGGGTTACCGCTCCCGCTGCATGCTGACGATTCCACTGATCGGCTACGAAGACTCGCTGGTCGGTGTGCTGCAGATACTTAACAAGAATAGCGGCGTCTTCGATGAGCAAGACGAATTCATCGCACAGGCTCTGGCAGCGCAGGCTGCTGTCGTTTTGCACCGTGCGCGTATCACGGAACAGATGATTGCCAGCGAACGCCTGGACCGGGAAATTACCGTAGCTCGCGACGTGCAGATGGGCACGCTACCCAAGAGCATGCCCGAAATTGCAGGTTACGAATTCGGCGGTGCGTTTTCTCCAACCGATCAGACAGGCGGTGATCTTTACGACTTCGTGCCGCTTGACGACAAACGCCTCTTCCTGCTGATGGGTGATGCGACCGGTCACGGCATTGGTCCCGCACTGAGCGCGACACAGGTTCGCGCCATGCTTCGCGTTGCGATCCGGCTGAACTCAAGCCTTGATGATGCGTTCGTTCAGATCAACAATCAGCTGTGTGAAGACCTGCCCGACGATCGCTTCGTCACGGGATTCTTCGGGCTGCTTGATAGCACGACACACACCGTGACTTTCCACTCTGGCGGTCAGGGGCCGATCATGCATTTTCATGCTCGCAGGAATACATATGACTGGCATGAGGCAACAACCTTTCCGCTCGGCTACATGCCGCAAACAAATCTGGGCGACGCTGTAGTCTCGTCCATGCAACCCGGCGACCTGCTAGGGCTGATCTCGGACGGCATATACGAATACGAGAACGAGTCAGGCCTGCAGTTTGGTCAGCAAGGCGTCATCAACATTATCGACAATCACCCGCAGGCGAGCGCGCAGGAGCTGGTCGATATGATCATGCACGGTGCCCGGGAACACGGTGGTAGCGCACCGCAGGCGGACGACATTACGATTGTGCTTGCCCGTCGGCTTCCGGAGTAATGCCCCGCGATCATCATGTATAGAGACTTCGCCAGAGACTTCGATTCGCTCACCGCCCTGTACCAGTTTGCGGAAGATATCCTTGCGGCGAACGAAGTTGGCGAAGCCGTTCGCTTTCCTGTGCACCTCGCGCTCGAAGAATTATTCACGAATATGGTGAAATATCACCCAGATACGGGTGGCGACATCGGTGTGGACGTTGTCGTTGACGATGGCGCCGTCACGGTTACCCTGACTGAAGATGACGTCGATGAATTTGACGTAACCAAGCCCCGGGTTGTCGACACCAGTGCCCCGTTATCGGAAAGAACGCCAGGAGGGCTTGGTATCTATCTCCTTCAGAACATCGTCGACGGGCTGGAGTACGACTACCACGACCGCCGAAGTAGCGTAGTATTTACCAAGGAGTCAGGATAACTACATGTTTGAGATCGGTTTTGGCAGCGACGGGGAAGTCTTGTGCAGCGGGCGCTTGGACGCTGCACAGTGCGAAAAAGCACAGTCTTTCATGGATGAGATCGCGGATTCGCGTACGCTGGATTTCTCAGCGCTGGAATACATCTCGAGCGCCGGGCTGGGTATACTGCTAAAGAACCAGAAGCGCCTGGCCGAGAGTGGCGCTGCTCTGAAAATAATAAACGTCAGCAAACACATCTATGACGTATTCCGCTACTCCGGCTTCAACACCATATTCGACATAAAAGAGAAAGAATAAAGAGTCGAGCCACTTCCCTACCAACTTTTTCCCGGGTCAATTGTATGTATGAGTAGGACAGACGATACAGAATTGATTGAGCGGTGCAAAAACGGCGACCGCAAGGCTTTTGAAGCCCTGCTGGCCGAGTATGAGAAACCGGTGTTTAACGCAGCTTTTCGCATGTTGAACAGCCGTGACGATGCAAGTGATGTCACGCAAACGGTCTTTCTGAAGGTTTTCGAGAATTTCGATCACTACGACCCGTCGCGCCGCTTTTTCAGCTGGATTTATCGAATCACGTTGAACGAATCAATCAACTGGCTCGGCAAATCGAATCGGCTGGAGCCGTTGCAGTATGAGACGGCAGATGAAGGCATGAGTCCGGAACAGGCGGTCGACAGCGCCAATCTTTCAGAGGGCGTGCAGCAAGCGCTGATGTCGATCAAGACCGACTACCGGACGGTTGTAGTTTTGAAGCATTTTCTGGGTTGCAGTTACGTCGAGATGAGCAACATTCTCGAAATCCCGGAAAAGACAGTTAAATCGCGGCTTTATTCGGCACGACAGCAGCTTAAAGACGCATTGACAGGGACCGGCATACACTAATGGCTATTGACCAAAAGTACATTGACCTGATTAACGCCGAACTGGACGGCGAGATCGGCGATGGTGACAAAGCCGAATTGCAGTCGTTTCTGGCAGAAAACGACGAAGGCCGCGCCCAGTATGAAGAACTCTCCTCGCTTTGCTCAACGCTGGATGCGGTCGAAGCCGCGGAGCCACCCCCTCATTTAAGGCACGTCATCATGAACGCTGTTAATCCGGCTCCGGCTGCAAAAAGGCGGCCGAGCTTCCTGCAGACTCTTTTCGAGACACCGGCACTTGGCTATGCGGCTACATTTGCCGCTGGAGCGCTTCTTACGCTTAGCCTGGTCAATTCCGGGCAAATCTCGATCAGGGCGTTTGACGACGTGACGGGACTGGTCGGCTCGGTGGCGGACCCGGTAAGCGCAGACACCCTGAGCACCATATCCGTTGACGAGTCGGCGATCGCGGGCACCGTTTCGCTGCGTAGTTCGGGCAGCATGCTGATACTGGATTTCGACCTGGTGGCCTCTGGCGCTATCGAAATCGACGCGGATTACACCGACAGAACCATCTGGTTCAACGGTTTTGCACAGCTCGAAAGCAGTGGCACAACGATTTCGGCGGAGAGTGGACACGTCCACTTGCGTATGGAGGGGAAGCGGCGCTACGCCGTGTATTTACAGAACGAGGGCGGCCGGAACACGACGGTTAGCCTGCGTTTCAAAGCAGATGGCGAAGTCGTACACGAGGCCAGCCTCAGCTACGCGCCTACTAAATAAGGGTCGCCTAAGTGACTGATAGTTAGTCATTGAGGGTGGGATACCAACCTTTCTGTGCCTGGGTGGTACTACTAGGTAGAACTAATTTGTGAAGAGCCCCGTGCGGGGCCAAAGGGGACGACAAGATGGCTACGAGTAATAAGGCAATTCCAATCATCCTGGTCGGCGTTGCAGCACTCGCTGTAGTTGCTTACTTCGGTATGAATAACCCACCGAGCGACGGCGATGTGGCCGGTACGGTGGCCCCGGCTGAGCGATATCGGGCTGATCAGGCGACTTCGGACGACATTAGCCTTGGCGACCAGGACATTCAGGCCTTTATGCAGACTGATCTGTATGAGGAATTGATGAATAACGAGGCACTGCGCAATGCATTTGCGAGTGATGCTGTCCGCAATGCGCTGGCCAGCGATGCGGTTCGGGACGCAATGGCGAACCAGGCCGTGCGGGATGCATTCGCATCCGACTCGGTCCGCGATGCGTTTGCTACGGATTCCGTTCGTGACGCATTTGCCATGGATTCCGTTCGCGACGCTTTTGCCTCGGATTCGGTTCGTGACGCATTTGCCTCGGCTTCGGTTCGCGATGCATTTGCCTCGGATTCGGTTCGCGATGCGTTTGCCATGGACTCTATCCGCGATGCATTTGCAGTGGACTCCGTTCGCGACGCATTGAGTAATAACGCAGTCCGTGACGCGTTCGCGATGGACTCTGTCCGCGATGCATTCGCTTCGGATTCGATTCGCGACGCACTGTCCAACAGAGCGGTTCGCGATGCGCTGGCAAGTAACGCCGCAGCCGATTCGATATCTGATGCTGCCGTTCGCAACGCGCTGGCCAACCAGGCCGTTCGCGATGCATTCGCCATGGATTCCGTCCGTAGTGCTTTTGCCTCAGACTCGATTCGCAGCGCACTGTCAAACAATGCCGTTCGCGATGCATTGAACAACAATGCCGTTCGTGACGCGTTGAACAACAACGCCGTTCGTGACGCATTGAGCAACAACGCGGTTCGTGATGCACTGGCCAACAATGCCGTTCGTGATGCGCTGGCTAACAATGCCGTTCGTGATGCGCTGGCTAACAGAGCCGTTCGCGATGCGCTGGCTAACAATGCCGTTCGTGATGCGCTGGCTAACAGTGCCGTTCGCGACGCACTGGCCAACCGGGCCGTGCGCGATGCTTTCGCCTCTGATTCCGTACGTAACGCATTTGCGATGGACTCGATTCGTGACGCGCTGGCCAATTCGGCAGTACGAGATGCACTCGCCAACTCGGCAGTACGCGATGCGCTTGCCAACTCGGCAATGCGGGATGCTGTCAGAAGCCAGTAAGCTGTAAGCAGGCGCGTTTAGCCCCGTCGGGCGGACGCGAAGATATCCGGCAGAAAATGTAGGATAATGAGGACGCTACGGAGAAATCGGTAGCGTCCTTTTTTTCGCCTATTAATAACTACAAGAAGAATCGACATGCGAAATCCGAAGGTCTCTCTGCTATTCATCGTGTTCGCACTGTGTGCGAATCTGCCAGCCGGCGCTCAGGGGCTCGAAGCGCTGGAGACGAAAGACCTGCGCCTCCTGTATTTCGATCCCAGCGAAACCTATCTTGCGCCTCATGTAGCACGATCGTTTGAAAACACCATGGCACGCCAGCGATCGATCTTCGGCTATGAGCCGGATGGCAAGATTACGTCCCTGCTTGTGGATTTCGGCGACTATGGAAATGCGTCGGCCGGTTCGGTTCCCAGGAACACACTCATGCTGGACATTTCGCCGTTGTCGAGCACGTTCGAGACGCTAACGGCCAATGAGCGTTTCTACCTGCTGATGAATCATGAGCTGACGCACATCGTCTCCACCGATATGGCTACTGCGGCAGATAGGCGGATGCGGCGCTTTTTTGGCGGCAAGGTGATGCCTGAGGCGGAGCACCCGGAGACCATTCTTTACTCTGTCTTGACCAGCCCCCGGGTCCTGACGCCAGGCTGGTACATGGAAGGCAACGCGGTTTTCCTCGAGACCTGGCTTGCCGGTGGCGTTGGGCGCGCCCAAGGCGCCTATAACGAGATGGTTTTTCGCTCGATGGTTCGCGACAACGCCGATTTTTACGACCCCCTCGGCCTGGTATCTGAAGGTGCAAAGATCGACTTCCAGGTCGGTGTAAATAACTACCTGTACGGTACGCGATTCATCAGCTATGTCGCTTATACCTGGTCGCCTGAGAAGCTGATCGAATGGGTCGGACGCACAGAGGGAAGTCGTCGATCGTATCGCGCGCAGTTCGAACAGGTGTTCGGCAAGCCACTTGACGAAGCATGGCAGGACTGGATCGAATGGGAGCGGGACTTTCAGCGGCGTAACCTCGAGACTGTCACTGAGTTTCCATTGACCGAGACCACGAGCCTGAGCGACAGGCCACTCGGATCGGTTTCCCGTGCTTTTCATGACGCCAAGACGAATCGTCTGTACCTGGGCCTGCGTTATCCGGGCGTGGTGGCAAACATAAGCGCGCTGTCCATGGAATCCAGAGAGCTGGAGAGATACGAGGACATCAAAGGTCCAATGCTGTTTCGCGTCACCTCGCTCGCGTTCGATGCAGACGGAGGACTGCTTTTCTATACGGCGGATAACACCGACTTCAGAGATCTCATCGCCATCGACATCGAGACCGGGGAGTCCGAGATGTTGCTGCGCGACGCGCGCATCGGCGAGATCGTATTTAATCGTGCTGATGAATCGCTCTGGGGTATTCGTCATTTGAACGGTATTGCGACGCTTGTCCGGATACCGCCGCCCTACACGTCGTGGAACCAAATAAAGTCCTTCGACTATGGCACGGTACCGTCCGATCTCGACATATCGCCCGACGGCACGCTGCTGGCAGCAACATTCAGCGATCCGGCGGGCAACCAGACCCTCAGAATCATGGAAACCGAGAAGCTTCTGGAGGGCAATGCGGAACCCCGACAATCGTTCGATTTCGGACTCGCCGTGCCGGAAGGCTTCGTATTCTCAGACGATGGAAAATTTTTGTTCGGCAGCTCGTACTACACCGGTGTGTCGAATATTTTTCGCTATGAACTCGAGACCGGCGATATCGAGGCCGTCAGCAATGTCGAGACTGGCCTGTTTCGACCAATCCCCATGCCGGACGGCTCTATCATTGCTTTTCGCTACAGCGGCGAAGGTTTCACGCCGGTACAGTTCGACCCGGTGCCACTTGAAGACCTGGGAACGATTCGGCTGTTTGGCAACGAGGTCATCCGCAAGCACCCGCAACTGCAGGAGTGGCAGGTCGGCTCTGCAAGCGATATTCCGCTCGACGAAATTACGACGTACAGCGGACCGTATGTACCGAGGGAAAACCTCGAGTTCGAATCTGTATATCCAATATTGCAGGGCTACAAGGACACGGTTGCCCTCGGACTGAGCGCCCTGTTTTCTGATCCGATCATGCTTGATCGGCTGCGACTCTCGGCCAGCTACAGCCTCGACCAGGACCTTGCGTCAAATGAGCGCACCCATATCAGTATCGACTACCGTCACACGGTAGTCAGCGCTTCGCCACTGGCAGGCAGCTGGAATTTCAGCGCTGCGCTGAATGGGGCTGACTTTTATGACCTTGCGGGTCCGACGGAAAAAAGTCGCAAGGGCAACCGTTTCTCGGTTGGTTACAAGAAAACCCTGATCGATGATGGGCCGAGACGCTTCGATTTCTCGGCCGACGTCAGTCACTACTCCGATTTCGACGCATTGCCGCGTTATCAAAACGTTGCGACGACGCTCGACACACTGACGACGCTTGGTACAACCCTCGAGTTTTCGAATCGACGTCGTTCATTGGGCGCGGTGGATTACGAGAAGGGCTTCTCCTGGAGCCTGGGAACCGCAATCGACCATGTCGAAGGCGACAATATTCCGAAACTGGCCGGTAACTTCGATTTTGGTTTCGCACTTCCCTGGAAGCATTCATCAATCTGGATTCGCAACTCGGCCGGCGCGGCCTTTGGCGAGCCCGACGACGAATTCGCAAACTTCTTCTTCGGCGGATTTGGCAACAACTACGTCGATCGCGGCTCCATCAAGCGCTATCGCGAATATTATGCGATGCCGGGCTTTGAACTGAACGAGGTTCCGGGCCGCAACTTCCATCGCGCCATGCTTGAATGGAACCTGCCGCCCATCCGTTTCAAACGTGTCGGCACACCGAGCTTTTACTTGACCTGGGCGCGCCCAGCCCTGTTCGTGAGTTCGCTGACAACGAATCTTGACGATAGCGCTATTCGAGACGAGGTCACGAACGCCGGCGTGCAGGTCGACTTTCGCTTCACGATCCTGTCGCGCCTGAATATGACGCTGTCTGTTGGCTACGCCGAAGGCTTTGGCAACGACTCGATTCTGGACGATGACGAGTTCATGGTATCTCTGAAAATCCTGTAGTCTGACAATCGACTTCTGCAAAGCGACCGATTGCGAGCATGAACCTGGACTTCCTGATACACGCGCTACTTGGCTTGCTGCCGGTGTGCTGTTTTCTTGCCGCCCTCATGTACCTGGACAGTTACAAGCTGATCCCGATGCGCTGGATACTTGGCACCATACTGCTTGGCTGCCTCGCCGCAATTGTCAGTTATCCGATTAACGTCTTCGCGCTTGAACGACTGGACATCGATTTTTCGACCTTCTCCAGGTACGTCGCGCCGTTTATCGAAGAGGCGCTGAAAGCCCTGGTAATCTTCGCCCTGATGCGCCGCAACCGGATCGGTTTCCTCGTCGACGCTGCAATATTTGGATTTGCGGTAGGTGCCGGGTTCGCGATTTTCGAGAATCTGTTCTATCTACAGGCGCTGCCAAATACGCAACTGGGCACCTGGATCGTTCGCGGCTTCGGCACCGCCTTTATGCACGGCGGTGCCACCGCCATATTCGCAATCGTTTCGCACACCCTGATCGGTCAGCACCCGACGGTCGGCCGGGTAACGCTGATACCGGGCTTCATTATCGCTGTTGTCGTGCACTCCATCTTCAATCACTTCTTTTTCGCACCGATCGTAAATACGCTCTTGGTGCTTGTCTCTCTGCCCATTTTGCTGACCATCGTCTTTCAGCAAAGCGAACACTCGGTATCGGAATGGCTGGGTATGGGCTTCGATGCCGATACAGAGCTGCTCGAACTGATAAATTCCGGAGAGCTTTCGACATCGAAAGTAGGCCTCTACCTGCTCTCGCTGAAGGAGAAGTTTGAAGGCCCGATCGTTGTCGACCTGCTTTGCTACCTGCGCTTGCATACCGAGCTTTCGATTCGCGCCAAGGGACTGCTCATGATGCGTGAATCTGGATTTGCCAGCAAGACCGGCGAAGAGACCAGGGCCAAGCTCGAAGAACTGAAGTTCCTCGAATCCAGCATCGGCACGACCGGCTTACTCGCAATTAAGCCGTTTTTGAAGATGAGCCAGAAAGATCTTTGGCAGCTCTACATGCTTTCCGACTGATAGCTGTCAGCCTGCCCGCCCAGGGTCCTCAGGAATGCCTCAAGCTGACGCAACTCGCGGCCACTCAGGTCCAGCGGCTTGGCTTCGTTATGACCGATCATTGAATCGGGTGCTTCGTTATAGTGCAACAGAACTTCAGCGAGCGTCGCAATCTGACCCTTATGCATATACGGCGCTGTGAATTCGACATTACGGAGTGACGGCGTGCGTACGGCGCCGATCAGTTCCGGCCCGGTTCTCACGAACTCAAGCTCGGAGCATCGGCGCTCCGGATCGTCGCTGTAGTGACCGCCGCAATTAAACGGATTCTTGATCACCTCGCGCACGCCGGCTGCGCGTCCAATATCCGGAAGCTCTCCGGGCGAACTGAGTACACCCGTATTGTGGAATTCGTGATTGGTCAGCAATGGTCCGTTATGGCATTGCGTGCAGTTGGCTTTGCCGATAAACAATCTCAATCCGAATATTTCATCCGTGGTGAGCAGTGTGGCTGCAGCCGGATCATTGTCTGACAATCCGGCGACGTATTTGTCGAATCGCGATACCGACGGCATTATGCTGCGCTCAAATGCGGCGATCGCTTTTCCAATATTCGAAAAAGCCCTGTTGACAGCACGACGGTCCTCTTCCGTCATGGATGACCACGCGGCGCGCCACTCCTCCCCAACAGCGGCTCCGGCAATATCCGGAAAACGCTCTCTGTCATCGATGGCCGGGAGAGTGCCAAACAAGGCCTCGTACTGCTCACGGTACGACGGGTCATTGGCGATCTGCCGAACAATTCGGATGCGATTGCTGGCCTGCTCGTTTGGATCTTCCAATGGAGACAGTGCCTGTGACCATTGACTATCGCGTCGACCATCCCAGTACATCCATGGGCTGTAAGCCGTACCGATTATGCTTGGCGTATTGCGCTCCGATGTACCGATCGCCTGGCCCCTGGGCAAGCCGTCCGAGAAATATCGAATCGGCTGATGGCAGGTCGCACAGGAAATGCCGTTATTGACGCTCAGTCGGGGCTCAAAGAACAGGCGCTCGCCAAACCGTCTCGCCGGTACGTCATCTGCGACGGCGTTACTCGGGTCAGGTGGCAAGGCCTGCAGGCTGTCGAGCGAAAGCGAGCGCAGTACAGCAATTTCCTGTTCCGTCCAATCGGCGGTTTTCGCGTCACGCGACTGACACGCAGCAAATACGACCATAACAGCGACGACTATGCCGACAAAGAGTAGCGGTCGGATACTCACAACTGCAGCGGAATGATAATTACCGTTGATCCCCGGTCAGTGACGACAGTAACCACAATCTCCCAATAACCGCGCATGTGGAAGCGCATTCCTTCAAGTCGATAGTCGCCACCGCCGAGTTCTTCAGTCACCCTCGGCCGCGTTGGCAAGCCATGATCATGCTCAGGCATGCCGCCCTCGACACTGATCTGTGCGTTCTCGACCGGCAGACCTTCATTTGACTCGACATGCAGCACCCAGCTGTGAATACGATTAATTTCCAGCGGGCCGCTCGGGGTTGAGTAGGTCACGCGCAGTTCCGCCTCTTCTGCGACGATGGTATCCACCGGCGCCAACAGCACAAAACATCCGCAGAGCGCTGCCAGCACGGCGGATCGCTGCCGGCTGAACCAGCGTTTGAATCGACCGCTCATCAGCAGATACTGCAGCTGAAGCACTATGAGTGCAGCCACGAACAACGGCCAGTAACCGAACCCGGTGAAGCCAACTTCGAACGGAAATACGGCTGCATACACCTTCTTCGTGTCTGGCTGGGTCGCTGACACGATGCCTATGAAATCACCCTCGTCAGCAAAATCGTGAATTACCGTGAAGACATCCTGCTCGATTGTCGCCGCTTGATAAAAAACAGTCGCACTATCGAGGTCATCGATCTTCTCGATGTCTTCCATCCGTGCGAAACGTCCTTTGCCGGTGACGTCGCGGATTATGCGGAAATCGATTGGCATCGTAGCGAGCGAATCGTGCAGGTATTCCATGACGAAGACGCTTTCGGATGCAATTGGCAAATCTTCGCAGAATTGCTCGTGGCCACTCACGCGCGGCTGGTAGACTTTGAAATGCGCTCGCAGGTAGCTGACTTTAATGACGCAGAGATCATCTTCTTCGACAACGCCGCCGTGCGCCGCGACGACTTGTGGCAATAAGACAGACAGGCTCAAAACCACCAGGAATCGGATCGACGTCCATTTCATAACCATTGGTGTATTCTAACCGCAGGCCGATCACCATCACAGCTGCCTGACACAAGGCTCAACCCCTATGAACCTAGCACTCAGTATCCTCGCCCTGCTACTCGGGCCAGTAATCTACGCGATGAGCCGAAAAAATCGCGTTGCGCGGCAGATACTCGATGGCTTTATCTTCATAACGATTGCCGGAATTGTCTGCGTTAACATCATTCCGGAGGCTCTCGGCATCGGCGGCACATCCGCCGTGATCTTCCTGCTACTGGGCCTCGCCTTCCCCGTAGTTGTCGAACATGGATTCCGCAGCGCGTTACATGAAGCACATGTTGTAGTGCTCGTCCTGGCCGCCCTGGGCCTTGTAATTCATGCGGTTATCGACGGCATCGCCTTATTGCCGGCACAGGGTAGCGATCTCGCACATGCGGTAATTTTGCACCGGCTGCCAGTCGGGATGGCAATTTGGTGGTCATTGCGTCCAAGTCTCGGAGCACCGGTTGCCGTCAGCGCGATCGTCGTGATCAGTATGGCCACCGCGGCATCCTATGTCCTGGGCGGGCCAATGATAGAGCTGGCCGAGGCAAAAAGCCTGGCAGTGATTCAGGCGTTTGTAGCCGGCTCCCTAATCCACATTGTTGCCTTCGGCATCAACCATGAGCATGACGCGCACGTTGAGCCGGTCGCAAAATCGCAGGATTGGAGCTATCGGGTCGGCATATTGCTGGGTCTGTTCCTGGTATTCACAGCACCCGAGCTGAACATAATCTAAGAGCCACTATTCCCGCTTGCCTCGAATCGAGGATTACTCGATACCGAGATACTCGCTGCGATAGTAAACAAGCGGTTCGGCGACCCGCTCTTCAACACCCAGCACGCGACCGACAATAATCTTGTGATCCCCGCCAGCGTACACATGCTCGGTACTGCATTCAAAGCAGGCGGCAAAGTCCGGCAGGATGGGCAAACCGTGCAGGCCCTCACCACAGTCGATGCCATCAAATTTGCTTTCGCTCCGCTGCGCAAACCGATCGCACAGATCCATTTGGTGTAACCCGAGAATGTGCACGGCAAAATGTTTCGCAGAGACGAACGCGTCGTAACTCATAGAGTCCAGCCCGACGCTCCACAGGATGAGAGGCGGCTCCAGCGATACCGAGTTAAAGCTGCTGATAGTGATTCCGGCATTGTTGCCGTGCTTATCGAGCGTAGTGACCACACCAACGCCGGTGGCGAAAGTGCTGAGTGCGCGACGAAAATCGAGCGTATCTATTTCTGTTCTGCCTGCCAAACCGTCAGCCCTTTGTCGTCCAAGAATCTAAATAGCCCCACAATCATGCCGCCGGCGATCAAGTGCCAGACACCCCAAAATACGGCAACAGCAGCTGCACCGCCGAGCCCTCTGAGCTGGCTGACGAGAATGACGAGCGCCAGCCCGGAATTCTGAATGCCAATCTCGAAGGTTAAAGCCCTGCGTGTCGCGGATCGCCGTGACAAAGCGAAGCCCGTGAGGGCGCCGGTCGCGAATGCTATCGCGTTATGCAGCAACACCACCCCGCCGATGACGGACAATACAGGAATCAGGATGTCAATAAAGTAGATGATGCCGTAAATAATTACGCCGATTAGCGTCGAGACACCGATCAGCGTGGCACGTCGCCGTATCCTCACCGCGACATCAGGCGCTTTTGCAGCTACCACCATTCCGAGTACCAGCGGTAGCGCAAGCATCAGCGTGGTCTGCGTCACGAACAACATGGGACTGACATCCAGCGTCTTCAGCAGGTCCGCCGTCGGCACGTAGCTGTGCGACCAGAACAGGATGGAAGCGGGCGTAAGTAAAGCCGCCAGCATGCTGGACGTCGCGGTCAGCGCAACCGACACCGCCACGTTGCCACGGGACAAATACGTCATCAGATTGGATACAGCCCCTCCTGGACAGCATGCGACGACGATCATGCCGAGCGCGACTGACGCGGGTGGCGCGATAATCACGATAAGCGCAAGAGTAACCGTCGGCAGCACCAGGACCTGCGCAGCAACACCGCCCATGAACAGCAGTGGCCGGTCGATAAGAAAATTAAAGTCATCAACCCGCAAACCCAGGGCGACGCTGAACATCACGAGCATCAGCGCCAGCGCGACGCCTGCCTGCCCGATCGGGTCGAGCATGATGGTCAGTTTATCGAGTTCTGTTAGGTCCATGCGGAAGAGTGCCTAGCCCATACGCCCTATCGGTTCGTCGAGGCTATCCGGAGGCACTGTAAACCAGGCGGGCCCATCATCCGTCATATAGATACAGTCCTCGAGCCGGACGCCGAATTCATCGAAGATGTAAATTCCAGGCTCGTTCGAAAAACACATTCCGGTGGCCAATGGGGTTGCCTCTCCGCGCACGAAGTTGACGCTTTCATGGCCATCCATGCCAATACCATGACCTGTGCGATGGCTCATGCCAGGCGTCGCATAACCGGGACCGTAACCCAGCGACTCATAGTACTTCCGTACTGCATCATCGACTTTGCCTGCCGGTACTCCCGACCTGGCAGTTTCGAAAGCGATTTGCTGGCCCTTTCTAACGGTGTTCCAGACCTCGCGCTGACGCTTACCCGGCTCGCCATAAACGAACGTGCGAGAAATATCGGACTGATAACCGTGTACCGAGCAGCCGCAGTCCATCAACACAATTTGTCCTTGCTCGATTTCCTGCTTGATCGATGTGCCGTGAGGGTAGGCACTCGCCGGTCCGAACAGTGCCATATTCCAAATACCGCTTCCGCCGAGTGATGTTTGCGCCTCACGCATCAGGGCGTTAACGTCCGCCGGCGTCATACCTTTGTCCAGGCTTCGGTAAACATGTTCGTAGGCTTTGAGCGTGACCTCGTTGGCCATCGTCATCAACGCGATTTCGGCGCCTGATTTGTACATGCGGCAACCTTGCGTAACCGGCAGCGCCGCGACGATTTCGAATTCGGGCGCCGCGCGTCGCAGCCCTTCCACTGCAAAATAGCGCACCGTATCCTCGAGACCGATACGACCACGGCGCAGGCCGCGATCGCGAAGGGCGCCCGCTACGCGCTCAAAGGGGTCCTCATGCTCATGCCAGGTTCTGACATCATCGCCGAAGCTCATCGACTCGCGGACACTGGGTTCCTCAAAATACGGTGTAACGACCGCAATCTCACCTTCTCTCGGAATTATCAGCGCGGTCAGACGCTCGCTGCGCCACCAGCCTATGCCACTAAAATACAACATGGCAGAACCCGGCTCGACGAGTATCGCGTCGATATCGAATTGCGCCATCAGCTTTTGTGCCTTCGCGACCCGGGCCAGCCGTTCCTCAACGGAGATAGGTACGGCATCCAGAGTAATCGAATTAAGTTGTTGGCCGACTTTCAACTCGGCCGTCTCGCTATCCGCGCTCACGCCAAGTCCGGCAGTCGCCAGGGTTGCCCCGGAAACACCGATGAATCGGCGCCTGGAGATATCCATATTTTCGATCCTCTGCCAGCGTGCAATTCGAGTCAGTGTAGCGTCCACGCGAAAGCGATGCATGGCCAACTGTGGTCCAGGGCTGCCTGAGTGTCTGTTTGACACGGGTTTGGGCGCCGTTCACCACGAATGCGACGATGCAATACGGTGTCGAAGCGGTTGTCGCTAGCGACGGTGACGGTTGAAGAACTCAAACATTAATCGCGAACCCCAGACATTCTGGCTGAAATCCGGTGCGATGCAGGTCGTCTGATCCGGCATGCTCGCGGATTGAAGCTCGGTCACGCAATAGCCGTTGTTTCCACGCGGCCCCGGCGTACCTGGCCATCGATGGTCTCCCTCGGGCCACAGACAGTCTATCGATTCATGACGACTGCTGGCACAGACGACGGTGCACTGTACGGCCTCACTTCCTGCCGGAGACTGCCAGACGTCGGGTTGCGCTGCACACGAGACACCATGGTTCCATTCGTCCGCTATAGCGTCGGTGCTCGAATAGAAATAACCACTGTCACTGACTCGACCGTCGAATGGAACGATTTCATCTTTGCCGCCATTGATTTGCAGAAGCGGCACTGCGACTTCGGGTGTGCATTCGAAACCGGGCTCAACGCGGCCACCAATTAGCGCCGCTGCCGCGAACAGATCTGATGCCTCGCACGCAATTCGATTGCTCATCATCGCGCCGTTGCTGAAACCGGAAACATAAACGCGCTGCGGATCGATCATGAATTCCGAGGTGATGCTTGCTACCAGGGCCTCTATGAAACCGACATCATCATGACACGACGCCCATCCACAACGGCCGCAGGTGCCGCACTCCGGTGGGCAGGGATAGGTCTGGGCGTCAGAGGAACAGATCGGTCCCGCCGGTCCGCTATCGAAGCCGTCCGAAATATGGTTCCAGGACGTCACCTCCCAGCGCTCCCCGGCCGCGCCGTCCGACATGAACCAGGTCGACTGCGGGAAGACCATGACGTAACCATATTCTTCGGCGTAGCGAGTAAGGCCGTTGGTAACCTCGGCCTCGGTTCCCGTGGCGCTTCCGCCGTAACCATGCATAAAGACTGCAGCCGGATATTTTCCGCCGTCGTCATAACCTGATGGCAAAAACACAAAGTACTCTCGCTCGAGCCCATCATGCTGCAGCGTGTAGCGTGTCATGCCGGGCGGCTCTACTTGTGCGTCATCCGTGCACGCACCAATCGCGCCTGTGATCAGGGCGATCAGCGCGACGAAAAACGCCGACCGGTACATCACTGCCAATAGAACGGCTGAGTCGTACGGTTGCCGGTGACCTTCTCGTTCAGGGTTGCAGCGTCGTACAACCTGCCGTTGAGCATCACCATCTCAACCTTGTCGGTCTGGTAAATGTTCTCGACGACATTGGCATCGATGACAACGAGATCCGCCAGCTTGCCAACTTCCAGCGAGCCGAGATCCTTGTCGTAACCGAGCGCTTTAGCGGGCGCCGTTGTGGCGGTCTTGAGGGCATCGATTGATGACATGCCGCCTTGCGCGAAGCTCCAGATTTCCCAATGGCTGCCGAGCCCCTCGCGCTGCCCATGTGCACCGATACTAACGAGGACACCCTTGTCTGCCAGTAGCTTGGCGGTTGCCGCGCTGGCCGTATGGTAGTAATCGCTATCCGGTGCTTTGAGACGTCGCACCGAACGTGGCTGCAGAATGTGAGGCGGCACGAACTTCGACAGGATCGGATGCTTCCACACCTCTGTTTCCTGGTACCAATAGGTCTCCGCACTCAAACCGCCGTAAGTTACAACCAGTGTCGGCGTGTATGCGACGTTAGTCTGACTCCAGAACTGCAAGACATCGTCGTACAACATCGACTGCGGTAGATTGTGTTCGATCGTGCTGTTGCCATCTGCAACCATCGACAAGTCCATATGGAACAGCGAGCCGCCTTCGGACACCACGAGCATGCCCTCTTCTCTTGCGGCCGTCGTTACCTGCTGACGTTGCTCGCGACGTGGCTGATTATAATTCTTGATGCTCATCGCACCCTGTGCTTTCAGGCGTCGCACGTGTTCGCGTGCGTCATCCAGCGAATTGATCTCGGCGAAATAGGTCGAGCGAGCGCCATAAACGATATCGCCGGTCGAGAAGATGCGCGGCGACAGTATCTGGCCGGTTCGCTGCATCTCAGCAGCCGCAAAGATCTCGGTAGCATCGTTGGAGGGATCGTGAACCGTCGTTACGCCGAGTGCCAGGGTCGCGTACGCCGCCCAGTTCTGCTCTGGGATGACGCCAACCCCGGCAGGGCCATGAGCATGGGCATCGATCAGGCCGGGGATTATGGTTTTGCCGCTGACATCCACCTGCTCGGCCCCGGCAGGAATCTCAATATCGCCAGAGGCGCCAACAGCCTTTATTCGGTTACCTTCGATCACGATGACGCCGTCTTCAATGACGCCGCCGTCGTCGGTCGACATGGTGACGAGACGTGCACCTGTAAGCGCAACGAGGCTGGACGGGACGTCCGACTGTAGTCGCATCGACATCGAGGCTCCGTTAACGGGTGCTTTGTAAGCGCCGTCTTTTTCACCCTCGGCGACAACCACGAACAGCTCATCGACACTGGCGTCGAAGAGTGTCGAACCCAGGGACCAGGCCAGCGTCTTGCCGCCTTCAACCCAGTGCGGGTAGTTGCCACCGTTGCCACTGGCTTTTGTCATGCTGACGCTCGAGACGCTCGTAGAGAGATCCAGCGGTTTTCCGCCCGGTGGCAGTGGCAACGCGTAGATATGGTAGTTCTGGCGAAACGCGAAGTGTTGATCATCTGACGACACCTCGTAATGCGACAGGTCCTTGCCATTCGCATGAATCTTCTCTTTCTCGCCATTGAGATCGATACTGACCAACGAACGTCCCGCCTCGCCGCGGCGCGTCACGTATAACCTGTCATTGCGACCACCGAAGTGCGGGTTACTACCGTCCGACGTGACCTCGCGGACATCGCCGCCGCTTGCCGCGACGATCAGGACGCCTGTCTGCATCGACCAGTTCGGCGATGTCAGGTAGCCGCCGCTATCGGCGTCAAAAACAATCGACTTTCCGTCTGCCGAGAATCGCGGTCCGTGGTAATGACCCGGCTTGCGCGTCAACCGCTTGCTCTTGCCGCCTGAAGACCGAACGCTGTGAACGTTTGCCAGCTCCTGATCGTCCCAGGTGATAAAGGTGATGGTCCTGCCATCACGTGACCAGGACGGATCGTACTCGAAATGCTCGTTTGCATCGCTCGTGAGTCGTTTCGCTGCGCCTTCGGGCAGGCTCTTTATATAGAGTCGGCCAGCGCTTTCGAAAACGACTCTTGATCCGTCCGGCGAGACCTCGGCATTGCGTACCATGGTCGTATCAAAGCTCGCCGGTGCAACATCAACAGACGGCCGCGGCGCATCATAGACGGTTCGTGTGTCGTTGACGTGAAACGGGATTTCGGTGACGGATTTGCTGCCAATATCAACGCGCTTGATACCGCCGCCGGACCAGAAAACCACGCTTTTAGAATCCGGCATCCAGTCCATGTTCGGGTAGGTACCATGCACAGCCCAGACTTCCTGCAAGTCTCTATCGAGCCCCTCGTAGATCGGGAATTCTGCACCGCTATCAAGATCTTTAAGAAACAATGCACTTTCACCCCGAATACGGCGGACAAACGCGAGGTACTTGCTATCGGGAGAGGGCGCGGGACGCACTGCACCGCCTGCGCCGGTGACGAAGACAATGTCTTCTCCCGTCTCGAGGTCGTGGCGGCGAATCGCAAATACTTCACCATTGGAATCTTGCGCATAGACAAAGCTGCTGCCCGGCGTTTGATCCAGCGTGTAGTAGATATAGCGCCCATCGGGTGAGAAAGCAGGCTCGCCCAACTCTTTCTGGTGCGCCTCATTTGGCTTTTCAACAACAGCGACACCACCACCGCCGTTGCGGTGGTAAATCCAGATTTCTCCGGTGCCGAGAGACCGCTGCGTCGTAAAGTGTTTGCGCGCTGCGATGTAGTTGCCGTCGGGCGACCAGTACGGATTATTAAGCAGGCGGAAGTCTTCTTTCGTAAGCTGTCGTGCATCGCTACCGTCGATCTTCATGACCCAGACATTATCTGCGCCGCCGGCATCCGAAATGAACGCTATCTCTCTGCCATCTGGCGAGAATCGTGGCTGCATTGACCAGGATAGTCCGCTGTGAACTGATTTTGCCTGGCCGCCCTCGATCGGCAAGGTATAAACGTCGCCGAGCATATCGAACGCGATGATCTTTCCGTCGGGACTAACGTCGAGGCTCATCCAGGAGCCGCTGCGCGTATCAATGGCGATTTCCCTTGCGTCGCCCGGTATCGCGTTGACGTCCCAGCTTTCTTCTTCATCGGCCGCCAGGACACTCCCGACGGCAAGGGCCAGTAATACGATGGTGAGGGTCTTATAACAGTTCATTTTGGGCCTCATACGTTCAGTTCAGCCCGCGATAATAGCAGCGTTCCTGTGGAGCCACAGAATACAGGCCCTGCCTGGCCTGGCCTTGTCGTCAGACCGTATGTTCTTCAAGCGTCTGTGTTAAGACCCGGTCTTTCGTTCTCGCGCCGGAATCGGATTCATTCTCTTCCTGTCCGTGGTCGATTTAGCCGATGATGCGGCACAAAAAACACTCACCCGTGTCGGTGAAACATGACCTCTAGCGGGCTCTTCTAGTTCCGGGCTTGTTGACTACACTCATTGGGTCTTTGTTGCACGCCCCCAAAAGTAGTAGAAACTGATCAGACTGTCTTCGTACATTTCAACGTCAAAGCCGAGTCGCTCCAGTTCATCTACGAACTCTTGCCGCCTGAACATTTTTTCGTAAGGATGGTCCAGCAGCCTCTTTAGAGGTCTGCCGATACCTCTTTCCCAGGTTTCAACAGGAAGCTCTTCGAAAAAGACCTCTCCGTTTGTCTTCAAGACCCTGTGTAGCTCTGCCAGGGCCTCTCGCCAATCAGGGATGTGGTGAATGATCCCAAAGTCGATGGCGAGATCGAAACTGCGATCATGCAACGAGAGATTTGTGGCGTCCCCTTGCAGGAACCGGGCATTTTCCAGACTGCGCCCCCTGTTTCGAGCTCTCTCTATCATTTTCGGGTCCAGGTCGATACCGACGTATTCTCGAGGACTGAACAAATCGTAAATAATCCTGGCCCCCACTCCCTGGCCACAACCAATTTCCAGAATCGAGTCGGTTCGTCCGTTGCAAAGGGCTTTCAGGCGAGGGGCTTCGAGGCGCTTCTGAATTAGCCCACGAATCGGATTGTTCATTGCCCAGTATTCGATTGAGTTCATGATCATCGTCTGGTGCCTTGAATTACGTCACTAGATTCTGCGTGTCTTGAACCAGGTATACGTCAAGAGGCCGAGAACTAAGACTACAGCTGTAGAAGAAGCGATTATGCGGCTAACAGGTATGACCCCGACAATTGCGGCATAGATGCCTGCCGCGCCAAGCAAGAAGACAACCAGCATAGTCGGAAGCAACACCCATCTCCGCTCTATCGGCTGACGATCAGCGATGATCAACATGACGCCCCACGAAATCGCTACTGCAGCCATCAAGCCCATTGGATAGACAAATCCAGTAACTCCCATTCTTTCTGGAATCAAGACTAGAAAAGCTATGATGAAATCGGCGATTGCCGCTACCCAATAGCTAGTCCGTATCAGATTTCGATAGTTGTTCATTCTTGCGAACGACCGATTTCGGTCAGTAGAAGCCAGTCGTTAGTTTAACAGCCCAAGGGCAGCTAACGGCCAGAAGCGGTCGTTGCAATGGCGTTTTCGGGACCTGATATTGTAGTACAGATGACTATCAGCCAGCCGCAAAACGAATTCCCATTCACTGCAATGCTCGTCGGCTCCGCAGCTGTTGTCACGTGCCTGTATCTCGTGGTGCTTACAGGCGATGCGGACCTAAGTCTCTATTTTGGCAATGTCAGCCCCGTCCTCGCAGTCGCGCTCGTTTGCGCTACCGGCATTCTGGCGCTCTATGCGCTGCATAGAAACTCGGGGTTTTCGGTGTACGACCCGTACTGTTTCCGAAAGGGAATTCGGGTTGCGGTCGCTCTTGTGCTCCCGTTTATGATCATTATGACTTTTGTGGATGTGGCCTTTCGATTCCCCCCAGACATAAATGTCGCGTTGCCGACTGCAATGCTCTTCTATCCAGCAATTGGCTACGTCGCCCAGATCGCACTTCACGTCGCCCCATTCGCAATATTGCTTTCGTTGACAAAACTATTGTTCAAAACAAGAAGTACAACCTGGTGCGTATGGTTGTCCATAACAATCGCCTCTGCGTTTGAGGCGACTTTTCAAGCTGTGTCATCTTTGGATGGCGATGGGCTCAGCACCATCGCCGGGATTGTGGCGGTCATACTGTGGTTATTTGGAGTTGCTGAGCTGTATCTATATCGTCGATTTGATTTCGCGACTATGTATGCGTTCCGTATCTTCTATTACTGCTATTGGCATTTGCTCTGGGGAAATTTGAGGATTCACTGGCTCTACTGATACGTCACTTCAGACGGCACCGCAACGACCGTCCGGTATGGGTCAGTAGGAGAGATTACAGCTCAGACCCGGCGACCGTCGCCTTCCGGCCAAAAGCGGATATTTCGTGAAAAAACCCCGCCGGAGCGGGGCCTTTCATTGCAGCAGATCGGAAACCGCGGTTCGACCTCGGTTTCCTCTAAGGCGCCGCCAACGCCTCGACGGCAGCCAGCGCCGCCGCCGCATCTACGAAACCGTAGCCAGAGTCGTAATCAAATCCGCCACCAACGATATCAAACGGCTCAAGAAGCGCCGCAGGACCGGCCGCAGTTGAAACCGTGAAATACCGGTTGCTCATATCCTTAGCCGTGTCGGCAAGTATCTGGTAGACCTGATCGGGTGTCAGTGCAATGCCAAGATCAGCCGCTTTCTCGAGCATAAGACCGGCGACAGCCGCCACGTGCGGTGCGGAAGCCGAGGTGCCAAAGAAATTCGGCAACTCCCCGCCATCTTCATCAAGGCAATCGGTAATGAATGTGCTGAACGGGCTATTGCAGCCATCGCCGTCGTCATCATCGAAGTTTGAATCGAAGAAGAAAAAGGTCGTGTTGCCGCCATCCGGCCCGGTAACCAGCGGTTTGTCTCGCACTTGCATTTCTTCGGGTAGCGGATTGCCCAAACCGTCAAAGAACACGGGAACCCCTCCAGCCGAGGAGAAATCGTTCAGGCAAGCCGGGGCGCAACTACTATCGAATATCGTGGGTGCTGCGGGGTTCTTTGGGCCCAGCCAATTCTCCGTTGCGTACCAGGCCGACGCACCGATCGCGGCTGCACCCGCGGCGTTCGCGTGACCGTAGGATGTGCCGCTCTGCGTATCGAAATCAACAATGTCGACAAAGCCCTGAAATTCGACCGGCACGTATTTGATGCGGGTTGGCTCCGGCGCGCCGGGCAGCTGGCCCGAATTGACGATTCGCACCTTGAAGTCGACCGCGGGCTTCGACGGAGGACCGGCGTAGAACAATATTGCGAATTCGAGGGGGTCTCCAAAAATGTTAGCGCTGCCGGAAAGCTGGCAAGTGATGCCTACGGCTAGCCCCGGAGGGCACAACTGCACCAGCGCGCCATTGTCCTTATAGAAGAGCAGGTCCAGGTCGGTGGTCGCAAACTTAATGTTGGCCAACGTTGTGTCTAGATCGTTACCGGCAAGAAGGTTGGCAAACGCAGTGTCAAAAAGGAAAGGCTGATCCCACTGAAAAACGAGCAGCACGACGGCGCCACCGTTGCTGGGGAAAACACGGATCCGCTGCGCCGTCGATTCGCCGGCCGTTTCGTCGAAATCGTGCACGAGCATCCGGTTTGGCCCGGGCGCTCTGCCACGATTCAGGTTATTGCCATTGTTGCCGAAGTCTTCAACTTCGTTGTACGGCGCCTCATAGGACAGGCGCGCATTATTGCCAGCAGAAGAGAAATAGGGAATACCGGCGTCATAAACGACGTCGGCCGCTTGGCCAACTGCGCCGTCCGAGAACATGGGCTCGGCGAAATAGATAACGTCATCCACGATTACCTGAGCAGCAAGCTCTGCGGGCAGAGGCGTGTATGGTGTAGCCGGGTCGCCAACAACAGCGTTGAAGGTATTACACGCATTGAAAGCACCGAAGGCGGTAATGCCGCCAAGCTCCATGATGCCGCAGGCAAAGTCGAACTGACCGTCGAATGCGGTATGGAACGCCTGCGGTGATCCGGGCGCCACATCGTGCATGAGCTGGATCATCGCCCGGCCCTCGTCGATGTTGTCGGGGCTGATGTTGTCCTGCGCAATAACCGTGTCCGCCGGAATTTCGTCATTGGCGAAATCCTCAGCAGGAGTCGATGTGGGCTGGCCAGGCGCGAACGGGCCCGGGTTGGAGCCGAAGCTGTCTGAAAGGGCCGCGAGGCGTATACCATCGCCGCTCACATCAAAATCTTTTCGAACATCATCTGTGCCCAGCGCCCGGTCGCCCTGGCTGACGACGTTGCCCTGACCCCAGGCTTTCGCCAGCGCGGGCCGCACTGCAAGCAGGGCATGCTCATCGGCCAGCGCGCCAAGGCTGCGGACAGGAATGTGTGCCGAAAACACGGCGCCACCGCGCACATTTGTGGCACCTAGAGCGACAAGACGCTCAAACATGGCTTCAGGGTCATTGGTGACGCCGTCGATAACGACGCTGCCGTTACGCAAATCGAAAATCGGGTTAACGCTCTGAAATTTCTGAGGCTTCTTGCCCTTCTTTGTTCGGTATGCCGCGTATTCATCGTGGAGGTTGGCGAGCAGCGGACCGAGCTTCGCTTTTGGATGGCCCTTTACCTCGGCCAAAAGCTGCTGCTCTGGAGTGAGTGTTTGCGCTACAGCGGCAGAGACGCAAAAGCTAAAGGACAAAGCCACGAAAGTCGCCAGAAAAGCGTGTGGTTGCATATTGTTCATTGTTGCCTCCCAAGATTCACAACGTTTGAGCGGGACTCGAAAAGGTGCACCGAACCGAGCATTGTGGAATCAACTTCGGAACGGTCGTTCGCCAAGTGTTTTCCGAGCATTGCGGTGACCGCATTATGTCAGGTTGCCATGAAAATATAACGCCGCGCACCAATTGCGGCAAATCGGCTCGCGGTGCTCCTCGACTTAACAGTTGCATTATTATCCGAATTTACAACTTCTTGTCGACTCCTGGTAATTAGGTGGTGATCCAGAATGCAAAGAGTGACGAATGACAGATGCGCCGATGTCCGGTATGGGTCAGTAGGAGAAATTACAGCTCAGACCCGGCGACCGTCGCCTTACGGTCAAAAGCGGACGGTCCGCCGCTCATTTCGAATCCACGCCATGGATGAAATCCGAAATCTCATTAAGGGCATCTTTTCGAATGATGCTGTCACCTTGCTCCGACGGGCTCTCCAGCGCGTGTCCGGAACCCTGATAGACCTCCACGCGAATGTGCGGGTTGTCTAAGTCCACGAGGCGCTTTGCGCTCTCTGTCGATGGAACATTGGTGTCGTCCGCACCGAACAGGACCAGGCTATCGATTGAAACATCTTGCCAATACGGCAGCGGATCGTAGTCAACGATCAAGTCATACAGCTGCGGTTGCGCAAGATAGCGAACATTGGCGTAACCCGCGTGCGCGAGCACGTTGGAGATTCCGGGGAGGAATCCTAATTGGCGAAGATTATAGTTCTCCTCGTAGAGCAGTTGCTCTCGTGGCGTTACCGCTGATCCAACCATCGAAACCAGGAATGCCAGATCATCTTCTTGAGAGGCGACGACCGGGGCGATCCAGCCGCCCTGGCTCATGCCAACGACGCCGATACCGGACAGCGGGACAGACTGCTGCGCTCGCAAATGCTCGATCGCGGCCAGCGTATCAGTGGCAAGATCCTCGAAACTTGACGTTCTCCAGTCGCCCTCTGACTCTTCTGAGCCTCGCTTGTCCGGCAGGAGCACAACGATACCGCTGTCTTGAAGGTGCTTCGTCAACGTCAAGTACCAACCATTGTCGCGACGGCTGGTCCCCGAGCCATGTATGACAACGGCGGCTGGAAACGGCCCGTCACCCTCCGGCACGAACAACAGGCCAGCCAACGCAAGATCCTGCGACCGATTTTGAAATTCGATTTCCAAGTATCGGGTATCGGCGATTGCGACCCGCTCAAGCTGGCGCGGCTCCGACGGTAACAGCTGCTTTACGAGTACGGGTACGAACAGCACCGTCAGGGCTAGAGCCGCGATCTTCCAGCGCCAACGCTTCATAGGCTTTTTCGTCTTTCGCTGACCATACAGTTTGGAGACATAAGTGACTGTCCGGTTTGGGTCAGTAGCGGAAATTATAGCGTGATCCTGGCGACCGTCGCCTTACGGCCAATACCAGCCGGTCAATCCAGCTTGAAGCCCATTTGATCAAGTCTTTCAATCACACCGCCGTGCCCGGAAAGCATGGTCGAGAGCCGAATAATATTGCCACTACGAAATTCTAAAATATACCAGCTCATTTGCGTGCTGAACTTCACCGACTGCAGATCTCGCCGTTTCTCGACTTTTCGGCGCCATACTATGCAAATTCACTCAAGACCTGTTGAACTGATCGAACTGTGCAAAATTCGCCATTTAAGCTCGCTAGGTGAATATTGTGGATGTCGTTGGCCAAATATTCTGTGCCATCGCCACCTCTGCGATCAAATGTAGCCGTCGCATCTGACACCAACCTTACTTTGAAGCCAAGATTTCCGGCCATTCGAGTCGTCGTTGATACACAATGATCAGTAGTAAACCCAACAACCACTAGTGATTCAATCTCACGACTTCGTAAATATTCTTCAAGACCAGTTCCAATAAATGCACTGTTCACTGTCTTTGTGAAACATTTTTCTCCGGCAATCGGTCTTACTTCTTCCTTGAATTCAAACCCTGGCGCATCGGATCGAAGTGGTGAATTTGGTTCTTGTGAACAATGCCGGACGTGAATTACGGGCCGCTTTTTCGTGCGCCACTCAGAAAGTAGTAACTCAATTTTTGCCTCCGCATCTGGGTTGTTTCTATTCCCCCAAGACGGATCATCAAATCCCTTTTGGACGTCAATTATTATTAAAGCTACATTCGTCATTCTATGGGCCTTGGGGCAAAACTACTGTTTAAGAGAAAGAAAGGAGCGCAGCAGTCCTGACAGATGCATTGAATCTCGAGCGTCCGCTTCGGGTCAGCAGCAGTCGCTCACGATTCTAACACCTGCACTTCCGCTTTCGGCCAGAAGCAAACATGCATCACATGGTAGACTTTGACGTATCACAGGCTGGAACTCCTCCTGGAGAGGACAGTTTCGTAATCGATGGCCAATAGACTCAACATTGCTCAACTAAAGAGCTTCTCCCCACTGAATGAGCTGAAGACGGATAACCTGCGCGCGATTCTCGACAAAATCGAATTGCACGAAGCCAGGCGCGGCCAGAAGCTTTTCGAAAAGGGCGATACAGAGAAGCGGACGTTCTACGTGCTGTCCGGATTAATCGAACTGAAGGAAGGCGACAAAGTCGTTCAGACAGTCGCGGGAGGGACGGATCAAGCACGAAATCCGATCGCCCCCGTACTGCCACGCCATCTGACTGCTGTAACGGCAGGCGACGTCACGTATATCAGCATGAACAGTGATCTCCTGGACGTGACGTTGACGTGGGATCAGACCGGGATCTATGAAGTTAGTGACTTCGGCACCGAACAAATTGAGGAAAGCGGTAACTGGATGGCTGCCTTTCTTCGTATCAAGGCATTCCAAAAGATACCTCCAGCGAATATCCAGACGATTTTCATGCGCCTGCAGCAGGTTAATTATAAGGCCGGAGACATCGTTATCAAGCAGGGCAATGCCGGCGATTTTTTCTATGTCATTAGTCGTGGCCGCTGCATGGTGACGCGCGAGACACCTTTAAATTTCGAGGGCATCAACCTGGCCGAATTAGGTGTCGGCGATACATTCGGCGAAGAGGCGTTGATCTCAGGGGCAACATGCAACGCAACGATATCGATGCAAACAGATGGCAGCTTGATGCGATTGGGTAAAGACGACTTTCAGGCTCTTCTGGAAGCGCCGATGCTCGAGTCTCTGGACCAACGCGAAGCTGACGAAGTCATTGCCAACGGCGGTCAATGGCTCGATGTCCGTCTGCCGAGCGAATTCAAGGTGTCCCACAAGGACGGCGCTGTGAATGTACCGCTTTACCTTCTTCGTCATAAACTCAATGTGCTGGATCCCAAGAAGAAGTACGTAGTCTGTTGTGATACCGGCCGGCGAAGTTCAGCTGCGGCCTTCATTCTGAAACAAAAGAATTTTCAAGTTGCCGTGTTGACGGGCGGAATAAACCAGGGCGCACTCTGAGAGTAACGAATAGCGCCGGACCCAGAAATTACCTCTTGAAATCAGAACAGAACTATCGAGCCTGATAACGCCCCGCCACCCTCTCAATCCCATCACCTAGTTGACCCGTTTCGGCGTGAAAGCGAACGCAATGTAGCTGTTAGTCACCTAACGCAGGCCCGCGTCGTGGCGTTACCGCCAATTTGTCAGTGAATGGTTCATAGCGAGACTGCTATGCTCTGGCGATGACAAAGACCGACGTCATCATTATCGGCGGCGGCGCCGCCGGGCTCTTCTGTGCAATTACCGCAGGTAGTCGTGGGCGCCGCGTTGTCGTCCTCGAAAGCTCAAACAAGATAGGCAAGAAGATCCTGATGTCGGGAGGTGGTCGCTGCAATTTCACGAATCTGCATTGCGAACCGTCGCGCTTTATCTCGAATAACCCGCGCTTCTGCATTTCGGCATTAAGCCGATACACGCAATGGGACTTCATTGCGCTGGTTGAGAAACATGGCATTCCGTATCACGAAAAGACGCTCGGTCAGCTTTTTTGCGACAACTCGTCGAAAGACATCGTCGCGATGCTGCTCGATGAGTGCGAAAGCGCGGGCGTACGAATACAAACTCACTGCAACATTGAGTCCATTGGCACCAATGATCATTTCACCGTGTTCTCGGACAAGGGCGTCTTTGCATCCGAATCGCTGGTTGTTGCGTCGGGCGGTTTATCCATTCCGAAGATGGGTGCAAGCGGGTTTGGCTATCAGGTAGCACGGCAATTCGGGCATTCCATAGCTGAGACCCGAGCCGGGCTCGTGCCCTTCACATTCAGCGGTGCTACTCACGAGATGACCGGACGCTTATCCGGCGTCAGCACGTCTGCAACCGTGACCGCCGGAAGGATTACGTTTACCGAGGACATCCTTTTTACGCACCGGGGCCTTAGCGGTCCGGCCATTCTTCAGCTATCGAGCTACTGGACACCCGGTGAGGAAATCTATATCGACGTACTCCCTGGCCAGGATGCCAATGCCCTTTTACTCGCCGCCAAAAAATCCCAGCCCAAGTCGCTTCTCCGAACCATATTGGCAACAACGTTGCCACGTGCACTCGTTGGAGAATTACAGACCCTTTGGTGGAACGACGTCGCTGAGAAGCCGTTGGCCGCGATCTCGGATGAGGATCTGGCGCGTATCGGCCACAAGCTGAATCGCTGGCCCTTAAAACCCTCAGGAACGGAGGGTTATCGCACAGCCGAGGTGACGCTGGGCGGTGTCGATACCACCGAGCTTTCGTCAAAGACGCTGGAGTCGTCGCGGCAACCAGGGCTTTATTTCATTGGCGAGGTGGTTGACGTCACCGGGCATCTTGGCGGCTTTAACTTTCAGTGGGCATGGTCATCCGGATGGGCGGCAGGGCAAGTAGTATAGGACGCTTAATTACGTTGTACTTTCGCAAATGTGCGAGCCCCGAAGTCAGCAGCAGCTTGCGGCCAGCCGAGAAGGGATTCGCCCGACGATAGAGTCCTTGCGGACTGGCCGATATAGTCGAATCGCATACCGGTATAACGAAACCATCTGGGCAGATCGTTGCTCAGGCGGTTTAGCTATATAGACTGGGTTGCATGAACGCACGCGCCGAAGACATCTTCAGCTACGACGATCAGATCTTCGACTCGATTGCTGACCTGATCCCGAGCCCCGAAAACCCCACGCCAATGTTACGGCTGGGTAAGCGATTCAATCCGCACACGGATTTCGAAATGTTGCTGAAGCTCGAGGGAATGAATCCTTTTGGTTCGATCAAGGATCGCACTGCACACTTCATGCTGAACGGCCTGGATTTAGAAGAAGGTCAGTCGCTTGTCGAACCGTCCGCCGGCAATACCGGAATAGCGCTGGCCGCCCTGGCCAACGCGAAGAACATCCCGATCGCGATCGTTGTCCCCGACGGTGTACCCGAGGAGAAAAAGGCGCTGCTGCGATTTCTTGGCGCTGAGCTGATCGAGGTGGAAGACGAAATGTGCCCGCTGTTCCCGTCGGAGGGCGCGCGCGGCGTTGCGAAAAGCATGGTCGAAAGCCCGGCGTATGAAGGTAAATACGTAAGCCCGAACCAATACGAAAGCGCGCTGAACGTTGCCGCGCATTACCACACGACAGGTCCGGAGATCTGGCGCCAGACCGGCGGCAAACTCGACTATTTCTTCGCCAGTATCGGCACTGGCGGTACGATCAGCGGTGCGGGCCGGTATCTAAAGGAAATGAACCCGGCCATCAAGATAATCGGCGTGGAACCGACAAGCCGTCACCACAACCTGTCCGGAATCAAGCGAATCTCCGGTCTGCCCGATGAACATTTTCCGAGCATTCTTGACCGGGCGCTGCTCGACGACCTGATCTCCGTGAGCGACGAGGAAGCGTTTAAAGCGGGCATCAGGGTCGCACGCACGGAGGGCGCGATGGTTAGCCCAACGACCGGCGCAGTGCTGCATGCGGCGGTTGAGATGGGTGCCACTAATAACGGTCGAGCCGTGTTGATCGCTACCGACAGCGCCGCCAAGTACGTCTCGGATTACGCCGACTACCTCGACGACTGAGCTGCGCGACGAAACGCGTAGGCCGCCACGGCGAAACTAATTATCGCCCCAAGGCCGAACATCCAGCGTCCGAGTATGACGTTGCTTTCGTCGGATAACAGCGGCACACCGCCGGAGAATCCCTCGCTGGAACTGAAGAGTGAAACCCAGGCCCCCATGATGCCAAAGAGCAGGCACAGGACTCCTGCCAGCAAGTCGTTTGCCCAGGAATGGTCCCCCAGCAAGATCATGCCGCCGGCGATTACGAACATGATTCCGCTCATCGCGACTACCCACATAGGGGCCATAACGCTCGCTTCATCAACCGGGAGCAGGCCCAGCGCTATGGAAACCGGGTAACAGCCAAGGGCGACGCAGACCAGTCCCCAGGTCAGTCGAGAGCGATTGGCGGGCTGCCGCATGGGTTCAGCCATTGATGATCGACATACCGCGTTCGTCGTACCGGTTGCCTTTCACCCGATCCGCGAGTCGATCAAGCGTCGCCCGCTCGTCGTCAGTCAGCTCGATGTCGTATGCCCCCAGGTTCGTATTTAGATTCTCAAGCCTGGTCGTGCCAGGAATCGTCATGACATGGTCACCACTACCGAGCACCCATGCCAACGCAATCTGCGCCGGTACGCAGGACCTTGCCGAGGCGATGCTCTCGATCTCGTCAACAAGCGCGACGTTGGCGCGGTATGCGTCACCCTGGTAGCGCGGCGTCATTGCACGATAATCACCTTCACCAAGACTTGCCTGCTCTTTGAACTTGCCTGACAGCATGCCGCGTCCTAGTGGAGAATAGGCCACGAGCGTGGCACCTACGTCGATGCAGGCCGGGATCACCAACTCTTCGATGTCGCGACTGAAAATAGAATACTCAGACTGCACCGCCGAGACCGGATGGATCTTCGCAGCTCGCCTTATCGTATCGGCAGACGCCTCGGACAGGCCAATAGCGCGTACTTTGCCTTCGGTTACGAGTTCCGCCATTGCGGCTACGGTCTCCTCGATCGGAGTCGCCGGGTCGACACGATGCAGGTAATAGAGGTCGATAATGTCAGTCTGCAACCTCTTTAACGAGCCTTCAACGGCACGGCGGCAATTATCACGCGACCCGTCAATGCCGGTGGGTATTCCAGTCTCCGCATCCCGCATTGGTCCAAACTTCGTGGCGATAAATACTTTGTCACGACGATCGCCGAAAGCCTCGCCGAGCAGCGTCTCATTTGCCCCCATGCCATACATCTCTGCGGTGTCAAAATGGCATACGCCGAGCTCGATCGCTTCGTGCAGGAGTTTGATCGCCGCGCTCTGCTCCGTAGGCGGACCGTAAAATTCCGATAAACCCATGCAGCCCAGCCCGATCGCTGGAAGGCTCTTGTTGGTATTGCCCAAAACTCTCTGTTGCACCAGGTGTGTCCTCTAATAATTGACCGAAGCCTCGCAAAGGCGCCTCAAACATTTCACCGGGCCGGAACTGCACGCGCCTCATGCCCTCATCTTGACGCTCCCGGGCACCAGCTAACGGGGCCTCAGGACCCCAAAATCCGGAATGCCCAAAACGCCAATGCTGCAGGCACCACGAATCCAAACCAGGACACCAGCATCGGCACATCGTAAGTGCCGACAATGACTGGCATGCCATTGAGGATTCGCAGCAGGTGAGCGAGCGCAACTAAAGACAAGAGGATGCCGGTTACAACACAGTATTGTCGATAGGCCATGGCTGTTCTCCTTGAAGAGAGCGGCCTATTATAGCTCCGAAACCTTGCGCCCGAATTCCTCGACTTTGCTCCAGTCCGTGAACTCCACCGTCAGGGTCGGATCCGTGGGGCCCTTTGTTATCCACATGATCAGGCGAATCATGTGCTTATCCAGAAATCCAAGACTGGGATAGTCGATCCTGCCTGCGAAAACGGCCAGCAGCTGTGGCTTCCAGTCGATCTGTTTCAGAAACTTCTGCAGGTAGGGATTCGTCTCTGGTGTGTTCTTTTCGGGCTTGCGGGCCACAACGTTAACGGAAAAAAACGCGTTGGGGTGCGCTTCAAGCAGAGCCTGGTTCTTGTCAATAAATTTGTTTACGAGCGGTTGGTGCTTTCCGTAACGAATGCTCGCGCCGATCACGATCTTGTCGAAGGTTCCGGCTACGAGTTCAGGGTCGTTTTTG
>Ga0316201_10000004_pt1 | contig 123126 bp, 112 predicted proteins | sample CS6wburrow_MG_FD_204516 | JGI IMG/M metagenome (GOLD analysis project Ga0316201, IMG submission 204516) | Coastal sediment microbial communities from Delaware Bay, Delaware, United States - CS-6 worm burrow | ecosystem: Environmental > Aquatic > Marine > Coastal > Sediment | place: USA...
TCCGACAGGCTCCTAGCCGCAGCTGGCGCGGCGCAGAGTTTTTCGTTGCTGTCTACATTCCGTTCCAGACTGGTTTGACATAAAAAACCGCACAGCGGCGGAAATCAGCCTGGTAAGCGCATACCATTTTCCGTCCGCTGTGGGACTATTGGACAGATGAGCCTGCCGGCATTCGGTCGGCAATTCTAAACCAACGCTTAACGAAGATTGGAACCGGGAGGGTTTTTGTAGTGAAACCAAAGAGAAGAGCTTTTCTTATTGGCGCTATCGCCGTGCTGGCGACTACGCTGATCATTCCGCTGCAGGCGAGCGCGGCAAAACGCCTGGTGTTCGGCGGAGGGCCGGCAGGTGGCACTTTCCAGGTGGTAGCCAACGCCATCCAGGTCTACGATCCGGTCAAGGCATCGGAAGACTATCGGGTCAAGGCGCAGTCGTCCGCCGGTTCAGTGGAGAACCTGCGCAAGGTAAACCAGGGCAAGATGGATTTTGGCGTGGTCTATTCGGGTCATGTCTACCTGGGCAGAGAAGGCAGGCTGAAGAACGACACCCAAAAATACGAAGACGTGATGGCCGTTGCCTATCTGTACGGTGCACCCGCCCAGCTGGTGGTGCGAAAAGGCTCCGGCATCGAGAGTAGCAAGGATCTGGTCGGCAAAAAGGTGGGAGTCGGCAACGCCGGTTCGGGTGCCTTCGCCAACTGCGAACTGTTCTTCACCCACATGGGTATATGGGACAAGATCGAGCGTAACGCCATGGGCTACAACGACGCCGCTGCAGCCTTCGGCAACAATCAGCTGGACGCTTTCTGGCTGTTCACCGCCTTCCCCAGCGGCGCCGTGATCATGGCTGCACAGACCAACGACATCGAACTGGTCGATCTGGGCAAGGAAGCGGAAGCAAGCGGTTTCTATGACGCCTATCCCTACTTCTCGAAGCTGTCGGTACCGCCGAACACCTACAAGGGTGTGGACTCCGAAACCCCTTCGTTCCAGGACTCCGCGTTGTGGGTCGCAAACGCCAAGGTGTCGGCTGACGTGGTCTACGACCTGTTGTCCAAGATCTACACCGACGAGGGTCTGGCGCACATGCGACAGCAGAAAAAGACCTTCAAGGAGATGAGTGTCGAAACGGGCATCAACGGCATTGTTACGCCACTGCACCCCGGTGCAGAACGTTTCTGGAAAGAGAAAGGACTGCTGTAAATGTTTTCCGCCCGCCGCCGGGCGGGCGGAAAACAACCGGAAAAAACGGGATAACTCATTTGCATTGTTCCGCTTATCCGTCTGCAAAAAAAGGATAAGGACATCGTTGTTGCAGGCGCATTACAGCAAGCGGTCACCATCCGGGTAGCGGAAGAATGTTCGACAAACTGAATAAAGTTGAACAAACAGTCTTTGATCTGCTGTCGCTTTTCCTGGTTCTGTTCTATTCCTACTCTGCGGTGCTCGAACCTGCCGCCACCCAGTACCATCGCGGTATCTACGTCATCGTTACCTATGTGCTGGTGTTCCTGCTTTATCAGTCGAAAACACGCCTCGGAAGGCTGATCGATTACCTGTTGATTGCCCTGTCGATCATCTCGATCGGTTACTGGATAACGAATTTCGAGGTGATCAACTACCGCGCTGGTGCGGAGACCACCCTGGACAAAAGTATCGCCGTTGTCGGGGTACTGATCGGTGTGGAGCTGGCGCGTCGAGTGGTCGGTTCCGTGTTCGTGATCATCGGCGGCGTAATGTTGCTTTACGGTGTATTCGGCGAGTACGCGCCGGAACTCATATCCCACGCCGGTGATACTTTTCCCGATCTCTGTACCAGCATCTTTTACAAGAGCGATGGCGTATTCGGCATCATGGCCAACGTGCTCGCCACCTACATTGTGCTGTTCGTTATCTTCGGTGCCTTTCTGGAAAAAAGCGGCGCCCAGCGGTTTTTCATCGATTTCCCCCTGGCCGCCGTGGGTCACAAGATCGGTGGTCCAGGCAAAGTTTCGGTGATCGCCAGCGGCCTGTTCGGTTCCATCTCCGGCAGCGCTATCGCCAACACCGTATCCACCGGAGCTTTCACCATACCGATGATGAAAAAGGCCGGTTTCAGGCCCCACATCGCCGGTGGTATCGAGCCGGCAGCTTCCATTGGCGGCATGTTCATGCCGCCGATCATGGGTGCCGGTGGCTTCATCATGGCGGAATTGACCGGCGTACCCTACTCGCAGATCATGCTGGTCGCGGTGTTCCCCGCGCTGATGTATTTTTTCAGCGTTTTTGTCATGGTTCACTACGAGGCCAAGAAGCACAATATTGTCGGTGAGCGATCCAAGGTCAGCGCCATGGAGATTCTTCGGCGCGAGTGGTTCTATATGCTGCCGCTGGTCACCATCACCATCTTCATGCTTGCCGGTTACTCCCCGGGTTATTCGGCGATCCTCGGCGTGCTCACCTGTATCGCCGTGAGCTGGGTGCGGGTTGACACGCGCATCGGCCTCAAAGGCTTCATGGAGGCATCGCGGGCGGGCGCCGAGAGCAGCCTGAAGATCGGCGCCACCGTCGGTGTGATCGGAATTATTATTGGTGTGCTGACCTACAGCGGCCTGGTCCTCACCTTTGCCGACATCGTCATCGAACTCGCCGATGGCCGCTTATTCCTCACTATTCTGCTGATTGCACTGGCCTCGCTGGTGCTCGGTATGGGTGTACCGGTCACCGCCGCCTACCTGATCACCGCGGTGGTGGCGGTTCCCGCACTCACCCATCTGGGAGTGAACGAAATCGCCGCGCATATGATCGTCTACTGGTTGTCGCAGGACTCCAATATCACACCGCCGGTCTGTATTGCGGCGTTCGCGGGCGCGACCATCGCCAAGGCCAACATGTGGAAGACCGCTTTCACTGCATTCAAATTCGCCAAATTTCTTTATCTGGGCCCCTTCCTGTTCGGTTATGTTCCGGGATTTACCCTCAACGGCAGCAGCACCGATATCCTGGTGGCCTTCGTGCTTATCTTTTTTGCCACCTGGGCCTACTCCTGGTTATTGAGTGGGATCTGGTTGAACTGGTTCAACAAGAAAGCCGCCTAGCAATCCAACAAATACACCCTCAACGGACGGACGCTAGCGATGTCGACGGAAAAAACTCTACCCGAAATCGAGTACAAGAGAATACTCTATACCACCGACCTGTCGGAATCCGGACGTTATGCCTTCCCTTACGCTGCGAGCATCGCCCAGCGCTTCGATTCTGAACTGACGGTGTTCCACGTGGTGGAAGCAAGGGATTTCGAAAAGTACCTGCTCGGATACATCAACGAAGATCTGTGGAAGGATTTGAAAACCCAAGACCTTGAAGAGGCCAGGCAGACCCTGATATCGAGGAAAAGGGACGATGTCGAGATCAAGGACAGCGTTCAGCAATTCTGCGAGGACTGCCTATCCCGCCAGCCGGACAAATCCGTTTTCAGTTACCATGTGACCATCGAAAAGGGCGAGCCGGTCGAAAAGATCCTGCAGGAAGCACACAGCGGCGGTTACGACCTGGTGGTCATCAGCAAGCGCGGCCAGCGCGGCTCGGTAAGGGACGCTGTCATGGGCGGTACCGCGCGGCGCGTAATCCGACGCTGCAACATTCCGGTGATGGTGGTTCAGCTGCCCGATTGAACCCGCAGCAGGGTGCACAACAGCAACAGTTTTCATTGCAGCGGTTAATTTTCACCAGGATGTTCCTGTCTACGCTCGCTTAGCTCACGGGCTTATCACCTTGCGCTGCCAGGTGTAGCCAGGTATCCACTACGGTATCCGGATTCAGTGATATGGAACTGATGCCCTGGTCCAGCAGCCATTGCGCAAAATCGGGAAAGTCCGAAGGCCCCTGACCGCAGATGCCCACATACTTACCCTGTGCACGCGCAGCTGAGATGGCCATCTCCAGCAGGCGCTTCACCGCCGGATTGCGCTCGTCGAAGAGTTTCGCCACCAGGCCCGAATCACGGTCCAGACCCAGAGTAAGCTGGGTGAGGTCGTTTGAACCGATTGAAAAACCATCAAAGTAGCGCAAGAACTCCTCGGCAAGCACAGCGTTGGACGGTAACTCGCACATCATGATCACACGCAGGCCATTCTCCCCGCGCTTGAGCCCGTTGGCAGCGAGCAATGCTACGACTTCTGCAGCCTCATCCAGGGTACGCACGAAGGGAATCATGAGCTCCAGGTTTTCGAAACCCATGTCATCGCGCACCTTGCGGACGGCACTGCACTCCAACTCGAAGCAGGGACGGAAGTCCTCGGAGACGTAGCGCGAAGCCCCGCGGAAGCCGATCATGGGATTCTCTTCCTCCGGTTCATAGGCCTTGCCACCGATGAGGTTGGCGTATTCATTGGACTTGAAATCCGACGTGCGCACGATGACCGGATGAGGATAAAATGCAGCCGTGAGAGTGGAGATACCCTCAGCCAGCTTATCCACGTAAAAGCTCACCGGATCGGGATAGCCTGCCATCTTGCTGTGGATCTGCCGCTTGGTGTCATCGTCCTGCTGGTCGAAAGCGAGTAATGCCCGGGGGTGGACACCGATAGTGGTGCTGATAAGAAATTCCAGACGCGCCAGACCCACACCGGCGTTGGGTAGTCTGCTGAAGGCGAAGGCGCGACCAGGATTGCCCACATTCATCATTATCTTGGTGGCTAATGGCGGCATGTCGCCGCTGCTGTTGCGGATTACCTCGTATTCCAATAGCCCCTTATAGATGTTGCCCGTGTCCCCCTCTGCACAGGATACGGTGATCGCCGGCACACCCTGTAGTCGGTGGGTGGCATCTCCGCATCCCACGACGGCGGGGATACCGAGCTCACGGGCAATAATGGCGGCGTGACAGGTACGCCCCCCACGATTGGTGACAATGGCAGCGGCCTTTTTCATCACCGGCTCCCAGTCAGGATCCGTCATGTCCGTGACCAGCACGTCCCCTTCCTGCACCTGCGCCATATGCGCCACGTCGGCGACGACTTTCGTCGCTCCCGCGCCGATACGCTGTCCAATGGCGCGGCCGGAGACCAATAATTCCCCCGAGCCTTTGAGCGCGTAACGTTCAGTCACGCTGGTATCGACGCGACTTTCCACGGTCTCGGGTCGCGCCTGGACGATATAAATCTGACCATCCTGTCCGTCCAGGGCCCACTCTATATCCATGGGACGCCCGTAGTGGGCCTCGATTATCAATGCAAAACGGGCCAGCTCTTCCACCTGTTGCGTGGTCAGGGAGAAGCACATGCGCGCCTCAGACGGCACCTCAACAGTCCTCACCTTCTCGTCAGCGCCGTCAGCGAACACCATCTTGATGGCCTTCTCGCCCAGAGTCCGGCGTAAGATCGCGGGGCGACCGGCCTGCAGGCAACCCTTGTGAACGTAGAATTCATCCGGATTCACCGCGCCCTGCACCACCGTCTCTCCCAACCCCCATGACGAGGTAATAAAGACAACATCACGAAAGCCGGACTCGGTATCGAGGGTGAACATGACCCCGGATGCGCCCACATCCGAGCGCACCATCTTCTGCACGCCGGCGGAGAGGGCGACCTGGCTATGATCGAAACCCTTGTGCACGCGATAAGCGATGGCCCTGTCGTTATACAAGGATGCAAATACCGCCTTGACAGCTTGCAGGACAGCATCGATACCGCGCACATTCAGATAGGTCTCCTGTTGCCCGGCAAAAGAGGCATCCGGCAGGTCTTCCGCCGTGGCGGATGAGCGTACGGCTACTTCCAGCCCTTTGCCGCCCTTTGCTTCGAGACGCTGATAAGCGGCGACGAGTGCCTGCCGCAGGGGTTGTGGGAATGGTGTCTCCACCACCCACTGGCGTATGGTGTTACCCATCGTTGCCAGCGCTTCCACATCCTCGATATCTGCACCCGCGAGCAGCGCGTTGATACGCTGATCCAGATCCTGGTGGCGCAGAAACCCCCGAAACGCGGCGGCGGTGGTGGCGAAACCACCCGGGACACGAACACCGCTACTATGGAGCTTGCTGATCATCTCGCCGAGGGACGCATTCTTGCCGCCCACCAGATCGACTTGATGCATTCCCAGGTTTTCAAACCAGATAATCTGTTCTGCCATATTATTTTCCCGAAACCAGCCCGCCAACAGGACAAAACTCAGCTTGACGCCTGCACCCGAACCGGGATCCTGCAAAAAAAGATGGCAGGCAATGCCGATTCCTGCAGGGTGCAAGAATCCAGCGCAGTCTTTATATGAAACCATTGGCAGCAGGAAATCAATTATTTCAATTTTCCTGACAGTGACCACGGCCTGCCGGATCAGAACAGTTGTCGATGCAGCCCCATCTTCTGCAGCATGGTAGTCGCGATCTCTTCTATCGACACTGTGGTGGTGTTGAGGAAAGGGATCTTTTCTCTGAAGTACAGCTCCTCCAGCAGTTCGATCTCCATCCGGCATTGCTGCAGCGAGGCATAACGGCTGGCAGGGCGACGTTCCTCACGAATACGGTGAAGAGACTCCGGATTGATGGTCAGGCCAAAAAGTTTGTTTTTGAATGGCTTCAATGCGCGCGGCAGACTGGGCGAACCCAGGTCATCCTCCGCCAGCGGGTAATTGGCCGCGTTAATACCGAACTGCAGCGCCAGGTACAGACACGTCGGCGTCTTACCGGAACGGGATACGCCAATCAGAATGACGTCCGCACGTGGATACTGTTTGAGATTGGCTCCATCGTCGTTGAACAGTGCAAAGTTCACCGTATCGATACGGGAGTGATAGCTGGTCGGGTCCACCATGCCATGGGTACGCCCCATGGCATGGGACGGGGTTGTCCGCAGCTCCTGTTCCAGCGGCGAAATAAAGGTATCAAAGAAATCGAAACATACGCTATCGCTGGCTTCCACGATGCGACGGATCTCCGGGTCTGTGAAAGTACAGAAGATGATGGGCCGCTCCCCGTGTTCGCGGAAACAGCGATTGATTTGCTCCCGTGCCGCCCCCGCCCTCTCCCTGCTGTTGATGAACGGCAGGGTGGTGCGCCGAAAATCGATGCCATCGAACTGGGTCAGCAGGCTCTGCCCCATCACCTCGGCGGTAATCGCGGTCTGGTCGGAAACGAAGAAAACGCTACGACGATTGGTTGCCATTATCGGGTCAGCCTGTCATCGATTGATCAGTGTCAGAAACCGGCGTATCAGCTCGGTCGTATACGCACAGGCACCGGGCCACCCGCTTTCACGCGGGCCGGCGACATTCAATACACTGATAGTGGTTTTGCCGCTAAACTCTGTCAACAGATCGGCGGCCCGTTGTGCCGATACGCCTGCCGCATCAATCAATTCAATGGGTTTCTGCTGCCGGACACAGAACTCCAGGGTTAACCTGGTACCCCCCGACAAGCGACCATGATGGACAATCAGGGTACCGTCTGAATCGATGACGTTGCGCTCGGTGCGTTGCCGATAGCCGCCCTGCTCAATGCACTGCATGGGGTATCGATCCGGAATGACGCCATCCTCGGCTTGCCGGCCCGGCGGACACCAGCCACCGCAGGGAAATCCCGCCCCGATTGCCGCATCCAGGGCGCCTCTGTCGACACCCGTCTGGCCACCGGAAACGATTTTCTCGATCATACCGGTTTGCCTCAGCCTGATTCCGGCTCAATACAATCCGGCCCGTCATTTTCCGGACTGTTCAGCCGTCGACTGATTCGATCGATCTCGAGGCGCCCCGCGTAAGGAATCAACATGGATTCCAGCTGCACGCGCTTGTAATGGGCTGTATTCAACCAGCTGCTGTACTGCGCCGGGTTAAGAATGACCGGCATGCGCTCATGGATGGGCTGCATGATCCTGCTGGCTGCTGTAACAATGATCGAACAACTGTCAAAGCCTTCGCCCTGCCTGTCCCAATGATCCCACAGACCTGCAAAGGCAAGAAGACTGTTGCCTGGCGCGTGGATGTGATGTGGCGTTTTGTTATCGCCATCGCGCCGCCACTCGTAGAAGCCGGTTGCCGGAATGAGGCAACGCTTATGTTTAAAGGCATCGCGATAGCTTGGTTTTTCAGCCACCGTCTCGGCACGGGCATTAATGGTGGAATATTTTGTTCTGGGCTCCCTTGACCAGTGAGGAACCAGCCCCCAGCGCGCCAGCATCAGCTCGTTACCCTGACCGGTATTGCGGATAACCGGGACACTCTGCCCCGGCGCGATGTTATATCTTCGACCCAGACCGGCGAGGTCAAAAAGAACATGGTCGATTTCGAAATAATCAATCAGTGCCTCAACATCGGTGATCAGGTTGTAACGTCCACACACGGTCAGGTGCCGGGATCGTATCCATCTATCCAGACAGCGAGCGGCACGATCTCCGGCGGCTGTCCGTTAGCATGGAAATAGGAATCTACCGCAAAGATCCTGTTGCTGTCTTTTTCGAGCAAGACCGCTGTATTGTGAGGAAACGCCAGGTTCAGAAGACCGCGATGTTGCGGGTGACCGACGTTGTGCCAGTGCAACAGGTTCTTTTCCTTCATCAACAACAGATAAATCGTCGTATTGGTCGCTTCCGCGACACAGTCCAGCTGGCGTGTGCCACGGAAAGTCCCACCGTTACGCGCTTGATCATCATGTGTGCCGGCCTGATCACCGACAAGCTGTTCCATCCTGGCGATTGCCCTGGAGATTTGAGTGCGTTCGGATTCACTGTCTGTGGCCGGGGGCTCAAAGAGCCTTTGTATACCCAGCCAGTTATTCCCGGTTAAATGAACGGACGTGGTTTCATCGCAACTCACCTGGTTGCAAACCAAGAAGCGCGAGGTTGATACGGGAACGGCATCGTATACAAACAGGTAGCGTTCGGGTTGCTGTCGTGGGCTCGCACAAGACGACAACAGGATGCTCGCGGAAACTACCCCAACCTGTACCCATCGACAGAGTTTCATCTCCCCCCCAGCCAGCACGCTGACTGAAAGCATAAGAAATTCAACCGCGTTTTACCAGGCACACCTCAGCTGTTAGCGTGGGAGGTACCCGCTACGGCTTCAAGCTCATATCGCCTCCCCCTGCGCAAGCCTGGAAGCGGTCACTCACAGCTTGTCGTGATACTAATGCGGAAGCGGCCCCGCAACTGAAAATGTACTGAAAAAAACAGTCAGGATCTGTTCACGACAGCGCGACAGGCAGTGTGCGAACCGTTGTTCAACCTCCACTTGTGTAGGGCCCAACTGTCTGGCGCGATCTGCTGTGCGGCTGGCATAAACCGGAGATTCGGGCAGATTTGACAACAGCGTCAAGGCAATAGTGAATTCAACCGGATCCCGCACCACAGCGGAGTCTATCGCCGGGCATACAGAAACGATACTGCTTGCAGCCCGTATCAGATTGAATACCTTGCCGATGCCCTCGCCAACCTCGGGCACTCCACCACTCAGAATCAGCTGTTGATGCGCCCACACAGCATCGGCCGTCGGGGATCCCAGTTTATCCCGAACCAGCAGACTGTAGTGGTATAAGGCATACAGCCAGACACCCGTCGAAAAAACGTTGCGGTAGGATTCGTCAATCGCACCCTCGGCCCGACAACTGTCGAAAGGGTCTTGCTGCTCGCTCAGGTAAGCGATCGGCAATACAGCCAGGCGATAGGTATCAACCTTCAGCTCACTCTGCAAAACCTGGTTTCCCGTTAATCCCGGCCACACAGGCTGTGCGCGGCCCTCTACCTCGATACCCTACCTGAACTCTCTTACACTCGGCTTATCCAGACACGCCAGTTACTTATCCACCTGTACCCGGGTACAAAATCACCCAGGCCGCACGCAACCCGCTATCAGAAACAGCAGCGACATCAACAGGACCGGCCGACCCGCGCCACTCACCGCAGGGTCAAAAACCGGTTATTCATAAAACACTTTCTTCATAAATAACAGGTGGATAAATAAACATAATATCTTTACCTCTTCACTTGTCAGGATAACTGCGCTGAATTCGAATAGCTAATTCGGTAAACTGCTTCGCAGTGCACTGGTGGCGTCAATCAGCGACAGGTCAGCAATAAAAAGCGGGGAGACCTTATGGATTTTGCGGATACCCTCGGGTTGAACAAGACAAGCGGAAACCCGGAAGAAGAGCGCAAAAAGCTGCAGCTCTATATCAACCTGAAACTGGCCTCTTCCGGGCAACCGACCTGCGTACCTGAGGAGGAAGCCCGCTTCTTTGGTATTTCCCAGGATCTGCTGAAAAGTTACCGGGAAAAGAACCGCCTGCTGGTGGACTATCACTGCTGGGTGGACCAGCGCATCCAGGATTTCCTGATTAGGTATTTCGAGGACCTGGAACCGCGGGCAATACCGAAATTGCCGACGCAGACTTTCATTCTCGACCGCCAGGGTGTGGCACGCGAATTGTCGATACCGATGGGCAAAGCCGAGTTTCACTCTGACATTGTCTCCAGTTATCGCGTCAAGCAGGGTGTGCTGCACAACCCGGCCAGCGACCGACGTACGACCAAGGGTTCTTTCCACATCTGCGAAGGCGGGCTGCCAATACCGGGTGATAAAAAGGCGGTTCCCAAACGTACGTTTGCGCACATGCTGGAGCAGGCACTCAAACCGCCGCAGGAACTGCTGAAAATCCCCTTTACCGCGAGTTTGCCAGAACCGGCGCGCATGTTTGTATCATTGCTGCTGCGCCCCGTTGTGTGCCCCGAAATTGCCGGCAGGGAAGCTGAAAAGTCAATGGAGATTCAGTTTTTTGCACCCGGCAACCTGGTTAGCAATCTGGATTTCGTGGAGAGTATTTTCGGCAATGGTGGCAATCCTTATCTTGCCGAGTTTGATTCCGCACTGGATACCGATCACTGGACCGGCCATACCGGCTGCGTCATTCTTGCACCGCACCTGGTCAAGTTAACCAAGAAAGAGGTTGGACTGCCACACACGACGAATGCCACCGATCGCCAACGCGCGGAGGGCATGTGCTGGGACGATGCTGACGAACTGTACAATGATGGCGATGCTTTCAAGCTCACCGCACGCGACGAATCCGGTGTCATCGTCACCCTGCTGGCAGACAATTACTATGGCTACTGCAAGAAAGAAGTCAAAACCCAGATCGGCTATGCCGCCAACCTGTTCGGCATGGCCGAGGAGGAACATGCGGGCGGTGCACTGGCGTTCCCGTGCCGCAACCATGGCGAGGAATATGGCGTAGACAGCCGTACTCACATGCCCGGTTATTGCTTTGCGGACATGGTGAAACGCTACAGCAACATCATGGACATACAACCGGAAGGTTACGCCATCGACCGCACCCACCCTGAGATAGTCTACGTACCACAGAAGGTGCGCATGGACCTCAATGCCCAGACCATCTCCTGGGTAAAAGACAATGAAACAAAGACGATCTCGCTGCAGCCTGATAATATTTACATGCAACCAAGCGGTTACAAGATTGAAATGAAGAAACACCCGGGCGCACCATCCTGGCGCCTGGTGGGCATGGATGCCGAAGGCACTTTCTGCCACAAACCATCCACAGTCTCAGGTGGCGGCAAATCCGAAATATCCAAATCCCTGGAGGACGCGGTCATCTATCGCCCGCTGTTCGTGGATGACCTTCAAAAAGACCTCGATATGGTGCAGGAGATCTTCGACCAGGATTACACCAGGCGCTTCAAACCCGGTTACCAAGACGAAGACCGTGATGCAAGCCGCAAACCGCTGAGCCCGGAACGCAGCCTCGGTTCGGTCATCAAACTGCTTACACCCACATCAAGCTACACGGACGAGTTCAATGAATGGCTGTCCTCCATCTCACCGCGCATCCTGGCGCTGGTGTTTCTCATCAAGCGCTTCTATCGCAGCGAGTGGGGTGACCGCTGGCGCGAGTATCTGTCGGTCGATGAAGTGGATGGTGCACCTGCACATGAACTGAAACTGGGTGACCGCAAACTGATGGCCTCCTACCTGCGGGTCGGCTTCGACCGCGACGGCAAGTGGCGCACCTTCAAACTGCGACAGGATTACGTCGCCACGGAAAAGGTGCAGATGGAGGACGATATCAGTGTATCGGTGGTCGTACCAGGTGGAATCATCGCCAGCTGCGGGCCGGGGCAGCATAAAGATCACAGCGTCAAACTGGTGAAAAACTGCGAATACCGGTTGTTCCAGAGACCCGATGACGCCATTCATCCAGGCTTTGACAAGCAGACCGAAAAAGACCTCTCAGAGCCCGGCAATTTCATCGCCAATTTTGAACCGCTAGACAGAGAAAAATTGACGCGCCTGGTGGAGGACGTGCACACCTTCTACCAGTTCACTCCGCCCATGCAGTCAATGCTGAAAGAGGCAAGCATGGAGGACAGTACGGTTTATTGTGTCTCCTCGGCCCATCCGCGTCTGGTCGACGGCAAACCCTCGAAGAATCCACGCTACCTGCAGAAACGTCCGGACCTGGTGCGGCCGGTGCGCAAGTACCTTGCCGAAATGAGCACACGATTCAACCGCAAACTGGAATTGCACGACCCCGTCTGCCACCCGGTGGATGCCGTGCTGGCCGGCCGGCGCAACAACCCGCCGGAAGCGGGCATACGTTCACTGGCAGTCTACAACCCGATTCATTACCAGGAGTTGCCGGAACTGTTTATGGACTTTGTCTGCAGCCTTACCGGCAAGTCACCGTCAACCACCGGTGCCGGCAGTGAAGGCGCCTTGACCAAGGGACCGTTCAATGCACTGCGTACCACGGCTGATCTGAATAATGCACTGGTGTCTTTCATACTCACCGGGTATGCCGGATTTTCCAGTTCGGCCGGTTATGTGGGTCCCAACGTGCGCGTTGACCATGACATCAGTCTGCTGATACCTGAAATATGGGCACGCATTGAACTTGAGCAGCGTGATCCGGCATACCTGATTGAACACGGCCACTTCGAACCACTGAGAGATTTTCAGCACCAGGGCAGAACCGTGCTCGCCAGCCGCCTTGGATACCGCATGACCGACCAGTTTGTTCACAGCTACTTTGGCAAGATCTTCGATAACCCGAGCGCTGTTTTTACCGAGGACATCCTCAGGCCGGAGATCCAGGACCTGGAAGTATTTGTAGACGGGATAAACAATATTGTCGAAGCACAGCAACGTGTGGCGCAGCGTTATATCGCCGACGGCAGTATCGAGGATGCCTGCCCGCCATTAAAGGCCTTGCTGTATATTATGGCAAACGGCGAGCACGAGGGCCTTGATGCACATCATCCCGAGTTCCGCGCCATGTTTACCCGGGAACGGCTGCTCGAATCGGACTGGTACCGGGAACGCCTGCAGATCAAACAGATCCGGGATATTCAATTGTGGCGCCGGCACGTCAGCAATCTGCAACAGTTCCTGGATGATGTGGACTATGCGGACGAGGCAAAACGTCTTGGCATCGATCAGCGTTTCGCTAAAGCCAGGTCCAAACTCGAACAGGTCCAGAGCGAGGAATACCTGCAGAATCTGGTCGGCTCATTGGGCGCCGATCCGCTGGGACCCGCTGCCTGTATGGCCGAGAACCAGTTAATCAGCTGGACCAAGGCGAAAATATCTCTGGTCAAAGACAACATGGCGGAAAACGATATCGAACCACCGCCAGCACATAAAATTCCGTCGCTGCTGCAAAGATTCAAAACGCGGTTCAGGAGGGACAGGCTTCACTGATTTGTTGCGGCCGGCAGGGTGAAATAAAATGTTGCGCCCTGCCCGGTTTCAGAATCGGCCCACACCCGGCCACGGTGGCGTTCTATGACGCGCTTAACGGTCGCCAAGCCGATCCCGGTACCCGGATAAGCCTCTTTCGGGTGCAGACGCTGGAAAGTGCCGAACAACTTATGGACATACTGCATATCAAATCCGACACCATCATCGCGTACAAAGTAAACCGTTTCGCCATCGACAGTGGTGGTGGCAAACTCGATTTTTGCCGTTGGCTGTTTTGACGTGAACTTCCATGCATTCTCGATAAGGTTTTTAAGCGCCGCGTAAAGCAACTCTCTACTGCCGCTGACCGTTACATCGTTCTCCACGCTGTATTCCACTTGTCGATCCGGCTCTTCGGACACGAGTCGCTCGATGTAGTCACGCGCACATTGGCTCAAGTCAACCTTTTCGACAGACATGTGCCTGCGGCTGATGCGCGACAGCTCCAGTATGTCGTCAATGAGTTCAGCCATGTGGCTACCCGCCCTGATCACTCTTTGCAGAGCGTCTCTGGCATCGCCGCGCAGTGACTCCCCGACCTCATCTGCGAGTATCTGGCTGAAGCTGGTAATGGATCTCAGGGGTGCCCGCAGGTCGTGGGCGATGGTATAGCTGTAGGATTCAAGCTGCTGTTGAACCTGTTTACGCTCACCGATCTCATGGCGGAGTTTTGCATACGCCTTGCTCAACTTAGACTGTATTCTTTGCAGGTAGGCGTAAAACAGGATAATAACAAGGCCCGCCAATACAATACTGGAGAATACAAATACGGTGGTCAGCGTCTTCAAATCACGCTGTTGGGTAGTGATATTCAGCAATATCCAGATGTTGCCAAGCAACTGCTTGCGTGCGTCGACAGCAGGTAACACACTGGCATCGTAGATCTGTTCCTCATCGCTTATCGTTACCGAAGTATTTTCCTCGATACCGCGTCCAATCTGTTGTAGCAACTGCTTCGGTAATTCAGCAAAGGTCTTATCAATGATCAGTTTGTCCGGAAACTGATTCCAGTCCATCCGGCTGCCGAGCTGTTCCTGCATCTCAGACCATGCCTTGTACTCCAGGTAGCGCTTGTCGATAACAACAACAAGATCGGCACCAGTGGTTCTTTTTACACGTCGGGTCAGATGTTCAATATTTTCACCGAGCTCTATATAACCGACCAGTTCTCCGTCGACGAGCCAGGGTTTGACAACTCGAAGCACAAACTGTCCGGACTCGCCCAGTTCGACACCCCACGCCAGATCCTGTGTCGTAAACGCTTCATCCAGGGTATGACGATCTATCCGGTCACCATATCGTTGCGGGCTGTGCACACGCAGGAAGTTGGTCCTGTCGGGTGTAAAGAAATGAAAGTGGGAGACCCGGCCTTCCCTGCTGATCTGCTGGTAAACCGGCCAGGCCGCAGCGAACAACGCCTGTCGATCCCTGTCTGCCCATGCCTGTTGAATCAGGCTGTTGTTCTCAACGAAACCGGTCAGGCTGCCCAACAGGCTGGCAGCTTCCTTAAGGCTCTCGGCATAGGCAACCCAGACATGCTGTTTCAGTTCCGACGAGTGCGCCTCGATACTGCGCTGTTGCAGCCAGTATGCCCCCGCCATCGCTCCTAACAGCGTAAACACCACAAACAGCACGAACGGCGCCAGCATCCCGGACGCAATTCGCTCTACTTTCTCCTCATCATTCGAGAACTGTGGCTTTTTCGAAAACATTGAAACCAGGGCATCCTTCCCTAAAGCTGTTCTGCCTGATTCTTCCAGATGATCACCGTATATGGTGAGTAGTTTAACAGCTTTGCTTTATACCGCACTTGCGCAGATGTTTTTCGATCAAGCGTGAAACGGCCACGAAACCCATGGTCGCCGTCACAAAGCTTGCGGATCCGTAACCCATGCGACAATCCAGGTGAACACCATGAATTCCCGGTTTCCGGTAGCCGACGCTGCCGTCACCTTTCGGGTACACCTGCTGTTGGCTGGAGAACACGCATTCAACACCGAAACTACGCTTCGGATTTCGGGTATAACCGTGCTCGGCACGTAAGCGGGCCCGCACCTTTGCGGCCAGAGGATCATTAAATGTTCGCGCCAGATCCTTTACCATGACCTGTGCGGGATCGGTCAGCCCTCCGGCGGCCCCTGTTGTTATCACAGGGATCCTGTTGCGCTTGCAGTAATAGATGAGCGCCGCCTTGAACTTGATGCTGTCGATGGCATCGATCACGAAATCAAACCCGCTTTCCACGGGCAGGTGATCAAACAGGTTTTTATCGGTGATAAAATCATCAACGATGTTGCAGTGACACTGCGGATTGATGTCTTTCACCCGTTCTGACATCGCAATAATTTTTTTCCTGCCCACACTGCTGTCAAGGGCATGGACCTGGCGGTTGATATTGGTCACACAGATTTCATCGTAATCAATCAGGGTCAGTTCGCTCACACCGCTACGTGCCAGCGCTTCGACCGCCCATGATCCAACACCGCCCAGACCAATAACACAGACATGCAGAGCCTGTATCCGCTGCGCGGCATCAGCCCCGTAAAGACGCTGGATACCCGAGAATCGTCCGTCGCTGTCAGACTGTGACATGATCAGGGCGGCATGCCAGGTAAGGCAAAGACGCTGCGGGCATTGACTGTGGTCTGCCGCGCCAGAAAATCATCATCTTCATTGCGCACCTCGGCCAACGCCCGCAGGCAGTAGGGCAGATACTCCGGACTGTTACGTTCACCACGGTGTGCAGCCACCACCATATCCGGCGCATCGGTTTCCAGCACGATGGCATCAACAGGCAGGGCTGCGGCGAGCCGTCGTAGCCGGTGGGAACGCTGATACGTCAACATGCCACCGAAGCCCAGCTTGAATCCCATGTCGATGTATTGTCTGGCCTGCTGAAGACTGCCATTAAAGGCGTGTGCGCTACCACCCCTCACCCTGATACGGCGCAGAATCGATAGCGCCTGATCATGAGCCTTGCGAACATGAAGAATAACGGGAAGGCCGGCATTGCGTGCCACTTCCAGTTGTGCCTCGAACAACACCCGTTGTTTTTCCCGGTCGAGTTCGCGGATGAAGTAGTCGAGTCCGATTTCCCCCACCGCCACCGGCCGTCGCTGCTCAATTTCACTTTCTAGCGCTGAAATATCCTCTGGTTTGTGTACCTGCAGGTAAACCGGGTGCAGGCCCAGGGCTGGAAACAGCGCCTGCTCTGAATCACACAGCTGGATCAATCCGGCCCAGTGTTCGGCATCAACAGCGGGGACAACCATGCTCTGAACACCCTGTTGCCGTGCCCGTTCGAGCACCTGCCGGCGATCGGCATCAAAGTCGGCAGCATCCAGATGACAGTGGGTATCGATCAGTTCCATCGCCCGATTTCAGCAGGGCGTTGCTTGACGACCCTGTGCCGTGGCCCGTGTACCCGACCAGACCAGCTGGAGCTGCTGTTGATACAGGTCGCCAATTTTGCCGGGTTTAGTCGACAACAGGGTCAACGGCACACCGAAAATCATGCCCAGCAACAACGATAACAGGGTCGGTATCAGCGCATTTTCCGGAAGCTGGCCGGTTTTGATGGCCACCTCCAACTGCGGCACTATCCAGGCATCCAGCCCCTTTAACGGTGTGGTTTCAATACCCGCCAGCTCGGGAAACGCAATGCTCCTTTCAAAGGCGCCCAGCTCAACCGATGTGTTTAAGCGCCCCCCGCGGGCAAGCCAGGCGATCAGTTCCTGCATCAGCCCGGGCCGACTCGCACAGGTCCGCGCGCTGTGCGCAAACAGCTGATGAATCACTGCCAGCCCCTGAGAGTCCTCGGCGGCAGACTGGACGTACCAGCCAAGCTCCAGCAGCCAGAGCTGTGCCAGGTACGCCATCAGCGCCTGTTTGCTGGGGAAATAGTTGAAGAAAGTCGCTTCCGAAACTTCTGCTTCATGGCACAGGGCTTTCACAGAGACCTCGGATAGCGTCTGTCGCGCGAGCGCCTTCGATAACGCGCCTGCCAGCGCTAAGCGGGTACGGGCGAACTTCCTCTGGCGTAGTTCAGACATGAGTATTCATTATAGCCAACTCTATCTTTAGATAAAGCACCAGCCCTTAAAAACTGTCCGGATAGCAGCGCAATAGGGGCTTATGCTCACCACACCGCATTAATTTATAGTCAACCCCATACTTATAGACTCAACTATTTTAGTGATAACGGATAAATACTGAAAAGGCTGCGCCAATCCCTTGACACGCCAAGCATTTGGGAATATGGTCCCAAGGATATGAATGAGAAGATCCAGCAAACGCTGTCGCTCGCCACGCTGTCAATACTCCGGCCACTGGTGAGGATACTGTTGCGTAATGGTGTTGCTTTCGGCAGTTTCGCCGAACTGGCAAAAAAAGTCTATGTGGACGTGGCTTTTGAGGATTTTGCACCGGACGGCAAAAAACAGACCATTTCGCGAGTATCAGCTTTAACCGGCCTGACACGCAAGGAAGCGAAACGGCTTCACGAACTCGAACACACTGATTCACACCGCAGCGAACAACGCTATAACCGTGCTGTGCGTGTCATCTCGGGATGGGTGAATGACAAGGAGTTTCATGATGCTCTGGGACAACCGGAGAGTCTACCTATTGAAGGCGCCACAGCGTCGTTCTCTGCACTGGTCAGGAAGTACAGTGGCGATGTTCCGACCCAGTCCATGCTGTCCGTCCTGCTTTCGGCTTCCGCCATTGAAAAAACCGCCGACCGGGTACGCCTCATCCAGCGCGCTTATGTCCCTGGCAAAGACCCTGCAGACAAACTCAGCATCCTCGGTACGGATACCGCTGAACTGATTTCCACCATCGATTACAACCTCGTGAGCAACGTGAAAGCGCTGCGATTTCAGCGCAAGGTCTCAAACCACCATATTCAAACCGATGCGGTACCTGAATTCCAGGCACTATCGGCGCGAAAAGCCCAGCAGCTGCTCGAGCAATTCGATGCCTGGCTGGCCGCACATGAGGTTGGTGCCGGAGAACAGGATTATGAACCGGGCCACTACGTCAGCGTCGGCATCTATTACTACGAAAGTTCAAAACATGAGGAGACGCCGTCATGAGTACGGTATTCAGATTGATTTCAGCTGGCCTGGCCGCTGTACTGGTGTCCCTGAACGGCTGTGGCGGCGGTGGCGGTGGCAGCACCTTGTCGGGCATAGGCGGAACCGGAAAAATCGCCAGTGGCACCATCACCGGTTTCGGCAGTATTTTCGTCAATGACATCGAATACGATATCGATAGCGCATCGCTTGAAGTCAACGACGATGACAGCGCCGGACTCAGCCAGGATGACCTTCGGATTGGCATGGTGGTCACCGTAACCGCTGTTGTCGACGGCGATACCGGTGTTGCCAGCCTGGTAGTCTATGACAATGAAATCGAAGGGCCGGTCAGCGGTATTAGCGAGTTAAATGCCGGACTCAACAAATCGTTTTCGGTTCTCGGCGTGGGTGTACTTGTCGATATCGCGGATACTGAATTTGACGACGGCGAAGTGCCCGGCTTCAGCTACGCCAATATCGCCAACGACGACGTTGTCGAAATCAGTGGTTTCTTCGATGCATCGAATGTCCTTAACGCAACCTATATCAAGAAGACCGACGATTTTGATGCTGACAGCGAGGTAGAATTCAAGGGCACAGCGGATGTCTCCCTGGTCGACGGTGCCGGTTCCGGTGACAGCTTTAACCTCGATGGCGTCACCGTGAACATCCTGGATGATGCCGACCTTAGCGAGGTAACAGGTGGACGGGTTAGCAATGGCATGTTTGTGGAAGCCGAAGGCAGGCTGACCAGCGACAACCCTCTCACTATCGACGCCTTCCGCATTGAGCAGGAGGATGATGGTCTGGAGGACGATGCCGGTGAGGCCGAACTGGAAGGGTTTGTATCGGGCTTTGTCGACACCAGCAATTTCAAGGTTGACGGCCAGCCGGTGGATGCCAGCGAAGCGGAATTTGAACCCGCCGGCCTGGTATTGACTGACGGTATGAAAGTTGAAGTGGAAGGCACTATCGAGGACGGCATCCTCAACGCCGACAAGGTCAAGCAGGAGGACGACTGACGCCCAGCTGTTTCAGGGAAGCCCGGAGGGGCGCTCGGATCAGAGTGTCTTAATGACACCATCCGTCCACCGGATCGCTTCCCTGTACGCGTCCAGCATATCGTCCTGATCAAGATTTTCGAAGGCAACGGCAGACCATTCCGCGTTCTCCAGTGCGAGCGTACAGGATAGCGCCCTGCCCATCGGGCCCTCGTGCTCCAGAATGGCATGCTTCACCGCATCGCTGAGTGGTAACTTCGCCAGAATGCCGTCGATGGGCTGCTGCATGAGCATATCCAGCGCGGAAAACATTCCCACCGTGAAATAGCTGTTTCGTGGCAGGTTTGCCTTACTGGCCAGCAATTCACAAATCTTCGCGCGTAGCACGGCAACTTCCATTAATGCCGCAGGCTGATCGCTCAGTCCACCCAGGGCAAGCAGGGAGACCCACTTGCGTATTTCATCACGCCCCAGCAATACGATCGCATGCTTGATTGAATCGACTTCACGCGCAACGCCAAAGAACGGCGCGTTAACCAGTTTCAGCAACTTGTAGCTCGACGCGACATCATGCGTAATGTGTTCTTCCAGCTCCCTGGCTGACGCATCCGCCTTGTGGATAACTGCCAGTAACTGGAGGATTGCCAGCTTGTTGGGGGGAAGATCCCGACTCACATACTCCCGTGGCTTACTCAGAAAATAGCCCTGAAACAAATCAAAGCCCCTGTCACAGTAGAAGCGATATTCTTCCATGGTTTCGATTTTTATTGCCTGCAAAGACAAGTGTTCGTAGCGTCGCAGGTATTTCACCAGCGCATCGAGCTGCTTGATATTGACCTGGTGAACATCGATACGGAATATGCTGGCATAGGGGAACAGGCGCTGCAGGTCATTCAGATTTGCCAGACCGCCCACTGATATAGCGTAACCCTTCCCACCAAGCTCTCTCAGCTTTTCCACCAGCTTGTCGTCGACAGCGGTATTATCAGGTATATCCAGGACCACCTGTTCGGTCGGAAGCTGTATATCCGACATGATATCGAGAAATGCACGGGTGACGTTAATAATCGCCTTGCGGTGTAAAACCAGGTCATCCAGACCAAAATTAAGAATGGTGGTCGCCAGTACCTGGGCCGTTGCCTCCGTCGGCGTCAACCCTACCGGCGTACTGCCAGAGGAGCGAAACAGAAGTTCATAACCATACACACCCATGCGATCGTTATAGATAGGCTGCCTTGCCACCATCACATCGCATTCAGACGTCCGCTGTTCCGCCGTATCCTCTGCCACTCTACGCATTGCGTTATTTTCCCTAAAAACAGGTAGCCTGGCTTTACAGCGGCATGGCGGAGATTATTCTTTAGAATCGGCAGGATAGGCGTCTGCCAGCTGCCCTTACCCGAGCCCTGCTGGGTACACTAGTTGAGCTCGACGCTGTCGGGCAGCACAATTTCCATGGAAATCGGCAGGTGATCTGACAAGGGATAATCCAACACGGCGGCATGCTCAACTTCGACTGTCGGGGTCACCAGAATGTGATCGATATTACGCTTTGGCCGCCAGCTGGGAAATGTATGAAGACCGTGCAGTGGTTCTGTCATGAGGGTTTTATTGACCAGCAACTCCATCTCGTCACTTTCAGAACGGCAGTTCATGTCTCCCATTAAAACGACGTGCCGGTAGTCGTTTACCAGGTCGCCTATATAATCCAGCTGACTCATACGGCCGCGGCGGCTCAGGGCCAGGTGCACGATCAGCACCACCAGGGACTCATCGCCATCACCAAAACGCACAGCCATGGCCCCGCGGCCAGGGATGCGCCCCGGCAGTTTATGTTCGGTAATACCACTAGGCTTATAGCGACTCAACACACCCAGACTGTGCTGGGCGAGACGTCCGATGCGGCGATTGGTCTGATCATCCCAGTACGGAAATCCCGCATTGGCCGCCAGGTACTGGGTAATATTGACAAAACCGCTGCGTGCACTGCCGGCATCGGCTTCCTGTACACCGACCAGGTCATACTCACTCATCAACTGAGCGATATTATCCAGGTTGGCGAAACGTTGCGGGTGGTGCAGCACATGTTTCCAGCTATGTGTCAGATACTGCCCATAGCGCCGGGTTTTGATTCCGATCTGAATGTTATAGCTCAGCAGGCGCAGCGTTCTGTTTAGTGCATGCTGAATTTTCTTGGCATTCCCGATTTTTGGCATTTCGTTTAGATCGGGCAGACCAGGTTGCCCAGTTGCTCTGTCAGTTTAAGGTTCTCGCTGTAATCCACCGGGCAATCGATAATACTTACCGTCGGCTGCGCCAGTGCTTTCTTAAGTATACCCTGCAACTGTCCCGGACCGGTGACCCGGTAACCGGCAGCGCCGAAGGATTCTGCATATTTCACGAAGTCCGGATTGGTGAAGTCAACGTGGGAGGAGCGTTGAAACTGGTGCATCTGCTTCCACTCGATGAGCCCGTAACCGCCATCATTCCAGATCAGAATCACAATCGGAACCTGCAGGCGCATGGCGGTCTCGATTTCCTGAGAATTCATCAGGAAACCCGCGTCGCCGGTAACGGCGACCACGGCCCGGTCCGGAGACACCATTTTGGCGGCGATGGCACCGGGTACGGCGATCCCCATGCTGGCGAAACCGTTGGAGATAATGCAGGTGTTGGGCAGCTCACAGCGGAACATGCGGGCCATCCACATTTTGTGTGCCCCGACATCGCAGACCACAATGTCATCGAGCTCCAGCACAGTACGCAGATCCCAGATGATTTTCTGTGGTTTGATCGGAAAGCCGCTATCTTCGCTGTGCCGATTCATATCCTCGATGAGCGCTTCGCGCAGCGGGCGCATCAAATGCCCCCTGTGTGGCGTGGTCAGTGCCGCGATACGCATCAGACTGTGCTTGAGATCTCCCAGCACACCGACTGCCACCGTGTAGTGCTCATCCACCTCGGCCTGGGTACGGTCGATATGAATAAGGCTGCGATCGCGCGTGGGATGCCAGAGATAGGGATGATACTCGACCAGATCGTAACCCACGCAGATAACGACATCGGCACGGCTGAAACCGCAACTGATGTAGTCGTTGGCCTGCAGGCCGGCACTGGCCAGCGTGGTGCGGTTGCGAAACGGGGTGACGCCCTTGGCCATGAAGGTGTTGGCAACCGGGATGTTGAGCTGTTCGGCAAAATCGGCCAGGTGCTTCCAGGCACCGGCACGCACTACACCGTTACCGGCGAGGATCATGGGATTACGCGCTTCGGAAATCAGTCGGGCCGCACGTTCCACCTGTAGCTGCGGCGGTTCGGGCGGAAACGGCTGATTGACCCTGAGCGGTTCTGCGCTTGTGGGCGATGCGGCCACATCTTCGGGGAACTCAATAAAGGTGGCGCCGGTTTTTTCAGACTGCGCGATCTTGAACGCCTTGCGCACCACTTCGGGAACCACGTCCGGGTTCAACAGCCGCGAGGAATACTTGGTAATAGGGCGGAACACATGCTCCAGATCCAGCACCTGGTGTGATTCCTTGTGCAGTCGTCCGGTGCCCGCCTGCCCGGCGATGGCGACGAGCGGTGCATGGTCCATGTTGGCGTCAGCCACACCGGTGACCAGATTGGTAGCTCCCGGCCCGAGGGTGGAAAGACACACGCCGGCACGCCCTGTCAGGCGGCCATAGACGTCGGCCATAAATGCGGCACCCTGTTCGTGGCGGGTGGTGATAAAGCGGATGCTGGAATCGAGCAACGCATCCATGACGTCGAGATTCTCCTCGCCGGGAACCCCGAAGACGTACTCAACACCCTCATTTTCGAGACATTTAACGAAAAGCTGCGCGGCATTCATGGTAACAGGTCTGAGGCAGATGGCGTGGCGGACCCGACTCGCACCGGATCAGCCCTGTCATCATGGTGTCACCGCAGCTGCGTCATCTGCGCCAGTGCCACGCTCCTGCTGCACCAGAAAATCCACCACTTCCAGCGCCTGCTTGTTACCGCCTGCCAGCTCGGCAGTAACGAGGTACTTTCCGTTTACTACCAGCGCGGGGACACCAGTGATACCGTACCTGTCATGTGCCTGTTTTGCACGATTGGTTTTGGTGATGACAGCGAACGAGGAAAAGGTGTTGTCGAAATCCTCTGCCGACACGCCGTGCGCGACAAAAAAGTCTTTCAATTCATCGGCATTACGAATTCGTTTACGCTCCTTGTGCAAGCGCTCAAACAGCGGTTTGTGGATCTTGTCGGTTGCCCCCAGCAATTCCGCCGTGTAGTAACCGCGTGCCAATAATTCCCAACTGGGTCCCAGCACTGCGGGCGTACGTACAAACTCGACATCCCCAGGTTTGTTTTTCAGCCAGGTCTCGATTTCCGGCTCGAGCGTGTAGCAATGCGGGCAGCCGTACCAGAACAATTCCAGCACTTCAATTTTATCCGCCGTTGACGTGGGTTGCGGATTAGCGACCCTCTTAAACTTGACCCCCTCTTCAAAACCCGCGTGGGCCAGGGGCATCATCAGGACTAACAGCAACAAGGTAAACCAGTTTTTCATTTTCTTTCTCCGACCTAATCAGATTGCAGCATAAACGCTCAGACTCCACAGCAACAGTCTAACGCCAGACAGGGCAAATAGGGTGACAAACGGGGCCACATTCGCTGGATTCAGTTGTTCATCAACTGTGCCCGTTAGACACACCAACCGTCACTAATATCCCAGGCTCTACATCTTTAACCCGCCAATTTCACCAGGGAGTCACCATTCAGGGGAAGTCCGGTAAAGCGGGTGGGTTGTTACCGCCTGGTCACCATTCTTGCCGCACGTCCGGCCTGTTGCAAGCCAGGCGTATAAATTGAAATGGGCTCAAAAACCATCGCCGCTGCGGGCGTCCTGCCCTCCCGCGGCATACCGTCCATCCCTGGGCATAAAAAAGGGCGGCCAACCAGCCGCCCTTGTCAATGCATGCCGGCACTGTGGCTCAGTGCAGACCCTGTATATAGGATGCCACGGCCTTGATTTCCTGCTCAGTCATGCTGCTGGCGGTATTACGCATCATTTTGGCAGCGTCATTGTCGCGCTCGCCCGCTTTAAAGGCATGCAACTGAGTTTCAACATACTTGGCGTGCTGGCCGCTCAAAGCGGGGAACAACGCTGCCGGATTACCCTTGCCGGCAGGCCCGTGACAGCCGATACAGGCGGCAACGCCGCTGGTGGGGTTACCGCCGCGGTAGATTTTCTGACCAAGCTCAACCAGCGACTCATCGGCCGCACCAGCCTTCGCTGTCTGGGCGGCGTAAAACGCTGCCAGATCGGCCATATCCTGCTCACCCAGAGTTGCAGCCATGGGCGCCATGGTGGCGTTCTGGCGTTCACCCGCCTTGAATGCCTGGAGCTGCTGCTCGATGTAAGCGGCTCCCTGACCGGCCAGATTTGGCCAATCCGGGTTGGCGCTGTTGCCATCCATACCGTGACAACCCGCGCAAGTCGCCGACTTGGTCTTACCGGCACCGGCATCACCACCGGCAGAGGCCGACGATACGCCGACGACCAACGAAAATACTGCTGCAAAAACAAGAGGTTTATTCATCCTGGTTCGATCTCCAAAAATACCCTGGAAGCAGATGCCGGCACTATCGGCGAACCACCCCGCGAAAAATAGGCTGATTGTACACCAGTCGGTCGATCGCCGGTCAATAAAAAGACCAGGAAAACTGTGCGAAAATGACCCCATGAGCATTAATTTCCGCCAGGCAACATTCCTCACCAGCGTTCCCAGAGCCGATCAGGCACCGCCTGATGAAGGCGCTGAAGTCGCCTTTGCCGGACGCTCAAACGCAGGAAAATCCAGTGCCCTGAACACCATTACCGAACAACGCGGCCTGGCTCGAACCAGTAAAACACCGGGGCGTACCCAGCAGATCAATTTCTTCGATCTGGGTGGCAATCAGCGTTTGGTCGACCTTCCCGGATTCGGCTATGCGCGGGTACCCCAGGCCATGAAGGAACAGTGGCAACGGAACCTGACCCGATACCTGCACATCCGGCATTCGCTACGTGGCCTGATTCTGCTGATGGATTGCCGGCATCCGTTGACTGACTATGACCAGGAAATACTGGTGTGGTGTGCCGATGTCGGCCTGGCGGTCCATATCCTGCTTACCAAGTCCGACAAACTGAAGCGCGGCCCGGCCGCCAACAAACTGCTGGCGGTGCGCAGGCAGCTGCCCGGGTTCCATCCTCATGCCAGCGTACAGCTGTTTTCAGCACTGAACAGAACCGGTGTCAATGAAGCACGGCGAGTACTGGACGACTGGCTTTGTTGCGGCGCGTGAGAAACAGCATCTATTCAGGTAAAAAAAACCCCGGAGTGCAAGGGGGGAAGCACCGGGGTTAAGAATACCCGGCTTGGGGAAACCGGGTTGGAGGAATTCCCGTTCTGTCTGCCAACGAACGGGGAGCGTTAGCCGACAAACACTGATTATGGTGTTTGACAACATCCTGTGTCTTGGGTTCGTATCGGTTAAATAGCCCTCCCGTCTTGTGAACAGGCCGCTCACGCTCACTAGCTACTACTATAGAACATTTTTAGTGCTTATGGGACCCCGCAGCGAACCGGGGAATCAACGCAAGCCCCTTTACCTGCAGGTTTCACAGCGTGTTCTGGCCAAACCTGTACAATCGTATAGCTTTAAAACTAGACTTATGTTCAGTGCGCTTCATCCCAGTTGCTACCGCTGCCAATATCTACCAACAGGGGTACAGACAACTCTGCCGCAGATTCCATACGGGCACGAATTTCGCCTGTCACAGATGGCACAACAGCCACCGGCACTTCGAATACCAGCTCATCATGGACCTGCATAATCAGTTTGATATCGTGCCCTTGTGTGTGCATCCATTGATGTACGGAAAGCATGGCTTTTTTGATAATATCCGCCGCCGTCCCCTGCATGGGTGCGTTGATGGCGGTACGCTCGGCTGCCTGCCGGCGTTGCACGTTGCGCGCCTTGATATCCGGCAGGTACAGACGCCGGCCAAACAGGGTTTCCACATATCCCTGTTGCCGCGCCAGCTCTCGGGTTGACTCCATATAGGCTTTAACCCCGGGGTAGCGCTGGAAATACAGTTCCACATATTGTTGTGCCTGCCCGCGTTCAATACCCAGTTGCCTGGCCAATCCAAACGCAGACATACCATAGATCAAGCCGAAATTGATGGCCTTGGCCGAACGTCGCTGATCGGAACTGACTCGATCCGGTGTGGTAGCGAACACCTCGGCCGCAGTCGCCCGGTGAATATCCTCGCCGCGCGCGAACGCCTGCACCAGCCCTTCGTCTGCGGATAGATGCGCCATAATGCGTAATTCTATTTGCGAATAGTCTGCGGCAAGCATCTCGCAGCCCGGTTCGGCAATGAACGCCTGGCGGATACGTCGCCCCTCCTCACTGCGAATCGGAATATTCTGCAGGTTTGGATCGGAAGAGGATAAACGACCGGTCGCTGCCACAGCCTGATGATACGAGGTATGCACACGCCCCGTTTGCGTATTCAGCTGCCCGGGCAATTTATCGGTATAGGTTGATTTCAGTTTACTGAGCGAGCGGTGCTCCAGTATCAATCGTGGCAAGGGATAGTCCAGCGCCAGCTCCTGCAGAACCGGCTCCGCCGTTGAAGGGGCGCCTTTCGGTGTCTTGGCCAATACCGGCAGCTGCTGCTTGTCAAACAGGATCGCCTGGATCTGTTTCGGCGACGCCATATTGAAGGGCTCACCGGCCAGCTGCTGCGCCTGGCTCTCCACCTCCTGCATGCGCCCGGCCAGCTCCTGGCTCTGCTTTTTCAGCATCGACACATCGACCTTGACACCGTTGCGTTCCATATCACTCAACACATTGAGCAACGGTATCTCCAGTTCTTCAAACAAGGCCCTGAGCCGGGGCTGTGCACACAGGCGAGGCCAGAAATGCCGGTGCAGACGTAACGTCATATCCGCGTCTTCGGCCGCATAAGGCGACGCCGTTTCCAGCGGCACCTGGTTGAAACTCAGTTGCCTGACACCCTTGCCGGCCACATCCTCAAACTTGATATTGCTGTGGGAAAGGTATTTCTGGCACAGCGAATCCAGATCGTGACGACTGGCGGTGCTGTCCAGCACATAGGATTCCAGCATCGAATCATAGGCAATACCATTCAGCCTGATATCGTGATTGACGAGCACGTTACGGTCATATTTCAGATTATGCCCAAGCTTGGCTTTGCGCGGATCCTCCAGCAAGGGCCTGAGCTGGTCGAATACCCAGTCCCGATCCAGCTGTTCCGGCGCACCTGGATAATCATGAGCGAGCGGCAGATAAGCCGCCTGCGCAGGTTCTATTGAAAAGGACAGACCCACGATCCGGGCCTGCATATAGTCCAGGCTGGTGGTCTCGGTATCAAACCCGAACAACTCCGATTGCTGCAGGCGCTGCAGCCAGCCCACGAATTCCTGTCGGGTCAGAAGCGTCTGGTATTCCACCTCGTCCACCGCTGCCCGCTGCTGTTCAGCAACTCCACCGGTTTCATTATTCAATTGTCTGAGCCAGGTTTTGAACTCGAGACGCTCGAACCAGCTGCGCAAGGTATCAAGCTCGGGCGGCTTCACTGAAAGGTCATACAGATCCACACCCAGCTCAAGATCACAGCGAATGGTCGCCAGCTCCTTTGACAGGGGCAACTGATCCAGATGGGCGCGAAGATTCTCGCCCACTTTGCCTTTCACGTCACCGGCGTGGGCCACCAGCTCATCCAGCGAACCATACTGGCCCAGCCACTTGGCGGCAGTCTTGGGACCGACCTTGGGTATGCCCGGAATGTTATCCGCACTATCCCCGACAAGACTCAGGAAGTCGATGATCTGTCCAGGCTCAACGCCAAATTTGTCCGCCACGCCCTGATCATCCATAACACTGTCGTTCATGGTATTGATCAGGGAAACCTGTTCGTTAACCAATTGGGCAAGATCCTTGTCCCCGGTCGAAATCACCGTTTTCCAACCAGCCTCGGTCGCCTGCCCGGCCAGTGTTCCGATGACATCGTCCGCTTCAACTCCCGGCACCTGAAGCATCGGCAAGCCACTGGCAGACACCAGTTCCAGCAAAGGCGGCACCTGTGAAGACAACTCGTCGGGCATCGGCGGGCGCTGTGCCTTGTATTGCGGATACAGCTCATCACGGAAGGTTTTACCTTTAGCATCAAATACAACCGCCATATACTTCGGCTGGTAGGTATCCACGAGTTTGCGCAACATATTTAACACGCCATATATCGCACCTGTCTGCTGGCCTTGTGCATTAATCAATTCAGGCAATGCGTGAAAGGCGCGGAACAGATAGGAAGAGCCGTCGACCAGAATAAATGGACTGTCAGGTTTGCTTGCCATGCTGTATGTCTCGGTTTAGTCAGAACGCGATGGTATCATTCCACAGGAATTCCTGATGAATTAGTGAACGCGCTGGCAGATTCCGTGGTCTGATAGAGAATGAATATGATTATGAAACGATTTTTATTACCCGGCTTATTCTTGTTCACCGCACAGCCTGTGCTCGCGGAGCAGCAGAGCGATATCCCGCCACCACCACCCGGCTCCGCTGATCAGCGGGGACAGGAAGAGATCGAACCCGAGGTGGTGATCATCCAGCGTGAAGACAAGACCATTGAAGAGTATCGCGTCAACGGCCAACTCTATATGATCAAGGTTATCCCGAGGAATGCGCCGCCCTACTTTCTGCTGGACAACGATGGAGATGGTACGATGGAATCCCGCCTGGGTGCCAGCGATCTTGAACCTGACATCATGATTCCACGCTGGGTGCTGTTTCGCTGGTAAAACCGCTTACCTTGGTTCTGCGGGCCCAGCGCACCCCGATTAATGACCGATCCATCAGCCCTATGATGCCGTTGACCCGCAAGCGGTTATAATCCGCAGCCATGTCAGAATCCGCCCTCAAAACCCTGTCCGACCGTCTTGACGGTATTGCTGAACGGGTTGGCAACGCTGCCGCCTGGCTGGCGCTCGGCCTGGTGCTGACGACCTTTGCCGTTGTCATGCTTCGCTATCTGTTTCAACTCGGTTGGATTGCCATGCAGGAATCCATCCTCTACCTGCACGCCGCCCTGTTCCTGCTGGGTGCCGCCTATACCCTTAAACGGGATGGCCACGTGCGTGTGGACATCTTCTACCGCGGCTTCACTGCAAAACGCAAAGCCCTGATCGACCTGCTGGGCTCACTGCTACTGCTGCTGCCGGTGTGCAGTTTCCTGCTCTGGGTCAGCTGGGATTATGTCACCACGGCCTGGTCGATATACGAAGGCTCTCAGGAGGCAGGCGGGCTGCCGTATGTTTATCTTCTGAAAACCCTCATCCCCGTTGCCGTTCTGCTGCTCATTCTGCAGGGCATCAGTCAGGCGCTCTCCAGCCTGAGTATTCTGCTCTCTGCGGAGAACGACTCGTGATGAACGGCGGCATGTCGCTGCTGATGTTCGCCACCGTGTTCATGGTATTGCTCGCTGGCTATCCGGTAGCTTTCAGCCTGGCCGGTACCGCACTTGGCTTCGCCGTTGCGGGTCAGTGGCTGGGGACCTTTGATTTTGCTTTTCTGGAAGCTCTGCCCAACCGCCTGTTCGGTATCATGACCAATCAGACACTGGTGGCAGTGCCACTGTTTGTCTTCATGGGTGTCATGCTGGAACGTTCACGAGTGGCGGAAAGCCTGCTGGAGACGATGGCCGCACTGTTCGGTCGTTTACGCGGCGGGCTTGGCATATCGGTGACACTGGTGGGTATGTTGCTGGCCGCCAGCACCGGCATCGTCGGCGCTACCGTTGTTACCATGGGACTTTTATCGCTGCCGACCATGTTGCGGCGCGGCTATGACCCGAAAATCGCCACCGGCACTATCTGCGCATCCGGCACACTCGGTCAGATCATTCCACCATCGATTGTGCTGGTGCTGCTGGGCGATGTATTGTCGGCTGCCTATCAGCAGGCCCAACTCGACCAGGGTGTTTTTTCCCCCAGGACGATTTCGGTCGGCGATCTGTTCGCCGGCGCTTTGATACCGGGGCTGTTACTGGTCATGCTGTACCTGGCTTACCTGGTCGCGGTATCGATCATGCGGCCGCAGGCCGTGCCGGCCCACCAGCAAGCGGACACCGATACAGCGGGCGGCTTACGCGCCTTGCAGGCCCTGTTACCGCCGTTGCTGCTGATTCTCGCCGTACTGGGTTCCATTCTGGCCGGCCTGGCCACACCCACGGAAGCCGCCTCTGTCGGCGCGGTAGGTGCCATACTGCTGGCACTGGCCCGGCATCAATTCAATCTGAACATCCTGCGCGGCGTTGTCCGCAGCACCATGGAAGTGTCCAGCATGGTGTTTCTGATTCTCATTGGCGCTTCTGTCTTTTCGCTCGTATTTCGCGGCTTTGGTGGCGATGAACTGGTTGAGGAATTGCTCACGCAACTGCCTGGCGGCGTCATCGGCGCCATGCTGGTGGTGATGCTGGTGATGTTTTTTCTTGGCTTTGTCCTCGATTTTATCGAGATCACCTTTGTTGTTGTTCCCATCGTCGGCCCGGTATTGCTGGGTATGGGGCTGGACCCGGTATGGCTGGGTATTATGATCGCCATCAATCTGCAGACCTCTTTCCTCACACCACCGTTTGGCTTTGCCCTGTTCTATCTGCGCGGGGTGGCACCGCAGAGTATCACCACCGGAGATATCTACCGCGGCGTCATGCCGTTCATCGGCATTCAGCTTACCATGCTCGGTCTGCTGGCCCTGTGGCCGGCACTGGCGACCTGGTTACCGGCGCTTGTCTATGGCGATTAACTGGCAGTTTCACCTCTGGCATTGAGATAGGCGCGTGCCGATATGTCGCTCCACTGAACCACCTGGTCACGGAAGGCCTGGAACGAGGCATGCACGCGTTGTGACAAGTCATCCTTTGCGGCAACCTCGGCGACCACCTGATCGGACAGTTCGCGCAGTCGCTCGAGCACACTGTCGGGCAGTTTACGAACGTCCACCTGATGCTCATCAACCAGCGTCCGCAAGGCACGGTTATTACGGGCAATGTACTCTGTAAGCATATCCTGGTTGGCCACACGGGCTGCAGCGAGCACAATCGCCTGCAAGTCATCGGGCAGTGCATCAAAAGCCGCCTTGTTCACCATGCACTCCAGGGTGGTGCCCGGCTCGTGCCACCCGGGATAATAGTAGTACCTGGCCGCCTTGTAGAAGCCGAAGGCCAGATCGTTATAGGGTCCCACCCATTCGGTGGCATCAATAGCCCCGGATTGCAGGGAGGTAAACAATTCGCCACCCGGCAGGCTCACCGGCGTGCCACCGGCACGTGACAGGACTTCTCCACCCAGGCCGGGGATACGCATCTTCAAACCCTGCAGATCCTCCACCGAGTTGATCTCTCTGTTGAACCAGCCGGCCATCTGCACACCGGTATTGCCGGCAGCCATGGGCACCAGGCCAAACGGTTCGTAGGTTTCCTGCCACAATTCCATACCACCACCGTGATACAGCCAGGCGTTCATTTCATCGGCCGTCAAACCGAATGGCACGGCAGAAAAAAACTGCGCCGCTTCCGATTTACCTTTCCAGTAATAGGCGGAACCGTGCCCCAGTTGAGCCGTTCCCTGCGAAACGGCACCGAACACTTCGAAAGCGGGTACCAGTTCCTTGGCACCATACACCTTGACCTGGATGCGTCCACCGCTCATCCGGGTAATCTGCTCCGCCAGGAAATTGGCACCCGTACCAAGGCCTGGAAAATTCTTCGGCCAGGTGGTCACCATTTTCCATTTCACCGGCTTGAAATTCGCCGCCACCTTAGTGGTGTTCTGTTGCGACGGTTTTTCCTGCTCGCAGCCCGCGGCTAACGCAGCACCCGCAACCAGAGCCCCACTGCCCAGCCGCCGTAAAAAGTGTCTTCTTTTCATAGCCCACCCTGACAAGTGTTGGTGTACTGTCTCATAGTAGTCAAAGCTGCATATTGTACGTTTTTCACCCCGCCGCGGCCCGCATAAAATTATTCTTGCAACTTTCGCATGTTATGCCATTATGCTCCCCAACTTAATATAAAGTAAGCTGTAGCCTTCTAGAGAATAAAGAGTTTTATCGGATAACAGCTTGCTGGTTAACTGTAAGGCAGGCAGATTTGCAGCCGTTTTTCCTGAGGGGACACTATGCTGGAAACACCCGAGCGCATCAGCACCCGCTTCTCGATTCTACTGTTCCTGGGATTTTTACTGACGCCACTGGCCGGTTTCAGTGCTGCTGTTTTATTCGGCACCGTGAGCCTCGGGCAACTCCAGCAGGTACTCGCCGGTGGCGTCCTGCCGGTATTTTCCGTCGCCCTGGTTTTTTTCTCACTGTTTCAGTTACAACGCCTGATTACACCGCTGACGAGCTGGGCGCTGCAACATCCCGACGGTGGCAACGCACCCTCTCAGCTGCACGGCCAGGTACACCGTTTCAGCCGCGACTACTGGAGTTTGATGGCACTGCACGTGCTGATCAGCCCGTTACTGGTTTTCTGGACCCTGGACGGTGGTATTACTGCCACCAACGGCTTTGCCTTCTCGCACTTTCTGTTACTGCAAGCCGTATCGGCCGCGCTGATCGGAATGCCGGCCTACCTGTTTGGCCTGAACCAGCTGGGAAAACTGGTCGGTCACCTGAGCCTGGATCGTATTCATGTCAGCCTGAAATCCAAGTTTCTGCTGCTCACCGGGCTGATTCCCCTGCTGGCCTACGCTCTGCTGGTGGACTATCACTGGCTGCGCACCGGCGCACTCGATTCAGGCTACCTGTCCCTGTGGATTTCGCTGGCCATCCTCTCCGCCACCATCAGCCTGCTGTCGGTACGCAGCATACAACAGGCCCTGGGTCCTTTTCGGGACCTGTTCACGCGCAGTGGTGCCTCGACTCACGAAGACCTTGCCCGGCTGAAACCTGCATCAACTGACGAAATCGGCTACCTGACACAGACGCTGGGCAAGGTGTTTCAGCGTCTCGGTGATCAGGAGACCCATATGCGCACCATTGTCGATACCGCCGCCGAAGGTATTATCGTGGTCGATGAAAAGGGCGTGATCGACACCTTCAACCAGGCTGCCGAGCACCTGTTCGGTCACATTGCCCAGGAGATCCGCGGCCGACACCTGGCCTCTCTGCTACCGGATGTATTCGAGGTAAAACAGACCATCGATACCCACGATGAAGAACGGGAAGTCGAGGGGCTGCATCGTAACGGCACGAAAATCCAGATTGCACTGCACATTTCCGCCATGGAAATCAGCGGCAGGCGGATGTTTACCTGCCTGGTCGCTGACATCAGTCAACGCAAGCACGCTGAAAACGAACTCCTTGCCGCCGAAGCCCGCTACCGCGCACTGGTCGAAACCGCACATGACCTGGTATGGAGCGTTGATCCACAAGGCTGCTGGAGCTATCTCAACGCATCATCACGAACCATTTACGGGGTGGAACCCGAAGACATGGTGGGTCGCTCCATTGCCGAGTTCTGCGCCCCGGAGAACCAGAAAGCCGACCAGAAAGCGTTCAGCGAACTGTTGACCGGGAAAGACCTGTACCAGTATGAAACCGTGCACCTGGACAGTCATGGCAACCGCCGCCAGCTGAGTTTTAACGCAAAAACACACCGTGACTCACAAGGTAGAATCCTGCAGATCAGCGGTACGGCACACGACATCACCGACCAGAAAGCCTTCCACCAGCAGTTGACCTACCAGGCTGAACACGATGCCCTGACCAAACTGTTCAACCGCCATTACTTCCAGGAGGAACTGGAACGTACGGTGGCACGGGCATCGCGTAATCCTGACGGCACCTGCGCACTGTTTTACATCGACCTCGACCAGTTCAAATACATCAACGATACGCTCGGTCACGCCGCCGGTGACAGGCTGCTTATCGAAATCACCGGCATGTTGCTGAGCCATGTCCGCGAAGGTGACCTGCTGGCGCGCTTTGGCGGCGACGAATTCACCTTGCTGCTCTACAACATCAAACCGGCAGACGTCATGTCGACGGCCGAACACTTCCGTCAGTTATTCGAAGATTACAGATTCCTGCAGAAGGGCAAGAGTTTCAATGTCACCAGCAGTATCGGTGCCGCGATTATCGACCCGTCGGTCGAAACCGCCGAAGCGGCGTTGTCACACGCTGACATTGCCTGCAACCTGGCCAAGGCCCAGGGACGCAACCGCATCAGCCTGTATGATCCATCCGATCGCAACAAGGCGGGTATGGCCGAAGACATGGGTTGGGCCTCTCGGGTCCGTGAAATGCTGGAGCACGACAAGTTTCAGCTGGTCTACCAGCCTATCATGGCACTCAACGAAGATACGGTGCAGGATTACGAAGTGCTGGTGCGCATGGTCTGTGATGACGGTGAGGTTATCCTGCCGGGCGGGTTCATGCCGGCGGCGGAGCGTTTTGGCCTCATACACAGCGTGGATCGCTGGATCGTACGTCGAGCACTGACACAGCTGTCACGACTCCACCACACAGGTGAAACAGTGCGCTTTTCCATCAACCTGTCCGGCAAAGCCTTCGAAGACACCGCCCTGCTGCCGATGATTCAGGAACTGCTGGATAATCTGAATATCGAGCCTTCATACGTGTGCTTCGAGATCACGGAAACGGCCGCCATTGCAAAACTGTCGGAAGCCGAAAAATTCATTTCTGCGCTCAACGCCATGGGCTGCCAGTTTGCACTGGATGATTTCGGTGCCGGTTTCTCGTCGTTTGCCTATCTGAAACACCTGCCGGTCGATAAACTCAAAATAGACGGCAGTTTTGTTCAGGGCATGGCCGACAGCCGCATCGATCAGGCCATGGTGCAGTCCATGAGCCAGGTCGCCCACGCACTGGGCAAACAGACCATTGCTGAATATGTTGAAAATTCCACCACACTGGAGCTGCTGCGCGGCTATGGCGTGGACTATGCGCAAGGCCACTACATCGGCAAACCGCGCGAGGCACTGATGAATATAACCCGCCTGCCCGGTGTCACCCGCCTATACCAGGCTGGCAGCGCCGACTGACAAAACAGCCTTCGGCGATAGTCCTCAAGCCGGCTGCAGGTTAGCGTAGGCCACCACCAGCCACTTGGTCCCGGCTGATTCGAAATTGACCTGTACGCGTGCGTGCGCACCCTGTCCTTCGTAGTTGAGCACCACGCCATCGCCGAACTTGGCGTGCTGCACCCGCTGACCCAGCCCCAGCCCCTGCGCTTGAGGTTCCAGCGGTTGCCTGCCGGCGTGACTGACATAAGGCCGGCTTATCTGGATACGCGGGCGGATTTCCTCCACCAGGTCCGAGGGTATCTCATTGATAAAGCGGGACGGCATGCAATAGGATTCGCTGCCGTGCAGGCGACGATGCTCCGCGTAACTCAGCAACAAACGCTTGCCGGCGCGCGTAATGCCCACATAACAAAGACGTCGTTCTTCCTCAAGCCTGCCCGGTTCATCGACAGAGCGCCGATGGGGAAACAGGCCCTCCTCCAGACCACAAAGGAACACGGTGTCGAACTCCAGGCCTTTGGCGGAATGCAGCGTCATCAGCTGTACACAGTCTTCCCACTTGTCGGCCTGACCCTCGCCGGCCTCCAGTGCGGCATGCGACAGGAAAGCGGGCAAAGGTTCGAGCTGTTCTTCATCCTCTGCGTCGTATTCGAATTCACGTGCAGCATTGACCAGCTCATCCAGGTTCTCGATACGGGCCTGGCCTTTCTCGCCTTTCTCTTTGGCATAGTGCTCCCTGAGGCAGGCACCCTGCACGGTGTGCTCGACCTGTTCGGCCAGCGCCAACTGTTCCAGCTCTTCAGCAAGGGTATTGATGAGTTCCAGAAAGGCATCCAGCGCATTACGTGCACGAGCGGACAGCGTGTCATCTTCGCTTAAGCTTTGCGCTGATACCCACAGCGAAATTTTCTGCAGGCGAGCGCGTTCACGTACGACAGCCAGCGTACGCTCGCCGATACCACGCGGCGGCTGATTGACGATACGGTCAAAGGAGGCGTCGTCTTCGCGGTTTTCGCACAGGCGCAGATAGGCCAGCACATCCTTGATTTCCTGGCGATCAAAAAAGCGCAGCCCGCCGTACACACGGTAGGGAATGCCGGTCTGCAGCAGGCGCTCCTCGAAAACACGCGACTGGGCGTTGGATCGATACAGCACGGCGATGTGGCTGCGCGCCTCACCCTTGTCGATCAAATCCTGAATGCGTTCGATGACAAAACGTGCTTCGTCCTGTTCGTTCATCGCAGCGTACAACTGAATGGGCTCACCTTCGTTGCCCTCGGTCCACAGATTTTTACCCAGCCGTGCGTCATTGTTGGCAATCAGTGTATTGGCCGCCTTGAGTATGACGCCGGTGGAGCGGTAGTTCTGCTCCAGGCGCAAGGTGCGCGCGCCGGGAAAATCGTTTTCGAAACGTTGCAGGTTCTCGATGCGCGCGCCGCGCCAGCCGTAGATGGACTGGTCATCGTCACCGACAATGGTGATATTGGCCTGCTTGCCGGACAGCACCCGCAACCAGGCATACTGAATGGTGTTGGTATCCTGGAATTCATCGACCAGGATATGCTGGAAGCGCTGCTGATAATGAGCCAGCAGTTCAGGCTTGTTCAACCAGAGTTCGTGGGCACGCAGCAACAGCTCGGCGAAATCCACCAGGCCGGAACGCTGACACAGTTCTTCATAAGTCTGGTAGATGGCGATCTGTTGGCGCTGGTAAGGATCACCCTTGTGTTCGATATGTTGAGGGCGCTGACCTTCATCCTTGCGTGCATTGATGTACCACTGTGACTGGCGTGGCGGCCAGCGGCTTTCATCCAGATCCAGTGACTTGAGGACGCGCCGTATAATCCGGTACTGGTCGTCCGAGTCCAGCACCTGAAACGCCTGCGGCAAACCTGCATCTTGCCAGTGCGCGCGCAGCAGGCGATGCGTCAGGCCGTGAAAAGTACCCACCCACATGCCACGCGTCGGCAGGCCAACAAGCTTCTCGATACGCAAACGCATTTCGCCGGCGGCCTTGTTGGTAAAAGTCACCGCCAGAATCCCGTAGGGCGATATGCCCTCGACCTGCACCAACCAGGCGACACGGTGCACCAGCACCCGGGTTTTACCGCTGCCGGCACCCGCCAGCACCAGCAGCGGATCCTGCGAAGCCGTCACCGCTTCGCGCTGCGCATCGTTAAGGGAATCGATAATGAATGACACATCCATGGCGGCAGTCTAACAAATTCGTAGCGCCCATGGGCCGGCCCGTCTGCCGGCGTTACGCGATAGAATGCCGCCATGACCGCCTCCCCACGCCTCACCGGCCTGCTAATCAGCGACCCTGCCTTGCGGCAACAGGGCCGCTCGCTGGTGGATCGTTTCGACCTCGAACTCATCCGGGAATCGCCCGCGGACGCCTATTACCTCTGCCTGGACGCCCGCGGCCTGCAGCTGCGACACAGCGGGCCAAAGGCACCCGGTCCCATCCTCATTGACTTTGCCGCTGGAGCGCTGGCGCACCGGCGCCGCTTCGGCGGCGGCCGCGGTCAGCCACTGGCGCGCGCCGCCGGCCTGAAACCCGGCTTCAACCCGACGGTGTGGGACGCCACTGCAGGTCTGGGCCGCGACGGCTTTGTACTGGCCAGCCTGGGTTGCCAGGTCACCCTGTGTGAACGCTCGGCGATACTCGCCGCCCTGCTGCAGGACGCCCTGCACCGGGCAGCCCTCGATGCTGACATCGGCGGCTGGATCGGTGAGCGCCTCCACCTGATTCACGGCGATTCACGCGCCATGCTGCAGCAGCTTGCCGAGCCGCAGCAAGCGGAGGTGATCTACCTCGACCCCATGTATCCTCCGGGCAAAGCCCGGGTGCTGGCGAAAAAAGACATCCGTGCCCTGCAGGAATTGCTGGGGCCGGACCGGGACTCGGGTGCCCTGCTGGAAGTGGCGCTGCAGCATGCCAGGCGCCGGGTGGTGGTCAAACGCCCCCGCCGCGCCGGCTGGCTGGGCGACAGGAAACCGGACACCTGTATCGACAGCAAGAGGACGCGCTATGATATTTACGTTACTTTGTGAGCAGATCTCGCCCTCATGTCAGAACCACGCTTCTGGGAAACAAAGTCCCTCGATGAACTGAACCGGGAGGAATGGGAAGCCCTGTGTGACGGCTGCGGGCGCTGCTGCCTGCTGAAAATCGAGGACGAGGATAGCGGCGACCTGTATTACACCAACGTGGTGTGTAAATTTCACGACAGTGAGCGCTGCCGCTGCACCGCCTACCAGCAGCGCTCAGAGCTGGTCCCCGACTGCATCAAGGTCACGCCGGAAGTGGCCCGCGAGCAAAAGTGGTTGCCCGATACCTGCGCCTACCGGCTGCTGGCCGAAGGCAAGGCACTGTTCGACTGGCACCCGCTGATCAGCGGCGACCCGGACAGTGTTCACCAGGCGGGCATCTCGGTCCGTGACAAAGTGGTATCGGAACAATACGTGCATCCCGATGAATTGCCGGAGCACCTGGTAAACTGGTTCGATCACTAATTCAAGGTGATAGTGCAATGAGCAGCGGTGCACATGCCCCGCTGTCGGCTTATGAAGCATTCATCAGTCTGGCACTGACCAGCGCCACTTCGACAGCTTCCTGGTCGATGATTTCCGGTATCAGGGGATACGTTGCCAGTAAGGTCTGCGGCCGCCTGCAGGCGGCCTGCTCCAGGCGTTTCCGCGTCGCCCTGCTGAGATTCTGGTGGACCAGCAGGGAAGCGGCATACCAGTCATGATAATCGGCGGCCAAACCGCCTTTCGTTTCATCTTCCCAGTTTTCACTGATCAGGAGTTCAGGGAAATCCCCTCTATCGAGCGTACGACCGATTTCTTCGCCGTGCAGGCGTAAACCCTGTTTTCCTGTACCACTTCCATCGCTGTGGCGCTCGAACCATTGCGCTGCAGGCATAGGCCGTGAAGCCACGTTCACCTGGCTTTCCAGTTGATCTCTGTGGGGTATGGGCCAACCCCGACGTTTTTTTTCCTTTTCAGCCGCTTGCAGAGTCGGCGAAACAAACAGGGTGTCGGTCATCAGAAAAGGTCGCCAGTGCGGATCGTTGACCGTTTCCATGTCCAGTGCTTTATAACACGTTCTTAACAGTGCCAGCGGTTTTCGGGTCTTGTTATTCAGTAACCAGAGTTCAAAGCGATCACGGATGGGGAAGGGTACCGCTGGCTGTTTCTTTAATGCGTCAATCAGATTGTCGGCATTGACGATGCGCACGTCATCCAGAGTGCCATTGGATACCTGTGTCACACCCCAGCGCAAACGACCGGAGGCGGTCTGCTGGCGGATACGCCAGGTGTGGCCGTTTATCGAGTAGGCGCAGGCGTCACCCACGTCGATGACCTGGATAACCCCCAGATAAGGACCGAGCCGCCGCACGCCGTAGTATGGACTCATAGTATGAATTGGAGAGGCATCATTGCCTGATCCGAATTATAGCGGCAGACACCAGCCCCCACATCTGCGGGGAACAGTGAAATCAACGACAGAATTTACCGGGACCCCGCCTGTGCGGGAACAGGGGGATGGAACCTGTACTCGATCAGGCTATGTTTGCCTGAATGATTTTCTTGTTGGCCGCCGCCTGCAGATTGGCCACCTTGGGCTTGCTGCCACCCAGATAGGCATCGAGGCTGATTGTTGGAACCTTCATTTTGTCAACCAGCGGGTACATGGTACATTTTTCACACGCTCGTAACATCGGTTGAGCGCCGGCGGGCGCTTTTCCGGCGGGTCTCTTACGCAGATTGTTGCAGTTTTCAGTACGCATGTAAGCCTGTTGGGGAATGCAATAAAACATCATATCCTTACTCACCAATGACTCCTTGAGCTGTAATAGGCGGATTAAAAATCCGGCGAAGTGTACCATTTTCGCCACAGCTTATCAATAATCACCCGGTTTCAAACGGTTATTGACGGGCACGGCCATTCTTTATTCCCCGTTCCGTGCCCGTAATGACTTCGACCTCGACACTGCAGCAGCTGAAACAAGAATTCGATGGCCGTGATTGGGAAGAGGCTGTGGCCAAACTGCAACAGCAGTTAAACTCTAACCATCAGTTCGACAAGGGCGCTCCGCGCAAACACGCTGGCGCCAGTTTTGGCTGAAACCTTAACTGTCAGAGGAGCCATCTGTGCAAGCGAGTAAAATATCAGGTAGTTGCCTGTGCGGCAAAGTGACCTATCAGTATGCGGGTCCGGTGAAGGTATTTCAGTATTGCCATTGTACGAGGTGCCGTAAGTTTACCGGTGCCGCTTACGCAGCGAATATTATTATCGAGCCGTCTCAATTCCAATGGCTGAGCGGTGAGGCTTACGTGGAACGATATGAGCATCCAGAAGCAAAGCATTTCGCAACATCATTCTGTAACAAATGTGGTTCATCTTTGCCGTGGCTGACAAAGAGCGGAAAAGCGATGGTTATTCCGGCAGGAACACTCGATGACGATCCGCAGGAAAGACCGATCCACAATATCTATATGGCAAACAGGGCACCGTGGTTCAAAGAGGTTGGCGATTTAAAAGAATATGCGGAACTGCCGCACAAACGTGATTGACATGACCGCCAACAAGACTCCGCCGCGCTTAACACCATCACACCTGATGGCACAGGAAGTACGTTATCTTTATGTCACCAATCGAATGGCTCTGACTTACTCGACCGTCACCGATTTGGCCAGATTGCGGGGTTGATCGACGTCGGTGCCCTTGAGTACGGCGACATGATAGGACAGCAGCTGCAGCGGCACGGTAAACACAATGGGTGCCACACAGTCATCGGTTGGCGCGACCGGTAATACTGTGCTGGTTTCATCAGATGACATGCCAGCTTCCTGGTCGGCAAAGACCAGCATCTGGCCGCCACGCGCACTGACTTCGTGCAGATTGGACTTTAATTTTTCCAGCAGTTCATTATTCGGCGCCACAACGACGACCGGCATGGAGGCATCCACCAGCGCCAGGGGGCCGTGTTTGAGCTCCCCGGCCGGATAAGCCTCGGCATGAATATAAGAGATCTCCTTGAGCTTCAGCGCACCTTCCATGGCCACGGGATACTGGGCACCACGACCGAGAAACAGTGCATTATGTTTGTCGGCAAAGGTTTCCGAAAGCTGCTGGATCTTCCCATCCAGCGCCAGCACGTCCTCGATTTCACGCGGCAGATGCTCTAGTTGCCGAACCAACTGACGTTCGAGATCCTCACTCATGGCGAAGCGGCGACCAAGCACAATGGTCAACAGCATCAAAGCCGTCAACTGGGTGGTAAACGCCTTGGTGGATGCCACACCGATTTCCGGCCCGGCGCGTGTCATTAAAACCAGGTCGGATTCCCTCACCAGGGAGCTTTCCGGGACATTGCAGATACTCAGGGACTGGCCGAAGCCCAGACGTTTTGCTTCCAGCAAACCGGCCAGCGTGTCCGCTGTTTCACCGGACTGAGAGATAGTGACGATCAGGGAACTGTTACGCACCACCGGTTTGCGGTAGCGGAACTCACTGGCTACCTCGACGCTGCACGGTATACCGGCCAGTGCTTCCATCCAGTAGCGGCCGATCAGGCCGGCGTGAAAACTGGTACCACAGGCAATAATATGCACGCCCTGAACCTTATCGAAGACCTGCGCGGCATCCGCTCCGAAGGCGGCTTCCAGCACCCGTCCCTGATAAATGCGGCCTTCCAGCGTATGGGCGACGGCAAGCGGCTGTTCGTAGATTTCCTTGAGCATGTAATGGCGGTATTCGCCACGCTCGACAGCATCAGCAGACAGTTCCGAACGGGTTTCCGGGCGTTCAACCACTTCGCCGTCACTGTTGTAAATCACCATGCCGACACTGGTCAGGTCGGCGATATCGCCATCTTCCAGAAATACGAATCGCTGGGTAACCGGCAACAGCGCAGCAACGTCGGAAGCGATAAAATACTCGCCAATACCAAGTCCGATCACCAGCGGACTGCCACGCCGCGCGGCAATCAGGCGATCGGGTTCTGTGGCACTGACCACACCCAGTGCATAAGCACCTTCCAGGTCCTGGCAGGTATGTTGGACGGCTTGCAGCAGGTTGTCGCCCTGATCCAGCTGGTAACAGACCTGGTGCACAACCACTTCAGTGTCGGTATCGGAGGTAAAGGTGAAACCCAGTTTGCTCTGCTGTTCGCGCAGTGTCTGGTGGTTTTCGATAATGCCATTGTGGACGACCGCGACCTTGTTGCGGCAGATGTGTGGATGGGCATTACTTTCGCTGGGTTTGCCGTGAGTCGCCCAGCGCGTGTGCGCAATACCGGTTTTGCCGATTACCGGGTGCCGATCAAAGGCATTGGCCAGTTGCACGACCTTTCCGGTGGTACGAATCCGTTCCAGCTCCGCGGCTTCACTCAGTACCACCAGACCCGCTGAATCATAACCCCGGTACTCAAGGCGCTTCAGCCCTTCCAGGAGAATGGGTGCGACTTCACGCTGAGCGATGGCTCCTACAATTCCACACATAAGTTCAACCCAATATAGCTGACGACCATTGCGCCACTTCCACCTTAACTCTCGGTTATCATTTCGATTTCTTGAGCGGTCGTTTCCAACCCGGTCGTATCTGCTGCGGGCTGCGGCTCAATACCAGCTCACCCGATGGCACCTCCCGGGTAATGGTTGAACCGGCGCCGATAGTAGCGCCGTCGCCGACTTTCACGGGGGCTACCAGCTGAGTATCGGAACCGATGAAAACGTCGTCGCCGATTTCCGTCAGGTGTTTGTTCGCTCCGTCGTAATTGCAGGTGATGGTCCCGGCGCCCACGTTAACCTTCTCGCCCATGCGGGTGTCACCAATATAACTGAGGTGATTGATCTTGGAACCGGCAGCAACACTGGATTTCTTGATTTCGACAAAATTACCCACATGAACATGATCGGCCAAACGGGTCTCGGGCCGAATACGGGCAAACGGACCAATCCGTGACGCCGCACCTATATCCGCATCCTGGATGACACAGTGGCTCAATATTTCTACGTTATCACCAATAATACAATTTTGAATCAAACAGTTAGGCCCAATTGTTACATTGTTGCCCAAGTTTACTGTTCCATCTAATATTACGTTTGTATCGATAAAGCAGTCCTGCCCAACACTGATATCACCGCGCACATCAAAACGTGCGGGATCTGCCAGCGTGACTCCTGAGCGCATCAATCGTTCGGCCTCGCTGCGCTGATAAATTCTCTCAAGAGTGGAAAGCTGCACACGGTCATTAACACCAAGAATCTCGTATTCGTTGGCTACGCTGACGCTCGCAACAGCTACGCCATCAGCAACCGCCATGGCGATGACATCGGTAAGATAATATTCCCGTTGCGTATTGCTGTTATCCAGTCGCTGCAGCCAGCCGCGCAACCTGGAGGCGGGCGCCGCCAGAAAACCGGTGTTGATTTCCCTTATATTCAATTGTTCTTCACTGGCATCTTTCTGTTCAACGATACCCAGCAGTTTACCGTCGGCATCGCGCATAATGCGACCATAACCACTCGGATCATTCAGGGTTGCGGTCAACACTGACACCCCTCCATTCTCCGCATGCACCAGCAAATGCCGCAGCGTGTCTGCCTGGATCAGGGGTACGTCCCCGTAAAGTACCAGCAACGTATCACCATCGCTGACCCATGCCATCACCTGATCGACGGCATGACCCGTGCCCAATTGCCGTTCCTGCAGTACCCAGCTCACCGCTTCATGAGCTAGCGCCTCGCGCACCTGCTCACCACCATGGCCGTAGACCACGTGGATACTCGATGGCTCAAGTTGCTGTGCAGCGTGAATGACGTGTTGCAGTAAGGGCAAGCCACCAAGCGGATGCAGCACCTTGGGCAGTGCAGAACGCATGCGCGTGCCCTGGCCAGCGGCAAGAATAACGACACTTAGACTCATATTAATAACCGGCGGTACACCCTCAAACGTATCGATTCTTTATAGCGACAGAAAACACGGAAGGCATAGGGGTATTTTCGTTTTTTACGTATATTCAGCGGCTAAAATTAACACGGTCTGCTGCGGGCGGTACAGCTGGGAGAAAACCTCAGCGCCATTCGTCCTGGAACTCGCTGCTCAGTGCATGACGGGCTTGGAAATACCCTTTTTCTTCTCTTCTTCGGTGGCATCGCGAATATCGGCGACCGTTACTGCATAGGTCAGGGTTTTGCCCGCATACGGGTGATTGCCATCGACAGTGAGCTTGTCGGCCTCGATCTTGGAAACAAAAAAAGAACGCGTCTCACCACGGTCATTCTGCATCTCGACTTCGGCACCGACACGACGGAACTCAGGCGGCACGTTATCAATATCGTCCGTAAAGGTCATGGCGGGATCATGATAGCCAAAGGCTTTTTCCGGCGGCAGCACAACTTCGACGCTGTCACCCAGAGTACAACCGTCCAACGCAGCTTCAATATCCGGGAACATGTCATTCGGACCGCCATGGACATAATAGACGGGGATATCCGATTGCTCGAGAATAATGCCCGAGTCTTCAACAATGGTATAGGTGATCGCCACCACCTTGTGCATACTTACGACTGGTTCGGACATTGTTCTAAGCTACCCCAAAGGCATAACAAGCAGGGACCTTGTTGGCCCTGGTGTTAAATAAACTAACGCCCGGCCTTCTGGCGGATGCTGTTGATGGTGCGCAGCTGGGCAACAGCCTCGGCGAGTTCGGCCTGCGCCTTGGCATAATCGAAATCGCTCTGCTTGTCGACCATGGCTCTTTCCGCACGCTCCTTGGCTTTGATGGCCGCCACTTCATCGAGATCGCCGGCACGTATGGCGGTATCAGCCAGCACGGTCACCACGTGCGGCTGAACTTCGAGTATACCGCCGGAGACATAGAAGAATTGCTCATCCTGACCGTCCATCTGTACGCGGACTTCGCCTGGCTTCAAACGCGTGAGCATCGGTGTATGCCGCGGAGCAATACCGACTTCACCCATTTCCGCCGGCGCAAATACCATATTGGCAGTGCCGGAGAAAATCTCGGTCTCCGCGCTGACGATATGGATGTGAGTGGTCATGGACATAGAACAGAGCCCTCAATTCACGTTACAGTGCTTTGGCTTTTTCGACAACCTCGTCGATGGTGCCAACCATGTAAAACGCCTGCTCCGGCAAATCATCGTAATCACCGTTAATAATTCCCTTGAAAGCGGCGATGCTGTCCTTCAGGGAAACATACTTACCTTCGGCACCGGTAAAGGTTTCAGCCACAAAGAAGGGCTGCGAAAGGAAACGCTGTATTTTACGGGCGCGGGCGACGACCTGTTTATCGTCTTCCGAAAGTTCGTCCATACCCAGAATGGCGATGATATCGCGCAACTCCTTGTAGCGCTGCAGGGTACCCTGCACGGCACGGGCGGTATCGTAGTGTTCATTACCCACAACCAGCGGGTCCAGCTGACGTGAAGTGGAATCCAGCGGATCCACCGCCGGGTAGATACCCAGCTCGGCTACCTGCCGCGACAACACCAGTGTTGCGTCTAGGTGGGCGAAAGTGGTCGCCGGTGACGGGTCCGTCAAGTCATCGGCGGGCACATACACAGCCTGGAAGGAAGTGATGGAACCCGTCTTGGTGGAAGTAATACGTTCCTGCAACACACCCATTTCCTGAGCCAGCGTCGGCTGATAACCCACTGCTGAAGGCATGCGCCCCAGCAGCGCCGAGACTTCAGTACCAGCCAGTGTGTAACGGTAGATGTTATCGATGAACATCAACACGTCCCGGCCCTCGTCACGGAAGTTCTCCGCAATGGTCAGGCCCGACAAGGCCACGCGAAGACGGTTACCGGGTGGTTCGTTCATCTGGCCGTAGACCAACGCCACCTTGTCGAGGACGTTGGCTTCTTTCATCTCGTGGTAGAAATCATTTCCTTCACGGGTACGTTCACCGACACCGGCGAACACCGAGTAACCGGAAGCCTCGATGGCAATATTTCGAATCAGTTCCATCAGCGTAACGGTCTTGCCCACACCGGCGCCGCCGAACAGACCGATCTTGCCGCCTTTGGCGATGGGCATGATCAGGTCGATCACCTTGATACCGGTCTCGAGGATTTCCAGGCTGGCGGCCTGTTCCTCATAGGTTGGCGGTGTGCGATGAATCGGCATCTTCTTGTCGGCGTTGACCGGACCGGCCTCGTCGACCGGGTTACCGAGAACATCCATGACGCGCCCCAGGGTGCCCTTACCGACCGGTACCGATATCGGTGCGCCGGTATCGGCAACGTTAACACCGCGCTTCACGCCGTCAGTGGAACCCATGGCGATACAGCGTACGATACCGTCGCCCAGCTGTTGCTGGACTTCCAGTGTCAGGCCGGCTTCTTCCACCAGCAGTGCGTCGTATATCCTGGGAATCGAGTCACGCGGGAACTCCACGTCGACCACGGCGCCGATGATTTCAACAATATTACCGGAACTCATAAGTAAGTCCTCATTAAACTAAATTCTGCTTTCCAAGGGATCAGAGATCCTTTGATCTCCACCCGTATTTAAATCTATTCCAGTTCTGGCTCCAGTTCAGGTACTCTGAGCCGATGAAGAAAACTAGACGGCGGCTGCACCGGCGACAATTTCCGACAGCTCCTGGGTTATCGCCGCCTGGCGCGCCTTGTTATAAACCAGCTGCAATTCGTCGATCAGGTTACCGGCGTTGTCGGTTGCCGCTTTCATGGCCACCATGCGTGCCGCCATTTCACAGGCGATATTCTCCACCAGACCTTGATAGACCAGCGACTCGATGTAGCGCATCAGCAGGCCATCCATGACCTCCTTGGCATCCGGCTCGTAAATATAGTCCCAGTGATGCCTGAGATTCTCGTCCTGTTCATCACCGCTGACCGGCAACAACTGATCTATAACGGGCTTTTGCGTCATGGTATTAACGAATACGTTATTCGCCAGATACAGGCGGTCAATCTGGCCTTCGTCATAGGCATCCAGCATCACTTTCACCGAGCCGATCAATTCCTCGACCTTTGGGGTATCGCCCAAATGCGAGTTTTCCGACACCACTTTGCCACCGAGCCGTCTGAAGAAACCCATCGCTTTGGTACCGATGACAGCGAGGTCAATGTCCAGTTTCTGCCCCTTCCACTCTTTCATCGCAGCGATAGCAGCCTTGAACAGGTTGATATTCAACCCCCCACACAGCCCGCGATCGGTGGAAATAATGATTAAACCGACTCTACTGGCCGGGCGCTCGATCAGATAAGGGTGCTTGTATTCCGGGTGAGCTTTTCCCATATGGGAAACCACTTCGCGTATTTTTTCCGCATAGGGACGGGAGGACCGCATACGATCCTGCGCTTTACGCATTTTGCTCGCCGCCACCATTTCCATGGCCTTGGTGATCTTCTGCGTGTTGCCGATACTCTTTATCTGTGTGCGTATTTCTTTCGCGCCAGCCATTGAATATCCCTAATCCTGTTTTATCGTGAGGTCTTAAACTGCCGGAGCACCGTCCTGCAGCTGCGGATCAATAGGCGCCGCTGGCCATAAAGGCATCAACAATGCTGCGGAGCTTGGCTACCACTTCATCGTTATACTCCGGATTGGCGTTGATAGCCTCCATATCGCTCGCGTAGCTGGAATGTAAATGGGACAGCAGCGCGGCTTCGAAAGCCACGACCTTTGGGACTTCAACATCGTCCAGGTAGCCTTCGTTGGCGGCAAACAGCGACAGCGCCATTTCCGCCACAGACAGCGGTGAATACTGGGCCTGTTTCATCAATTCGGTCACGCGCGTACCACGTTCCAGCTGCTTGCGTGTGGCTTCGTCAAGGTCAGAGGCAAACTGTGCGAATGCCGCCAACTCGCGATATTGCGCCAGCGCCAGGCGTACACCGCCACCCAGCTTCTTGATAAGCGGGGTCTGCGCAGCACCACCGACACGGGACACCGAAAGACCGGCATTGATGGCCGGTCGGATACCGGCATTGAACAGATCCGATTCGAGGAAGATCTGACCGTCGGTAATGGAAATCACGTTGGTGGGCACGAACGCCGACACGTCACCCGCCTGAGTTTCGATAATCGGCAACGCCGTCAACGAGCCCGTTTTTCCCTTGACCTCACCGTTGGTGAACTTCTCGACATAGTTTTCATTGACGCGCGCCGCTCTTTCCAGCAGGCGAGAATGCAGGTAGAACACATCGCCTGGATAGGCCTCACGACCAGGCGGGCGACGCAGCAACAATGACACCTGGCGATACGCCCAGGCCTGCTTGGTCAGGTCATCATAGACAATGAGCGCGTCTTCACCGCGATCGCGAAAATATTCGCCCATGGCACATCCGGCGTACGGCGCAATGTACTGCATGGCCGCGGAATCAGCCGCACCCGCGGAAACCACAATGGTGTGCTCCATGGCGCCGTGTTCTTCCAGCTTGCGCACTACCGCGGCCACCGAGGAGTTCTTTTGGCCGATGGCGACGTAGATGCATTTAATACCGGTGCCTTTCTGGTTGATGATGGCATCGATAGCGACCGCCGTCTTGCCGGTCTGCCGGTCACCGATAATCAGCTCACGTTGTCCACGACCGAGCGGCACCATGGCGTCAATCGATTTCAGCCCGGTCTGTACCGGCTGGTCGACCGACTGCCGTTCGATAACACCGGGGGCGATCTTTTCTATGGATGCAGTGAGCTTCGCTTCGACGGGACCCTTGCCGTCGATGGGACTGCCGAGGGAATCCACCACGCGGCCGAGCAGGGATTCGCCGATTGGAACCTCCAGTATGCGGCCGGTACACTTGACTTTGTCACCTTCGGAAACATTCTTGTAGTCGCCCAGGATAACGGCGCCGACAGAATCCCGTTCCAGGTTCAGCGCCAGACCATAAAGATCGTTGCCAAAGTCAATCATCTCACCCTGCATGGCATCGGCCAGGCCGTGAATACGGGTGATACCGTCGGTGAGTGTGACTATGGTACCTTCACTGCGCGCTTCTGAGGTGGCTTCAAAGCCCTCGATACGCTTCTTGATCAGATCGCTGATTTCGGATGGATTAAGTTGTTGCATTACTTGCGTCCTCTAGTTCGTCCTGTTGTCAATGCACCAGGGCGCTGGAAAGCTGGCGAAGATGTTCCACAGCCGACCCGTCAATCACCAGGTCACCTGCGTGGACCACGGCACCGCCCACCAGATCTTTATTCACAGAACAGTTCAGTTGTATGTCGCGGCCCAGCCGCCGTTTCAATGCGCTGGCAATCGCTGCCTTCTGTTCTTCACTCAGAGGTTCGGCAGAGATTACTTCGGCTTCCAGCAGGCCTTCAGCATCGTCACGGAACTGGTTGTAAAGAGCCGCGATCATCGGCAACTGATTGAGACGCCCATTTTCCGCCAGCATATTCAGCAGACTGGTTGCGCCTTCCTCAATATCTTCACCACAGGTACGAATCACCAGGGCGCCCGCATCGCTCCGACTCAGACGCGGATTATCCAGCAACGAACGCATACTGTCGTTACTGACCACTGCCGCCATCAACGCCAGCATGTCGCTCCAGCTCTGCAATTGACTGGCCCCTTTGGCCAGTTCAAATACCGCCCGTGCATAGGGACGCGCCAGTTCGGCGTCACCTTCCAGCTGCGTGATGTCCTGACTGCTTTTTTCTGTCATCGCCGTTACCTAGATCTGCGCGACCAGGTCTTTGATCAGTTCGTCGTTGGCCGTCGCATCCAGTTCACGCTTGAGAATCCGTCCGGCACCGGCGGTAGCAAGTTCCGCGACCTGACCACGCAGTATTTCCCTGGCGCGGTTGATTTCCTGCTCAAGTGTCTGCTGGGCGGCCGCCTTGACACGATCACTTTCCTCGACGGCCTCCTGGTGCGCCTCTTCAACGATATCAGCGCCGCGTTTTTCCGCCCGGCTGATAATTTCAGCAGCCTGCTGCTTGGCCTCGTGCAGAGTCTCCAGCGCTCTCTTGCGCGCCAATTCCAGTTCGTGTTTGCCCCTTTCTCCCGCGGCCAACCCCTCCGCAACTTTCTCCTTACGCTGTTGTAGCGCGAGCATAATCGGTGGCCACACGAATCTCATGCAGAACCACACGAATATAATGAAGGTGATGCTTTGCCCGATCAGTGTAGCGTTGAAATTCATTGTCGCACCCCGTGCAGCTGTCAGCCGCCGACAACTGCGAACATGACGTACATGGAAATACCAACCGCGATCATCGGTACCGCGTCAACCAGACCCATGACGATGAAGAACTGGGTACGCAGCATCGGGATCAATTCCGGCTGACGTGCAGCCCCTTCCAGGAAGCGGCCACCCAGGATACCGATGCCGACTGCGGCGCCGAGGGCACCCAGTCCCATCATCAGTCCGCCGGCAATATAGAGCAGAGCGTTTTCCATGTTTGTCTCCTAAATGTCTAAAGTTCAGTAGTTAAAAGCTGCTGTTATCAGTGATGTTCCTGGCTCGCCATATCCAGATACACGATGGTCAGGGTCATGAAGATGAATGCCTGCAGGGTAATAATAAGGATGTGGAAAATCGCCCAGCCAAGCTGCAGCAGGCCGCCCAGGGCACCCATAGCGATACTGCCACCGTACATCAAGGCAATCAGGATAAATATCATTTCACCCGCGTACATGTTGCCGAATAGTCGCAGTGACAGCGAAAGCGGTTTGGAAATCAGGGTCACACCTTCCAGAAGCAGGTTGACGGGCGCCAGCCATTTGGGAAAGGGCTGAAACGCCAGTTCGCCGAGAAAGCCACCGAGGCCTTTCATTTTTACGCTGTAGTACAGCACCAGCGCGAACACGGTCAGTGACATGCCAAAGGTGACATTGGGGTCGGTGGAGGGCACCACTTTCAGGTGGCCGATACCCATCAGACCCGCCAGCCAGGGCAGCCAGTCAACCGCTATCAGATCCATGGCATTGATCAGGAAGATCCAGATAAAGATGGTCAGGGCCAATGGTGCAACCAGGGGATTCTTACCGCTGAAGGAACCACGCACACTTTCATCGATGAATTCGACCACCCACTCGACAAAGTTCTGCCAGGCACCCGGGGTGTCGGCCGTGGCGGTCTTGGCGGCCTTGCGGAAACTCCATAGGAACAACACGCCCAGGCCAATGGAAAACAGCATGCTGTCCACATTGACGGCCCAGAAACCCATTTCAGCCGCTTCCCCGGCACTGTGTGCAAAACCCCAGTGACCGTCTGCGTGCTGACCGTAGGTCAGATTCGTCAGATGATGCTCGATATAGTTGGCTGAAGTTTCTGGTGCTGTGGACATCGACCTAGTTCTTTTTTAAGCGTTGGGTTTCCAAAATTACCAGTACAAGCTGGCCGGCAACAAAACCGGTCATCAGCGCCAGAGGTTTCAGTTCCAGTAACCCCAACCCCAGCGCAAACAGCAAGGCTATCAGCAGGAAGCGCTGCACAACACACAGGTACGCGGCGGCCAGACTCTGCTGTGGCGAGCGCCCCGGCGCTTTCGCGTCACGATAAGCACACCTGGCTAGTAGCAAGGCATTCACAGCCGCCACGCAGCCACCGTAACACACTGACACGGCGGAAAAAGTCTCAAAGATGACAAGAAACACCGCTGCCGTGGCCGCAACCACTAATGACTGGAACAGGAACAGCCTGCGGGTCCCGCTATCCATGGGTGCGAAATCCCAATCCTGCCCCTGGTCTCAGGGCGCTATGTTTGAGCCACCGGTTTTGCCGCTGTGGGGCGGCAGCGATTATAAGGATCGTCGCTAGGCGGGGTCAACCGCTTATACTGCTTTAGGGGTAATCCTGCTATATCTACTGGATATGTGCCAGAATACCATCGAGTTCATCCAGGCTGTTGTAACTGATCACCAGCTTGCCTTTCCCTTTCGGATTGGCCTGTACAGCGACAGGGGCGCCAATACGATCGGAAAGGTCCTGTTCAAGGATGACGAGATCGGGATCGCGACGCCGGGGTTGAACTTCTCGGTCGGGATGACTGGCTTCGGCAAGCAGTTTCTTCACCAGCTGCTCGGTCGCGCGCACGGAAAGGCCATGATCGACGACATGGCGCGCCGCTTCCGCCTGCCTGCTGCCGCTCAGTGCCAGTAACGCCCGTGCATGCCCCATTTCGAGTCTGCCATCCTGCACCATGCCAGTTGCGACCTCGCCGAGGTCCAGTAAGCGCAACAGATTGGAAACCGCAGTGCGGGAACGTCCAACGGCTTCGGCCGCCTGCTGGTGGGTCATGTCAAATTCATCGATCAGCCGTTGCAGCGCGTGCGCCTCCTCAAGCGGATTCAGGTTTTCACGCTGGATATTTTCGATCAGGGCGACAGCGATCGTGGTTCTATCGTCCATCTCCCGCACCACTACCGGCACATCCTGCAGTTCAGCCAGCTGGGCGGCACGCCAACGACGCTCTCCGGCGATGATTTCGTATTTTGAGCCATCGATCGGTCGCACCAGGATGGGCTGCACCACACCCTGGACACGAATGGAATCAGCCAGATCCTCCAGGCTTTCATTGTGCATGTCGATGCGTGGCTGATATTTACCGCGCTGTAACTGCTCCACCCCCAGGGTGCGCAGTTGGCCATCCACATGAGCTGCAGCGCTGTCGACATCAACAGCAGACGGAGCTGTTTCCGCTTCCACCGGTCTCGCCTGCACCTTTGCCGGCCCGAGCAGAGCATCGAGCCCGCGACCTAACCCTCGTTTTTTGGCTGCCATCGTTAAATTATGTCTGTCACTTTAAAAATTAACACAAACACTGTTGAATCAGGCTTCCGCCCGCATCTCATCCGACTGCTCTGCTTCACGCTGACGACGGACCAGCTCAGCGGCCAGCGCCAGATACGCCATCGCACCGCGTGAGGCCTTGTCGTAGTTGATAATCGGCGCACCATAACTGGGTGCCTCGGCCAGCCTGACATTACGCGGGATGATAGTGCGGTACACCTTTTCGCCAAAGTGATCCAGCAGCTGCTGTGACACCTCATTGGCGAGATTGTTACGCGCATCGAACATGGTACGCAAAAGACCCTCGATTTCCAGCCTCGGATTGATCACTTCACGGATCTGCCGCACCGTTTCCATCAGCGCACTCAGACCTTCGAGCGCATAGTATTCGCACTGGATGGGAATGAATACGGCGTCCGCTGCGGTCAGTGCGTTCAGCGTCAGCATATTGAGCGACGGTGGGCAGTCAATCAGAACATAGTCATAGTGGCCGGCAACCGGTTGCAGACGCCTGCCCAGGCGGGTCTCGCGGTCGTCGAGTTGCATGAGCTGAACTTCCGCCGCCGTCAGGTCGCTGTTTCCCGGCAGTAACTTATAACCTGCCATGCCTGCATCGACAATGATATCCCCGATCGGAGTCTCTTCCAGCAACAGGTGATAACCGCCCAGCTCCAACTCGTGCTTGTTGACGCCGCTGCCCATGGTGGCGTTACCCTGCGGATCCAGGTCGACCAGCAAGACGCTGCGGCGGGTTGCCGCCAGCGAGGCAGCAAGATTAACGCAGGTCGTGGTCTTACCCACACCGCCTTTCTGATTGGTAATGGCAATGATGCGACTCATGTTTCGGTGGAAGACTCCAATGTTTTTTCCATCCACAGCAGATGACGCTCGGCATTCAACCCGGGTACTGTCAGGCGCTCAATATGCAAGGGTACACCGTCCGCTTCCAGTTCCTGTATTTCCTCTGCGGGCAGGCTGCCTTTCATAAATAATATACGACCGCCGGGACGGACCAGGCGGGCCGTCTGCCGGTACAACTCGCCCAGGTTCGTTACCGCTCGGCTGATCACCATATCAAATGACCGCGCCGGCTGATACTCCTGCATGCGACTCTGCGCCACTTCCACGTTGTCAAGACCCAGCTCAAACACGGCCTGACGGACAAAACGCAGTTTTTTGGCACTGGCATCAAGCAGGGTAATGCGCGATCCGGGTCTGGCAACGGCCAGCGGCAACCCCGGCAAACCAGCCCCGGTACCCACATCCAGCAGGCTCCCCCGGTTAAGAAACGGCAGTACCACCAGGCTATCGAGGATATGACGTATCACCATAGCCCGTGGATCGCGCACCGCTGTGAGATTGTAAACACGATTCCACTTTTCCAGTAAACCGATAAAGTCGGCAAGCTTTTCGGCAGCCGTGTCGGTCACATCGATGTGCAGCACTTTACAACCCTGCTGGATATCCTGTTGTACAGGCGTCAAATGCATCCCCGTTGAAAAACCCCTGCTCGCCAAAACGCATCTGCCTGCTGTAGGAACGGCCGCTCCCACAAGTCAGTTGAGTCTCATCCAGCCAGCGGTCCTGCTCAGGCCGTCCTGCGCGACAGACCGGCTTTCTTAAGATGAACCAGCAACAGCGAGACAGCAGCCGGCGTCACCCCGGGAATTCTGGCGGCCTGCCCAATGGTCTCCGGACAGCTTGCCAACAATTTTTCCCTGACTTCGGCAGATAATCCTTTCACCTGATGATAATCGAGATCCATCGGCAGCGCCCTGTGCTCGTTGCGCCGCTGGCGTTCGATTTCTTCCTCCTGGCGCTGGATATAACCGTAATACCTGGCCTGAATCTCCACCTGTTCGGCAATCTTTGTATCCTCGACACCCGGGCCGAGCGCTTCCAGCTGCATCAGATCGGTATAATTCAGTGCCGGTCGTCGCAACAGGTCCGCGGCTCTCTGTTCCTTGTTGAGCACCTCGCCGTGACGCATCGCCAGTTGTCGCGCAGACGGCGTGTCCGGCCTGATCCACAGCTCATGCAGGCGTTGCTGCTCCTTGTGTATGGCTTCACGTTTTTCGGAAAATCGCTGCCAGCGTGCATCTTCAACCAGCCCCAGGTGGTACGCTTTTTCCGTGAGCCGCAGATCGGCATTATCTTCGCGCAACAGCAGGCGGTATTCAGCGCGACTGGTAAACATCCGGTAGGGCTCGCTGGTGCCGCGGGTAATCAGATCATCGATCATCACACCCATATAGGCCTGGTCACGACGCGGGCTCCAGCCGTCTTCCCCTTTGGCCCTGCGCGCCGCATTGAGCCCGGCGATCAAACCCTGTGCTGCAGCTTCCTCGTAACCGGTCGTGCCATTAATCTGGCCTGCAAAATACAGTCCGGCGACGAATCGGGTCTGCAATGTTGCCTGCAGGTCACGGGGGTCAAAAAAATCATACTCAATGGCATAGCCGGGTCGGGTGATATGGGCCTTCTCGAAACCGGGTATGGAATGCACCAGGTCGTTTTGCACATCAAACGGCAGGCTGGTGGAAATACCATTGGGATAGATCTCGTGGGTATTCAGGCCTTCGGGCTCAACAAAAATCTGGTGGGAGCCCTTGTCGGAAAAACGCAGCACTTTGTCTTCGATGGAAGGGCAGTAACGGGGTCCGACACCCTCAATCAGGCCTGAGTACATGGGTGAACGATCCAGCCCGCGACGAATGATATCGTGGCTGCGCTCGGTAGTTGCGGTCAGGTAACAGCAGATCTGTTGCGGGTGTTCATGGCCGCTTGCCAGGAAGGAAAAGCTGGGGACGGGGTTGTCACCCGGCTGCTGCTGCAGCTTACTGTAGTCAATACTGCGGCCATCGATACGGGGCGGAGTCCCGGTCTTCAGTCGCTCAACCCGGAAGGGCAATTCGCGCAGGCGTCGCGCCAGGGAATTGGCTGGCGGATCACCCGCCCGGCCTCCCTCATAATTAGACAGCCCGATATGAATCCGCCCACCGAGAAAGGTACCGACCGTCAATACGACATTAGCGGCGAAAAAGCGCAGCCCCATCTGGGTGACAACACCCCTGACCTGATCATCCTCGACGATCAGGTCATCAACGGCTTGCTGAAACAGCGACAGCCGGGGCTGGTTTTCGAGCACGGCGCGAATCGTCTGCCTGTAGAGCTGCCTGTCCGCCTGGCAGCGAGTGGCTCTTACCGCCGGACCTTTGCTGGCGTTAAGGCGCCGGAACTGGATACCGGCGTGATCGGCTGCCCGGCCCATGGCACCGCCCATGGCGTCGATCTCCTTGACCAGATGCCCCTTGCCGATGCCACCGATGGCCGGGTTGCAACTCATCTGCCCCAGGGTCTCTATGTTATGGGTCAACAGCAGGGTGTCGGCACCGCTGCGCGCCGCGGCCAGCGCGGCCTCGGTCCCTGCATGACCGCCGCCCACCACAATAACGGCAAAATTACGCTTGCAATCCACGGTCATAACCAAGTGAGAAGGTGGGGAATTATACTTCGAATCCGTGCAGTTAACCTATTTATTTTGTGCGCTCGGTGTAGCGCGTCAACTTCACGGCAGGTGCTGTCTTTTCAGCTTATGGAGCACTTAATTATGGATAACTATAAATATAGCATAGTCTATGAATTTATTGCGCTCTATGTATTTCATAATATTTACTAATATTTTCCAAGGCATATAACAGCCTTTCACTAACTTCCGTGGTGCTGTAATCGCGTACCGTGCGCCGATGCGCCGCCTGGCGAAGACGCTCTACCAGTTCGGAATCTGTCATCAAGCGCATCAATTGCTGCGCCGTGGAGTGCGGATCACCGATTTCGCAGAACAGCGCCTCGGTTTCATCCTCGAACATTTCACCATGGCCTGTGGCCGTTGACAGCAACAGCGGGATGCCGGACGCCGCCGCCTGCAGTGGCGTCAAACCGAATGCATCGGAACGTGCCGGCACCACCAGAATATCGACGTCGGCAAGAAATCTGTCCACCTGGGTGACCCAGCCCGGGAAGCTCAATCGTTCGCTCAAGCCCAGCTGTTGGGCCTGCCGGGTCAATCGCGGCCGTTCGATTCCGCTACCGCCGAGTATGGCCTCGAACGTCAGACCGCGCGCATGCAACAGGCCCAAGGCTTCAACGTACACATCGAATCCTTTGACTTTGTCGAACCTGCCCAGGGCACCAATCCGCAACGGAGGGTGACGCCGTCGGACTGGCGGTAGCGGCGACGCCTCCACGGCTATCATGTTGGGTACGACAAAGCAGGGTTTGCGCAACGAGGCTCGTCCGGCCTGTTTCAGGGTCTGTTCGATATGGGACGTCAATGGCAGGTATGCGTCCGCCTGCAACAGGCGCTTGACCTTGTTGCTGTGAGTCACGGCCACGACCGGGACGCTGCGCCGTGTGGCTCGTTTCAGCAGGGCGACTGAGCGGCTGCAGTGCGCGATCGCCAGATGCGGAGCGAAATCCTGAAATCGCCGTGATGCTGACCAGGCAGCCAGATAGTCATAATGACCACGATTGCGGATATATTGCACACTGACTCCAGCGGGTATGCTGCCCGGATCCGGTCGATGGTTTTCACTCAACAACATCAGCACGGCGTGACCGTGCTGACTGAGGACACGGCTGTAATCGCACACCACCTGCCAACGACCACCCGTCGCATCGCCCAGAACACTGTTCACGATTCGCATCGCGCAACCATCTGCGAGGTTACCTGGCGGTTGCCGCGGCGGTAAAAAGATTCATCGCCTTGCACATCTTTTCCACCACCGGCTCACGGCCGCTGATTGCGTGCCTGCGTTTGCAGCCCCCTCAGCATGACCGATACGTGTAAAACTCTTCATTCCTTTCCTGGTCAACGCCTGTTCCGGGCGATCCAGTGTTTCATCGGCGGTATAAGGACTTCTCGCTGTGATCATGCCGGTGTCGACTCCGCCCCGCGGTATGTGCATTGGGTGCCTGCGTAGCCTGACTCTGGTTGAGGAAACTATTTCCCGATACAGAAACCCGAGAAAATTTCCCCCAGCAAATCATCGCTGGTAAATTCACCCGTGATCTCGGACAGATGCTGCTGGGCCAGGCGCAGTTCTTCTGCCAGCAGTTCGCCCGCAGCACTATCCAGCCAGTGCTGGGCAGTATTCAGATTAACTACCGCCTGTTCCAGTGCATGTAAATGGCGTTGTCTGACGCTGAAAACGCCGGCAGCAGATTCACTGTAACCCATAGTATCTTTCAGGTGTGAACGTAGATCCTCCAACCCTTCGCCCGAGAGGGTGCAGACTGCAATTTCCGTATCTGCCTCGCGGTTACGAATCCCGACGGGTCGACCACTCAGGTCGATTTTGTTAAACACCAGTGTATGGGGAAGCCTGGGCGGCAGACGCTCGAGAACCCTGTCGTCCTCTTGACTGAAGCCAACCTGATCGTCAATGACCAACAGAATCCGATCAGCCTGTTCGATCTGAGACCAGGCACGGCGCACGCCTTCCAGTTCTATCGGATCACTGCTGTCACGCAGGCCTGCTGTATCGATAATATGCAAGGGCATACCATCGATCTGAATGTGTTCCCTCAGTACGTCACGGGTGGTACCTGCTATAGGGGTGACGATAGCGGTATCCCTGCCCGCCAGTGCATTGAGCAGGCTTGACTTGCCGGCGTTGGGCTGTCCGGCCAGCACCAGGGTCATACCTTCCCGCAACAAACAGCCCTGCCGGGCTTGCGTCTGCACAGCTCGAAGGTCATCGATCACCGTGGTCAGGCGTTGCTGCACTTCCCCGTCACTCAGAAAATCTATTTCCTCGTCAGGAAAATCGATGGCCGCTTCGACATACAGACGTAATCGAATCAGTGACTCGACCAGCGTCTGCACCAGCCTGGAAAATTCACCCTGCAGGGATCGGCTTGCTGCACGAGCCGCCTGCTCGCTACTGCTGTCGATAAGGTCAGCGATCGCTTCGGCCTGGGCGAGGTCCAGTTTGTCATTCAGAAAAGCGCGCTCTGAAAATTCGCCGGGTCGTGCCTGGCGCGCGCCCAGTTGCAACAGTCGCGCCAGCAGCAAATCCAGTACCACCGGCCCGCCGTGTCCATGCAGTTCGATAACGTGTTCACCGGTGAACGAATGGGGCTCGGGAAAATAGAGACACAGACCCTGGTCGATCAGCCGGCCTTGGGCATCGTTGAAGCTATGCAATTCCGCCATGCGCGGCTGTGGAAGTCTGCCCAGCAGGCGTTCGGCTATCGCTGGCACCTGTTGTCCGGAAACACGAATCATACCGACACCACCCCGGCCCGGTGCTGTTGCCACAGCTGCAATCGTGTCTGTGTTCGACGTCAAGCCAGTGACCACCCCGGGACAGGGCTCGTCGTACCGGAATCAGGGCGCCGCTTCCACACGTTTGGTAATGACGTATTGCTGAGCAATCGAGAGCGTGTTATTGACCACCCAGTACAACACCAGGCCGGAGGGAAAGAAGGCAAAGAATACTGTAAACACCACTGGCAGTATCATCATGACCTTGGCCTGCATGGGATCCATGGGTGCGGGATTCAGCTTCTGCTGGATCAGCATGGTGGCGCCCATAATCAGCGGTAGTATGAAATAGGGGTCCGGCGCTGACAGGTTCTGTATCCACAACATGAACGGCGCCTGACGCATTTCAACGCTCTCCAGCAGCACCCAGTACAAGGCGATAAAGACCGGGATCTGCACAAGTACCGGCAGACAGCCACCCAGCGGGTTTATCTTCTCCTTTTTGTACATGTCCATCATGGCCTGGTTAAGCTTCTGCTTGTCATCGCCATAACGCTCTTTCAGCGTCTTCAGGCGGGGCGCCAGCTTGCGCATATTGGCCATCGATTTATAGCTGGTTTCGGAGAGTTTAAAGAAAGCCAGCTTGATCAGAATGGTGAGGAATATGATTGACCAGCCCCAGTTACCCACCAGGGCATGGATTTTCTCCAGCAACCAGAAAATAGGCTGCGCCAGTATGGTGAGCACACCGTAATCAACGGTCAGTTCCAGACCCGGGGCAACCTCTTCCATGACGTGCTGAAGTTTGGGGCCAACGTAAAGCCGCGCCTGGGTACTCTGTTCACTACCCGCGGCTACCTTTACAGACTGCCCGATCATTCCGATCACGTAACGCTCGCCTTGCAGGGCCCTCGAATAGTAGCGCGCCGTCTGTTCAAGCGGCGGTATCCAGGCGCCGAGGAAGTAATGCTGGATCATCGCAGCCCAGCCGTTTTTCACGTCGCGGCTAAGGTCTTCATCCTGCATATCATCAAAACTGATTTTTTGATATTTATCCTCCGGGCTGTAGAGAACACCGCCGGTATAGGTGTAGAGAAAACGGCTCTGCTGTTGCAATGGTGTACGCTGTAACTGGTGGTAGGGGCGCGCCGACCAGTCTGTGTCTCCCATATTTCGAATCTGCTGTTCCACTTCGACGACATAACTGCCGCGTCGGAAGCGGTAAACTTTGGTGACTTCTACACCAGCGTCGTTGTTCCAGCGCAGCGGTACCTCCAATACCTCTGCATCATCAGCAAGTTCAAAGTGGTTCTGATCCACCTGAAAATTTGCGTGATGGGTGGGTTCCGGTCCCTTGGCTGCACGTAAACCGCTTTGTGCGATGAAAAGCTGACTGGCACTTTCCTCCAAAAGACGGAAAGCTTCGCTGCCTTCGTCGGGACTCTTCATATAGTGCAGTAAGTCCACTTCGCGCAAGTCGCCACCGCGCGTATCGATAACCGCTCTGAACATATCGGTAACAACTTCAATCCGCTGACCCGCCGGTAGCTGCACCGTAACATCCTGCTCACCCCCCGTCGGAGGCTGATCATCCGGCGCTACGGGCAGATCTTCACCGCTTTCGCTGACTGCCGGTGTTTCCGTGACCGTGGCCTTTGTCACCGGTTCAGGCTGGGGACCGTAATCTTCCATCCAGGCCTGCCAGATGAGCAGGACCAGAAAGGAGAGGGCGATTGCCAGTAATGCGCGTGGATTATCCATGAGTGTGATTCGGTGAATGTTCTCGTGATGTTGAATGACTGCAAGGGTTGTCTGGCACCGGGTCGACACCGCCTTCATGCCAGGGGTGGCAGGATCCAATTCGGCGCAGAGCGAGCCATCCACCACGCACCACCCCGAAACGCTCGATGGCCGTGATTGCATACTGGGAACAGCTGGGCGTAAAACGGCAATGGTTACCCAGCCAGGGACTGACGACCAAGCGGTAGCCTTTAATGAGTATCAGAACCAGTGTGCGCATGCGCTGCTATAGTACGCCAGTGAGTATCCAGTGCGTTGAGTAACTGCTGATTGCCCATGGAGCTTATACCCGGCCGAACCAGAACGACCAGATCAAAACTGCCAAGCTTGTCCCGGTGCAAACGGAAGCTCTCCCGTAACAAGCGTTTGATGCGGTTCCGCTTCACCGCATTGCCAGCCGCCTTGATAGAAACAGCCGTACCAAGACGCGGGTGCCGGAAATCATTGGAAACCGCAAGCACCGTTATAAAACGGTCACTGGCTTTGACTTCGCAATGCCGGAATACCCGTTGGTATTGTGCCGCCCCCAGCAGGCGACAGTCGCGAGGATAAGCTGCTGTCGCTCCAGCCAAGAAAGCGTTGTCAGACAGACAGACGCGCGCGCCCCTTTGCCCGGCGAGCCTTGATAACAAGACGACCGTTCTTGGTACGCATCCGGGCACGGAAACCGTGGGTGCGCTTGCGCTTTAAGTTGCTTGGTTGAAAAGTTCTCTTCATGGCGCAATCCGTTCCCAAATAGTCGAAGGCCCGCGCTGGTTGCGGGCCAAAACAGGGCGCGCAGGTTACTGTTTTAATGCCCCACCTGTCAACTCTTTTAGTCAAGCGGGTGATGTCGGCTAAAGCGCGGATTCAGTGGCTATTGTAGTACCGTTTAAAACTTGAGTGTGTGCCGGCAATAAACGCCGAACGGTTGTGGATAACTTCCAATCAGCAAGTTAGACTGGCGGCCTCATAGCTTTATAACCCACCGAAAATCGAACGGGGACTAACTTTGCAAGGCTCACTCTGGCAACAGTGTCTGGCGCGGCTCGAAAGCGAGCTGCCTGAACAACAGTTCAATACCTGGATCAGACCGCTGCATGCGATCGAAAAAGGTCAGGATCTCAAATTACTGGCACCAAACCGTTTCGTGCTGGATTGGGTTAAGCAACACTACATCGGCAATATCAGGGAGACAGTCGACAACCTCAGTCAGGAGGGACCGCGACGGGTGGACCTGGAAATCGGATCACAGGCCACTACTACCGAGGTAGCTACGGAACGCAGGGCCGAGAACTCACCACCAAGAGTAGACCGACGCCGTGAAAAAAGGGGGTTGCCGCGTGGCAACCTGAACCCCGGCTTCACTTTCGACAGTTTTGTGGAAGGTAAATCCAACCAGCTAGCCCGTGCGGCTTCCACCCAGATCGGGGAGAACCCTGGCAGCGCCTATAACCCGTTGTTTATATACGGAGGCGTTGGTCTGGGAAAAACACACCTGATGCACGCGGTAGGACACATGATTGTATCCAAACGAGCGGATGCCCATGTCGTGTATCTGCACTCTGAGCGCTTTGTCGCGGATATGGTCAAAGCACTTCAGCACAACGCCATGAACGAGTTCAAACGCTATTATCGTTCCGTTGACGCACTCCTGATCGATGACATTCAGTTTTTTGCCGGCAAAGAGCGCTCCCAGGAAGAATTCTTTCACACCTTCAACGCCCTTCTGGACAGTCACAGCCAGATCATCCTGACCTGTGACCGTTATCCCAAAGAGGTCAAAGGTCTAGAAGAAAGGCTCAAATCCCGATTTGGCTGGGGCCTGACAGTAGCGATCGAACCGCCGGAACTCGAGACACGGGTTGCCATTCTGGTCAACAAGGCAACTCAGGCCAACGTTGAGTTACCCAATGATGTAGCCTTCTTTATCGCCAAACGCATCAACTCCAACGTGCGCGAACTGGAAGGCGCATTACGGCGTGTCATTGCCAGCGCCCGATTCACCGGACGTAACATCGACATAAAATTCACCAAGGAAGCATTGCGCGATCTGTTGGCGCTGCAGGACAAACTGGTTTCAATAGATAACATTCAGAAAACTGTCGCTGAATACTACAAGATTCGCGTTGCTGATCTACACTCGGCGCGACGTACACGCTCCATCACCCGGCCACGACAGATCGCCATGGCCCTGGCCAAAGAACTTACCGGTCACAGCCTGCCGGAGATCGGTTCATCTTTTGGCGGACGAGACCACACGACAGTCATGCACGCCTGCCGCAAGGTGAACGAATTGAAGGAGTCAAATCTGAGAATCGCCGAAGACTATAGCAACCTGTGGAGAATTCTGACTGCATGATGTGGATAAACAGTGAATAAAGTTGCCGCGAAAAAGTTTTCCGATATTATCCACAACTGATCCACAGCTTCCCGGAACATTGCAAGAACCAAAAAAAGATTGCAATATATTGAAATATAAGTGAATTAATAGAGATATCAACAGCCTGACAGGGTACTAAATACAGTAACTAGAGATATATAAAGGATATATATTTATATGAAATTCACTATTGACCGGGAGTCAATGCTTAAACCCCTCCAGCAAGTCATTGGTGTAGTAGAACGTCGTCAGACACTGCCAGTGTTAGGTAACTTACTGGTTGTTGCCGGTAATGATGGTTTGCAGATAACAGCGACAGATCTTGAAGTCGAGATTCAGGCCAAGGTACCAGTTGAAATCGAAGAAGGTGGAGAAATCACACTGCCGGCCCGAAAGCTGATCGATATCTGCAAAGCGTTGCCGGAAAACGCGCAGATCGAGTTTCACTTCGCGGATCAGAAAGCACAGATCCGTTCAGGCAAAAGTCGGTTCAGTCTGTCGACATTACCTGCGGCAGATTTTCCGGTAGTGGAAAAAGTGCACAGCGACACACAGTTCACAATCTCACAAAGCAGATTCAAAGAGCTGATCGATCGCACCCAGTTCTCCATGGCTCAGCAGGATGTGCGCTATTACCTGAATGGCCTGATGCTGGAGATCGGTAACGGCTTGTTACGCGCTGTAGCAACGGATGGGCATCGACTGGCGCTGTGCGACATGGAAGTCGATCTCGTACTCAGTGATTCCCGCCAGGTGATAGTACCGCGCAAGGGTATTCAGGAACTGCAGCGCCTGCTGGAAGGCAGTGATGATCCTGTTCAGGTGGAAGTGGGCAGTAACCACATCCGTATTCGTGGTGATGATGTCTGTTTTACCTCCAAGCTGGTGGACGGGCGTTTTCCTGATTATGAGCGCGTTGTCCCCAAAGGCGGCGATAAACTGGTAGTTGCTGATCGGGAATTGTTGCGTCGGGCTTTGTCCAGGACCTCAATACTTTCAAATGAGAAATATCGCGGTATTCGGCTCAATCTTGATAAAAATAATGTTAAAATACAAGCACATAATCCAGAACAGGAGCAGGCTGACGAAGAGTTTGAAGTTGACTATGATGGCGGCAAACTGGAAATAGGTTTCAATGTCACCTACTTGCTGGATGTACTCTCGACGGTGCGAAGCGATAAAGTAGAAATCACCCTCAGCGATTCCAATAGCAGTTGCCTTATTCGCCAGCCCGGCACAGAACAGTATCGCTATGTTGTCATGCCGATGCGTCTGTAACCGGGTACAATAGTCACCGCTGCAGTTCCAGTCGAGGTGTCTTCAGATTCAGACGGATTTACCCGGTAGCGGCAGCGGTGATTTCTCCCGGATGTTATAACACAGGACGCCATGGTCAATTGGTTTTTCCAGCCATAGGCTGTTCGCTGCGAACACGACGTATACACAGGGGTAATCCCTTATCACTGTAATTCTTTGTGAATTTTGTGCCTTTTCTGGTGAGACAGTCGTGCCAGCCAATCCTATCCTGGCTTGTTCTCGCGCGCTTGCACTTGTTCTTCACTCACGTCGTAGCCACGGCTGCATTGCTTCGAGGGGTGGAAGAGGGACCCCAACGAGCTGCGGTGGGGATCTGACCCGCGGTGAAGCGATCACCCGCGGCGGGCGTCGAAGCGATATTCTGCCCACAGGCGTTGGTATCCCCGGCAATGCGGGGGCCCCTGCTCTGCGCCGCGAGCGGGTCCTTCGCTCCAGAACGGTGTCCAAGCCCATGAGCCCTGCATCAGCAACCGGATTTCCTGTGAGAAATGCGGGCTGATGATAATCCCGTCAGAGACACACAAGTGTTATGTGCGGTAACTGTGCGGCGATATCCAGGATAAGAGGACGCAGTTTTAAATGCCTCTGAATTCACTTTCAATCCATCAGTTTAGAAATCTGGCACCGGTTACCCTGCGGTTTTCGCCGCAACTTAATCTTTTTCTCGGTGCTAATGCTGCCGGTAAAACGAGTCTGCTTGAGTCTCTTTACGTACTGGCCAGAGCTCGATCGTTTAGAAGCGGAAGTTTGGAAAAAGTGTTACAAATCGGTGCAACAGATTTTCAACTGGTCGCCACCGTGGCAACAGAGCACAGTGGTGGTATCCCGGTCGGGTTGAAATGGGATCAAAAAAAACTGATTGCACGTGTCAACGGCCAACCGGTGAAGCGGCTATCGGAACTGGCGGCGTTGTTCCCGGTCCAGTGGCTTGGCGGTAACCTGCATCGACTGATCGAAGATGGGCCTGGATATCGGCGGCAATACCTCGACTGGGGTTTGTTTCACGTGAAACCTGCTTACGCCGCGGTATGGAAACGTTTTCAAAAACTATTGAAACAGAGAAATGCCGCGTTGCGATCCGGTGTTAGCGTAAAAGAAGTCCACGCGTGGGATTTTGACTTGGCTAAAAGCGCAGAAGACCTTCACCGGCTCAGGGAAAGCTATATTCTCAAGCTGACTGAGATGATCATAGATACAAGCCGCGAGCTGCTTGAATCACCCCATGATCTACAGATTTCCTATCGAAAGGGGTGGGCATCGGAACTGTCTTACCTCAAGGCTCTGGAAACTGGACTGGACAGTGACAGGGAGCAGCGATATACGCGATCGGGTCCGCAACGGGCGGAACTGCTTTTTCTTTACCAGAACCGGCCTGTTCAGGAATGCCTATCTCGTGGTCAGCAGAAACTGTTCGTAGTTGCGCTGCAAGTGGCTCAGGCAAGCCTGTTACGACAACAGACCTTGAAAACGAGTCTGTTCCTGATGGATGACCTTGGGTCCGAACTGGATGCCGGTAATCAAATGCGTGTTATGCGTTTGCTCCAGTCAATCGATGCCCAGGCGTTCGTAACCGCCATAGAAGATCCTGGCGAATCGGGCTGGAACAGAGCTACAGTCAACCGGTTTCACGTGAAACACGGTTTGGTCTCCGAGGTGTTATAATCCCTGGCTTCAATCGGGATAACGACTTATGAGTGATAATTCCAGCTACGATTCTTCTAACATCAAAGTCTTGAAGGGACTTGACGCGGTTCGAAAAAGGCCGGGAATGTACATCGGGGATACCGATGATGGCACCGGTTTGCACCACATGGTATTTGAGGTCGTCGATAATTCGATTGATGAAGCGCTGGCTAACTATTGCTCTGAGGTTTCCGTCAAGCTGCATAGCGATAATTCGGTGACGATTAGCGATGACGGCCGGGGAATCCCGGTTGATATTCATCCTGAGGAAGGGCGCTCTGCGGCAGAAGTCATTATGACGGTGTTGCATGCCGGTGGGAAATTTGATGATAACTCCTACAAGGTATCGGGTGGCCTGCATGGTGTCGGTATATCGGTTGTCAATGCGTTATCCGAGTATCTGAAGTTAACCATTCGCCGTGAGGGCAAAATTCATTACCAGGAATATATCGAGGGCGAGCCACGAGAGCCATTGAAAGCCATTGGCGAATCGGATCAGACTGGCTCGGAAATCAGATTCAAGCCAAGTGCCAGGATATTCAGCGATACCGAGTTTCATTACGACATTCTTGCCAAGAGGTTGAGGGAGTTATCGTTCCTGAACTCCGGCGTGCGCATAAAGCTGACCGATGAACGCAACGACAAACAGGATATTTTCGAATACCAGGGCGGTATCCGCGCTTTTGTCGAGTATTTGAATAAAAACAAGACGCCGTTGCACCCGAACGTTTTCTACCTTACCGGCCAGAAGGATGGAGTGGGTGTGGAAGTGGCGATGCAATGGAATGATTCATACCAGGAGAATATTTTCTGTTTTACCAATAACATTCCTCAACTGGATGGTGGTACCCACCTGGCGGGATTTCGTGCTGCACTGACGCGTACGCTCAATCAGTACATGGAAACCCAGATCAACAAGAAGAATAAGGTAAATACTACGGGTGACGATGCCCGCGAAGGTTTGACCGCCGTGTTGTCGGTCAAAGTGCCGGATCCTAAGTTTTCGTCCCAGACCAAAGACAAACTGGTTTCGTCAGAAGTCAAAGGCGTGGTTGAATCCACGATTTCCGAAAAGCTTGAAAGCTATCTTCTTGAAAATCCTTCAGATTCTAAAGCTATCACGGCAAAAATCGTGGAGGCAGCGATGGCTCGGGAGGCAGCCCGAAAAGCGCGCGAAATGACACGGCGTAAAGGTGCGCTGGATATCGCGGGTCTGCCGGGTAAGCTGGCCGACTGCCAGGAACGTGACCCGGCACAAAGTGAACTGTACCTGGTCGAGGGCGATTCAGCCGGTGGCTCGGCCAAACAGGGCAGGGATCGTAAAACCCAGGCGATTCTGCCGCTGAAGGGCAAAATCCTCAATGTGGAGAAAGCCCGCTTTGACAAAATGCTTTCTTCGGCTGAGGTCGGCACCTTGATCACTGCGCTGGGTTGCGGAATCGGTCGGGACGAATTCAATATCGAAAAACTGCGCTATCACCGGATCATCATTATGACCGATGCGGATGTAGACGGATCACATATACGCACGCTGCTGCTGACGTTCTTCTACCGCCAGATGTCGGAGCTGATCGAGAAAGGCTATGTCTATATTGCTCAGCCGCCGCTGTACAAGGCCAAGAAAGGAAAACAGGAGCAATATGTCAAGGATGATCTGGCATTACAGGAATATCTGTTGCAGGCGGCGCTCCAGAATGCCAGTTTATTTGTGAGTGAAGACGCACCCGCTTTAAAGGGGCCGGGTCTGGAAACTCTCGCCAGGCAATACATTGCTGTGATGATCGCCATTCATCGTCTTGCACGTCGTTACAATCTCATGGTGCTGGAAAAGATGTTGTATATGCCGGCTTTGACCGAGGTTGATCTGCTCGATACAGAGAAAGTGGAGAGCTGGTGCAAACAACTTGTGCAGCGCATCAACAACGATCAGAAAGCGGGCGAACGGTGCGAAATAGAAGTCGTAAGGGGTGTCGATCAGGAAGGCTTTGCCATCCACATTCGCAGGTTGACACATGGCATCCTTTCCAGCGAGCAGCAGATCCCGAGCGAGTTTTTTTCCACTGCAGAATACGGACGCATGGTGGAGTTGGGCACGCAGCTCGATGGCCTGTTAGGCAGCGATGCCTACGTACAACGTGGTGACAAACAGAAACCGGTCTCCAGCTTTAAACAGGCGATGGACTGGCTTATGGAGGAAGCCAAACGTGGACGGCAGATACAGCGCTACAAGGGGCTGGGTGAAATGAACCCTGAACAATTGTGGGAAACTACCATGAACCCGGATACCCGGCGCATGTTGCAGGTGCAGATCGAGGATGCGGTGGCTGCTGACTTGATTTTCACGACGTTAATGGGAGACCAGGTTGAGCCGCGTCGCGATTTCATTGAAGCCAACGCATTGTCCGTGTCTAACCTGGATGTCTGACGCGTATGAGACACCAGCTTATGATCGGGTGTCTGAATCGTCCAAACCGTATTGATGATGTTCAAGCGTTGTAATCGAGGCCATCTCGGTTTCTATCCATTGTTTCGCTTCGGCAAGAATCTGTGGCGCTGATTTGTTTGTTGTTTCTATCGGTGGTCCGATACGAATCTGTATCACGCCAGGGTGTTTTATAAATTTTCTTCTTGGCCAGTATTCGCCGGCATTGTGGGCAATCGGTGTGACGCTATACCCGGTACGTTCCGCCAACAGCGCACCACCGATCCGATATCGGCCCGTCTTGCCGGGTGCAATACGGGTACCCTCTGGAAAAATGATAATCCAGCGGCCTTTCTGCAGACGATCACGACCCTGTCGAACCAACTGATCGACTGCTTTTCTCCCGGCACCGCGGTTCAAAGCGATAGGATCCATCATAAAGACAGCCCAACCAAATACGGGCACCCACAGCAGTTCACGTTTCACCACCCATGACTGCATTGGAAACCAGAGATTAAGCGACGTGGTTTCCCAGGTGGATTGATGTTTGGAAAAAACAATTCCCGGTTTGTCCGGAACGTTTTCTGTGCCTTTAATTTCATAGCGGAGATTGCAGGTGAGCTGCAGCCACCAGAGCACAGACCTTGACCATGCGCGGGTGACCACAAAACGTTTTTCCGGCGGGAAAGGAAAGCTCAATACCAGCAGTGTTGTAAATATCAGGATTAGGAACGCAAAAACAATCCAGAAAACAAGGGAGCGAAGGTACAAGGAAACTGTCCCTGATTGCAGCTTATCTTCATTCAAAGTCAGAAAACCTCCACATCAGTTCGATACTGGAAGCACTGCAGGGCGCTACACAATAATGTCATATTACCTATATTAAACAGAAGGTTATAGGGTTTACCGGGTATATGGCAGTGCTTCTGTATAGTGATAAATAGACCGCGTCATAATATTATATATCTGTCTATAAATAGGGTGATATGTAATATTTAGTCCATATCCCTGAATTCAGACACCCTGATCCGGCCATTGACGATGCGCGAATCACGCTGCATCAAGGCGTCCATTTTTTTCCAGAAAGCGTCACGCAAATCAAAATCAGCCGCTATCGCGGTACCGACCAATAGAATGAACAGATCCGCAACTTCCTCTGAGAGGTTCTCCTGGCTCTTTCCTTTGGTGATACAGGACGAAATTTCGCCGAGTTCCTCGGTCATCAGCGCCAGCCGGTAGGTCATTTCTTCGCCACCGGTGTTCTTGAAATCATGCTTGTCGTGGAAGGCCTGTACGGCATCGAGCATAGCCTGGTAGGAGTTCCGCTCAGACATAGACACCTCAGCTCTGCAAACGTGAAAGATCGGCAACGCGAAGAAACAGCTCGCTGAGGTTCTGTAACAGCGAAAGCCTGTTGCTTCGGAGTGTATCGTCATCGACCATAACCATAACCTGGTCGAAGAAAGCATCAACGTTTTCGCGCAAACCAGCCAGCTGCATGAGAGCCGGGGTGTAATCACCGGCATCCATTAAGGGAATAACGGCACTACGCATGTCATCCAGCTGTTCGGCCAGCTGTTTCTCGGCGTCGTCAACAAGACTGCTGACATCGACTTTCGCCGGTATATCCTGATCGGTCTTCTTGAGAATGTTTGCGATACGTTTGTTGGCAGCCGCAAGACTACCCGCTTCCGGCAACTGGCGGAAAACCCGGCATGCCTGAATACGTCGGTCGAGGTCCAGCAAGCGCGTAGGTCGTGTGGCAAGCACCGCATCGATCAGGTCGAATTCAACACCGGACTCCTGGTAGTAAGCACGCAGGCGATCCATGACATAGCCAAACACGGCAGCGGTCGTTGTTGCGGCTTTCACCGAGGCGTCGAACGTTTCTGCAGCGCTGTTCAACAGCGCTTCGAGATCGATATCCAGTTGTTTTTCTATACAGATTCGCACCACACCCAGCGCGGCGCGGCGCAGCGCAAAGGGATCCTTATCACCGCTGGGTTGTTGTCCGATGGCAAAGATACCGACCAGACTGTCAAGCCGGTCGGCGAGTGCCAGCGCTTGCCCGGTGGCACTCGCCGGTAGCTCATCACCGGCAAAGCGTGGACGATAATGTTCTTCGATGGCGTTGCACACAGCGTCGGCTTCGCCATCGTGACTGGCATAGTAACGGCCCATGATACCTTGCAGGTCGGGGAACTCGGACACCATGCTGGTGAGCAGGTCGCACTTGCATAAGCGGGCGGCTCTTTCCGCATAAGAACCGTCGCTGCCGATTTGCACAGCGATGTTGGCGGCCAGTCCTGCTACACGTTCCTGTTTGTCGTACAGGCTTCCCAGCTTTTTCTGATAGACCATGCTGCGCAAACCGTCAACGTGTTTTTCCAGCGTTTGTTTGCAATCCTGATTCCAGAAAAAAGCGGCGTCGGCCAGACGTGGCCGGATGACACGTTCGTTGCCGGCGAGAATCTGTTGTGGATCTTTGCTGTCCAGGTTGGCAATGGTAATGAAAAACGGCAGCAGTTTTCCGTTCTCATCCTCGACAGGAAAATATTTCTGGTGATCCTGCATACTGGAAACCAGCGCTTCCGGCGGTACCTGCAGAAAAGCCCTGTCGAAACGTCCTGATAGAGCCACCGGCCACTCAACCAGAGCGGTGACCTCATTAAGCAGTTCATCGTCGATGACGGCTATGCCATTCAGCAGCTTTGCCTGTTCCAGGACCTGCGCACGAATCGCCTCGCGGCGGGTCGCGAAATCGGCCAGAACGCGGCCTTCGGTTTCCAGTAATGGCAGATAAGCTTCGGGTTCAGCGATATAAATGGGTTGCGGATGATGGAAGCGGTGACCATGGGTATAACGGTCAGCCTTTATGCCGAGTATGTCGGCGTCTATGACCTCATCACCGAACAGAAGCACCACCCAGTGTACCGGACGCACAAACTCATGGTCCTGATCACCCCAACGCATACGTTTGGGAATGGGTAAGCCGGCCAGCGACTTTCGCACCATATCCGGAATCAGTGCGGAAACCGGTTTGCCTTTCTCCACCGCGCGGAAGGATAGCCAGCTGCCTTTCTTCGTCTCCAGCTGGTCCAGCTGTTCGACGTCGACAGCGCAGGACCTGGCGAAACCGATAGCCGCCTGAGTGGGGCAGCCGTCATCATCGAATGCAGCGGCCAGTGCCGGACCCCGCCTGACCGTTTCGCGGTCCTGCTGGTTCGGCGGCAGATCCCGGATTAAAAGCGCCAGGCGGCGTGGAGCCGCATAGGGGTAAATGGACGAAGGTTGCAGTGCTGCGGCGTCAAGCCCCTTCTCCATACTTTCCGCAAAGGCGTTGGACAATCGACGCAAGGCCTTTGGCGGCAATTCTTCCGTGCCTATTTCAACCAGCAGATCGCGTTTCCCGCTCATGATCGGTCTTCCTGCGGCAGCATGGGGAAGCCCAGTGCTTCGCGCCGCTGATAATAGGCCTTAGCCACATCTCTGGCCAGTGTGCGCACCCTCAGGATGAAGCGCTGACGTTCTGTGACTGAAATGGCACTGCGCGCATCCAGCAGGTTAAAGGTATGCGATGCTTTCAACATGAGTTCATAGGCTGGCAACGGCAAGCCGGCTTCGATCAGCGCCTGGCTGTCTTTCTCGCAAACATCGAACCAGTGGAACAATTCCCCGGTGTTTGCGTGTTCGAAATTAAAAGCCGACATTTCCACTTCGTTCTGGTGAAATACATCGCCGTAGAGGACCTTGCCCTGCGGGCCGTCCGCCCACAGTAGATCAAACACACTTTCTACACCCTGCAGATACATGGCGATACGTTCGAGGCCATAGGTGATTTCGCCACTGACTGGTTTGCAATCCAGGCCGCCGACCTGCTGAAAATAGGTGAACTGAGTGACTTCCATGCCGTTCAGCCAGACTTCCCAGCCCAGTCCCCAGGCACCCAGAGTTGGCGACTCCCAGTTGTCCTCGACGAAGCGGATATCGTGCACGAGTGGATCGAGTCCCAGTTCCTGCAGGGATTCGAGGTAGAGTTCCTGAATATTGTCAGGGCTGGGTTTCAGCAGAACCTGGAACTGGTAGTAGTGTTGCAGGCGATTTGGGTTTTCACCGTAACGCCCGTCAGTGGGGCGCCGCGATGGCTGAACATAGGCCGTTCGCCAGGGTTCAGGGCCGATGGCGCGCAGAAAGGTGGCGGGGTGGAAGGTCCCTGCACCGACCTCCATATCATAAGGTTGCAGCAGGACACAGCCCTGCCGCGACCAATAATCCTGCAACGCCAGAATCAGTCCCTGAAAAGTTGAAGCCTGAGATGTGGTTGAGACAGTCAAAATAAATCATCAAGAAATTATCAAAGTCGCGCAGTATAGCTTGAGCAGCCTTAAGGATGTAGGCTAAAGCCATTAAGAAGTATAATTTATTGGCCGATAAGCAAAATAAAGGGGCGGATGCCGAGGTACTGCAATGAAACCACTGGTGCTACAACCGACCGATGTCGCCCAATGGCATGCGCTGGTCAACGAGGCGCAGGTTGCCTGTCAGTGTAACCTGGACGAACCACTCGAATCTTACCTGGTATTTCTTCTGATGCGGTTTGTCGAAAGGCCCGATCTGGCAGGCCGTGTCATGGCGCTGGAATTCCTGCAGGCACAGCAGGAAACCGGGCGCATTACCATGCAATTACGCGATGTTGGAGACCAATGCCTGCTTTTTTCCGGGCTTTTCCCGCAAGTTGCCGAACGCCGCCTGGTCAAGGTGAGTTATTTCGTGGACATTGGCCGGGCCGCTTACGATCAACTTGCATCACGGCTTGATCGTCACAGCGACCGTCTTTATGGCCGCCTGGCCGAGGCCTTTGTGCCTATCATGGACGTGTTACAAGCCATGCGGGGGTTGTCCGGTGAGACCGTGCTTCAACCACTGGCTGCCGCGGAACTGTGGGCGGACACCGGCAGTCAGTCGGCTTTACGCTGCCTTGGCGAAACCACCGCTTCGCTCCCGGTCAGCCACTCACTGCATCGCAGGCACCGCCACTGACCGCCTTGCCTTGCCCGGCGAAACACCCTCCATCCTGTCTGCTGTGCAGAATCCCCCGTCAATCATCTAGCGATGCCTGCCGGCGATTGCGCTAGAATATACCTCCACGGTCAATTTTTTCACGGGTCAATGACGAAGACACGCAAAGCCGCCGCCCTCATTTCCGGTGGTCTGGATTCCCTGCTGGCTGCAAAAGTCATCCTGGACCAGGGTATTCATGTCGAAGGTCTTAATTTCTTCACCGGTTTTTGTGTGGAGGGTCATACACACGCCATCCGTAAAAAGGACAAGGCCAAACCCAAACGCAACAATGCGCTGTGGGTTGCCGAACAATTAGGCGTCAAACTGCATATCATCGATATCATCGAGGAGTACAAGGATATCGTGATCAATCCGAAACACGGTTACGGTGCTAACCTCAATCCGTGCCTGGATTGCAAAATCTTCATGGTGCGCAAAGCCAAGGAGTGGATAGAGAAAAATGGATTTGACTTCATTATTACCGGTGAAGTGCTAGGCCAACGCCCAAAATCCCAGCGTAAGGACACAATGGCGATTATCGCAAAAGAGTCGGGTGCGAATGAATTGCTTTTGAGGCCGTTGTGCGCAAAAAACCTGCCGCCCAGTAAAGCGGAACTGGAAGGCTGGGTGGAGCGTGAAAAGCTTTATGGTTTTGAAGGGCGGACAAGAAAACCCCAAATGGCGCTGGCAGCCGAGCTCGGTTTCGACGATTATGCCCAGCCTGCCGGCGGCTGCTGTTTTCTGACCGACAAACAGTATTCACAAAAACTGGCTGATCTGTGGAAAGCCAGCGGCAGCCGGCGTTACGAACTCGACGATATCATGTTGCTGAAGGTGGGGCGGCACTTGCGTCCTCGCCCCCATTTTAAATTGATTATCGGTCGTGAAGATGGGGAGAACAGATTCCTGCATGGTTATCGCAAACAATACACGCATTTATTTACCGTCAGTCACAAGGGGCCGCTGGTTTTGATCGATGGCGACACCGCTGCAGAGGATCTTGATCTGGCGGCGCAGATAACCGCGCGCTTCAGCCAGGGGCGCAATGCGGACAGGGTGGAAGTGGAAATCCAATTGCTGGATGGCAGCAGTCAGACACTGAGTGTCAGGCCGATCGCCGCTGAAGCCATGCCCGGGGACTGGTATCTTTGAGTCATTATGAGCTCGATGCGCGGCGACTGTTATGTCCGATGCCGGTGATTCGAACCCAGGAAAAAGCGGCTAAGCTGAAGCCGGGCGATACCCTGGCGGTGATCTGTACAGATCCCGGTGCCATACACGACATTCCAGCCTGGTGCCGGGTGAATGGACACGAAATAATCAGTATCCGGGAACAGCAGGACGAACTCCGTATCAACGTTTTAATCTGCGATGGGTAGTCACAGCATGAATTCCACGGCACAGGCAACAGTCAATACTCTGCGCTACCGGGAAGTTCGCAAAGTCACCCTGATCGGCTCGGTAGTGGATTTCCTCTTGGGCGTGCTGAAAATTCTGGTCGGCTGGCTGGCGCACTCACAGGCGTTGGTCGCGGACGGGATTCATTCGCTATCAGATCTGGCCACGGATTTTATTGTGTTGTACGCAGCAAAGCATTCTCACCGTGAGGCAGACGAAGATCACCCCTATGGTCACGGCCGCATTGAAACACTGACGACCGTGGGTCTGGGTATCGCTTTGATTGTTGTCGCCTTCGGTATCGGCTACGACGCCGTGCGCCGCATGAACGAAACCGGTCTGCTGCTGCATCCGGGTGCGATTGCACTGGCTGTTGCAGTTATATCTGTGATCGCCAAGGAAAGTATCTATCAGTATACAAAGCATGCAGCAGTAAAACTGCGTTCCAATATGTTGATGGCGAACGCATGGCATAGCCGCAGTGACGCCATATCGTCCATTGTGGTTGTCATTGGCATAGGCGGCGCCATGATGGGTTACCCTTACCTGGATGCCGTCGCGGCGATCGCCGTTGCCGTCATGATTGCGAAAATCGGTATCGACCTGATACGCGCCAGCAGCAAGGAGTTAATCGATACCGCGCTGGAGCCCGACGTGGTGGAAACCATCCGTAAGGAAATTATCGGTGTCGATGGTGTTCGAGCTCTGCACATGCTGCGTTCGCGCCGCAGCGGCGGCGATGCACTGGTGGATTTGCATGTGCAGGTGGATCCGCGCATCAGTGTATCCGAAGGACACCAGATAGGTGATACGGTACGCCGCCGTTTGCTGGAGCGTATCGATGAAGTGACCGACGTTACCGTTCATATCGACCCGGAAGACGACGAGCAGGGATCGGCTTGTGATCAGCTACCGCTGCGCAGCGATCTGATAGAAAAACTGCAGCGGCAGTGGGCGGATCTCGAGGTCGTAGACGCGGAGCAGGTTACCTTGCATTACCTGCGCGGCAAATTGCAGATCGACCTGGTGCTTCCACTCGCTGTACTGGATAAGCATCCCGATACCAGAAGTCTGATCCTTAGCATCGAGAAGGCCGCGAAAGCGCTGCCCGAGGTGGATTCCGTTGTTGTCAGTTTCAGACCCTGAGCGCACGATAATAGCGCATCTGTTTTTATGGGTGCACCTATTCGGTGCAATCCGGTGATTGATGCTGGGTGAGGGATAATGCAACACAACGTCTTGTCAGGGTTTTTTCGCATGGCATAATTCGTGCTCTCTCAACGAATACTTAGATTTAACGCCCGGCGATGAGTCGATTCTGGTGCCGGGAGACTTTTCCTATTGACTATAGATATTTCGGAGGAAGGTTCATGTCGGCAGCAAAGGTAAGTAAATTAATAAAGGATAACGGGATCAAGTTCGTCGATTTGCGTTTCACTGATACCCGTGGTAAGGAGCAGCACGTGACCTTACCGTCCGGCGAAATCAACGCCGGCTTTTTCAAGGAAGGCAAAATGTTCGATGGATCCAGTATTGCCGGTTGGAAAGGCATTAACGAATCGGACATGGTTCTGATGCCGGACACCAAAACCGCCGTGGTAGACCCGTTTACCGATGAGCCGACCATAAATCTGCGTTGCGATATCCTCGAACCAACCACCATGAAAGGATATGAGCGGGATCCGCGCTCCATCGCCAATCGCGCTGAAGCCTATCTGAAGTCAACCGGCATTGCGGACACTGCCTATTTTGGTCCCGAGAATGAATTTTTCGTATTTGATGACGTACGTTGGGGCGCCGATATGAGCGGTGCTTTCTACAAGGTCGATTCCGAGGAAGCGGAATGGAATTCGGAGCGTGTCTACGAAGATGGAAATATCGGTCACCGTCCGGGCCTCAAAGGCGGTTATTTCCCGGTTCCACCGGTTGATTCCCTGCACGACATGCGTTCCGCCATGTGCCTGGCACTGGACGAAATGGGTTGTCCGACCGAAGTGCACCACCACGAAGTTGCCACCGCCGGCCAGTGCGAAATAGGCACAGTGTTCAATACGCTGGTGCGTAAGTCCGACGAAGTGCAAATTCTGAAATACGTGGTTCAGAATGTTGCCCACAGCTACGGTAAAACCGCGACTTTCATGCCCAAACCGCTGGTTGGTGATAACGGTAACGGCATGCACGTTCACCAGTCGCTCGGCAAGGCCGGTAAAAATCTGTTCAGCGGCAAGAAGTACGGCGGCCTGTCGGATACCGCCCTGTATTACATCGGCGGCATTATCAAGCATGCACGTGCGCTGAATGCATTTACCAACGCTTCGACCAACTCCTACAAGCGCCTGGTTCCTGGTTTTGAGGCACCGGTCATGCTGGCCTATTCGGCACGTAACCGCTCCGCATCCATCCGTATTCCCTATGTCGCAAATCCCAAGGGTCGCCGCATCGAGGTGCGTTTCCCGGATTCCACCGCCAACCCCTACCTGGCCTTTTCTGCCATGTTGATGGCCGGCCTCGACGGTATTCAGAACAAGATCCATCCAGGCGATGCCATGGACAAGGATCTGTATGATCTGCCGGCGGAAGAAGAGGCAAAGATTCCGCAGGTCTGCTATTCCTTCGATCAGGCACTTGAAGCGCTGGATAATGATCGCAAGTTCCTGACTGCAGGTGGAGTGTTCTCCAACGACATGATAGATGGTTTCATTGACCTGAAAATGGAAGAAGTGACGCAATTGCGTATGACCACCCATCCGCTTGAATTCGACATGTATTACAGCCTGTAATAAAAGCCGATAAGCGGTATCAAAAACGCCCCCGAACGGGGGCGTTTTTTGTTGCACGTGAACCATCCAGCCAGTAAGGTGGTACAAAGGCTAAACATGGGGGTATCCCTGATGAAACCAGCTAAGTACATTGTATTTGCTGCAGTCACATTAGCGTGGGCCAACGGTCTGTCAGCAGCGGTTTACAAATCCGTGGATGCACAGGGTAACGTGGTTTACACCGATGAACCGGGCGGTGATGCCAAACCGGTCAAATTACCCCCACTGTCGACAGTTCCGGCGCCAAGGTACCGGCCCTCCACTCCGCCGTCAACGGCGTTGGAACAGGCCGCGGCAACCAGTTATGAACAAATCAGTATCGTTTCACCTGCTCAGGATGAGACCTTACGTGATAATACCGGTACTGTGCCCGTCAATGTTGTATTGCAGCCGGAATTGGATAGCGCTGCGGGTCACCGCTTCAGGTACTATCTTGACGGCCAGGCACAGGGTAAGCCGACCGAATCTGCACAGATCGGATTCGAAAACCTGGATCGTGGTGCTCACACGCTGGAAGCGGCTGTTGTCGACACTGCCGGCCGTGAGTTAATTCGCAGCAGTTCGGTGCAGTTCTTCCTGCACCGTCATTCGGCCAATTTTCCCACCGGTCCAGCGGTACCCGCGCCCACGCCAAGAAGAGCACCTTAGACCACCCGTCTACTGAAGCGGCCCTGCCCGGGCATCTAAGCTTGGTTTCATTTCTTTATGCACTATAATGGTGCGGCAGTTGTTGCGTGTGGCATGAATGCCCCCATTCTGTCCGGCCATTGAATTGCGTATCTTTCGGATATTTCAAGATTTATTTTTTCTCTCCGGTGTGAACAGGAATCAATTCGTGAATCAGAAACTGGTTTGTTTTTTGCACACAGGAGTACATGAACTTGTCAGCTGAGCAAAAACAGGACGATACCGCAGCGTTACTGGATATTCTGACCACCGCCGTGCTGTTGCTGAATGAGCAGCTGCGGCTGATCTACCTGAATCCCGCCGCAGAGAATCTGTTTGAAATCAGCCAGAGACAGGTTCGAGGCCATTGCTGGTCCGAGGTGACGCCTGTCAGCGAGTCGATGATGGATAGATTGCGGATGGTATTGCTGGAACAACAGACGTTTACTGAGCGTGAGCTGGAGCTGCATACGGCGATGGGCCAGAGAGTCACCGTGGACTGCACCGTTTCACCGATAGACAAAAGCAACCTGCTGCTGGAAATTAATCGAGTCGATCGACATCTGCGTATCGCACATGAAGAGCACCTGCTGGTGCAGCAGCGTGCGGCTCGCGAACTGCTGCGCGGTATGGCACATGAAATCAAAAATCCCCTCGGCGGGCTGCGTGGAGCGGCTCAGTTACTGGAAAGCGAACTGCCAAATGCCGAACTGAAGGAATATACCCGGGTTATTATTGGTGAGGCGGACCGACTGAGAAATCTGGTTGATCGCATGCTGGGCCCCAATAATATTCTGGATACCCGGATTATCAATATTCACCAGGTGCTCGAACATGTACGCAGCCTGGTGGATGCAGAGGCCTACCCGGGACTGGTGATAAAGCAGCAATACGATCCGAGTATTCCTGAGTTGTCGGCGGACTATGAGTTGCTGGTTCAGGCGGTACTCAATCTGATGCGCAACGCCGCTCAGGCAGGCGCTGATCTCATCATTCTGCGCACCAGAACCCAACGCCAGTTCACCATTGGCCACAGGTGTTACAAACTGGTGATACGGATTGATGTTATCGACAATGGTCCAGGTATCCCCGCTGACATGCAGGAAACGATTTTTTACCCCATGGTGACGGGTCGTGCCGATGGCACCGGTCTGGGTTTGTCTATCGCGCAGTCCATGATCAACCAGCATCAGGGGATTATCGAGTTCACCAGTGAACCCGGTCGCACCAAGTTCACTATCTATTTGCCATTGGAGGTTAGGAATGACTGAAGCGGAACGCGTCTGGGTTATCGACGACGATCAATCCATACGCTGGGTGCTGGAGAAAGCACTGCAGAAAGCACACATGGGGGTGAAAAGTTTCTCCTCGGCAAGCGGCATACTGGAAACGCTCGAGCATGGTCAGCCCGATGTTCTGATCACCGATGTCCGCATGCCCGGCATGGATGGTTTTGAATTGCTCAATAAAATTCAGCACCGTTATCCGGAGTTACCCGTCATTATCATTACCGCTCATTCAGATCTGGACAGTGCTGTAACCGCTTACCAGGGCGGTGCTTTTGAATATCTCCCCAAACCTTTCGATATCGACGAAGCGGTTGAGCTGACCCGCCGGGCTGTCGACCACGGCCGCAGTGCCCGCGGTGAGGCGGATGCCGGCAATGACAGTGTGGTACAGGAGATTATCGGTGAAGCACCGGCGATGCAGGAGGTGTTCAGAGCCATTGGCCGTTTATCCCGATCCAATATCACGGTATTGATCAATGGTGAATCGGGTAGCGGTAAGGAACTGGTCGCGCAGGCACTGCACCGTCATAGTCCGCGCGCAGATAAACCCTTTGTGGCATTAAACATGGCGGCAATTCCACGTGACCTGCTCGAATCGGAATTATTCGGCCATGAGCGGGGTGCATTCACGGGCGCACAGAGTCAACGTGTAGGGCGTTTCGAACAATCCGACGGCGGCACGCTGTTCCTCGATGAGATCGGCGACATGCCGGCAGAAATGCAGACGCGATTGCTACGGGTACTTTCCGATGGAGAGTTCTACAGGGTGGGTGGACATACATCGGTTAAAGTCAATGTGCGCATCATTGCAGCAACCCACCAGGACCTCGAACAGCGTGTAAAGGAAGGCAGTTTCCGTGAAGACCTGTTTCATCGACTGAATGTCATCCGCATTCATCTCCCTTCCCTGCGTGAGCGGCGTGAGGATATTGCGTTACTGATGCAGCATTTTCTGCAACAGGCGGCGCAGGAACTGGAGGTGGAAGCCAAGGTTCTGTTACCTGATGTCGAGGCCTATTTGAAACAGCTGGACTGGCCTGGCAATGTCCGCCAGCTTGAAAATCTGTGCCGCTGGCTTACCGTTATGGCGCCCGGGAAGGAAATCAGGCTTGATGATCTGCCAGTGGAAATGCATCAGGCGCAAAACGCCGGCAGCCCGCAGGACGAAGGCTGGGAGGCCGCGCTGAAAATCTGGGCAGATAAACAGCTGGTCAATGGCGAAGAATGTTTGTTAAAAGAAGCACTGCCGGCCTTCGAACGTATCATGATAGAAGTGGCGCTGGCCCGAACCGGAGGCCGCCGTCAGGATGCCGCGCGTTTACTGGGTTGGGGAAGAAATACGCTGACCAGAAAAATCAAGGAACTCGAAATGGGTGTTGGTGTATGAGGCCGGTCGTTGTCAGAGTTGGGCCGCTTCTGTCCTGAGCGCTGCTCCAATGGCCAACAGACATTGCGCAAACCGGTGGGCATCGACAGGTTCACGCAACTTGACGATATCCTCAGGTTTGATTTCCGTCACCGGAATTCCGGTCAGTTGCTCAAGCTGCCCGGCAAGTTGCGGCAACGCCTCGGGCAGTGGGCAGAGCGTTATGGAGGAAATCGGTGCCTGTTGGAAGTGCCGGTCGTAATAGTCCATCGAACGCTGAAGTTCCAGTGCCAGTCGATCTGCCAGATCGGGTGTCGCGTGTAACTGCTGATAGCCGATGTCCATGCTGCGAGCGAGGTATAGTGTGGCATTACGTGTGAGCGTAATCAAACCCCGGTCGGCGCCAAAATAAAGCAGTGCCTGGCCATTGTCATCCTGTCCCAGCTGTGCCGCGATATTACGCAGCGCCAGTTCCGGTATGTCGATAATCTCCAATGTTGCTCCGGCGTTCTGCAATGTATCAATGCGTTGCTTGACGACGGCGGAGCGGGAAACGACGACGTAAAGGTGTTCCTGCACACCACGTGCACCGCTGGGCGGTGTATCAAAGACATCGAGTACCGCGTCATCAATATGAAAATCGATTAAATCGCGGATTCGCCAGCGGATAGCGGCTTTCAGCTCCGTTTGTGGAACCTCGGGTGCTTCAACCATTAATAAATGGTAATCAGAAATATCCAGCACAGTGGCGCAGGCGCTGTTGTCCAGCCCCTGATCCCTGACCACAAGCTTGAGATTTTCCTGAATATCCTGTCCGGGTGACAGCGGATAAAAACCACAGTGTTCAAGAAGGGGTTTGCCGGATTTGTTCTGATGAATGGTGGCAGTTGTTGTACCTTCAGTACTGACGATCAGTGAAGTTAATTGTTCACCATGATTTTTCTTTTTGAATGAAAACACCCGCAATCCTTTTTAAAAGATCAATGAAAGATTCCAGTATTTGCAGCTGTGTGTCAATTGCTTACAACTTCACGCCACCGAAGCAGATGCACGCCGGTACCGCCGCCGGGGCCCTGTAGGTCAAAGTTGTCCAGCCAACCCCATTTGCGTTGACCACTTTTCGCTTCCATGCTGAACCTGAACTCGGTGATCGTGACCGCGCCGGTGCCGCTTATGCCTATGGTGACAGTGCTGGTAACAAAGTCATTGGCGGCACTGGCCGTGCTATCTATAACGGGAAATTCCGTGGGGTACGCAGTTGTACCGTCCCATAGGCTGAACAGGTACGTCACCTTGGGTGAATTGCCGCCGCCATTGGCGATTACCTTATAATCGAATTCGAGAGTAAGCGTTGCTGGCGCAGTGACAGTAAATGGCGTCAGTCCAAATGACCCCGCCGTGGTAACAGTGCCGGGACCATTAGTAGACTTTTCTACATAAGCAGCCCGGTCCCCGGTACCGATTGGTCCACCATCGTCATCCCAGCCTCCAGCCGGCAGGTTGCCCCATCCTGTCGGTGTGCAGGGATATGTACAGGCGCCAGCCGGCTCGTCAAAATCAGGGTTCGCATTTCCCAGCAGATTACCGCCATCATTCCTTAAAGTGGCATCGAGCACACGCTGCGCAGCGAATGTCGGAATTTCACCGCGTACGCGTATCTGACAATCACTAGCCACCAGTGCTAATGCGGTCACATGAAATTTTCCACGCCCTGCATCTATATCGTTGAGCAATGACAGATCAGCACAGCTGGTGCCGTTGGAATAGAGATAGGAAGCGTGCTCAATACCTGTTTCTGCGATGAACAGCGCGGCTACAGCGTCATTCTGTACCGCGGTATCCAATATGTCTGCAGCCGCCATGCGTTGCAGTACTTCGACCATCAAGGCCAGGGTGATGATGATGAATAACGCGCCGATCAGCGTCACAGCCCCACGTTGTTTGACTGGCCAGGATCTCACCGCCGGTTCCTCAATGAGACGCGCGCCCGTTGCGCATAGTTGTTGCCGGCATGAGTCAGGATCAGTTCGAAATCTATAAAAGCAACATCGCTGTTGTCGTTTGCGGGCAGACTGCCATCCGCCTGAAAATAACTGAAGTGCAAGGCACTGACTTCATCGCTCAGGATGGGTGTTCCAGCGATACCGGCGTAGGACAGGGTTACCAGCGAAGCGGCCGTGGAAATAGTGACCTGTTCAGAGTCTGTTTTGAAGAACTGCAGTGTGGTGGACGAAAGTGGAAGGCTGATATCGTAATTGCCTGAGCCGTCACGGCGTATCTCTCGTATCTCGCGTACCAGCCGTTCACTGGCGACACGAAGTTTACTGAGTGTTTGAAGTGCCGCGGCGGAGTCGTTATAGGCGCGTGCACCATTGCTGAGCAGCGGGCCGACAATGGCTGCCAGCAGTGCCAGTACTGTCAGTGCGGCGACCATCTCCACCAGTGTGAAGCCGTTTTGCGGCAACTTCTTCATCAGTAATCCACCAGTAAAAAGGTCACTTCAGCGTAGGGGCTACCGCCCTCTTCCACGCTGATGTCGATCTGCTTGCAGCTCGCGCCTGCCGGGCAGCCGGGACCGGGCGGTGGTTGCGTAATCGTCGTGATGCGCGTATAGCCGGAATAGTTGCCACCAAGGGTTTCGGTGGTACTGCCTGAAAGTTCGGCTGCAAGAAAATTCTGGCTGCGACGTACCGCCAGAAGAAACTCGGCGCGTTCCTGGGCGAGTTGTGCGGCAGTCTGGATCTTTTCATTGATAAGGATACTGGAAGCTGCCCGCGAAAACAGGCTGAACAAGGGCGCCGACGCTATGGATAGTATAACGATGACCAGCACCATCTCGATCAGTGTAAAGCCGTTCTGCGCCTTCATGGTGTCACCGTAACAAACCCGGTGACAGCCTGGACACTGACGGTAGCGGTGTTACTGCCTCCGTACAGAGTCCAGTTTTGACTGGTCGTGACCAGGTTGCTACCGCTGATGGGGCGTCCAAGGCTGTCGAACTCCAGATCGGCCCCGCTCAGCGTTACGCCGTTCTGCAACGAAAAGGTCTGTAACTGACCGCTGGGGTCACGGATGGTGGACGCGGTGGGGATTGCGCCGTCAGTAATCGCATAATCGGTGGCGGACTGGATATCAACAGTGAGCGGACGACCCTGACCCATGGCCAGCGCCTGCGCATGGCGTAGTATTCGGCCCAGTTGATCAGCCTGTGCCGGCAGAGTGGCATCGTGGTGGACGAAACGGGGTGCTGCCAATGCACTGATGGCGGCCAGGATGACCATCACGCTAACCAGCTCGATAAGCGAGAAACCGCGACTACGGATATTCATACCCTTCGAGTGCATCCTTTAACCTTGAAACAAAAAGGGGTGAGCTTACGCCCACCCCTTGCATCCCTATGCCGAAGTTGTTACGGGTGCTTAGGGTATCTGCCCGACGCAGCCAACCAGGTCGGTGGCAGCTCCTGTCGCGGTGGTGCAGGTGGTATCCGTGTATGTCTTTACAATATAAGGGACGCTGTTGATGGTTACTTGAATGCCTGTGTTATCTCCAGCGACAGCGACATTGGGCCCACCGACATAGTCAATAAGCTGGCCCAGTTGCGGCAGCGTTTTCAGTTTTGCGATCGCCATGGCGTGTCCTGACCTTACACCGGCGACGGAACCGTTTTTTGCCGCCGTCAATGCATCATTGGAAACATCCGTAAACCTTGGCACTGCCATGGCGCCTAACAGGGCGAGGATCACCAGCACTGCAACCAGTTCGATAAGGGTAAAACCCGTTTGTTTCTTCATCCGTTTATTCTCCTGCAAAAGGCTGATGGCCCGCATACTTTTTCCATATATCGCCGGCCAATGGAAATACTTTAGATAAAATAACCGCCGCACCGGGTGTAACTGTTGGCCCCAAACACCTGCTGCTTCTATCGTTCAGTGCAGAGCTACTTTGGCGAGATCCCACATGGGCAGAAAAATACCGGTAGCCAGCAGGAATACGAGGCCCGCCAGTGCTACTGTCAGGGTTGGTTCAATGGAGGCGCTGAGTTTGTCGATAGCATAGTCCACCTCATCGTCATAATATTCCGCCACATCCTGCAGCAACTGGTCGGTAGCGCCGGATTCTTCGCCGACCTGCATCATCTGCAGTACCAGATGGTCGAATATGCCTGTGCTCGCAGCCGTGTTGCTCATCGATTCACCCCGTTCTATGCCATCACGCATGCTGAGAATGCGTTCTTCAACGTAGTCGTTATCCAGTGCACGTGCTACCACCGACAGGCCTGTGACAATCGGAATTCCCGAACGCTGCACCAGGGCGAACAGTCGACTGAAGCGCGCCAGTGTTGCCTGGTACAGCACTCTTCCCACCAGAGGCAGACGCAACTGGGCTTTGTGCCACCGGTAACGGCCGTTATCATTGCGCAGGTATAGCCCGATACCGGCCACCATCAGGATGAGCCCGGCAAGCATGACAGGCCAATGGTTGATCATGGCGTCGGATGTCGTAATCAAAATACGCGTAGGCAGGGGAAGGTCTGCACCGAACTGCTCGAATATAGCGGCAAAAGCGGGTACCACAAGGACGTTGATCACGATCACGGCGATGAGGATGGCGACGAGCACAAATACCGGGTAGCGCATGGCCGACTTGATCTGTTTGCGCGTTTTCTGCTCGCGTTCCAGGTAGCCGGAGAGTTGGCGGAATACTTCTTCCAGCTGGCCGCTTGACTCGCCGACCCTGACCAGACTGACATAGAACACAGAAAATACTTTCGGGTACTGGGCCAGCGATGCGGACAAGTCCCATCCAGCGTGCAGACTTTCAATGACGCTGGACAGTGTTTTTGCCAGCGTTCGATTGCGTGTGTTACTGGCCAGCCCGGACAGGGCGCTTAGAATAGGTACTCCCGCCTTTAACAGGCTGTACATCTGCCGACTGAACTGAATCAGGTCTATTGCTTCAACCTTGGGGGGAAACAGATCGGCAAGATCCTTACTGACTGCGGCTGTTTCCTGTACCGGTTGTATATCGACCGGTGTCAGCCCGCCTTCTATTAAACCTGTGGCGGCCATATCGCTATTCGGAGCGTCGATTACGCCTTCGATCGCGTCACCACGAGGGCCACGCGCCCTGTATTGGAAGGCCGGCATTGTCCTACTCGACCATTCCGCTGAGGCGCATGGCCTCAGACAGGCTGGTAATGCCCTGGCGTGCGTAATCCAGCGCATTTTCCACCAGCGGTCGGTAGCCTTCCTGTACACGTGCGGCGTTCTCGAAACCGGCCGGGTCGTTTCGGCGCAGGGCATCGGCCAGGGTGTAATCAATTTCAAGCAGTTCATAAACGCCGATGCGGCCGTGATAACCTGTGTGGTTACACTGATTGCATCCAGCGCCTTCCTGGAAGCCATCCAGTGATGCACTCTCGCCCATGACGCTTCGCACCCAGCTTTGTTCGCTGGCGTCCAGTTGTCTGCTCGTGCGGCAGTTGCCGCACAGTTTCCGTATCAGGCGCTGCGCCAGTATCGCCTGGGTCGAAGCGGCGACCAGGTAAGATTCGAGCCCCATATCAACCAGGCGCATGGCTGTGCTGACTGCGTCATTGGTATGCAGGGTTGAAAGCACCAGGTGACCGGTGAGCGCGGCCCGCAAGGCTATTTCACCGGTCTCTCTGTCGCGCATTTCACCGACCAGCATGATATCGGGATCGAGACGCAAGGCCGTTCGCAGTACCCGCGCGAAATCCAGGTTGATTCGGTTATTGACCTGAACCTGGTTAATACGCGGGAGCTGGTATTCAACCGGATCTTCAACCGTAATGATTTTCTTTTGTGGTTTGTTAAGTTCGGACAGTGCCGCATACAGGGTTGTGGTTTTACCACTACCGGTGGGTCCGGTAACCAGTACCAGGCCGTGAGGTCTGTGCACGATGTTTAGCATGCGCCGCAGAATTTCATCCGGCATGCCGAGTTGATCAAGGTTGCGTACCGCAGAACCGTGATCGAGTAAACGCATGACGACAGCTTCACCTGTCTGGGTCGGAATCGTCGCCAGACGAACGTCGATGTCTTTGTCCAGTACACGCAAGCTGAAACGCCCGTCCTGCGGCAGGCGCTTTTCCGAGATATCGGCTTCGGCCATCAGTTTCAGGCGGGAGACAACGGCAGAAGCGATACGTGTATCGTCCATCGTCGTCTCATGCAAAATACCATCGATACGACGCCGTATGCGCAATACATGTTCATCCGGCTCGATATGAATGTCAGAAGCCTCTGCGCGTACCGCATCTTCAAATACCGTCTGTAGCAAACGCACTACGGGCGCATCGTTCTGGGTACTGCTGGCGGTAAGAGTGCGTAAATCAAACGCGTTCTCTGCCATGTCCTGGCCGACCTCGCTGGCCAGCGAGCGCAGTTGATCTGAATTCTGATAGACCAAGTCGATGTTACGCAGAAGGTCACTTTCCTTGACGCAGGCTATCTGTACTGATGTTTTCAGTACGCGGACCAGTTCATCAAAGGCGAAGATATCGGTCGGGTCCCCCATACCTACCAACAGCCCCGTCGGCGTTGCTTTCAATACAAGAGCACGGTAGCGCCTGGCCAGTGTTTCCGGCAAACGAGTGATGACTTCCGGGTCGAGTTCGAAACGTGATAGGTCCACGTAGGGAATATCGAGTTGCTCGGACAGCAAAACCAGCAGTCTGTCTTCGTCGACATAACCGATTTCAACCAGCACCCTGCCCAGTTTTCGTCCGCTTTTTTTCTGCGCGGCCAACGCTTCCTGAAGCTGGTTTTGCGATATGACTTTGTGTTCGACCAGCAGGTCACCGATGCGAACGCGTTTTCTGGGCATGGTAGCGGCCATGGTATTTATCCGTCAGAAGTTGGAGTCTTTGTTGCTCAAGATGTGAATGCGCTGTTTGACATAGTTTTCCACTGGTTTGTCCAGCGGCAGCTCCGCGGCGCGCTGAAACGCTTCCAGCGCCTGCGTGGATTGACCGTCCTGCTCCAGAGCCACAGCAAGTCCGGTCCACCACAAAGCACGCTGCGGATGAAACTGTAGAGCTTTGCGGTACTCAGCGGCGGATGCTGTATGTCGATCCAGTTTGTAAAGAATTGCCGCACGCAGCGCCAGCGTTTCGGCATCAGCGCGGCGTTGAGCGATTGCCACGTCCAGTGTCGCCAGTGCAGGAATGTGTTCACCCTTTTCCGCCAGCAGTTGCGCGTACGGCCGTGCCAACGCGAACTGTTGTGAGTCTGTGACCAGACCTTCCGCCAGTACATGCTCTGCTTTGCCACGCTGTTGCCTGCTTATCAGCAAAGTCGCCAACTGGCTGCGTGCACCGATGTGCCGGGAATTTTCGTCGAGCGCCTGCCGTAATAATCGTTCACCCTCTTTGTGCCGGTTGCTGGACAGCGCACGTTGTGCCTTGCTGTATAGATGCTGCGCCTGCTGTTCCGGCGTTAGAGTTTTTACTGGCCTGATGACTGTTTCCGCCGGTGTCTGGGCTACAGTCGGTGTCTGGGCTACAGCCGGTGCCTGTTCTGCGATCGGCGCAACGGGTACGGGTAAATCCTGTTGTACAGATTCGGCTGGGTCTGCCGTAGCGGGCGCTGCGCTATAGACCTCACCCTGAGTCGTAACTGTCTCAAGCTGAACATGCTGTTCAGGCTCGGCTGCTTCAGAGATGGTTTGTGCAGTACGGGCCGGTTCAGGTTCCAGCTTTTTTTTCCACCAGATGCTTGCCGGGTAGCTCAGTACGATGGCCAGTAATCCGGTTATACCCCAGGCTGTAAAAGAACGGCTGTCATGCCATTTTAGCAGGCTGGTGTTGTTGATCAGCCCCATACCCTGTAAGGCAGCTAGCTGTGACTTGTTAAGCGGTCCGCGCCGCTTATCAAGATCTTTCAGCATTTGATTGATTAGACTCATAAGCCGTACGCGTATAACAGGCCGGCACTGGTCAGTGCGATCAGACCGGCCAGGCCGGTGGCGATCGCCAGCCAGCGTGGCTTGTGTTTCAGGACGTCTTCCGTGTCGTTGGCAGCACACTTGATATGGTCATGGCTTATTTCCGCACTGCCTGAGCCATAAGCAGCCATGAGTGATTTGTGGCAAATCAGGTTGACCAGACGAGGTATGCCACGGCTGCTGCGATGTAATTGCCTGATTGCGCGTGCAGTGAATAAGGCCGGGCCCTGGTAGCCTGCAACATGCAGGCGGTGCCGGACATATTCGCCCAGCGCGCGTCGGGTCAGCGGCTGGAGCTGGTAGGAAAAGACAATTCTCTGTTTGAGTTGGCGAAAATTTCGTTGCGCCAGGCGTACATCCAGTTCGGGTTGGCCAAACAACACAACCTGAAGCAGTTTCCGTTTTTCTGTCTCCAGGTTGGTTAACAGTCTTAGCGCTTCAAGACTGTCGTCCGGGATGGCCTGGGCTTCATCAAGCAGTAATACGACCTGTTTGTCGTTACGGTGAAGTTCAAGCAGGCGTTCGGTAATGAGTTTCAGCAGTCGATGTTGGCCGATGTTGCGGGCAAACTCGAGCCCGAGTTCTTCAGCCAGTGCCATGCGCAATGCGGTTGGATTGAGGCATGGGTTGGGTATATATGCGGTAACATAGTTCTCTTCGAGCAGGTTCAGGAGCTGTCTGCAAACAAGCGTTTTGCCGGTGCCGACTTCACCGGTTACTTTGATAAAACCTTCACCACCCTGCAACGCGACCAGCAGGACATTGAGTGCTTGCTGATGGCTGCTGTAGCTGAAGAAAAAATCCGTGTCCGGTGTCAGCGTAAACGGCGGTTCACTGAGGCTGTAGTGCTGGAGATACATTCCAAAACATACCTTTTCCTTATGGATAGTCGGGGTGCTGTATGGTGCGGAAGCGCTGGGTCGCCTGCTGGACCTGTTGCTCCCACACCCTGTTATTGTTAACGACCACCGGTCGCAGCAGAATGACCAGCTCGGTCTTGGTGGAGGTCTTGCGCGTGTGGCGGAACATATTGCCGATGAGTGGCATATCACCAAGGAAAGGTGTGGATGCTACGTCGTCCCGAACCAGTTCCTGCATCAGCCCGCCGATAACGACAACCTGTCCGTTTTCGGCCTGGACAATGGTGTCCGTTTCACGAATGGTGCTTTTCGCCAGAGGCACTCTTGAGCTTACGCTGTTACCGTCCTCATCTGATGATGCGGTGACCACGCCGAGATCCTTCTTGTCTTCGACGACCTGGCTGATTGCAGGATGCACATGAAGGGTGATCTTGCCGTCGATATCGATTTGGGGTGTCACATCCAGCGCGACGCCCGAGAAAAACGGTGTCAGTGTAACGTCCGCCGATCGATTCGAGACACCCACTGCGACGTCGGTCTGAACGTCAATGTCGGTGACAAAGTATTCGTCAGTCCCGACCTTGATGATGGCTTTCTGATTATTGACCGTGGATACCCGCGGGCTGGACAGTACCTGCACGTCACCCTGGGTCTTGAGCAGCTCTATCAGGGTGTTGAAGTCACCGAGATGGGCCTGCAGTGCGAATACACCCCCGAAAGCGGGCGCGCCGTCCGTCAATGCCAGGTTGTTCAGTGGGGCCACTGTGCCGGCAAGTTCAGAGACGCCTTCGCCGAAAATCGTACCGCCGCCAAACTGGCCTATCTTGGTTTGATAGTTGCCGCCGAAATCAATCAGAGCATTCCAGTTCACACCAGTCTGGTACGCATCATTGAGTTCAACTTCAAGTATCTTGGCCTCTATGATGACTTGCCGGTTTACCGAGTTTTGCAGTGTGTCGAGATAGTGTTTGATATCCAGCAGTTCACGTGGCATCGCCCTGACCAGGACGGTGCCGGACATGGGGTTGATGACGACTTTGCGACCATTCTCCTCCCCGATAATCATTTTCAGCGAAGTATCGAGGTCCAGCCAGAAATCCACTTCGGACTGCGTGGTGATCTGTGCACCGGAAAAACTGTCCTTACTGTTATTGCCGCTCGTCGAGGATCCGCTGGAGGCGTTCGAGTTGTTATCTGAACCGCTGTCGCCGCCACTGCCGTTGCTGCTTGACTGGGTAATCTGCCCGGAACTGACGCGTGTTCTGGAACCTCCTTTGCGCTCGATATCGAGATAGTTCACTTTGAAGACCTGGGAGCGCATGCGCGAAGGATATACCTGGTATACACCGTGACTGTAGCGGTATTCATAACCATATACGTCGCGTAGCGTTGCCATGACATCTTCGGTTGATACGTTTTTCAGGTCCAGTGTCAGCGTGCCGGACACGTCAGGGTGCACCACCATGTTGTCAGCCGTGCCATCAACCAGGCTCATGAAAAACTGTTGTGCAGGTGCTTTGTTAACTGATATATCGAAGCTGGGCGCTTCAGGCGGTATCACTCCCAGACTGCTTGATGCAGGTGGTAACAGGGCGCGCTGAACCTCCGGAGGCGGTGCAACCGTTTTCCCCTGCCGGCTTGTTGCAGCATCCTCAAGAGACTTTTGAATCGATGGCAGGGTTGGCGCATCTTTTTCAGGAGTGCTCTGGCAGGCGCTCAGCAATACGACGGCGAAGAACAGCTTGATGGTGCCGATGGGGGTAATTCTTTTCACGGCCTTACCTTTATCGAGTCAGGATACAGGTGCAGCGTCAGTGTGCGACCTCTGCTGTTGAGCAACACATGTGAATCACGGATACGAACGACACGAGCGGAGCCTATCTGATCCCCTTCCCTGACCAGAGTCCCGTTTATAACAGCGATTCGGCGTTGCGGTGAGGAAAGAATGGATTGCAGAAACCAGTCGCGGTCGGCGTGGCTTTCTGCGCTGCCAAAATAACTCCCCGGGTCGGTCGGTCGGGTGGGATCGGTCAGAGCGTGTACACTGCCAGCCAGTACAGAAAACAGCAGCAGCGCAGCAACGTTCGATTTTCTATCCATGATGTGCCCCCAGTGTATAGAGTTGCAGCCGGGTCTCTGCAAGCGGGTATTCGGTGGTCTGGAAAATCACCTTTTGCCAGAAGAATTTCCACGGCATGGCTTCGAGCTCCTGCAGGTAGCGGAGAAGATCCAGGTATCCGCCTTCAACAACCATCTCGAGCTGATAGCGACCAAGGCCGGTACGGCTGGGGGAAGTATGCGGAGCGAGTTTATTCTGTGATTGGCTGCTGGCCTGTAGTGACTTCAGCTTCAGTCCGCGATGGCCGGTGAGCACTTGCTCGAGTAGCTCGGCAGCCTGGGCGGGTTCTACCAATACGCCCAGTTGATCGACAATTCGTGCATCGAGTTCGGACAGTTCGGCCGCCAGGCGGTCACGGTTCCTGTAGCGCGAGGCCATCGGATTATGGTCCGATTTAGTATTGAACAGAGCGGCCTGCTGGTGCAAGGCGCTCAGTTTCATTTCCATATCTGTTATATGTTGTTCGGCGGCCTGCTGGGACCTGAGTGCGGGTTGCAGGCCGAGGGAATCGACAATCAGAAACAAGACCACTACGGTTGCGGCTAACAGCAGAATTCGTTCGCGCAGATCCAGTGCGTCGATACGCTCGCTCCATTGCTGAAGTTGCGCTGTTACGCCTATTGCCACGACACCTCTCCCTTGTGATTGCGCAGCATAAATTGAATCTGCGGTTGGTCTGCAGACATGCGTTGCATTGACACGGTTTCGAAGGGGGTGGTGGATAATCCCTGTCGTTTCTGCAGCTGTTGCAGATAGGCGGGTACCAGCTTGGCGTCGAGACTGACGCCGCGTAACTCTATCCGGCCATCACCTTCAACAGTAATCCCTTCCAGCCACAGGCCGGCGATATGCTGTTCGGCCAGAGCGCTGAACTGTGCTGCGAAACCGTTGCGATGCTGGATAGTCTGCAGGTCTAACTGTACCAGCAGGCTGTTACGCTGATCGATATCGGCCATCAGTTGTTCGATTTCTGCATCCAGTGTCTTGGTATCCGGTGTCTGGTAAGCCGCCTCGAGAGCCTCGATCTGTTTACGAATATGCTCGTGTTGTTGTTGCAGAGCTTCAGCTGATCGCCCCATACTTGCCAGGGACCAGCGCACATGTGCAAGAATGGCAATCAACAGCACCAGTACCGCGGCGGCAATCTGCGCCAGCGTGCGGGCAGAAAACACTTTCTGCTGTTTTCTGAATACGGGTTGAAAAAGATTGATCTGCTGGTGCATGTCGCAGACGTATCTCGATAAAATCAGCGCGCCAGGCCGCTACTTGGCGTCAAAATACCAACGCTTTGATGGGGTTGGCGGGGTGTACCGGTAGCGGTGCCGGCCATCTTCGAGGTGTCCACCAGAGTCGGCTTTGACATCTTAACTCTATGTAATTTCACCTATTTACTATCCTTTTAGCATTGTACCAAGAGAATTCAGGCCGCCTTTCGGCGGCGTAACAGTGCGCAGCGATCTTGTTCTCTGGTTGTTAGCAAGCAAGATTCAGGCCCGCAGGTAATCTATTGTTATGGCAGGAAAAGCCGGGGATTCGGCGAAAACCGATTAAAAGTACGCGGGAGAGCAGCCCGATAAGGCGTAGCGCCGCTAACAACCAGGCTGGGTATTGAGTTGGAGGCTGCCGGTCAGTGTCTGGGCGTCGGGCAGCTCGTGTTTTTCGAGGTAAGTCCGGATACCGTCATTGATCTTTGTGCAGATCAGTGGATCATAGAACAGGGCAGTACCAACGCCGACCGCGCTGGCACCGGCGATCAGAAATTCGATGGCATCTTCAGCGCCGGCCACACCGCCCTGGCCGATGATAGGAATCTGGTGCGACCTGCAGACCTGGTAGACCTGGTGGACCTTGAGCAGGGCAATGGGTTTGATGGCCGGGCCCGACAAGCCGCCCTGGTTGTTACCGATGACCGCCTGGCGTTCATCGATATCGATGGCCATGCCCATCATGGTGTTGATAACGGCAAAGGCATCACTGCCTGCTTCTATGCAGAGACGGGCATTTTCGGCGATGTCGGTCTGATTGGGTGACAGTTTGGTGATGAGCGGTTTCCCGGTGGCTTTGCGGCAGGCTTCGACAACGCGTGCCGACATCTGCGGATCGTTACCGAATGCAACACCGCCCTGCTTTACATTCGGGCAGGAAATGTTGATCTCGATGGCGTCAATCGGAGAGTCGTCAAAACGGCGCGTGACTTCGTGGTACTCTTCCACCGTCGATCCTGATACGTTGGCGATAAATCGTGTCTCGTCAAAATCGAGTTCCGGCAGAATACTGTCAACCACGTGATCGACACCGGGATTTTGCAGACCGATGGCATTCAACATGCCCATCGGTGTTTCGTAAACGCGATGTGGCTGGTTGCCAAGCCTGGGTTCGAGCGTAGTGCCTTTCAGGCAGATAGCACCCGCATCGCGGTTGGAAAAACCCTTGACCCTTGTATATTCTTCGCCAAAACCGACACAGCCGGATAACAGCACCAGAGGTGTGTTAAAGGCCAGGCCGCAGAATTCAACGCTGAGTGGATTGCCGCTTTGTGTCATCGCAGCGCTATTTGACCTGAGTTGCCCTGGAAAGGGAAGGGCTGGACAGCATGTTCCACGTTGTACTCTATCAACCGGAAATTCCACCCAATACCGGCAATATCATCCGCTTGTGCGCCAATACCGGCAGTCGTCTGCACCTCATCAAGCCGTTGGGATTTGAGCTGGATGACAGGAAACTGCGTCGTGCAGGGCTCGATTACCGTGAATGGGCCAGTGTCGCTGTCTATGAAACGCTGGAGGATTTCATGGTCCTGATCAAGCCGAAACGGATCTGGGCCCTGTCGACGCGGGGGAGCCGACGTTATAGCGAAGTCAGCTATCAGGCAGAGGATGCTTTCCTGTTCGGTCCGGAAACCCGGGGTCTGCCACAATCACTGCTGGACGCGCTGGGGCCGGAGCAGGTGATTCGCTTGCCCATGGTTTCGCAAAGTCGCAGTCTCAATCTATCCAATTCGGTAGCCGCACTGGTATACGAGGCCTGGCGCCAATCAGGCTTTGTGGAAGGCCACTGATGTTTGCTAAGGCATTGTGTATCTATCAGATATTAGTGAATAAAAATATTATTAATGGGGCGCTCTTTAATTATATGGTGCGAGATAAATATAGTGTAAGTTTAAATAAATCGGTGGTTGCGAACGTCCCGGCATCCGCCATTACGGATAACTGGCCACGCCGAGCAGGATCTGTTCGACCACGACAAGATCGCCAACTGTCACTTGCATGTCCGGCGTCGGGGTACCGGCAATGACCGGCGCAATATCAACGCGCGCCTTCTGATCGTCGGCCAGTGTGGTCAATCCTTGCACAGCTCGTGTCAGCAGAACCAGGTCTCCGGCATTGACGACGCCATTGTCATCCACATCCCCCCACACCGGCGCATCACTGCCAGATAACGGGTCATGGCCGGCGGCAACCTGCATGCCGTCCAGAAAACCGTCGGCGTCCGTATCCGGGGCCAGGGGATCTGTATCAAGCCCCTGTGAATATGTATCCGCCGGGGGTGAAGCATAATTGACTTCAAATCCGTCGCTCAGTCCGTCATCGTCCGAGTCGGCATCCAACGGGTTCGTACCGATAGCGGGTAATGTCTCGACACTGTCAGCCAGCCCGTCGTTGTCATCATCATCGTCGAGACTGTCCGGCACACCATCGAGGTCGCTATCGACAATACTGAGCGCGCCATAGAGGTTCAGTCGCCCGTGCTCGCTCCAGGAAAGGAAATTCTGTCCTATGGCCCCCACAGTGTCAGCACCCTGTTCCAGTTGATTGCGCACCAGGTCGTTACAGGGCACACCGCCCGGGCTGGTACAGCCTTGCGGTGCCTGCCCGGGAAACAGCTGTGCCCACACCAGTGCCGCGGCGCCGGCGACATGGGGACTGGCCATCGAGGTTCCGGATTTCCAGCTCAGGCAGCCCTCTGTCAGTGGGTCAAACGGAAAGCCAAGCAGGCCTGCAAGAAAAACACAGTCGCCAACCGGGTTGGTGGACAGGATATCGGCCCCGGGCGCCAGCAGCGACATCCAGTGATCGCCGGGTACTGAAAAGTGAGAACCCCTTCAGCATTAAACACAAAGGTCGACCGAGGCCGACTTCTCTGTTGTGGGTGAAGTATTGACCGATTCTCAGGATATCAGTGGCACGAAAAAACGAGCGCCGAACTCAACGGCCTCCTGCAGCGTGAACACCTCCCTGTTGTCCGGGTCTTGCGCAAGCCAACGCTGCGCAATTTTACTGTCCCTCAAAAAAATCATCTCCATACACAGGCTGTCTGCACAACAGGCATCGGTGTTTGCTGCTCCCCAGATAATGCCGAAATGAATTTCACTCGCTTCATCCCGGTTCAGTATGGTCTTTCCTGACTGTCGAATGTTGACGGGTTCACCGGTGATCCTGCAGCGGGAGGCAATTTGCGTTTCCACGCCGAACATGGGGCTAACCGCCAGGGCATCCAGTGCACACATGGCATAGACCTGGTGTCCGTTGACCCATACGGTATGTTCGCGCGCCTCCGTGGTAAAAGGATAGGCGCCGACTGGATTGCCATCATCGGAAAATACCACCATATCCCCTTCTCTCAATAGCTTAATGGCGTCTTCCAGGTCGCTGACATGCTGCTCCATTTCCTGCCTTGTAAGCATTCGCCCTCTATCAACGAATGACCGCAGCAGCTGTTGGTGCAGTTCTTTAATCTGCTCGCCGCATTCGTCCTGCCTCTGTTTCAGCGGCAGAATATTATTCAGGCGAATGAGCGCCTTCTCCAGCTTCGTATTCATGCGTCACCACCTCAAGGTGTGCCGGTTACTATCACGAAATTTAATCAAATAGGGTGGAGCGAGTTTATCTCCTGCATGGGCGACCGATAAACGGTGTTTTCATAGGGTAAGCAGGCAGAACCCAGCCTGAGTTTCCACGTCGACAAAAAGGGGACCTTTGTTTGAGGGGGGGGTTAAACTGAGTAAACAGGAACGCTGCGGGTTTGCCCTTTTCCGTGGCAAAGGTCAATGTCACTGCTGCCATATCAGTAACGGCAAACAGGCGTTGTTTACCGACCACACGCCAACGCCAGCGCAGATAACGGCTTGTACCCTTTAACGGCGGGTGATAATCCGCGTTCTACCCCGGAAACCTCAAGGACTTTCAGCCTTGGGCTCACGAGACAGCAGTGCATCAACTGCGGCGGCGGCTTCCTCGCCATCGTAGAGCACGCGCTTGACCTGCTGCGTAATCGGCATATCCACCTGATTTGAACGCGCCAGCTCATCCACTTCTTTCGCCGTGTGCAGGCCCTCCACAGCCTGACCGATGTCTGTCACCGCCTGCTCGAGCCCTATACCGCGTCCGAGCGCCAGCCCCAGACGGCGGTTGCGCGATTGATCGTCGGTGCAGGTCAGCACCAGGTCCCCTACCCCGGCCAGTCCCATGAAGGTTTCGCGATGCCCACCCAGCCTGGTGCCGAGGCGCATGATTTCGGCCAGTCCACGTGTGATCAGCGCAGCGCGTGCATTGGCGCCGTAACCGAGTCCATCTGAAATTCCGGCAGCAATGGCCAGTACGTTCTTGATAGAACCGCCCAGCTCGACGCCGAGTACGTCTTCACTGGTATAGGTGCGGAAGCGGGGGCAGTGAAACAGTGCTGCAACAGCTTTGGCATATTCGGTGTTCTTTGAGGCAACGGTGACGGCGGTCGGCAAGTCCCTGGCGACTTCCTTCGCAAAGCTGGGGCCGGACAGTACGGCGATTGAACGATGATGCGGCAGTTCTTCGTCAACCACCTGATGCAGAAATTTACCGGTACCCGGTTCCAGTCCCTTGCTGGCCCAAATCAGGTTAAACGAAGAGCCGACCTGTGTACTGACCCGCTGTAACACCGAGCGGAAACCCGAACTGGGTACGACGATGAGCACATAGTCGGTGTGTTCGAGCGCCGTTGGTAGATCTGCCAGTGGGGCGACGAGTGCGGGAAGTTCGATGCCTGGCAGGTAGCGCTGATTGGCCCGGTTGCGATCCATTTGTTCGATGTGATCTTCATCCCGGTCCCACAGTTTCACCGCTACGCCGTTCCTGGCCAGCAGTATTGCCAGCGCGGTTCCCCAGGAACCGGCGCCCAGCACGGTGACGGCAGGTCGGGATGTCTCTGCCATATGGGTTTAATGGGTTGCCTGTCCAGAGGCTGCCTGGCTTTCCGCCTGATTTAATTTTTGCCGGTAGAGGGCATCAAAGTCGATGGGTGCCAGCAACAGTTGCGGGAACCCGCCTTTGGCCACCAGGTCAGACACGGCCTCGCGCGCGAACGGGTACAGGGTGTTCGGGCAATAGGCGCCGAGTATGGGCCCTTTCTGTGCATCATCATAACCCTTGAGCTCGAAAATACCCGCTTGCTGCACTTCTACCAGAAAACCGGTTTTGTCTCCCAGTTTCGAGGTGACTGTGACATTTAGTACAACTTCAAACAGATCACCCTCAAGCTTGTTGACGGATGTGTTGAGCTGAAGTTTGATGTCCGGTTTGAATTCCTGCCTGAAAGCTTCAGGTGAGTTGGGTGTTTCAAAAGACACGTCTTTCAGGTAAATGCGCACAATGCCAAACTGTGGGCCGTCACCGGCCTGTGCCTGATTGTTTTCTTCAGTCATCTGAGTAATCCAGTGGTGATTTTAGGTCGAGTTATTTTGTGCTGACGGGCAGGCTGGCTTTCTGCCAGGCTGCAATCCCGCCACTGAGATTGTACACGTTTTCAAAGCCGTGTTTTTTAAGAACGCTGCCCGCGCCGTTGGAGCGGTTGCCGGAGCGGCAATAGGCGATCACGGGACAATCCTTGTGCTTATTGAGTTCACCGATCCTATCCGGCAGCTGCCTGATGGGGATATGGATGGCTTCGGGGATATGTCCGCCGCCGTATTCGCCATCGTCGCGAATATCCAGGAAAATGGCATTTTCACGATTACTGAGCTGGGTTGCCTGGACCGGGTCCACGGCTTTCATTCCGCTCAAACGGCGGCTGATCTCGCTGGCCAGCAATGCGCCAAGCGTGCCCGCAAACGCCAGTATCAGTAGCGGGTGGTTGCCGATAAATTCGATAATACGTGCAAAATCCACGCAGGAAACCTTCTATTTAACTGTTCAGCGGGGCCTGTCGTCAGCCCAGGCTGTTCATGGTGCAGAACACTTCACGCATCATGCTGATCAGGCGCAGAGTGCGGGAATCGCTGACACGGTAATAGACCCGGTTGGCATCCTTGCGGGAAGCGAGGATGCCTTTATCCCTCAATATAGCCAGATGTTGAGAAATATTGCTTTGCGATGTTCCTACGTTCTCGACAATATCCTGCACGCTGACTTCCTGCTCCCCCAGGGTGCAGAGAATTTTCAGGCGTAGGGGATGGGACATTGCTTTGAGAGAACGGGACGCCCTATCGATATCTTCGTCACGCGTAATGAGAGGATGGCTGACCGGCACCACCATATCTTGCTCCACCTGCGGTATCATGAATGTTCTACAAAAATCATTCGCCAATGTTACGGCGCTGCCTTTTATAAACAAAGCATTATACAATAATACGCCTGTGAAGGAAGCCGTAATATTACCCACAAAAGCTAACCGTCATGGCCAGCGTGCCGGTTTAAGGTTAGACTTGATTTAAGTCATCATTATCTTATCTGTAAGCTGTATTGAGGTTATGTCGAAATCTCACAAGCCTGTAATTCTGATCGTTCTGGATGGGTGGGGTTACAGCGAAGAAACTGAATTCAATGCCATAGCCAGGGCCAATAAACCGGTCTGGGATCGACTGTGGGGAGAGTATCCCCACTGTTTTCTGCGCACATCGGGGTCAGCCGTTGGTTTGCCGGGTAAGCAGATGGGTAATTCCGAGGTTGGACACCTGAATCTGGGCGCAGGGCGAGTGGTCTACCAGGAGTTTACCCGGATCAACCGGTCGATCAAGACGGGTTCTTTTTTCACCAATGCCACTTTGACTGATGCGGTTGATCTTGCCATCGAAAACGATAAGGCCGTCCATATTATCGGCTTGCTGTCACCGGGTGGGGTTCACAGCCACCAGGACCATATTCACGCCATGGCAGAGTTAGCCATCAAGCGGGGTGTAAGGGGCGTTTATCTGCACGCTTTTCTCGATGGACGTGATACACCCCCGCGCAGTGCGGCGCCATCCATTCAGGCTATGCAGAACAAGTTCCGGGAGTTAGGTGGTGGTCGTATTGCGTCTATTATCGGCCGCTACTATGCCATGGACCGGGACCATCGCTGGCCGCGTATCCAGGCCGCATACGACCTGATTACCGGGGCCAAGGCTGAATTCGAAGCGCGGGATGCCATTACCGGGCTGGAAATGGCTTACGCGCGCGGTGAAGGAGACGAGTTCGTACAGGCCACGCGTATCGTGCCGGAAGGTGGCCTGCCGGTACGGGTGGAAGACGGTGATGTGGTGGTGTTCATGAATTTTCGCTCTGACCGGGCCCGTCAGATCACGCGTCCCTTTATAGAGGATGATTTCGTCGGTTTCTGGCGGGAGCTGCGGCCCCGGCTCGGCCGCTTTGTCAGTTTGACCGAGTACAACTCAGAATTTGAGGCGCCGGTTGCGTTTCCGCCGGAACGTTTGAAGAACGTGTTTGGTGAGTTTGCAGCCAAACACGGTTTCAGGCAGCTGCGTTTGGCGGAAACTGAAAAATATGCCCACGTCACTTTTTTCTTCAATGGCGGCGTAGAAGAGCCCTTTGACGGAGAAGACCGCATCCTTGTCCCCTCCCCGCTGGTGGCGACCTATGATCTGCAGCCCGAAATGAGTGCCGCCAAGGTAACTGATCAACTGGTCGAGGCGATCGAGGGCGGCAAGTATGAAGTGATTGTCTGCAACTACGCCAACCCCGATATGGTCGGCCATAGCGGAAATTTTCAGGCGGCGGTAAAAGCCATTGAAGTCATCGACCAGTGTCTGGGGCGCGTGTTTGCAGCTCTGCAGGCGGCGGGTGCAGAGGCGTTAATCACCGCCGATCATGGCAATGCCGAACAAATGCGTGGCAGGCAGACCGGGCAAGCGCACACCGCCCACACCGCCAATGTTGTGCCTCTGCTGTACATAGGCAGGCCTGCGCACATGGTGGATGGTTCCTTATCCGATGTCGCACCCAGCATGATTCACCTGCTGGGACTTGAGCCGCCGATGCAGATGACCGGTCGTTCGCTGATCGAATTGTGTGCTGAGCAGTCAGAGACTGATGCGGTGCCTCCGCTGGGGGTCGAAGCCTGAATCTGTCTATACGACCTAGCCGTTTTCAGCAGAGGCCGCGGCTGCGTTGGATCGCTGTTCTGCTCGGCGGCGTGCTTCTGTTCCCTGCGACCGCTTTCCCTGCGCAGGATGCTGCGGAAAAAGAGCGCGAGCTGAAGGCGTTACGTGCCGGTATCCAGTCCCTGCAGCAGCAACTGGAAGCCAATCAAAGAAAGAAAAGTAACGCTGAAAAGCGTTTGCAGGATGTTGAAAACCAGATCAGCGAAACCAGTCGGGAGTTACATCGTATCGACGCTGAACTGGATACAAAACGCAGTCAGCTGGGAACCCTGAAGGAAAAACGGCGCGTTCAGGCGAGCACGCTGCAGCGACAGCGTGAGCAGCTTGCCAGCGAGGCACGAACGGCTTATGCCATGGGGCGTCAGCAGCAGGTTAAGTTGCTGCTGAACCAGGAGCAGCCCTCAGCCGTTGGCCGTATGCTGGTCTATTTTGGCTACTTTTCCCGCGCCCGCCTGCAACGCATCGAAGCCATATCCGCAAGCCTGGAACAACTCAGCTTAGTTGAAGAATCAATTGCCAGGAAAACCGCAGCGCTGACAGATTTGCGTGCCAGCCAGCAGCGCGAGTCAGAGCGACTGCAGGAAAAGAAACGGGCACGTAAACAGGCGGTTGCGGCGTTAAGTCGGGAGCTGGAGAACCAGGGCGGCAAATTGAAGCGGCTGAAAACAAATGAGCAGGAGCTGCAGGAACTGGTTTCCTCGCTGCAGGAATTACTCGTCGACATTCCCGTCGATGCCAGTCAGCAACAGCCCTTTAAAAGCTTGAAAGGAAAGCTGCGCTGGCCAACACGCGGACGTCTGGCAAAGCGTTTCGGAAGCCGGCGCGGCAGTGCCGGCCTGAAATGGCGTGGCGTCATGATCGAAGCGGCCGAGGGTGGAGATGTGCGCGCGGTTGCCCAGGGGCGGGTGGCTTTTTCTGACTGGATGCGCGGTTTTGGCCTGCTGGTGATTATCGATCATGGTGATGGCTATATGAGCCTCTACGGCCATAATCAGGCTTTATATAAGGAAGTCGGCGAATGGGTCGATACCGGTGAAGTGGTGGCACAATTGGGCGCCAGTGGCGGCCAATCAGCGTCAGGGTTATATTTTGAACTCAGGCACAAAGGGCAGCCGATCAACCCGGTTCGCTGGTGTGCGGGAAAGCCTGCAACCAAATCCGGTTAAATGGCTGAAAACGTGTTTCTGCTATCCGACAGCCTCCCTGCTATGCTATTGTCAATACTATTGACAATAGCCAGCTCAACGTAAGGCTTTCATTAAATGTCATAATCTAGGGTGGTCCTGGAGATCACCAGGTTGGAATTGAATGAGCATAAAACGAGAAAATGTTTTCCTGGTTCTGGTCGGGTTGATCGCCGGTTTATCGATTTCCATCGGTAGTGGTGTGTTTGCCGAGCGTGAAACGAAATCCACTGCTGGCCTGCCGGTGGAGGAATTACGAACGTTCAGCGATGTGTTCGGCCGCATAAAAAATGATTATGTTGAAGATGTCGAGGACAGCGAAATGCTGAACAATGCCATACGCGGCATGCTGTCCGGTCTGGACCCGCATTCCTCCTATCTGGATCAGGAGCAGTTCAAGGAGCTGCAGGTGGGGACTTCGGGTGAATTCGGGGGGCTGGGTATTGAAGTTGGTATGGAAGACGGGTTTGTCAAAGTCATTGCGCCGATCGACGACACGCCCGCCCAACGTGCAGGTATCGAGGCCGGCGATCTGATTATCCGACTCGATGATACGCCGGTAAAAGGCCTGACACTGAATGAGGCGGTGAAAATCATGCGTGGCAAGCCGGGTACTGTGCTCAGGCTGACGGTGGTACGTGAAGGCGTTGATCAACCGCTGAAAATCGATATCAAACGGGACATTATCAAGGTCAAGAGTGTCAAGAGCCGTATGCTGGAGGATGGCTTCGGTTATGTACGTATTTCGCAGTTCCAGTCCAAGACTGCAGAGAACATGGTTGATGCCATCGAAAAGCTTAAGAAGGACTCCGACGGTGCGCTGAAAGGTATGGTGCTGGATCTGCGCAATAATCCCGGTGGTGTACTCAATGGCGCCGTGGCGGTGTCTGACGCTTTTCTGAAAAAGGGATTAATTGTTTATACCGAGGGCAGGGTCAGCGACTCCAAACTGAGGTTCAATGCCACACCGGATGACATACTGGATACCGCTCCCATGGTTATTCTGGTCAACCAGGGCTCGGCGTCTGCTTCGGAAATCGTATCCGGTGCCCTGCAGGATCATCATCGCGCCATTGTTGTCGGTACCCCGACCTTCGGTAAAGGTTCGGTGCAGACGATATTGCCACTGAGCAACGGCACGGCGGTGAAGTTGACCACAGCGCGTTATTACACGCCATCGGGGCGCTCCATTCAGGCCGAAGGCATCAAGCCGGATATTGAACTGGATCAGGTGCGTGTTTCCGCTGTTGAACGTTCCATAGATCCCATTAAAGAGGCTGACCTCTCGCGCCACCTGTCAAATGGAAAGGATAAAAAGTCAAAGAAATCAGCTGAAGAGGGCGAGGAAGCTGAAGAGTCTCTGGCTGAAACAGACTATGAACTGTACGAAGCCTTGAATTTGTTAAAGGGTCTCGCGATACAGCGCGAGCAGATGCTGTGATAGGTATGAGAACCGGCCTCTGGCCGGTTCTTTTTTTGTGCACGGTTTTTTTTCCGCCGGCGAGCGCCGGGCAGTGGCCGCTTTCGGCACCGGCAATCAGCATTATTATTGATGACATGGGTAAGCGCCTGGACGCCGGCCGGCGGGTGCTGGCGCTGCCTGGGCCGGTGGCCTGTGCGTTTCTTCCCCGGGCACGCTACACCCCTTCATTAGCCAATACGGCCCATGCTGTCGGTAAGGAAGTGATGTTGCACTTGCCTATGGATAGCGTCGATCGACGGCCACTGGATGCCGGTGCTGTCACCCTGGACATGACCGAGCAGCAGTTTGTGTCGACGGTAAAAGCCGATCTGGCCGCTGTTCCGCACGTTATCGGCATTAATAACCACATGGGCAGCTTGCTGACACGCCATCCCGGGCATATGCTCTGGTTGATGCGGCTCATGCAGAGCCAGGCCCCGTTGTTTTTTGTCGACAGTCGTACCACGGTGGAAACAGTGGCGCGCCTGGTGGCAATGGAAAACGGGGTGCCTGCCAGCGAAAGGAATGTCTTTCTGGATAATCAGCTGGATACCGGGGAGATTGCAGTTCAGTTTGATCGGCTGTTGCAGCTGGCACGGAAACAAGGCACTGCTCTGGCCATCGGCCATCCAAATGCGTTGACGCTGGCAGTGCTGGAACAACGGCTACCGGAACTGGAACAACAGGGGATACGTCTGCTGCCGGTTTCCGAATTGATTGAAATACAACAGAGAGGTGAACACACATGGCAAGCGTCCTGGTCCCGCTCGCGCAAGGATGCGAAGAACTAGAAGCCGTCACTGTAGTGGACCTGCTGCGTCGCGCCGGCGTTCATGTGGTGACTGCGGGTTTGGATAATGCGCCGGTACGGGCTTCCAGGGGTGTGGTGCTGGTAGCCGACATGACGCTTGATGAAGCGCTGAAACAGGAATATGACATGGTCGTATTACCTGGCGGTCTGCCCGGTGCTGACCACCTGGACGGTGATCCCCGCATTCGCGGCCTGCTAAGGACAATGGCCGACAGCGGTCGTTATACCGCTGCAATTTGTGCCGCCCCCAAGGTGCTCGCCAGCACCGGCCTGCTCGAAGGTAAAAAGGTGACCAGTTTCCCCGGTGTACTGGATGCTTTTGCTGACCTCGATTACCGGTCTGATCCCGTTGTTCAGGATGGCAGGTTGATTACCTCACGCGGTCCGGGAACGGCCATGGATTTCGCGCTGACGCTGATCGAGAATCTGCTGGGAATGGACAAGCGCAATGAGGTGGAAGCAGCGCTGCAAAGGCCCTGAGTCACGCGCGATCAGGCTGTACAGGACCCAAATGACGCACTCGATTTTGGGAAACAACCTTCATGAAGCTCATAGAAGTCGTCGCTGATCCGGGGCAACTGGATATCCTGGCGAGTTTCGTCGCCGAGCAGTATGGCGCGCTGGATTACTGGTACAGTGAGATTGCTGACGATCAGCGACAGAGTATTCGCATGCTCGTCGATGATGAAAATCGTCAAACCGTGCTGGATACTCTGCAGCATCTGCTCAGCGACACGGAAAATGTGCGTATCCTGGTGTTGCCCGTTGAAGCTGTGTTACCGCGGCCGGTGGAGGAGGAAAAGCCTAATGCGGCCAAGAAGACGTCAACCGGATCGACGCGCGAGGAGCTGTACAGCCAGATCGAGAAAGATACACGGCTGGATGGAAATTTCCTGGTACTGGTTTTTCTTTCCACGGTCGTTGCGGCAATCGGTTTACTGGAAAACAATGTCGCTGTCATCATTGGTGCCATGGTGATAGCGCCGTTGCTGGGCCCCAATATTGCCCTGGCGTTTGCAACCACACTCGGGGATCGCGACCTGTTGCTGAAATCCATCAAAACCAACATGGTCGGTGTGGCGTTAGCGCTTTCAGTGTCTATTGTCATCGGCTGGTTCTGGCCACCGATGACGCTGAACCCGGAGATTCTGGCGCGAACTTATGTGGGCTTTGACGGCGTGGTGCTGGCGCTGGCGTCCGGTGCAGCGGCTGTACTGTCGTTAACCAGCGGCGTAGCCAGCGCACTGGTCGGTGTTATGGTTGCCGTTGCGCTGCTGCCGCCCACCGCGACACTGGGTATGGTGCTGGCATCCGGGCAGTATCAGCTGGCAACCGGTGCTGCGTTGTTATTGGCGGTCAATATTGTCTGCGTAAACATGTCAGCCAATCTGGTGTTTCTGTTTAAAGGTGTGAGACCCAGAACCTGGCTTGAGAAACGCAAGGCCAGGCAGTCCGTCGTCTGGATTGGATTATTCTGGGCGATCGCTCTGGCGGTATTATTGTTCGCGGTTGGTCTGCGTGTTGTCGAGACCTGAGTCGTCGCCCGCCCACGAATGTCTCGTCCGTCGACAAGATTGTCGACAATGTTTACATTGAATCGCCTCTCAAGCCCCGGTCCATGCCCCATAACACGATGTAATTAATGGCAATTAACAGACGAAGACGGCAGTGATTCTGTCGGTATGCCTTACGACAGAAAGTGCGGCTATTTGTGGTCGCGGTTAACCTGATGATTCTTTGGAAAATTAATAAAAGGCACAGTTGTTGCTTTAGCGGAACTACCAGTACCGACTAAAATCCAGCTCGATAACCGGGTGTGGATGCAGCGACGTTCAAATACGGTGTTGGAGGAGTTGATCACAACGAAGACGTTGGAAGACGCACAGGTCCTGCAGCGAATAACAACACAATAAAAAGGCTCTACAATCGCGGTAGCACATCAATAAAGAAGAGTCCGATTTTTGCCCGCCTTTATGGCGGGTTTTTTATCTGCGCCCGCTATGGGGGCCATGAGGATTAATCCTCATCAGACCAGGCGTAAACGAGGAAAAACACCGCGAATGCGCCCAGTATCCAGCTGATCAGCGGGACACCACTCACCATAAAGGGTGCAAAGCCGTCCAGGCCGTAAATGAGTGAGGCGCTGATCAGAAACGCGCTGCCGAGAATGGCTGACAGGGTACGTTGACTGGATTTGCGCATCTGTTTGCGCAGTTTTTCCAGTTCCCCGGATTCCCACTGCACGGCGACCTTCCCATCCGAGATCTGTCGCAGGGTATAGTGCAGCAACTCCGGTATTTCGGGCAGACGTTCGCTCCACTCCGGCAGGCTGTGGCGCATGCGGCCAACGAAAGCGCGAGGGCCAACCTGTTCGCTCATCCAGCGTTCCAGGAAGGGTTTGGCGGTCTGCCAGAGGTCAAGGTCGGGATACAGCTGTCGGCCCAGTCCTTCGATGTTGAGCAGGGTTTTCTGTAACAAGACCAGCTGTGGCTGTACTTCCATGCTGAAGCGGCGCGCGGTCTGGAACAGCCGTAGTAGTAACTGTCCAAAGGAGATTTCCTTTAGCGGACGTTCGAATATGGGCTCACAGACGCAGCGAATCGCCGCTTCAAATTCATCAATGCGTGTTCCCCGCGGTACCCACTCCGATTCCACATGAAGTTCAGCTACACGGTGATAATCGCGGCGGAAGAAAGCCAGAAAGTTTTCTGCCAGATAGCGTTGGTCAGCCGGACTCAAAGTGCCCATGATGCCAAAGTCTACCGCCATGTACTGGCCTTCAGGTGAGACAAAGATATTGCCCGGGTGCATATCCGCGTGAAAGAAATTGTGCCGGAAAACCTGGGTGAAAAATATCTCCACGCCGCGTTCCGACAGGGATTTCAAATCCACACCGGCCCGCTGTAACGCGTTCAGGTCATTGACCGGGACTCCGTAGATACGCTCCATGGTCATCACATTCGGACGACAGTAGGGCCAGTACACTTCCGGAACGTACAACAGGCCGGTGTCATTGAAATTCCGGCGCAGTTGTGAGGCGTTGGCCGCTTCGCGCAACAGGTCCAGTTCGTCGTACAGCGTTTTCTCAAATTCAGCGACGATTTCCCGCGGCCGCAGTCGCCGCCCTTCGCGCCAGTATCGCTCGGCCAGTCCTGCGATGTAACGCAACAGACTGACATCTCTACCGATGACTTTTTCGATCCCCGGTCGCAGTACTTTCACCACCACGTCTTCGCCACTTTTCAGCGTGGCTGCATGGACCTGGGCAATGGAAGCCGAGGCCAGTGGGTGTTCATCAAAACGATGGAAGATATCTTCGATCGGCTGTTGAAAGGCCAGTTCGACAATTTTGCGCGCCTGCTCTCCCGGGAACGGTGCAACGCGGTCCTGAAGTCTGGCCAGTTCTTCAGCGATGTCATCGGGTAACAGGTCCTGACGCGTGGACAGAATCTGACCAAATTTTACGAATATGGGGCCAAGGTCTTCCAGCGTTTTTCGCACCCGCACCGCGCGCGGCGTTTTACGGACAAACCAGTGCCAGGGTGCCAGATAGCCCAGAAATCTGATGGGTCGAAACAGGTGGGTGGCCAGAATGACTTCATCCAGTCCGTTGCGGACCAGTACCCAGTTGATATGCAGCAGCCGCAGCACTTGTCCCGGCTGAATCATGTTACACCGTCCGTCGTCTTCAGCAGGCGCTCGATCCGTGCATTGAGGCGGTCGACATCCGAGCGCAGCTCATCAACGTCGTGCAGAAAGTCATCGACTTCGCTGCGAGTGGGCAACAGGCGTGCTTCTTCCTGGAGGTATTCCGAGACATCCTGCTCCAGGGTGTGGCGGCTGTCACTGATGAACTGTCCTGACCGGCGGGCCAGGTTGCCGACTTGCCGGGCAATCACGTCACCAGTGAGCTGCGATAACTGTTCTTCCCAATCCCAGTCTGTGCCGGCAAGAAGATCCTGAAACTGTTGGCCGGTTTCCGTGTCACCCCTTATTTCCACCGCGCCTTGAAAGAGGGTGTCTTCCCTGGACACCAGTGCCAGCCGTGCAAAACCGAACGGCGACCCGGTCAGTCGCGTGTCGACATCACCCTCGTAATGGCTGGATACCTGTACGCCATCGCTGCCCGGTAAAAAATAAAGAGAAAGTCCCAGGCCGGTGATATCGAGGCCGATGACTTTTCCCTCCAGTGCGGTACAACGTCGCAGTGCCTGCGGATCCTGTTTGAGATAGGTATCAAGAGCCGTTTCCAGTGCCGCGGCCAGTGTCGTAGCGGGGGTCATTTCAGCTCCTGAACGGGTACTGTCAATGTGTTGCCGATGTCAGAAACGGAAACCGCGGTGCAGGGCAACGATTCCGCCAGTCAGATTGAAATAGTCGCATTGTTCAAAGCCAGCCTGTTCCATCATCATTCGCAGGTTTTCCTGGTCAGGGTGCATGCGGATGGATTCTGCCAGATAGCGGTAACTTTTTTCATCTTTGGCGATCAGGCGGCCCATTAACGGCAAGACATTGAAGGAATAGAAATCGTAGATTTGCTTGAGACCGGGGATTACCGGTTTGGAAAATTCCAGGACCAGTACACGGCCACCCGGTTTCAGTACCCGATACATGGCTTCCAGCGCTTTTGCCTTATCGGTTACATTGCGTAAACCGAAGGCAATGGTGATGCAGTCAAAACTGGCGTCAGGGAATGGAAGGTTTTCAGCATTGGCCTGAACAAATCCAACATTAGCGGTAATCCCTTTATCCAGAAGGCGTTCGCGTCCCACGTTTAACATCGATGCATTGATATCACCGATGACCACTTCCCCTTCTGTACCGACGAGGCGTGACAGGCGGGCAGCCAGATCACCTGTTCCACCAGCCAGGTCAAGTATCGTCTGTCCGGGGCGTGCGCCCGCCTGTTCGATGGCGAAGCGTTTCCACAGGCGGTGGATACCGAGCGACATGGCATCGTTCATGAGGTCATAGTTTCCGGCAACGGAATCGAAAACGCCGGCAACACGACGTTGCTTGTCCTCCCAGTCAACCTGCTGGTAGCCGAAGTGGGTGGTTTTATCGTTCATGACTTGGCATTGCCCAGCTCGGAGTGTGGTGCACCGGCTTCCTTTAGGCGACGGAGATAGTCCTTCCAGTTCTGCTCCTTGTTACTGCCCAGGCGGTACAGGGTGTCCCAGGAGTAGATGCCGGTGTTGTGTTCGTCATCGAAATAAATCTGTATAGCATAGTTTCCGACCGGTTCGATGCGCTCGATGTTGACGTCCTCTTTGTCAACCTGCAGGACGCTGTCACCCGGGCTATGTCCCTGCACTTCCGCAGACGGTGAATTGACGCGCAGATATTCGCAACTCATCGCAAATTGGGCGCCATCGTCGAAGGTGATTTCCAGCATTCTGGATTTCTGGTGCAGATTGATTTCGGTCGGGTGCGGATGTTGCTGGGCCATAGTGAACCTCGAAAAAGGGAGACGTTACAAAATATACCTGCTCAGGTCTTCATCCTGGGCCAGGTCTGCTAATTGTTCGTTGACATAATCGGCATCGACAGTCACCGTGTTGCCGGAGTGGTCCGCCGCTTCAAAAGACACTCTTTCCAGCAAGCGCTCCATCACTGTGTGCAAGCGTCGTGCGCCGATGTTTTCCGTGCGTTCGTTTATCTCCCAGGCTACTCTGGCAATACGCTCGATGCCATCATCGGAGAAGGCAAGTTGCAGCCCTTCAGTCATCATCAGCGCGCTGTACTGCTCGGTAAGCGATGCATCCGGTTCTGTGAGAATGCGAACGAATTCCTCTACACCCAGCGCCTGTAGTTCCACGCGGATGGGCATGCGTCCCTGCAGTTCGGGAACCAGGTCGGAGGGTTTGGACATGTGAAAGGCGCCGGAGGCAATAAACAGGATATGGTCGGTTTTCACCATGCCGTGTTTGGTTGTGACCGTACTGCCCTCCACCAGCGGCAGCAGGTCGCGCTGTACACCTTCGCGGGATACACCAGGGCTGCCGCCCTGGTCGCTGCGTTGAGTGACTTTGTCTATTTCATCGAGGAATACGATACCATTCTGTTCCGCCGCCGTTAAAGCGCGTAACTTGAGGTCTTCTTCGTTGATCATCTTGCCGGCTTCTTCGTCGGTAAGAACCTTGAAGGCGTCGGCCACACGCAGCTTGCGGGTCTTGGTGCGGCCGCTGCCGAAGTTCTGAAACATGCCCTGTAACTGGCTGGTCATTTCCTCCATACCGGGCGGAGCCATGATTTCAACACCCATCGGCGTGGCTGATACTTCTATCTCCACTTCCTTGTCATCAAGGCGTCCCTCACGCAGCATTTTACGGAATTTCTGCCGTGTTTCGCCGTTACCGGTTTCCCCGGCTTCGCTAGCGAAACCCACGGCGCGCGGCTTTGGCAGAAGCACATCCAGAATACGGTCTTCCGCTGCGTCCTCCGCACGATGATGTACCTTGGACATTTCCTCTTCGCGCGTCATCTTGATGGCGACGTCAACCAGGTCGCGGATGATGGATTCAACGTCGCGGCCGACATAACCGACTTCTGTGAACTTGGTGGCTTCGACTTTAATGAAAGGTGCGCTTGCCAGTTTGGCGAGTCGTCGGGCTATTTCGGTTTTCCCCACGCCGGTGGGGCCGATCATCAGGATGTTCTTTGGCGTGATTTCACTGCGCAGGGGATCGTCTACCTGTTGCCGGCGCCAGCGATTGCGCAGCGCGATGGCGACAGCGCGTTTGGCGTCGTCCTGGCCGATGATATGTTTGTCCAGTTCCTGGACGATTTCGCGGGGGGTCATTTCAGACATGGGTAAAATTAAATCTCGAGTTCTTCCAAAGTCAGATTCCGGTTAGTGTAGACACAAATGCTTGCAGCGATTTCCAGACCTTTTTCAACGATGCTGCGTGCATCCAGCTCGGTGTTATCCAGCATGGCGCGCGCGGCAGCCTGAGCATAGGGGCCACCGGAACCGATGGCCATCAGACTGTCTTCGGGTTCTATCACGTCGCCGTTACCGGTGATGATGAGAGAACTTTCCCTGTCGGCCACTACCAGCAGGGCCTCCAGGCGGCGCAGCATGCGATCGGTGCGCCAGTCCTTCGCCAGTTCGACGGCAGAGCGCACCAGGTGCCCCTGGTGTTTTTCCAGTTTGGCCTCGAAACGTTCAAACAGCGTAAACGCATCAGCGGTACCACCGGCAAATCCCGCCAGCACTTTACCATGGTAAAGCGTACGTACCTTGCGGGCGTTACCTTTCATCACGGTGTTGCCCATGGAGACCTGACCATCACCACCAACCACCACGAGACCGTTTCGCCGCACGGAAAGAATGGTTGTGCCACGATACTGTTCCACACCAGATTCCTGCATTTGTATAAAGGGGTCGGAATTGTACACCAAGACCGTCCCTGGATCAGGCCGGTGTCGGGCTGTGATAAAACCTTTGGCCGGATGGGGATAGATGTGAAGATCACAGCGTCTGTAGTCAAACAGTGTTGAATCCGGCCGCGGAATTCACGGATTTAAACGCTATTTGGCTTACCTTGCTCTTTACAGGGTACTGGTTATTCGTCCTTTTTTGATTTGCGCGCACGCGGGTGCGCCTTATCGTAAACCTGGGCGAGTCGCTGAAAATCGAGGTGGGTGTACACCTGGGTGGTGCTAAGATTGGCGTGACCGAGCAATTCCTGCACAGCGCGCAGATCACCGCTGGACTCCAGCAGGTGGGTAGCAAAGGAATGACGCAGGGCGTGCGGGTGCAGACGGCTGTCGAATCCCTGTTTGAGGGCCCAGCGCCTGAAACGCTGTTGCACATTGCGGGGGCTGAGACGGGTGCCTGTGCGGTTAATGAACAGGGCTGATTCACCCTCGGCGCAGTGAAGGGCGCGGACCCTCAACCAGTCGTGCAACACATCGCAGGCCTTGCGGCCGACCGGGACCACACGGATTTTACGGCCTTTACCAAGAACCCTGGCTTCACACTGTGGCAGATCGATGTCCTGCAGGTCGAGACCGACCAGTTCCGCCAGGCGCAGGCCGGAGGAATACGTCAGTTCCATCATCGCCAGGTCACGCTGTGTCAGCCAGTCATCAGCACGGCTGTCCAGCAAACCCTGAATACGGTCGATGTCCAGGCTGTGGGGAAGTTTGCGAGGCGTTTTCGGTGCGCGTATGTCCTGCGCCGGATTGCTGTTCAGAATACCCTGTCTGATGAGATAGCGACAGAAGCTGCGCAGGGCGGACAATTTGCGTTGAATACTGCGCCCGCCGAGCCCCTGTCGATGGATCTGTGCTGCGAAGCCGCGCACCTGGTGAGGATGCAGCTCTGACCAGCGTGCAATACCCTGTTCCTTGCAGAAGCGTACTACGGATTCCAGATCGCGGCGGTAATTGCTGAGGGTGTGTGGCGATAAGCGGCGTTCGTCACGCAGGTGCGACTCAAATTCATCTACATGGGCTGACTCGCGCTGCAGCACAGAGCCTACCCGGCAGGCGGCGCCGACATCACCGTTGTGACGTGATCAGGGCCTGGCACTGTTGTGATGTTCCAGCAGGCAGGACAACAGTTCACCGAGATGGCTGAGAAACAGCGTACCCATGCAGGGATTGAAACGGTTGACTTCACGGCTGCCGATGGCGAGTAAACCGCTGTCCGCACAATCACCCAGCGGGACTATGGCAGTTGATTCGATGGCAGCCGCCTGATCCTTGAATATGATATCCAGTTGCTCCTGCTTGAAGCGGCCACATTGCGGTTTGCCATCGGCGTATGCACCCGGAAACCGATCCTTCAGTGTTTCGTCGATAATCAGGTATTTCGCGCCGGCTTCACGTTGCTGTGTTTCATCAAGTGCGGGGAGGTGCAGCGCGATGGCATCTGCCTTGAATTCGTTGCCCAAATGATCTCTCAGGGTGTCCAGCAGTTGAAGCAGTGAACCGGCTTTGAGCAGATCGAGAGTCATCCGATGCATGCGCTGATTCAGACGGTCGTTATCCTGCGCCACATCGACCAGCTCCAGCAGCTTGTTCTTGAGATCCCTGTTTTGATCACGCAGCACCTGAACCTGTTTTTCGATCAGCGATACGGCGTTTCCCGTGGAATGCGAAAGGCGGAGCTCTGCCATCAGTTCGGGATGGTCATCAAAGAAGTCCGGATGGTTGCTGAGAAAGCTGGCTACCTGCTCGGTACCGGGTTGCTCTATCCGGCTTTCGGCGTTGGCTTGAGTTGTCATAGGTCTATTTTGCCCTCGAAAACAAATGTGGCGGGTCCCGTCATCAGTACCGGCTGATGCTCGCCCGCCCAGCTTACCACAAGATCACCGCCGCGCAGCTCGACGGTCACGGTTTCGTCCAGTGTGCCCTGATTCCGGCCGATGACAACGGCGGCGCACGCCCCTGAGCCACAGGCCAGGGTTTCGCCAACGCCCCGTTCGAAAACCCGCAGCCGAATGCGTGAGCGGTCTATGACCTCCATGAAGCCGACGTTCACGTGGTTCGGAAAACGCGGGTGCGCCTCGATCTGGGGTCCCAGTTTCGCGACCGCTGCTGAATCAACGTTTGGCACTTCCATCACCGCATGCGGGTTGCCCATCGAAACAGCACCGATTTCCACTGTTTCGCCTTTTATCGACAAGGCATAACGCTGTGCACGAACCATCGCCTGAAACGGGATGTCCTCCGGTTCCAGGCGAGGTCTGCCCATGTCGACGCTGACCTGACTATCATCCCGAATGATCAGCTCTATACGCCCTGCCTTGGTCTGAACCGGAATCCGTTCGGCTTGCGTCAAGCCTTTCAGGCGGACGAAACGGGCAAAACAGCGGGCTCCATTGCCGCATTGTTCCACCTCGCGGCCATCAGCGTTGAATATGCGGTAGCGGAATTGGGCATCGTCCTGCTCGGGTGCTTCGACCAGCAGCAACTGGTCACATCCGACGCCATGCCGTCGATCGGCGATATGGCGAATCTGTGGCGTGGACAGCTTGACCTGTTGATTGATCGCATCGATCACGACAAAGTCATTGCCCAGGCCGTGCATTTTGCTGAAACACAGTTCCATGGCGTCAGGGTACGGGCATTAGAATGAGCCTTCAAGCTTGATGGGCCTTCAAAAGTCTATCGACGGCGCAGCCGGTTGCAGTCGCGGGCAAAGCATACCAGAATCCCATGCATGGGAACTCTGCATACCAGCTGTTCGTGACTGTACAGCCGGTCACACAACCAGTCGCGGTTTTGCGCTTGCGGCAGCTTGGCATGGCGGCCATCGCCAGGCTGCTGAACCCTTACGGTCTGGTCTGCAAGCAAGTCGAGGATAATGCCGCCATACCCGGCAGCTTCTGGGGTGACGCGGAAGCCGGCCTGGTCGCCAACAGGCTGCTGGCACGTGCTGATACGCCCGTCCATTCCATGCTTCATGAAGCCTGTCACTACGTGTGTATGACACCGGACCGGCGCGATGGCCTGCATACCGACGCCGGTGGTGACTACGATGAAGAAAACGGAGTGTGCTATCTGCAGATTCTGCTGGCCGGACACCTGCCCGGCATCGGGCGTGAGCGCATGATGCAGGATATGGATGCCTGGGGCTACAGTTTCCGCCTCGGCTCGGCACGAGCCTGGTTCCAGCGGGACGCAGAGGATGCCTATCAATGGCTGCTGGCACAGGGTCTGGTCGATGAGCTCAGGCAGCCGACGTGGAAGTTGCGCCAGCTGTAAGGCGCAGTCACCCGGCCGGGGGCTGTCGCTACAGACGGCCGGATACGATAAAATGCCGGTCGCTGACGACTTCGATCTCAAGCTGGTCGATGCCCTGTTGCTGCAGCTGCAGCCTCACTTCATCGGGGTGGTAAGCAGCCAGCAGAGAATTAAAAAAATCCTGTTGCAGAATGTTCGCTTCGCCGGAGGCATAGGTTTTTACCAGCTGTTCGGCCTGTTCACTGTTGTCCGGTCGCAGCAGGTCCATGACAAACACACGCGCACCCGGTCGCCCGTATTCGACAACACTCCGCCACAGCGTGGCCGGATCATTGAGGTGATGCAGCAGGCTGTTGGAAATCAGGATGTCGTAAGACTGCCGCGGCAGCCGTGTATCCGGCAGATAGGCCAGAAAATAGTCGATACACCCTTGCTGCGTCTGTGCGCCGGTCTCGGCGCGCGCCAGTGCCAGCATGGCTTCGGAGGCATCGACGGCATGGATGCGGCAATGCGGAAACGACCTGGCGAAACGCCGGCAGATGTCGCCGGGCCCGCAGCCGAGGTCCAGTATCCAGTCGCCCGTGCGCGGATCAGCGAAGTGTTCCCGGAACAGTGTAACAAAGTGATTGTGCGGTTCGCTGAAGTCAGCGCTGGCATAGGCCAGCGCCTGCTCGGGATCGTCCATCAATTCGGCTTCGGGAATACGCTGCATGGCTAGCAATGATGCCTGATATCGATGGAAAAGCCATAGTTTCTGTTCTCGATACGGGGTTGAAAGACGTTGCCCGCCGGTACGCCATTTATAGTCAGGGTTTTGAGCCCGCTTCTGTCCTGCTCTTTAACTGTGATTCAATTCACAAAGTTTCAGTGTGGGCACGGGCGCTGGTTAGAACTCAGGTATGGTTTCCTGGGAAAACAGCTCCTGCAGGGTCTCGCGTCGGCGAATCAGGTGTGCCCTTTCACCATCCACCAGAATTTCGGCGGCACGCGGCCGACTGTTGTAATTGGAGCTCATGGTGAAGCCATAGGCGCCGGCTGATCGTACAGCCAGCACATCACCCTGCCGGATTGCCAGTTCGCGCTGCTTGCCGAGGAAATCACCGGTCTCGCAGACCGGTCCGACGACGTCGTAGATCGTACCGGACTGGGTGCGCGGAATGACGGGGATAATGTCCTGCCAGGCGCTGTAAAGCGCCGGGCGAATCAGGTCGTTCATGGCGGCGTCAACAATGGCAAAGTTCTTGTCTTCACTTTCCTTGAGGTACTGTACTTCGGTAAGCAGGATGCCGGCATTGGCGGCAATGGCGCGTCCGGGTTCAATGAGTATCTCCTTGCTGGTATTTGCCAGGCGTGCCATCAGCGGCCGTGCGTACTGTTGCGGTGACGGTGGTTGCTCATTCTGGTAGGGCACGCCGAGCCCACCGCCAAGATCGAGGTGATGAATCTCAATTCCCTGGTCTTCGATATGCTGTACCAGTTCCAGCACCCGGTCCAGCGCATCGACAAAGGGAGCGATCTCGGTGAGCTGGGAACCGATGTGGCAATCCACGCCTTCGATCCTCAGGTGCCCGGCATCGGCGGCCTGTTGATAGGCGTCCAGGGCAGTTTCAACAGGGATGCCGAATTTATTTTCCTTTAGACCGGTGGAAATATAGGGGTGGGTGTTTGCATCCACGTCGGGGTTTACGCGTAAAGAGACGGGTGCCACCGCTCCGTGGGCCGCGGCGACCTCGTTGAGGCGTTTCAACTCGGCGAATGATTCAACATTGAAACAGCGTATGCCCGCTGCAAGCGCCTGTTCCATTTCCAAGCGCGTTTTTCCGACACCTGAAAAAACGACCCTGGACGGGTCGCCGCCGGCGTGCAGGACACGCGCCAGTTCACCGGCGGAGACGATGTCAAAGCCTGAGCCCAGCCTGGCCAGCAGCGCCAGCACAGCGACATTGGAATTCGCCTTGACCGCATAGCAGACCAGGTGTCTGTGTTCGCCCAATGCCTGGTCGAAGGCATTCCAGTGATGTTCCAGTGTGGCGCGGGAGTAGACATAAAGCGGGGTGCCATGGCTGGATGCCAGTTCCTGTAAATCGACCTGTTCCGCAAACAGGCGGCCATTCTGATAGGCAAAGAAATCCATCGTTAGGTGTTGTCCTGATCCTGTGACTGATCTTTGTCCGGGAGATAGAGGTTGCCGCTCTGCCCGCAGCCGGACAGTATGGTTGTTGCCCCTGCCAGAACGATGGTCAGCCAGAGGAGGTATCGTGCCCAACAGGGTCTCATAATGGTTTCCTGGTCGCGTGATTGAGGCGAGTATACGAAGCTGGCGCGAAAAGCCAAAATTATGTCCGCTACCGGTTGGCCGGGCGCGCAGTTACTATAGTCGAATGCATGAAGAAACGGGATTGAATGTATTGGAAATTGCGCCTGCAGGACCACCGGGCTGCGCGGTGATATGGTTGCACGGCCTGGGTGCCGACGGGCGCGATTTTGAACCGCTGATTCAGCAATGGGGATTGGCCGATGAACTGGGTGCTCGTTTTATACTGCCGCATGCCCCGCGGCGCCCGGTCACGCTAAACGGCGGCATGGTCATGCGGGCCTGGTACGATATCTACGATCTGGGCCTCGGCGCCGATGAGGACAGGCCGGGTATTGCGCAGGCGCAGCAGCAGATCCTCGGTTTGATCCGGCGAGAACAGCTGAGGGGTATCGAGAGCGACAGGATCCTGTTGGCAGGATTCTCACAGGGCGGAGCCATCGCCCTGCATACGGCGTTACGTTACCGTGCAGCGCTGGCCGGCGTGTTGGCCTTGTCAAGCTATCTGCCGCTGGCGGATTCGCTGGCGCAAGACAGGTCTGCAGATCCTTCCAGTCTGGTCATCCGCATGGATCACGGTGATCAGGATCCGGTGGTCGCGTTTTCCGTGGCGGAATACTCCCGGGACCTGATCGAAAAGCAGGGTTATAACGTCGAGTTTCACCGCTACCCGATGCAGCACAGTCTGTGTGTGCCGCAAATGGAAAGCCTGCGCAACTGGATAGTGCAGCGGCTGGGTTAGGCTGGGGCCTGTTAACAGGCCCGGTTTTGGCTGAACTCCCTGTGGGGGTGGCAGGAAGCGGCCACCGGTGCCGTGCTTTGCCAGCGCCATTGTGCTGTCTGTCACGGCATGAATGGTGATGGGGGCGTTGAAATGCCTTTGAATCTTAAAGATTTTCTTGCTGTTGCCAGTGATGAATACTTGCGTGCGATCCTGTTGCGTGGACGTGAGGGAACACCCATGCCATCCATCGAGGCGCTGGTGTTGCGGGAAACGGATGCCGATGAGCTGGTCGCCTACTTCCACCAACGCAGACCTGCTGGCGAGTTTTGATCGCTGAGAAACGGTTATACAGAGCATTCTTGATCAGCTGCGTACTGCGCAATAGTGGCGGGTGCTGCTACGCCAAGCTGTGCTGTAGCGCTTCGTTTAGCAGGGTTTCAATGCGTTTTTTATAGTTCAGGAAATGAATCGACTGCACGTCGTGGCCATTATCAATGTCCAGCATGGCGGGATTTATATCTATATCAGTGATGTAAATGGGATAGGCGCTGCCTCTTTCACGCGAAATATGTTCGACGACGTGCTGGAAGATCTGTTCACCGGATTCCAGCGCAGAAAACTCCCGCTTGCCGCAAAAGATGCTGAATGACCCTAGACGATCGTCCTCCAGGCTGCCGATGACCTGGACGTCCAGATAACGGCTTGGCCCTGTGTCGGCGTCAGGCTTGACAGTTTCCAGTACATACTCATCCAGGTTGTTAAAGCCGATACGAAAAAACTGCACCCACGTCTTGTCAGACAGGCTGTTCGGCATATTCGTATTATTGAGTCGGTAACGTACCTTTTCCAGAAAATGCTGGAACTGCACGAGCATGGTTTTGTGGTCGCGACAAACAAGGCGCTGATGAAACAGTGAACCGCGTTCATCGAGAATGTAGACTTGTGCGCGGCCACTGTTGATGTGGTAGAAAAGCTGTATAACGCCTTCCCGGTTTCTTTCCAGAATCAGCGCCAACGGTGAGTTGTCGGTTGTTTGTTTGTCGATGCGGATTGGACTGAAAGCCGGTTGTGGTTGCCCAAGGTGGTTCAACAAAGCGGTCTGTGAATCCAGTTCCTGGAAACGGGGAATGTCGTGCTCACATTGCAGTACATAGTAATTCTGACCGATGCGAAGTGCATAACGGGCCTGTCTGCGCCAGTAATTAGTATAGAAATACTCCGTGATCTCGTTAAACAGCTGTTCCAGACGGCGCGCGATCAGGGATCCCCGTGATGAGGAAAAGCTGAAGCAGGGCAGCGAAGGCGGCGCCTTGCCGGAATCGACCGGTGACCAGGCGAAGTAATCGCACAGACAGTCGAGTAGTGCGGTGCCGCCGGTGTAACGATAGGTCAGAACCTCACCCCAGGAGGTCACCAAAATGGTCTCGAAATCGATGGCCAGATTCTCCCATTGCCCACCGTAACTCAGCGGGTCGATGCGTCCGCTGACCAGCTGCATGCCGTTGCGCGTGAGTTTCGACATCGGATCATGCGCCAGATTGACAAACACAACCGCTTGGCGAACCGTGGCTCGCTGGCCCAGCGACTGCATGTCGCTGGGCGGGACCTTGCCTCCGGGAAACATCTGTTGCAGACAATTGAGAACACAACGCAATTCCCATTGTCTGAGACCGCTGTCAGTCGGTTGTATTCCGATGGTCGTCGGCTTGCGGCTGATAATTCCGTTGAAGTGGCACCAGACCAGAAGTTCGAGCAGGCTGGCGGTACGCTTCAGGGGGCTATGTTTATGGACATCGTTTATTAGCACGTTTCCTCTGTATATTGCCCAGCCGCGTTGTCCCCGTTCATCGGCATGGTGCAGGGACAGCCGCTCTTCTGACAGGTCGCGGGACACACCCGGGTTGATCATCTCGACTTTGCCGGCTTTGCGCTCAAAAGCGATGTAAAGTTTGCGCCCCAGTAGATTCAGATCATCGGAATTAATGGCGTGTTCATTATTGTGCTCACGTCCGAACCGCGACAGTGCTTGATAGCTGCGCGTCAGTTCGTCAACCAGTATCTGTCGTTCCTTGAGTACACGCTTGATTTTCCATTGTCGGCGCTGGTCCAGTGATACTACTTTGTTTCTGCTCCAGCCCCAGGTATCCACAAGTTCGCGAATGGCACGCCGCCGCCAACTCAGCCGGCGGGAGCGGTCGGGTTTGCTCATTATTTCGTTGACCTTGAAGTAAAAGCACCGCCGGGCCAGATCGAGTCGCTCAAGCTCTCTGCGCGAAAATAAATATTCCTCAACCGTGTTGCACATCATGATGTATGGGTCAAGCTGATCCAGTTTGACGTCACCAGCGTGAACCATTTTTTTGAAGCGCATGGCGAGTATTTCGATGTCCGGGTATTGATTGGCATAGGCCTCCATCAGCAGGATCTTTATGATGGATTTATAGGGCGAGTCAACTGCCTTGTAGAGTTGCCACAGCGTGGCGCCGAAGAATTCCCCGGTCGGAAGATGGGACAAGCCACCGAAATCTACGGTATCGCTGGTCTTTATAAAGCGGTTTACAAAGAGTTTGTCGACATACTCTCGGTAGTGTTTTTCGTACGTGGGCGGCACCAGCCACCATACCGGGAAGCGACCGGCGATCAGCAGGCCGGTACGGTAAAACTCATCCAGTAGCAGGTGATGCTGTGAGCTGCCGGCATTTTCGTTGGAAAGGCGCTGGTGTTCCTTGTCACGGAACGATACATCGTCCATCAGGAAGAAGTGTACTTCCAGGCCGAGTGTTTCCGCCCAACGTGTAATGCCGTCGGCCTTTTTCTGCAGCGCTGTGACACCCTGTACGGACAGCCCGGGCCGATGGCAGATCCAGATATCAAAGTCACTGGATCTGGAATATGCAATCGTACCGGTACTGCCCATCAGATACAGTGCGTGAATAGAGTAGCGGCGTTGGGCACGACGCTGATAGGTAAAACTCTTTGCCAGTTTGCGCGCTGATTGAATATCGCGTTTGGCGGGAGAAAAGTCGCAAACACCGCAAGGTGTCGTAGTGGCCTGGTAGCCCGGCAACAGCGGATGATTGATATGAAACAACAGCGGTAGCAGCCGGATGAAGACTCGCTGGCGTGTGTCCAGGCATTCCTGTACCCGGCGCAAGCGGTCTTTGTTGAGCGCCATGAAACGTCGTTTGATGGCGCGTAACTCCAGCGCATCGATTTCGATGTGGATTTCTCCCTTGTGCCGGGAATCTGCAAACGTGTCCGGGTGGCGGGTGCCGGCGGACCGTGACGCCTGCTGCCGGGCCGATGAGCGTGATCGGGTATCAATCACAAGCACAAAGATGCCGGCCGTCGGGTGTTTCCCGGGCCAGCGCATGTTTTGAGCAGAGCGGTGCCGTCATCAGGCCGATACTCCAGAGCAGATTATCCAGCGTACTGTCTATGTAACGGGATCTGTGACTGGATCTTTATCCGGAGTGTGCTCCGTTGCACCGTGTGCGGCGGCCGGGTGGCTTTGCAGATACCG